>Ga0160495_100010_pt1 | contig 455654 bp, 387 predicted proteins | sample DID4MG_4_FD_108251 | JGI IMG/M metagenome (GOLD analysis project Ga0160495, IMG submission 108251) | Enriched soil microbial communities from UW Madison campus, WI, USA - DID2933_E24_FP4 MG | ecosystem: Environmental > Terrestrial > Soil > Unclassified | place: USA: Madison, Wisconsin...
CAGGGCCAGCAGGGTGGCGGCCATGCGGGTGCTGGTGCGCTGCCACCACAGCGGCTGCACGGTGAACGACCAGGCCGCGGCCTCGCGGCTCCATTCGCCCTCCGGGTGCGCCGCCGCGATCTGCAGCGTGTAGTTGCCCGGCGGCAGGTTCAGGAACTCGACGCTGCGCTGCTGGCCGCGATCGATCCAGTCGCGGTCCAGGCCGAGCAGCCGCGTGCGGTAGCGGATCCGTTCGGAGAACAGGTAGCTCAGGCCGGCATAGGCCACGGTCAGGCGCTGCCCGCCGGGAATGGCCACGTCGTCCTCCCAGACGAGCGGCTGCCCGTCCACCTGCACCGCCTCGATCACCGCCGGGGGCGGCGGACGGTTCACGTAGCGCTGCATCCGCGCCGGATCGACGCTGGCCACGCCACCGGCGGTGACCAGCCACAGGCTGCCGTCGCGGCGCACGATGGTCGATGGGGCCGAACTGCCGTTGCCCTGCGAACTCACCAGCCCGTCGATCTCGGTGTAGCGGTCCACCTGCAGCGGCAGCACGCGTCCGTCGGCAGCCGCGTTCAGCGCCTGCATCGTGGCGCGCAGGACGCCGCGGTTGCTGCTGATCCAGGCGTTGCCGATCCGGTCGGGCACCAGCTGGAACACCGCGTCCACCGGCATGCCCTGCTCCAGGCCGACCCGGTCGACCTGGCCGTTGCGGTAGCGGAACAGGCCGCGGTCGGTCGAGATCCAGACCGAGTCGCCGATCGGCTGGAAGCCGAACACCGAGCGCGTGCCGCCCATCGCTTCCAGGTCCACGTGCTCGACCCGGTCGCCACGCAGCACATGCGCGCCCTCGACCGAGCCGATCCACAGGGCATCGCCGACGCTGGCCAGCGCCGTGATCACGCCCTGCGGCAATCCGGGTGCCGGCGGTGGCGGCCGCATCGTCGCCCCGTCCACGCGCAGCAGCCCGTTCCGGGTCCCGACCCAGATGGTCCCGTCGGCGGCGATGCTGATCGCCCGCACGTGTCCGCTGACCATGCCCTGCGCGGGGCCGTAATGCGCCACCGGCTGCCCGTCGCGCAGGCGGAACACGCCATCGACGAAGGTGCCGACCCACAGGTCGCCGCCGGCATCTTCGGCCAGGCTCAGGACCGACAGTACGTCGCCGGTCGCGCCGCGCACCGGCGCGGGCCGGAAGCGTCCATCCGGGCCGAGCCGGTCCAGGCCGCCGCCGCCGCCCACCCAGAGCACGCCGCTGCGATCCTCGAGCAGGGCGCGCACGTAGTCCCCGCCGAGCCCGTCGCGGCGCGTGTAGCCGCTGAACAGGGTTTCGCGCAGGCGGAACAGCCCGCCGTTGGCGCCGATCCAGATGCTGCCCTCGGCATCCTCCAGCAGGCTGGCGATGCGGCCCTTCGGCAGCACCTCGCCCGGCTCCATGCGCTCGAGGCCGTACGGGCCGATGCGCAGCAGGCCGTGGTTCTCGGTGCCCAGCCACAGGCCCCCGTTGCGGTCCTGCAGCATCGCGGTGAAGGTGCCCGCGCCGGGAAGCGCATGGCGCTGCACGACCACGCCGTCCTCGATCCGGAACACGCGCTCGGCCGCGGTCACCCAGATCGCGCCGTCCGGCGCGCGATACGGCCAGACCAGGCCCTTGGGCAGGCCGAACTCGACCGGCGCCTGGCGCCAGCGGCCGTCCGGCTCGCGCAGCACCAGCCCGTCCAGCGTGCCGATCCAGATCCGGTCCTGCTCGTCGATCGCCATGCGCGGGAAGCTGGCCGCGACCGGCAGTTCCGGCGGCGGCGGCTCATAGCGGAAACGCCCGTCGGGCTCGACGCAGCCCAGCCCGTGCCCTTCGAACAGCAGCCACAGGCGGCCGCGGCTGTCCATGTCCATGTCGTGGATCAGGGCCTGCGGCCAGTCGGGCGTGCGCTCCCAGAAGCGCCAGCCGCCTTCGAGCCCGTGCCGGCCCAGATTGCCGCGCGAGTCGGTCAGCCACAGCGCGCCATCCGGGTCCACGTACAGCGCGCCGATGCCGTTGTCGCGCAGCCCCGGCCGGCTGCTGCGGTCGATCACGGTGAACGCGGTGCCGTTGTAGCGGACCACGCCCTCCCAGGTCGCGAACCACAGGTAGCCGTCGGGGGTCTGGGCGATGTCGCGCAGCGAGTTGTGCGGCAGGCCGTTGCGCGAACTCCACGCATCGATCGCATAGTCGCGCAGCGGCGGCGGGGCGGACGCCGTGCGCGGCGAGGCCTCGGCCACCGCCGCACCGATCGTCAGCCACAGCAGGCACAGCAGCGCTGCACCCGCACCTCCTCGCCACAGCCGCATCCCGCACTCCAGAAACGCCGGGACCAGGGACGCCGGTCCGGCATGCCGCTTCAGTCCAGTCGACTCACGCCCGCTGCCGGACCGCCTCGAACAGGCAGACGCCGGCGGCCACCGACACGTTCAGGCTCTCGATGTCGCCGGGCATCGGAATGCTGACCAGCGCGTCGCAATGCTCGCGGGTCAGCCGGCGCAGGCCCTCGGCCTCGCCGCCCAGGACCAGGGCGACGTTGCCGCGCAGGTCCAGCGAATAAAGCGAGGGTTCCGATTCGCCGGCCAGGCCGTAGATCCACACGCCCAGCTTCTGCAGATCACGCAGGCAGCGCGACAGGTTGGTCACCGAGACCACGGGCAGCCGGTCGGCCGCGCCGGCCGAGGTCTTGCGCACGGTGGCGTTGACCGGGGCCGACTTGTCCTTGGGAATGACCACCGCGGTGGCCCCGGCGGCGGCGGCGCTGCGCAGGCAGGCGCCGAGGTTGTGCGGATCCTGCACCCCGTCCAGCACCAGCAGCAGCGCCCGGCCTTCGGCGGCCTCGATCAGGCCGGCCAGTTCGCTCTCGTCCCAGGTCCGGGCGGCCGCGTAGCGGGCGACCACGCCCTGGTGGCGCAGGTTGCCGCCGATGCCGTCCAGCGCCTGGGTGGCGACCCGGCGCACCTCGATCCCGCGCCGGCGCGCTTCTTCCTCGATCTCGACCAGACGCGCGTTGCGCCCGCCGGATTCGACCAGCACCTCGCGCACGTGCTCCGCGTCATGCTCGATGGCGGAGGCCACGGCATTCACGCCGACGACCCACTGGTTCTGCTTGCTCATGACGCGATGCCGGGGAGAGGGAAAGAGAGAATGGTAGGCGCTGGCGCGCATCGCAGCCAGCACGACGCATGTGAACGCGGCGCCGGGACCGCTCCGGCGATCTTCATCCGGGCGCCGTGCACGCCGCGCATCGGCCTCAGCGCGGCGGCCAGTCCGTGGTGTCGTGGTCCGGATGCTGGAAGGAGACCACGCCGGCCAGGAATGGCCCCGCCTCGAGATCCTCTTCGGTGCGCAGGGCCTTCAACGCATGCAGGCCATCGACGAACGGCAGCCGGCGCTCGATCCCGTACTGGATCACCGGCGGCAGCAGGGCCGGGTCGTCGAAGGCCCCGGCGGCGATGGCGACGCCGTCGGGGGCCTCGTAGGTCAACGGCGTGCCGCAGTCGGCGCAGAAGCCGCGCTGGACCAGGTTGGACGAGGCGAAGCGCCGCGGCGTTCCGCGCGTCCAGGCGAACTGCGTGCCACGCACCGAGACCAGCGGTGCGTAGTACGCACCGAAGGCCTTCTGGCACATCCGGCAATGGCAGATCGACGCATCCACCAGATGGCCGCGCACATGGAAGCGCACCGCGCCGCACTGGCAGCCGCCGCTGTACTCGCCCGTCTTCGCCATCGTCGCCGCGCCGGTGGTCATCGCGATCCGTCCTCAGTACTTCTGCTTGCTCCGCTTGGCCGGCTGGCCGCGCGGCGGTGGCGCCTTGGGCTCGGTGTCCTCGGCCAGGCGGAAGTCGATGCGGCGATCCTCCACGCTGGCCTTCAGCACCAGGATCCGCAGCGGGTCGCCGAGCCGGAACTCGCGGCCGCGGCGCTCGCCACTGAGCGTCTTGCGCACCGGGTCGAAGTGGTAATAGTCGTGCGGCAGCTGGGTGACGTGGACCAGGCCGGTCACCTTCGAGTCGATCAGTTCGACGAACAGGCCGAAACTGGTCACGCCGCTGATCAGGCCATCGAACTGGCTGCCGACGTGCTTCTCCATCCACGCGGCACGGTAGCGCTCGTCGACCTCGCGCTCGGCCTCGTCGGCGCGACGCGCGCGTTCGGAGCACTGCAGCGCCAGCGCGGCCATCTCGGCCGGCGGATAGCGGTAGCTGGTGGCGCGTGCGCCGCTCAGCGCGTGCTTGATCGCACGATGCACCAGCAGGTCCGGATAGCGCCGGATCGGCGAGGTGAAATGTGCGTACGCCTCCAGCGCCAGGCCGAAGTGGCCCTCGTTGTCCGGCGAATACACCGCCAGGCTCTGGCTGCGCAGCAGCACCGACTCCAGCAGCGCCGCATCCGGCCGGTCGCGCACCTTCTTCAGCAGCTGGGTGAAGTCGCGCGGCTCGACCTTGGACCACGGCGGCATGCGCAGGCCGAATTCCTGCAGGAACTCCAGCAGGTCGGCGTACTTGGACTCCGGCGGCCGCTCGTGCACGCGGTACGGGGCCGGCACCTGCTTGCGCAGCAGGTAGCGCGCGGCTTCCACGTTCGCCGCGATCATGCATTCCTCGATCAGCTTGTGCGCGTCGTTGCGCGCCAGCATGCCGGCCTGCACGACCTCGCCCTCGCGGCCGATGACGAAGCGCACCTCGGAGGATTCGAACTCGATCGCGCCGCGCTGCTGGCGGGCCTTGTTGAGCACCCCATACAGCTGGTGCAGGCGCTCGACCTGCGGCAGCAGCGCGCCGATCTGCGTGCGCGCCTCGGCATCGCCCTCGCCCACCGCCTTCCAGACCTGGGTGTAGGTCAGGCGCGCATGCGAATTCATCACCGCCTCGTAGAACTTCGAGCGGGTGACCTGGCCGTCGTGATCGACCTGCATGTCGCAGACGAAGCAGAACCGGTCGACCTTGGGATTGAGCGAACAGATGCCGTTGGACAGCGTCTCCGGCAGCATCGGCACGACGAAACCGGGGAAGTAGACCGAGGTCGCGCGCTTCTGCGCCTCGTCGTCCAGCGGCGCGCCCGGCCGCACGTAATGCGACACGTCGGCGATCGCCACCACCAGGCGGAACCCGTTCCGGTTCGGTTCGCAGTAGACCGCGTCGTCGAAGTCCTTGGCATCCTCGCCGTCGATGGTGACCAGCGGCAGCGCGCGCAGGTCGACGCGCTCGCCGATGCTGGCTTCCTCGATGGTCAGCGGCACGGCCATCGCCTCGGCCAGCACCTCGGGCGGGAATTCATGCGGCAGGTCGTGGCCGTGGATCGCGGCCTCGACCACCAGGGAGGCGGTCAGGCGGTCGCCAAGCACGGCGACGATGCGGCCGATCGGCGGGCGCCGCGCATCCGGTGCCTGGGTCAGTTCGCAGACCACCAGCTGGCCGTCGCGCGCACCGCCGGTGGCGTCGGGCGGCACCTGCACGTTGCGCTGCACGCGCTTGTCGTCGGGCACGACGAAGCTGATCCCGGCCTCGCTGCCGAAACGGCCGATCAGCCGGTTCAGGCGCCGCTCCAGCACCCGCGCGATGCTGCCTTCGCGGCGGCCGCGGCGATCGATGCCGGTGACGTTGGCCAGCACGCGGTCGCCATGCATGACCTTGCGCATTTCATAAGGCGGCAGGAACAGGTCGTCGCCGCCACCGGCGTCGGGACGCAGGAAGCCGAAGCCGTCCGGGTTGGCGATGACGATGCCGGGAATCAGGTCGGTCTGCTGCACCGGGGCGAAGCCGCCACGCCGGTTCTGCACCAGCTGACCGTCGCGGACCATCGCGCCCAGGCGCTTGCCCAGCGCGTCGAAGCGGTCGGGGGCGGTCAGCGCCAGCGCGCTGGCCAGTTCGTCGGCGGTCTGCGGACCATCGGCCGCATCGAGCAGGGCCAGGATGGCCTCGCGGCTGGCGATCGGCTGCGCGTAGCGCTCGGCCTCGCGCGCGGCATGCGGATCCTGGAATCCGCCACGAGCGGCCGGCGCACTGCGCGGTCGCGGCGCGCGTACCGCGGCCGGCGGTGGCTCCGGCATCCACGGTGGAAGCGGCTTGCCCGCGCCCTGTTTCGCCCGCCCCCCCTTTCCGGGAGCCGACCTGCGCTCCCCGCCCTTGCCCGTCGTTCCGGTTCCCTGGGGACCCGCTCCGGCGCTGCCGCCACGCTTGCCTGTCTTTTTCATGCCGGGATGGTACACCCCACCCTCTTCTGCACCGTGTGCAAGCGCGGCCTGCGAAAGTGTTGACAAGATCCTGGCCGATCTCCAGAATGCGCGCCTCACCTGCCCAGGTGGCGGAATTGGTAGACGCACTAGTTTCAGGTACTAGCGGGTAAAACCGTGGAGGTTCGAGTCCTCTCCTGGGCACCAAGACACAGGCCGCAAGGCCCGACAGAAAACCCCGCTCCGGCGGGGTTTTCTGCGTTCAGGGCCTGGCCGGCGCGCATCGGGGCGAGGCGTTGCCGGCCGATGCGGCGATCGATGCATCCGATGTGGCCGACCCCCTGCACGAATCCGATTTCACGTTGTATACTGCGCGCCCACCTGCCCAGGTGGCGGAATTGGTAGACGCACTAGTTTCAGGTACTAGCGGGTAAAACCGTGGAGGTTCGAGTCCTCTCCTGGGCACCAGGACACGGGTCGCAGGATCCAGCAGAAAACCCCGCTTCGGCGGGGTTTTCTGCGTCTGGGGCATCGTCCGGCCGCAATGGCCGCGTGCCGCCGCCTCGTGGAACGCAGGCAGGCGGAGGTTCCCCGCCGATGCCGATGCCGCGCGCCTCAAGATGCCGCCCGGCGTGCCGACAGTGACCGGTTGGCATTGCAACAGGAATACGGAACAGCGATGGCGTCGATCCGACACACCCCCGCCAGGACGCAGGGCAGCATCGCCCATCGCCTCATGCTCGGCACCGGCCTGCTGGCGCTGCTGTGCTTCAGCCTCACCGCCGCGCTCAGCCAGTGGATCAGCAAGCGCGCACTGGTCGCCTCGTCGCGGGCCACCATCGAAAGCATCGCCCGCTACCAGTCCGCGCGCATCGGCGCCGAACTGGAAAGCACCTTCATGGCCAACGACACCCTGGTCAACACGCTGCTGGCCACGCGTGCGCTGCGCGGCCTGGATCGCGAGACGGTCGATGCGGTCTTCCGCCAGCAGCTGCTGGCCAATCCGACCTGGGTCGGCACCGGCGTGCTGTGGGAGCCGCAGGCCTTCGACGGCCATGCCGCGGAACGCGTGCTCAGCTACTGGACCTGGGACGACGACGGCTCGCTGCTGTACGACGGCAACGCGCCCGGCGAGGACGACGCCTGGCATGCGCTGCCACGGCAGCTGCGCCGGCCGGTGCTGCTGGAGCCCTACGCCGACGTCACCGAAGGCCGCGACGAAAGCGTGCTGATGACCACGCTGTCCACGCCGATCATGCTGGACGACCAGTACCTGGGCGTGGTCCTGACCGACTTCGCCCTGTCCGGGCTGCAGCAGCGCCTGTCCCAGGTGCAGCCGATGGAAGACGGCTACCTGGAACTGATCTCGCCCGGCGGCATGGTGCTGGCCTCGCGCGACGCGGCCCAGGTCGGCACCCATCGCGACGATCCGGCCAGCCGCGACATGCTTGCCGCCATCGCCGCCGGGAACAGCCGCGAACAGATGCAGCCGGACGCCGACGGCTACGTGCGGGTCTACGTCCCGCTGCAGGCGGGCAAGGCCCAGGAACGTTTCAGCCTGGGCGTCGCGGTGCCGCAGGCGCGGCTCTCGGCGCAGTTCATGCAGCAGGCGCGGCAGATGCTGTGGATCATCGTGATGGCTGGCATCGTCTCGGTCGGCCTGCTCAGCCTCAGCCTGTTCCTGCTGGTGCGCCGGCTGCTGGTCAGGCCGCTGGCCAGCGCCATCCTGGTGGCCGGCAACATCGCCGATGGCCGGCTCGACGGCCGGATCGCGCAGGGCCGCAACGACGAGGTCGGGCAGCTGCTCGGCGCGATGGCGCGGATGCAGGGCCAGCTCAAGTCGGTGATCCAGGCGCAGACCGAGATGGCGCGCAGGCACGACGCCGGCGAGATCGGTTTCCGCATCGACGAATCGGCCTTCCCCGGCGACTACGGCCAGATGGTGCGCGACACCAACGCCCTGGTCGCCTCGCACATCGCGCTGATGATGCGGCAGATGGAGGTCATGCAGCGCTACGCCATCGGCGACCTGTCCGCGGACATGGACCGCCTGCCCGGCGACAAGGCGGTGCTGACCGAGACCATGGACACGGTCAAGGCCAACCTCGGCGCGATCAATGCCGAGATCCGCCGCCTGGCCGATGCCGCCGCGGACGGCGATTTCGCCCAGCGCGGCGACGAGCAGCGCTACCAGCACGATTTCCGCGCGATGATCGCCGGCCTGAACCGGCTGATGCGCACCGCCGACGGCAACCTGTCCACGCTGTCGCAGCTGTTCCAGTCCATCGCCGCCGGCGACCTGACCGGGCAGATGGACGGCGAGTTCAACGGCGTGTTCGCACGCATGCGCGACGATGCCAATGCCACCGTCGCGCGCCTGACCGGGATCGTCGGCCGCATCCAGCTGGCGGCCGATTCGATCGCCGACGCCGCCGGCAGCATCGCCTCGGGCAACTTCGACCTGGCGCGGCGCAGCGAGCGCCAGACCGGCGACCTGGAAGCCGCCGCCGCCTCGATGGAGGAACTGACCGCCACCGTGCGCGCCAACGCCGAGCGCGCGCACCAGGCCGACGACGCCTCGCGCCACGCCGGGGACGCGGTCCGCGACACCTCCGATGCGATCGGGGAAGTGGTGCAGGTGATGGCCGAGATCGACCAGTCCTCGTCGCGGATCGGCGAGATCATCGCGGTGATCGACGGCATCGCCTTCCAGACCAACATCCTGGCCCTCAACGCCGCGGTCGAATCGGCCCGCGCCGGCGAGGAAGGCCGGGGCTTCGCGGTGGTCGCCAGCGAGGTGCGCGCGCTGGCCCAGCGCTCGGCCACCGCCGCCCGCGAGATCCGGACCCTGATCCTGGATTCCGGCAGACGGGTCGAGAACGGCCTGGCGATCAGCCGCCGCTCCGAGCAGGCGATCGGCCGCCTCACCGAGGCCACCGTCCGGACCTCGGGCCTGGTCAACGAGATCGCCGAGGCCAGCGCCGAGCAGGCCGCGCGGCTGGAGCAGATCAACACCACCATCGCGCGGATGGACGAGGCCACCCACCAGAACGCGGCCCTCGTGAAGGAGGCGTCCGCCGCCGCGGGCTCCCTGGAAACGCTGGCCGGGCAGCTGGAGGAGGCAGTGTCGGTGTTCCAGATCCGCCGCACTGCCGCGACCGCCTGAACCGCGACGGCAGGCCGCCACCCGGGCGCCTGCCGCCCTCGCCCGGGGCGCATCCTCCCCAGGCGCACCGGCATCGGGCACGACGGGAGCGCATGCGCGGGGTGGATGCCCGGAGAGACGGGTAGAATCGCGCTCCTGCTTTCCAGGTTGTCGTTCCGTCCATGACTGAAACCCTTCGCCCCACCTTCCACGGTTTCGAGCAGATCCCGCTGCGCGAGTACGCCGAACGCGCGTACCTGGACTATTCGATGTACGTGGTCCTGGACCGCGCCCTGCCGTTCCTCGGCGACGGGCTCAAGCCGGTGCAGCGCCGCATCATCTATTCGATGAGCGAACTCGGCCTGGGCGCGACCGCCAAGCCGAAGAAATCCGCACGCACCGTCGGCGACGTGATCGGCAAGTACCACCCGCACGGCGACTCGGCCTGCTACGAGGCGCTGGTGCTGATGGCCCAGCCGTTCTCCTACCGCTATCCGCTGATCGAGGGCCAGGGCAACTTCGGTTCGACCGACGACCCGAAGTCGTTCGCGGCCATGCGCTACACCGAGTCCAAGCTGACCCCGATCGCCGAGGTGCTGCTGGGCGAGCTGGGCCAGGGCACGGTCGACTGGACCCCGAACTTCGACGGCACCCTGGAAGAACCGAGCTGGATGCCCGCGCGCCTCCCGCACCTGCTGCTCAACGGCACCACCGGCATCGCGGTCGGCATGGCCACCGATGTGCCGCCGCACAACCTCAACGAGGTCGTCAGCGCCTGCGTGCGCCTGCTCGACGACCCGGACGCCAGCGTCGCCGACCTGTGCGAGCACGTGCGCGGCCCGGACTACCCGACCACGGCCGAGATCATCACCAGCCCGAGCGACCTGCGCACCCTGTACGAGACCGGCAACGGCAGCGTGCGTGCGCGTGGTACCTGGCAGAAGGAAGCCAGCGGCAACTTCGTCATCACCGCCCTGCCCCACCAGGTGTCGCCGTCGAAGCTGATCGAGCAGATCGCCGCGCAGATGCGCGCCAAGAAGCTGCCGTGGCTGGAGGACATCCGCGACGAATCCGACCACGCCAACCCGGTCCGGGTGGTGCTGGTGCCGCGCTCCAACCGCGTCGATGCCGAACAGCTGATGGGCCACCTGTTCGCCACCACCGACCTGGAGCGCAGCTACCGGGTCAACATCAACGTGATCGGCCTGGACGGCAAGCCGCAGGTCAAGAACCTGAAGATGCTGCTGACGGAATGGCTGACCTTCCGCGGCAACACGGTCACCAAGCGCCTGATGCACCGCCAGGACAAGATCGAGCGCCGCCTGCACCTGCTCGATGGCCTGCTGGTCGCCTTCCTCAACCTGGATGAAGTGATCCGCATCATCCGCACCGAGGACGAGCCCAAGGCCGCGCTGATCGCGCGCTTCGCGCTGTCCGAGGACCAGGCCGACTACATCCTCGAGACCCGCCTGCGCCAGCTCGCGCGCCTGGAGGAGATGAAGATCCGCGGCGAGCAGGACGAACTGGCGAAGGAACTCGAACGCATCGTCGGCATCCTCGGCAGCCCGGCCAGGCTGAAGAAGCTGGTCAAGGACGAACTGATCGCCGACGCGAAGAAGTTCGGCGACGCGCGCATGTCGCCGCTGGTCCAGCGCGGCGCGGCGCAGGCCATCGACGAGAGCGAGCTGGTCCCCAGCGAACCGATGACGGTGGTGCTGTCGGAGAAGGGCTGGATCCGCGCGGCCAAGGGCCACGACGTCGATGCGGCCGGCCTGTCCTACCGCGACGGCGACCGCCTGCTGGCGGCCGTACGCGGGCGCAGCACGCAGCAGGTCGCCTTCATCGACTCGCAGGGCCGCAGCTATTCGACCCTGGTGCATACGCTGCCCTCGGCACGCGGCAACGGCGAACCCCTGACCGGCCGCTTCTCGCCGGCGGCGGGCGCTTCGTTCCAGACCCTGGCCAGCGGCGACAACGATACCCGCTTCGTGCTGGTGTCCTCGCACGGCTACGGCTTCGTCACCCGCTTCGAGAACCTGACCGGGCGCAACAAGGCCGGCAAGGCGATGCTCAACCTGACCCCGAACGCGCAGGTGCTGCAGCCGGCGGCGGTGGCCAATGTCGAGACCGACCGCATCGTCGCGGTGACCAGCGCCGGCCACCTGCTGGCGATCCCGGCCAGCGACCTGCCCGAGCTGGACAAGGGCAAGGGCAACAAGCTGATCGACATCCCCAAGGCCAAGCTCGCCACCGAACGCGTGGTCGCGGTCGCGGCGGTCGCACCGGGCACCACGCTGCAGGTGTTCAGCGGCCAGCGCACGATGTCGCTGTCGTTCAAGGACCTGGACACCTACCTGGGCGCACGCGCCACCCGCGGCGGGCTGCTGCCGCGCGGCTGGCAGAAGGTCGACGGCCTGCAGGTCGGGTAAGGCGGCTGCCCGCCGCGCCGGTGGCATGACGCACGGGCGGCCGCGTAGCCGCCCGCGCATCCACCCCGGCAGCGTGGGCGGCATGCGCATCGGCCTGCGTCGCCGCCTCCCGGCGGCGTGCTCGCCAACGACGGCAACCGGAGAGGACGTGGACGCAGATTTCTGGCACGAGCGCTGGCAGGCCGGCAGGATCGGCTTCCACCAGGACCGGGTGCTGCCGCTGCTGCAGAAGCACTGGCCGGCGCTGCGGCTGCCCGCCGATGCGCGCGTCTTCGTGCCGCTGGCCGGCAAGTCGCTGGACATGCACTGGCTGGCGGCCCAGGGCCATGCGGTGCTCGGCGTGGAGCTGTCGCCGCTGGCGGTCGAGGCCTTCTTCGCCGAGGCCGGGTTGACCCCCGCCATCGCCGCGGAAACCGACGGCATCCACCATCGCAGCGGAGGGATCGACCTGGTCGCGGGCGACGTGTTCGCGCTGGCCTCCGCCTCGCTGGACGGCATCGCTGCGGTCTACGACCGCGCCGCACTGATCGCGCTGCCAGCGGACCTGCGCCGGCGTTACGCCGACGAGGTCTATCGCCGGCTGCCGCGTGGCTGCCAGGCGCTGCTGATCACGCTCGAATATCCGCAGGCGCAGATGGACGGCCCACCGTTCCCGGTGGACGAGGCCGAGGTGCATTCACTGTTCGCGGCCGACTGGCACATCGCCGTGCTCGAACGTCGCGACATCCTCGCCGACGAACCGCGCTTCCGCGACGGCGGCGTCACCACGCTGCACACGACCGTCTACCGCCTGCAGCGCCCGTAGGAGCGGCCCCAGCCGCGACCGCCATCTGTCACACGGCGCAGACCATCGATCCCGCCCACGCGGATGGCCCCGCGCGGTGATCTCTCGTCGGCCGGGGGCAATGCAACGTTGGAGGGAACGGTCGCGGCTGGGGCCGCTCCTACGCGGTGATGCGCGTTCCAGACCAGGCGACGTACGACGGTGGCGCGCCCGACGGACACGCAGTCACCACGCGCCATCCGCGCCCTTCCCGTAGGAGCGGCCCCAGCCGCGACCGCCATCCGTCAGGCAGCGCAGGTCATCGATCCCGTCCTCGCGGATGGCCTCGCGCGGCGATCTCCCGTCGGCCGGGGTCAATGCAAGGATGGAGGGAATGGTCGCGGCTGCGGCCGCTCCTACGCGGTGATGCGCGTTCGAGACCAGGCGACATACGCCGGTGACACGCACGACGGACACGCAGGCGCCACGCGCATCCGCGCCCTTCCCGTAGGAGCGGCCCCAGCCGCGACCGCCATCTGTCACACGGCGGCGCAGACCATCGATCCCGTCCACGCGGATGGCCTCACGCGGCGATCTCCCGTCGACCGGGGTCAAGGCAACGTTGGAGGAAACGGTCGCGGCTGGGGCCGCTCCTACGCGGTGATGCGCGTGCCAGACCAGGCGACTACGGCGGTGAAGCGCACGACGGACACGCAGCCACCACGCGCCATCCGCGCCCGTCCGGTAGGAGCGGCCCCAGCCGCGACCGCCATCCCGGCATTCACGCACCGATGCAAGCGGTCGCCAGCTGGCGACCGCCGCTCACCCGTGCGCGGGCGCGCTACCGGTGGCGATCTTCGACAGCTGGTAGTTCTCCAGGCCGATCCGCTTGATCAGGCCGAGCTGCTGTTCCAGCCACCAGGCGTGGTCTTCCTCGGTGTCCTTCAGCTGCGCCAGCAGCATGTCGCGACTGACGTAATCGCGGTGCTGCTCGCACAGCTTCATCGCGGCGGACAGGTCGGCACGCACCTTGTACTCCACCTTCAGGTCGGCCTCGAGCATCTCGACCACGGTCCTGCCCGCCTCGAAGGCATGCGGGCGCATGTCCGGGTCGCCTTCCAGGAACAGGATGCGGCGCAGGATGGCATCGGCGTGCTCGGTTTCCTCCTGCATCTCGTGGTTGATGCGCGTGTACAGCGCCATCAGCCCCTGGTCCTCGTAGCGGCGGGAATGCAGGAAATACTGGTCGCGCGCGGCCAGTTCGCCGCGCAGCAGTTCCTTGAGGGTGTCGACGACGTCGGGATGGCCTTTCATGGGTGAGTCTCCTTGCCTGGCGCGCATGGTGCCCGATCCGCGCAGCCGGTGTTTCAATCGGAATCACTCTCGTTCCATTCCGCATGTCCGCCTGCCATCGGCCGGCCACGGGGCCGTGGAATAATCGGGAGGCGCTGGCACCTCCCGTGCCTGCATGAGGAACCTGCATGCTGAAGTGGATCGGGCGCCTGGCCCTGCTGGTCGCGCTGCTGGCCGTCGCGGCCCTCGTCACCGTCTGGTGGCTGCTGCGCGGCAGCCTGCCGAAGCTGGAGGGAGAGCTGGCCCTGGCCGGCCTGGCGGCCCCGGTCGAGATCCAGCGCGACGCACTCGGCGTGGTGACGATCGATGCGGCCAGCGAGGCCGATGCGGTCCGCGCACTCGGCTATGTGCACGCGCAGGAACGCTTCTTCGAAATGGACCTGATGCGGCGCTCGCCAGCCGGTGAACTGGCCGGCCTGTTCGGGCCGCTGGCGCTGGAGGTCGACCGGAAACACCGCGCGCACCGCATGCGTGCGCGTGCGACGGACCAGCTGGCCACCTTCGCCAGCGACCGCCTGCCGCAGCTGCAGGCCTATGCCGAGGGCGTCAACGAGGGCCTGGCGTCGCTGTCGGTGCGGCCCTGGGCGTATCTGCTGCTGCGGCAGCAGCCGCGCCGCTGGGAGGTGGTCGATTCGGCCCTGACCGGCTACGCGATGTACTTCGACCTGCAGGACGCAGGCAACGCGGATGAACTGGCATCGGCCCGCCTCGGAGCGCACCTGCCCGCAGCCCTGCGCGACCTGCTGGCACGCGACGGCAGCGAATGGGACGCACCGCTGCTCGGCGACGCGCGCGGCAATGCGGTCCTGCCCACGGCGGCGGACGTCGACCTGCGGACACTGCCGATGCCGCAAGGCACCGCCGAGCACCGCGAAGGATATTCGGCGCTGCACCCCGCCGTGCCGGGGAACCGGCTCGCGCTCGCCCCGCCCTCCGCGCCGTGGTGGGCGCCGCGCGCGCCGGCTGGACGGGAGAACGGCAATGGCGCGCCCGCCGCGACCGATCTCAGGCCGGGCAGCAACAACTGGGCCGTGGCGGGTGCACTGACCGCGGACGGGCGTGCCATCGTCGCCGACGACATGCATCTGGGCCTGCGCGCACCGAACATCTGGTTCCGGGTCCGGCTGCGCTATCCCGATCCGCGCGCGCCGGACGGCCAGGTCGATGTCTCCGGCTTCAGCCTGCCCGGCCTGCCGGCGATCATCGTCGGCAGCAACGGCCATGTGGGCTGGGGCTTCACCAACAGCTACGCCGACACCGCCGACTGGTTCCCGGTGCGGCCCTGCACCGGGGCCGCCACCGCCAACGCGGACTGCGATCCGGTGACCGTGCACGAGGAAACCATCGACGTCGCCGGTGGCACGCCGGTACCGCTGCGCGTCGTCGAGACCCGGCATGGCCCGATCCTGCATCCGGCCGACGACGGGCATCCGGCCCTGGCGCTGCGCTGGGTCGCCCACCTGCCGGGCGCGCTGAATCTCGGCCTGGCCGACATGGCCGTCGCCGGCGACCTGGATGCCGCACTGGCGGTGGCCGCACGCGCGGCGACACCGGCGCAGAACCTGATGCTGGCCGACCGCGATGGCCGCATCGCCTGGCGCATCATCGGCCCGCTGCCCGCACGCGCAGCCGGCTGCGACGGACGCCTGCGCCTCGCCACTCCCGCCGCGGCGGCAGCGGGCGACGACTGCCCCGCCTGGCCGCTTTCCAGCACGCTGTCGCCTGTGCTGGCCGACCCGCCGCAACAGCGCCTGTGGACCGCCAACGCGCGCGTGCTCGACGGCGAGGCATTGGCCCGGGTCGGCGATGGCGGTTATGCGCTCGGCGCGCGCGCGCGGCAGATCCGCGATGCGCTGTTCGCGCGGGAGCGCTTCGACGAGAAGGACCTGCTGGCGATCCAGCTCGACGATCGCGCGCTGTTCCTGCAGCGCTGGTGGCAACTGCTCGGCGACGAGGCCGGCAGCGCCCCGGCCGACTCGGCGCTGAAGGCGCTGGCCGAGGCCAGCAGCGACTGGGACGGCCACGCCAGCGTCGACAGCAGCGGCTATCGCCTGGTCCGCGCCTGGCGGCTGGCCGTGCATGCGCGCATCGCCGATGGCCTGACCGCACCGGCGCGCGCGGCGCTGGGCGAGGATTTCGCGATGCCCGCCCTGTCGCAGCTCGAAGGCGTGGTCTGGCCGCTGCTGGAACAACGCCCCGTGCACCTGCTGCCGCGCCGCTACGGCTGCGAGACGATCGCCAGGGCCGATCCGGCCAGTTGCAACGACGCGACAGGCTGGACCGCGCTGCTCGAGGATGCCGCGCGCGAGGTCAGCGACGAACTCGGTGGCCAGGGGCCGCTGTCGGACCGCAGCTGGGGCGAGCGCAACACGGCGAAGATCTGCCACCCGCTGGCCGGCGCCCTGCCCGGCGTGATCGGCGCACGCCTGTGCATGCAGGCCGAACCGTTGCCCGGCGACGGCAGCATGCCGCGCGTGCAGGGGCCGTCCTTCGGCGCGTCGCAACGCATGGTGGTCGCGCCCGGCCATGAGGCCGACGGCATCATCCACATGCCAGGCGGCCAGAGCGGGCATCCGCTGTCGCCGTTCTGGGGCGCTGGCCACGACGACTGGGTGCAGGGCCGCGCCAGCGGCTTCCTGCCGGGGCCATCGCATCACCGGTTGCGGATGCTGCCCGCGCGCGTCGAATAGGGTCGGCACCCGCCAGGAGCCGGGATCGCGCCCCGGCGCGGCCACCGCCGCCCGATACGCGCAAAACACCTCCACGCGCGCCATGCGGCAAGGATCGCAGCGCCTGCCTCCAGAGGCCGGAACGTGCTCCGGCCTCTGCCACCACTCAGGCCAGCGCCTGCTCGTGCACGCCAGCCACCGCACGGCCCGACGGGTCGGCCGCGTTGGCGAAGCTGGCATCCCAGGCGATCGCCGCCGGCGACGAACAGGCGATCGACTTGCCGCCCGGTACCGTCTCGGCCGCGGCCGGGGTCGGATAGAAGCGCTCGAACACGCTGCGGTAGAAATAGGCTTCCTTGGTCTGCGGCGGGTTCACCGGGAAGCGCTTGTCGGCCGCCGCCAGTTCGCGGTCGCTGACCTGGGCTTCGGCATGCGCCTTCAGCCCGTCGATCCAGCCGTAGCCGACGCCGTCGCTGAACTGCTCCTTCTGCCGCCACAGGATCTCCTTCGGCAGGTAGCCGTCGAAGGCCTGGCGCAGCACGCCCTTCTCCATCCGCTGCGCGTCGGCGCTGCCCTTGCGCACCATCTTGTGGCTGGCGTCCATGCGCATGGCCACGTCGAGGAACGCGCGGTCCAGGAACGGCACGCGCGGCTCCACGCCCCAGGCCATCATCGACTTGTTCGCGCGCAGGCAGTCGAAGTTGTTCAACGCATCGAGCTTGCGGATCAGTTCCTCATGGAACTCGCGCGCGTTCGGCGCCTTGTGGAAGTACAGGTAGCCGCCGAAGATCTCGTCGCTGCCTTCGCCCGACAGCACCATCTTCACGCCCATCGCCTTGATCCGGCGCGCCAGCAGGAACATCGGCGTGGACGCGCGGATGGTGGTGACGTCGTAGGTCTCGATGTGGCGGATCACCTCGGGCAGCGCATCCAGGCCTTCCTCGAAGCTGTACTCGAAGCCATGGTGCACGGTGCCCAGCGCCTCGGCCGCGACCTCGGCCGCCGCCAGGTCCGGCGAGCCCTTCAGGCCGATCGCGAACGAATGCAGGCGCGGCCACCAGGCTTCGGTCTTGTCGCCGTCCTCGATGCGGTGCCGGGCATAGCGTGCCGCCACCGCCGCCACCAGCGAGGAATCCAGGCCGCCGGACAGCAGCACGCCGTACGGCACGTCGGTCATCAGCTGGCGATGCACGGCCGCCTCGAAGGCTTCGCGCAGTTCCTGCGGCGACACGTCCACGCCCTCGACCGCGTCGTAGTCGCGCCACGGGCGCTCGTAGTACTTCGTCAGCTGGCCGGTGGACGTGTCGTACCAGTGGCCGGGCGGGAACTGCGCGACATCCGCGCACTCGTCGACCAGCGGCTTCATCTCGGAGGCCACGCGCAGGCGGCCTTCGCGGTCATGGCCCCAGTACAGCGGCACCACGCCGATCGGGTCGCGGGCGATGATCGCGCGGCCTTTCGCCTTGTCCCACAGCGCGAAGGCGAAGATGCCGTTGAGGCGGTTGAGGAACGAGGCCGGCGCGTCTTCGCGGTACAACGCGTTGATCACTTCGCAGTCCGAGGCGGTCTGGAACGCATACGGCTGCGCCAGCTCGCCCTTCAGCTGGACGTGGTTGTAGATCTCGCCGTTGACCGCCAGCGCCAGCCCGCCGTCATCCGACAGCAGCGGCTGCGAACCGCCGGCCGGGTCGACGATCGCCAGGCGCTCGTGCACGAGGATCGCGCCATCGTCGACGTACACCCCGCTCCAGTCGGGGCCGCGGTGGCGCTGGCGCTGGGACAGGTCCAGCGACTGGCGTCGCAGCGCCCGCAGGTCGTCGCCCGGTTGCAGGCCGAAGATGCCGAAGATCGAACACATGGGAAAACTCCTGAAGTGGGTGAGTCGCGCGTTGTTTCGAGGCATTCCGTCCGCTGCCGCGTCCGGGAACCCGGGCACAAAAAAACCCGCATCGGTCGATGCGGGTTTTCTGGTGACCGGGCGTGTGGTGCTGGTTTACGCCTGGCTGCAGTCCCGCATCGACCGCGCACGATTATTCGCCGCATTGGAATTGCGGTTGGAATTGCCGATGCGGTTGAGGGTGACGGGCTGCATGTGGCCGACACTAGCGTGCGCCCGGCAGCGGCGCAACCGTTGCAGCGGAAACCGGGCACCTGGCCGGCGCGAAGCGGATCCGGATAATGACGGCCCTTTCCGGAACGGACCCTCCGATGTCGATCTCCCGCCTGGCCATGCGCCGGTACCCGCTGCTCCTCGTCCTGTGCTGCCTGCTGCTGGCGGGCTGCAGCAGCCTGCCCCGCTCGCCCCTGTCGGCGGCCACGCGGGCGGAGCTGGAGGCGCGCTTCGAGGGCGACGCCGCATCCGCCCATGCGGTCGGCGAAGCGTTCCGCAGCCGCAACGACTGGCGTGCGCTGCACTGGTACGCGCGCAGTTCCATGCTGGACGGCAGGGAGGGCCACGCGAGCGCGGGGGCGGAGCACCGGCTCGGCGCGATCCACGCCAGCGGACGCCTGGACAGCGACGCCAGCGCCACGCCGGTGATCCGTCCCGATCCACGCAAGGCGCGGCGCTGGTACGAACGCAGCGCGTATCACGGCTCGCCGTACGCCTGGAGCGCACTGTCCGCCTGGCACGCGCAGCACGGCGATGCGGCGTTGACCTTGCGCTGGTCGCTGCGCAGCGCGGTCTACCTGCGGCACCTGTTCCGGCTGTCCGGCGAGCGCCTGGCGTTTCCTGCTGGCTTGCCGAGCCCGCTGGAGCGGATCCGCACGCAGGCCGCAGCCGGCGACGCCGAAGCGCTGGTCGATCTCGGCGCGCTGTACGAAGCCGGCGTGCTGGTGGAGCGCGACCTCGATGCCGCGCTGGACTGCTATCGCCGCGCGGCCGCGCAGGGCAACGTCTTCGGCCAGTACTTCGCCGGCCTGCTGCTCGGCCGCCGCGCCAGGGGCGAGGTCGCCGACGGCGACGAGGCCGCGCAATGGTTCGCGCAGGCCGAAGCGCAGCACTTCTACCTGGCCGCGCCCGCGTACTGGCGCGAGGCGGTCAAGCCGGTGGTGTTCAACTTCTCCGAGTAGCGCCGTGCAGCGGATCGGTGGCGATGCGCCGTGCCGCATGCAACCGCATGCTGCGCGGCCGCGCAGCTGACGACGCACTCACGCCAGCCGACGAATACTCCCTGGGTCATGCCGCTGCGGCGGCATCCGTCAGGGGAGACCGCTGTGACCCATGCCACCCAACGCCTGTCCCGCCATGCCCAGGTCGTCTCGCGCCTGGCGCGCCACAGGCGTGTGCTGACCGGCATGGACTGGAGCCATTCCCCGCCGCCCGAACCGACCATCGCCGATGCCTCGGGCATCGGCGAGGCCCGCGCCTTCGCGGCGGACCTGGAATCGCTGGGGCCGGTCTTCATCAAGCTCGGCCAGTCCCTGTCGACCCGCCCCGATCTCGTCCCGCCGGCCTACATCGATGCGCTGGACCGGATCCAGGACGAGGTCGCGCCGGTGGACACCGCGCTGATCGAGCGGATCATCGAGGAAGAACTCGGCGTGCGCCCGAGCCGGCTGTTCGCGTTCTTCGATCCCGAACCGCTGGCCGCCGCGTCGCTGGCCCAGGTGCACCGGGCGGTGCTGCGCGATGGCCGCGAGGTCGCGGTCAAGGTGCAGCGCCCGGGCATGGACGGGGCGATCCGGCTCGACCTCGAAGTGCTGTCCGAACTCGCCGGCACCGCCGATGCGTTGACCGAAACCGGCCGCCGCCTGCATTTCGCCGACTGGATCGCCGAGTTCCGCAAGATCCTGCTGCTGGAACTGGACTACCGGCGCGAAGCCGAGAACCTCGAACGCTTCCGCGAGCGCCTGTCCAGCTACCAGCACCTGCACGTGCCCGCGCCGGTCTGGGGCCTGTGCACCTCGCGCGTGCTGGTCATGGAACTGGTCCACGGCAGCAAGGTCACCACGATCTCCGGCCTGCGCCGCACCGAACTGGACCTGGTCACCCCGGCCGCGGAACTGATGCGGGCCTACCTCGACCAGGTCTTCGCGCACGGCGACATCCATGCCGATCCGCACCCCGGCAACGTGCTGCTGTGCGACGACGGCCGCCTGGCGCTGATCGACCTGGGCATGGTCGCGCAGGTGCCGCCGCGCATGCGCGAGCGGCTGCTGAAACTGCTGTTCGCCGCGGTCGATGCGCGCGGCGAGGACGTGGCGCGCGAACTGGTCGCCATCGGGACGCGGCTGGAACAGTTCGACGAGACTGCCTTCAGCCGCGACACCGGCCAGCTGGTCGCCCGCTACGCGACCGGCCGGCGGCGGACGTCCGAAGGCCGGCTGCTGCTGGAGCTGGTCGGCTGCTCGGCCAAGTACGGGCTGCGCGTGCCTGCCGAAATCAGCCTGCTCGGCAAGACCCTGCTGAACCTGGAACGGGTGGCCGGCGCGCTCGACCCGGACATGGATCCGCGCGAACTGGTCGAATCGCACCTCGATTCGATCATGCGCGCGCAGCTGCGGCGTTCGTTCACCTCGGCCAACCTGGCCGGCGAACTGCTCGAGGTGCAGGGCCTGCTGCGCGATGCGCCGCGCAAGCTCTCGGACACGCTGTCGCTGCTCTCGGAGAACCGCTTCCAGGTGCGCCTGGCCGGCCTCGAGAACTCGCGGGTGCTGGAGAACATGCAGAAGATCGCCAACCGCATCGCCGCCTCGGTGGTCACCGCCGCGCTGCTGATGTCGTCGGCGATGCTGATGCGGGTGGAGACCAGGGCGCAGCTGTTCGGCTATCCGGCGCTGGCCGTGGTGCTGTTCCTGATCGCGAGCGTGCTCGGCCTGACCATCGCGCTCAGCGCGCTGATCCGCGATCGCCGGGCGCGGCCGAACGAGCAGCACGGGCCGCATTGAGCGCTGCAGGAGCATGCACCGCGTTGCCGCTTCGGCTCCGCCGGATGCGGCCTGCTCAACACCGGTCGGCGCTGCCGCCGGCCGTGCCATCCTGTTCTCCACCCACGGCCTCGACCCGGTTGCGGCCGGCACGCTTGGCCCGATAGAGGGCGCGATCGGCGCGCTGCACGAGGACCGCCGGGTCTTCATCCGCCGCTGGCACCTGCGCGGCCACGCCCAGGCTGACGCTGCCGGGCAGGCCTGCGTCGGCGGTGGCCTGTTCCACCCGCCACCGCACCCGCTCGGCCCGCGCCAGCGCCTGCTCCAGCCCCACGCCCGGCAGGACCAGGACGAACTCCTCGCCGCCGTAACGTGCGGCGATCTCGTCCACGCCGGCCATCTCGGCCTGCAGCGCCTGCGCGATCCGGCACAGCTGCTCGTCGCCGACCAGATGGCCGTGGGCATCGTTGAATTCCTTGAAGCGGTCCACGTCGCACATCACCACCGCCAGCGGTTCGCCGCGCGCGTGGCAGCGCTTCCAGTCGCGTTCCAGCGCGCGGTCCAGCGCATGGCGGTTGGCGATGCCGGTCAGGCCGTCGACCACCGCCAGTTCGGTGAGGCGGCGGTTGGCCGCTTCCAGTTCGGCGGTGCGCTCGGCGATCCTGCGCTCCAGTTCGCGGTTGCGCGCGCGCATGCGGCGGATGCGCAGCCACACGCCGCCGACCAGCGCCAGCAGCCCGGCTCCCCCAAACAACACGCGGACCAGGCCACGCTCGTACCAGAACGGCTCCACCCGCAGCGGATACCGCAGCGGCTCGGCCTGGCGGCCGCCGGCGATCCGCGCCTCCAGTTCGAACACGTAGTCGCCCGGCGGCAGGCGGCGATAGGCCAGTGCGCGATCCGCGTTCCAGCCCGACCAGGCATCGCGATAGCCGAGCAGGCGGTAGCGGAACTCCAGATCCGGCTCCATCGTTCCCAGGCCCAGGCGCAGCCCCAGCCCGGAGCCCGGCGGCAGCACGCGCACCGGGCCTGGCAGCAGTGGCAGCGCGGACAGCGCATGCCCGGGCGCCTGCACGCCGATCCGGTCCAGCCGCGCCTGCAACGGCGGCGGCGCCGGGTCGGCGAACTCCGGCGCGAACTGCAGCAGCGCCGCGCGGGCGGCGATGCGCAGGCGGCCGTCGTCCTGCAGTTCCACGCCCATGTAACCGGGCACGCGGCTGGGGCTGACATGCAACAGCCGGAAATCCCCATCGCCGGCCTCGCGACGCCAGAGCTGGCGCGAGGTCCAGGCGAAGCCGCCGATGCCGGTCTCGGTCGCCTGCAGCTCCCAGGGGCGTTCCAGTCCCGGCAGCGCAGGCAGCGACGCAGCGACGAAGCGCCCCCCTTCGAACCGCTGGACCGTGGTCCCGGATATCGCGAACAGCTCGCCGCCAAGGCGGACCAGGCGCGTCCCCAGTTCCGGATCGGTGAGCAGGCCCTCGGCGCTGCCGACGCGATGGCGTTCGCGCAGCCCGCCGCTGGCCGGGTCGAAGTCCCAGCGATGCACGCCACCGCGCGCATCCCCGATCCAGAGCTGGTCCGGTCCGGCCTGGTACAGGCCGGCGAACTCGCCGACATGCGGCTCCCAGCTGGCGATCACCTGCCAGCGTCCGTCGCGCAGGCCCAGCCAGGCGGCCTGCCCGTTCCCCAGCGCCAGCACGCGCGCGGGATCGAACTCCGAGCGCCACAGCCAGCGCACGCCGCCGTACAGGCGCGGCCCCAGCAGCCAGCGCGGTTCCTGCTGCCCCGGGTCCAGCACCCTCAGTCCGCGGCGCTCGCCGACCAGCAGGCCGCTGGCGGTCGCCTCCAGCGCGAATGCCTCCGGGCCGCCATCGCTCCACGGCAACGGCTCGAAGCGCGGCGCGGACGCGTCGGTCGCTTCCGCGCGCGCCACGCCCGCGCCCGCGACCCACAAACGCCCCGCGTACCAGGCGCTGTCGAAGACCTGGCTCTCCAGTCCGTGGCGCGGGCCGTACATCGTCCAGGGCGACGGCAGGCGCAGCCGCATCAACGCGTCCTCGCCCGTCACCCACAGCCCGCCTTCATGGTCCACCGCCAGCCCGACGATGGCTCCGCGGGTCGGAGCGAACGCCTGCACCAGGCGCAGGTCCGGCGCGAAGCGCAGCAGCGTGCCGTCGTCGCTTCCCAGCACCAGGCTGCCGTCGGCCAGCCAGAGGCTTGTGTACGGGGGATGCGCGGCGAACGTGCCGCCGGCGTCGGCATCGCCGGCGAGCCTGCGCAGGCCGTCGGCGGTGGCCAGGTGGAATCCGTCGGCGGCGACGATCAGCAGGCCGTCCGCATGCGCGCGGACATCGACGATGGGCGTCCGCGACAGGCGCTCGCCACCGCGCAGCGGCACCGGCGCGCCCTCCCCGATCCGACACAGGCCCAGGCCTTCGACATGCCCGTACAGCGCGTCGCCGGCGGCGAACAGCCGGTGTCCCAGGCCCTGCGGCAGCGGTTGACGATGGGTGCGCCCGTCGTGCCCGAGCAGGAACAGCTCGCTCAGGTTCCGGACATGCACGCCCCGGGTGTTCTCGACCAGCGCGTAGAACTCGCCTTCCGGTGGCGCGCCATCCGCGCCGGCCAGGCGCGGCAGCAGGTCCACGAAGCGCAGGCGGCCTTCCGGGTCGCGGCGCAGTTCGCCGAACACGCCGGTTCCACCCACGTAGAGCCGCCCGTCGCTGGCGGACAGCAGCGCGTACACCCCTGCCTTGCGCGGCAGTTCGAACAGGCTCCAGATGCCGCTGCGCAGCACCATCACGCCCTCGCTGCTGCCGGTGTACAGCGTGCCCTCGGCATCGACCACGCTGTTCGAATAACGCGGCGCGGCCGGCAGTTCGGCCGCCGCGTAATGCCGCATCAGTGGCAGCCCCTGGATCGGCGAGGCCGAAGAGCCCCCCGGCAGCAGCAGGCCCAGCCAGGCGGCGAGCACCAGCAGGAGCGGACACACACGCCGACAGGCAATGCCCGGCCCCGCTCCGTGGAGGCTGGCCACGGCCGGGGCAGCGCCCCGGTTCAGGCCAGCAGCTCCGAGACCAGCTGCAGGTAGAGCTCGGGCAGGGCTTCGAGATCGGCGACGCGCACGTGCTCGTCGACCTGGTGGATCGAGGCGTTGACCGGCCCGACCTCGATGCACTGCGCACCCAGCGGGGCGATGAAGCGCGCATCCGAGGTGCCGCCGCCGGTGCTCTCTTCCGGCGGAGCGCCGGCGAACCGGGCCAGCACCGCGCGCGCCGCGCTGCGCAGCGGCCCTTCGGGCGTGTAGAACGGCTCGCCACTGCGGTGCCAGGACACGCCGTAGTCCAGCCCGTGCCGATCCAGCAGCGCCGCGATCTCCGCTTCCAGCCGCGGCGCGTCCCACAGCGGCGTGTAGCGCAGGTTGAACGCCACCTGCAGTTCGCCGGGGATCACGTTGTTGGCGCCGGTGCCGGCGTGGATGTTGCTGATCTGCAGGCTGGTCGGCGGGAAGCTCTCGTAACCGTCGTCCCAGACCCGCGTGGTCAGTTCGGCCAGCGCCGGCGCGGCCAGGTGGATCGGGTTGCGCGCCTTGTCCGGATAGGCCACATGGCCCTGCACGCCCTTGACCGTCAGCGTGCCCGACAGGCTGCCGCGCCGACCGACGCGCAGCAGGTCGCCCAGGCGCGCGGTCGAGGACGGCTCGCCGGTGATGCACCAGTCGATGCGCTGGCCGCGTTCGGCGAACAGCCGCGCGACATGGCGCACGCCATCGATCGCATCGCCCTCCTCGTCCGAGGTCAGCAGCACCGCGAGCGTGCCGGCGTGGTCCGGATGGGCGGCGACGAAACGCTCGGCCGCGATGACGAAGCCGGCCACGCCGCTCTTCATGTCGGCCGCGCCGCGCCCGTACAGCACGCCGTCGCGGATCTCAGGCGCGAAGGGATCGCTGCGCCAGGCCTCGCGCGGCCCGGTCGGCACCACGTCGGTATGCCCCAGCAGGACCAGCACCGGCGCGCCGCTGCCATGGGTGGCCCACAGGTTGTCGACCGCGCCCAGGCGCAGGTGCTCGCAGGCGAAACCGGCCTGCTGCAGGCGTGCGGCGATGAGCTGCTGGCAGCCGGCATCGTCCGGCGTCACCGAAGGACGCGCGATCAGGTCGCAGGTGAGATCCAGGATGTCGCTCATGGGGAAAACCTTGCCGGGTGAGTGATGCGCATGACAGCGCAGCGGGATCGCGCGACCTGCCGATGGCGGAAGCGCGACGCCATTCCAACCTGGAATCGGGCGCGGCCGACGACGACGTTCCCGCGCATCGACAGCGATGCGTGGGAACGGCCGGTCACCCGATCCCGAACAGCGCCTTGAATCCGTTGTCGGAGAATCCCTGGCTGACGCTGCCATCGTCCCTGACCACCACCGGCCGGCGTACCAGCTGCGGGTGTTCGCGCAGCAGCAGCTTCCACTCGGCCTCGCTGCCGGGCGTCCTGCGGTTGTCCGGCAGCTGCCGCCAGGTGGTCGAGGACTTGTTGACCAGCGCGTCGAAGCCGCCGACCTTGCCGGCCCAGTCCACCAGGGTCTCGGGGCTGGGCTTGATGTCGCGGTAGTCGACGAAGCTGTACGGCACCGCGAAGCGGTCCAGCCACTTCGTCGCCTTCTTGCAGGTGTCGCAGTTCTTCAGCCCGTAGAGGGTGGTGCTCATGCAATGCTCCTGGATGCCGCGTGCCGCGCTCGCGCCGACCGCCAGCATCGCGTACGCCGGTTCGAAAGGGGAGTGCAACGGCCGCACGATGCTGGACGTGGCGGCGCGCGGCCTGGCGCACGCCCCGCCGCGCATGCGGCCGACGCGGGAGCCCGATGGTGGCCGGGTCGGGCCACCGCCGGGCGTCGCCTCAGCCGCGCAGCAGCTCGTTGATGCTGGTCTTGGAACGGGTCTTGGCGTCGACCTGCTTGACGATCACCGCGCAGTACAGCGAATGGCTGCCATCGGCGGCCGGCAGCGAGCCGGACACCACCACGCTGCCCGGCGGCACATGGCCATAGGAGATCTCGCCGGTGGCGCGGTTGTAGATGCGGGTCGACTGGCCGATGAACACGCCCATGCCGATCACGCTGTGGTGGCCGACGACCACGCCTTCGACCACTTCCGAACGCGCGCCGATGAAGCAGTGGTCCTCGATGATGGTCGGGCTGGCCTGCAGCGGCTCGAGCACACCGCCGATGCCGGCGCCGCCGGAGATGTGGCAGTGCTTGCCGACCTGGGCGCAGGAACCGACCGTGGCCCAGGTATCGACCATCGTGCCTTCGCCGACGTGCGCGCCGATGTTGACGAAGCTCGGCATCAGCACCACGTCCTTGCCGAAATGGGTTCCGCGACGGGCGACCGTGCCCGGCACCACGCGCACGCCGAGCTTGCGGAACTCGGCTTCGCCGTAGCCGTCGAAGCGCAGCGGCACCTTGTCCCAGAACGGGCCGGGCGCGCCTTCCATCACGGTCATGTCGTTGACCCGGAAGTACAGCAGCACGGCCTTCTTCAACCACTCGTTGACCTGCCAGCCGCCCTTGCCGTCCGGCTCGGCGACGCGGAACTCGCCCGCCTCCAGGCCATCGACCACGCGCTCGACCAGCGGACGGGTCGAACCGTCGATCTCGTCCAGGGTCAGCGCACCACGGCGCTCGAAGGCGCTTTCGATGGAGAACTTCAGCTCGGCCAGCCCGGGCGAGGCGGTGCCGGCGGCCGGCTTCTTCGGTGCGGCCTTGCGGGCGCTCTTGTTCGGGGTCTGGGCCATCAGCGGGGGGCTCCGGGAGGGGTGGATTCGGGGTCGAGACGGGTGCGCAGTTCGGTGCGCAGCGCCTGCTGGGCGGCGTCGTCCAGCGGCTGGTCGTGCTCGTCGGTGATCTGGAACAGGTCTTCTGCGCGCTCGCCGAAGGTGGCGATGCGCGCATCGTGCACGCGCAGGTGGCCGCTGCGCAGCGCCAGCGCGACATCGGCCAGCAGGCCGGGACGGTCGGTGCAGGTCAGGCCGAGCAGGCTGCGCCGGCCATCGGCGGTGGTGCTGAACTCGATCCGCGGCGCGAAACGGAAGTGGCGCAGCTGGCGCGGGGCCGCGCGGCGCGGCGCACGCACCCGGTCGAGCGAACCTGCCAGCGCCTGGCGCAGCGCCTGCTGCAGCCGCTCGGGATCGCGGTCGCAGAAACCGTCGGTCGGCAGCACTTCGAAGGTATCGAACACGGTGCCGTTGGGCCCCATCAGCACGCGCGCCTGGTGCACGCCGTAACCGTGCCGGTCCAGCGTGGCCATGATCGCGGCGAACAGGCCGTCGCGGTCGGGCGAATGCACGAACACCTCGAGCGCATCGCCGCGCTCGCCGATCGGACGCACACGGACCTGGGTGTCGCCCATCCGCACGTCCACCAGCGCGGCGGCCTGCCAGGCCAGCTGCTCGGGACGGAAGCGCAGGAAGCTCTCATCCGGCATCTCGGCGAACTGGCGCGCGATGGTGGCATCGTCGTAGCCCTGTTCGCGCATCAGCACGCCGGTGGCTTCGCGCGCCTCGGCCACGCGTGCGTCGGCATCGACCATCGCCTCCATGCCCTCGCGCAGCACGCGGCGGGTGGCGACGTAGAGATCGGCCAGCAGGCGGTCCTTCCACGCGTTCCACAGCTTGGGACTGGTTCCGGCGATATCGGCGCAGGTCAGCAGGTACAGGTAATCCAGGCGCTCGCGCTCGCCGACCAGGGTGGCGAAGCTGCGCACCACCTCGGGGTCGGCGATGTCCTGCTTCTGCGCGGTCACCGACATGCGCAGGTGCTGCTCGACCAGCCAGGCCACCAGCGCGGTATCGGTTTCGCCCATCCCGTGCGCGGCGCAGAACGCGCGCGCATCGACCGCGCCCAGTTCCGAATGATCGCCGCCGCGGCCCTTGGCGATGTCGTGGAACAGGCCGGCCAGCAACAGCAGTTCCGGCCGGCGCAGGCGCGGCCAGACCTCGTGCGCGATCGAAAACCGCTCGCTCGCCTTGCCGGTGGCGAACCCGGCGATGTTCTGCAGCACCATCAGCGTGTGCTGGTCGACGGTATAGACGTGGAACAGGTCGAACTGCATGCGCCCGGACACCTGGGCGAATGCCGGCACGTACTGGCCGAGCACGCCCAGCCGCGCCATCCGGGTCAGGGTCTCGACCGGTCGCGGGCCGCGCAGCAGCGCCATGAAGCGCTCGCGCGCGGCCGGTGCCGCCAGCGTGTACGCCGGCAGCCGCGGCAGCGTTTCCGCCAGCGCGCGCGCGGTCAGCGAATGCAGGCCGCGGACCTGCGCATGCGCGGCCCAGGTGGCGAACAGGGCCAGCACTTCGCGCAGGTCCCCTTCGGGCCAGTAGGGCGAGGACGCGGCCAGATAGCCGCGGCGCAGCTCGAAGTCCGGATTCAGCACTTCCGCCGCGGTTTCGCCTTCGAAGGTTTCCTCGAAGCGCTGCAGCAGGCGGTCGCTGATCCGGCGCACGATCGCCGCGCTGCGGTAGAAGCCCTGCATCATCTTCTCGACGCCCAGATAGCCGGCGTCGTCGTCGAAGCCCAGGCGCTGCGCCAGGGCCTTCTGGTAATCGAACCGCAGCCGCTCCTCGGGCCGTCCGGCCACCAGGTGCAGGCCGGTGCGCAGCCGCGCCAGCGCGCGCCGCTCGCGGGTCAGCGCGGCGGCTTCGTCCGCGCCCAGATGGCCAAGCCCGACCACCGCCTCCATGTCGCGCACGCCGAAGGCGCGCAGCGCCATCCAGCCCAGCGTGTGCAGGTCGCGAAGACCGCCGGGGCCTTCCTTGATGTTCGGCTCGAGGTTGTCCGAGGTGTCGCCGTGGCGCAGGTGGCGCGCGCGCAGCTCCTCGCGCTTGGCGGCGAAGAACGCAGGCGGCTCCCAGATCTTCGAGGGCGCGATGGCCTCGTTCAGGCACGCCACCGCGGACGCGTCGGCGATCACCGGACGCGCTTCGAGCAGCGCGGTCATGATGGTCTGGTCGTCGGCCGCCGCGACCGTGCACTGGTCCGGCGAACGCACCGCCTGGCCGATCGGCAGGCCCACGTCCCACAGCAGGGCGAAGAACCGCGCGAGCCCGGCCTGGTGGCGCTGCTGGCTGTCCACATCGGCCAGCACCAGCAGATCGATGTCCGAACGCGGGAACAGCTCGCCGCGGCCATACCCGCCGACCGCGAACAGGGCCAGCGCCGCATCCCTGGGCAGGCAGCGCGCCCAGGCCTGGCGCAGCACTTCATCCACCGCGCGCGCGCGCAGCGCGAGCAGGCGATCGATGTCCACGCCCTGGTCGAAGCGGCGCGAGAAACGCGCGTCGGCCTGTGCAAGCACGTCGCGCGCGGCGGCGGCCCAACGCGGATCGGCGTCGATGGAGCCATCGACCGCCTCTGGCCCGGCGGCGGACGCGGCGTCCATCGGCGGCGTCATGCAGGCATCTGCTGGCCGGCGGCCAGGGTCAGCACATCGACCCCATCCTCGGTCACGGCCACCATGTGCTCCCACTGCGCCGACAGCTTGCGGTCCTTGGTGACCACGGTCCAGCCGTCCGGCAGCACGCGGGTGTAGCGGGTGCCCTCGTTGATCATCGGCTCGATGGTGAAGGTCATGCCCGGCTTCAGCACCAGGCCCTGGCCCGGCTTGCCGTAGTGCAGGACCTGCGGTTCGTCGTGGTAGACCTTGCCGATGCCGTGGCCGCAGTACTCGCGCACCACGCTGAAGCGCTCGGACTCGGCGTACTGCTGGATGGCGTGGCCGATGTCGCCCAGGGTCGCGCCCGGCTTCACCGCACGGATGCCGCGCCACATCGCCTCGTGGGTCACCTCGACCAGGCGCCTGGCCATGACCGACGGCGTGCCGACGAAGTACATGCGGCTGGTGTCGCCGTGCCAGCCGTCCTTGATGACGGTCACGTCGATGTTGACGATGTCGCCGTCCTTCAGGACCTTGGCTTCGTTCGGAATGCCGTGGCAGATCACGTTGTTGACCGACGCGCACACGGTCTTCGGGAAGCCGCGATAGCCGACGTTGGCCGGGACCGCGCCCTGCACGTTGACGATGTGGTCGTGGCAGATGCGGTCCAGCTCTTCGGTGGTCACGCCCGGCCTGACGTGGGCGGCGACGACGTCGAGCACCTCGGCGGCCAGGCGGCCGGCGACGCGCATCAGTTCGATCTCTTCGGGGGTCTTCAGGTGCATGCTCATGCCGCGATTATCGCCGATCCGGGCCCGATTCTGAACGTGTGGGCGCTGCTGCGTCGCGTCAACCCGCCGCCTTCACGGCCGCCCCGGGGCGTCGGCGGTTTGACTTTCACGCACATATAATCGGCATCCGGTCACACATTCGAATATCCGGTCATATTCCGTGCATCGCCGTCATTGCCTTTTACCTACGAATATCCCTGGCACGAACGATGCATTAACTCTGCTGGCTGGCCCTGCGCGCCAGGACAGAAACCCGATGTGGCCAAGGAGAATATCGATGCGCTCACGAATCACAACCGTTCAGTTCATGGTCGCGCTCGGCGCACTCGGCATCGGTGCCGCAGCCAGCGCGGCCGATACCACCACGTTCAACGTGCGCCTGATCATCACCCAGGCCTGCACCATCACCGCCGCAGGCGCCACCGATGTCGATTTCGGCAGCGCGCTTGCGAGCTCCACCGCGCCCGTGCTCGGTCAGGGCACGGTCACGGCGCAGTGCTCGGTGACCACGCCGTACACGATCTCGTTGAATGCCGGCGCCAATCCGGCCACGCCGGGCGACATCACCACCCGCCGCATGCGCCATACGAATGTGGCGGTCACCGCCAACAACTTCGTCGGTTACCAGCTGTACCAGGATGCCGCGCGCAGCGTGGTCTGGGGCGCCACGCCGAACACGAATACGGTCTCCGGCACCGGCACCGGCCTGAACCAGCAGTATCTCGTCTACGGCCAGGTGGCCAACCCCAGCGTCAACAACGCGACTCCCGGTAATTATCAGGACACGATCACCGCCACCATCACCTATTGAGGTCGCGATGGCTCATGTTCCGATCCATCGCCGGTGGCACGCCGCCCTGGCGGCGCTGCTGTGCCTGCCGCTGATCGCCCCCACCCTCGCGCTGGCGGCCAGCCTGCAGGTCGCCCCGACCATGCTCGAACTGCGCCCCGGGCAGGAAGCCGAAGCCCTGTGGATCAGCAACAGCGGCACCGAACCTGTCCAGGTGCAGGTCCGGCTGTTCCGCTGGACGCAGTCGGGCGGGGCCGACGAGCTGCAGCCCACGCAGGCGCTGCTGGCGAGTCCGCCAATGCAGGAGCTCGCCGCGGGCCAGCGGCAGCTGATCCGGGTGATGCGGGCAGGCGACGCAACCCCGGACGCCCAGCAGAGTTACCGGCTCATCGTCGACGAGGTTCCCGCCTTCGATCCGGACCGCACCGGCATGCAGTTCGTGCTGCGTTATTCGATTCCCGTCTTCCTGCAGCCGGAAGGGCCGGCGCCGCAGCCCCGGTTGCTGGCACAGGTGATCGGCGACGGCGACGGAATGGCCTGGATCCAGGTCAGCAACCATGGCGACGGCTACGCGCAGCTTGCCGACCTCGCCCATGGCGCTTCGGACCGGCCGCTGGTCGTCCGGGCCGGGCTGGTCGGCTACGTCCTTCCGGGCCAGACGATGCAATGGTCGCTGGAGCACCCACCCACCCGGTTCCTGGAAAGCGGCTTCAGCGCAAGGATCAATGGTGAGTCGGAGCAGACGCCACTGCCCGCGGCGCCTGCACCTCGCTGAGGCGTGCGTGCTGGCGATGGGCGCCACCGGCACCTCCACCGCCCTGGCCGCCGACCTGTCCCTGGCCACGGGCGCACTGGACGCGTCGGCGGACGCCATGCTCGCGCCGCCAACGCCGTTGACCGCCGCGCAGACGATCTACCTCGATGTCACCCTCAACCAGGCCCCGCGCGGCCTGCTGCCCTTCCTGGAACTGGGCGGCCGCCTGCAGGCGCCGGCGGCGACGCTGCGCCAGCTGGGCTTCCCGGCGCGCGGCGAGGCGGCGGTCGATCTGGAGTCCATCGCCGGCCTGGTCGCCAGCTATGACGCCGCCCTGCAGACCCTCCGGCTGGATGTGCCCCTGGAGCAGCTGCAGCTGCCGACCACGCAGATCGGCGCCACCGGGGTGGAACACCCGGTCGCCAGCGCATCGCCGGGCCTGGCGCTCAACTACGACCTCTACGGCGGCGTCAACGACGGTCGCGGCAATCTCGCCCTGACCACGGGCCTGCGCGCGTTCGGCCTGGGACCGGGCAGCATCCGCAACGACCTCCTGCTGCGCACCTGGCAGGAGCCCGGCAAGGGCTGGCAGCACGAGTCGGTGCGCCTGGAGACGCGCTGGGAGGTCGACTTCCCCGACAAGGCCGTCACCCTGGCGGTCGGCGACATGCAGAGCGGCTTCCTCGACTGGACCCGCCCGGTGCGCATGGGCGGCATCCAGATCGGTCGCAACTACGGGCTTCAGCCCTATCGGGTACTGACCCCGACGCCCGCCTTCCTGGGCCAGGCCGTGGTGCCGTCCAGCGTCGAGCTCTATGTCGATGGCCTGCGCCAGTACCAGGGCGAGGTTCCGGTCGGGCCGTTCCAGCTGGCGGCCCAGCCCGGCATCAGCGGCACCGGCAATGCGCAGGTGGTGATCACCGACGCCTATGGCCGGATGCAGACTCTGGATTTCTCCTTCTATGGCACCCAGCAGCTGCTGGCCGAGGGCCTGACCGACTGGTCGGTGGCGGCCGGCCGCATGCGCCGCGACTTCGGCATCCGTTCGTTCGGGTACGACCGCGACACGCTCGGCAGCGCGACGCTGCGGCATGGGGTCGGCAACCGCATGACCCTGGAGGCGCACGCCGAGGCCGGCGGCGGCATCCGCAATGTCGGGGCCGGCGGTCTGTGGATGCTGGGCAGCATCGGCGTGATCAGCGCGTCCTACATCGCAAGCCAGGCCGAGGGCGGCTTGCGCGGCGGCCAGTACGCGATGGGATGGAACTGGAACAACCGCCGCTTCAACCTGAACCTGGCCAGCCGCCGCACCCACGGCGATTACCGCGACCTCGGCAGCCTGCAGGGCAGCCACGCCCCGACCGTCAGCGACCAGCTCACCGCCGGGGTGAACCTGGAGCGCTTCGGCTCGCTCAGCGCCAGCTACCTGCACCTGGACTACCGGGACATGGCGCGCAGCCGCTATCTCGGCCTGTTCTGGGCGCGCACCTTCGGCCAGCGCTGGTCGGCCTATCTCTCGCTCAACCAGGACCTGGACGACCGCGACGACATCACCGCCTACGCCTCGGTGACCGTGGCGCTGGGCAGCAGGCGCCAGGCCAGCGTGTCGGCCCAGCGCACCGGCGACAGCACCCTGGCCACGGCCGACCTGATGCAACCGGTGCCGGGCGATGGCAGCGGCAGCGGCATCGGCTGGCGCCTGCAGGCACGCGCCGGCGACAACGGCGGCGGCGGCCTGGCCGAGGTCGGCATGCTCAACCAGCGCGGCCGCTACTCGGCCGGGGTTTCCAGCCAGGGTGGCGATACCTTCGGCTACGCCAGCGCCGCCGGCAGCGTGGTCTGGATGAGCGGGCACGTGTTCACCGCACGCGAAGTGCCGGACGCGTTCGCCATCGTGTCCACGGGGTGGCCGGATGTGCCGGTGATGCTGGAGAACCGGCCGATCGGCCGCACCAACGGCCACGGCCTGCTGCTGGTCACGCCACTGCTGTCGTGGCAGCGCAACCGGCTGTCGATCGATGCGATGGGCCTGCCGCCCGACGTGCGCGCCGAACGCCTCGAAACCTTCGCCACGCCGCGCCAAGGCGCCGGCATCGGGGTCGACTTCCGCCTGCGCAAGGTCCAGGGTGTCAGCGTGATCCTGCATGACCCGCGGGGCCAGCCGCTCCCGCCCGGCGCGCGGATCGAACGCGACGATCATGCCCCGACCGTGGTCGGCTACGACGGCATGGCCTGGATCGAGGATCTGCGCGCCCACACCACGCTGCAGGTGACCAGCCAGCAGGGGCGCTGCACGGTGCGGTTCGCGATGCCGCCGCAGGGCCAGCGCCAGATCGGCCCGCTGCGCTGCGACCCGCTGCCCGACGACCCGGACACGGAGCCCACGCCATGATCCGTGCACTGCCGCTGCTGCTCCTGGCAGTGCTGGCCGCCTGGGCGATGCCGGCCAGGGCGGTCACCACCTGCACCATCGCCAATCCGACCCTGGCCTTCGGAACGGTCAGCAACGGCCAGGTCGATACCCAGACCACGCTGACCGTCACCTGCACCAGTTCCGCACTGCTCGCGCTGACCGAAGTGAAGCTCAGCATCTGCGTCGGCCTGGGCGCCGGTCCGGGCGGCAGCCTCACCGGCTGGCGCCGGATGGTCAACACGCCCGGCGACGGACTCGACTACCAGATCCATTCCAACAGCGGCCGCACGACGGTGTTCGGGACCAGCAGCACCTCGTCGCCGGCCTGGTCCCAGGCCGCCCTCACCTACCCGTCCATCCTGCTGGCAGGCAGCGGCAGCGTGAACTTCGTGCTGTATGGGCGCTATCCAGCCTCGCAGGTCCTGTCGTTCGGCAGTTACACCAGCACGCTCCCGGTCAGCCTGCAGTTCGCCTACTCCGAACCCCTGCTCCTTGGCCTCGGACCGACGCCGACCAGCTGCACCCAGACCGGCACCAACATCCAGAACTCCGGCCTGATCACGACCGCCACGGTCAACATCACCGCGAACGTCGCCGCCAGCTGCGGCGCCTACACCAGGACCGACATGGATTTCGGCACCAATACCGGCCGGGTGACCGCGAACATCGACCGCACCTCGACCATCGGCCTGACCTGCATCAACCGCACCCCATGGCAGATCGGCCTCAACAACGGCAGCAACGCCGACGCCAGCGGCAACCGCCGCATGATCCGGACCATCGGCACCACCAACTACTACATTCCCTACGAGCTTTATCAGGACAGTGCGCGGACCACCCGCTGGGGCAATACGATCAACAGCGGCGCCGTGGTTGCCGGCTCGGGCAGCGGAACCGCCCAGACCCTGACCGTGCATGGGCGGGTCCTGCCGACCACCGCGACCGGCACGCCTCCCGGTACCTACAGCGACATCGTCACGGTCACCATCACCTACTGAACCACCGCGGCTGACAGGCTCAAGACTGGCGCATCGACGCCGCTACCGGCCGCATGGCCATGTCTCCCCCGCCCCACGCCTGGCTCGGCTGCACCATCGCCGCGTCCTTGGTCCTCCTCACCGCGGCCCCGGTCCTGCCGGCGAAGCCGGCGACGGAAAAAGCCGCCGCACCGATCGGAATACAGCTGCGTCTGCTGCCTGACTGCGTGGCGCGGCCCGACGCCGAAGGCTGCGTGCAGCCCGCCGCCGCCACGACGGAGCGCAGGCGGCAGCCCGAACAGATCCGGGGCCTGAGCCCCGAACCGGACATGGACAAGGACGCCGGATCCGCCCCCGTGATCACCCGTACCTGGTGATGGGCAGCACAGCGGCCCTCCTGCTCGCCAGCGCACTGGCAGCCGCCGAGCCAGCGATCACCGTGGAGCCGGCCGTGCTGACGATGGACGCCGGACAGGCCTCGGCCGAGGTCTGGGTGCGCAACGACGGCGACACCGCCTGGGCAGCGCGGGCCAGCCTGCATGCGTGGCGCCAGGCCATCGACGGCGAACGGCTGGAGCCGGCCGGCACGATCCTCATCAGCCCGTCGCACTTCAGCGTACCCGCCGGCAGCCGCCAGCGCCTGCGCGTGCTGCGCCCCGTCGAGCCGGTGGAGCAGGAAACCGGCTACCGGCTGCTCCTGGAGCAGCTCCCCGCTTCCGATGCAGCCGGTGCGCCGCTGCTGCGCCACTCGTCGGCCGTGTTCGTGACCGCGCCCGACCAGGCAGCCCACCGCCTGCTGGTGCGGCTTGACGGGGATGCGGCCCATCCGGCGCTGCGGCTGCATAATGCCGGCGCCGCCCATGCCAGGGTGACGGAGCTGGCCTGGGTCGACCCTCTCGGCAGGCGCCACCTGCTGCTGCCAGGACTGGCCGGCTATGTCCTTGCCGGCGCCAGCCGCATCTGGTCGCTGCCCCCGCACCGCGACGGTTACGCCGGCGGTCACTTCGAGGCCCAGATCAACCAGGGGCCTCCCCAGGCGCTCGAACCCGATCGACTTGCCGCCGCGGCCGCCGGCCCGCTATAATCGACCGGATTATCCGCGCCAAGGCGCAGAGAACCCGTCCACGCCGGACGTCATCGGCGAATCCACACCTGCCGCCCATCTCCGTGCCGGGGTGCCCCACAAGGGGTTCGGACACGGAAGCGACAGGGAAGCCAAACCCCGGAACAGCGTGCCTCCCACAGGATGCACATCGACGCGCGAGCCATATCAGACGGCGATCGCGCGCGGGCCGTTCCACTCATCGGAGTCATCGCAATGTCGACAGTCACCATGCGCCAGATGCTGGAAGCCGGCGTCCATTTCGGCCACCAGACCCGTTACTGGAACCCGAAGATGGCGCCGTACATCTTCGGCGCACGCGGCAAGATCCACATCATCAACCTCGAGAAGACCGTTCCGCTCTTCACCGACGCGATGAACTTCATCTCGGCCATCGCCCAGAAGCGCGGCAGCATCCTGTTCCTCGGCACCAAGCGCAGCGCGCGCGAGGCGATGAAGGAAGAGGCCGAGCGTTGCGGCCAGCCGTACATGACCCAGCGCTGGCTGGGCGGCACCCTGACCAACTTCCGCACCGTCAAGCAGTCGGTCGCCCGCCTGAAGGAACTGGAAGCCGCCGAAACCGACGGCACCTTCGAGAAGCTGGTCAAGCACGAAGTGCTGGGCCTGCGCCGCGAGCGCGACAAGCTGGAAGCCTCGCTGGGCGGCATCAAGGACATGAACCGCCTGCCCGACGCGCTGTTCGTCATCGACATCGGCCATGAAGACATCGCCATCAAGGAAGCCAAGAAGCTCGGCATCCCGGTGATCGCGGTCGTCGACACCAACTACGATCCGGCCCTGGTCGACTACGCCATCCCGGGCAACGACGACGCCATCCGCGCCGTGCAGCTGTACGCCCGCGCCGCCGCCGACGCCGTGCTGGAAGGCAAGGCCGCCGCCCCGAACTCCGCGACCGTCAGCGAAGCCGATTTCTCCGAGGGCGAAGGCGACAAGGGTCGCCGTCCGGCCCGCAAGGCGCCGGCCAAGAAGGCCGAGGAAGGCCAGGCCGCGGCCGAGTAATCGCCCGGTCACGTGGCCGCGCGACAGTGCGCGGCCACTCCCGGATCGCCGGCCCGTCCGGCGTCCGGCGCACTACCGAGACGGCGCCCGCCCGATGCCGCCTGCTGGCGATGCCGCCCGCGCCGTCACCCGCCCCTTCCGGGCGGTGCCACGCCCATCAATCACTGAGGTAATCCCGTGGAAATCACTGCTTCCCTGGTCAAGGAACTGCGCGAGCGCACCGGCGCCGGCATGATGGAATGCAAGAAGGCGCTCACCGAGAACGCCGGCAACATCGACGCCGCGGCCGAGTGGCTGCGCAAGTCCGGCCTGGCCAAGGCCGACAAGAAGGCTGACCGCGTCGCCGCCGAAGGCCGCATCGCCGTCGCCCAGAACGGCGGCAAGGCCGTGCTGGTCGAAGTGAACTCGGAAACCGACTTCGTCGCCAAGGACGTCAACTTCCTGGCCTTCACCGACGCCGTCGCCGCTGCCGCCCTGGCGGCCGGCGCGACCGACGCCGAGTCCCTGAAGGTCGCCAAGCTGCCGACCGGCGAGACCATCGAGGAAGCGCGCGCCGCCGCCATTTCCAAGCTGGGCGAGAACATCCAGATCCGTCGCCTGGTCAGCATCGACAGCGCCAACAACGTCGCGGCCTACGTGCACGGCGGCAAGATCGGCGTGCTGATCGAGCTGGCCGGCGGCGACGCCGAGCTGGCCCGTGGCCTGGCCATGCACGTGGCCGCCATGAACCCGCCGCACAACAAGGCCGCCGACGTGCCGGCCGAGTTCGTCGCCAAGGAAAAGGAAATCGAGCTGGCCAAGATGTCCGAGAAGGACAAGGCCAAGCCGGCCGAGATCCTCGAGAAGATCATCAGCGGCAAGATCAACAAGATCGTCAACGAAGTCACCCTGTACGGCCAGCCGTACGTGCTGGACAGCGACAAGTCGGTCGAGCAGGTGGTCAAGGCCGCCGGCGCCGACGTGATCGGCTTCCAGCGCCTGGTGGTCGGCGAAGGCATCGAGAAGGTGGTCGAGGACTACGCCGCCGAGGTCATGAAGCAGGCCGGCCTGGCCTGAGCCAGCGGCTGATGCGGTACCAAGAAGCCGCGGCCCTGCCGCGGCTTCTTTTTTTGCACGTCTTGTGCATGCGCGCCGCCCGCCGACGCTTACCGCGCGCGGCGTTTGGCGGCATACTCACCCGAGAGACACTTCGAGCCTCGCAGTACCGATGCGACCGGACCTGGAAACGACCCTGCAGCATTGCCGCACCCTGCCGTCTCCTCCCGGGATCGCGTTGCGCATCATCGAACTGGCACAGGACCCGAACGTCGACCTCGGCGCCACGGCCGAGGCCATCTCCCTCGATCCGGCCCTGACCGCGCGCATGCTGCGCGTCGCCAACTCGCCCCTTTATGCCGGTCGCCGCAAGGTCGACACGCTGAGCCAGGCGATGACCCTGCTCGGCATCAACGCCACCCTCAGCCTGGCGCTGGGCTTCTCGCTGGCCCATGGCCTGCGTGGCGTCAACGGCACCGCGGCCGAGCAGGAGGCGATCTGGAGGCGCAGCGTCGTCGCCGCGCTCGCCGCACGGCTGCTGGGGCCGCACGCCGGCGTGACCCGGCTCGAGGAACTGATGCTGGCCGGCCTGCTCCAGGACATCGGCGCGTTGGCCCTGCTCAAGGCCCTGCCCGACCAGTACCTGGTCCTGCGCAGCCGCAGCCCGGACAACGATGCCCTGCTGGAACGCGAGCGCGCCGATCTGGGCGGCGACCACGCCGAAGTCGGCGCCTGGCTGGCCAACGCCTGGAATCTTCCCGAGTACCTGCAGGACGCGATCCGCCACAGCGAGTCGCCGCAGGCCGAGACCGGCTCGTTCGACGCCTGCGTGATCGCGTCCGGCGCCATCGCCAGCCTGTGGTTCCCCGGCGAGGACGTGGAACAGGCCCGCAGCCATGCGCGCGACGCGGTCGCCGCCTGCACCGGCGAAGACGGCCCGACGCTGGACGACATCCTCCTGCAGCTGAGCGAGGCGCTGCCGGAAATCAGCACGCTGTTCGATGTGCGGATCAACCGGCCCGAGCACCTCGAAGCCATCATCGAACAGGCCCGCGAACTGCTGCTCCTGCGCAACCTGCGCGAAATCCAGGACGCGGGCCAGGCACGGCGCGATGCCGACCAGTCCGAAGAGCGGATGCGCCGGCTGACCGAGCAGTCCAGGCGCGATCCGCTGACCGGCGTCTACAACCGCCTGCAGATGGAAGAGGTGCTGGAGCGCGAGTTCGGCAACGCGGTCGCGCAGGGCCAGCCGCTGTCGATCGCCTTCGTCGACCTCGACGATTTCAAGCACATCAACGACCGCCACGGCCACCTGATCGGCGACCAGGTGCTGCGCCAGTTCGCGCAGGCGCTGCAGGGCCTGCTGCGCGCGAGCGACCTCATCGCGCGTTACGGCGGCGAGGAATTCCTGATCGTGCTGTGCAATTCCGACGAGGCCTCGGCGACGCGGATCCTGCAGCGCATCCTGGACATCACCTCGCAGATGCCGATGGCCACCGTCGACGGCACCTCGCTGCACGTCACGTTCTCGGCCGGCGTCGCCACGCACGACAGCAACACCAGCTTCCGCGATGCGCGCGGCCTGCTGCAGGCCGCCGACGATGCGCTCTATGGCGCGAAGCGTGAAGGACGCAACCGCGTCGGCGTCGGGCCGGCCTGAACCGTTCGCGGGGCAGGAAGGTTCTCGCACCGCCTCCCGCCCGCCCACGCGATGACCGGCGACACGCACCGGGCGCTGCACCGGAGCCGCTTCACCCGGGTTGGAAGCCGCGCTGCCAACCAGCGCCCGGACCCGCTCCATCGCGCCGCAGCAGGACATCGGCGAAGCCGGCACGCAGGCGGGCGTGAGTCCTGCGCACGCGGCGACTGACGCCATCATCAGGTGCATCGCACATACCGGGATCGTCGTTCCGCGCGGCTTCACGCGCCGCGCATCACGGTCGGCACCGACCAGGGCCCTCGCGACCAGACCGGGCCTGTGCGGGCGCAGCATCATTCCATTCATGACGACGCGATCAGCCGGTCCGCTTCGGCTAGAATTGCGCCCATTCGCACGCCTCCCAAGGACCCTGCCTCCATGTCCACGCTCGCCTATCGCCGCATCCTGCTGAAACTTTCCGGGGAGGCGTTGATGGGATCGGAGGACTACGGCATCGACCCGGTCGTGATCGAACGCATCGCGCGCGAGATCATCGAAGTCCGCGAGGCCGGTGCCGAGATCGGCCTGGTGATCGGCGGCGGCAACATCTTCCGCGGCGCCGGCCTGGCCGCCGGCGGCATGGACCGGGTGACCGGCGACCAGATGGGCATGCTGGCCACCGTGATCAACGCGCTGGCCATGCAGGACGCGCTGGAAAAGCTCGGCGGCAAGGTCCGGGTCATGAGCGCGCTCAAGATCAACGACGTGTGCGAGGACTACATCCGCCGCCGCGCCGTGCGCCACCTGGAAAAGGGCCGGATCGGCATCTTCGCCGCCGGCACCGGCAACCCGTTCTTCACCACCGACTCGGCCGCCGCCCTGCGCGCGATCGAGATCAACGCCGACCTGCTGCTCAAGGCGACCAAGGTCGACGGCGTCTACGACAAGGACCCGAAGAAGCACAGCGACGCGGTGCGCTTCGACGAACTGGACCACGACGACGTCATCGCCCGCAACCTGCAGGTGATGGATACCGCCGCGTTCGCCCTGTGCCGCGACAACGGCATCCCGCTGCGCGTCTACGACCTGTCGGTGCCCGGCAGCCTGATGCGGATCCTGCGCGGCGACAACATCGGTACCCTGGTCCGCAACCGCCGCTGAGCCGCGCTCCGGCCCTGCCCGGGCCGCGCGTGAACGAGGCCGCCGCACACCCGGGTGCGGCCGCCCGCCGCCGTGCCATCCCCCGTATAATCGGCCGATTCAGGTTTCAGGATGGATACGGCGATGATCAACGAGATCAAGAACGACGCGCAGGCACGCATGGTCAAGAGCATCGAGGCTCTTCGCCATTCGCTCACCTCGATCCGCACCGGTCGCGCCTCGCCGGCGTTGCTGGACGGCATCAAGGTCAAGGCGTACGGCACCGACACGCCGCTCAACCAGGTCGCCAGCATCAGCGTCTCCGAAGGTCGCTCGCTGGTCATCACCCTGTTCGACAAGGGCATGATCAAGGACGTCGAGCGCGCGATCTACGCCTCCGACCTCGGTCTGACCCCGACCGTGGTCGGCACCGTGATCCGCCTGAACCTGCCGCCGCTGACCGAGGAGCGCCGCAAGGAACTGGCCAAGTCCGTGCACGGCGAAGGCGAGGACGCCAAGGTCGCGATCCGCAACATCCGCCGCGATGCCAACCAGAAGGTCAAGGACCTGCTGAAGGACAAGACGGTCACCGAGGACGACGTGCGCCGCAGCGAAGACGACATCCAGAAGGTCACCGACAAGGCGATCAAGGACGTGGACGACGTGGTCAAGGCCAAGGAACAGGAACTGATGGCCGTCTGAGGCGGTCTGCCTTCCGCATGACAGCCATGACCGTTCCCGCCAGCCCGCCGGTTCCCCGCCACCTCGCGATCATCATGGACGGCAACGGGCGCTGGGCGCAGCAGCGCCATCGCCCGCGCGTGGTCGGCCATCGCGCGGGCGCGCGCGCGGTCAACGCCGCGATCGATTTCTGCCTGGAGCGCGGCATCGCGGCGCTGACCCTGTTCGCCTTCTCCAGCGAGAACTGGGGGCGGCCGGAAGAGGAAGTCGGCGCGCTGATGAAGCTGTTCCTCAATGCGCTGGAGCGCGAGGTCGACGAGCTCGACCGGCGTGGCGTGCGGATCCGTTTCATCGGCGAGCGCGAGCGCTTCTCGCCCGCGATCCTCGAGCGGATGGCCGCGGCCGAGGCGCAGACCCTGCGCAACGGCCTGCTGCAGCTGGTCATCGCCGCCAGCTACGGCGGCCGCCAGGACATCGCCACCGCCGCGCGCGCCCTGGCCCGGGATGTCGCCGAGGGCCGCCTGCGCCCCGACGACATCGACGAGGCCGCGGTCGGCGCACGCATGGCGCTGTCCGACCTGCCGCCGCCGGACCTGTTCATCCGCACCGGCGGCGACCAGCGGATCAGCAATTTCCTGCTGTGGCAGCTGGCGTATACCGAATTGTGGTTCACCGAGCGGCTCTGGCCGGAGATGGACGCCGCACTGCTGCAGCAGGCCGTGGAGGCCTATGCCTCGCGCGAGCGCCGCTTCGGCCTGACCAGCGCACAGCTCGCCCAGGGAGGTGCCGCATGACCCGTACCCGCGTGATCGCCGCGCTGCTGATGGCGCCCGCCGCGATCCTGGCGATCCTGCTGCTGCCCACGCCGTGGATGGCCGCCCTGGCCGCGATGGTGCTGCTGGCCGGGCTCTGGGAATGGCTGAAGCTGGCCGATGTCGAGGACAGCCTCTCGCGCACGATCCTGCTGCTGCTGAACCTGGTGGTGATGGTGCTGCTGGTCTGGGCATCGCGCAGCAACGGCGGCTTCTCGCCGGTCCTGTTCCAGCTGGTGACCCTGGCCGGCGCGATCGGCTGGGCGGCCGCCCTGCTGTGGCTGTGGAAGCCGCATGCCACCGCGCCGGACCGCCCCTGGTCGCGCCCGTTCAAGCTCGCCGCCGGCACCCTGGCCGCGATCCCGGCCTGGTGCGCGCTGTGCCTGATCCATTCCGGCAACTTCGCCGCGCTGGACAGCGCCGCCGCCTCGCCGGACCACCGCTGGCTGCTGGCCGCGCTGGCGCTCGTCTGGGCCGCCGATTCGGGCGCCTACTTCGCCGGGCGCAGCTTCGGCCGGCGCAAGCTCGCGCCGTCGATCAGCCCGAACAAGACCATCGAAGGCGCGCTGGGTGGCCTGGCCGCCGGCGTCGTGGTCGCGGTCGGCTTCGGCCTGCTCGCAGGCATCAGCGCCGGCCAGCTGCCGGCGCTGATGCTGGTGGCCGCCTTCGCGGTCGCCGCCTCGATCGTCGGCGACCTGATCGAGAGCCTGCTCAAGCGCCAGGCGGGCGTGAAGGATTCCGGCCACCTGATTCCGGGACATGGCGGCGTGCTCGACCGGATCGACGGCGTGCTCGCGGCGCTGCCGGTGTTCGCGATCGGCAAGGACATCTTCGGGTTCTGACATGGCGGCCACAGGGGACATCCGCCGGATCGCCGTCTTCGGTGCCACCGGCTCGATCGGCGCATCGGCGCTGGACGTCATCGCCCGGCATCCGCAGCGGATGCGGGCGAGCGTGCTGGCCGCCGGCCGCAATGTCGACGCGCTGGTCGCGCTGTGCATCGCCCACCGTCCCGACCACGCGGTGATCGCCGACGATGCCGGCTACGCCCGGCTGGTCGACGGGCTGCGCCAGGCTGGCCTGCAAACGCAGGCGCACGCGGGCATGCAGGCCCTGGATGCGCTGGCCGCCGGGCCGGACTGCGACACCGTGGTCGCCGCCATCGTCGGCGCGGCCGGCCTGCACTCCACCCTGGCCGCCGCCCGCGCCGGCAAGCGCCTGCTGCTGGCCAACAAGGAATCGCTGGTCCTGGCCGGCGAACTGGTGATGGCCGCCAGCCGCGAGGCCGGCGCCGAGATCGTCCCGATCGACAGCGAGCACAGCGCGGTGTTCCAGTGCCTGCGCTCCTGCCAGGCCGACGCCGCGGGCGTGCGCCGGATCGTGCTGACCGCATCCGGCGGCCCGTTCCGCGGCTGGACCCGCGACCAGCTGGCGACGGTGACCCCGGCGCAGGCCGTGGCGCATCCGAAGTGGTCGATGGGGCCGAAGATCTCGGTCGACTCGGCGACGCTGATGAACAAGGGCCTGGAAGTGATCGAAGCCCACCACCTGTTCGGCCTGCCGCCCGAGCGGATCGGCGTGCTGGTCCACCCGCAGAGCCTGGTGCACGCGCTGGTCGACTACATCGACGGCTCGACCCTGGCGCAGCTGGGCCTGCCGGACATGCGCACCGCCCTGGCGGTCGGCCTGGCCTGGCCCGAGCGCGTGGATTCGGGCGTGCCCGGGCTGGATCTGCTGACCCAGGGCCGCCTGGAATTCGAGGCGCCGGACCTGGCCGCCTTCCCCTGCCTGCGCCTGGCGATGGAGGCGATGGCGGCCGGCGGCACCGCGCCGGCCCTGCTCAACGCGGCCAACGAAGAGGCCGTTTCAGCGTTTCTTCAGGGCCATATCGGTTTCCTAGCGATTCCCGCGCTGGTCGAGGACGTCCTCGCCGCACTCCCTTCCGCCCCGGCCGGCTCGCTCGACGCGCTGCTGGCAGCGGATGCGGACGCGCGTCGACTGACCCGGACCATGATCGCCACTACGGACCGTCCCCACCGCATGAGCGTCACCGCCACGGGCCACGCGCATGGCTGATTTCCTCGGTTCCATCTGGTGGATGGTGGTCAGCCTGGGGCTGCTCGTGACCTTCCACGAGTTCGGCCACTACTGGGTCGCACGCCGTTGCGGCGTCGATGTGCTGCGCTTCTCGGTCGGTTTCGGGCGCCCGCTGTGGATGCGCCGCAACCGCGCCGGCACCGAGTTCGCGATCGCCGCGATCCCGCTTGGCGGCTACGTGAAGATGCTCGACGAGCGCGAGGCCGACGTCCCGCTCGCGCGCCAGCCGCATGCCTTCAACCGGCAGGGCGTGTGGTCGCGGATCGCGATCGTCGCCGCCGGGCCGGCCGCCAACCTGCTGCTGTGCGTCGCCCTGCTGTGGGTGATGTTCATGGTCGGCCGGCAGGACTATGCGCCGGTGGTCGGCCGCACCGCGGGCGTCGCCACCCTGTCCGGCCTGCAGCCGGGCGAGCGCCTGGTCGAAGTGGCCGGGCGCAAGGTCGCGACCTGGACCGAGGCCACCATGGCCATGGCCACGCCCGCGCTGGACCGGCGCGACATCGAGGTGGCCGTCGAGGACGCCGAGGGCCGCCGGCACACCCGGACGCTGCGCCTGTCGCAGCTGCCGGACCAGATCGACGAACGCCGCATCCCCGAACAGGTCGGCCTGACCTGGGCCTTCCTGCTGACCCCGGCGCTGGTCGACGACACCCTGGCCGGCGGCCCGGCCGAGGGCGTGCTGCTGCCGGGCGACCGGGTCCTGGCGATCGACGGCGCGCCCATCACCTCGGCCGATGAAGTCTCCCACCAGGTCCAGGTGCTGGGCGAGCGTGGCGGTGCGGGCATGATCGAGGTCGAGCGCGAAGGCGACCGGCTGGCCTTCGAACTGCTGCCGCAGCGCGGCGCGGAGTCCGCCGACGCCCCGTGGCAGCTCGGCATCCGCCTGGGCGGCGGCACCGCCCCGGCCTATGACGCCGTGCAGCGGTTCGGCCCGCTGGCGGCGCTCCCGCGCGCGCTGCGCGAGACCGGCAACCTGGCCGGCGACTCGCTGGGCATGATGCGCCGGATGATCACAGGCGAAGCCTCGATCGCCAACCTGTCCGGCCCGGTCACCATCGCCCGGGCGGCCAATGCCTCGGCCAAGCGGGGCGCCGACTGGTTCCTGTATTTCCTGGCCCTGCTGTCGCTGAGCCTGGCGATCATCAACCTGCTGCCGATCCCGATCTTGGACGGCGGTCACCTGCTGTATTACCTTATCGAGTTGGTCAAGGGCAGCCCATTGAGCGAACGCGCGATGGCTGCCGGACAGTACGTCGGACTGGCGCTGCTGGCCGGCTTGATGGGACTGGCCTTCTACAACGACATCCTGGGCCTGGTGCCGAAATGACGCCGACCGTGATTCCATCTTCCGCAACCCGGCGCACCGCGCTCCACCGCATCCTTTCTCCCGGACGTGACATGACGAGACTCCCCGTTCGCCGGCTGCTGGCCGTCGCCCTCGCCGCTTCGCTGAGCCTGCCGGCGCTGGCGCAGACGAACCAGCCGTTCACCGTGAGCGACATCCGCATCGATGGCCTGCAGCGCATCGCGGCCGGCACCGTGTTCACCTACCTGCCGGTCGAGCGTGGGGAGACGCTGAGCCAGGCCGACGCCGGCGAGACGATCCGCGCCCTGTACCGCACCGGCTTCTTCGAGGACGTGCGCCTGGACCGCCAGGGCGACATCCTGGTCATCACCGTGACCGAGCGCCCGGCGATCAACAAGCTGGCGGTCAACGGCAACAAGGACATCAAGTCCGACGACCTGCTGCGCGGCCTGACCGACATCGGCCTGGCCGAGGGCGAGACCTTCGACCGCCTCAGCCTGGACCGCGTGACCCAGGAACTGACCCGGCAGTACAACAACCGCGGCAAGTACAACGTGCAGATCACCCCGACGGTGAGCCGCCTGGACCGCAACCGCGTCGACGTGACCATCGACATCAAGGAAGGCAAGGCGGCCAAGATCCGCCACGTCAACCTGATCGGCACCGAGACCTTCGGCAACGAGGACATCCTCGACACCTGGGAATCGCGCGAGAGCAGCTGGCTGTCCTGGTACCGCCGCGACGACCAGTACTCGAAGGAAAAGCTCTCCGGCGACATGGAGAAGCTGAACTCCTGGTATCTGGACCGCGGCTACGTCGATTTCAGCATCGACTCGACCCAGGTCTCGATCAGCCCGGACAAGCGCGACATGTACCTGACCGCCAGCGTCACCGAGGGCGAGAAGTACACGATTTCCGAGATCAAGGTCACCGGCGACACGATCCTGCCGCAGGAGCAGGTCGAGCGGCTGGTGATCCCGAAGGAAGGCGACACCTTCTCGCGCGTGCTGCTGGAGGTCACCTCCGACGCGATCACCAACACGCTGAGCAACATCGGCTACGCGTTCGCCCGGGTCAATCCGATCCCGACCAGCAACCGCGCAGACCGCACCGTGGCGATCAACCTGCAGGTGGTGCCCGGCCCGCGCGTCAACGTGCGCCGGATCACCTTCAAGGGCAACACGCGCACCTCCGATGAAGTCCTGCGCCGCGAGATGCGCCAGTTCGAGAACGCCTGGTATTCGCAGGCGGCGATCGACCGCTCCAAGATCCGCCTGCAGCGCCTGGGCTACTTCGAGGCCGTCGACGTGCAGACCCCGGCCGTGCCCGGCAGCCCGGACCTGGTCGACGTGGTGTTCGACGTCAAGGAAACCACCTCGGGCAGCTTCGTGTTCGGCCTCGGCTATTCGCAGCTGGCCGGCATGACCACCTCGATCCAGCTGTCGCAGAACAACTTCCTGGGCGGCGGCAACAGGGTGTCGGTGGAAGCCCAGCGCAGCGACTACCTGCAGCGCTACGCGTTCTCCTACGTCAATCCGTTCTTCACCGACGAAGGCCTGTCGCTCGGCTACAACCTGTGGTGGCGCGAGCTCGACTACTCGGACTTCAATACCGCCCAGTACAACAGCACCAACGCCGCCGCGCAGACCGTCCTCGGCCTGCCGATCACCGAATACAGCTCGGTCTCGCTGCTGTTCGGCATCGACAGCAACCAGATCCAGACCTACGGCGGCTACACGCCGCAGCGGATCATCGATTACATCGATGCGATCGGCCAGCGCACCTTCCATGCCTGGCGCAGCGAGCTGGGCTGGGCGCGCGACACGCGCAACGACTACTTCATGCCGACCCGCGGCACCTACCAGCGCGTTGGTCTGGAGACCACCCTGCCCGGCTCGACGGCCGAGTACTACAAGATCAACTACGAGTTCTCCAGGTACTGGCAGCTGAGCCCGGCCTTCGTGCTGCGCACCGGCCTGGACCTGGGCTACGGCGACAGCTACGGCAGCGACATCAGCCGCAACATCTGCTGGACGCTGCCGACCACGGCCAACCCGAACCCGGGCGCCAGCGATCCCTGCACGCCCGGATCGCCCGATTACGTGCGCACGGTCACCGCCAACGGCCTGCCGTTCTACGAGAACTTCTATGCGGGCGGCACGCGTTCGGTGCGCGGCTTCCGCGACAACACGCTGGGCCCGCGCTCGGAAGTCATCGCCGGCTACCGCGGCCAGGCGCTGGGCGGTTCGCTGAAGACCGTCGGCCAGATCGAAATGGTCTTCCCCAAGCTGTTCGACAGCAAGGCCGCGCGCGTCTCGGCGTTCGTCGATTTCGGCAACGTCTACGACGGCGTCGACGACTTCGATGCCGGCGAACTGCGTGCCTCGGCCGGTGTCGCGCTGCTGTGGCGTGCGCCGGTCGGCCCGATCTCGATCAGCTACGCGATGCCGTTCAAGAAGAAGGACGGCGACGAGATCGAACGCCTGCAGTTCAGCTTCGGCGGCGGCTTCTGATCGATTCCGCCAACGCATGCATCCGCACGGGGCGCCTTCGGGCGCCTCGTTGCGTTTGGCGCCGTCAGGACGCTGATGCGCGCACCTGCATGGACCTCGCCGCGGTGCGCGCAAAGCCTGGCAAGGCGAAACGGCCCCGCCATTGCGGAGGGGCCGGCATCGCCGAATGGGCAGCGCCACGCGCACCGTGGCGCCAGCATCGGGTCCAGGCGGACGGAAGCGCCGTCCGCCGACGCGGCGCGATCAGTCAGGCTCGGCCTGATCGGCCTGCGGCGCCGCCGACGCATCCACACAGTCGCCAAGCTGGGCCAGCACCACGGTCGCGTAGCTGCCGGCCGGCAAGGTGAACTGCAGCCGCAGCTGGTCGTCGGCCGTCCAGCTCCAGGCCAGTTCCCCCGCCCGCAGACGCAACGCCCGCCGCTCCTGTTCCAGCCCGGCCCGCTCGAGCCCGTCGCGCAGTGCCAGCGCGGTGGGATCGGCCAGCGCGGCCGTTTCCAGCGCGGCGCAGTCGGCCTGCGTGCGTAGTTCGCCGCGGCCCCACAACGGGCCGCTGGGGTGGATGTCGAAGCGCGCCAGGCGTTCGCCCAGCGCCTCGGTCCACGGTTCCGGACCGAACACGCTGCGGCTGCCGGCCAGTGCCCAGACTTCGCCTTCCAGCCCGCGCTCCCAGCTGCCGTCGGCCACGCGCGCCGCCAGCACCCGGTTGAACAATTCCGAGCGTGCCGCCGACAGCAGCATCGACCGCTGCTCGCGCCCGACCCGGCGCCCGGCGAACATGCCCAGCGCCTTGGCCACGTTGCCCGCCTCGCGACCGAAACGCTGTTCGCCGAAGGCGTTCGGCACGCCGCGTGCGGCGATCTGCGCGAGCCGTGCCTCGATCGCCTCGCGATCGCCATCCACGCCGCGCAGCAGCAGCCCGAAACGGTTGCCCGCCAGCGCACCGCGCGGCAGCTTGCGCCGGTGCCGGGTCCGCGCGAGCACGCGCAGCCCGTCGTGCTCGAGCAGCGCCTCCTCGGGCGCCTCGCGTCCAGGCAGGTGCACGCTGACGCGCTGCACGGTCACCGCATGCCGGTCCTTCAGCCCGGCATAGCCGACCGCATGCTCGGGAACGCCGGCCCACTGCGCGATCTCGCGCACGGCGAACGCCGTGTTCATCCCGCGCTTCTCGATGGTCAGCAGCAGGTGTTCGCCATCGCCACTGGCCTCGAACCCATCCAGCTCCTCGACCCGGAAGTCCTCGGGCTCGCTGCGGATCCGGGCCGACAGCACCGGTGCGCCGAATGCGGCGAACGGCGTGCTCATGCGCGCACCAGCAGAGCCACGGCCTGCGCGGCGATGCCCTCGCCACGGCCGGTGAAACCGAGTTTCTCGCTGGTGGTCGCCTTGACGCTGATCGCATCCATATCCACGCCGCAGACCCCGGCGATCCGCGCGCGCATCGCCGCCGCATGCGGACCGACCTTGGGCCGCTCGCAGACGATGGTGATGTCGGCGTTGCCCAGCCGCCAGCCGCGTTCGCCGACCAGCCAGACGCAATGGCGCAGCAGGCCCGCGCTGTCGGCGCCGCGCCAGCGTTCGTCGCTGGGCGGGAAATGCACGCCGATGTCGCCCAGCGCCAGCGCACCGAGGATGGCGTCGCACAGTGCGTGCAGGGCGACATCGCCATCGCTGTGCGCGACCACGCCGCGCTCGTGCGGCACGCGCACGCCACCGAGCATCACGTGATCGCCCTCGCCGAAGACGTGGACGTCGTAGCCCTGGCCGATGCGGAAGGGAACGGGAGAGGTGTCGGTCATGGCAATCCTGTGGTGGCCGTTACTGGAGCCGCGTGGCCGCCCTCACAAGGGAATGAGCAGCGAAGCGTAGGCGACGAGGTTCTGGAGCGCATGCGGCAGCGCCGCTGCTGCGAATCCGTGGCGGAAGGATTCTGGACGCCACACCAGGTAGCCGCAACTGAAAACGAAGAACGCCCAGACCACCCCGAAGAACCAGAACGGCGCGACGCGCATGCACGCCACCCCATGCCAGCGCGGACACCGCGGCGCGCGGCACGATGCCCATGCGTGCGGGCAGCAACGCCAGAAGCGCGATCAGCAACGGTGTCTCGATCAGCGGAGCGAGAATCACCATCACGATGACGTCGCGCATGCCGATGGCGTGCCCGGGAGCCTCGATCTCATCGAACGGGATTCCCGCCAGCGCCAACACGCCCAGGGCGGCGCCGACCAGCAACATCGAGCCTCCGAGCCCCAGCAGGAAGTTCAGCAGTGAACGCTGCAGCAGTCGTCCATCAGGCGCCGCCAGCAATGCATCGCGGAAGAGCCGGATCAGCCGCATGCGACCTCCTGTCCTGCGGTGCCGCAGGGCTCAGCGCTGCGACAGCTCGAATGCGAACCGGGCCAGATCGGCCGGCGTGGTGATCTTGAAATTGGACTCGGCGCCTTCGACCAGCAGCGGGCGCAGGCCCTGCCGCTCCATCGCCATCGCCTCGTCGGTGACCTGGATGCCGGCATCGGCCGCGGCCTGCAGCGCGCGGCCCAGTTGCAGCCGACGGAACAGCTGCGGCGTCAATGCGCGCCAGAGGCGCTCGCGTGGCTCGGTGCCATCGATCCCGCCATCGCTGCCGGCCCGCTTCAGGGTATCTCGCACGGGCGCGGCCAGGATCGCACCGACCGGATCGGCACGCCCGCGTTCGAGCAGCTGATCCAGATCCTCGACCGCCAGGTTCGGTCGCGCCGCATCATGGACCAGCACGAAATCATCGGCCCGGACGCTGTCCGGCAACGCGGCCAGTGCGGCCAGCACCGACGCCGCACGGCTGTCGCCGCCGGTACAGGTCAGCACCGGCTTGCCAGCGAACTCGTTCCAGCCGGGCCATAGCGGGTCGCCTTCGGACACCGCCACCATCACGCCGGCGACCGACGCATGCGCGAGCAGCGCCTCCAGCGTATGCGCGAGCACCGAACGTCCGTCGACCTCGAGATACTGCTTCGGGATGTCGCCACCGAAACGCGTGCCGCGTCCCGCGGCGGGGACCACGGCCCAGATCACGCCCATCAGGGTTCCTCCGGCAACGGCTGCGGATCGGCCTCCCCGGCCTCTGGGACTGGGTCCGGATGCACCACGGGTTGCCGCGGCGCATCCTCGACCACGCGATAGAAGGTCTCGCCCGGCTTGATCATGCCCAGCTCGCTGCGCGCGCGCTCTTCAGCGGCGGCAACGCCTTCCTTGAGGTCGCGCACTTCGGCAGCCAGGGCTTCGTTGCGCTCGCCCAGGCCACCGTTTTCGCGCCGCTGATGCTCGACCTGCGCTTCCAGCACCGTCACGTCGCCGACGCTGCCGGTGCCGAACCAGAGCCGGTACTGCAGCCATCCCAGCAGCAGCACCAGCCCCAGCAACACCCAGCGCAATCCGCGCATGACGGCTCTCGATCAGCGCTTCAGCGACACGAACGCGTCGCGGCCGGCGTAGCGCGCCTTGGCACCCAGCGCCTCTTCGATGCGCAGCAGCTGGTTGTACTTGGCCACGCGGTCGCTGCGGCACAGCGAACCGGTCTTGATCTGGGTCGCGGTGGTGGCGACCGCGATGTCCGAGATCGTGGTGTCCTCGGTTTCGCCGGAGCGGTGCGAGACGATCGAGGCGTAGTTGGCCTTGTGCGCCAGCGCGATGGCCTCCAGCGTCTCGGTCAGCGTGCCGATCTGGTTGACCTTGATCAGGATCGCGTTGGCGGTGCCCGAATCGATGCCTTCCTTCAGGATCTTCGGGTTGGTCACGAACAGGTCGTCGCCGACCAGCTGCACCTTCTTGCCGATGCGGTCGGTGAGCAGCTTCCAGCCGGCCCAGTCGTCCTCGGCCAGGCCGTCCTCGATGGTGATGATCGGGTACTGCGCGGCCCAGTCGGCCAGGAAGTCGACGAACTGCTCGCTGGTCAGGCGCTTGTTCTCGCCGACCAGGTGGTACTTGCCGTTGTCGAAGAACTCGCTGGACGCCACGTCCAGGCCCAGCAGCACGTCTTCGCCCGCGGTGTAGCCGGCCTTGCCGATGGCTTCCAGGATGGTGTCCAGCGCCTCGACATTGCTGCGGAAATCCGGGGCGAAGCCGCCCTCGTCGCCGACCGCCGTGCTCAGGCCATGGCCCTTCAGCACCGACTTCAGCGAATGGAAGATCTCGGTGCCGGCGCGCAGCGCCTCGGAGAACGAGGATGCGCCGACCGGCAGCACCATGAACTCCTGGAAGTCGACGTTGTTGTCGGCATGCGCGCCGCCGTTGATGATGTTCATCATCGGCACCGGCAGGGCCACGTCGCCCTCGGTGATCGTGGACAGGTACTGCCACAGCGGCTGCTTCTTCGACGCGGCCACGGCATGCGCGGCGGCCAGCGAAACGCCCAGCAGCGCGTTGGCGCCCAGGCGGCCCTTGTTCTCGGTGCCGTCGAGGTCGATCAGGCGACGGTCCAGGCCCTGCTGGTCGGCCGCGTCCGAGCCGGCCAGCGCCTGGGCGATGGCGCCGTTGACGTTGGCGACCGCGTTCTTCACGCCCTTGCCGAGGTAGCGGGTCTTGTCGCCGTCGCGCAGTTCCACGGCCTCCTTGGTGCCGGTCGAGGCGCCCGACGGCACCGCGGCACGACCGAACGAACCGTCGGCCAGCGTGACTTCGGCTTCAAGGGTGGGATTGCCGCGGGAATCGAGGATCTCGCGGGCGTGGATCTTGGCGATGCTGGTCATGGGCGTGGATGCCTGTCCGGGTTGAATGGATTCGGACTGGAGTTTAACGGAAGCGAGGCACGCTGCCGCAGGGTCGTCACCGTCCGTTTTCGATCCGTGCACCGCAGGCGGTTGCCCGTGAAAGCGTCGCGCTGCGGGCGTACGCGCCGTTGTCCCGCATGTCCACGTGACATCGGCAGGCCATCGTGGCCAAGGCCCGCCGCCCGCGCCGGACCCTGGCGGTGCATGCGCCATGGCCGGCACATCGACCGGGGGCGCGAACGCCTTCTTCCGCCACACGAAAAAGCCGCCCCGGGGGGCGGCTTTTCACGTGCGTCGCCGGCCGCAGATGCGACCTCGCCGACGCTGTTACAGCGACTGTTCCAGGAAGCCGTGCTTCTTGGTGATCGTGTCCAGCTGCAGCAGCGTTTCCAGCAGCGCTTCCATCTTGTGCAGCGGCCAGGCATTGGGGCCATCGGACAGCGCCTTGGACGGATCCGGATGGGTCTCGGCGAACACGCCGGCCACGCCCACCGCCACCGCCGCGCGCGCCAGCACCGGCACGAACTCGCGCTGGCCGCCGGAGCTGCCGCCCTGCCCGCCCGGCAGCTGCACCGAATGGGTCGCATCGAACACGACCGGGCAACCGGTATCGCGCATCACCGCCAGCGAGCGCATGTCGCTGACCAGGTTGTTGTAGCCGAAGCTGGCGCCGCGCTCGCAGACCATGATCTGCTCGTTGCCGGTCGACCTGGCCTTGTCGACCACCGGCTTCATGTCCCACGGCGACAGGAACTGGCCCTTCTTGATGTTGACCGGCTTGCCCGCCGAGCAGACGTTCTTGATGAAGTCGGTCTGGCGCACCAGGAAGGCCGGGGTCTGCAGCACGTCGACGACGGCGGCGACCTCGTTCATCGGGGTGTATTCGTGCACGTCGGTCAGCACCGGCACGCCGATCTGCTGCTTCACCGCGTCCAGCACCTTCAGGCCCTCTTCCAGGCCCGGGCCGCGGAAGCTGGTGCCCGAGGTCCGGTTGGCCTTGTCGAAGCTGGACTTGAAGATGAAGTTGATTCCCAGCCTGCCGGTGATCTCCTTCAGCTGGCCGGCGACATCGAGTTGCAGCTGCATCGACTCGATCACGCAGGGGCCGGCGATCAGGAACAGCGGCTGGTCCAGCCCGACCTCGAATCCGCAGAGCTTCATGCGCGTGCCTCCTTCAGCAGTTTGCCGCCCGCCTGGCCATCGTTGGCCTTGCGCTCGCGCGCGGCGCGGATGAAGCCGACGAACAGCGGGTGGCCCTCGCGCGGCGTGGACAGGAACTCCGGGTGCGCCTGGCAGGCCAGGAACCACGGATGCGCATCGCGCGGCAGCTCGACCATCTCGACCAGGGTGTCGTCCATCGACTTGGCGGCGATCACCAGGCCCGCATCCTCCAGCTGGGTGCGGTAGCGGTTGTTGAATTCGTACCGGTGGCGGTGGCGCTCGGACACGACATCCTTGCCGTACAGCTCGCGCGCCAGGGTGCCCGGCTTCAGGCGCTGCTCCTGCAGGCCCAGGCGCATCGTGCCGCCCAGGTCGGACTTCTCGTCGCGCTTCTCGACTTCGCCGGTGTTGGTACGCCATTCGGTGATCAGGCCGATCACCGGGTGCGCGCACTGCTTGTCGTTCTCGGTGCTGTTGGCGCCTTCCAGGCCGGCCACGTGGCGCGCGTAATCGACCACCGCCGCCTGCATGCCGTAGCAGATGCCGAAGTACGGCACGCCGTGCTCGCGTGCGAAGCGCGCGGTCTGCACCTTGCCCTCGAAGCCGCGGTCACCGAAGCCGCCCGGCACCAGGATGCCGTCGACATCGCCCAGCAGCGCCTCGGCGCCCTGCTCGACATCCTGCGATTCCAGCCACTTGAGGTTGACCTTGGTGCGCTGGCGCAGGCCACCGTGCTTGAGCGCCTCGCCGACCGACTTGTACGCGTCCTTGTGGTCGACGTACTTGCCGACCACCGCGATCGTGACTTCATCGACCGGATGCAGGGTCGCATCGACCGCCGCCTCCCACTCGTGCAGGTCCGGCGCGTTGCCGGCCGGCAGGCGCAGGCGGTCCACGACCAGCGTGTCCAGGCCCTGCGCGTGCAGCTGCAGCGGCAGCTTGTACAGGACGTCCACGTCCTGCACCGAGATCACCGCGCGCTCGGGCACGTTGGTGAACAGCGCGATCTTGCGGCGCTCGCCATCGGGCAGCGGCTGCTCGCCACGGCACAGCAGCACGTCCGGCTGGATGCCGATCGAACGCAGTTCCTTGACCGAATGCTGGGTCGGCTTGGTCTTCAGCTCACCGGCCGCCGCGATGTACGGCACCAGGGTGAGGTGGATGAACAGCGCCTTGTCCGGGCCGCGCTCGGCGCGGACCTGGCGGATCGCCTCCAGGAACGGCAGCGACTCGATGTCGCCGACGGTGCCGCCGATCTCGACCAGGCCGACGTCGTAGCCGGCGGTGGCCTCGTCGATGCTGCGCTTGATCTCGTCGGTGATGTGCGGGATCACCTGCACGGTGGCGCCAAGGTAGTCGCCGCGGCGCTCCTGGCGGATCACGCTTTCGTAGATCCGACCCGTCGTGACCGAGTTCTTGCGGCTCAGGCGGGTGCGGACGAAGCGCTCGTAGTGGCCCAGGTCCAGGTCGGTCTCGGCACCGTCGTCGGTGACGTAGACCTCACCATGCTGGAACGGGCTCATCGTGCCCGGGTCCACGTTGATGTACGGGTCCAGCTTCATCATCGTGACCTTCAGGCCACGTGCTTCGAGGATGGACGCAAGCGAAGCGGCGGCGATGCCCTTGCCAAGCGAGGACACGACGCCGCCGGTAACGAAAATCAGGGGAGTCATTGGCGGGGCTCCGGAAAGCCATAGTCTAGCGGCTGCGCCCGGTTTGCCCAAGAGACGGTGATGGCACAACCCATTGCGGAAACCGCCGGAACGGGGGCGTCCGGCGGCCGTGGGCGGGCCCGCTCAGCGCGGGTCCCGCTCCTCTTCTTCCTTTTCCGGCCGCGTCTTGTCGCGGCCATCGCGGCCGGCACGGGCCGCTTCGCGACGCTTGGCGCGCTCGGCGTCGGCGTCACGTTCGCGCTGCTCCTGGGCCTGATGCTCGTCCAGGCGCGGCTGCCCCGCCTGCTGACCCTGGCCCTGCGCCTGCCGGTTCTGCGCCAGCAGCGGCACGGCGGCCAGCAGGCCGGCCGCGGCCGTGGCGGCGATCCAGAAAATGCGTCGGTTCATCGTCGTTCTCCACGATACGAATGGCTCCGGGCGGATATGGCGACGTCCGGCCCCGGATTCCAGCCCTTATACGCCCGGGCCGCCTGCGCCCCCCTGAATGCCCGCTTCCGCGTGCAAAAAAGCGCTCCAGGCCGCACACTCCCGCGTCGTTCCGCGAGCCACCCGTACGACCCATGAGCAGCCGCTACAACGCCGCCGACATCGAAGTCCTCTCTGGCCTGGATCCGGTCAAGCGCCGGCCCGGCATGTACACCGACACCGCGCGCCCGAACCATCTGGCGCAGGAGGTCATCGACAACTCCGTGGACGAGGCGCTGGGCGGGCACGCCCGGACGGTCGAAGTGACCATATACAAGGATGGCAGCGTCGAGGTGGCCGACGACGGCCGCGGCATGCCGGTGGACATCCATCCGGAGGAGAAGATCCCGGGCGTGGAGCTGATCCTCACGCGCCTGCACGCCGGCGGCAAGTTCAACAACAAGAACTACACCTTCTCCGGCGGCCTGCACGGCGTCGGCGTCAGCGTGGTCAATGCGCTGTCGACGCTGGTGGAGATCCATATCAAGCGTGAAGGCAGCGAGCACCGCATCACCTTCCGCGACGGCGATCGCGCCAGCCCGCTGGAAGTGGTGGGCAGCGTCGGCAGGAAGAACACCGGCACCCGGCTGCGCTTCTGGCCGGACCCGAAGTACTTCGACACCCCCAGGATCAACGTGCGTGCGCTGCGCCACCTGCTGCGCGCCAAGGCGGTGCTGTGCCCGGGCCTGACCGTCAGGCTGCTCGACGAAGCCACCGGCGAGCAGGACAGCTGGTACTTCGAGGACGGCCTGCGCGACTACCTCAAGGGCGAGCTGGCCGGCCGCGAACTGCTGCCGCCGGAGCTGTTCGTCGGGATGCTGAAGAAGGACACCGAAGTGGTGGACTGGGCCGTGTCCTGGATCGCCGAAGGCGACCTGGTGCAGGAGAGCTACGTCAACCTGATCCCCACCGCCCAGCACGGCACCCACGTCAACGGCCTGCGTTCGGGCCTGACCGATGCGCTGCGCGAGTTCTGCGACTTCCGCAACCTGCTGCCGCGCGGCGTCAAGCTGGCGCCGGAGGATGTGTGGGACCGCGTCGCCTTCGTGCTGTCGCTGAAGATGACCGACCCGCAGTTCAGCGGCCAGACCAAGGAACGCCTGTCCTCGCGCCAGGCCGCCGGCTTCATCGAAGGCGCCGCGCACGACGCCTTCAGCCTGTGGCTGAACCAGCACGTGGACCTGGGCGAGAAGATCGCGCAGATCGCGATCGACCGCGCCAGCGCGCGGCTGAAGACCGAGAAGCAGGTCGTCCGCAAGAAGGTCACCCAGGGCCCGGCCCTGCCCGGCAAGCTGGCCGACTGCATCAGCCAGGACCTGTCGCGCACCGAACTGTTCCTGGTCGAGGGCGACTCGGCCGGCGGCAGCGCAAAGCAGGCCCGCGACAAGGATTTCCAGGCGATCCTGCCGCTGCGCGGCAAGATCCTGAACACCTGGGAAGTCGCCAGCACCACCGTGCTGTCGTCCGAGGAAGTGCACAACCTGGCCATCGCCATCGGCTGCGACCCGGGCAAGGACGACATCTCCGGCCTGCGCTACGGCAAGGTCGTAATCCTCGCCGACGCCGACTCCGACGGCCTGCACATCGCCACCCTGCTCAGCGCGCTGTTCCTGCGCCACTTCCCGGCGCTGGTCGCGGCCGGCCACGTGTTCGTGGCGATGCCGCCGCTGTTCCGTGTCGACGTGGGCAAGCAGGTGTTCTATGCGCTGGACGAGGAAGAAAAGCGCCTGCTGCTCGAAAAGATCGCGCGCGAGAAGACCAAGGGCCAGATCAACGTGACCCGCTTCAAGGGCCTGGGCGAAATGAATCCGCAGCAGCTGCGCGAATCGACGATCCATCCCGATACCCGCCGCCTGGTCCAGCTGACCGTCGACGACGGCGAGCAGACCCAGGCGCTGATGGACATGCTGCTGGCCAAGAAGCGCGCGAGCGATCGCAAGGCGTGGCTGGAGACCAAGGGCGACCTGGCGTCGCTGGAAGTCTGATCCCGGCCATCGGCCGTCCTGCCGCGGCTGTTCCGCGGAAACGGACGCGCCGGACATCTGCGGCCGGTATGGCCGGCGACCGGTGACGCTCCGGTCCTGCCGGGGATACACCCCCACGGCAACCGGATCGTCGGCGTCAGCCGGCCCCGAGCCGGGTCTCCAGCCGCGCCAGTCGCGTCGGCAGGTCGGAGCCCGGGAGCAGTTGCTCGCGCACCAGCGGCGCTGCACGGCGCAGCTGCTCGCGCGCCTGCGCCACCCGGCCCGCCTCGAACAGCGCCTCGGCCAACGGCACCCGGTGCCGGGCCGTGGAAATCGTGTCGGCGCCGGACTGCGCCTCGGCCATGGCCACCGCCAGCTCCCAGGCGTCGGCCGCGTCCACGCTGCGCCCCTGCCGCTGCAGCAGCTCGGCGTGCAGCGCCTGATGGCGGAACCCAAGCTGCGGCGGCTTGCCCTCCAGCAGCGGACGCAAGGCATCCAGCGCAACCCGCGCCTGGTCGAAGCGCCCTGAGCGCATCTCCCACTCGGCCTGCCCCATGCGCGTGATCAGCACATCCGTCGCGTCCGGCGCCAACCGCGCGGACCACACCTCCAGTGCATGCGCGAGCAGTGGCTCGGCCTCGTCCAGACGGCCGGCGCGCATCAGCGAGCGGCCCAGGTTGGCTCCGGCCCGCAGGCTCGGGCCGGCGTCCGGCCCAAGCCTGGCCGTGCGTATCTCGAACGAGCGCCGGTACATCGCCAGCGCGCGCTCCGTATCGCCGCGCCAGTCTTCCAGGCTGGCGGAATTGTTGAGCGTCACCGCGTAGTCGACGCTGTCCTCGCCCAGCGCCCTTCCCTGGATTTCCAGCGCCCGGCCGTAATAGGCCGTGGCCGCGTGATAGTCGCCCAGGTCCTGATTGATGCCCGCCAGTTCGCTGTAGACGGTGGCGGTGTTGTCGCTGTCCTCTCCGAACAGTTCCAGCGCCAGCGTCAGGTTCCGCTTCTGCAAGGCCTCGGCATCGCGCAGACGCCCCTGCCCGAACACCGTCAGCGCAAGGGCATGCCGCGTGCTCCAGACGTCGTACGACCGGGCGCCATGCAGCTCGACCTTCATCGCCAGAGCACGCTCCAGCACATCCTGAGATTTTTCCAGCTTGTCCCAGCGACGATAGAGCAGGCCGATGTTGTTCATGACAGCCGCCTGGCGACGTTCCAGGTCGGCGGTTCCCTCGCGCAGACGCAGCGATGTCTCGAATGCATCGAGTGCAGGCTGGAACCGTTCCTGCTCCATCAACGCCAGGCCAAGCGAGTTGAATGCACGCGCACGCATGATCGTCGCCTGCTCGCCGGGAGGTTGCCGCTCCACCACGGCCAGCGCCCTGCGCGCGACGTCTTCGGCTTCCTCGCCACGCCGGCCATTGGCCAGCAGGGTGCCCAGTTCGTTCAGGGCATCGACCGCCTCCAGCGCACGATCCACATCGGGCGCCAGCAGTGCATCGGCAGCCACCCGCAACAGCTCTTCCCCACGCTGTTGCTGACCAATGTTCATGAAGGCCTGGCCGATCACGTGCTGCACCCGCGCCCGCATCGCAGGCGAAGCAGACAGGTCGGTCTCGAGCTGCGCCAGGCCGGCATCGAGCACCTCGCGTGCGGTCGCCTCGGCCTCCCCCTTGCCGCGCTTGCGCGGGTCGGCGGCGCCGAAAGCGCTGAGCAGGAACTGTCCGACCTGTTCGGCCACCTGCGCCTCGTGCTGCGCCTGCGCACGCTCCTCGCCCAGCCTCCAGACAAAGCCGCCACACAGCACCAGCAGCAGGCTCGCCACGCCGGCGGCCTGCCAATGGCGCCGCAGCGCGCGCCCGACTCGATACAGCCGCGAGCCCTGCCGCGCCACCACCGCACGATGATCCAGGTAGCGCTGCACATCGTTGGCCAGCGCTTCCACCGATGGGTAGCGCTCACCGGCCGACAGCGCACAGGCGCGCTGCACGATCGCATCCGGGTCGCCGCGCAGCCTGCCGCGCCAGGGACAGGCGGGATCGGCCCATGCGCTCGGCGCCGCCACCGGATGCCCGCGATCGTCGACGCCGCGATCGATCCGGCGGTCGGCCAGCAGCTCGGCCAGGATCACGCCAAGGCTGAACACGTCGCTGGCCACGCCGACCACCTCGCCCGAAAGCGTCTCGGGCGCCGCATAGGCCGGCGTGCAGAACAGCGTCCGCTCGCCTTCGCCGCCGTCGTCGAGCAGGCGCGCGATGCCGAAGTCGAGCAGGATCGGTTCCCCGTCCGCACGCACCAGGATGTTGCCGGGCTTGAGGTCGCAGTGCACGACCAGATGCGCGTGCGCGGCCTGGACCGCACGACAGATGCGCACGAACAACGCCAGCCGCTGACGCAGATCCGGCGCATGCACCCGGCACCAGACATCCAGCGGCTGCCCGTCGACGAATTCGATCACCAGATAAGGCAGCCCGGCCGCCGTGGTGCCGCCGTCGTAGAGCCGGGCGATGTTCGGGTGCTGCAGGTTGGCCAGGATGCGCCGCTCCTCGGCCAGGCGCTGCGCGGTGTGGGTGTCCGGCAGGCCGCGCAGCAGCTTGACCGCCACCTTCCGCGCGTACAGACCGTCCGCACGTTCGGCGACGTGGACCACGCCCATGCCGCCGGAAGCAAGGCGCTCGCCCAGCCGCCACGGGCCGAGCATGTCGCCGGGCCGCAACTCGGGCTCGGAGAGCCGCGTCAGCAGATTGTCCAGCGGCGCACGCACGCGCTCGAGCACGGCCGTCTGGGCTTCAAGCAGCTCGAGCGTGTCGCGTACCAGTTCGGGATCGCCGGTCAGACGTTCGAGTTCGCCGCGCCACCGGTCCGGCGGCAGGTCGCAGACCGTGTCGAACAGCTCGCGCACCTGCTGCCAGCGCTCGTCCATGCCTTTCTCCCCTGTTCCCCATGGCGCGCGACACCGGTCGCCCGCCGGTTTCGCCCTGCTCAGGCGAGTTGACGATTCAGCCAGGCCTTGGCGAAGCGCAGATCGCGATCGACGGTCGGCACGGACACCTCCAGCACCACCGCGATCTCCTCGTGCGACATGCCGCCGAAATAGACCATCTCGACAGCCCTGCCGGCCCGGTGATCGTGCTCGCTCAGGCGCACCAGGGCCTGATGCAGCGCCAGCACGTCGCAGTTGCCGATATCGTCGACATGGCTGTCCGACTCATCGACATGCGACAGGGTCAGGTTGATCGCGCCTCCGCCGCGCTTGGCCGCGACATTCGCGCGCGCGTGATCGACCAGCACCGCACGCATCTTCAGTGCGGCGAGCGCGAAGAAATGCGCCCGGTCGGCAAACCCGACATCGCGCCCCAGCATCCGCAGCAGCGCCTCGTGCACCAGCGAGGTCGGGCGAAGGGTCACGTCGCCGCGGCCATGCCCCAGCCGCGCCACGGCCATGCCGCGCAGGGCCTCGTAGACCTCGTCGAACAGCTGATCGCCGGCATCCGGGTCGCCCCCGCGCCAGCCGTGCAACAGCCTGGTGATGTCCTCTGCCACGTCGCCCCTCTTCACGCGATTCCCCGACCGGGCACAGCAGCCCCGGCCGTCGGTTTCAGATAGGTTCCCGCACCGGCCCGATGGCCGAACGCCGACGTCGACCTGCCGCCAGAGGCGGGATCATCGTATGGGCACTGGGGAGTGGAACTTAGGAAACCACCGGATTCGCCAGGAATCAAGGTGGTGGGCGGTACAGGGTTCGAACCTGTGACCCCTACCATGTCAAGGTAGTGCTCTACCGCTGAGCTAACCGCCCTCCGCTGCGAGGATTGCCCTCTGCAAGGGCGCGAATCTTAACCCGCCCTCGCGACTTCGGCAACTCCCCCTGCGAAAAAAACTGCCGGCCGCGCCAGTCTCCGGGACCGGAGCCCGGCTACAGGGTCGCCTCCTTCAGTTTGCGGATTTCGTCGCGCAGCCGCGCGGCATCCTCGAACTCCAGGTCGCGCGCGTGCTGGTACATGCGCTGCTCCAGCTCCTTGAGCATGGCCGCGGCACGCGCCGGGTCCAGCAGCGCGTAGTCGGCGCTGTCCTCGGCCACCTTGCGTGCGCCCTTCTTCGCCCCCTTCCCCTTGCCCTTGGCGTCCGCCGCCTCTGAACGCGCGCCCTCCATCACGTCCATGATCTGGCGCACGACGGCCTTCGGCACGATGCCGTGGGCGGCGTTGTACTCCTCCTGCTTCTCGCGGCGACGGTCGGTCTCGTCGATCGCGGCCTTCATCGACTTGGTGATCTTGTCGGCGTACAGGATCGCCGTGCCGCGCAGGTTGCGCGCGGCACGGCCGATGGTCTGGATCAGCGAGCCGGTCGAGCGCAGGAAGCCCTCCTTGTCTGCATCCAGGATCGCCACCAGCGACACCTCGGGCATGTCCAGGCCTTCGCGCAGCAGGTTGATGCCGACCAGCACGTCGAACTTGCCCAGGCGCAGGTCGCGGATGATCTCCACGCGCTCGACCGTGTCCACGTCCGAATGCAGGTAGCGCACGCGGATGCCGTGCTCGGACAGGTAGTCGGTGAGGTTCTCGGCCATGCGCTTGGTCAGCGTGGTGACCAGCACCCGGTCGCCCATCGCCACGCGCTTGTTGATCTCGCCCATCAGGTCGTCGACCTGGGTGCCGACCGGGCGGATCTCCACCCGCGGATCGACCAGGCCGGTCGGGCGCACGACCAGTTCGACGATCTCGTCCGCGGCTTCGCGCAGTTCGTACGGGCCTGGCGTGGCCGACACGTAGATCGCACGCGGCGCACGCGCCTCCCACTCCTCGAACTTCAGCGGGCGGTTGTCCAGCGCCGAGGGCAGGCGGAACCCGAACTCCACCAGCGTCTCCTTGCGCGAACGGTCGCCCTTGTACATCGCGCCGATCTGCGGAATGGTCACGTGCGACTCGTCGACCACCAGCAGCGCATCGGCCGGCAGGTAATCGAACAGGGTCGGCGGCGGCGCTCCGGGCGCGTGCCCGGTCAGGTGCCGCGAGTAGTTCTCGATGCCCGAGCAGAAGCCCACTTCGGCCATCATTTCCAGGTCGAACTGGGTGCGCTGCGCCAGGCGCTGCGCCTCGACCAGCTTGTTCTGCGCGTACAGCTGCTCGAGCCGGTCCTTCAGCTCGATCTTGATGGTCTCGACCGCGCTGAGCACGCGGTCGCGCGTGGTGGCGTAATGGGTCTTGGGATAGATCGTGTAGCGCGGGATCCTGCGCAGGACCTCGCCGGTCAGCGGATCGAACACGGCGATGTTCTCGATCTCGCCGTCGAACAGCTCGATGCGCACCGCTTCGGCATCGTTTTCGGCCGGATGCACGTCCACCGATTCGCCACGGACGCGGAACGTGCCGCGCTGCAGTTCGTATTCGTTGCGCGTGTACTGCAGCTGGGTCAGGTGCCGCAGCAGTTCGCGCTGGTCGATGCGTTCGCCGCGCGACAGGATCAGGCGCAGCGACAGGTAGTCCTCGGGCGCGCCCAGGCCGTAGATCGCCGAGACCGTGCCGACCACCAGCGCGTCGCGCCGCGACAGCAGCGCCTTGGTCGCGGCCAGCCGCATCTGTTCGATATGGTCGTTGATCGAGCTGTCCTTCTCGATGAACGTGTCGCTGGACGGGACGTAGGCCTCGGGCTGGTAGTAGTCGTAATAGCTGACGAAGTACTCGACCGCGTTGTTCGGGAAGAACGCCTTGAACTCGCCGTACAGCTGCGCCGCCAGGGTCTTGTTCGGCGCCATCACCAGGGTCGGCTTCTGCACCGCCTGGACCACGTTGGCCACGGTGTAGGTCTTGCCCGAGCCGGTCACGCCCAGCAGCACCTGCCTGGCCAGGCCCGCCTCGAAACCGGCGACCAGCTTGTCGATCGCCCGCGGCTGGTCGCCCGCCGGGGAATACGGGGACACCAGCTCGAATCGCTCGCTCATGGGCGGCACCGCCTTGGGGGACCGCCCAGTATAGACAGCCGCCACGTCCACGCCGCGTCGCCCGGGAGGCCGGCGCCGGGGTGCCGCACACCGCGCCCTACCCGCCCCAGGGGCGGATTCCTACAGGCTCATGGGCCACGCCCCGATCGTGACGGCGCGGGCCAGCTGGCAGCCTGAATGCACTTCCCGTGCGAAAGGATTCGCATATGCGCAAGGATGCGCCGGGATTCACCTTGATCGAAGCGCTGATCACGCTGGCCGTGCTCGCCGTGCTGCTGGGACTGGCCCTGCCAGGCTTCAGCGACGCGCTCGAGCGGCAGCGGACCGGAACGGCGCTGCACCTGGTGAGTGCCCAGTTCGCCCAGGCCCGCAGCACCGCCGTCACCCGGCGGATGCCGATCACCGTCTGCCCGTCGCGGGGCGGAGGCCTGTGCAGCAACGATGCCGACTGGAGCCATGGCTGGCTGATGTACCGCGACCCCTCGCACGCGCCGCAACCGCGGCTGCCCAGCGACGTCCTGCGCGACACCCGGCAACCCGTGCACCACTCCGTCAGGATCCTGTCCTCGGTCGGGCGGCCCCGGATCCGCTTCCAGCAGGACGGACGCAGCGGTGGAACCAACCTCACGATCCGGGTCTGCATCGACCAGACGCTGCGCGGCGAAGTGGTGGTCAACAACGTCGGCAGGGTGCGGACCCACCGGCCCGCCACGCAGCGGCCATGCCCCTAGGACCTGCCAGCAGGAAGCGCCGGCGCAATCGACCGGAGACGGCGGCGTAGCGGCTGGCATGCCGGCGGCAGGTGAGATGACGCGTGGCGGCAGCGGCAGCGCCAGCCGCTGACCGGGGACGACGCGCACCTGGAACAGGCGAGCGCCGCGGCAACCCCGTGACGAACCACGCAGGCTGCCGGGCCCGCCTGGAGACGGGACATGGCAGCCGCAGAACCATGCCGGCCGCACCCGCTGCCACGCCACCGCCCGGCCATTCATCGACCTCGGTTCGGGCGCCCGGCACGCAACGCGCCCCGACGGGGTCCAGCCGCACGCATGAACAGGTGCCGGCCAATCCGGTAGCACCGCAACGGAACCGGAAAAGCAAAAAGGCCGCGATCGCTCGCGGCCTCTGCTTGAATCTTGGCGCCCGAAGTTGGACTCGAACCAACGACCCCCTGATTAACAGTCAAGTGCTCTAACCGGCTGAGCTATTCGGGCGGGGTGCGCATTGTAGGAGGATTTCTTCGACGATGGCAAGCGCCACGCGCAAATTTTTCGACGGATCGCCATTCACCAGCAATCCGAGAACGCCGCACTCCCCGTCTTGGTCTTCTGCCCGACATGGTTGATCGACAGGTTGCCGCAGGCATCGTTCGCCTGCCCATCCTTGGCCGTGGCGGTGATGGTGAAGGTGGTGGCGTCCGTAAAGGTCTCCGCCGGGGTCAGGTCGTAGTAAGCGGTTCCGTCGCGCGGCGACTGGGTCGCCGGCAGGTCGAAGCCCGCGTAGCTGTTGTTCACGCTGAAATGCCGCTCGGCCATCTGCGCATACTCGATCAGGTCGGCCTTGGCCTGGGCCCGGCGCGACTTGCGCACCTGCTCCTGGTAGGACGGATAGGCGATCGCGGCCAGGATGGCGACCACCGCCACCGTGATCATCAGTTCGATCAGGGTAAAACCACGACTGGCGCGCTTCATGCTGGCTCCGGAACGGAAGGTCCGCGAATTGGAGGGGCTCATGCTCATCTGACCTGACGCCAGGATTGTCGGCCGCAGGGCCTCGGCAGATAGAGCGCCTGGGCGCCCGCGACCTGGATGACCATCGAACAGCGTGCGTCGAGCGCAGTGTCCAGGGCCTCGTCGCTGGCATCGCCCGCAAGCGGCGAGACGCGCGGCGTGGTCATCACCGCGACATCGGTCACCGGTGCGTTGCCGGCATCCAGTTCGATCGCACCGACCTCCTTGCCCGGCGACGTGCCGGTCGGCGATCCCACCCTGACATTGGTGAGCGCCGCGCCGCCACTGAGCGCATTCAGGCCGTACAGCCAGTTCTTGCCGCCGATCGAACAGGGGTTCGTGTCGGCGTCGGCCGGATCGTAAGCCGGGAAGAACAGCACCCCGCTCTCGACGCGCGGATGCCCGACGAACCGCTCGCCCGACGGCAGGTCGATGTACCACCCCTTGTGCGCCGCGGTGATGAGGTTGGCACTGGTCACGCGGAAGCCATCCTCGGTCGCACCGACGGTCTGCTCGAGCATGCTGGTTCGGCCGTCGGTGATCGCCACGCCGCGGTCGACGACCGCGTAGAAGGTCTGCTGGCCCGCACTCACCGCATCGCGCTCGAACGAGAAGCTGCCCGTGCCCCAGTAGATCATCGCGGCGGTGCCCGGCCCGGCAGCGGCCTCGAGCCCGCCCATGATCGGCTGGCGGTTGCCGGCGCTGTCGCGCGACACGAACAACGGCGCGCCGCCCAGGTCCACGCTGCCGCTGGCCAGGTCGAACTTCCAGATCGCACCGTTCTGGTCGCCTGCATACACCGTATCGGCGAACCCGTCGCGGCCGACCGCCCTGCTGCCATCGGCAGCGCGGGTCCAGCGATCGATCACCAGCACATTGCCCAGGCCGTTGTAGCCGGGGGCGTCGCTGCTCGACGCCTCGGCGGCGGTGATGGTCTCGGCACTTCCGGTGACCACATCGACCACGAACAGGGTCGCCTGCTGCGCGCCGCTGTTGTACCCGTTGCCGAAGATCGCCTTCCAGCGGATGTTGCCGTTGGACGCCCTGACCGGAACGATGACCGGCTTGCCCAGCACGTAGCCGATCTTCGCGTTCAGCGCGTCGTCGGCGACGTGGTTGTTGATTTCCCACAGCACTTCGATGTCGTCGGGATCGGTCACGTCCAGGGCGAAGACGCTGCGCCCGCCGGCACCCGCGGCAGCCACGGCGATCGTCTTCCAGCGCGAGCCGTCATAGACGTCCGAAACCGCGATCTGGCCGTCGACGTAGTAACGGTGGTCGAAGCGCTGGGCGGCATTGGGATCGGCATCGCGCGGGAACAGCAGATTGCCGAGATGGCCGAGCGCGGTGGTCGGGATGTAGGCGAAACGTTCTTCGCCGGAACTGCCATCGAACGCATGGAACATGCCGTCGTTGGCACCGACGTACACCGTCGATTTGCCGGCCTCGCGCTTGGTCTTCAGGTACGTGGCGTAGCTCGCGCTGACTCCCGTCGGCAGCCGCGTGCCATACGAACGGTAGCCGTAATCGTCGGTCGCCGAGGACACCACCGGCGAGGAGTTGATGATGTCGCCGAGCACGGAGGAGCGGTCGCGCAGCTTGCCGCCTTCCAGCTGGGTGTCGCCCCTCAGGTAGCTGATCGCCTGGCTGAACGTGACATCGAGCGCGGCCAGGTTCGTCGCCGAACATGCGGTCGGCGCCAGATCGTTCGCGCACAGCGGCGCAAGGCTGGAGATGCCGGCCGTCGCCAGGCCGTCGGTGCTGAACTCCAGCACGTTGGGAACGACCCCGGCCTGGTTGACGCCGAAGTGGATGTTCCGGTCGGCGTGGGCAGGCAGCTCCTGGCCGGCCTCCCACGCGGTGGTGTAGGAAATCTGGCCGGTCACCGCATTCGCGCTCACCGTGCGGGCGGTCAGCTTGCCGTACCAGTCGGTGCTGTTGATCGCCTCGTAGAACGGCTCGACCGTCAGCGACCCGCTGCCGATGCGCGCACCGGTCAGCGCGAAGCCGCCCGACGGCGACGCACCGGCGGTCACCGCCGCGACGACCTGGCGGATCGCCTGCACCAGGGTGCCGGAGGTGGAGGCATTGATGAATTCGCCGCGCGCGTTGAGGGTCGCGTGCCACAGGTCGTCCACCGCCGAGGGGTGGCGGTTGTAGAACTGGGTCGGCCACGTGGGCGCGTTGGCGTACGGGTCGCGCGTCTGCGCTTCGAAGCCGGGGCTGCCGTAGATCAGGCCCTGGGCGCCCAGCGTGACGCCATAGAGATTCATGTGCGGAACGGTCTGGCAGTCCAGCCGTGGATCCGGATTGGCCGACGAGCACCCCGCGTCCACCGCCACCCTGCCGTCGGCGGGCGGGAAGCTGTCGCCGAGCGAGTTCTTGTAATAGTAGGCCGCGATATCGGCCATGGTGTTGGAGGCAGAGTCGGCCAGAGGCGCGGGGAACCTCACCGCATCGCCGCCATCGACGTTGCCCAGGCCCGCCCCGTCCCAGACGTTGCTGAATCCATCGGTGAACAGCATGCCGTAGTTCTTCTGGCACGAGAGCTGGACCGGACTGGTGCCTTCGGCGTACGTCCTGGAGAACTGCTCACCCATGTACTTCACGGCTTCCTTGTTCGGGGTACCGCCATTGGTGTTCAGCCCGAAGAAGCTGTTGTACAGCGCGGTCCGGTCGGCGGCGTCGCTCATGCGGCGCATGGTGACCGGATTGCTGCGTCCGTTGATCTGGAAGTAGCCGGCCCGCACCTTCATGTTCTGGTCGGCGAACGCCAGGCTCAATGCCGCGCGCGCCGCCTGGTGGCGCTTGCGGTAATAGCTGAACCAGTTGGCGAAGTTGTTGATCACCGCGTCGTAGCCGGAATCGAAATTGCCCGGCTTGATCTCGAAACGGCGAAGCGCGGCGCCAGCCGGCGTCCGTGCGCCGTCGTCGACGATGGCCGAGGCCTTGTAGCCGATGCTCGCGGCGACACTGGCCGCGCGCGTCTCCAGCACATAGAACGTCGACGGGAAGAAGCGCACGGCGATGCTGCAGCGCGACGTATTGCCGGTCTGGGCGATGGCCCTGTCCGCGGCGGCGAGCTTGAAATTGTCGCCATCGAGATTGGTGTCGCTGGCCGTTCCATTGACCGCGCCGCCATCGGCGCAGGTCGCGCTCTTGTAGCGCGTGCCGCGCGGGATCGTCATCCCGCCATAGAACATGAAGCGCGCGTTGGCATGCCCGTCGTAGACGAAGTCCCGGGTCAGGTCGAGGCGGGTCGTACCGCGCTTGGGATCCCCAGGTGCGCTGGCCCTGTCGACCTGGCCGGTCGTGGCATTGATGCCGGCCACGCCCTGCAGGAACCTGCCGTCGGCTTCGATCCAGGGCTGGTAGGTTTCCAGCGGATCGAAGTAGGACATGTTGATGTCGGGCGAGCGCGTCCAGCCGTATGCCGGAATCGGCGGAATCGCGAAGTGGTCGTTGGTGGCGCTGCCGTTTCTGCGTCCATCGGAGGTGTCGGCTCCACCGAACGGGAACAGGTACGGATACTTCTTCCAGGTCGCATCGGCACCGCCGCCACGATTGAAGTTCAGCACCCCGGCGGCGGCCGCATCGCTGCGATCAAGGCCGATGAACGTATCGCTGGGCGCGTTCCACCAGGCGGATCCGTCGTTGGTCGGGAACAGCGTCTCGAAGTCCATCGAACCCGAGTCGTCCACCGCCATGATGAAGGCAGGCGTGATCGTCCTCGATGTATTCAGCGGCCCCTGCGCCAGCTGCGGCGCGGCGACCTGCGCCGTGGCGGTGAAGAAGAAATAGCCACCGGCCACGGACGCTGCAAGCGCGGTGAGAATGGCCAGCCTGACGGTGCGCGTTGCCATGATTGAGCCTCAGGGCCTGAAGATGGTGTCGACTGCGGCGTTCGCGTTCGCAGCTTCGTTGGTGGCGTAGATCGTGATCTGGAAGACCGGATTGGGGTCTTCGCTGGTGGGCGCCGTTCCCATCGCCAGGCTGCTGTTGCCGGAGATGCAGGAGCCCACCGAGCGGATCCTGGACTTGCCTTCCTGCGGCACGTCCGTGGAAAGCTCGGTGGCCCAGGCGGTGGGGTCGAAGCCGTCGTCGCAGATCTGCTCGATCTCGGTATCGACATCACTGCAGCTGCCATCGCGGTTGACCACCCCTTCGATGTAGCACTCCCGCTCGCGCACCTGCTTCTCGGCTTCCTGGAAGGCGAGATTGACGTTGCGGTAGTTCGCCGCCATCCGCTCCTGCAGCCCCGCGACCTGCATGCCGACGATGCCGATCAGGGCCAGCAGGACCAGCATGATCAGCGCCACGTAGAGCGCCGCGCCGGACTGGTGCCTGCGGACGGAAACCGCCGCGCCGGATCGCATCATGTTCATGGCTCAGTTCCCATAGAGTCGATTGCGCAGCGCGATGGAGGTCTCGTACACCGCGCGGTAGCGCCCGTCGGTGGGGGGCGAGGCCGCGACGCCGAACAGCGAGAGTGCGGTATCGCCGCCGGCCTGGAGCGAAGCCGCCGAGTGCGGGCTTGCCAGCAGCAGCGCGACCTGGACCTGGCCGACGCGGCGCCAGTCGGCGGCCGTGTCTTCCAGCGCCGACGCATCGCCCTGGCTGGCGATGTATCCACTGGGATTGGCGGCATCGTCGCTCCGGTCCATGCCGTAGCGCAGCTGCATGTTCTCGACCCCTTCCACCAGTTCTTCGCTGGCGGTCGACCCATCGGCCCTGATCCGGGCCCGCCACAGCGAAGGCTGGCCGCCAGCGCCCTGGCCGATGTAGTAGACCAGCGCCTCTGCGCGGTACAGCATCGCCGGGCCGCCTCCCGCGTTGGTCCCGTACAGGCCCAGCCCGTCGGCGGCGGCGGCAGGAGCCACCACGCGGCCACTGTCGGCATCGATGCTGTCGGCGGCGAACACGTCGGAATAGGTGCAGTCGGCCACCCCGAACAGCTCGGGCAAGGGGACCCCGCCCTCGGTCAGCGAGGTCCACCTGGCCGGGTCGATGTCGACGGTGCCGGTGCTCGCGTCGATGGCGGTCACCGGCGCACCGTTGCCGCGCAGGAAGCGCAGCACGATCGTATCGGTGCCGGCGACGCGCGCCGGCGACAGGGTCAGCCCGCCCGGCGTGGCGTTGTCGTAGCCGCGGATGGAATAGCCGAAATCGAGGGCGCCATCGGCGGTGAAGTGCGATTTGAAACGCCCTGCGGTCTGCAGCCTGGCCTGGTCGTTGACGCAGCCGAAGTGGCCGGCCATGCGGATATCGCGCTGGAGGAAATCGAGCGCGAAACGCCCGTTCTCCTGCACGCGGCCCATGCCTTCGGACAGCTGGTAGGCCGTCCTCGAGGCGGCGAACACCTGGACCATGCCCAGCACCAGCACGGTGCCGATCACCAGGGCGATCATCAGTTCGATCAGCGAAAGACCCGCTGTGGCTCGGCGCATCCTGGGCATCACAGCCTGCTCCCGACGGCGAAGGTCTTCTCGCGCTGGTCTTCCTCTTCGGCCCAGCGCTCGTCGCCCCAGGTGATGGACACGACGGCGTCGCCGCCGTCATAGCTCACCGTCGCGCTGGCGCCCGCGCCCAGCGCCATGCCGAGCCGGCACTGCCAGACCGTCTTGAACGGCGCCACACCCACCGTGCCGCCCGGCGCGCAGTCGCTGCGCTGCGTCGTCGCGGTGTAGTCGCCCGCGTACTGGGCGGCCGCGAGGCGGTTGATCCGCATCTGGTCCAGCATGTCGTAGGCGAGATTGGTCGCGTGCGTGCGATGGTTGGCGCTCTGGGTGAAGCGCACGTTCATCGTCTGCAGCAGCGCGAAGCCCAGCATGCCGACGCCCATCACCAGAATGGCGATCATGACTTCGATCAGGCTGATGCCGGACTGCAGGCCACGCCGGCCGAATACCCGCTGGCTCATGCGCATGCCTCCCTGGCCAGGCTGGCCTGCCCCGTCACGTTCACCCGTACGCAGCGCACAGGCTCCTCGCCTTCGGCCGGCGCGATGTCGATCTCGCGCGCACCATCCACCGAGCGCCCCTGCACGGTGAATGCGATGCTCCCCGCCGGGCCGGTCACCGACATCCGGCCCACGCTCTGGACATGCCGCACCGGCACGTCGCTGACGATGCCGCCGGTGCGCTCCTGGCGCCAGACCAGCCAGCCATCGGACCAGTCCGCGTTGCCCGAACACACGGCCCCGTCGGTGGTCGCGCAGACGCCGGCAGGGCCGAGCCCCTTGAGAGCTTCGCCGCGCGCCAGTGCCAGCGAGGCCAGCATCTCGTTGCTGGTGGTCGCCACGCGGTTCGAGCGCATGGCCTGCTGGAAGCTGGGCAGGCCCAGGCTCAACAGGATCGCCGCAACGGCAATGGCGACCATCAGTTCGATGAGCGTGAAACCGCGTGGACGGCAGGACGGCATGTCGGCATTTCCCCTAGGCTCGCGGCAAGCCTAGTCCGGCCATCCCGCCGCGCAAGCGGGACCGGGATGAACGGTCGAACGGGGCGGAAGGACGGATGCCCGGGCCCCGCCCGCCGCTCCGCGCCCGGCTGCGGCCGGGCGATGGGTCGCCGGGATCAGGCCACGACGCGATAGCAGGGCTTGTACTCGCCCGCGATCTTCATCCGTCGCTGGGCCACGAAGGCCCGCAGCAGTTCGTCCAGCGCCTGCATCATGTCCGGCGCGCCATGGATCTCGAACGGGCCGTGCTCCTCGATCCGGCGCAGGCCGTCCTCCTTGACGTTGCCGGCGACGATGCCGGAGAACGCCCGCCGCAGATCCGCCGCCAGCGCCGACGCCGGGCGCCCGTGATGCAGGTCCAGCGCGGCCATCGCTTCGTGGCTGGGCACGAACGGCTGCTGGAACGCCAGCGGGATGTCCAGCGACCAGTTGAAGTAGAACGAGTCCTTGTGCGCGATCCGCGACTCGCGCACGCGCTTGATCCCGGCCACCATCTTCTTGGCCACCGCCACCGGGTCGCCGATGACGATCTCGTAGCGCGAGGTCGCCGCCTCGCCCAGGGTCAGGCGCAGGAACCGGTCGATCTGCTCGAAGTACGGCGCGGCGATGGTCGGGCCGGTCAGGATCAGCGGGAACGGCAGCTCGGCGTTTTCCTCGCGCAGCAGGATCCCGAGCAGGTACAGGATTTCCTCGGCCGTGCCGACGCCGCCCGGGAACACGATGATGCCGTGGGCCATGCGGACGAAGGCCTCCAGGCGCTTCTCGATGTCCGGCATGATCACCAGCTCGTTGACGATCGGGTTCGGCGACTCGGCCGCGATGATGCCCGGCTCGGTGATGCCGATGTAGCGGTTGGTGCGCTTGCGCTGCTTGGCGTGGGCGATGGTCGCGCCCTTCATCGGCCCCTTCATCGCACCCGGGCCGCAGCCGGTGCAGATGTCCAGGCCACGCAGGCCGAGCTCGTAGCCGACCTGCTTGGTGTAGATGTATTCGTCGCGCGAGATCGAATGCCCGCCCCAGCAGACGACCAGGTTCGGGTCGGCCGGGTGCAGGGTCCGCGCGTTGCGCAGCAGGCCGAACACGGCGTCGGTCACGCCGGCGGAGGTGTCCAGGTCGGCCGCGCCGTCCTCGCCCAGTTCGATCGCGGTCCAGGCCAGGTCGCGCACGGTGGAGAACAGCAGTTCGGCCACGCCACGGATGATCTCGCCTTCGACGAAGGCCATCGCCGGCGCGTTGACCAGGTCGATGCGCACGCCACGATCCTGCTGGGTCACCTGGATGTCGAAGTCCGGATACAGGTCGCGCGCCGCGCGCGGATCGTCGCTGGCGCTGCCGCTGGTGAGCACCGCCAGCGCGCAGCGGCGCAGCAGTTCGTGCATGCCGCCGCTGGACGCATCGCGCAGCCGGGCCACTTCCTTCCTCGACAGCACATCCAGGCCGCCGCGCGGATAGATGCGCGCGTCCTGTACCGGCAACGTGCTGGAAACCTTCTCGTTCATGCCTTGACCATCCTGCCTGTGGAACCGGTCGGCGACTGTAACCCAGCCCCATGCCGGGCGCATCGCTCCCACAAAAAGAAACGGCCGGGTTTCCCCGGCCGTTGCTCATGTCACGTACCGATCCGGACCGGCATCAGAACTTGTAGCGGAAGCCCAGGTTCAGCGACCACTGCGACACACCCTGGTCGAAGTTGTCGGCGTCGCCGTTGGCGATGCTCGGGGTATCGGCGAAGCGGTAGTTGTACACGTACTTGCCCTGGTAGATGCCCTGCAGGGTCGCCACGCGCGAGTTCGCCAGGAAGCCGTAGTCGTAGATGTGGCCCCAGTCCTTGTTGATCAGGTTGCCGACGTTCTGGATGTCCAGCCAGATCTCCGACTTGTGACCATCGAAGAAGCCCGGCAGCTCCTGGCTGATGCGCACGTCGAAGGTGTTGATCCAGCTGGAACGGAAGCCGTTCGCCGGAGCGATATCACCGGCGTAACGCGCCAGTTCCGGATTGGCCTCGAGCCACTTGAAGAACGAGTCTTCCATCGCCTGGTCGGGGGTGAACACGCCAGCGGCGTTCAGGTTGCCGAACAACACGTCGCCACGGCCGTTCGGTACGTAGAACAGGTCGTTGGCCGAGCGCGAGTCGCCGTTGGCGTCGTTGACGTACAGATAGCTGTACGGACGTCCGCTGCGGCCTTCGTAGAACAGGCCGACGCTGGTCTGGTAGTCACCAAAGAACGCGTGCTTCCAGTTCAGGCTGGCCGAGAAGCGGTCCTTGATCTCGTAACGCGAGGTGGTCTCGACCTGCTCGTTGGTGTTGAAGCCGTACTGGTAGCCGAAGCCCGAGCTGGCGGTGGAGCTGGTCAGCGGGCCCACTTCGGTCGCGTTGGTGTAGGTGTAGGCCAGGTTCCAGGACCAGTCGCTCTCGGCACTCCACGGCTTGGCCAGGCTGACCGTGAACTGCTCGGACTCGCCCTTGTCGGTGTTGGAGATCAGGAAGACGTTCTCGAACGCGGTGTTCCGACCATGGCGCGCATTGCCGGTGCCCCACAGCCTGCCGGTCTGGGCAGGGTTCCAGAACAGATCACGGCCGTCCGGACCGATCAGCGCCGCCACCGGGCCTTCACCCGCAACCGGAGTCGCGCCGATGTTCAGGCTCTGGTAGTACAGACCGTCCTTGACCTTGGTCAGCATCAGCTCGGCCGACGCCACCAGGCCGTACCACGGCAGCTCATGGTCGAACGCCAGGTTGGCCTTCCAGCTCGACGGCATGTTGAAGTCGTGGTCGACCAGGTTGACGTTCATCCGCGGCGGCGTACCCGAGCCAGCCGGCACCGTCGGATTCAGACCATTCGGGCCAAACGGAACACCGTCCTGGTTCTGCTGGAAGGCGTAGGTGACGTAGTTCAGGCCGGTGGTGTTGAAGCTGTTGCCCACCCAGACCTGCGGCGCATCACCCTGGAACAGGCCGATGCCGCCACGCAGCTGGGTCGGGCGCTCGCTGTCGAAGGTGTAGTTGAAGCCGACGCGCGGCTGGATCAGGAAGTCGCCGCTGAGCACATCGCTGTTGTTGTAGCCGAAGACGGTTTCGGCCAGCGCGTTGTACTCCGGAGCCGGGCTGACCTTGGCACGGTCACCACGCAGACCCAGGGTCAGGGTCAGGTTGTTGTTGACGTACCAGGTGTCCTGGATGAACAGGCCCAGGTTGCTGTTGCTGTAATCGGCGGCGATCGAGCCCGGCGAGGTCTCGTAGCTCAGGTTGTAGGTGCTCCAGCGACCGCGCTGGAAGTTGTCCAGGCCGTAGAACGTGTAGGTGCCGTAGGAGTTGGCGCCGTAGTAGTTGTAGATGTCGTTGTCGCTGTAGTTGAAACCGAACTTCAGGTCGTGGTCGCCCAGGGTCAGGGTACCGGCGCCGTAGAAGTCCCAGGTTTCGGTCAGCAGCGAGTTGCCGTGGGTGTTGGCCTCGGTGCCCAGGTACAGCGAGTCACCGGTCGGCGCGGTCTCGGAACCGTCGAAGTAGATGCGGATGCTCGGCGCGGTGCTGTCGGTGACGCGCACGGCGCTGTAGTCGCGGTACGAGGCCTTGAACTCGGTCGAGAAGTTGTCGGTCCAGTCGCTGAACAGCTGGGCGACATAGCTCTCGACGGTCTTCTGGTGGGTGAACCAGTACGAACTCAGCGAGACGCTGGAGGCGTTCATGCCCTGCACGCGCAGCTTGTTCTGCTCGAGCTTGCTGTAGCGCAGGCTGGCGCGGTGGAACTCGTTGATGTTCCAGTCGATCTTCAGCGCGTACTCTTCGAGATCCGTATCGCCGTTGCTGTCCAGGCCGCCGGCGTTGAAGCCATAGCCATCGGCGATCTGCTGCGCGCGTGCGATGTCGGCCGCAGTGATCATCGCGTTGGTCTTGCCCAGCGCGGTGGTGCTCAGGTCGACGCCCGGGGCGGTCTGCTTGAACTCTTCGTAGTTGGCGAAGAAGAACAGCTTGTCCTTGACCAGCGGACCACCGAGGGTGAAGCCGTAGGTCTGCTCCTTGTTGAAGCCGTTGAACTTCTGGCCTTCCGGGTTATCGCCGAACCAGTCGCCGTCACGGTAGGAACCGTAGATCGAGCCGCTGAACTGGTTGGTGCCGGACTTGGTGACCGCGTTGACGGTGGCACCGGCCGCACTCGGGCTGCTGACTTCGTAGCCGGACAGCTTGATGTCGATCGCCTCGATGGCTTCCATCGACACCGGCTGGCGGCGCGTGGTCATGTTGTTGTTCTCAAGGCCGAAGGTGTCGCTGGCCGAGACGCCGTCGATGTTGATCGAGTTGTAGCGCGGGTTCTGGCCGCCGGCCGAGATCGCACCGGAGGCGCGGTCGGTGAAGGTCACGCGCGGATCCAGGCGCATCAGGTCCTGGATGTTGCCATTGACCGAAGGCATGGCTTCGATCTGCGCCTGGTCGATGCTGGTGCCGGTGCCCATCTTGCTGGCGCTGAACACTTCCGAGCCACCGCTGAAGCCGATGACGTCGACCGAGGTCAGGGTAGTCATGTCGCCGGTCAGCGCTGCGTTGACCGTGTTGACCTGGTTCAGGGTCAGGTAGACGCCGTCCTCGGTCTTGGTGCCCTCACCCGGCTTGGTGATGGTGATGGTGTACGGACCGCCGACGCGCAGGCCGCGCGCGTTGTAGCGGCCGCTGGCATCGGTGCTGGCGCGGCTGACCGTACCGGATTCCTGGTGCGTGATGACGACTTCGGCGCCGGCAACGGGCTGTCCGCTGTTGGACAGAACGGTACCGCCGACACCGGCGGACGTGCTCTGGGCGAAGGCGGGGGCGGCGGCGAGTGCGGCGACCAGACCCAGGGTGAGTTTGGACATCCGGAGTCGACGGGAATCGGTCATGGGTAAAAGCCTCGTGGCTGTGCGGATTGGCGTTGAATGCGGCGTGCCCTGAACGGGCGGCAAACGAATTGGCTGCCCTGCGGAACCGACGCAGGGGTTAACATGAGATTAACATGCTAGTGCCGTCATGTGACGACGACATGACAAAAAATTATTGCATCGCAGCAATCAGCGCTTGACCGCCCGGCGCTGAACCGCTCAGACCGCGGCCGTACTCGCCAGGTAGACGGTCAGGCCGTCCAGCAGCATCTGCACCGAGATGGCCACCAGCAGCATGCCCATCAGGCGCTCCACCGCGGTCAGCGCGCGCCGGCCGAGCAGCCGGTAGAGCAGCGGCGAGGCCAGCAGGATGGCGGCGGTCGCGCCCCAGGCCAGCAGCAGCGCCAGGCTCCATTCGCCCAGGCGATCGGGTTCGTTCGTGCCCATCAGCATCACCGCGGCCATGCCGGAGGGGCCGGCGACCAGCGGGATCGCCAACGGCACGATGAAGGGCTCGCCGTCGGGGATTTCGCCCATCAGCCCTTCCGGGCGGGGGAAGATCATGCGGATGCCGATCAGGAACAGCACGATGCCGCCGGCGATCGACACCGACTCCTGGCGCAGGTGCATCATCTCCAGCGCGAACTTGCCGCACCACAGGAACAGCATCAGCACGCCCAGCGCGATCAGCAGCTCGCGGATCAGCACGATCCGCTGCCGCTTCGGCGGCAGCGGCTTGAGCACGCTCAGGAACACCGGGACGTTGCCCAGCGGGTCCAGGATCAGGAACAGCAGCAGCGCCGCGGAAAGAACGGTCACGGCACCGGCTGCCAGATCGTGCCGCGATGGACGGCGCCCCGGGATGACAGCAAGGTGACACAGGCGGCGGCGTAATCGGCCGGGTCGCGGGCATCGCGATCCTGGTCGTCGGCATAGGCCTTGGCCCGCAGCGGCGTGCGCATCGGCCCCGGGCGCAGGCCGCTCACCCGCACCTGGCTGCCGGCCAGCTCCGACGCCAGCATCCCGACCAGCGCGCACAAGCCGTGCTGGGCGACGCCATAGCCGCCCCAGTACGCCTGCCCCACCCGGGCCGGATCGTCGACCGCCAGCACCACCGCCGCGTCGTCGGCCTGGCGCAGCAATGGCAGGCAGGCCTGGACCAGCCACCACGGCGCGGTGAGATTCACATGCATCGCCCGGGCGAAGGCCGCCGGATCGATGTGCTCGAGCGGGGTCAGTCCACGGAACTCAGCCGCGCAGTGCAGGAGGCCGTCGAGCCGCCCCAGCTCAGAATGCAGGCGATCGGCGAGCTCGGCGTAGTCGTCAGGCGCCGCGCCTTCGAGATCCAGCGGATACAGCAGCGGCTCGACGCCGCCCGCCTGGGCCACCGCATCGTAGACACGGTTGAGCTTGGGCAGCTTGCGGCCCAGCAGCACCAGCGTGGCGCCGGCCGCGGCGCAGGCCTGTGCCGCCGCGCTGCCAAGGCCGCCATGCGCACCGGTGACCAGGATCACCCGGCCGGCCAGCGGACGCGGCGCGGCGACGGGAAGGTCGAGCAGGCTCATTGCGACTGCGCTTCGCTGACCATGCGCTGCAGCTCGCCCGATTCCAGCAGCTCCAGCGTGATGTCGCAGCCGCCGATCAGCTCGCCGTGCAGGAACAGCTGCGGGAAGGTCGGCCAGTTCGAATACCGGGCCAGGTTGGCGCGGACTTCGGGCTCTTCCAGCACGTTGATCGTGTGCAGGTGATCGGCGCCTGCCGCCTGCAGCGCCTGGATGGCGCGGGCCGAAAACCCGCACATGGGATATGCCGGCGTTCCTTTCATGAACAGCACGATCGGATGCTGCTCGACTTCGGCCTGGATGCGCTCCATCACCGCCATTGCGACTCTCCTGGACGACGGGCCGTGCCGCGTCGTCGGCTACACTGAAACCGCAATTGTAAGGCCTGCGCGTCGCCGCGCCGACGCCCCCGAGGAATTCATGCCGATCGAACTGCCGCCGCTCCCCTATCCCAGCAACGCGCTGGAGCCGCATCTTTCCGCCGCGACCCTTGAGCTGCATCACGGTGGACACCACCGGGCGCACGTCGATGCGGTGAACCGGCTCGTGGCGGGATCGGCGCTGGAGGAGGAATCGCTCGAGGGCATCCTGCGCCAGGCGCGGGGCCGCCTGTTCGACGAAGCCTCGGAAGCCTGGAGCCACGCCTTCTACTGGCAGTGCCTGATGCCGCGGGGCGGCGGCGATCCCAGCGGCCGCATCGCCACCCTGATCACCGGTCAGTTCGGCGATTTCGTGCGCTTCAGGCAGGAATTCGAGCGGCTGGCGCTGGGCCTGTTCGGCTCGGGCTGGATCTGGCTGGTCCAGCGCGCCGACGGCACCCTGGGCCTGCTGGTGACGCGTGGCGCCGGCACGCCGCTGACCGGCAGCGACAGGCCGCTGCTGGCGTGCGACCTGTGGGAGCACGCGTACTACCTGGATCGGCAGAACAACCGCGCCGACTACCTGCAGGCCTACTGGAAGCTGCTGGACTGGAACGCGGCCAACAAGCGCCTGCGCTGAAGCGCCACGCGCACGCCGGCAGGCGGCGGCGCCCTGGTCATCGCGGACGGTGCACACGGCGGCACGAAGGCCGCCGATCGATCCACTACGGAAGGCGCAGCACGCCCACCGGCGGCGCCACCTGTGCCTTGCGGCCCAGCGCGCCGCCGACCCGCTCCAGCGCATCGGCCAGCGCCTGCGGCGTATCGCTGCGCAACGTGGCGTGCCCGACCTTGCGGCCTTCGCGCGGCTGCTTGCCGTAGTCGTGCCAATGACCGCCGGCCTCGGCCAGCATCGGCGCCGGATCCGGCATCTCGCCGATCCAGTTCAGCATGCAGGCATGACCGCGCATCGCGGTGCTGCCCAGCGGCAGCCCGAGCACGGCGCGCAGATGGTTCTCGAACTGCGAGGTTTCGGCGCCCTCGATGGTCCAGTGGCCGGAGTTGTGCACGCGCGGCGCCATCTCGTTGGCCAGCAGGCCGCCGTCGCGGCAGAACAGCTCCAGCGCGAACACGCCGACGTAGTCCAGCCGTCCGGCCAGCGCACGCGCGTGCGCGATGGCCTGCTCCTGCAGCGCGGCGTCGGCGGGCGCAGGCGCCAGGCTGGCGGACAGCACGCCGTCCACATGCCAGTTCTGGGTCAGCGGCCAGGCCCGGAACTCGCCATCGCGCCCACGTACCGCCACCACGCTGATCTCGCGCTCGAACGGCACGAAGGCCTCGGCGATCAGGCCGACCGTGGCCGCCTGCGCACCGAGCGCTTCCCAGGCCGCATCCGCATCGGCATGCGTACGGATCCGGAACTGGCCCTTGCCGTCGTAACCCAGCCGGCAGGTCTTGACGATGCAGGGCACACCGACCGTTTCCAGCGCCGCGTCCAGCCCGGCACGGTCCTCGATCGCGGCGAACGCCGGCACCGGAATGCCAAGCTCGCGGAACAGCGTCTTCTCGGCAAGCCGATCCTGCGCCACAGCCAGCGCATCCGGGTTCGGATGCACCGGCACCCGCGCCGACAGCTGCGCGGCACTGGCGGCCGGCACGTTCTCGAAATCGAAGGTGGCCACGTCGACGGCATCGGCGAAGCGCGCCAGCGCATCGGCATCGTCGAAACCGCCCCGCAGCAGCGGCGCGCAGTCGCCGGCGCAGGCATCGGCCGCCGGATCCAGCACCAGGAAGCGCAGGCCCAGCGGAACACCGGAAAGCGCAAGCATGCGGGCCAGCTGCCCGCCTCCGAGAATGCCGACGGTGGTCATTGCCGCGGGTCGTCGTGCGCGATCACATCGTCGGTCTGGCGCTGGCGGAAGGCGTCCAGCGCTTCGCCGATGGCCGGATGTTCGGCCGCCAGCAGCGCGCCGGCGAACAGGCCGGCATTGGCCGCACCGGCATTGCCGATCGCGAAGGTGGCCACCGGGATGCCGGCAGGCATCTGCACGATCGACAGCAGCGAATCCATGCCGTTGAGCGCCTTGCTCTGCACCGGTACGCCGAGCACCGGCAGCGCGGTCTTGGACGCCAGCATGCCCGGCAGGTGGGCGGCGCCACCAGCGCCGGCGATGATCGCGCGCAGGCCGCGCGACTGCGCGGTGGCGGCGTAGTCGAACAGCACGTCGGGCGTGCGGTGCGCGGACACCACGCGGACCTCGTAGGGAACGCCGAGCGCATCGAGCTTCTGCGCGGCGTGCTGCATGGTGTCCCAGTCGGAACGTGAGCCCATGACCAGGCCGATCAGGGGAGTCGCGGGCGTGTTGGGCTGCACTGGCATGGCCGTCCTCGGTTGCAAGGCCGTATTCTAGCCATCTTCATCTGCGATACGACCGGACCCATGGACCGCAAGCTGCTCGACCTGCTGTGCTCGCCCGACACCCGCCAGCCACTGGCGTTGCTGGATCCGCGCGGGCTGGAGGCGCTCAACCGCGCCATCGCCGCCGGCCAGGTGCTGCGCGGCGACGGCCAGCCGCAGCGCGAGGCCCTGCGCGAGGCCCTGGTCACGCGCGACCGCCGCCAGGTCTACCGCGTCGACGACGGCATCCCGGTGCTGCTGGTCGAGGAAGCGCTGGCCACCACCCAGATCGCCGACTTCCCGACCGCCTGATCGATGGCCGCCCGTTCCCTGCCCGTGCCAGCGCAGGACCAGATCGAGGCCGACGTGCGTCGCGCCCTGGCCGAGGACCTGGGCAGCGGCGATGTCACCGCCGCCCTGCTGCCGGACGTGCCGGAACAGGCCTACCTGCTGTGCAAGCAGGACGCGGTGATCGCCGGCCGGCCCTGGTTCGACGCCTGCCATCGCGCCCTGGACCCGGACGTGGTCATCGACTGGCGGGTCGCCGAGGGCGAGCGGGTCGTGGCCGGCACCGTGCTGGCCCTGCTCCACGGCCGCAGCCGCGCCCTGGTCAGCGCCGAGCGCACCTCGCTGAACTTCATGCAGACGCTGTCGGCCACCGCGACCACGACCGCCGCGCATGTCGAGGCCGTGCGCGGCACCGGCACGCGCGTCCTCGATACCCGCAAGACCCTGCCCGGCCTGCGCCTGGCGCAGAAGTACGCGGTGCTGGCCGGCGGCGGCCACAACCACCGGATCGGCCTGTACGACACGGTGATGCTGAAGGAGAACCACATCCGCGTCGCAGGCTCGGTCGGTGCGGCGATCGCGGTCGCGCGCGCGGCCCAGCCCGGGCTGCCGCTGGTGGTGGAAGTGGAGACCCTGGCGCAGCTGCGCGAAGCGCTGGATGCCGGCTGCGACCGCATCCTGATCGACGATTTCCCGGCCGACCAACGGCGCCAGGCCGTGGCCATCGCCCACGCCGCACCCTACGACGGCCGCATCCCGCTCGAAGTCTCGGGCAGCGTCGGCCTGGCCGGGTTGCGCGCGATCGCCGACGACGGCGTGGACTGCATCTCGATCGGCGGACTGACCAAGCACGTGCAGGCCATCGACCTGTCCCTCAAGCTCGGCCCCGCCCCCACCTGACCGGCCACACCGGAAGGCGGGACACCGTGCCGGCCGCGTCCAGCCAGGTCCAGCACGCGATGGTCTGACCATCCACCCGCGCAGGAGCGCGCCGGCTCCGCCTCACGTCGCTTGCACGGGCGTCTGGCGACCCTCGGCGTCATCCAGGGCCGGGGATCTCATGCGCCACCTGCGTGCCGCCATTGCGCTGCTGCCCGTGCTGCTGATGGCGGGTGCGCTCCCGTCCGCGCTGGCGCACGAAGTCTGCGAGCTGCCGCCCCGACATGGGGTCGGTCCGCAGGCCGCCGCGATCGTCCGCACTGCCTGTCGGGAACACCTCTACTGGCGACGCCCCTTCATCGATGCCGATGGCCGCCTGGCCAGCCTGGCCATCACCGAAGCCGAGCGCGGCCGGCTGGACGCCAGCGATCGTCCCGCCTGGCAGCGTGTGGTCATGTACTGGCGCGACAGCGGCACGCTGCAGGGAATGGCCGGCGACGGGACGCCCGGCGCCGCCAGCTGCCTGGTGCCCCACGGCGAGCGGGCCACCGACAACGACTGCCGCGCCTTCCTGCTCGACACGCCATGGTCGGCCGCGTTCGTGTCCTACGTGATGACCGACGCGGGCCTGCAGGATTTCCCGCGCTCGGCGCGCCACATGGATTACATCGCACGCGCCTTCCGCATGCCGGAGGGCGGGCCGTACCGTTATGCGGACCCCCTGCTGGAAAAACCCGCGCCGGGCGACCTGCTCTGCTACCTGCGCGGCGCCGGCCCGGTGCTCGGAAGCGCGGGCCTGCGCACGGCACTCGACGGACAATCGCCACTGCCCTGGCCATCGCACTGCGACATCGTGGTCGCCGCCAACCCCGGCGGCGACCGCCTGCTGTACCTGATCGGCGGCAACGTGCTCAACGCGGTGACGATGCGCAAGCTGCGCCTGGACGAAACAGGCCGGCTGCTGCCCGACGCGCTGCCGGTCAGTACCACGGCAGAAGACGGAGGCGAAGCCGTGGACGCGGCGGAGAACCCGGAACTGGCCGACTGCAGGCCCGGCAATCCCGGCGCCTGCAGCTTCAACCGGCGCGACTGGGCGGCCCTGCTGAAACTGCAGCACGACGCCCCGCCGGCAACGCCCGTGCCGGTCGCCGTGCCCTGAGTCGGCGACGATCGAGGCAGGTGCCCGTGGCGTTCGCACGTCGCAGGTGGTGCCGATCGCCACACCTGGCTGAACCCGTCTGCCGAACGCAGGGCAGACGTGACACCAGGCAGTTGCAGCCACCATCGCCGAGGCGCATGAGCGCCCTGGCAAGGCAACGAAGCGACTGCGCAAACCGCCGACGGCGATGGGTCCGCGCACGTCTCTCCAACTTCGCCGGCATGCTGTGCGACCAGCGCCAGCCTGGCCGCATGGCGCGCTGAGGTGCGCCGGCCAGGCCCGCCCAAAGGCGGCGCCGACCGCCTTCGGGGGCTGTCTCCGCGCGCCAGGTGCGCGCCGCGCCGGTGCAGCTTGCGATGTCCAGGCTCAGGTCCGGGAAGCCGACGCCCCGCAGGATCGCCGTGCGATGCGGCGTCGCGCGGCGTCGCCAGCCATCAGGCTCCGCAGCTGCCGGTTCGACCGGGCACACCGGACATTCGCTTTGCCATGCGTGACCGGCTATTCGCGTTGTCACTTGGGGCGCCACGCTCGACCCGGACGATCCGCCCCCGATGCCGACACCGTCCACGCAGCGACCGTTCGCTGCCGGGCCACCCGATCTACCCGAGAGCGGGGACACGCCCTAGACTGCGCGCATGCCCAGTCTGATCCTGCTGATGATCGCCGGTGCCGCCGTGGTCGCGTTCTGGAACGCATCGCGCGCGGCGGCCGAACGTGCCGAAATCCTCGGTCGAAACGCCTGCCACGCGGCCGATGTGCAGTTGCTGGACCAGAGCGTGCAGGCAAGCGGCATGCGCCTGTACCGGCGCGCGGACGGCTGGCTGGGCCTGGAGCGCAGTTTCCGTTTCGACTACTCGCACGACGGCGTCGACCGCCACACTGGTCGCTTGGTCCTGCGCGGCGATGCGCTGATCGGCTTCGTCGGCCCGTCGTCCGGCGCACGGATCATTCCGCTCGACCGGGGCCACTGACGCGGCGCCGGATGCCGCCCGGCGCGCTTCAGCGCCGCTCGCGCAGCCAGTCCAGCAATGCCCCGCTGTCCGAGATCACGGCGTCTCCCGCACCCAGTGCGGGGTCGATCTCGCCATCGCCATACCCGGTCGGCAGGCCCGTGGACGCCGACACCACCCAGGAGTTGATCGCCGTTTTGGGCAGGCCCGACATCACGCCGATGGCCGGCCGTCCCAGCACGCCGGCCAGCGCGCCATAGGTAGCGCGCTGGCGATGCGCTGCCAGCAGTGCAATCACGTCTTCGCGTCGATCGGTCATGCGTCCCTCCCTGGTCGCGGCGATCCGGCTTACTTCACGACGCGCAGGTGCGGCCGCTTGCCCGCACCGGGTTCGCTCGGTGGTTCCGGCGTGTTCGGCGGCGGTGCGTCCGGACCGTCGCCCGGCGTCCCCGACGCAAGTCCTTCGTCCGGCAGCACCATGCCCTGCCCGGTCTCGCGCGCGTAGACCGCGAGCACCGCGCCGACCGGCACGTTGACCGGCTGACTGACCCCGCCGAAACGGGCGCTGAAGCCGATCCAGGCGTTGTCGATGTGCAGGCCGACCACGGCGCGGTCGGCGATGTTGAGCACGACCCGGCCTTCGTGCACCGCACTGAGCGGGACCTGCACGCCGGCCGCGGTCGCATCGACCAGGATGTGCGGCGTCATGCCGTTGTCGTTGATCCACTCGGTCAGCGCCCGCAGCAGGTACGGGCGGTAACTCGTCATCGGCGGAGATTCATCAGTCATGCGTGCAGTCTACGCGGCGATGCCGGAGCCGGTCCTGAAGAACATGCTTCAGAGCGGCGGCAACTCGCGCAGCCTCTTTTCCTGATCGGTCAGGCTGCGCATGAAGCCCGGGTTGCGGAAGATCCGGTTGCCGTAGTCCTCGATCGCCTTGCTGTCCTTGGGCAGCGGCACGTCCAGCGCGTGCAGGCGCCAGATGATCGGCGCCATCGCGCAATCGGCCAGGCTCATTTCCGGATTGAGGAAGAACTTGCTGGCCTTGAACAGCGGCAGCGATTCGGTCAGCAGCTCCTTCAGGCGCTTGCGGCCGGCTTCGGCCTGCTGCTTGTTGCCGAGCTGGATCGCCTGCACCTGGGGCACCCAGTCGTGCTCGATCCGCAGCATCGCAAGGCGCAGGCGCGCGCGCGACAGCGGGTCGACCGGCATCAGCGGCGGGTGCGGGTAACGCTCGTCCAGGTATTCGCTGACCACGGACGCCGCGTACAGCACCAGGTCGCGTTCGACCAGGGTCGGCACGGAGTGGTACGGGTTCAGGTGCATCAGGTCCTCGGGCGGACTCTGGGGGTCCACCGGAACCAGATCGTAGGTGACTCCCTTGGCGGCCAGAACCAGCCGCACCCGATGACACAACACGTCATCGACCGAGGAGAACAACGTCAAGGTATTGCGCATGCGCACACTCGCTGCCATCTAGGCCTCCGACGACCGGAATCCGCCGGTCGCACCCGACGCCGCCGGCCCCTCGCCTGCGGTCGTCATACGCCCCGAGTGTGCAGTTCCGCGAAGGAAAAGCCAATAGTTCAGGAGGCCCGGCGACGCAGGCCGCGATCCTCCCGGATCGCGGCCCTCGACAGCTGTCAGTGCACGTCCTTCCAGTATTCCTGCTTGAGCAGCCAGGCCAGGAAGGTCAGGCCGACCAGGAACAGGATCACCCACACGCCCAGCGCCTGGCGCTTGAGCGCGGCCGGCTCGCCGGCATATTCGAGGAAGTTGGTGATGTCGCGCGCGACCTGGTCGAACTCGACCGCCGATGCCCGCCCGGCCTGGGTCACCCGCAGGCGCTCCGGATGCCGCTCGCCGGTGGTGGCATCGGGCTCGCCGAACTCGGCGTGCTGCAACCCCTGCAGTTCCCACAGCGGGTTGGGCATCGAGGCGTTCGGGAACAGGGTGTTGTTCCAGCCCAGCGGCCGCGTCTCGTCCAGGTAGAAGGACTTGAGGTAGGTGTAGATCCAGTCGCTGCCACGCACGCGCGAGATCAGGCTGAGGTCCGGCGGCATCTTGCCGAACCACTTCTCGCCTTCGGCCGCCGTCATCGCGACGTGGATCTGCTCACCGAACTTGGCGCCGGTGAAGTTGAGGTTGTTCATCACCTCGTCTTCGGTCAGGCCAAGGTCCTCGGCCATGCGCGAGTAGCGCAGGTACTTCAGCGAGTGGCAGCCGGCGCAGTAGTTCATGTACAGCTGGGCGCCGCGCTGCAGCGAGGCCCGGTCGGACAGGTCGTTGCCGGCCTGCTGCGTCGGGCCGCCGGCAGCGGCCATCGCCGCGGCGGAGAACAGGAGCCCGGTGGCGGCTGCGGCTAGCAGGGCAATCCATTTCTTAGTCATGGGTGGTCACCCGTTCCGGCACCGGCTTGGTCTTGTCCAGCTTCGTCCACAGCGGCATGGTCAGGAAGAAAAGGAAGTAGTACACGGTGAGGAAGCGACCGACGATCGTCTCGACCGGATCGGTGCCCGGACCGGCGCCGATCTTGCCGAGCCAGAAGAAGGTCACGGCGAACACGCCCAGCAGCAGCTTCGACATCAGGCCACGGTAGCGGTACGACTTGACCTTGGCCCGATCCAGCCACGGCACCAGGAACAGGATCGCGATCGCGCCGAACATCACCAGCACGCCGCCGAGCTTGTCCGGCACCACGCGCAACATCGCGTAGTACGGGGTGTAGTACCACACCGGCTTGATGTGCTCCGGCGTGACCAGCTTGTTGGCCTCGGTGAAGTTGTCGTGCTCGAGGAACCAGCCACCGAACGCGGGCGCGAAGAAGATGATGAAGGCGCCGATGATCAGCAGGAAGCAGACGTAGAACGCGTCCTTCACCGTGTAGTACGGATGGAACGGCACGCCGTCGGCCGGCGCGGTGGGCGACCAGCGGTTGCCCTTCGGGCCCTTCTTGATCTCCACGCCGTCCGGGTTGTTCGAGCCGACCTCGTGCAGCGCGCCCAGGTGCAGCACGACCAACAGCAGCAGCACCAGCGGCAGCGCGATCACGTGCAGGGCGAAGAAGCGGTTGAGGGTGGCATCGGACGGCAGGTAGTCGCCCATGATCCACTCGGTCAGGCCGTTGCCGATCACCGGGATGGCACCGAACAGCGAGATGATCACCTTGGCGCCCCAGAACGACATCTGGCCCCACGGCAGCACGTAACCCAGGAACGCCTCGGCCATCAGCACGAGGTAGATCAGCATGCCCAGGATCCACACCAGTTCGCGCGGCTTCTGGTACGAGCCGTACATCAGGCCGCGGAACATGTGGATGTACACGACGATGAAGAACAGCGAGGCGCCGGTGCTGTGCATGTACCGGATCAGCCAGCCCCACTCCACGTCGCGCATGATGTACTCGACCGAGGCGAAGGCTTCCGCCGCGCTCGGTTTGAAGTGCATCGTCAGGAAGATGCCGGTCAGGATCTGGTTGACCAGCACCACCATCGACAGCACGCCGAAGATGTACCAGATGTTGAAGTTCTTCGGCGCGTAGTACTCGGTCATGTGCTTGCGGTACATCGGCGCAAGCGCCGGTGCACGGGCATTGACCCAGTCCATCACGCCGGTGACGGTCTTGGTGAGGATGTTGTTCGCCATGGCTTACGCAGCCCCCGCGCCATTGGTGGGATCGACACCGATGACGATGGTGTTGTCATCCTGGTAGTAGTGCGGCGGCACGACCAGGTTGGTCGGCGCCGGCACGCCCTGGAACACGCGTCCGGCCATGTCGAAGCGCGACTTGTGGCAGGGGCAGAAATAGCCGCCCTTCCATTCCGGATCGTACGGCTCGGGCTTGATTTCGGCCGCCATTTCCGGCGAGCAGCCCAGATGCGTGCACAGGCCGACCAGCACCGAGATGTCGGACTTGATCGAGCGTAGCTCCGGGTTGGCCTGCTGCACGTACACCGGCTGCTGGTCCGCGTTCTCCGACTTCGGATCGCGCAGATGGCTGTCGAGCGTCGGCAGTGCGTCGAGGATCGCCTTGGACCGCTTGACGATCCAGATCGGCTGCCCACGCCACTCCAGGATCAGGCGCTGGCCTTCCTGCAGGGCGCTGATGTCGGCGGTGACCGGTGCGCCGGCGAGCTTGGCCCGCGCACTGGGATTCCACGACTTGATGAAAGGAACTGCGGCAAATCCGGCTCCCACGGCCCCGACCACTACAGTGGTCGCGGTCAGGAACCGGCGTCGGCCCGTGTTGACGGGCTCATTGACCTCATCGTTGGCCATCCGGCACTCCGAGAATCTTCGAATAGGTAGCGTTGGCTGCCTGCGGTCGTCCCCGGCCGCATAAGACAATGAAGTGTAACGGATGCCTCAATCGCCGAACAATGGCACAAATTGCCCATGCCGATGAACGCGCCAGGCCTGGCCCGGGCGCCTCAGTTCGCGGATGCAAGGACACCCCTGTAGCGCTCGGCCAGGACCCCGACCCGCTGCACGTAGCGCTGGGTTTCACTGTAGGGCGGCACGCCCTTGTGGCGGTCCACCGCGCCTTCGCCGGCGTTGTAGCCGGCGGCGGCCAGGGTCAGGTCGCCGTTGAAGCGGCGCAGCAGCCAGGCCAGGTACTGCACGCCGCCACGGATGTTCTGCGTCGCGTCATAACTGTCGGTGACGCCGAAACGCCGTGCGGTGGGCGGCATCAGCTGCATCAGGCCCTGTGCCCCCGCATGCGACAGCGCCGCGGGGTTGAAGGCGGACTCGGCATGGATGATCGCCCGGACGATCGCCTCCTCGACCCCGAACTCGCGTGCGGCGGCGGCGATCTCGGCGCGGTAGGCGTCCGTGTTGAGGCGCACCGTCGAGAAGCTCACGCCGGGGCGCACGCCGCACGCATAGCAGGCCTCGATGAAGCTGTAGGCGATCGTGCGCACGTCGCTGCGGGCGACACCGCCCGCGGGCGGACGGCTGCTGAAGTGGCGCACGCCATCCTTGGTATAGGAATACACCTGCCCGGTGACGCGGCGCTGCGGCCCGGACGCGGCCGTGCGCTGCGGCAGGGGCGCCGGCGACACTTTGGGGCCGGATTCCGATGCCGTTGCGGCCGCTGCGGGGGCTGCGCGCACGGCGGCCGTGGCCGGTTTCGGGGCGGGACGGCGGTCCGGCGTGTAGTTGCTGAACACGGCGCAGTCCGCGCCGGCCATCCGCTTGTTCACGTAATTGGCGACGCCCTGCTCGTCCACGCAGCGATACAGCGTGCCGGCCGCAGCCGGCAGAGCGGCTGTCGCGAGCAGCAGCGACACGAGCAGTATCCCCGGGGTCCCCTTCATGGCGCGGAGTGTCCCAGAGTCCCGGGCGCTTGCCAAGCCATTGTCCGACAAGCGGAAATGCCGTTTGCACCGATGGCGGCGCTAGACTACGCGGCCCTGCCCGCCTGGACTAACCACCATGACCGGGATGAACGCCACGCCGGACACCACGCCGGACGCCGCCATCGCCCCTGCCGCCTCCGCCCTGCTGCCGCTTCCCGGCCTGCCCCGATCCCGCATCGAGGGCGAGCCGCGCGGCAAGCTGTTCATCAAGACCCACGGGTGCCAGATGAACGAGTACGACTCGGCCAAGATGGCCGACGTGCTGGCCGCCAGCGACGGCCTGGAACTGACCGACAACCCGGAAGAAGCCGACGTCGTCCTGGTCAATACCTGCTCGATCCGCGAAAAAGCGCAGGAAAAGGTGTTCAGCCAGCTGGGCCGCTGGAAGGCCCTCAAGAACGGCGGCCGCGACGTGATCATCGGCGTCGGTGGTTGCGTGGCCTCGCAGGAAGGCGAAGCCATCGTCAAGCGCGCACCGTACGTGGACCTGGTGTTCGGCCCGCAGACCCTGCACCGCCTGCCGGAACTGATCCGCGCCCGGCGCGAACAGAACCGGCCGCAGGTCGACATCAGCTTCCCGGAGATCGAGAAGTTCGACCGGCTGCCCGAACCCCGCGCGGAAGGCCCATCGGCCTTCGTGTCGATCATGGAAGGCTGCTCGAAGTACTGCTCGTTCTGCGTGGTCCCCTACACCCGCGGCACCGAGGTCAGCCGGCCGTTCGAGGACGTGCTGGTCGAAATCGCGCAGCTGGCCGCGCAGGGCGTGCGCGAGATCAACCTGCTGGGCCAGAACGTCAACGCCTACCGCGGCCCGTACGGCGAGGACGGAGAGACCGCCGACCTGGGCATGCTGATCCGCACCATCGCGCAGATCGACGGCGTCGGCCGGATCCGCTTCACCACCTCGCATCCGCTGGAGTTCAGCGATTCGCTGGTCGACGCCTACCGCGACGTGCCGCAGCTGGCCAGCTTCCTGCATCTGCCGGTCCAGGCAGGCAGCGACCGGGTGCTGTCGGCGATGAAGCGCGGCTACACGGCGCTGGAGTTCAAGTCCAAGATCCGCAAGCTGCGCGCGGTGCGGCCGGACATCTCGATCAGCTCGGACTTCATCGTCGGCTTTCCCGGCGAGACCGACGCGGATTTCGAAAAGACCATGAAGCTGATCGAGGACGTGGGCTTCGACCAGAGCTTCTCCTTCATCTATTCGCGCCGCCCCGGCACGCCGGCGGCCGACCTGGAAGACACCATCTCCGATGCCGAAAAGCACGCGCGCCTGTCGCGCCTGCAGACGCACATCAATGCGCATGCCGCCGGCATCTCGCAGCGGATGGTCGGCAGCGTGCAGTCGGTGCTGGTCGAGGGCCCGTCGAAGAAGGATGCGAACGAACTGACCGGCAAGACCGAGAACATGCGTTCGGTGAACTTCCCCGGCCACCCGCGCCTGGTCGGCCAGTTCGTCGACGTGCTGATCACCGAGGCGCTGACCAATTCGCTGCGCGGGCGCATCCACCTCGTCGAGGCCTGAGGCGCGCGACACGGACGCCCCGCCGGCATGGACCCCGCCGCATCTCTCGGGCAGGATCGCGGCGTGGCGGCCGTCACGTTGCCGCCGTCTCGCGGGAAACGACGGATGACACTGCTGCGCAGGGCGTGCCTGCTGCTGATCGCCGCACTGCTGTGCGGCTGCGGCGATTACGTGGTCGAGAACGACGCGGTCTATTACCGGCAGGCAGGCTGGTTCAACCTCCAGAAGATCGAAGGCGCCGACCCGGCCAGCTTCCGCAGGATCGACCGCGACTATGCCGCGGACCGCGACCGTGCCTATTTCCGCGGCCTGCACATCGACGGTGCCGACCCGGCGGCCATCCAGCGCATCGACGGCAGCGAATATGCGCGCGACGGCCACGACGTCTATTCGCAGACCACGCGGGTCCCTGGCGCGCACGTGGCCTCGTTCCGGAGCATGGGCCGGTTCGGCGTCGACCGGCAGCGCGGCTATTTCGGCAGCATTCCGCGCGAACTGTGCGACATCGCGTCGCTCTCCGCCGACGTCCATGGCTGGTACACCGACCGCCAGTGCGTCTACAGCCCGGTCAACCTGGCACGGATCGAGGAAGCGGACCGCTCCACCTTCCAGTCACTGGGCATCCAGCACGCCAGGGATGCCAGACGCGGCTACAGCCTGCTGTCGCCGATCGGCACGCTGGAGGACGCCCGCTACGGGCTCCGTCTGGTCGACGACGTCTGCGATGTGGCCAGCCTGAGGATCGAGCGCGGCTGGCTGCTGGACGACCAGTGCGTCTACGACCAGGAGTTCAGGCGGATCGAGCATGTCGACCGCGCCTCGTTCAGGATCATCACCACCTACTACGCGGCCGACGGGCAGCAGGTCTTCGACATCCGCGGCGTGCGCCGCCACGAGCTCGATGCGGCCACGGCCCGGCCGCACGGGCGCGAATGCGCGACCTGCATCCGCGACGACATCCACTGCTTCAACGGCGACGAACAGGTGTCCTGCCGCATCAAGCGGTGACCGCATCCACGCCAGGCCCGCGCAAGGCGGCGCGGCACTGCTGCCAGCTTCACCGCCGGGGACTAGAATTGCCGCATGAGCGCACACCCCTACCGTGACTTCACCCTTGAGCCCGCCGACACCGAGCGGCTGGCCAACCTCGCCGGCCCGTTCGACGCCCACCTGCGCCAGATCGAACTGCGCCTGGGCGTGGAGATCGCCAACCGCGGCAACGTGTTCCGGGTGACCGGACCGCAGTCGGCCGTCCACCAGGCCGAGCAGCTGCTGCACGCGCTGTACGCCGAGACCGAAGACACCACGTTCGACAGCCAGGCCATCCACCTGCGCCTGGGCGAGGCCAACGTGGCGCGCACGCAGCGCGACTACGCCGCGCAGGACGTCGCGATCAAGGTCCGCCGCGGCACCATCCGCGGCCGCGGCGACAACCAGGCCCGGTACCTGCACCAGATCACCACGCACGACATCAATTTCGGCATCGGCCCGGCCGGCACCGGCAAGACCTTCCTGGCCGTGGCCAGCGCGGTCGAGGCCCTGAACGAATCGCGCGTGCAGCGTCTGATCCTGGTGCGTCCGGCGGTCGAGGCCGGCGAGAAGCTCGGCTTCCTGCCCGGCGACCTCACCCAGAAGGTCGACCCCTACCTGCGCCCGCTCTACGACGCCCTGTACGAGATGCTGGGCGTGGAAAAAGTGGTCAAGCTGCTGGAGAAGAACGTCATCGAGATCGCACCGCTGGCCTACATGCGCGGGCGCACGCTCAACGATGCCTACGTGATCCTGGACGAGGCGCAGAACACCACCATCGAACAGATGAAGATGTTCCTGACCCGCCTGGGCTTCGGCTCCACCGCGGTGGTCACCGGCGACCTGACCCAGATCGACCTGCCCAAGCACGTCAAGTCCGGCCTGCGCGACGCGATCGAGGTCCTGCAGGATGTCGAAGGCGTCAGCTTCACCTTCTTCGAGGCCCGCGACGTGGTCCGCCATCCGCTGGTGGCGAAGATCGTCAACGCCTACGAGAAGCGCGATGCCCAGGACCGCACCAGCGGCACGGCCGCATGAACCGGCCGGCGCATTCCAAGGAGGCAACCCCATGACCCGCGGCCCTGTCCGGCTCGATGTTTCGATCAACTACGCCGTGCCGCGCGCCGGCGTGCCCGCCGCCGTCAGCTTCCGCAAGTGGGTGACGGCCGCGCTCAAGGGCCGCATCCGCGAGGCCGACCTGGCGATCCGCCTGGTCGACACCAAGGAAGGCTGCGCCCTGAACCACCATTACCGCGGCAAGGACTACGCGACCAACGTGCTCAGCTTCCCCGCCGAGCTGCCCGAAGGCCTGCCCAAGGGCGTGAAGCTGCCACTGATGGGCGACCTGGTGATCTGCGCACCGGTGGTCGCGCGGGAAGCGCAGGAACAGGGCAAGACGCTGGCAGCCCACTACGCGCACCTCACCGTGCACGGCGTCCTGCACCTGCTCGGCTGGGACCATGAAGACGACAAGGAAGCCGAGGCGATGGAACAGCTGGAGCGCGAGATCCTGGCCGAACTCGGCATCGCCGATCCGTATGCGGGCGAGTGACGCCATGCGCCGCCTCGCACCCGCCCTCGCCCTCCTGCTGGCCGCACCTGCCGCCTCCGCGCAGGAGGCTGCGCCGGCGCCGGCCGACATCGACCTGGCCGCCCTGATCGAGTGCCGGCTGGACTACGCCAGCTTCATGCGCTTCATGCCGGTGCTGCAGGACCCGTTGCAGGCCGTGGCGCTGGGCTGGCGCCCGCAGCCGCAGGCCAACCCGTTCATGGTCGAGTACCGGCTGAACCGGCCGATCACGGTGCATGGCCAGTCCACCGACCACATCGCCTTCGCCGGCGACGGCGTGCTGGCCGTGCTCGACCTGGCCGACCCGCGCCCGCTGGCCCGGCAGCTGAAGCTGGAAACCGGCGTGGACACGCCGCAGAAGGCGCTGTTCGGGCTGGAAGTGCGGGCAGACGAGGTGGTCGGGCCCGACGGCACGCCGGGCTGGCTGGAATCGGCGGTGATCAACGTCTCCAACGTCGATTCGCATCCGGGCAGGACCCTGGCCGGCTGCGGTTACGGGCTGGAACCGCCGGAGCGGCTGGAAACCGACCCGGCGCCGGTGGATGCCGCGGCCTCGCCCGCGGCCGGGCAACCGCGCTAGACTGCCGGCAACGACCGGGATCCGGTCGCATTTCCACAGACGGATGTCAGAAGACGACAGTAGTACCTCCGCGCCGGAGTCGCACGAACGCCGGCGCACGTGGCTGGAGCGGATCAGTTCCGCATTCTCCGGCGAACCCGACACGCGCGAAGACCTGCTCGCGATCCTGCGCGATGCGCACGGCGACGGCCTGATCGATACCGACACGCTGCGGATGATGGAGGGCGCGCTCTCCGTCTCCGAGCTGACCGTGGGCGATGTCATGGTCTCGCGCTCGCAGATGGTCTCGCTGCCGGCCGATGCCCGCTTCATCGACATGATGAAGCAGGTGGTCGAATCGGGGCACTCGCGCTTCCCCGTGCACGGCGAGGACCGCGACGAGATCCTCGGCATCCTGCTGGCCAAGGACCTGCTGCGCGGCGTGGTCGCCGACAACGGGTCCGGCGACATCCATTCGCTGCTGCGTCCTGCGGTGCTGATTCCCGAGTCGAAGAAGCTCAACGTCCTGCTCAAGGAATTCCGCCTTTCGCGCAACCACATGGCGATCGTGGTGGACGAGTACGGCGGCGTGGCCGGCCTGGTCACGATCGAGGACGTGCTCGAGCAGATCGTCGGCGAGATCGACGACGAGCACGACGAGGCCGAGGACGACAGCGCGCTGATCGCGGCCCAGGCCGACGGCCAGTTCGTGGTCGACGCGCTGACCCCGATCGGCGACTTCAACCAGCGCTTCGGCGCCGATTTCCCGGACGACGAATACGACACCATCGGCGGCCTGGTCACCGAAGCCATCGGCCACCTGCCCGAGACCGGCGAGGAGCTGACCCTGGGCCGCTTCGCGTTCCGGGTGATCCGCTCCGACGCACGTCGCGTGATCGCCTTCCAGGTCGGCGTGCTGGCGCCCGATCCGCAGGACGCGCATTGATGCCGGCGGTCCGCGCGGCGCGCATCGCGCGCGGATCCTGCTGGCTGCTCCTGCTGTTCGCGCTGCTGCATGCGGCAGCGGCCTCGGCCGCGCCGCGGATCGGGGTGCTGACGATGCAGCCCGGCGAGGTGTTCTTCGAACGCTTCGGCCACGATGCGATCGTGGTCGCCGACCAGGAAACCGGCACCGCGCTGTCGTACAACTTCGGCTACTTCGACCCGACCGAAGAGGATTTCATCGGCCGCTTCATCGCCGGCGACATGCAGTACTACCTGGTCGCGCTGCCGGTCGAACAGGACCTGGCCCAGTACCGCGACGCCGGCCGCGGCGTCAGCGTGCAGTGGCTGGACCTGCCCACCGCGCAGGCCCGGGCGCTGGCCGACGCGCTGGCCGAGCGCGCGAAGCCCGAGAACGCGCGCTACCGCTATGAATACTTCACCGCCAACTGCGCCACCCAGGTCCGCGACGCACTCGATGCGGCGATGGGCGGTGCGCTGAAATCGCAGCTGGCCGGCCGCTCGCGCGGCAACACCTACCGCAGCGAGTCGGTGCGCCTGGCGCGGCCGGCGACCTGGATGTGGCTGGGCTTCGATCTTGGCCTGGGACCGTACGCCGACCGGCCGCTGTCGCGCTGGGACGAGGCCTTCGTGCCGATGCGGCTGGCCGACAGCCTGCGCGAGGCACGCAACAGCGAAGGCCGCCCGCTGGTCCAGGCCGAGCAGGAAATCCTGCCGCACCGGATAGCGGCCGAACCGGCCGAGCAGCCGCGCCGCTGGTGGCCCTGGCTGATCGCCGGTCTGACGGGCGCAACGCTCGTGCTCGCCTGCGCGCGCCGCGCGCCGCGCGCGGTGGCCGCGGCCGCACTGCCGCTGTGGCTGCTGTGCGGCCTGGGCGGTGCGCTCCTGGTGTTCCTGTGGGGCTTCACCGCGCACGAAGCCGGTTGGGCCAACCGCAACCTGAGCCTGCTCGACCCGCTGTGCCTGCTGTTGCTGCCGGGCGCGATCGCCCTGCTCCGCGGTCGCACGCCGGGCCGGCTGTTCCGCGGCACGCTGTGGCTGGTGGCCGGCATCGCCACCCTCGGCTGGATCCTGCAATGGCTGTCGCTGCAGCCGCAGTACAACCTGCCTTGGATCGCCCTGCTGCTGCCGCTGCATGTCGCGCTGGCGTTCGCCTTCGGCCGGCAGCGCCAGATGGACGCCTCCACACGGTCATGAGCGCCGCGGCGGAGCACTGCGCCGCTGCCAGGGCGCTGCTGCTGGGCGAACGCGAGCGCGAAGGCACGGGCGTCTTCGTGCTCGCCTTCGAGGACTGCATCGAGATCGACGCCGCCGCCTTCCCGGATCCGCAGGTGCGTGCGGCGGTCCTGCATGTGCACGGCTGCCCGGCCTGTCGTGCGTGGCGATGCGAGGTGTTCGCACCGGTCGACAGGGCGCGCCTTGCACGCGCCGGCCAGTACTGCTGCCACGCGCTGTTCCGCGCCGCGGACGATGCGGACCCGCCACTGCGGATCGACGTCGAGCGGCTGGGGCCGGAGATGCTGGTCTACTGGATGGCCGGCCCGGCGCAGGCCGTGATCGACTTCTGCCCCTGGTGCGGCAGCCGCCTGCCGTGCGATCGCGTCCCCGAGACAGCGCGCGCCCGGCACTGACCCCGCCCCGAACCGACCCCGCCTGGAGCGATGACGGGCCGGAGCCTTGTTGATGGGCAGCCACGCCGCCGCGGCGATGCGTCCGCGGCAAGCACCATGGACCAGGGCGCTTGCCGCCCGCCTGCGATCCGGCGCAGGATGCGGCGGATGAACGAAACGGCCCATCCCGCCAACCCCGCCTGCGTCGTCGCCTGCGCGTGGTACGACGATCTCGGCAAGCGCGAGAACCTCACCCTCGAGCAGCTCAGCGAGAAACTGGCCGAGAACGCGCCCGGGTTCGCGTGGGTCGGCCTGTACGAGCCGGCCAATGCGATCCTGGCCCAGCTGCAGGAAGAACTGGGCCTGCACGACCTGGCGGTGGAAGACGCACGCAACGCGCACCAGCGGCCGAAGGTCGAGGCCTACGGCGACACCCTGTTCGTCGCCGTGCACACCGCGCAGATGCTGGATGGGCAGATCCATTACGGCGAGACCCACGCCTTCCTGGGCACCCGCTTCCTGCTGACCGTGCGGCACGGCGGCTCGCTGTCCTACGCGCCGGTGCGCGCGCGCATGGAGCGCGAGCCGGAACTGCTGCGGGTCGGCCCGTCGATGGCGCTGTACGCGGTGCTGGACTTCATCGTCGACAACTACGCGCCGATCGTGGACGAGCACCGCGACACCCTGCGCACGCTGGAACGCGACATCTTCTCCGACACCTACCGCCGCGCGATCGTGGTGCGCCTGTACGACCTCAAGCGCGACCTGACCTACATGCGCGTGGCGGTGTCGCCGCTGCAGGACGTGCTGGCCCAGCTGATGCGCAGCCAGGCGATGCAGGGGCAGCTGATCCCCGAAGGCGTGCGCGTCTACCTGCGCGACGTGCACGACCACGTACTGCGGATCAACGACGCCATCGACACCCTGCGCGACATGCTCGGCACCGCGCTGAGCGTGAACCTGTCGCTGGTCACCCTGGCCCAGGGCGAGACGGTCAAGCGGCTCGGCGCCTGGGCGGCGCTGCTGGCCGCGCCGACCCTGGTCACCAGCTGGTACGGGATGAATTTCCAGCACATGCCCGAACTGGACCCGGTCTGGGCCTACCCGGCGCTGATCGTGATGGTCGGCGGCATCTGCATCGGCCTGTACCGGCTGTTCAAGCGGGCACGCTGGTTGTGACGGCCGCCACCTGAAATGCTGCAGTTGCACATACGACCAAAGTGTTAGCGCGGCACGCCGCATATACATTGACCTGCCGCACGCATGGGACGACCCTTGGCGAACCCACCCGGGAGGTCCCTCATGAAAGCTCTATCCAAAATCGGCTGGGCAGCGCTCGCGCTGCTCGGCGCGTTCTGTCTGGGCACCGTGGCGCTGCGCCAGGGCGAACAGATCAGCGCGTTGTGGATCGTGGTCGCGGCAGTGTCGATCTATCTGGTCGCCTATCGCTACTACAGCCTCTACATCGCCAGGAACGTGCTTGGCCTGGATCCGCGGCGCTCCACGCCCGCGCACATCCACAACGACGGCCTGGACTTCGTCCCGACCAACAAGCACGTCCTGTTCGGACACCACTTCGCCGCCATCGCAGGCGCCGGTCCGCTGGTCGGCCCGGTCCTGGCCGCCCAGCTCGGCTACCTCCCGGGCATGCTGTGGCTGATCGCCGGCGTGGTGCTGGCCGGTGCGGTGCAGGACTTCATGGTCCTGTTCATCTCCAGCCGCCGCGACGGCCGTTCGCTGGGCGACCTGGTGCGCGAGGAAATGGGGCCGGTCGCCGGCACCATCGCCCTGTTCGGCGCGTTCCTGATCATGATCATCATCCTGGCGGTGCTGGCGATGATCGTGGTGAAGGCGCTGGCGGAAAGCCCGTGGGGCATGTTCACGGTGATCGCGACGATGCCCATCGCGATCTTCATGGGCATCTACATGCGCTACATCCGGCCCGGCAAGATCGGTGAGATCTCGATCGTCGGCATCGTCCTGCTGCTGCTGGCCATCTGGTTCGGCGGCAAGGTCGGCGCGCACCCGACCTGGGGCCCGGCCTTCACCTTCACCGGCACCCAGATCACCTGGATGCTGATCGGCTACGGCTTCGTCGCCGCGGTCCTGCCGGTGTGGCTGCTGCTGGCGCCGCGCGACTACCTGTCGACCTTCCTCAAGATCGGCGTGATCGTCGCCCTGGCCATCGGCATCGTCATCGCCAGCCCGGAAGTGACCACGCTGAAGATGCCGGCGCTGACCGAGTTCGCCTCCACCGGCGACGGCCCGGTCTGGAAGGGCAACCTGTTCCCGTTCCTGTTCATCACCATCGCCTGCGGCGCGGTCTCGGGCTTCCACGCGCTGATCAGTTCGGGCACCTCGCCCAAGCTGCTGGCCAACGAGACCCACACCCGCTACATCGGCTACGGCGGCATGCTGATGGAATCGTTCGTGGCGATCATGGCCCTGGTCGCGGCTTCGATCATCGAGCCGGGCATCTACTTCGCCATGAACAGCCCCGCCGCCGTGATCGGCACCAACGCCGCGGACGTCGCGGCCACGGTCAGCAGCTGGGGCTTCGTGATCACGCCCGAGGTGCTGGAGCAGACCGCGCGCGACATCGGCGAGCACACCATCATCTCGCGCGCCGGTGGCGCACCGACGCTGGCGGTGGGCATCGCGGTGATCCTGCACGACGCCCTGCCGGGCGGCGACGGGATGATGGCGTTCTGGTACCACTTCGCGATCCTGTTCGAAGCGCTGTTCATCCTGACCGCCGTCGACGCGGGCACCCGCGCCGGCCGCTTCATGCTGCAGGACCTGCTGGGCAACTTCATCCCGGTGCTGCGCAAGACCGATTCGTGGACCGCCAACGTGATCGGCACCGCGGGCTGCGTCGCCCTGTGGGGCTACTTCCTGTACCAGGGCGTGGTCGACCCGCTGGGCGGCATCAACACGCTGTGGCCGCTGTTCGGCATCGCCAACCAGATGCTGGCCGGCATCGCGCTGATGCTGTGCACGGTGGTGCTGTTCAAGATGAAGAAGGACCGCTACGCGTGGGTCACCATCGTGCCGACCGTGTGGCTGCTGATCTGCACCACCTACGCCGGCCTGATCAAGATCTTCGATCCCAAGCCGGCGGTGGGCTTCGTCGCCCAGGCCAAGCATTACCAGGCCGCGATCGCCAACGGCGAACTGCTGGGTGCGGCCAAGACCATGGGCCAGATGAAGCAGGTCGTGATCAACAGCTACGTCAACACCGGCCTGACCGTGCTGTTCCTGATCGTGGTGGCCGCGGTGCTGGTCTATGCGGTCCGCGCGATCGCAAAGGCACGCCGCAGCCCGGCCCGGACCGACCGCGAGACGCCGTTCGTCGCACTCAGCGACGAGCAGCAGAAGGCGTGGCTGTAAGCCGGGGCCGGACATGAGCAACCAGCTCGTTCCGATCGACCACTTCGCCACACACAAGCGTGTGTGGCGGAGGCTGGTCCAGACCGCCCGGCTCTGCTGCGGCATCCCGGACTACGACAACTACGTGCGGCACATCCTGGAAAAGCACCCGGACCGCGAGCCGATGGACTACAAGACGTTCTTCCGCGAACGCCAGGAAGCCCGCTTCGGCGGTCGCAGCGGATTCCGCTGCTGCTGAAGCGGCCGATGGCCCTTGCGGCGATGGACGAAAAACGGAGCCCTCAGGCTCCGTTTTTCGTTGCGGCTCATGCCGCGTGCCGACGACGCCAGGGCGTCGCCGCACCCGTAGCGTGGAGGACGCCGCGCTACCGGGCCGGCGCCCCCTGCAGCTGCGCGCCGGCGTGCTGGCAGGACAGCAGCGCCTTGACCAGGAATTCGACCTGCAGGGTCTGCCGCGCATCGACCTTGAGCACCGGCACGGTGAATCCGCGCGCCTTCAGCCCGTCGCGGAAACGCAGCAGTTCGAAGCCCGGGGCCAGGTCGGTCCGGGTGACGCCGACGACGAAGCTGGCATCGGGCGCCAGCCGGCCGAACTCGACCAGCAGCTCGGCCACGCCATCGACCGCCACGCCCTCGCAGGCATTGACCAGCACGACGATGCCCATCGCGCCCTCGCAGACCATCGGCCACATGAAGTCGAGGTAGCGCTGGCCGGGCACGCCGTAGACGTGCAGCAGCTCGCCGCCGTCCAGTTCCACCGTGCTGTAGTCCAGCGCGACCGTGGTCAGGGTCTTGTCGTCGCCGGCCTCGATCTCCGAGCTGATCGGCATGTCGGTGCTGACCGGCTCGATGTCGGAGATCGCGCGGATCGCGGTCGACTTGCCCGCGCCCATGTTGCCGACGAACACCAGCTTGTTGCTGTAGTTATCCATGCTGCATCCCCAGCAGCTTCATGCCGAAGCGCTTGGCCACGCGCAGGAACGAACGCGCCTGCGCGGGCGACGGCGCCTGCACCCGCGAACGCGCGCGCGCCGCGCCCACTTCATCCACCGACAGGCCGCTGAAGCGCAGCACCGACATGACCCGGCGCACCGCATCCAGCGGCATGCCGGTGGCCGTGGACAGCGCGCCGGGCAGCCAGGTCCGCTGCTGCAGGTGCGCCAGGACCAGCAGCCACTGCGGATCGGCCGTGGCCGGATCCAGGTCGGGCCAGGCGGACAGGCCGATCGCGCCTTCGGCATGGCCGGGCAGCGCGCACTGCCCGCGTGCGGCAAGCTGCCACCACAGGCTTTCGATCACATACGACACGGTGACATCGGGGCGGTAACGGGTTTCCCATTCTGCCAGCGCCAGTTCGGTCGCGTACCAGCTGGACTCCGCGGCGCTGTCCAGCAGCTGCTCCAGCGGCATGCGGCGCAGCATGTGCAGCATGCCGTTGTGGGTGTCCACGACCACGCGCAGCAGGCCGTTTTCCAGCAGCACCGGTGCCCGATGAGGACGGTCCAGGCGCAGGCGTTCCAGCAGCGGCGGCAGGCGCACGCCGCCATCGTTCACGGTGCGGGCCGGCGACGCTGCGGACTGCTGCAGCGTCTGCCTCAGCGCATCGGCGATCTCGCGCACGGTCGCGCCGTGCGACAGCCGGGCCGTGGCGCCGATGCCGCGCTGCCGGCTGATCACCAGCAGCGGCAGGCCCTGGCGCTCCGCCGCGGCGATGGCGGAGCGGCCGGCAAGCTGCGCGTCATGCGCGATCAGCGCCGCGACCGGCGTGTTGTCCCACTCGGCCAGTTCGATCTCCAGCCGTTCGGCCATCAGCAGCGAACAGGCGACTTTGACGCGGGTACTGGACAGCAGGTCGAGCCCGGCGGCGGCGATGCGCACGCGGGTCGGTGGAAGACGGGTCATCGGGATGCACGCAGGGATGGCGGACATGCAGCGTCGGCGCCATCCGGAATCGAGGGGGAGAGGAAGCAGGAGGCGCATGCCCGGCGCCCTGCGGACGCCGGGAACGGCGGGCGCCGATCAGCTGAAATCGAGCGTCTTCTCGAACGACTTGAGCTCGTGGCGGGCCATCGCCAGGTTGGCGCGCGAGCGGTCCAGCACGACGTACAGGAACAGCAGTTCGTTGCTTTCCAGCGGACGGATCAGGTGGTACTGCTTGCCGAGGGTGATCAGCACGTCCTCGATCCGGTCGTCCAGCGCCAGCTGCGACGCCACGCGGCGCTTGGTGCGGATCACGTCACTGTTGCCGGCGGCCGCCACTTCCAGGTTCAGCGCACCGCCACCGGTCATGGCCATCGCCATGCCGCTGTCGCCGTCGACCAGCGCCGCGCCGATGAAACCGGCGATGTCCTTCAGTCCGTCAAGATCCAGCTTTGCCATTGCCCTGCATTTCCTGCTTGGTTGATGAATGTGTCCGGCGCGGCTTCCGCCACGCGCGGTGGGTATCGGTGGGGGCCGCTCAGGGCTGCAGCAGGGCCTTGATGCGCGTGGCGCAGTCGCGCGCGGCGTACAGCAGCACGGCGGCGTTGATGTCGGCCGTGCCCAGCGCGGCCAGGGTCATCGGCCTGCTGTGCTCGATCCGGATCAGGACCATGTTGCCCTGGCGCGTGGCGATGGTCGCGTAGTCCGCCGAGGCGAGCCCGAGTTCCTTGGCGACGGTCTCGCCCAGGGTGAGGAAGGAATTGGTCATCGCCGCCAGGCGGCGCGGATCGGCCTTCAGGCTCGACCATTCGGCCACGGCGCGGCCGTCGGCGGTGGTCAGCAGCAGCATCGAGATGCCGGCGGTGCGTTCGACCGCGCGGCTGAACTCGGCGGACACCGCTTCCAGATCGATCAATGGTCGTTCGCGCAGGCCATCGCCCATCGCATGGATGACCTTTTCCACGGTATCGCGCTGCACTTCCCGGACTCCGGCCTGCTGGAACGCACGTCTCGCACCTTCCCAAGCGGCGAATTATGCGCCGGGACCGGACCTCTGTCGCGGCAAACACGTGATTCCATTCACACTACAGCGGCGTTTCGCGGCCCTGTCAGGGTTCTCCCGACACACCCCCACACCGGCGCCGATCAGGTCGCGATCGCGCGCAGGCCGATCCCGACCAGGTAGGCCGCCACCGTGCCGGTCGCATAGCCGAGCGCGCCCAGCAGCGCACCGACCGGCGCCAGCGCCGGGTGGAACACCGAGGCCACCACCGGCGCCGAGGCCGGCCCGCCGATGTTGCTCTGCGAGCCCATCGCCAGATAGAAGAACGGCACCCGCAGCAGGCGGCCCAGGCCCCACAGCAGCACGATGTGCACGCCGATCCAGATCAGGCCCAGCAGCAGCAGCCACGGCCGGTCGGCCAGCGCCAGGATGTCCATCTGCATGCCGATGCAGGCGATCAGGATGTAGAGCAGCAACGTGCCGATCTTCGAGGCCCCTGCCCCGTCCAGGGTGCGGGCGCGGGTGAAGCTCAGCGCCAGGCCGGCCAGGGTCGACAGCACCACCACCCAGACGAAGGGTTCATGCAGGCTGACCTGCCGCGCCCAGCCGACGTTCGCGCCGAACCAGGCCGAGGCCGGCGCCGCCAGCGCATGCGCCAGGCCGACCACGCCGAAGGCCAGGCCCACGATCAGGATCAGGTCGGTCAGGCTGGTGACGCGTTCGTGCTCGGTCTGGTAGCTGGCCAGACGCTGCTTGAGGTCCTCGATCGCGCGGGTGTCGGCGCCGCTGCGCGCGTCGATCGCCGCGGCCCGGCCGGCCAGGAAGATCAGCACCGCCATCCACACGTAGCCCACGCCGACATCGACCACGACGAACTGGCCGAACGTGGTCTCGTCGACGTCGAAGATCTCCTTCATCGCCACCATGTTCGCGCCGCCGCCGATCCAGCTGCCGGCCAGCGCGGCCATCCCGGCCCAGGTGTCGCCGGCCACCGTTTCCGGATGGATCAGGCGCATCGCCCAGAACGCCACGAAGGCGCCGGCCATCACCGTGAGCGAGGCGCCGGCGTACATCGCCAGCAGCCTGGGGCCCAGCCGCAGCACGCCGCGCAGGTCGATGGTCAGGGTCAGCAGGACCAGCGCGGCCGGCAGCAGCACGCGGCTGGCGACCGGGTTGTACAGCGCGCTGGACGCGCCATCGATCAGGCCGACGCTGTTGTAGATGCCGGGGATGAAGTAGCACAGCAGCAGCGGCGGGACCACGCCGTAGAAGCGCTTCCATGGTCCGTCCGGGCGCGAGGCGGTCCAGAAGATCGCCGCCAGGGTGGCGGCGATCAGGCCGAACAGGACGATGTCGTTGTCGATCAGCGCGGCGGACGGTTCTACGGCAGGTGCGGCCATGGCGGGCTCGGAAGGTGGCAGGGACACAACACAACGAACAGGCGCTGGAACGTGCATCCGTGCCACGGCCCGCGAAGACGCGGGCCGCCGCAGCGGGCCGGGGCTACTGCCCGGCCATCATCCTCAGGATCTGGCCGATACCGTAGGCGATCACGGTGCCGGTCGCATAGCCGACCGTGCCCAGCAGCACGCCAACGGGCGCCAGGCTGGGGTGGAACGCGCCGGCGATCACCGGTGCCGACGCGGCCGCGCCGATGTTGCCCATCGAGCCGACGCCGAAATAGAACAGCGGCGCCTTGACCAGCTTGGCCGCGGCCCAGATCACCAGCACGTGCACCGCCATCCAGATGCCGCCGATGGCCAGCAGTTCGGGCCGGCCGGCCAGCTTCATGAAGTCCATCTGCATGCCGATGCAGGCGATCAGGAAGTACAGGAACACCGTGCCGATCTTCGACGCGCCCGCGCTTTCCAGCCTGCGCACCCGGGTGAAGCTCAGGCACAGGCCGGCCGCGGTGGACAGCAGCACCACCCAGACGAAGGCCGAGTCGAGGCTGAACTGCGAGGCGTTGGCCACGTGCGCGCCGAACCACGCCGCCAGCGGCGCGGCGATGGCATGCGCCGCGGCGACCACGCCGAACGCCAGGCCGATGATGACCATCAGGTCGGTCAGCGTGGGGATGCGCGCGTTCGCGGCTTCGTACGCGGCGATGCGCTCGCGCATCTCGTCCAGCGCGCGGGTGTCGGCGCCGCTGCGCGCATCGATCTGGCCGGCACGGTTGGCCAGGAACAGCAGCGTGGCCATCCACAGGCTGGCGAAGGCCACGTCCACCACCGCGAACTGGCCGAACAGGGTCGCGTCGACGCCGTAGACCTCGCGGATGGCGACCATGTTGGCGCCGCCGCCGATCCAGCTGCCCGACAGGGCGGCCATGCCCTTCCAGGTGTCGCCGGCCACCGCCGGCGGATGCAGCCATTCCATGACCTGGAACGAGACGATCGCGCCGAGCACCACGCCCACCGTGCCCGCGATGAACACGAACAGCAGGCGCGGGCCGAGCTTGATGATGCCCTTCAGGTCCACCGACAGGGTCAGCAGCACCAGCGCCGCCGGCAGCAGCACGCGGCTGGCGACCGGGTTGTAGAGGCTGTTGTTCTCGCCGTCGATCAGGCCGACGGTGTTGTAGAACGCGGGCACGAAGTAGCACAGCAGCAGCGCCGGCACCCAGGCGAAGAACTTCTTCCAGAACGGGGTCGGCCCGCTGGCCAGCCAGAAGATCAGGCCAAGAGTGGCGGCGATCAGCCCGAACAGCACGATGTCGTTGCTGATCAGGGCCGGTGCGGCCGGAACGGTGGATTCGATCGCCATGCGGTCGGTCCTGTAGTGGGAGTGGATGGCCGGAGCAGGCCGCGGCGCCGATCGCGCAGCGCGAGGCGACGGATCGGCCATCCACGCGCGCGGATGGAGGACGGAACGAGGCGGTCCCGGCATGCGGGAAACCGCCCGTGACCGCCTCGTTCGGGAGGCGGTCGATCATCGCGCCGGGATCAGGCCACTGCTGGTCCCGGCGCGATGGCGGTCGCGGCCGCTGCTACTGGCCGATGTGCTGCTTGAGCCAGGCGTTGACCGTGTCGTGCCAGAGCACGCTGTTGTGCGGCTTGAGCACCCAGTGGTTTTCGTCCGGGAAGTACAGCAGCTTCGATTCGATGCCCTTGCGCTGCAGCGCGGTGAAGGTGGACAGGCCCTGGTCCACCGGCACGCGGTAGTCCTTCTCGCCCTGCACCACCAGCATCGGCACGCGCCACTTGGCGACGTGGTTGACCGGGTTGAACTTCTCGTAGCCTTCCGGATTCTGGAACGGCGTGCCGCGGTTCTCCCACTCGGTGAACCACAGCTCCTCGGTCACGTAGCCCATCGAGCGGGTATCGAACACGCCGTCGTGGTTGACCAGGCACTTGAACGGCGCGTTGCCGGCTTCATCGAACCAGTTGCCGGCGATCCAGTTGATCATGTAGCCGCCGTAGCTGGCGCCCAGCGCGCAGGCCTTGTCGCCGTCCAGGAACGGGTACTTCTGCTGCGCCGCGGCCCAGCCCTTCTGCAGGTCGACCAGCGGCTTGCCGCCCCAGTCGCCGCTGATCGCATCGGTGAAGGCCTGGCCGTAACCGGTGGACCCGTGGAAGTCGATCATCACCACCGCGTAGCCCTGGCCCGCGTAGGTCTGCGGATTCCAGCGGTAGCTCCAGCCGTTGCCGAAGCTGCCCTGCGGGCCGCCGTGGATCAGGAACGCGACCGGGTACTGCCGGCCTTCCTCGTAGTTCCACGGCTTGACCACGTAGCCATGCACGGTCTCGCCGTTCCAGCCCGGGAAGTTGAACTGCTCGTACTCGCCGAAGCGCACGTCCTTGAGCAGGTCGCCCGCCTCCGGCGTGATCGCACGCAGCGCGCCGGCCACGTGCTGGCCATCGGCCCGCTGCGCCGTCGTCTCGGCATGCTCGCGCAGCGAGGCGACCACCAGCACGTCGTTGCTGCGCAGCGTGTTGCGGGTCAGCGCGACGGTGTCGCCGGCCACGTCGAAGGAGGTGACGGTACCGCCGTCGACGACCCGGTTCACCGTGCCGCTGGCGATGTCCACCGCGAACAGCGGATGCTCGCCGGTGTCCTGCGCCGTGGTGTAGATGGTGCGGCCGTCGGCCGACAGCACGATGCCGTCGGCGCTGCGGTCCCAGTCGGGCGCGATCTCGCGGGTCGCGCCGGTGACCATGTCGCGCGCCATCAGGCCGAAGCGGTCGGCCTCGAAGCCCGGCCGCTTCATCGCGCGGTAGTACAGGGTCCTGCCGTCGGCGCTGAACACCGGGCCGGTATCCCAGGCGCGGTTCTTGCCCTCCGGACTCGGCGACGGGCCGCCGCTGGTGGTGCGGTCGTCGAAGGTCAGGTTCTGCAGCGGCTGGCCCGGCTTGTACAGGTACAGGTCGAAATTGGTCGACCACGGCTCGTCGCGCGTCGCCAGGCGCGCGGAGAACACCAGCGACTGGCCGTCCGGCGCCCAAGTGTATTCATCGTCGCCACCGAACGGCCTGGACGGCACGTTGCCCGGCACGCCGCCGACCACCGGCCCGACCGCACGCACCGTACCGGCGCCCCTAGCGTCCAGGTCGGCGACGAACAGCTGGTTGTAGCGGCCATCGGCCCAGGTATCCCAGTGCCGCACGAACAACTGCTCGTAGACCACGCCGCTCGCCTTGGACTGTTCGCGCTCGTCCAGGCGCTTGACCGTGCAGGCCAGGTCGGCCGCGCAGTCGGTGAACACCTCGAAGCTCAGCGCGACGCGGCTGTCGTCCGGGTTGAGCTTGTAGCTGCCCACGTCGAGCGGATAGCGGCTCACCTGGCGCGGCGCGCCGCCGGTGGTGGCGATCGCGTACAGCTGCTGGCTGCCGCCCTGGCTGCTGAGGAAGTAGACGGTCCTGCCATCGGCCGAGAAGCTGGGCGAATTGACGCTCCAGCCGACCGGGGTCAGCCGCTTCGGGCCGGCCATGTCGCGGGTGCGCAGATCGCGGATCCACAGGCCGGTGCTGGCCTTGCCCAGGTCCTTGCCGATCTCGCGCTTGGCGAACACCACCAGGGCACCGTCCGGCGACAGGGTCGGCGCGGACACGCGGTCCAGCGCCTGCAGGTCGCGCACGTCGAGGCCGCGTGCCTGGGCGGCGGCGAGGTCCGGCGCGGCGGCCAGCAGGCCGAGCAACAGCAGGGAATGGACGGGTTTCATCCGGGTCTCCGGCAAGGTCAAACCCCGGATGGTAGGTCGGGCGGCAGGGCCGGCGCAAAGGCGGATGGTCATGCCGCGCCGCGCCGATGGCCCGGGCGCGCCGCCTCGCCCCCACCGCGGCACGGCAGCCGTGCGGCATTCCGCAGCGCAGCATCCATGCGCGCGTGCGGCCCTCTGAATGCTGCGCGGCGGCCTGCTCCACGCCCGGGCGCGGCGTCGTCGCCCGCGCCGGGACGGCGCCCTCGCCCACTCCCGCAGCGCGCGCCCGCCACACTTCGCGCATCGCCCCGACGGCCGGGCGCAAGCACCGCAACGGTGCATGCGCGGGCGGTCCACCCGGCTCCCGACGCGCGTCTATACTCGCCGGCTGACCGTTTCCGGAGCGCAGCCTTGGGCGCCACCTCCCCGACCTATCCCGCCGCCAGCGACGACTTCCTCGGCCATCCGAAGGGCGTCTTCGTCTGCTTCTTCACCGAGATGTGGGAGCGCTTCTCCTTCTACGGCATGAAGGCGCTGCTGCTGCTTTACATCCTCAAGTACCACCTGTTCGGCGACGACGCCGGCTACGACCTGCTCGGCGCCTACGGCGGCCTGGTCTATGCGATCCCCGTGCTCGGCGGCCTGCTGGCCGACCGCTACCTGGGCATGCGCAAGGCGGTGGTGCTGGGCGGCGTGCTGCTGGTGCTCGGCCATCTCGGCATGGCGTTCGAGGGCGAACAGGCGCGCATCGTCGACGGCGTCGTGGTCCGCGACGAAGCCGCGCTGCAGGTGTTCTACCTGTCGCTGGCGCTGATCATCATGGGCGTGGGCTTCCTCAAGCCGAACATCTCGACCATCGTCGGCAAGCTGTATGCGCCGGAGGATCCGCGCCGCGATTCGGGCTTCACCCTGTTCTATGCCGGCATCAACGTCGGCGCGCTGTTCGCCAGCCTGGTCTGCGCCTTCCTCGGCGAAACCTACGGCTGGAAGTACGGCTTCGGTGCGGCCGGCATCGGCATGGTCGCCGGCCTGATCGTGTTCCTGTGGGGCCAGAAATACCTGTACGGCCACGCCGAACCGAACGACCCGGCCACGCTGGCGCAGAAGGTCGGCCCGCTCAGCCGCGAGTGGTGGATCTACCTGGGCAGCTTCGGCGGCGCGCTGGTGGTTTGGCAGCTGATCCAGCGCACCTGGACCGTGCACGGCGCGATGCATCTGATCGCCATCGCCCTGCTGGCGTGGTTCGTCTGGTTCCTGGTCAAGCACTGCAACAAGGTCGAACGCGAACAGATGCTGTCGCTGGTGGTGCTGATCGTCGGCGTGCTGATCTTCTTCACCCTGTACGAGCAGACCTACGGCTCCTGGGTGACCTTCACCGACCGCATGCTCACCAAGGACCTGTTCGGCCTGGCGCCCGGCGGCTACACCCCCGGCGTGCCGTGGGCGATCTTCGCGCTGGGCATCAGTCCGCTGCTGATGGTGATCGCGCTGCGCGCCAGCGACCGCGGCAGCGCGGGCGTGGCCCGGGCGACGACGGTCGCGATGGTGCTGGCCCTGGCCGTGGCCCTGGTCCACGACGTGGTGCTGGTGCCGCAGACCGCCGGCTCGCTGACCTTCCTCGGCGCGTTCTTCATCGTGGTGCTGGCGCCGGTCTTCTCCTGGCTGTGGCCGTGGCTGGACAAGCGCGGGCTCAACCCGAGCAAGCCGGCCAAGATGGCCATCGGCCTGGTCTTCGCCGGCCTGGCCTTCGTGCCGCTGCTGATGGCCGCGCAGTCGGCAGGCGGCGGTGCGCTGGCCAGCGTGTGGTGGCTGGTGGCCGCGTACTTCCTGCTGGAAATCGGCGAGATGTGCCTGTCGCCGATCGGCCTGTCCGCGGTCACCCAGCTGTCGGTGGCGCGCGTGGTCGGCCTGATGATGGGCGCGTTCTGGCTGGCCACCGCCTACTCGGAAGTGCTGGCCGCGCAGTTCGGCAAGCTGACCTCGCTGGAGGTCGCCGAAGGCGAGGCGATCGACATGGCCGTGGCGGCCGCCAAGTACGGCGACCTGTTCCAGATCATGCTGTGGATCGGCGTCGGCTCGGGCATCGCCTACTTCGTGCTGACCCCGCTGGTGCGGCGCTGGATGCACGGCATCCGTTGATGCTGGCGGGCGCGGGCGCGCCGTGCACCCACGGTTCGTATCCACGCCTGGACGCGAAAGGCCCACCGCAAGGTGGGCCTTTTCGCATGGCACGGAACAGTCGCATCGCCTGGCACCCGCAGCGCATGCCGGGCGCGGCGCCGCACGTAGCCCCTGAATCCGGCGGACGACGATGCCGGATCGCCTGCTCCGCCGATCCCCGCCATCGACGCGGCAGCAGGCGCGCCCGCGACCTGCGTACCTGCGCCAGCCGCGTCGCTCAGCGCGGCACCAGCCGATACCAGCCCTTGTCGTAGGCCAGCGATCCCCACAGCGCCTGCGCGTGCGCCTGGCGCACCAGGTCGGGCGATGCCGGCGCCGGCACCAGCCGCTTTCCACCCCGGTCGTAGCGGTACTGGCCCGGCGCCTTCTCGGGCTGGAACACCACCACGTCCTCATCCTGCAGCCAGGCGAAGTTGCGGTCGTACTGCATCAACGCGCGGCCCGGCAGCGTCATCGCCGGATCGGCCAGGTCGCGGCCGATCATCGGGGTCGCATCGTCGATCCCCACCAGCGACAGCAGGGTCGGGCCGAGGTCGATCTGGCTGGCGATGCGTTCGTCGCGGCGTGGCGCGATGCCGCCGCCCAGGATCAGGCCTGGGATGTGGAAGTTGTCCACCGGCACCAGGTCGCGCCCGAACACGCGCGAATCGTGGTCGGCCACGACCAGGAACACGGTGTCCTTCCAGTAATCCGAGGCCATCGCCCGGTCGAAGAAGCCGCCCAGCGCGTGGTCGGCGTACTTGGCCGCGTTGTCGCGCGTCGCCAGCGGCTGCTCGTACGGTGCGATGCGCCCTTCCGGAAACTCGAACGGGTCGTGGTTGCTCGAGGTGAACACGAAGCCGAAGAACGGCGTGCCAGACGCATGCAGGCTGCGGAACTCCTGGTCGGCACGCGCGAACAGATCCTCGTCGGACACGCCCCAGGAGCCGACGAACGCGGGATCCCTGTAATCGCGCCGCTCGATCACCCGGCCGAAGCCGTTGCCGAGGAAGAAGCCGCGCATGTTGTCGAAGTGGCTCTCGCCGCCGTAGTAGAACGTGGTGTCGTAGCCGTTGCGGCGCAGCACGTCGGCCAGGGTGAAGAACCCCTGCTGGCTGTCGGGCCGCTTGACCACCGCCTGGGCCGGCGTGGGCGAGAACCCCGCCACCACCGCCTCGATCCCGCGCACCGAACGCGTGCCGGTGGCGTACAGCCGGGTGAACGCCCAGCCCTGCCTGCTCAGCCGGTCGTAATGCGGCGACAGCGGCCGCCCGCCCAGGCTGCCGATGAACTGCGCGCCCAGGCTTTCCTCCAGCACGATCACCAGGTTGCGCGGCCTGCCCTGCCAGGCCGGCGCGCGCGCAGCCAGCGTGGGAAGCGCCGGATCGGTGAACGCCTCGGGCGCCAGCCCGGTGCCGGCGCGGACCGACGCCACCACCTCCTCGTCGGGCAGTGCGCCGTACAGCGCCTGCGCGGTTTCCTCGTGCCTGAGCCATTCGCGCATGGCGTGCGCCAGCGAGTAGAACGAATTCAGCGGCAGCGCATTGACCGTGGGGTTGCTGCTGAAGGCCAGCATCGCCGGGTTCATCGGCCGATGGCCCAGGGTCGAGCGCACGCCCAGCACGCCCAGCGCCAGCACCAGCACCGCCAGGCCCGCACGCAGCGGCACGCCACCGTGGCCCGCTGGCGAGGCGGGCCACCAGCGCGCGGCCAGCCACAGGCTGGCGGCCGCGCCGAGCATCGTCAGCACGATCACCGCCAGGCACTCGAGCGGCCGCCCGGCGGCAAGCATCGACACCACTTCCTTCGGATAGACCAGGTATTCGACGAACACCCGGTTCGGCCGCAGTCCGTATTCGCGCATGAAGCCCGGCGTGGACAGTTCCAGCCACAGCAGCAGCGTCATCGCCGCGGCCAGCCAGCCCACCGCCACGCGCCGGGTCCAGTGCCAGGCATGCACGCGCCCGGGCAGCAGCAGCAACAGCACCGCCGCCGGCACGTACAGCAGGCTCAGGCTGGCGATGTCGGCCCGCAGGCCCTGGCCGAGTACCCGCGCCCAGCCGTCCACTTCGGCCACCTCGGCATGCTTCCAGGCCATCAGGCCCAGGCGCGAGGCGCCCAGCACGCACAGGCCCGCCAGGAACATCGCGGCCACCGGCCTCAGGCGGTCCACCGGTCCGGCCAGTCCCATACGCATGCTTGTCCGCTCCAGCACGCCGCACGCCGCGGCGCCGCGAGCATCGGCCAGGCGATGTCGGAAGCCGATGGGAAAGATGTCGGAGACATGTCGGAGCGCGGCCGCCCTGCGCCGTATCATCTGCCGATACCGCCGCCGACCTGCCCGGAGGGACCGATGCGACTGCTGGTGGTCGAAGACAACCGCAACCTGGTCGGCAACCTGTTCGAGTATTTCGAAGCGCGCGGCCACGAGATGGACGCCGCGCCCGACGGCATCGTCGGCCTGCACCTGGCGGTGACCCAGCATTACGACGCGATCATCCTCGACTGGATGCTGCCGCGGCTCGACGGCCGCGCCCTGCTGCAGCGGCTGCGCGAGCACGCCATCGACACGCCGGTGATCATGCTCACCGCGCGCGACGAACTGCCCGACAAGATCGCCGGCTTCCGCGCCGGTGCCGACGACTACCTGACCAAGCCCTTCGCCCTGCCCGAACTGGAAGTGCGGCTGGAAGCGCTGCAGGTCCGCGCGCGCGGCCGCCGCAGCTCGCGCACGCTGCAGGTGCACGACCTGCGCTTCGACCTGGACACGCTGGAGGCCACCCGTGCCGGCCAGCCGCTGCACCTGTATCCGGCCGGGCGCAAGCTGCTGGAACTGCTGATGCAGGCCAGCCCCGCCGCGGTCGACCGCCAGCAGCTCGAACGCGCCCTGTGGGACGACGCGCCGCCCGACGGCGACATGCTGCGCTCGCACGTCTACGAACTGCGGCGCAGCGTGGACGGCCCGTTCGCGCTCAAGCTGATCCAGACCCTGCCCCGCTTCGGCTACCGGCTGGCCGCCCCCTCGGACCTGCGCGACGCCCCATGAAGACCCCGCACAGCCTGCGCACCCGCATCCTCTACTGGCTGGGCGCCTATGCGCTGCTGCTGGCGGCCGGCGTCTCGCTGCACGGCTTCCTGGTCAACGAATACGCCGAGCGCCTGCTCTGGGATTCGCTGCTGCAGACCGAATTCGAACGCCACCTCGAACGGCACGCCACCGACCCCGCCTACCGCTGGAGCGATTCGGACAGCCTGAAGCTGTACGTCGACGGCCGCGGCACGCCCGCGCCGCGGATGGTCGCCCACCTGCCGGACGGCATCCACGACGAAATCGAAATGCCCGACGGCACCGAGATCCTGGTGCTGGTCAAACATGTCGACGGCGTCCGCCACGTGCTGACCCTGGACATCACCGAGATGGAGCGCGAAGAAGACCGGCTGACGCTGTTCATCCTCGGCTCGGCGGTCGCCCTGGTCACGCTGATGGGCGCCCTGATGGCGCTGGGCCTGGGCCGCGCCCTGCGCCCGCTGACCGCCATGGCCACCAACATCGCCACCCTCTCGCCGGACCGCAGCGGGCAGCGGATCGTCGCCGGCGAACCGGCCAGTTCGGAACTGCTGGTGATCGCCGGCGCGTTGAACGACTACCTGCAGCGCAACGAACGCTTCGTGGAGCGCGAACGCACCTTCATCAACACCGCCAGCCACGAACTGCGCACGCCCATCGCGGTGATGGCCGGCGCCACCGAACTGGCGCTGGCGACACCGGGCGTACCGCCCGCCACCGTACACCAGCTGCGCCGCATCCAGCAGACCGCCAGCGACATGAACCGGATGATCGCCCTGCTGCTGGCCCTGGCGAAGGACCCGGCCCGGCTGGCGCAGTCCGCGCAGCCGATCGACCTGGCCCAGCTGCTGCCCGAGATCATCGACGACCACCTCCACCTCACCCGCGACAAGGCGCTGACCATCGCCCTGCACGCGCCGATGCCCTGCGGGATCCTCGCCCCGCCCGGCGTCGTGCGCGCCACCGTCGGCAACCTGCTGCGCAACGCCATCGAACACAGCGACGACGGCCGCATCGACGTGGTGCTGCACCCCGACGCCACCGTGGTCATCCACGATCCCGGCCACGGCATGACGCCCGAACAGATCAGCGCGATCTACTCGCGCCTGGCCCGCACCGGCGCGCTCACCGGCGACGGCATCGGCCTGGAACTGATCGCCCGCGTCTGCGAACACCTCGGCTGGTCGCTGGACATCCAGTCCGACCAGGAGCGCGGCACGACCGCGACGCTGCGCTTGAGGCGTGACGCGAAGGAGTGAACGCCGTGGGCACGCAGGCGATCACACGGCGCGAGCCGGCGACGCGGTGCACCAGCATGGCCTCCCTGCCCTGAGCTCACAACGGCGCCGACGGACCCGCTGCCGTCAATCGTCCACCGACACAGCCGCGCATTCTCTCCGTCCGCGATCTCTCGGCTCCGCGCCGCCCACACATCGTGCGGCAGGGCGTGCGCATCGCCGACGGCTGCCACCCGCCACGCATTGCGCCGAGGCTGTCGGGAAGCGGCGAGAGACCAGGCGTGGCCCCGGCCATCGTCCGGACTCATGCGCACCGGGGGCCACACCATGACGGCTTCCGCACATTCGCGCTTCGTCGGCTTCAACCGGGCAGATCCGTCCGAGCTGCCCCCGAGCGCCCGGGACGCTGCCAGCGCCGCACGCTGACAGCGCGCGGGCACACGGGCCGTCGCCACCGGCAGCATCGCCTGGACACGGCGGATGCATCTGCGTTCACGCGCCCACACTCTCCGGGCATCGCGCGATGCGGGGCAGCACATCCCGCGTGGGCACGAATGCACCGTCTAGTCCGCCGCCAGACCCTGGCGATCGGATGCGCTCTGGGCCATGCCATCGCCTGCGTCCGATCGAGTTTGATGTTTTCTTGAAGGGCGCACTTCAGGCTGGATCTGTTCCGCACGCACCCGCTTCGGCGTGGCCTTTCCGAACGCCGTGACATGCACTGCCGGTCCAACTCCCTACCACCCCTCGTCGCCGGCATCGCACCGCGACGACAACCCGAGAGAGGCTCGAATGCGCATCAGCGGACGTACTGTGATGAAGGTCCTCGCAGGCCTCGCAGGTCTCACGACACTGCTGGGGGTGCTCTGGTGGTGGCTGTTCGCGCTCAAACCCTACGCCATCACTCCAGAACAGATGCGCGCCGGCTACGCGTATGAGGTGCCGGCCACGCTGCTGCCGCAGCTTGCGCCGCTGGAGGGAAGCGGCGCCGTGCACGGCGTCGAGTTGCAGCTTCCAAGCTTCGATGGCAGCCCGTTGTCCGGGCGCCTGCTCTACCCCGGCGATCCGGCACAGGCCGACACGCCCTATCCGGTGATGATCGGCCTGCATGCGTTGGGGCGCAGCCACTACCGCTGGTGGCACGGCGAGCACAAGGGCGGCGCCACGCGGGAGAACACGCATCGCATCACCGAGCTGGCCCTGCAGCGCGGCTACGCGGTGCTGGCCGTGGACGCACGCAACCATGGGGTGCGCAAGGACCTGGACTACACCGTGCTGCAGGTGATGGAAGACCTGCACCTGTGGGGAAAGCGCGAACCCTACGAGCGGATGATCGTCGACAGCGTGCGCGACTACCGACTGCTGCTCGACTGGGTGCAGACCCAGCCGCAGCTGGACAGCAGCCGCATCCGTGTGGCCGGCTACAGCATGGGCGCGCAGATGGCGCTGCTGCTGGGCGGCATGGACGACCGCGTCGACGCGGTGCTGGCCATCGTGCCTCCGCATCTGGACGACAAGGTCGCCATCGCGGCGCCGCGCAATGCAGTGGCTGGCCTGGGCGGCAGGAAGGTCTGGCTGCTCAGTGCGGACGACGACGAGTACGCCAGCGCGGCGCAGAACCGCGCCCTGTTCGACGCGTTGCCGACGGAAGACAAGCGCCACATCCGGTTCGCCGGCGGGCACCTGCTGCCGGCGGACTACCCGGACACGCTGGGCGACTGGTTCTGATCCAGCGCACCGGCGCCCAGGGGGCGGAGGACAGCACTGCCTCGGCGCAGTATCCGGACTCAGCCCTTTCGGCACGCCGCAAATACGTCCAGCTCCCGCTCGTACACGCTGCTGCGTACATCGAACAGGCCGAGCATGGAGTGGTAGAGGTTGTCGTGGCTGTACTCGCGATTGTCGGCACGGTAGCGCAGGCAGTCCAGATTGAGCTGCGCGTTGCGGGCGAACTCCGGCGAGAACCACATCACCATCGGCACCTGCGTCTGCTCGTCGGGGGCAAGGATGTACGGCGTGCCGTGCAGATACATGCCGCGCTCGCCCAGCGACTCGCCGTGGTCGGACACGTAGATCATCGCCACGTCGCGCTGCCCTGAATAGCGCTGCAGCAGGTCGATGGTCCTGCCCAGCATCCGGTCGGTGTAGACCAGCGTGTTGTCGTAGGTGTTGACCAGCGCGTCGTTGCTGCACTTGTGGATCTGGTTGCTGTCGCAGGTGTGCCCGAAGGCTCTGGCTTCCGCCGGGTAACGCTCGAAGTAGGTCGGGCCATGGCTGCCCATCTGGTGCAGCACGATCAGCGCATCACCCGACATTGCGTCGATGCGCTCGCGCAGCCGGTGCAGCAGCACGTCGTCCAGGCAGGTGCCGTCCTTGTTGACGCACAGGCCGGGCACCTTCGCCGCCGGCATGTCGTCAGTGGGCACGCGCGCGCACACGCCCTTGCAGCCTCCATTGTTGTTGTTGCGCCAGAGCAGGTGCATGCCGGTGCGTCGCAGGATGTCGAGCAGGTTCTCCTCGGTCGCCGCCCGTACATCGTCGTACTGCGGGCGTGTCATGCGCGAGAACATGCAGGGCACCGAAATGGCGGTGGCGGTGCCGCAGGACGATACGCGCTTGAAACTGATGATGTCGTCGCGTCGCGACAGCACTGGATTGGTCGCGCGCGGGTAACCATTGAGCTGGAAGTTCTTTGACCGCGCGGTTTCGCCCACCACGGCGATCACGAGCCTCGGCCGCTGACCAGCGGCAGGCGCAGCGCGCGTGGCGTCTTCGGCCACCGCGCGCAACGGCTGCGACTTCGCGCTGTACTTGCGTTGCAGATAGCCGTTGGCATTGCGCACGAAGTTGAAGGGCAGCACCTGGTCCCGGAGATGCCGGTTGTTGCGCACCAGCGAAGCGTAGTCCTTGTAGAGCGGCATGGCCACCGCGGCCAGCACGGCCAGCGTCGCCAGCACATTGCCCAACCACCACAGCGCCGCGTGCAGGGGGCGCCCGGCCTTCCTGAGCGACGGCACCGTCGTCGCGGCGGCAGGCAACACGCCCAGCACCAGAAGGGTGAGCAGCAGGGAAATGGAAAAGTACGAACTGAACTCGGCCTGGTTGGTCTCGAAGAAGTTCTGCACCATGCTGCGGTCGATCAGTACGTTGTAATGCAGCATGAAGTAACTGCATCCGGCACTGATCAGCACCAGCAGCACCAGCACGGGCTTTCGTATGTACGGCAGGGCCAGCACCGGCGTCAGCGCCAGGTTGAACAGGCAGAAGAGCAACACCGGCAGGCTGACGAAGAACAGCAGGCTGCGCAGGCTATCGATTTCCACCATCGACCACAGCGTCCTCCACAGCACCACATTGCCGATGGTGGCGAAGAAGAAGGCAGCCGCCCACGTCAGCTGCACGGGGTGCAACTGCAAAGACCTCAGACGTTCAAACACGCGCAAATCCCGGTGAAAAAGCGCGCGCAGTCTTGAAAACCGCCTGTCAGGATATTGTTAGAATGCGCCCACCATGACCCGCCTGCTCATCATCGAAGACAACCCGGAGCTGGTGGCCAACCTCTACGCGTTCTTCGAACCGCTGGGCTATGTACTGGACGATGCACGCGACGGCGCCACCGGCCTGCGCCTGGCCACCGAGAACGACTACGACGCCATCCTGCTGGACCTGATGCTGCCGCGGCTGGACGGCATGGCGCTGTGCCGGATGCTGCGCCAGGAATTCCAGAATCCGGTCCCGGTGCTGATGCTGACCGCGCGCGACCCGGTGGACGACCGCGTGCAGGGCTTCGCGCTGGGCGCCGACGACTACCTGGTCAAACCCTTCTCGCTCAAGGAACTTGACGCCCGCATCAAGGCGCTGGTACGCCGCGCCCAGGGCCGCCAGGTGCAGGGCACCCTGAGCTGGGGCGACCTGCAGGTGGACACCCGAGCACCGCAGGCCGGCCGGCAGGGACAGGCCATCGGCCTGACGCCCAGCACGCACAAGCTGCTGCTGTGCCTGGTGCGCGCCGCCCCCGAGGTCGTGCGCAAGCAGGAGATGGAGTACCTGCTCTGGGGCGACGACCCGCCCGACAGCGGCGCGCTACGCACCCACATCCACGAGCTGCGCCAGCTGGTCGACAAGCGGTTCGACACCGCACTCATCGAAACCGTGCACGGCGTCGGCTGGCGCCTGCATGATGCGCGCAGGGCCGCGTCGGCCTGACCACCGGGGCGACAGGGCCACCCTCATGAAATCCGCTTTCAGCCCGATGTCGCTACGGACACGCATCACGGTGTCGTTCGTGATGCTGATGGTCGCGGTGATGGGGTTCGTGGTCCTGGCCGAACAGCTCGACTATGACGAACTGCGCGCCTACGTCATCTCCGAAACCCTGCACAGCGAGATGCGCCGGGTGGAGGGCGAGATCGCCGCAGGCGTCGCGCCGGCCATGCCCGAAGGCAGCCGGCTCTACGACGCGCGCGGCGTCCCCGAGGACCTGCGCCGGTACGCCCCGGGCTACCACAGCGTGGAGGAGGCCGACGTCTGGCATCTGATGGTGTTCGACCTCGCAGGGCAACGCTACTACCTGCTGCAGGACCGCGCCTACTACGCTTACCTGGAGCACGTGATCGACGCCTACGCGGCGGTGGTCATCCTGCTGTGCATCCTCTGCGCGTTCTGGATCGGGCGCTTGACCGCCGAGCGGGTCATCGCCCCCATCACCCGCCTGGCGGACGCGGTGCAGCGCAGGCAGAAGCCCTTCCCCTTCCAGGACGCGCGCGACGAGATCGGCGTGCTGGCGCGCGCCTTCGCCCAGCACAGCGACGAAGCCGAGCAGTTCCTGCAGCGCGAGCGATGCTTCGTCGGCGATGCCAGCCACGAACTGCGCACGCCACTGGCCATCATCGCCGGCGCGGCGGAAACCATCGCCCACCAGTTGCCAGCCGACAGCCACCTGCTGGCCAGCGCCGAGCGCATCGTGCGCACCACCGAGGAGATGCAGCGCCAGCTGGCCTGCCTGCTGCTGCTCTCGCGCGACCCGCACAACCTTGCCCGCGACGACGTGCCCCTGCGCCCGCTGATCGAGGAGTGCATGGCGCGTTGCCAGCCCTGGCTGGCACGAAAGCCGGTGGTTCTTGTGCTGGACGCGCCGCAGGACACGCTCATCCATACCAATGCCGAACTGGCGCGCAGCGTGGTCTGGAATCTGCTGCGCAATGCCTGTCAGTACACGGACGCGGGCGAGGTGCGCATCGCGCTGCACGGCACCGCGCTGGTGATCGCCGACACCGGCCCTGGCCTGCCGCCCAGCATCGACCCGCAACAGTTCCAGCGGTTCGCCCCCAGCGCCCGCCAGAGCGGCGAAGGCCTCGGCCTGTCCATCGTGCAGCGCATCGTCGAACACCTGGGCTGGCGCATGAACGTTGACAGCTCGGACCAGGGCTGCCGCTTCAGCCTGGACATGCGGGACGCGGCGTAACGTCCACATCCGTCGCCAGCGTTGCGCAGGAGTGCCTGCTGCATCGTGCGCAGCGGATCGGCGCACCCCGCACGCTGATGCGACTTCCGCCTGTACTACGCTCGATCGCATGGAGCTGCACGGCGTCTGACAACTTTCTGACAGTTACCTCCCCATCCTGCGCGCTGTCCGCGTCGCCCAGGAGAGCGCATGTCTTCGCCCCGCCCCAACGTCACCGGCAAGTACCAGCACGGCAAGACCGGGCTGAGCCGGATCCTGCACACCCTGCGCTACTCGCGCGACGGTTTCCTCGCCACCGTGCGTGGCGAGGCCGCGTTCCGCCAATTGCTGGCGCTGCACGCCATCCTGATCGTCGTGGCCTGTGTGCTCGACGTGAGCCCGGTCGAGCGCGCGTTGATGGTGGCAGTCTGCCTCATCAGCCTGTTGACAGAGCTGCTGAATTCCGCGATCGAAGCCGTGGTCGACCGCATCTCGCTGGAGCGCCACCCGCTGTCCAAGAATGCCAAGGACATGGGCAGCGCCGCCCAGACCACGGCCCTGCTGATGGTCGCCGCGACCTGGGCGGCGATCCTGCTGGGTTAGGCGTCGCCTACAGCACGACGCTGCCGGTGCCTGGAGGAAAGACCCCGGTCCGAGCCGGGAAGCACTGTTGCCTACCAGGCATCAGGGACAGTTCACGAGAGGCAGCACTCAGCATCCCGCCCACAAAAAAGCCCGCTCGAAGCGGGCTTTTCCATTCCATCAGGCCAGGACTCCGCCTCAGAACGGGATGTCGTCGTCCGCGAAATCGTCCATCGGCGGGGCCGACTGCTGGGCCGGCGGGTTGTTGCGCTGCTGGCCGCCACCGCCCTGGCCGTAGTCGTTGCCACCGCGCGCCTGCGGCGGGCCGGAGCGCTGCGGGGCCGAACGCTGCGGGCGCTCGCTGCGCTCGAAGCCGCCACCACCACCCTCGCCGGCGCCGCCACGGCCGCCGAGCATCTGCATCTCGTTGGCGACGATGTCGGTGGTGTACTTCTCGACGCCATCCTGACCGGTGAACTTGTCGTAACGGATCTCGCCTTCGACGTAGACCTGCGAGCCCTTGCGCAGGTACTCGCCGGCGATCTCGCCGAGCTTGCCGAAGAACACCACGCGGTGCCATTCAGTGCGCTCCTGGCTGTTGCCGTCGCGGTCCTTGCGGACGCTGGTGGTGGCCAGGCTGACACGGGTCACGGCCATGCCGCCCTGGGTGTACTTGACGTCGGGATCGTTGCCGAGGTTGCCGACCAGGATGACCTTGTTGATGCCGCGTGCCATAGCTTTGGGGTTCCGTTCTCGTCGCCGGCGGGTCCGGCAGACAGGCAGTGAATTATAGCCACGGAGCCGCTGCCATCACCGAACCGCCCTTCACGGGGTCGGAATTCGCCACGGCCGGCCTATAATTCGCCGTCGTCTCAAGGCTTTCCCATGGCAATCGATCAGTCCGCCCGTCCCCACGCCACGCTCCCGCAGATCCAGGCCCTGGCGGCCGCCGACATGGCCGCGGTCGATACCCTGATCCGCACCCGGCTGGCCTCGGACGTGGTCCTGATCAACCAGATCGCCGAACACATCGTCTCGGCCGGCGGCAAGCGGCTGCGGCCGATGCTGGTGCTGCTGGCCGGCCGCGCCTGCGGGGCGCCGGGGCCGGAGCACCACCAGCTGGCGGCGATCATCGAGTTCATCCACACCTCCACCCTGCTCCACGACGACGTGGTGGACGAATCGGACCTGCGTCGCGGCCGCAGCACCGCCAACGCCATCTGGGGCAATGCCGCCAGCGTGCTGGTCGGCGACTTCCTGTACTCGCGCAGCTTCCAGCTGATGGTCGAGCTGGACCGGATGCCGGTGATGCGGATCCTGGCCGACACCACCAACCGCATCGCCGAGGGCGAGGTGCTGCAGCTGCTGCACGTGCGCAATCCGGACACCGACGAGGCCGCGTACCTGCGCGTGATCGAGCGCAAGACCGCGGTGCTGTTCGCCGCCGGCACGCGCCTGGGCGCGCTGGCCTCCGGCGCGGACGAGGCCACCCAGCAGGCGCTGTACGACTACGGCATGGCCCTGGGTTACGCCTTCCAGATCGCCGACGACGTGCTGGACTACACCGCCGACGCCGCCGACCTGGGCAAGAACCTGGGCGACGACCTGGCCGAAGGCAAGGCCACGCTGCCGCTGATCCACGCCATCGCCCATGCCGAGGGCGCGACCCGCGAACGCCTGCGCGCGATCGTCGAACAGGGCGACCACGACGCCCTGCCGGAAGCGATGGCCGCCATCCGGGCCAGCGGCGGCATCGAATACAGCCGCGCCCGTGCATTTGAGTTCGCTGCCGCGGCCGAGGCCGCGCTGGATGCGCTGCCGGACAACGACGCCACCGCCGCGCTGCGCGGCCTGGCCCGTTACGCGGTCGAACGCACGCATTGATGGCAGAGGGCTTCAGCGCCGCAGAGCGCGCGGCGCTGCTCGCTGCGAAAGGCGTCGGCCCGACCGTGATCGCGCGGCTGGAGCAGATCGGCGGCCGCTCGCTGGAGCAGCTGGCCGACGCCAGCGTCGCCGACATCACCACCCAGGTCGCTGCGATGCTCGGCACCACCTGCTGGCGCAACAGCCCGCAGGCGCGTGCCGCGATCGCGGCAGCCATCGCGGTGGCGCAGGCCGTTTCCGTGCCGGCGAAACAGGCACCGGTGCATCCAGCCAGCCAGGACTGAGACGGAGGGAGCCGACGCTGCGCCGTGTTTGCGGCCAGTTTCATCCGATCCGGGATGAGGCGGTCGCAGACCCGCCTGCGGCATCCGGCCCGACAGGACCTGACCGGCGCGAACGCTCACTGGCCTCCCCGCATGCCTGCTCGTGCCCACATCTCGGTGTATCTCACTGCGAGGGTCATTGCTTTCCCGCTTACGGGGTGACACTCCCGCGGGTAGATGCTGCCTCGGAAGCGGAACGGAGGGCATTGCCCTCACCCCAGCCCTCTCCCGCATGCGGGAGAGGGGGCAGAGGCTCTGCAGCAAGTGGATGGCCTGTCGACAGCCATCTCTGGCACGCGGGATGGGTAAACAGCACGCAGTCGAGCGGCGCGCCGATCGGGCGCGCAGATGGATACGGCCTGACAACGTCCGCACCAACGGCGTTCAGTCGGCGAAGCGCTCGTCGAAGAAGCCGTCGAGCATGCGGTAGGCACGGGCTGCGGCACGCGGGTCGTACTTGCAGCCCGGGCCGCTGTCGGCATCGGCTTCGGCGAAGCAGTGCACCGCCGCGCTGAAGTTGACGAACTGCCAGTCGGCGCCGGCCGCATCCATTTCCTTGCCGAAGCCGGCGATTTCCTCGGCGCTCACGTAGGTGTCGGCCGCGCCGTTGAGCACCAGCAGCGGCGCCTTCACCGCACCCTGCGCTGCCGGCAGCTCGGTGCCGAGGCCACCATGCAGGCTGACCACCCCGGCCAACGGCGCACCGGCACGGGCCAGCTCCAGCACCGCGGTGCCGCCGAAGCAGTAGCCGACCGCGCCGATCTTCGATGCATCCAGCGGCGCGCTGCCCGCCTGCCGCTTCAGCACCTCCAGCGCCTGCTGGGTGCGCTTGCGCAGCAGCGGCCGGTCGGCGCGCAGCGCGGTCGCCACCGGCGCGGCCTCGGCATCGGTCTTCGGACGCACCTTGCTGCCGTAGACATCGGCCACCAGCACCACGTAATCGTCCCCGGCCAGGCGCTTGGCGGTCTCGATGGACGCATCGCTCACGCCTTTCCAGTTCGGCACCATGACCAGGCCCGGGCGCGCGTCGTCGTCGCTGTCGTCGTAGACCAGCACGCCGCTGAAACGCTCGGCACCGATGGTCCACTCGACCGGCTTGATGCGCATCGCGGCATCGGCGGAGAACGCCATCGTGGCGATGAGGACACTGGAGACAGCAGCGAGGATCGGCAGGCGGCGCATGGCAGGACTCCGTCGGTGGATGGTCGGAGTCTAGCGGGAAGGTGGCCGGAGGGTTGGCACGTGCCATGCGGCCATGCGCTGCGTTGTCGCAGGAGGCCTCTGGAGGCCGACGGCCATGTGTGGATCCATGTGTTCGCCACGGCGACAAGATGGCGGTCGGTTCTACAGGGTCAACCTGCGGTTGTAGGAGGCCGATTGAGGCGGACAGTGCGTCTCGGGATGGCGTCAGTGGGCCAAGGCCCACTCTACGGGGGGAAATCACTACTGCGCGAAACGCGGTCCTGTAGAGCGGGGCTTGCCCCGCTGCTCTTCGCGTCCGAGCGCCGCCCGCCGCGGATGGCGCAGTGCGCCTCGGGATGGCGTCAGTGGGCCGAGGCCCACTCTACGGAGCGGTCGTTCCGGCGCGAAGCGCAGCGCCGTTCGACGGGTGTGGCTAGGCGACGCCCAGGCCGGGGATCGCGCTGATCGCGTCGGGGTCGAAGCCGGCGAGGCTGGCGAAATGGCGGCCGCGTTCAACGTAGTCACGGTAGGCGCCGAAGCTGGGCGCGCCGGGGGACAACAGGACCACCCCGCCCTCCTCGCCCAGTGCGTCGCGGGCCAGTTGCATCGCCTGCGGCAGGTCGCCAGCGGCGTGCAGGCCGAAGCGCCCGGCGTCGGCCAGCGGCTGCAGCAGCGCATGGATGCGCGGGCCATTGGCGCCCATGGTCACGATCTCCAGCGGCGGCGTGTCGTGGGCCATGTGTGCGACGAAATCGCTCCAGTCCAGGCCGCGGTCGTGGCCGCCCACCAGCAGCGCGATGCGCTGGCCGGCGAAGCAGTCCAGCGCGGCCAGGCTGGCGTGCGGCGTGGTGCTGATCGAATCGTTGACCCAGGTGACGCCATCGCGCGTGCCGATCCGCTGCAGGCGGTTGGGCAACGGCCGGAAATCCTGCACCGCCGGCGCCAGCGCGACGGCATCGAAACCCAGCGCCTCGATCGCGGCCAGTACCGCGCACAGGTTGCCGCGGTTGTGGCGGCCGGGCAGCGGCGTGTCGCGCGTGTCGAACACGGCCGCATCGCCGCGATGCACGACGTCGCCGCGCATGTGCCAACCCTGCGGCTGGTTGAACCAGACCACTTCGCTGCGCGGCAGCGACAGCGCGGCCAGGTGCGGGTCGTCGGCATTGAGCACGGCGATGCGCGGCGCGGCGGCGGTGACCAGTTTCAGCTTGTCCTCGATGTAGCGCTGCTCGCTGCCGTGCCAGTCCAGGTGCTCGGGAAACAGGTTCAGCACCACCGCCACGTCCGGGCGTACGCCCGAGGCGGCGACGTCGCCGGTCTGGTAGCTGGACAGCTCGATCGCATGCAGGTCGGCCGGCGGCAGCTGGTCCAGTTCCAGCAGCGGCAACCCGATGTTGCCGGCCAGCGCGGTGCGGTGCCCGCCGGCGCGCAGCAGGTGCGCCAGCAGCGCGGTGGTGGTGCTCTTGCCCTTGGTGCCGGTCACGCAGATGGTGCGCGCCTGCGGGTGCTCGGCGAACCACAGCGTGGTGCCGCCGATGAAATGCGTACCAGCCTGCGCCGCGGCCTGCGCTTCCGGGCGGTACGGGCTGATGCCGGGCGACTTGATCACCACGTCGAAGCCCGACAAGGCCTGCGCGTCGGCATGTTCGCGGGTGGTCAGCCACGCATCGCCGAGCGTGGCCGCGTCGGCGGCCTCGGCCGGGTTGCAGAACAGGGTCAGCGGCAACGTAGGCAGCGCGGTGCGGATCGCGTGCCAGGCCGCGCGGCCTTCGCGGCCCCAGCCCCAGAGCGCGACCCGCTGCCCGTCAAGCTGCGAAATGCGCACCGATCCGCTCCCAGACCGCGGCCGGAACGCGATGCTCGCCGCCGATCACCAGCAGCGGCTCGACCGCCAGTTCCGCCGGGTCCAGCTGCGGCTGGATCTCGCGCGCGAAGCGTGCGACCAGCGCGTCCTCGCGCCAGTCCGCACGCGACACCAGCAGCGCCATCGCCGCACGCGATTCGCGGCCTTCGCCGACGCATTCGAACGGCTTGTGGTCCTGGAATTCGAGCAGCGCATCGAAGCCCGGCGCCTGCGCGATGTCGTCCAGCAGGTTGCGGCCGAAGATGCGCACCAGCCGCGGCTTGGGCATGAACGGCGCCAGCGCCAGGAATACGAAGTGGCACTTCGGGCACAGCCCGCACCAGCGCTGCGCCGGCTTGTCGCCGAGGATGTGGAAGTTGCGGTTGCAGCTGGAGAAATGCGCGTCGTAGTGGTCGTTGCGCGCGAACTGCCGCGCCACCGCCAGTTCCGACAGCGGGCGCAGCAGCGAGTAGTAGTGCAGGTCGGCGGCGACGCTGCGCTCGACGTGCTCGCCGAAGGCCTGCTCGAACGCCCAGCCCTTGGACCACTGGTGGTTCACTTCGCTGGTCGTGGTGCCGTCGGCCGACACGATCAGACTGCCGTAGCTGGCCGAGCGTTCGTTGGAGAACACCACCTGGCCGGCGCCGGTCAGCACCGCGGCCAGCACCAGGATCGCCGAGTTCACCGCGGTCACCGGGATATGCCCGTTCCACGCGCCCTGGCGGTTGATCTCGAACAGCTCCGGCGCCAGCGCGCGGCCGATGTTGAGCGTCGGCAGGCCGGTGCGTTCGGCGCAGGTACGGATCAGCTGCGAGCCGCCGATCCAGGTGACGGTCTGTGCGACACCGGCGGCGCGCAGCGCCTCGATGCTGACCAGCGAATCCTTGCCGCCGCCGATGGCGACCAGCGCGCGTTCGTCCAAGCCCAGCGCGGGTGCCGCCGCACCGGCATCGGATGCCACCGGGAAGCGGATCCGGCCGTGCAGGTCCAGGCCATTGCGGTAGGCGAATTCGCCCAGGCCGTTGAGGTAGACCTGCTCGACCAGCGCGGCGGTGGCCGCATCGATGCCCTCGCCTTCGATGGCGATGGTGCCCGGCACCGCCGCCTTGTAGTAGCTGACGCCGGCGATCAGGTGCAGCAGGCGCAGCGCACGCTGCACGGCCACCGCGCGCGCGCCGTCGAGCGCGAAGGGCGCGCCGGGCACGGTCACGGTCTCGACCAGCTCGGGGCCGTCGTCGAAGGCGTAGACCAGCCGCGCGACGCCGTCCTGCGGATCGAACGTACAGCGCACGAAACGGAACACGGACACGGCGTTCCTGTCGAATTTCATCAAGGGGTTCCTCCCGCGATGGTCCGCTGCCGGCGCAGATGGCGGCGACAGACCAGGTATTGCAGCAATGACGCCGGGGCGATGCCGAACAGCAGCACGCTGGCCCACAGCATGCCGGCCGCCACGGGCAGCCAGCGCAGACTTTCAGCAAATGAGGCGCCACGCGCGCTCACGGCGTGCTCCAGCACCACGGTGAGCGCGCCCCATGCCAGCAGCAGCGGCACCAGCACCAGCATGGCCAGCGGCAGGATCCGCAGCGCCAGTGCGCCGGCCGAACGCCGCGGCGACGCGACAGGACGCCGCAGCACCCAGGCCGCGGCCAGCGCCGGCGCCAGCAGCAGCGGCGGCGCCCACAGCAGCAGCTGCCGCGCCTGGCCGCCATCGCCCGCCAGCTGCAGCGCCAGCGCACCGGCCAGCAGCAGCGCCGCGGCGGCCGCAGCCGACAGCACGGCGGATTCAGCCCGCGGCGTCATCGAGCACGTCCTCGGCCGGCAGCGCACGGTGGTTGTAGGTGTTGGCCATCGAATAGCCATAGGCACCGGCATCGGCGATCAGGATCACGTCGTCCGGCGCGGTCGTCGCCGGCAGGCGCCGGTGCTTGCCGAACACGTCGCTGGATTCGCAGATCGGGCCGACCACGTCGAACACGCCGTCGCTGGCCTCGTCGAGGCGGCTCAGGTTGGCGATGTCGTGCCAGGCGTCGTACAGCGCCGGCCGGATCAGGGTGTGCATGCCCGCATCCAGGCCCACGCGCAGCACGCCGTCCTTCTCGACCACCTGGCTGGCGTTGCCGAGCAGCACGCCCGACTCGGCCACCAGGAAGCGGCCGGGCTCGATCGCCAGCTGGAACGCCGGATGCACCGCGCGCACCTCGGCCAGGCCCGCGGCCCAGGCGTCGAGATCGAACGGCTCGTCGTCGGCGGTGTACGGGATCGGCAGGCCGCCCCCGATGTCGATGATGCCGACGCTGCCGATGCGGCGCGCGAAACCGGCCAGCTCATCGCACATCAGGCGCCAGTGGCCCGCGGTTTCCACGCCGCTGCCCAGGTGCGCGTGCAGGCCGACGATGGCGATGTCGAGCGCACGCGCGGCATCGACGAATTCGTCCACGCGCGCGGCCGACAGGCCGAACTTGGATGCCTTGCCGCCGGTGTTGACCTTCTCGTGGTGGCCATCGCCGTGGCCGAGGTCGATCCGCACCCAGATCTGGCGGCCGCGGAAGATCTCCGGCCAGCGCCGCAGCGCCTCGACGTTGTCGACGGTGACGGTGACGCCCAGTTTGAAGGCTTCGGCGTACTCGCCACGCGGCGCGAAGCTCGGGGTGAACAGCACGCGCGCCGGATCCAGGCCGGGCACCGAGGCGAACACGTGGCGCAGTTCGCCCAGCGACACGCACTCCAGGCCGAAGCCCTCTTCCGCCAGCGTGCGCAGGATGGCCGCATGCGGGTTGGCCTTGATCGCGTAGTAGCGGCGGTCGACGGCGGGAATGGCGGCCAGCGAGCGCGCGCGCGCACGCACGGTCGGCAGGTGGTAGACGTAGCGCGGCGTGCCGGTTCCGGCCGTGGACAGCAGGCGCGCGCGCTCGGCCGGCTGCTGCCACCACGGCTGCGGACGCGGGCGCACACTGCCGTTGATGTCGCGCCAGCGCGGGCCGAACACCTCGGTTTCCAGCACCGGCATCGCGCCGCCGTCGATCAGCGCGGCGTGCAGCGTCGGCAGCAGGCCGTCGGCGTCGCCCTCGTCGATGACGAAGGTCAGGTTCAGGTCGTTGGACGACTGCGAGATCATGTGCACGCGCTCGTGGCCGAACGCCGCCCACACATCCGAGAGCCGGTGCAGCAGCGCGCGCATGCCGCGGCCGACCAGGGTGATCGCCGCGCACTGCACGATCACCTTGACCCGACCGATCCTGTCCAGATCGGCGGCGAGTGCGGCCAGCACGTCGTCGTTGAGCAGGTTCTCGCTCGGGTCCAGCGACACGGTCACGTTGGTCTGCGAGGTGCCGATCATGTCGACCGACAGGCCATGCTTGCGGAACAGCGCGAACACCTCGGCCAGGTAACCGACCTGCTGCCACATGCCGATGTCCTCGACCGACACCAGCACCACACCGTTGCGCCGGCTGAGCGCCTTGACGCCGGGCACGGTGGCCGCGCTGCGGTCGATCGACGTGCCCGGCAGTTCCGGGCGTTCGGTATCGAGGATCGCCATCGGCACGCCGGCATCCCGGCAGGGCTTGATCGAACGCGGATGCAGCACTTTGGCGCCGGTGGTCGCGATTTCCTGCGCCTCGGCGTAACCGAGCCGGGTCAGCAGGCGCGCATCGGGCACTTCGCGCGGATTGGCGCTGAACATGCCGGGCACGTCGGTCCAGATCTCCACGCGCACCGCGCCCAGCAGCGCGCCGAAATACGCGGCCGAGGTATCCGAACCACCGCGGCCGAGGATCGCGGTGCCGCCATCGTCGTGCCGCGCGATGAAGCCCTGGCCGATCAGGAAGCGGCTCGGCTGCGCATCGAAGCGCGCGCGCCACGCCGCATCCGACTGCCACTGGCAGTTCACCGACAGCCGCTGCGACCAGGCGCTCTGGTTCTGCAGCGCCGGCATCGCCGACAGCCAGTCGCGCGAATCGATCCAGCCGATGTCCAGGCCGCTGGCATGCAGGTAGGCCGCGCCGATGGTCGAGGACAACAGTTCGCCCTGGCCCAGCACCTCTGCCTGCCAGTCGAGCGGACGCGTTGCCGCGCGCGGATCGGCCAGCAGCCCGCGCAGCACGGCCAGGCGTTCGCCCAGCACCGCATCGGCGTCCAGGTCCAGCTCGGCCAGGAAGTCGCGGTGGCGCTGTTCGAGCGCGGCCACGCGCCGGGCGCCGTCGTCGGCCCCGTCGGCGATCGCGGTCAGTTCATTGGTGACGCCGGACAGGGCCGACACCACCACCAGCACCCGCGCGCCGGTCTCGTCCGCGCGTTTCTTCGCCAGTTTGCCGATGGTGTCCCAGCGATGACGACGCGACACCGAGGTGCCACCGAACTTGAGGACGATCCACCCACCCACGGCGGGAGCTTGCACGGACGAAGCTGCGGACATGTTGTTTTTGGGTACCACCCGACCATCGGGCATGAACCGCCGATTCTATCGGAATCGCTGCGCCGCAATGGCAGGCCGCGCCGGGGCACGCATGCAGGCTGCAGCGCACGCCGCCGTATGCCCGGAAGCGGATCGCCGCAGGCGGAGGATCGCCGGCTGCCGGGCCCATCGTCTGGATCCGGACGCGCCCTGCCGGCCCGCACCCGCCGCGCGGCTCTCGCGATGGCGGCAGATGTCCTGATGCGACGAACGGGGCGCAGGCGGCGTCGTTCGCACGGCCACTGTCGCGGATCGGCCGGGCGCGCGATCGCTGCGTTCTCCGGCCGGGCGTGGCACGGGGCCTGGTGCCGTTTCGGCGGCTCCCGGAACAGATGTCATTCCAGGCCGCTGGCGGATCCCGGAGGGAGGCCCCGATGGCGGCAGCTACCCGATCGCCGCATTCGGCCTGCACTTCCTGCACTTCCTGCCTTTCACCTTATGGCTTCCTACTTCCTACTTCCTACTTCCTATTTCATACTTCCTGTCTTCTGGCTTCCGGCTTCCGGCTTCCGGCTTCTGGCTTCTGGCTTCTGGTTTCTGGTTTCTGGTTTCTGGTTTCTGGTTTCTGGTCTCGGATCTCCGCCCCCAGACGGCCCTCGCGGCCAGCCGCCGGACCGTCCGCCGGCTGGCGTCATCGTGTCGCGATGATCTGGTGCACCCGCGGTTGCTAAGCTCCGCGCTCGCCCCTGCCGGACCACCCGCGATGCCAGCCCGCCCCTTCGTCCAAGTGGACGTCTTCGCCGACCGGCCTGGTGCCGGCAACCCGCTCGCCGTGGTGCTCGATGCGCAGGGCCTGGACGATGCCGCGATGCAGGCCATCGCCCGCTGGACCCGGCTTCCGGAAACCACTTTCGTGTTCCCACCCTCGCGCCCCGGCGCGACCCACGCGATCCGCATGTTCAGCCCCAAGCGCGAGGTGCCGTTCGCCGGCCACCCCAGCGTGGGCACCGCGCATGCCGTGCTCGACGCCGGCCTGGCATCGCCGCGCGACGGACTGCTGGTGCAGGAAGGCATCGCCGGCCTGCTGCCGTTGCGGGTGGACCTGCAGGCGGACGGGTCGCGCAGCATCGCGATCCGCACGCCACGCGCGCATCTGGTCGAAACCGCCGACGCCCGCAGCGGACGCATGACCGAGGCGCTGGACTGGCTGCCGGCCGGCACCCTGCCCCCGGCCCTGATGGACGGCGGTCGCCGCTGGTGGATCGCCGAGGCCAGCGACGAGGCCAGCCTGCGCGCCGCGCAGCCCGACTGGGACGCGATCTGCACGCTTGCGCGCAGCACCGAGAGCATGGGCGTGCTGGCCTGGGCGCGCTGCCACGGCAGCGACTACCAGATCGCCGCGCGCGCCCTGGTCGGCGGCCCGGCCGTGTTCGAGGACGCCGCCTCGGGCGCGGCCAACGCAGTCCTCGCGGCCTGGCTGCAGCTGCGCGATGCCCTGCCCGGCCGCGACGGCCGCTACCGGGTCAGCCAGGGCCGCGAAGTCGGCCACGACGCCCGCCTGGACATGCGCGTCGACGCGGACGGCGAGGTCTGGTCCGGCGGCCAGGTCGTCACCGTGATCCGCGGCGAGATCGACTGGCGCTGAGCGCTAGTCGCGCTCCTTGCCCGCGGCCGGGCACCAGCTGCGGTGCCCGACCGCGATGCCCGGCCGCCGACATCGCTTCGGCTCCGGCTCCGGCTCCGGCTCCGGCCTCGATCTCGGTCTCGGTCTCGGTCTCGGTCTCGGCTCCAGTTCCAGTTCCAGTTCCAGTTCCAGTTCCAGTTCTGGATTCTGGATTCTGGATTCTGGATTCTGGATTCTGATTTTGGTTCTTGCTTCAACATTGCCCGCAGCCGGCTCAGGCCAGCAACCACTCCAGCAACGGCCTGAAGCATGGCGGTCGGCCTCAAGCGGCCTCCTACGTCTCGCCTGTAGGAATGGCCCCAGCCCCGACAGCCCTGTAGGAGCGGCCACAGCCGCGACCGCCATCCGCCATCCGCCATCCGCCATCCGCCATCCACCATCCACCAGCAACGGTTCCACCTCCGTCGGCAACCGACGTGAGCATCGGCCTGAGACATGCCCGTCGGCCCTGATCCGCGCGGAGGGGCGCACATGGCAGGCGCAGGCCTGGGCCGCGCCCGCAGCGGCCGGTGGCAAAATCCACGAAAACCGCCGCCCGCGCGGTCCAAGGCGCCAAAGAAAAAGCCCCGCCAGCACAGCTGGTGGGGCTCTCATGCAACATCGATCCACGTCGGTGGGCTCAGCCCATCCGCACCCAGTACAGCGCGGCCAGGCCGGCGACCATCACCATCGCGCCCAGCTGCCGCAGCCGCAGCGAGGACAGCGCGCCGAGCTGGCGCATCGCCTGTCGCCACAGGCGCGGCAGCGCGAAGAGGATCAACCCTTCGATCACCGCCACCAGGCACAGGGCCGAGACCAGCTCGGCCGGCATCAGCGATCGTTCTTCAGGTACTGCAGGAACGGGTCGTTCTTGTCGAGCACGATCACGCCCTGGCCATCCGCGAACGAACTGCGGTAGGCCTCGAGGCTGCGGTAGAACGCGTAGAAGCCCGGGTCGCCGCTGGCCGACTGGCCATACAGGCGCGCCGCTTCCGCATCGCCCTCACCGCGCAGCCGCTGCGCATCGCGCTCGGCCTCGGCCACGATCACCGCCTGGTCGCGGTCGGCCTGCGCACGCACGGTGCGCGCCTGCTCCTCGCCCTCGGCGCGCAACGCGCTGGCGACCTGCTTGCGCTCGGCGCGCATGCGGTCGTAGACCTGCTTGATGACGTCGCTGTCGGTCGGCAGGTCGATCTGCTTCAGCCGGATGTCGACGATGCGCATGCCCAGCGTGGCGGCGCCGCGGTTGATGCCTTCCAGCTGCGTGGCGATCACCTCGGCACGATCACCCGAGACCAGCTGGGTCAGGGTGCGGGCGTTGATCTCGTTGCGCAGCGAGTCCTTGATGATCGGGGCCAGGCGGTCGCTGGCGGCGATCTCGTCGCCGCCGGTCGCGCGGTAGAACGCCCGCACGTCATCGATGTAGCCGATGGCCACGAAGTCGACGCTGACGTCCTTGCGCTCGGAGGTCAGGTAACGCTCCGGCGAGAAGTCGACCAGGCTGAAACGGCGATCGAACACGCGCGCGGTCTCGACCAGCGGCACCTTGAAGTGCAGGCCCGGGCCGATGTCGGTACGGGCCACGCGGCCCAGGTTCAGGACCAGGCCGACCTGGTCCTCGCGCACGACGTACACCGAGCCCAGCAGGCCCAGCAGCACGGCGACCGCGGACGCGATCAGGAGTGGATACTTCATCGGGACACCTCCTCACGTCCGGTCCGGGCCGCACTGCGTGCCGCCGGCTCGGTGGCTTGCTCGATGGCCGGCAGCAGCGTCTCCGGTGCGATCGCCGCCCCGGGCGGTGCCGGCAGGGCCACGTTCGCGCCGCTCGGCTGCATCGGCACGTAGATCAACTGGCGCTCGTCGCCACCGACGACCTTGCGGTTGCGCGCAAGCACGTCCTGGACGGTTTCCAGCCACAGCCGCTTGCGGGTCACTTCCGGTGCGTTGCGGTATTCGTCGCGCAGCAGGGTGAAGCGGGCGGTGTCACCTTCGGCCTGTGCGACCTTGGCGGCCTTGTAACCTTCGGCGACGGTCCGGCGGCGGGCCGCTTCGCCTCGCGATTCCGGAACCACCTTGGCCGCGTAGGCGCGTGCCTCGTTGATCAGCTGGTCCTTGATCTGCTGGGCGCTGTTGACCTCGTCGAAGGCCGGCTTGACCTCTTCCGGCGGACGCGCGTCCTGCAGGTTGACCTCGGTCACGACCAGGCCGGTGCGGTAGGCATCCAGCGACGCCTGCAGCTGCTCCGAGGCGCTGACCGACAGCGGGCCACGCGCACCCAGCACGGTGTCGAGGTTGGCGCGGCCGACCTGCTCGCGGATCACGCTCTGCGCGACCTGCTCGAGCACCCGGTCCGCATCGCGCGAACCGAACAGGTACAGACGCGGGTCGCCGACCCGGTACTGCACGTTCAGGGTGACGTTGACGATGTTCTCGTCGCGGGTCAGCACCAGCACCGTGTTGCTGAAGGTCTTGATCTGGGTCGCATTGACCTTGACCACGCGCTCGATCGGCCACGGGAACTTCAGGTTCGGGCCGGGCTGCATGACGCGGGCGAACTCGCCGAAGCGCAGCACCACGCCGCGCTGCTGTTCGCCGATCAGCTGGAAGCTGCTCAGCAGGATCAGCAGGGCGACGCCCAGCAGCACCCAGCGGAAGATGCCGCCGCCGTTACCGCCGCCGAACTGGCGACGCAGGTTGTCGAACGCGTCGCCCAGTCCGTTGTTGCCGGAGGATGGCCGCCGCGGCGGCCAGGGGTTGCGTCCGTTGTTGTCGGGGGAGTCCCCACCCTTCCCGGGGGTATTCCAGGCCATGCACGCTCCGTGGTTGAGGGTCCGGCCGGACGCGGCGAAAAGAACGCAGCGTGCGGCGGCAGATGCCCGATTCTAACCGATGGGGGCGCCAAGCCGCCCCGACAAGGGCAGCCGGCGCAATCAGACCCAGTCGTCGACGTCCGCAGGCGGCAGCAGATCCTGCAGGAATACGCCGCCCGGCCCGGCCGCAAGCCGCTCTGCCTCGCCCCGCGGCATGTCGATCTGCAGCAGCCAGCCCAGTTCGTCGGCCGTTTCAGACTGGACCGCACCGAGTTCGTGCAGGCGCGCGCGCAGGCGTCCTCCACTGGACGGCAGCCGCAGTTCGCCCAGCACGCGCTGGAAATCCAGGCGCTGCGCCAGTGCGGACTGCAGCAGTTCCAGGCCGCGGCCATCCCGCGCCGACAGCCAGACCCGCTCGTGGTGGCCCGGTTCGTCCGCGGCCGAGCCGCTGTGGTCGTGGCGCGGTTCGGCGCCCTCGATCCGGTCGATCTTGTTGAACACCAGCAGCTGCGGCAGGTCGCCGGCGCCGATTTCGTGCAGCACCTCGTCGACCTGGGCGATGCGGTCCTCGCGCTGCGGATCGGCGGCGTCGATCACGTGCAGCAGCAGGTCGGCCTCGCGCGCCTCGCTCAGGGTCGAGCGGAACGCGGCGACCAGTTCGTGCGGCAGGTCGCGCACGAAACCGACCGTATCGGCCAGCACCACGCCGCCACCGGGCAGGGTGATCCGACGCACGGTCGGGTCGAGCGTGGCGAACAGCTGGTCGGCGGCGTAGGCGTCTGCGCCGGTCAGCGCGTTGAACAGGGTCGACTTGCCGGCGTTGGTGTAGCCGACCAGGGCCACGCGCGGCATTTCGCTGCGCACGCGCGCACGACGCATCTGGGTGCGCTGCACTTCCACCTTGTCGAGCCGGCGCTGCAGCTGCTCCAGGCGCTTCTGCAGCAGGCGCCGGTCGGTTTCCAGCTGGGTTTCGCCTGGGCCGCGCAGGCCGATCGAACCACCGCGCTGGCGCTCCAGGTGGGTCCAGCCGCGCACCAGGCGGGTGGCCATGTGCTTGAGCTGGGCCAGCTCGACCTGCAGCTTGCCTTCATGGCTGCGTGCGCGCTGGGCGAAGATGTCCAGGATCAGACCGGTGCGGTCGACCACGCGACGCTGCAGCTCCCGCTCCAGGTTGCGTTCCTGGCCGGGGCTCAGGGGATGGTTGACCAGGATCAGGTCGGCGCCGGTGGCCTCGGCCGCGGCCCTGACCTCTTCCAGCTTGCCGCTGCCGATCAGGGTCGCCGGGTTCGGCTTGTCGAGCCGCGCGGTCAGTGTGGCCGCGACGCTGGCACCGGCGGACCGGGCCAGGTCGGCGAATTCCTCCAGCACATCCTCGGCCAGCGCACCGCTGGAATAGGGCTGGATCAGCAGAGCATGTTCACCCTTGCGGGAACGTTCGAACAATCAGGACTCCAATTCGTCTTGCTCATCGTCGGGACCGCCATCGCCCGGCTGCTGGACGTAACCACCGCCCGGGCCGACCTTGACGTTGCGCGACGGTACCACGGTGGAGATGGCGTGCTTGTACACCATCTGGCTGACGGTGCTGCGCAGCAGCACCACGAACTGGTCGAACGACTCGATCGTGCCCTGCAGCTTGATGCCGTTGACCAGATACACCGACACCGGCACGCGTTCGCGGCGCAGTGCGTTCAGAAACGGATCCTGCAGCGATTGCCCCTTGGACATATGGTTTCCCCGCTTATTGTTATTGGTCCATGCCGGGCCGTTCCCCGCCCGTACCGGGCATGTTACACAAGGCCGGCCCGGCCCGCCGGCAGGAACCCGCGGACGGCCTCGCGGAGCAAGCCGGCGTCCCGGACCGGATCGAACCAGCGCGCGTCCAGCTCGCCGCGCAGCCAGGTGATCTGGCGCTTGGCCAGCTGGCGGGTGGCGAAGATCGCACGGTCGCGGAACGCCGCCGCGTCGTGGAGGCCGTCCAGATGCTCCCAGGCCTGGCGATACCCGACCGCGCGCAGCGCCGGCAGGTCCAGCGGCCTGGACACCGCCTGCAGCTGCGGCAGCGCGCGCAGGCGATGCACTTCGTCGAGGAAACCGGCTTCCAGCATCAGGTCGAAGCGGCGGGCGATCCGCTCGTGCAGCACGCTGCGCTCGCGCGGTGCGAGGACCAGCGGCAGCACCTGCCACGGCGCGCGCGGTGGCGGCGGCCGGCGCTGCCAGGCGCTGATCGTCTCGCCGCTGAGCCGGTAGACCTCCAGCGCACGCTGGATCCGCTGCGGATCGCCCGGTCCGATCCGGCGCGCGGCATCGGGATCGATCGCAGCCAGGTCCGCGTGCAGGGCCGGCCAGCCGCGCTGCGCGGCTTCGCCCGCCAGTGCCGCACGCACACCGGCATCGGCCGCCGGCATCGGCGACAGGCCGCGCAGCAGCGCCTGGAAATAGAGCCCGGTACCGCCTGCCAGCAACGGCAGGCGCCCGCGCGACACGATGTCCTCGACCGCCGCGCGTGCATCGGCCGCGAACTCGGCCGCCGAATACGGATCCCAGGGGTCGCGCAGATCGAGCAGGTGGTGCCGCACACCGGCACGCTCGGCGGCGTCGGGCTTGGCCGCGCCGATGTCCAGCCCCCGATAGACGAGCGCCGAATCGACGCTGACGATCTCGCCGCCAAGCTGCTGCGCCAGCGCGATCGCGAACGCGGTCTTGCCCGACGCCGTCGGGCCCATCACCGCGATCGCGCGTGGGCGGTGGTCCGCGCCCATCACCGCCGGACGCGACGCACGCAGGTCACGCGTCGCCGCCCTTGCCCAGCACGCTGTTGCGCCTGGCGTAGACGACGTAGACCAGCACGCCGAGCGCATTCCAGGCCAGGAACCACAGCTGCGTGCGCTGCGGCAGGCTCCAGAACAGGTAGGCGCAGCCGAGGATCGCCACCGGCCCGACCACCCACGCCAGCGGCGTGCGGAACACGCGCTGCCGCTGCGGATCGCGCCTGCGCAGGACCAGCAGGCACACCGCCACCGCGGTGAATGCGGCCAGCGTGCCGGCATTGGCCAGTGCGGCGATCTCGTCCAGCCGGGCCACGCCGGCCAGCGCCGCGACCAGCACCGCGGTGAACAGGGTGATCGCCACCGGCGTGCCGCTGCGCGGATTGACCTTGGACAGGCCGCGCGGCAGCAGGCCATCGCGCGACATCACGAAGAAGATGCGGCTCTGCCCGTAGAAGAACGCCAGCAACACCGTCGGCAGCGCGACCACCGCCGCCCCCGAGACGATGCCGGCCGCGGTGCCCTGCCCCAGTTCGCGCATGATCAGCGCGAGCGGCGCCGGGCTCTGCGCGAACACCATGTAGCCCATCGCGCCGACCGCGGCCAGCGCCACCAGCAGGTAGATCACGGTGCAGCCGACCATCGACCCGATGATCCCGATCGACAGGTCGCGCTTGGGATTCTTGGTCTCTTCCGCCGCCGTGGAAATGGCATCGAAACCGTAGAACGCGAAGAAGATGATCGCCGCCGCGGCCATCACCCCGCGCTCCACCCCGGCACCGTCCATGCTTTTGGTGAACCCGTAGGGCATGAATGGATCCAGGTTGGCCGCGTCGAAGTGCGGCAGCGCGATCGCCACGAACACCGCCAGCGCCACCACCTTGACCACCACCAGCACCGCATTGAGCGTGGCGCTTTCCCGGGTGCCCACGACCAGCAGCCCGGCTACCACGAAGGTGATCAGCACGGCAGGCAGGTTGACCACGCCACCGGCGTGCGGGCCCACCGCGATCGCCTGAGGCAGATGCACGCCGATGCCCGCGAGGAACTCCACGACCGAACCCGACCAGCCGACCGCGACCGCGCTGACCACCAGCGAATACTCGAGGATCAGGCTCCAGCCGACGATCCAGGCGATGCCTTCGCCCAGCACCGCATAGCTGTAGGTGTAGGCGCTGCCGGCGGCCGGCATCATCGTCGCCATTTCGGCATAGGCCAGCGCCGCACAGGCGCAGACCACGCCGGCGACGATGAAGGACAGCAGCACGGCCGGGCCGGCCAGGTTCGCGCCGACACCGATCAGCGTGTAGATGCCGGTGCCGACGATGGCACCGATGCCCAGCGCGACCAGGTGCGGCCAGCTCAGGGTCGGCACCAGCCGCCTCCCTTCCTCGTGCACGGTGATCAGGTCGATGTTCTTGCGCCGCCGCCATGCCTGCATGCGAGTTCCGCCGGAGAATTGGAAGTGACGCACAGTGTGGGCCATCGCCAGACGCAATGCGATGTGCGGCGCGGGCGAAGCGCCGGGCCGCCAGCGGCGCCCCGGGTTCACTGCATTCGCCTGCCCGGTCCGGGGCTGCGGCGGCCGGGAAAGGCCGCCCGAGGACAGGCCGGATCGTCCACATCGAGGCCTGCATCCGTCGCGTGCGGATGTTGCAGGATTTCGGCAGCAGTTGCCGGCACGCGGGAATCGGGGCGAGGCCGCTGACCGGGGCCTGGCCACCGATGGGCGCCCCCGGTCCAGCGCTCGTCGGCCCGGCCACGCGACGGCTGGCCAGGAGGCCGGCAGGTCACGTTCCGTATCGACGGTGGATCAGCGTGATGCCTGCGACTCAGCAGGTAGCATTGGACCATCGCAGGCATGCGCGCACCGCCCGAGTGCAGGACGGATGCCCGCACCGATCACGAAGCCGCACCCCGCGACCAACCGCCGAATTCATCGCCAGGACGACAGCCGGCGCCACGGGGCGGTCACCGTTTGAAACGACGTGCCTGGACATGCCTGCGGTCGATCGCCGCACCAGCGCAGCCATGCCGGCCGCATCGCTGCCGCCGAATGCCTGGCGATCCAAGGCTGCAGAGGCCCGGCCGTCACCGGCCAGCAGACCTCAGAGCTCGTCCGGCCAGCTGATCGCAGGCGCCGTATCGCGGCGCGGCACCGGCACGGCCGCCACCGCGTTCCACACCTTGAGCGCATCGACGGTCGCGGCCACGTCGTGCACGCGCACGATCCGCGCGCCGCGCTGCACCGCCAGCAGGTGCGCGGCCACCGAGGCCGAGACACGTTCGGCAGGCACCTCGCGCCCGGTCAGCTCGCCCAGGCTGCGCTTGCGCGACAGCCCGGCCAGCACCGGCACGCCCAGCGCGCCGATCCGCTCCAGGCCGGCCAGCAGGGTCATGTTGTGCGTGGTGTCCTTGCCGAAGCCGAAGCCCGGGTCGACCACGATCCGCTTCTTGTCGATTCCCGCCAGTTCGGCGGCGAAGATCCGCTCGGCCAGGAACCGGTGCACCTCGGCCACGACATCGTCGTAGTGCGGCGCGGCCTGCATCGAGCGCGGCTCGCCCTGCATGTGCATCAGCACCACCGGCACCGCCAGGGCAGCGGCGGCCTCGAGCGCGCCAGGCGCCTGCAGCGCACGGATGTCGTTGATCATCCCGGCGCCGGCGGCGACCGCCGCGCGCATCACCTCGGGCTTGTAGGTGTCGATGCTGATCGGCACCGCGGTCTGCCGCGCCAGCGCCTCGATCACCGGCACGACCCGACGCAGCTCTTCGTCCAGCGACACCGCATCGGCACCGGGGCGGGTCGATTCGCCGCCGATATCGAGCACATCCGCGCCCTCCTCGACCAGGCGCAGGCCGTGCGCGATCGCGGCAGCGGCGTTGTCGTGGTCGCCGCCATCGGAAAAGGAATCGGGGGTGACGTTGACGATGCCCATCACCCGGGCGCGATCCAGCACCAGACGACGGCCGTTGCAGTCGAGCTGCGGCGAAATGTCGAACATCGGTTTCAGGCTCCCTGCCGCATCGCGGCCACTGTGGCGCGGTGCAACGCGCCGGCTCAGCCGCCCAGATCGCGCAGCATCGCCGCGTCGTGATCGGCCGCGCGGCGGCGCGCATGCAGGCCGAACCCGAACGCGCCCAGCGCCAGCAGCACGCACAGCACCACCAGCGGCATCGGCAGCCCACCCAGCGCGTAGAACAGCGCGGTGAAGGTCAGCAGCGAGGAGGCCGACGCGAAACCGGCCGTGGCGCGGTTGCGCCACGGGTTGCGGACGTAATAGCTGGCGCCACGCGCCTGCGGCTGTTCCCCGGACATGCGTGCTCCCGGACCCGGGCTCAGCTCTGGGTCGCGGGGCCGCCGACCGGCGGCAGCGGGCGCGGGTCGCCGCCCTGGTCGCCACTGCCCTTGCCGGACTTGTTCCAGCCCATCGGCGGCGGCGGATCGCGGCCTTCCATGATCGCGTCGATCTGCGGCGCGTCGATGGTCTCGTACTGCAGCAGCAGCTGCGACATCGCGTGCAGCTTGTCGAGGTTGGCGGTCAGCAGCTCGCTGGTCCGGGCATAGGCCTTGTCCAGGATGCTGCGTACGACTTCGTCGATGCGGCGCGCGGTGTCGTCGGACACGCTCTTGTGCTGGGTCACCGAACGGCCGAGGAAGACCTCGTCGTCCTCTTCGCCGTAGGCGATCGGGCCGAGCTCGTCGGACAGGCCCCACTTGGTGACCATGTTGCGGGCCATCTTGGTGGCGCGCTCGATGTCGTTGGAGGCGCCGGTGGTGACCTTGTCGGTGCCGAAGATCAGCTCTTCAGCGACGCGGCCGCCGTACAGCGAGCACAGCTGGGACTCGATCGCCACGCGGTTCATCGAGTAGCGGTCGCCCTCGGGCAGGTACATCGTGACGCCCAGCGCACGGCCACGTGGAATGATCGTGACCTTGTAGACCGGGTCGTGCTCCGGCACCAGGCGACCGACGATGGCGTGGCCGGCCTCGTGGTAGGCGGTCAGCGTCTTCTCGTCCTCGCTCATCGCCATCGAGCGGCGCTCGGCGCCCATCAGGATCTTGTCGCGCGCACGGTCGAAGTGGTCCATGAAGACCTCCTTCTCGTTGCTGCGCGCGGCAAACAGGGCCGCCTCGTTGCACAGGTTGGCGAGATCGGCGCCGGAGAAACCCGGGGTACCGCGCGCGATCACCATCGGCTCGACGTCGTCGGCCAGCGGCAGCTTGCGCATGTGGACCCGCAGGATCTGCTCGCGGCCCTTCACGTCAGGCAGGCCGACCACGACCTGGCGGTCGAAGCGGCCCGGGCGCAGCAGCGCCGGGTCGAGCACGTCGGGGCGGTTGGTCGCGGCGATCACGATGACGCCTTCGCCGCCCTCGAAGCCGTCCATCTCGACCAGCAGCTGGTTCAGGGTCTGCTCGCGCTCGTCGTGACCGCCGCCCAGGCCGGCGCCGCGATGGCGGCCGACCGCGTCGATCTCATCGATGAAGATGATGCACGGGGCGTGCTTCTTGGCCTGCTCGAACATGTCGCGCACGCGGCTTGCGCCGACGCCGACGAACATCTCCACGAAGTCCGAACCGGAGATCGAGAAGAACGGCACCTTGGCCTCGCCGGCGATGGCCTTGGCCAGCAGCGTCTTGCCGGTGCCGGGCTGGCCGACCATCAGCACGCCGCGCGGGATCTTGCCGCCCAGCTTCTGGAACTTGGAGGGATCGCGCAGGAACTCGACCAGTTCGCCGACTTCCTCCTTGGCCTCGTCGCAGCCGGCGACGTCGGCGAAGGTGACCTTGACCTGGTCCTCGCCCTGCAGCTTGGCGCGCGACTTGCCGAAGGACATGGCGCCCTTGGCACCGCCGCCACCGCCCTGCATCTGGCGCATCATGAAGATCCAGAAACCGATCAGCAGCAGCACCGGCAGGAAGTTCAGGACGATGCCCCAGAAGCCCGGGCCGGTCTTCGGCGGCTCGCGGGTGACCTCGATGTTCTTGCCCAGCAGCTGGTCGGTCAGCTTCAGGTCGATCGGGCCGATCACCTGGCCTTCGGTGCCGTCGCTGCGGCGATAGCGGATGACGTTGCTGGTCAGCGTGCTCTCGTCGGTGATCACCACCGAGCGGATGCGGCCGGACTCCACGTCCTGCAGGAAGCGGGTGTAGGTCGGCGCTTCGCCGCTCGAGGTGGTGGCGCCACGCGGAGAGAAGCTCTGGAACACCACCATCAGCACGACGGCGACGACCACCCAAAGCAGCAGATTCTTGGTCAAGTCGTTCATCCTCATCGCTCCGGTGCTTCCTTTTGTCTCTGTGATGTCCCGGCCGGGTCGGCCGGTTCGAGCTTACTTGATCTGGGCACGCTTGCCCTGACCGAGGGCGTAGACCTCCGGCGAGCGCTTGCGCGAGGCCGCCGGCTTGCGGATGACCACCCGCTCGTAGCGCCGGCGCAGCTCACGCACGTAGTCGTCGAACCCCACTCCCTGGAACAGCTTGATCAGGAAGGCGCCGCCCGGACGCAAGTGGGTGTCGGCAAACTCCATGGCCAGTTCCGCCAGGTGCATCGCGCGCGGCTGGTCGACCGCGTCCACGCCACTCATATTGGGGGCCATGTCGGAAAGCACAAGGTCGACCGACTGGCCGCCCAGGCGCGCTTCCAGTTCCGATAGAACGGCATCTTCCCTGAAATCCCCATGAAGGAAATCCACGCCGGCCAGCGGCGGCATCTCCAGGATGTCCAGCGCCACCACCCGCCCGCTGTCGCCCATGGCCTGGCGCACGTACTGCGACCAGCCGCCCGGGGCGGCGCCCAGGTCGACCACGACCATGCCCGGCTTGAGCAGGCGGTCGCGCTCGATCAGTTCTTCCAGCTTGTAGGCGGCGCGCGAACGCAGGCCCTCGGCCTGGGCCTTCTTCACATAGGGATCGGCGAAGTGTTCACGGAGCCAGCGCTGGCTGCTCTTGCTGCGGGAGGCCATGAGGGGTTCCCACGGGCGCGACCCGCGGCGGGGAGAGGGTCGGCCATGATACCCTGATCCGCCTATTTCACCCCCGGCCGGTATCCGATGCCCGTTGTCCTGACCTCCGCCCAGAACCGCTTCCTGCGCGGCCAGGCCCATGACCTGAAAGCCCTGATGCAGGTCGGCGGCAAGGGCATCACCCCGTCCCTGCTGGCCGAGCTGGACCAGTTGCTGGAGCACCACGAGCTGGTCAAGGTGAAGGTCGGCGCCGAGGATCGCGAGGCCCGCGACGCCATGATCGCCGAGCTGGCCGCACAGAGCGAAGCCGCCCTGGTCCAGCGCATCGGGCATACCGCCACGCTGTACCGCCCGGGCCGCGAGAAGCGCCAGATCGTGCTGCCGCGCGCCTGAGCAACGGGCCGACGCCATGCAGCTGAGCCAGGAACGCCCCGATTACAGCTACGTGCTGCGCGGTGCCGACGGGCAGCACGCCCGGGTCAACGACCGGGTCCTGCAGCGCAGCTTCGCGATCTCGCCCGACCAGCTGGTCGAGGACTGGGACGCCCCCGCGTCGGTCGCCGAGCTGGCCGTCGGCCACCTGGAACCGCTGCTGGCGCTCAAACCGGAACTGATCGTGCTGGGCACAGGCAGCAACCAGATCTTCCCGGCGTCGGCCGTCATGGCGGCCTGCATGAGCCGCGGCATCGGCATCGAAGTGATGAACAACGCCGCCGCCGCGCGTACGTTCAACGTGCTCGCCGCCGAAGGCCGGCGCGCCCTGGTGGCCATGCTGCTGGAACCGGCGGCCGGCTGACAGCGACGCCTTGCTCCCCGGCCGATTCCGGCCAGTGGAAACGGAACGGCGGCCCTGCCGTCCGTCAGGCACCAGGGCCGGGGCACGACCCGGCCCACCGGTGCCCAGTATTCGCCTTGGAAGCAGACAAGGCTGGCCCCAGCCGTCGTTCGGGGGGGGCAGCGCCCGAACCGGCATGGCTCCTGCGCATCGAAGAAGAGGCGCTACGGAGACGCCTTCTCCAGGACGAGATCGCCGGCCCGCGCGCCTGGACCGAGCCTCCAGCCGGGCGCCAGGTCGAGCGTCCACCCGTCGCCACGCAGGGCCGGAGCGTCTCCATGCACGGGCGCGGCGATCGTGACCGCGCTCCAGTCCTTCGCCATCAGCGCACCATCGTCGGCCTGGAGCTGGCCCCAGTCATCGACGATGCGCAGCTGCGGATACACGGTGCCGGCATCGTCCAGCGGCTGCAGCGTGCGCGGATCGAACTGCACCCGCATGTTGCGCAGCGCAAGCCTCAGCACCGGGCCATTCACGAATCTGTCGCGGTTGCGTGCGAGCTGCTCCTGGCGGGCTTGTTCGCGTGCGGCTTCGCTGCTGCGGAGCACACCGTCGACGTCGTACTCCGCCGCCGCTGCCTCGGCGCTGCGCTCGTGCGTCCCGCCTCCGAACCCGGTCGCCTCCGCCAGCAGTGCCGGCAATGAAGCAGTTCCGTCCAGGCGCGCGCGCCAACCCGGCGCGTAACGGTCGAGCAGCAGGCCATAGGCCGGCCCGGTCGCATAGGCGAAGGAGCGCACGAAACTGGCATCGGCCACATGCGCGTCCAGGTCGTCCAGCGCCGCCCTCGTCCGCTCTTCGTCCGTGGTGCCGGCGACCACGACGCCGGTGTACTCGGCCAGTCCTTCGTTCAGTTCCAGCGCGGTCTCGTTGCGTTCGGCATCGGCGGACGCCTCCCAGCGCCGGTGGCGGAACACCAGCGCATCGAACACCGCGCTGCGCCTCGCCTCGGCATCCGTGGCCTGCAGGGCACTGGCCAGCGCACGCCATTCCAGCTGCAGCCAGTAGCGGCCATCGCGTCCGTCGAGATGGGAATTGTCGCCGGCCTCCGACGACGCAAGCCCGAGCCGGGCCTGCAGGGTGTGGAACGACTCGTGCGCGATCAGCACCGCGCGCCTGCCTGGATCGTCCGGCAGCGGCCAGATCAACTGCGTCCAGCGTGTCCCCGACCAGGCGAAGGCGGTATTGGCGATGGTCTGGTCATCCGGCAACCTGCCGATGAACACGCCGTCGCGTTCCACCAGCCGTCCTTCGCCATCCCTGACGCTGGCCACCACGGCGCGGCTTCCCGGCTCCACCAGCATGATCGGCACGCACAGGGAGCCACCCCACAGCCTGCCGTCATCGCGCTCGCACAATGCACGGGCCTCATCGAAGACGGCACGCGCCGCGTCCGCGCGGATCGGCTCGGCCGCATGGGCCGGCAGGACGCCACATGCGATCAGCAACAACAGTTTCCTGGCCACACTCCAGCTCCCCTGAACAGAACCCGTTGGACTGACATCGGCCAGCATCGGAAGTTCACCACAGGACCGCGGTGCCGGCGAACGCACGGCGCGCTGCGCCGGGCCGGGGATCCGCCGGTGAACGATCGCCGTGCCGGTCAGCGCTTGGGCAGGTACAGCAACGGGTCGACCGGTTTGCCGTTGTGGCGGATCTCGAAGTGCAGCATGTCGCGCGATGCGCCGGTGCGGCCCATCTCGGCGATCTGCTCGCCGGCCTTCACGTTCTGGCCTTCGTTGACCAGGCGCTTGCGGTTGTGGCCGTACGCCGACAGCCACTGCTCGTTGTGCTTGACGATGATCAGCTCGCCATAACCGACCAGGCCGGCACCGGAGTAGACGACCACGCCATCGGCCGCGGCATTGACCGCCTGGCCGCTGCTGCCGCCGATGTCGACGCCCTGGCGGGTGTTGTCGCCGGCGACGAATCCATTGACCAGCACGCCCTGCGCCGGCCAGCGCCAGGCGAAGCCGCTGCTCGCCGGGACCGGCGCGGGCGCGGGCGCTGCAGGCTTCGGTGCGGGGGTCGCGGGCTGGGTCGCGGGACGCGGCGCGGCGGCCGTGCCCGTGCCGCTGCCAGACAGAGCGAGCCGCTGTCCGGGGTAGATGGTGTACGGCGGCTGCAGCCCGTTCCAGCGCGCCATGTCGGCGACCGACACACCGTTGCGCCGTGCGATCGAGTACAGGGTGTCGCCCCGCTGGACCAGGGTGGAGGCACCCGGCCTGCCGGTCGAGGCGGGAGCCGATGCGCTGCCTGCCGCGGGCGTGCGGACCACCGTGCTGCTGCAGGCGCCCAGCGCCACGATCAGCACGCCAGCCACCATCATCCGGATCAGCATGCGCTGCCTCGTCTCCGTCATTCGTCGTCCTTTGTTTCCTGCCAGTGCGATGTCGCGTCGTCGGTCAGACAGCCTGCGGACCCAGTGTGCCCGCGCGAGGCCGAACGGAGCGCCAACACGCCCGATCGATCCGTGCGCGGCTTCAGCCGGTGATCCGCTGCAGCAGCCCGTGCGCGGCCACGCCACCACCGCCGATCAGGATACCGAAGTAGATTATCGTGCCGATGTTGGCAAGATGACCCAGCAGCACCGCACCGCCGTCGCGCTGGATCAGGCCGATCGCATACAGCAGCAGCGCCAGGCCGGGGAAGGTGTTGCTGAAGGGAATGAAGCCGAACGGCGCCATCAGCAGCAGCGCGGCCAGGATGAAGCACAGGTTGTTGACGATGTCCTGCAGGCGCCCTTCCACCAGTGCGCGCAGGCGGTAGGGCCGGCTGATCTTTTCAAGCCGCCGCACCCAGACCATGCCGCCGGCCAGGCCGGGACGCAGCTTCGCCGCCGGCAGCGAGCGGGTCTTGAGCCGCTGCGGCAGCCACAGCGGCCGCCGGGCCAGGCGGCTGATGCCGACCAGCAGGATCGCCGCACCGAATACGGTGCTCACGCCCGGGATCGAGACCGGGATCATGAACACCAGGGTCAGCATGATGGTCAGCAGCAGCAGGCCTTCATCGCCGAACGCATCCAGCAGCTCGCCCAGGGTCAGCCGGTCTTCCGGCAGCTGTTCGATCACCGTGGCGATCTGGTCGCCCAGCGATGTGGCATCGGGGGGCGTGGTCGGGACGTTCTGCTCTGACATTCGCTTCAATCGATCATTCCGGACAGGAGGGGGACAAAGGTGACGGGCGCCAGGTGGGTCTCGTCGACGCCGCCATCCTCGCGTCGGACCAGGCGCACCAGGCTCTGCTGGGTGCTGCCGCCGACCGGGGCGATCAACTGGCCGCCGGGACGCAGCTGTTCGACCAGCGCCGGCACCAGCGCCGAGGCGGCTGCGGTCACCAGGACGGCATCGAACGGGCCATGCTCGGCCCAGCCGATGCGGCCATCGTCATGCTTGCTGCGCACGTTCATGCCCAGCGCGCGGAAGCGCTTGCGCGCCTGCCGCAACAGGTCGCCGATGCGCTCGACCGTGTAGACCTCCAGCCCGAGCGCGGCCAGCACCGCGGCCTGGTAGCCCGAGCCGGTGCCGATCTCCAGCACCCGGGACGGGGCGTTCTCCATCAGCACTTCGGTCATGCGCGCCACCACCCACGGCTGGGAGATGGTCTGGCCGAAACCGATCGGCAGCGCGGTGTCCTCGTAGGCGCGCATCGCCAGCGCCTCGTCGACGAACAGGTGGCGCGGCACGGCGCGCATCACGGTCAGGACGTGCTCGTCGCCGATGCCCGCCTCGCGCAGCCGTTCGACCAGCCGGTCGCGCACGCGCTGCGAGGTCATGCCCACGCCCAGCGCTTCGGGTTGCAGGCGCAGGCGTGGCGTCATGCCGCGTCTCCGCCGGCATCCAGCGCCGCGGTCAGGCCGCCGACCCAGCCCGCCACCTTCTCCAGCGCCTGGTAGCGGGTGAGGTCGACGTGGATCGGCGTGATCGAGATGTGGCCGGTCCGCACCGCGTGGAAGTCGGTGCCCGCGCCGGCGTCCTGCTCGGGGCCGGCCGGGCCGATCCAGTACACGGTGTGGCCGCGCGGATCGGACTGCGGGATGCAGGGTTCGGAGCGATGCCGGTTGCCGAGCCGGGTGACCTCGAAGCCGGCCACCTCGCCCCAGGCGCGGTCGGGCACGTTGACGTTGAGGATGGTGTCGGCCGGCAACGGGTCCGCCTTCAGGCGGGCGACGATCTCCACCGCGGCGCGCGCGGCGGTCTCGTAATGCTTCGCGTCGTGGTTGCGGGTGACCAGCGACACCGCCACCGCGGGCAGGCCGAGGAAGCGCCCTTCCATCGCCGCCGACACCGTGCCCGAATAGATCACGTCGTCGCCGAGATTGGCGGTGTTGTTGATGCCCGACACGACGATGTCCGGATCGAACTCGAACATGCCGGTCAGCGCCAGGTGCACGCAGTCGGTGGGCGTACCGGCCACCGAGCAGGTGTAGTGGTCGATCCGCTTGACCCGGATCGGCAGATCCAGGGTCAGCGAATTGCTGGCGCCGGAGCGGTCCCGGTCGGGTGCGACCACATAGACCTCGTGACCGGCGTCACGCAGATGTTCCGCCAGGATGCGGATGCCTGGGGCATCCACGCCGTCGTCGTTGCTGACCAGTACGCGCATGGGCTTCCTCGATAACCCGGGCATGATACCGGATGCGTCCGGCGCGGTTGCGCCGGACCGCGCGGGCGCTACCCTGTGCGGCATGATCGACGACGACGATGACGACGCTGCGCTGTTCCGTGATGCGATCGGCAAGGTCGCACCGCTGCGCAGCGATGCCGCACCGCCACCGGCGCGCCCGCGGCCACGTCCGACCATCCGCCGCGACGATCCGGCCGGCCCCCTGTCCACCTCGCTCGCGGCCGCCGACGGCAGCACCCTGGAACGTGGCGACGTCAGCGCGTTCCGGCGCGAACGGGTGCCCGCCCAGGTCTGGCAACGGCTGCGGCGCGGCCAGTTCTCGGCCCAGGACGAACTGGACCTGCACGGCGCCAACGCCCTGCAGGCCGAACTGCTGCTTGCGCGCTTCATCGTCGAGGCGACCGATGCCGGCATGGGCTGCGTGCGCATCATCCACGGCAAGGGCGCGGGCGCCGATACCGCCGTGCCGGTGCTGAAGAACCTGGTCGATCGGGTCCTGCGCCAGCGCGGCGACGTGCTGGCCTTCCATTCCGCGCCGCCGGCGCAGGGCGGCACCGGCGCACTGCTGGTGCTGCTGGCCGCACGCTAGCCGGCAGGCACGTACGCGCCGGTATCCAGGCGTGATCGCCACCTTCGCACGGGCGCCACGACACGCCCGGCAGCGCACGGCGGCGGCGCGCGGCAGGGCCCGGGGAAGCGCCGCGACACCGCCGCGGCCTACCGGCAATGGACCCCTGCCCCTAGAATGCACGCCATGGACGCCCCCACCTTTACCGCCCGCGACCTCGCCGAACGCTTCTCGCTGCAGCTGCATGGCGATGGCGACGCCGTGGTCGCGGGGGTCGCGACCCTGGCCAATGCCGGCGCGCGCCAGCTCGCCTTCCTCGCCAATCCGCGCTACCGCTCGCAGCTGGACACCTCGCAGGCCGGCGTGGTCGTGGTCCGCGCCGACGATGCGCAGGCGGTGCGCGGCACCGCCCTGGTCGCCCGCGATCCCTACGTCGCCTTCGCCCGCATCGGCGCCCTGTTCGAGCGCGTACCCGCGCGCGCGGCCGGGATCCATACCAGCGCGGCGATCGATCCCAGCGCCGAGATCTCGCCGGATGCGCACATCGGCCCGTTCGTCAGCGTCGGCGCGCGCAGCCGCATCGGGGCCGGCTGCGTCATCGGCCCGAACTGCACGATCGGCGAGGACTGCGAGCTCGATGCCGGCTGCGAACTGCAGGCGCGGGTGAGCCTGGTGGCGCGCGTGCGCCTGGGCAAGCGCGTGCGGATCCTGCCGGGCGCCGTGCTCGGCGCCGCCGGTTTCGGCCTGGCGATGGACGCCGGCCAGTGGGTCAACGTGCCGCAGCTCGGCGGCGTGGTGGTCGGCGACGACTGCGAGATCGGCGCCAACAGCTGCATCGACCGCGGCGCGCTCGACGACACCGTGCTCGAGGACGACGTCCGCATCGACAACCTGGTCCAGATCGGCCACAACGTGCGCATCGGCGCGCATACCGCGATGGCCGGCTGCTCGGCCGCGGCCGGCAGCGCGAAGATCGGCCGCTACTGCCTGATCGGCGGCGGCGCCGGCGTGCTGGGCCATCTGGAGGTCTGCGACAAGGTGATGATCACCGCGATGTCGCTGGTCACCCACTCGATTCATGCACCGGGCGAGTATTCGTCCGGCACCCCGCTCACCGACAACCGGACCTGGCGCAAGAACGCCGCCAGGTTCAAGCAGCTGGATGCGCTGGCGCGTCGCGTCAACGCCTCCCACCAGGAACGATCCGAATGAACGAAACCGTGCAGTTGCCCATCGACGTCAACACCATCCGCACCCTGATCCCGCATCGCTACCCGTTCCTGCTGGTGGACAAGGTGGTGGACCTGGACATCGAGGGCAAGCGCATCGTCGCGCACAAGAACGTCACCATCAACGAGCCGTTCTTCCAGGGCCATTTCCCGACCCAGCCGATCATGCCCGGCGTGCTGATCATCGAGGCGCTGGCCCAGGCCGGCGGCGTGCTGACCCAGCTCAGCCTGGGCCGCGACGCGCAGTCCAAGCTGTTCTACATGGTCAAGGTCGACAACGCCCGCTTCAGCAAGCAGGTCATTCCCGGCGATGTGCTGGAGCTGCACGTGCAGGTCAAGCGCGTGATCCGCAACATGGCCGTCTACTACGGCGAGGCCAAGGTGGCCGGCGAGATCGTCGCCTGCGCCGAGATCCTGTGCGCCGGTACCCGCGAGTAAGGACGAGGAGGCCGCGATGAGCGACACCGCTCCGCTGATTCACCCCACCGCCGTGGTCGACCCGGGCGCGCGCCTGGGGTCCGGCGTGCGCATCGACGCGTTCACCCTGATCGGCCCGGACGTGGAGATCGGGGACGATTGCCGGATCGGGCCGCACTGCAGCTTCCACGGGCCGACCAGGATCGGCCAGCGCAACCACTTCGTCGGCCATGTGGCGGTCGGCGGCGAGCCGCAGGACAAGAAGTACGCCGGCGAACGCACCGAACTGGTGATCGGCGACGACAACGTGTTCCGCGAATTCGTCACCCTGAACCGCGGCACCGGCAATGGCGGCGGGGTCACCCGCATCGGCAACGGCAACTGGATGCTCGCCTATACGCACGTGGCGCACGACTGCATCGTCGGCGACAACTGCGTGTTCTCGAACAACACGACCCTGGCCGGCCACGTGACCGTCGACGACTACGTGATCATCAGCGGCTTCGCCGGTGCCCACCAGTTCTGCCGGATCGGCGCGCATGCGTTCCTGGCGATGGGCGCACTGGCCAATGGCGACGTGCCGCCGTACACGATGGTCGGCGGCAACTCGCTGGGCCGTCCGCGCGGCATCAACAGCGAAGGCCTGAAGCGCCGCGGTTTCGATGCCGAGCGCATCACCGCGATCAAGCGCGCCTACCGCACCCTGTTCGTCGCCGGCCTGCCGCTGGCCGAGGCCAAGGCCCTGCTCGCCGAGCAGGCCAAGTCCAGTGCCGACGTGCAGCTGCTGGTGGATTTCCTCGATGGCGGCGAACGGCCGCTGCTGCGGTGAACGCGGCGCTGCAAGACGCGCCGGCGCACGGCGCCCCGCGGATCCTGCTGATCGCCGGCGAAACCTCGGGCGATGCGCTCGGCGCCGGCCTGATCGGCGAACTGCGCACGCGCTTCCCGGAGGCGCAGTTCGCCGGCATCGGCGGCGACGCGATGCGCGGCGCCGGCTGCGAGACCTGGCATGACGCCAGCGAACTGGCGGTGATGGGACTGGTCGAGGTGCTGCGGCACCTGCCGCGCCTGCTCAGGCTGCGCCGCGAGTTCCGCGAGCGCGGCCTGGCCTGGCAGCCGGACGTGGTGATCGGCATCGACGCGCCCGACTTCAACCTGGCCGTGGAGCGCTGGTTCAAGCAGCGCGGGATCCGCACCGTGCATTACGTCAGCCCCTCGGTCTGGGCCTGGCGCGAGAAGCGCGCCGAGAAGATCGGCAGCAGTGCCGACCGCGTGCTGTGCCTGTTCCCGATGGAGCCGCCGATCTACGCGCGGCACGGCATCGATGCCCGCTTCGTCGGCCATCCGATGGCCGACGCGATGCCGATGCAGCCGGACCGCGCCGCGGCGCGCGCGCGCCTGGGCCTGTCCGACAACGCGCCGGTGCTGGCGGTCCTGCCGGGCAGCCGCCTGGGCGAGATCGACAAGCTGGGCGAGACCTTCTTCGAAGCGGCCTGGCAGGTCTCGGAACGGATGCCGGCGCTGCAGGTCGTGGTGCCGGCCGCCAACGCCGCCTGCCGCGCCCTGCTGCAGGCGCAGCTCTCGCGTTCAGCCCTGCCCGCGCTGCAGTCGCAGCTGTTCGACGGCCAGGCGCGCGACATCCTGGCCGCCGCGGACGTGGTGCTGCTGGCCTCGGGCACCGCCACGCTGGAAACCATGCTGTCGAAGCGGCCGATGGTGGTCGGCTACCGGATTTCGGCGCTGACCTACCGGATCGTGCAGGCGCTGAAGCTGCTCAAGGTCCAGCGCTATTCGCTGCCGAACGTGCTGGCCGGCGAGGCGCTGGTGCCGGAACTGATCCAGGACGCCTGCACGCCCGAGCGCCTGGCGGCCGAGGTGCTGCGCTGGTTCGAGCATCCGGAAGCGGTGCAGGCCCTGCAGCCGCGCTTCGCCGAACTGCACGAACTGCTGCGCCAGGATGCCTCCGCACGCGCGGCCGATGCGGTCGCCGGGCTGCCCGGACTGGGGCCGGTCGCGCCATGAGCGCGACGATGCGGCGCCGGCGCACGGGCAGCGGCCAGGCCGGGGCCGACCTGTTCCCGCTGGCACGCGACCGGCTGCTGACCGCCGGCGTCGACGAGGCCGGGCGCGGGCCGCTGGCCGGTCCGGTGGCGGTGGCCGCGGTGATCCTCGACCCGGCACGCCCGATCGACGGGCTGGACGATTCCAAGAAGCTCACCCATGCGCGCCGCGAGGCGCTGTATCCGCTGATCCGCGAACGCGCGCTCGCCTGGCACATCGAGCTGGTCGAGGTGGACGAGATCGACCGCATCAACATCCTGCAGGCGACGCTGGAAGGCATGCGCCGCTCGATCGCCGCCCTGCAGCCGCGCGCAGAACTGGTCAGGATCGACGGCAACACCGTGCCCCGTGGCCTGGACTGCGCGGCCGAAGCGGTGGTCGGTGGCGACGCGCTGGTGCCGGCGATCATGGCCGCCTCGATCCTGGCCAAGGTCGCCCGCGACCGGCACATGACCGAACTGCATGCCGCGCATCCGCACTACGGGTTCGACCTGCACAAGGGCTATCCCACGCCGGCACACCTGGCGGCGCTGGCCCTGCACGGCCCCTGCCCCCATCACCGGCGCAGCTTCGCCCCGGTACGCAGCGCCTGGGAGCGCCTGGCCGCGGTCCCGGCCTGACCCAGCCGGGGACACGCCCGGACAACGGCGGAACCCGCGGAACCCCACAACGCGAAAGCCCGCCGTCCGGCGGGCTTTCGCTGCAGGCATGGCGCCAGGCACGCCTCAGTGGTGATGACCACCGTCGCCGTGCACGTGGCCGTGCTCGATTTCCTCGGCAGCGGCCTCACGGACCTCGATGATCTCGACATCGAAGTGCAGGTCCTTGCCGGCCATCGGGTGGTTCAGGTCGACGTCGACCACGCTGTGGCCGACCTTCTGCACGGTGACCGCACGCGGACCGAAGTTGGTCTGCAGCACGACCTGGGCGCCCGGCTGAAGGCGGGTCTCGCCGAAATGCTTCTTCGGGATCCGCTGGGTCATGCCCTCGCGGCGCTCGCCGTAGGCATCGGCCGCCGACACGTCGACGCCGAAGCTGTCGCCGGCCTGCTTGTCCTGCATCGCGTTCTCGAGGCCCGGGATGATGTTGCCGTGGCCGATCAGGATCGCCAGCGGCTCACGGTCCTTCGAGCTCTCGATCGGCTCCTGGCCGACTTCGGAAACGGTGTAGTGGAAGCGGACGACGCGGTCTTTTTCGATCTTCATGCGCAACTCTGTCTGGCTGCCGTGCTCGGCAGCGGGGGTGGGCGGCTTGTCTGCCGGAGGGTACTACGGCGATGATGCCCGCCGTGACGATGACCCCGCATTATCCCGGCTCGCCCGTGCCCATGCCAGTTTCCAGATGGCTGGCCGGACTGCTCATCCTGCTGACGCTGGCGGCCTGCGGGCGCGAGACCGTCCGCCCCGGCGCGCCGTCGGCCGCCCCCGCGCGCAGCTGGCCGACCGTCGCGCCCGCCGATCCGGCAGCGGCCAACGCGGTGACCCTGCGCGCGATCAGCCTGGTCGGCACGCCGTACCGCTACGGCGGCAACACGCCCGAATCGGGGTTCGACTGCAGCGGCCTGGTCAACTACGTGTTCCGCGACATGCTCGACCTGCGCCTGCCGCGCAGCTCCGGCGACCTGGCCCGGGCACAGGGTCCGAAGGTGGCGCCGGAACGCCTGGCCGCCGGCGACCTGGTGTTCTTCGCCGACCGCGGCGTGGTCTATCACGTCGGCATCTATATCGGCGAAGGGCGCTTCGTTCATGCGCCGAGCACCGGCGGCAGCGTGCGCCTGGATCGGCTGGATGGCCCGTACTGGCGGGATCATTACAGCGGCGCGAAGCGGGTCCTGCTCTGAAAGCGAACCCGGGTCACATTTTCACTTACGAAAATTTAACTTTTTTTGAACACCCCTCTCACCCATCCGGGGCATGATCGGCGCTTCGTTTTTTCCGTGTGACCGCCGCGTGACGACAGAAGACCTGAAGCTAGGCCTGCCAGCCCTCGCCCCGCCCCGCCTCACCCGGGCACGCCGTTTCCTGCTGCTGCCCCTGCTCGCCACCTGCGCGTTTCCCGCGCTGGCAGCCCCGGAACCGGCCGCCATCGTTCCGGAAACCATCGAACTGCAGCAACCGCTGGTCCCGCACCTCGATCTTCCTCTCGCCGAGGCCAGCGCAGCGCCGGCACCGGCGGCTGCCACAGGCGCCGCCACGCCGGCCGCCGCTCCCGCCACCGGGTCCACCCTGCGCCGCAAGGCCGACGCCGCCGCCACCGCCACGCTGGCCGCGCTGCTGCCGCACCTGGCCGGCAACGACGCCCTTCCGCTGCTGGACCGCTCGGCGATGTTCGCCGGCGACATCAGCCGCCTGATCAATGCCTACGAACTCGGCCAGGGCGCCGAGGGCCGCACCCAGCAGGGCGCCGCGGCCGCGCAGGCCGTCGCCGACAACCGCGTGCAGCAGGTGCTCAAGGGCGCGATGTCGCTGGTCGGCACGCCGTACCGCTGGGGCGGCACCTCGCCCGATACCGGCTTCGACTGCAGCGGCCTGGTCGGCTATGTGTTCCGCAACGTGCTCGGGGTCGAGCTGCCGCGCGTCTCGCGCGAAATCGCCGGCATCGGCGAGGGCGAGCTGATCAAGGATCGCGGCGCCCTGAGCCCGGGCGACTTGGTGTTCTTCGGCATGCGCGGCCGCATCAACCATGTCGGCATCTATGTCGGCGAAGGCCAGTTCCTGCATGCGCCGAGCCGCGGCAAGGACGTGCGCGTGGACAGCATGACCGGCGGCTACTGGGGCACCCGCTTCATGCAGGCGCGCCGGATCGACCTCTGATCCAGGCGTTCCGCCGATCCGCACAAGGCCGCCTCCGGGCGGCCTTGTCGTTTCCGGGGCCATTGCAGCGCGCGCAGGCGCCGGCTCCCCGATCAGGCGTCGCGCCGCGCGATGCCGCGCAGCAGCGTGACCCGATGCCGGGGCTGCGGCATCGTCACCGGAACGGGGACGGGGGAACAGGCCGATGCAGGCTTCGCTGCTGACCAATGCGCTGCTGCCGCTGGCACTGGGCGTGATCATGTTCGGGCTGGGGCTGGGCCTGACGCTGGACGACTTCCGTCGGGTCGCCCGGTATCCGCGCGCGGTGCTGACCGGGCTGGGCCTGCAGATCCTGATCCTGCCCTGGGCCGCGTTCGCCCTGGCGCTGGCGTTCCGCCTGCCGCCGGAACTGGCGGTGGGGCTGATGCTGCTGGCGGCCTCGCCCGGCGGCGCCACCGCCAACATCTACAGCTACCTGGCGCGCGGCGACGTGGCGCTGAACATCACCCTGACCGCGATCAACAGCGCGCTGTGCCTGCTGACCCTGCCGCTGATCCTCAACCTGGCGCTCGAGCACTTCCTCGGTGCCGGCCAGTACGTGCCGCCGCCGACGCGCAAGGTGGTCGAAGTGGCGCTGATCATCGTCCTGCCGGTGGCCCTGGGCATGCTCGCGCGGTCGCGCGCCCCGGCCTTCGCCACCCGCGCAGAGAAGCCGCTGCGGCTGCTCTCCATCGTGGTGCTGGCGCTGCTGATCGTCGCCGCGGTCGCGCAGGAATGGCGGACGCTGGTGTCGCACCTGGCGGTGGTCGGCCTGGCCTGCCTGCTGTTCAACCTGGTCAGCATGGGCGCCGGCTACCTCGCGCCGCTGGCGTTGCGCCTGCCGCGCCGGCAGGCGGTGGCGATCGCGATGGAGATCGGCATCCACAACGGCACGCTGGCGATCTTCATCGCGCTCAACGTACTGGGCAACGCGGCCATGTCGGTGCCGGCCGCGGTCTACAGCCTGCTGATGTTCTTCACCGCCGCCGGGTTCGCCTGGTGGGCAGTGCGGACGGCGCGGGCAGGCGATCCGGGGATGGCGTGAACGGCGGCCAGCGGTGATGCTGGACGATCGTTCCCGTCCACGGACTTCCCGATGCGCCACGTGCTGCTGCCCTGCCTGCTGTTGCTGTGCTCCACCGCCGCTGCCTCCGATACACCGCGCACGGTCTACCGCGGCGCGACGCTGATCGACGGGACCGGCACTCCGGCCCGGAGCGGCACCAGCATCGTGGTCGAGGGCGAGCGCATCGCCGCGGTCCTGCCCGATGCCGAAGTCGACACCACCGATGCGCAGATCGTGGACCTGCACGGGCGCTACGTGCTGCCGGGGCTGATCGACACCCACGTGCACCTGGCCACGCCGCCGGATGCGGCCAAGGCGCGCGCATCGCTGCAGCGCCAGTTGCTGGCCGGCGTGACCGCGGTCCGCAGCATGGCCGACGACCTGCGCCCGGTCGGCGAACTGGCCCGACAGGCCCTGGTCGGCGAAATCCCGGCACCCGACATCCACTACGCGGCGCTGATGGCCGGCCCGGGCTTCTTCACCGATCCGCGCACGATCGCCGTGACCCGCGGCTACACGCCGGGCAAGACACCCTGGATGCAGGCCGTCGACGAACGGACCGACCTGGTCCAGGCCGTCGCCCTGGCACGCGGCACCTCGGCCAGCGGGATCAAGCTGTACGCCGACATGCCCGCCCCGCTGCTGGCCAGGATCACGGCCGAGGCGCATCGCCAGGGCATTCCGGTCTGGACCCACGCCGCGGTGTTCCCCGCCCTGCCGGCCGACAATGTCGCCGCTGGCGTCGACGTGATCTCGCACAGCTGCCCGCTCGGCTACCAGGCCTCGCCGCGCAAGCCGGCCACCTACCACGAGCGCACGCCGGTGGACGAATCGGTCTACGCCGGCGACATGCCGGCCGCGATCATCGCGCTGTTCGCGCAGATGGCCGAGCGCGGCATCGTCCTCGACGCCACCAACCTGGTCTACCGCCGCCACGCCGAGGAATACGCGCGCACCGGCCAGGGCGCACCGCCGCGCTGCAGCGCCGAACTGACCTACCGCCTGACCGCGCAGGCCTGGCGCCAGGGCGTGCCGATCTCCAGCGGGACCGATGGCGAGACCCCGCCGGATGCGCCGTTCCCGGCCCTGCACGACGAGCTCGAACTGCTCGCCGGCCCGGTCGGCATGCCGCCGATGGAGGTGATCCGCGCGGCGACCGCGACCGCCGCGCGCGCCCTCGGCCAGGCCGAGGCGATGGGCACGATCGAAGCAGGCAAGCTCGCCAACCTGGTGGTCCTGGCGGAAGACCCGCTGCAGGACATCGCCCACCTGCGCAGCGTGACCATGACCGTCAAGCGCGGCGTACGCCATCCACGCATCGACGCGCCACCGCTCGCTGGACGGTGACCGCGGCCGCTGGCCTCAGGCCGCGTCCTCGCGCTCGACGCCCACGTTGCTCGACGCCTGGCGGTAGACCGCCTGGTCGAGCAGGCCGGTCTCCTTGGCCACCAGTACCGGCACCAGCATCTGCCCGGTCACGTTGGTCATGGTCCGCATCATGTCGAGGATGCGGTCGATCGCCACCAGCAGGCCGATGCCTTCCAGCGGCAGGCCGGCCGCGCTCAGCACCACGGTCACCATCACGATGGCCGTGCCGGGCACGCCGGCGGTGCCGAAGCTGCCCAGCACCGAGGCCAGCAGGATCACGAAATACTGGTCGACCGACAGGTCCAGGCCGAAGTACTGGGCGACGAATACGCTGGTCAGCGCCGGGAAGATCGCGCCGCAGCCGTCCATCTTGATGCTGGCGCCCAGCGGCACCGCGAACGCGGCGTAGTTCCTGTCCACGCCCAGGTTGTGGGTGACGCTGCGGATCGCCACCGGCATCGAGGCGAAGCTGGACGAACTGACGAAGGCCACCTGCATGCCCGGCGCCGCGCCGCGGAAGAACTTCAGCGGGTTCAGGCCGTGCGCCAGCAGCAGGCCGCCGTAGACCAGCACGATCTGCAGCGCGCAGGCCAGGTACAGCGCGAACACGAAGGTGCCCAGCGGCAGCAGCTTCTCGAAGCCGTAGCCGCCGACCAGGCCGGCGATCAGGCCGAAGGTGCCCAGCGGGGTCATTTCCAGCACGAAGCGGGTGACCTGGATCATCGTGTCGCTGGCCTCGGCGGCCAGGGCGCGCAGCCGCGCCGCACGCTCGCCGAGCTTGACCAGGGCGAACCCGACCAGGCCGGCGAAGAAGATCACCTGCAGGATCCTGCCGTCGGCCAGCGCCTTGAACGGATTGGCCGGGACCACGTCCAGCAGCACCTGGACCGGGCCGGGAACCTCGCGCGGCACGAAGTCCGCGGCCATCTCCAGGCCGGTGATGCCATGGCCGGGCTTGAGCACCAGCCCCACCGCCAGGCCGACGCCCACCGCCAGCGCCGCGGTCGCCGCGAACCACAGGAAGGTGCGCCCGCCCAGCGCGGCCACCGACTTCTGCCCGTGCAGCGAAGCCACGGCATTGATCACCGCGAACAGCACCAGCGGGACCGCGATCATCTTGATCAGGGTGACGTACAGCGTGCCCAGCGGGCCGAACCAGGTCTGCGCCGCCGGGCCCATCGCCCAGCCCGCGAGCGCGCCCAGCACGAAACCGGCCAGCACGCGCTGCCAGAACGGAATGGCCAACCAGGCCGATACCAGCTTCATCCGCAAACACCCGAATCGAGGGACGGGGCACGATAGCCCAGTGCGGCGGCGGTGGCGATGGCGCCGGTGGAACGCCGACGTGTCATCGATACGACACCCGTCTGCCGGCATAATTCACGCACTCCCGCAGGCCCTTCGCTGCCTGGCGACGACGGCCCGGCGGCCGGCGCAACGCTGGCGGTGTCGGCTGCGGCCCGGATCACCAGCTGGAAGCACGATGCGCCGTTTCGATTCCGCCCTGCCCCTGACCGCCCTGTGCGCGGCCCTGACCACCCTGATCGGCTGTTCCACCGCCCCGGCCCGGCCCGCCGCCGCCCCGGGCGCCATCGCCATCGACGTCCCTGCCGTGGCCCATCCGGCCGGCGAAACCCCCGACTGGTGGTACCGCAGTGGCGCCGCGCGCGCGGCCGGCAACGGCGCCATGGCCGGCAAGGCCAGGAACGTCATCCTGTTCCTCGGCGACGGCATGAGCCTGACCACGGTCGCCGCCGCACGGATCCTGCAGGGCCAGCGCGCCGGCAACCCCGGCGAGGAAAACCTGCTGAGCTGGGAGCATTTCCCGCAGACCGCCTTCAGCAAGACCTACAACACCGATTCGCAGACGCCGGACTCGGCCGGCACGATGAGCGCGATCACCACCGGGGTGAAGACCCACATGGGCGCGATCGGCGTCTCGGCCGGCCCCCGCCTCGACTGCGCCGACAGCCTCGGCAAGCATCGCCTGACCTGGCTGCAGCTGGCCGACGCGGCCGGCATGGCCACCGGCATCGTCAGCACCGCGCGCCTGACCCACGCGACCCCGGCGGCAACCTATACGCACGTCCCGGACCGCAACTGGGAAAACGACACCGACCTGCCGCCCGAAGCCGTGGCCCAGGGCTGCCGCGACATCGCCAGCCAGCTGGTCACCGCCGACTACGGCCGCGGCCCGCTGGTCATGCTCGGTGGCGGGCGTGGCGAGTTCACCACCGTCGAACAGCGCGACCCGGAGTACGACGACAAGGTCGGCCAGCGTCTGGACGGCCGCGACCTGATCGCCGAATGGAAGTCCCTGCATCCGCAGGGCGCCTACGTCTGGAACCGCGAGCAGCTGCGCGCCGCCGCCGATGCGCCGGCGATCTTCGGCCTGTTCGAGCCCGACCACATGCAGTTCGAGTACGAGCGCGACACCGCCGCCGAGCCCAGCCTGGCCGAGCTGACCCGCGCCGCGATCGCGCGCCTGTCGCGCGAACCGAACGGCTACGTGCTGATGATCGAAGGCGCACGCATCGACCACGCCAACCACTACGGCAACGCCTATCGTGCGCTGGACGAGACCGTGGCGATGTCCGATGCCGTGCAGGCCGCGATCGACGCGACCTCGGCCGACGACACCCTGATCGTGGTCACCGCCGACCACTCGCACACGCTGAACTTCGTCGGCTACCCGGTGCGCGGCAACGCGATCCTCGGCAAGGTCCGCGGCGGCAGCGGCGAGGACGGCGACCCGAAGACCTATGCACGCGATGCCAGCGGCCTGCCCTACACCACGCTCAGCTACGCCAACGGCCCCGGCCACACCGGCGCCAGCAACCGCCAGCCGGCCGGCCCGAAGCGGTTCCTGCATTCGCCCAGCAGCATCGAGCCGGCCGACGGCCGCCCCAACCTCACCGAAGTCGACACCGAGCACCCGGACTACCTGCAGGAAGCGCTGGTGCCGATGGGCTCTGAATCGCACGGCGGCGAGGATGTCGGCATCTGGGCGAGCGGCCCCGGCAGCGCGGCGATCCGCGGCACGGTCGAGCAGAACGCGATCTACCACTTCATCGTGCAGTCCACGCCACGCCTGCGCGGCAGGCTGTGCGAGGCCGGCACCTGCGACGCCAACGGCGTACCGGTCGAGCTGCCGCAGCCGAAGGATTTCATGAAGCAGCACTGACACGCCGCGGATGCGATGGCGGCCACGCGCCGCCTCGCACCTGCGCACGCGTGGATCGGCGCATCGCCGTGCGCGCGGCGAACGACGGAACGCCCGCCACGGACCCGATCCGTGGCAGCGCGCCGATGTCGCAGCCACGTGCCCGTTGCCAGCGTCGCGACCGGACGAAGAGGCGACGCTGGACGTTCCGGTTCCAGCAGCGGCCACGGATCATCAGGCGCATGCATCCATGCGCTGCCGCATCAGGCATGCCGGCGCAGCGCACCGCGTCACCGCACGACCCGCAAGCAGCGTCCCGACACGCGCACCGCCATGGCGGTGCGCGCCCGGCCTGCGCGTCAGAACGGCTTGGCCAGCACCAGCCAGATCACGCCGACCAGCAGCAGCACCGGCACTTCGTTGAACACGCGCAGGGCGCGCGGCGACGGCAGCGTGCGGCCCTTGTCCAGGCCCTTCAGCCAGCGGCCGGCCACGATGTAATGGGCCATCAGCAAGGCGACCAGCATCAGCTTGGCGTGCACCCAGCCCGCGCCACGCCCCATGCCGAAGTACAGCCACAGCGCCAGACCCAGCACCACCGCCAGGCCGAACATCATGTGGCCGAAGCCGTACAGGCGCCGCCCCATCAGCGACAGGCGCGCGCGCACCTCGGGATGCGCACCGGCCTCGGCGAGGTTGACCAGGATCCGCGGCAGATAGAACACGGCCGCCATCCAGGCGATGACGAACAGCAGGTGGAAGGTCTTGACCCAGAGATACATGCTTGGCGTGCTCCACGGCTGGCTCGGCGATGCCCGGATTTTCGGCCATGGCCTCGCCATGTGTCCAACCGCTGGCGGAGATGGCCGCGGAATGTGAGCATGACGCCCCCGCCGAGTCCGGACCAGCGCGTTGCCGATGAAGACCTACGACCGCCGCTATTTCGACCACTGGTACCGCGACCAGTCCCTGCACGACCCGCAGCGCCTGGCACGCAAGGTGGCGCTGGCGGTGTCGGTGGCCGAACACCACCTGGAACGCCAGGTGCGCACCGTGCTCGACATCGGCTGCGGCGAAGGCGCCTGGCGCGCCCCGCTGCTGAAGCTGCGGCCGAAGCTGCAGTACATGGGCTTCGACAGCAGCGAGTACGCGGTCGCCCGCCACGGCGCACGCCGCAACCTGCATTACGCCCGCTTCGGCGACTTCGAATACCTGCGCCCCTGCGCACCGGTCGACCTGCTGGTCTGCGCCGACGTGCTGCACTACCTGCCTTCGCGTGAACTCACCCGCGGCCTGCGCGGCCTGGGCGAACTGTGCGGCGGCGTCGCATTCCTGGAGACATTCGCGGCCGAGGACGAGTTCGAGGGCGACACCGTCGATTTCCAGGCGCGCCCGGCCCGCTGGTATCGCCGGCGGCTGCAGGCGGAAGGATTCACCTCGGTGGGCTCGCATTGCTGGCTGGCGCCGGCACTGGCGGACACGGCCTCGGCGCTCGAGCGCGGCTGAGCGCCATCGACGTTCCATCTGCGCGCCCGTCCATCAGGCGGCGCGCTGCTCTTGTCGTTGTCGTTGTCGTTGCTGTTGCTGTTGCTGTTGCTGTTGCGGATGCGGACGCGGACGCGGACGCGGATGCAATGCTCTGGCTCTGGCAGCGCTCTGGCCCTGGCTCTGGCTTGGGCCCTTGATCCACTCGAGCCGTAGAGCGAGCCGAGCATCGCAGCGGCGATGGGGGCGAAGAGGCCCACGTGTCTGAGCGCAGCGAGTTGTGGGCCGACCCCATCGACGCGAGAAGCACAGGGAACCGTCGCGCAGCGACGGATCGCGTCCGGCGACGGCGGTTTTGCTTACTTTTGCCAAGACAAAAGTAAGCCGCGCAACAGCGCGGAAGCCGTTGGCCTTAGGATTCTGCTCCATAGCATTGAGACGCACTGAAGCGAAGACCGCAGCACTGCAGAAGCAAAGCAACAGCTCACGCCAAAGCCAGAGCTTTCCAGCAACAGCTTCCGCACTGTCGTGCGGCTTACTTTTGTCTTGGCAAAAGTAAGCAAAACCGCAGGCGCCGACACTCGCCGATGCGACGCATCGGTGCCCTGTGCTTCTCGCCAATCAGGGCACGGCGCCCAAACTCGCTTCGCTCAGACAAGGGCGCCTCTTCGGCCCTGACTGTCTGCGATGCTCGGCTCGCTTTAAGGCGCAGACCGTCAACGTCAAAATCAACGGCAACGGCGGGGATGCCGCACGCTGGCTGTTCAATGAGGCAGCGCCTCTGGCAGTAGGACACCGCGCACCGGGATCCCTGACACCTGCAGGCGATCAGCGACCAGCAGCGTCCGACAGACTCACCTGCGCCGCGCCGCCCATTCCTGCACGATGGCCGCGATCGCCGCCACCCCATCAGTCAACGCCGCCGGCCCCGGCTGCAGGATCAGCGGCGACTTGATCTCGTGCAGCTCACCATCGCGCACCGCGGGAATCGCCGACCAGCCAGGCCGTGCGACCACCTGCTCCGGACGGAACTTCTTCCCGCACCACGACCCCAGGATGATGTCCGGCGCGCGTGCGATCACCGGGTCGCCATCGGCCAGGATCCGCGCCTTCGCCAGTGGTTCGGCCGACAGCTCGGGGAAGGCATCGTCGCCACCGGCGATGCGCACCAGTTCGGCCACCCACTGGATGCCGGTGATGATCGGCGTGTCCCATTCCTCGAAATAGACCTTCGGCCGCCGCGGCAGGCGCGCCGCGTCGGCGGCGATGAGATCGAGCCCGCGCTGCAGGGTGTCGGCGTAGGCATCTGCTCGTGCGGCCACGCCGACCAGCGCGCCGAGCCGGCGGATGTAGTCGAGGATGCCGTCGACGCTGCGGTGGTTGGCGATCCAGACCTCGACGCCGCGCCGGACCAGTTCGGCGGCGATATCGGCCTGGATGTCGGAAAAGCCGATTGCCATGTCCGGGCGCAGCGCCAGGATCGCGTCGATCTTCGCGCTGGTGAAGGCGCTGACCTTGGGCTTCTCGCGCCGCGCCTGTGGCGGCCGCACGGTGAAGCCGGAGATGCCGACGATGCGGTCCTGCTCACCGAGCGCGTACAGGGTCTCGGTCGGTTCCTCGGTCAGGCAGACGATGCGGCGCGGCCCCATGCTCAGGTCTCCAGACGACGGCGGAAGTAGACCACGCGCTCGGTTTCCTCGAAGCCGCAGGCCGCATGCGCGGCCTGGCTGCCGGTGTCGTCCAGCGCGGTGTCCGAGGCGAGCTCGCTGCAGCCCTGCGCGCGCGTCCAGTGCACGACCGCCTGGACCAGCGCGCGGCCGACCCCGTGCCCGCGCCAGGCCGGCTCCACGTACCAGCCCTCGAGAAAGCCGACCGGCGAGCTGTCGGTGCCGTTGACGTAGCCGCGCCGCAGCGCGGCCTCCGCCAGGCCGATCGCGACGCCCGTGGCGTCGAATGCGAGGAAGGCGACAGCGTCATCGCAACCGGGCACATCGAGCTCGGCACGATGCGCCGCCGCATCGGCATCCGGCCACAGCGCAGCGCGCAGCGTGGCCCGGGCGTCGAGGTCGGCACGCGTCGCGGTTGCGATGCGCCAGGCCGGGGTCACGGATACAGCATCCACTTCGCCCAGCCACCGCTGGCATCGCGCTCGTAACGCCAGCGCTCGTGCAGGCGGAAACCGGCGCCGTACCAGAACTCGAACGCGGCCGGCACCACGCGATAGCCGCTCCAGCCGGCCGGACGCGGCACCTCGCGCCCGGCGTATTCGGCCTCGACCTCGGCGATGCGCTGTTCGAACGCCTCGCGCGAGGCGAGCCGGGTCGACTGCGCCGAGGCCCATGCGCCGATCTGGCTCAGGCGCGGGCGGCTGGCGAAATAGGCATCGGCCTCGGCCGCGTCGACCTGTTCGACCGCGCCTTCGACCCGCACCTGCACGCCGGCCTCGCGCAGGCGTCGCCACAGGAACAGCAGGGCCGCATGCGGGTTCTCCCGCAGCTCCCGCCCCTTCTGGCTGGCCAGGTGGGTGTAGAACACGAAGCCGCGCGCATCGAAGGACTTCAGCAGCACGGTCCGCGCCGAGGGAATGCCCCGCGCGTCCGCGGTGGCCACCGTCATCGCGTTCGGGTCGGGATCGGTGCCGGCCGCGGCTTCCTCGAACAGGGCGCCGAAGGTGGCCAGCGCCTCGGCATACAGGTCGGTCATGTGCGTTCCACGGACGTGAGAAGGCGGGTATTGTCGCGCGATGACGCCATATCCGCAGCACGCTTTTCCGCAGGGCGGCTTCCCTCCGGACCTGGTCGGCGCCCTGCTCGCACGGGCCATCGCCGGGCATGCACGCGGCGAACCTCCGCGCATCCTCGCGATCAGCGGCCTGCAGGGCAGCGGCAAGTCGACCCTGGCCGAGCAGGTCGTCGCGGCCGCGGGGGCGGCAGGACTGCACGCCGCCACGCTGTCGATCGACGATGTCTACCTGACCCGCAGCGAACGCCTGCGCCTGGCGCGCGAGGTGCATCCGCTGCTGGCCAAGCGTGGACCGCCCGGCACCCACGATGTCGCCCTGGCCCTGCAGGTGTTCGATGCGCTGGCGCGCGGCGAACCGGCGCGGTTGCCGCGCTTCGACAAGCTCGGCGACGACCGCGCGCCGGAATCGCAGTGGCTGCCGGTGACGCAGGCGCTGGACCTGCTGGTATTCGAAGGCTGGTTCGTCGGCACGCCGGCGCAGGACGAAGCCGCGCTGGCCACGCCGTTGAATGCGCTGGAGCGCGACGAGGACAGCGACGGCCGCTGGCGCCACTGGTGCAACGCCGCACTGGCGCGCGACTACCCGGCGCTTTGGAGCCGCTTCGACCACCTGCTGTTCCTGCAGCCGCCGGACTTCGACACGGTGCGTACCTGGCGCTGGCAGCAGGAGCAGGCCCTGCTTGCACGCGAGCCGCACCGCGGCGGGATGGACCAGGCGCAGCTGGCGCGCTTCATCGATCATTACGAACGCGTCAGCCGCCAGGCGCTGGCGCGGCTGCCGGCGATCGCCGACAGCACGCTGCCGCTGGATGCGGAGCGGCGTCCACTACAGGCCGCTGCGCGCTTCGACGGCGGGCCGTGAGCGCGGGGCCGATCCGGCTCAGTCGACCACGAAACTGACCCTGAGGTTGACGCGCCATTCCTGCACGTTGCCGGCATCGTCGGTGACCACCTTGATCTCGTTGACCCAGGCGCCCTTGATCTTCTTCACCGTTTCGGCGGTCTTGCGCAGGCCGGCCTTGACCGCGTCTTCCATGCTGGTGGCCGACGAGGCATTGATCTCGATGATCTTGGCGACGGTCATGACGTTTCTCCGGTAACGTTCCGCGGCCAGGCGCCGCAACGCCGGAGCATGCGCGCGCTCCCGTTAGAGCACCGGCACGGGAGCGGAAAGAACGCGTGAGACCGCGTGCTAGCATCGCGCGATGGATCCCGCCCCCAATCTGGTGCTGGTTGGCCCGATGGGCGCCGGCAAGACATCGATAGGACGCCGCGTCGCCGACAGGTTCGGCCTGCAGTTCGTCGATGCCGACCACCACATCGAACAGCAGCACGGCACCACCATCGCCGCCATCTTCGAACACGTCGGCGAAGCCGGATTCCGCGAACGCGAACGCGCCGCACTGGCCGATCTGCTCGCCAGGCAAGGCCAGCTGATCGCCACCGGCGGCGGTGCGGTCCTGGACGCGGAAAGCCGTCGCGTGATGCGCGAACGCGGCTTCGTGGTCTACCTCACCGCCAGCATCGACGCGCAGCTGCGCCGGCTGGCCCGCGACCGCAGCCGCCCGCTGCTGCAGCGCGGCGACCGCGAACAGGTGCTGCGCGACCTGGCCGCGCACCGTGAACCGCTGTATCGCGACGTCGCCGACCTGGTCATGGACACCGACGGCCTCACCGCCAGCGAAGCGGCCGGCCGGCTCGGCGTGCGCCTCGCCGACCGCTGGCACATCACCGGAATCAACGCATGAGCACCACCCGGACCGTCCCCGTCGGCGGCGACACCCCGTACCTGATCGACATCGGCCCCGGCCTGCTGCAGGGCGACGGCCCGGCGCGGCATGCACGCGGCCGCCACGCCCTGCTGGTCAGCGACAGCCACGTCGCCCCGCTCTACGCGGTGGCGGTCGAAGCCGCGCTGCGCAGCACGCATCCGCAGCTGCGGCTGGCCACGCACGTGCTGCCGGCGGGCGAGGCCTCCAAGACCCTGGCGAATTTCAGCGGCGTGATCGACGCGCTGGCCGCACTCGGCGCCACCCGCGACGCCACCGTCTACGCGCTGGGCGGCGGTGTGGTCGGCGATCTCGCCGGCTTCGCCGCGGCCTGCTGGATGCGCGGCGTCGACTGCGTGCAGTTGCCGACCACGCTGCTGGCGATGGTCGATTCATCGGTCGGCGGCAAGACCGCGGTCGACATCCCGCAGGGCAAGAACCTGGTCGGCGCCTTCCACCCGCCGCGCGCGGTCATCGCCGATACCTCCGCCCTGCGCACCCTGCCACCGCGCGAACTGCGCGCCGGCCTGGCCGAGGTCATCAAGTACGGCGCGCTCGGCGATCCGCTGTTCTTCCAGTGGCTGGAAGCCGAGCGCCATGCCCTGCTGGCCGGCGACGACCGGGCCCTGGCCGAGGCCATCGCACGCAGCTGCGAGCACAAGGCCGCGATCGTGGCGCGCGACCCGCTGGAGAAGGGCGAGCGCGCCCTGCTCAACCTCGGCCACACCTTCGGCCATGCGATCGAAGCCGAACAGGGCTATGCCAGCGCCGACGGGCAGGCCCTGAACCACGGCGAGGCGGTGGCGGTCGGCATGGTCCTGGCCGCGCGCCTGTCGTCCACGCTGGGCCTGGCCACGGCCGAGGACGCCGAACGCCTGGAAGCCCTGTTGTCCGCCTTCGAACTGCCGACCCGCATTCCGGCCGGGCTGGCGCCCGAGGCGCTGCTTGCGCGGATGCGCCTGGACAAGAAGAACCTCGCCGGACGCCTGCGCCTGGTCCTGTGGCGCGGCATCGGCCGTGCCGAGGTGGTGCCCGACGTCGACGAAGCCGCGGTGCTGGCGATCCTGGCCCAGGGCTGAGCGACGCGGTCGACGAACCCGACGGGCGCCGCTGCCTGCAAGGACGCGGCGCCAGCCGCCTCGCCGCCGATGGCCCGGCAGCCGGCATCAAGCCGACCGATGCACGCCAGCGACGGCGGCCACCGACGCCCGCTGGGGCGAAGTGCCCACGGCCCGCGTCACGCCGGGGCGGCTACAATTGGCGCCATGCGCATTTTCCTGCAGCAAAGTCCGCCCCCTGGCGAAGCGCCCCGTTATCTGCAACTGACCCTGCAACCGGATCTGTTCGGTGGCTGGGAACTGCTGCGCGAGAGCGGCCAGGTCGGCGGCCGCACCCAGCTGCGGCGCGACCAGTACCTGCTGCAGGCCGAGGCCACCGCGGCCTTCGAGAAGGCGCGCGACACCCAGCTCAAGCGCGGCTTCCTGCCGATCCCGGCGCAGGACGACGCCGCCGCGACGTGACGCCGCCACGCATCCGCATTCCGATCCACTTCTCCAGGTAGGCACCGTGTCCTCGACACCTTCGACCCCCCTCGCCAACGACCGTCTGCTGCGCGCACTGCGCCTCCAGCCGGTGGACCGCACCCCCGTCTGGCTGATGCGCCAGGCCGGCCGCTACCTGCCGGAATACCGCGCCACCCGTGCCCAGGCCGGCAGCTTCCTGGCCATGGCCAAGAATCCCGAGATCGCCTGCGAGGTGACGCTGCAGCCGCTGCGTCGTTTCGACCTGGATGCGGCGATCCTGTTCTCCGACATCCTGACCGTGCCCGATGCGATGGGCCTGGGCCTGTATTTCGTGGAGGGCGAAGGCCCGAAGTTCGAGCGCACCGTGCGCAGCGCCGAGGACGTCGCCGCGCTGGTCAGGCCGGACATGGAAACCGAGCTGCGCTACGTGATGGACGCGGTGCGGGTGATCCGTCGCGAACTGGACGGCAAGGTGCCGCTGATCGGCTTCACCGGCAGCCCGTGGACGCTGGCCTGCTACATGGTCGAAGGCGGCGGCAGCAAGGATTACGCGCGGATCAAGGCGATGGCGCTGAACGCGCCCGAGGTCCTGCACGCCCTGCTCGGGATCGTCACCGACACCGTGGTCGCCTACCTGGCCGCACAGCGTGCGGCCGGCGCGCAGGCGCTGCAGGTGTTCGACACCTGGGGCGGCGTGCTGTCGCCGGCGATGTACCGCACGTTCTCGCTGCCCTACCTGGAGCGCATCGCGCGCGAACTGGACCGCGGCGAAGGCGCCGACCGCACGCCACTGATCCTGTTCGGCAAGGGCAATGCCGCGCACCTGGAAGCGCTGGCCGCGACCGGCACCGATGCGGTGGGCGTGGACTGGCTGGTCGAACTGTCCGAGGCCGCGCGCCGCACCGGCGGCCGCGTCGCCCTGCAGGGCAACCTGGACCCGGCCACGCTGTACGGCAGCCCGGAGGCGATCGCGCGCGAGGCCGCACGCGTGCTGGACAGCTATGCCGAAGGCAACGGCGGCTCGCGCGATGGCCACGTGTTCAACCTGGGCCACGGCATGTCGCCGGACATGAATCCCGACCACGTCGCCGCGCTGGTCGAAGCCGTGCACCAGCACAGCGCGCGCTGAGCGCGGCGGCGGTGCCTGCCCGGCCCGATGCGTCGCGCCGGGCCGGATCGCTCAGCCGATGCCGGACAGCGGGGGACGCGGCCGCCTGCGCGGCTTGGCCCGGTTCCCGGGCGATGCCTCCAGTGACGGATACTCGATCCGGATCTCGCGCAGGCCGTCGGGCACGTTGAGGTCGATGGCATCCGGCGCCACGCAGCCGGGATAGACCGACTGGTTCAGGGCGCTGGCCAGCGCCGGCGCTTCGGCCTGCGCCGCGGCGTCGACCAGCACCCGGTCGGTGAACAGCTGCGCCTGCAGCCGCCCGACGGCATCGCGCGTGCTGGCCAGCACCTGCGGGTCGTCATGCAGGCCGTCGACGATCTGCACCCGCGCGCCCATCCAGCAGTCGCCGGTATGGATGACGTGCAGGTACGGCGCGATCCTCGCGACGACGTCGCGCACCAGGGCCAGCATCGTCTCCGGTGGAAGTTCGGCATCGGTGACGCTGGCGCGGACCTTGACCAGGTACAGGTCGCGCGCGAACAGCACCATCGCCGAACGCGTGCGTTCGTCCGGATAATGCAGGTCGAGCTGCCAGCCACGCACGGGGGAGTCCGCGCCCAGCGCCGCCAGTTCGCCGAGCACCACCGCGCGCCCGGTCTGCTGCGCAGCCTCGCCGATCTGCGTGCGCTCCTGCATCGCGGCCTGTTCCAGCCCGGCATCCCCGAGCAATCCGGCCGGATACACATACAGGTCCAGCCAGTGGCGCTTGCGGTTGTCCACGTAGCGGATCGAGACGCCGAGCGCCTGCGGCGCGTAGCGCTGCTCGCCGATCGCCTGCCAACTGCCTGCACGCAGCGGATAGAACACGCGCGACTGGGTGATCACCTCGCCCAGCAGGACCCGCGGGGCAGGATCATCGCCGGCGGCCAGCGCCGGGCCAGCGGCACCGGCGATGCCCAGCAGCAACGCCACGCTGCATGCCGTCGAGGCCGCCGCACGCGACATGTCCACGCGGCGGCCCGGCGGCGCGTCAGGCATCGGCCGGCAGCACCGCGTCGATCGCGGCCGCCAGCATCTCGCCGGTGACCGGCTTGCGCAGGAATCCGTCGAATCCGGCCGCCCTCGCCTGCTGCTCGGCATCGGCATCGGCGCGCGCGGTCACCGCGACCAGTGGCTGGGCGAACCCCTGCAGCCGCAGCTGGCGTGCCAGCGACAGGCCATCCATGCCAGGCAGGTCCAGGTCCAGCAGGGCCAGGTCGAAACGCGCGACCGCCACGTCGCCCAGCGCCGCCAGGCTGTGCGCCGCATGCGCGACGCGATGCCCCTGGATGCGCAGCAGGTTGGCGATGACCTCGGCCACGGTCGGGTCGTCCTCGACCAGCAGCAGATCGAGGTGGCGCAGCGCGCGCCTTGCCTGCCGCCGGTCGTGTTCGGGCAGGCTGCTGCCGACCGGAAGCGGCAGGCGCACGATGAACAACGCCCCCTGCCCCGGCGTGCTTTCGATGACGATGTCGCCGGCCATGGCCACGGCCAGCTCCTGGCAGATCGCCAGGCCGAGGCCGCTGCCGCCGTAGCGGGTCGTGGTCCGCGCGCCATCGGCCTGTTCGAAGCGGCGGAACAGCCGCAGTTTCTGCTCCTCGCTCAGGCCCGGGCCGGTATCGCGTACGACCAGGCGCAGCACGCCGTCGTCGTCCTGCCCGACATGCAGCGCGACCTCGCCCTGGTCGGTGAACTTGACCGCGTTGCCGAGCAGGTTGAGCAGGATCTGGCGGACCCGGACCGGGTCGCCGTGCACGACCTGCGGCACGCGCGCATCGACACCGACGTTGAACACCAACCCACGCTGCTCGGCGACCGGCGACATCAGCGCGCCGACATCGTCGACCAGCGCATGCAGATCGAAATCCTGCAGGTCCAGCTCGAGCTTGCCGGCCTCGATCCTGGCCAGGTCGAGCGCATCGTTGACCAGACGCATCAGGTGGTCGCCAGCGCGCCGGATCGCCTCGACATAGTTGCGCTGCCGGGGCTCCAGCGGCGTTTCCAGCAACAGCTCGCTCATGCCGAGCACGCCGGTCATCGGCGTGCGCACTTCATGCCCCAGCGTGGCCAGGAACCGGCTCTTGGCCAGCGAAGCCTGCTCGGCGATCTCGCGCTTGTGGATCGCCAGCTGCCACTGGCTGCGCCGACGGACCCGGCGCCGATACATGTACGCGCCCCAGGCCAGCAGCAGCAGGGCCCCCAGTGCGAACACCAGTAGCCCCCAGCCGGTGCGCCACCACGGCGGCGGCACGCCGAACTCCAGCGCCTGCGTCGGCGACCACGGCTGCCCGGCCGCGGCGCCCTGCAGCAGCAACCGGTAGGCACCGGGCGGCAGCTGCGAGAACGTGCGTTCGCCGGTGTTGTCCGCTTCGACCCAGTCCTGGTCGAAGCCAAGCAGCTTGAAGCGGTAGCGGTTGGTGTCGGGATCGTCGAAATGCAGCAACCGCACCGCCACGTGCAGGTCGTGGTCGTTCGCCATCAGCGAGAAACCGCCACCCGGCGGAAGATCGACCTGCTGCTCGCCACGCCGCACGTGCACGGCGTCGACCACGAGCGCGGGCACCGAACGCACCGGGTCCGGGCGCAGGGTATCGAGCAGCAGCACGCTCGCATCGCCGGCACTGGCCACCAGCACGCCATCGGCGTCGATCGCCAGCGCGCGCTCGACGAACTCCTGGCTCGGCAGGCCTTCGCGCACGCCGAAGCTGCGGACCTGGGGCGTGCCGCCACCCCGTGGCACATCGACCCTGAACAGGCCACGCCGCGTGGCCAGCCATGCGCGATGCTTCGCGTCGACCACCAGGCCGGTCGACTCCGTCGCAGGAATGCCGTCGGCCGGCCCCAGTTTCAGCGCCTGTCGCCAGCGGCCGTCGCGCAGCTCCCAGCCTTCCAGGCCTCCGAGGCGGTGCACCCACAACCAACGCGCGCCATCGAATGCCAGGTTCTGGATCGTGTCGCTGCCCAGCTCCGGCACCGGCCGCAGCTGCCTTGCCGCGCTGTCCCAGCGCAGCAGCGCTTCGCGCGTGGGGAACCAGGGCTGCCCGTCGGGGCCAAGTACGGCCACGCTGATGTCTACACCCGGCAGGCCGTGTCCACTGTCCGGTGTGATCGCGTCGATCACCGTTCCATCATCGGGATCGCGGCGTTCCAGACCATGCCCGGTATGCACGACCCAGACGCTGCCGTCGCCGGCCTGCAAGACCTGCTCGGAAACGCCACGTCGCGGCAGATCGCCAGGACCCGTGCCCTTGTTCCACTGATGGAGCACCCGCCCCTGGCGATCGAAGACGATCAGCGACTGGTTGCTCGTCGCCCAGAGCCGGCCAAGCTGGTCTTCCATCAGCGCACGCCAGCGATGGTGCACGGAATTGGGCAAGGACATCGGAAACGGCGTGACTTGGCCGGTCCGCGTTTCCAGCCGTTCGATGATGCCCTCGCTGCCACCCAGCCACACGCCGCCGCCCCGGGCGGCCGCCACGCCGCGAGACAGGCCTCCCTGCAGCTGCTGCTCACGCCCCATCACGGCCGTGTTCTGCCAGTCCGAACGCAGGTAGCCCAGGCCCCGCGATGGCAGGCCGACCCAGAGACTGCCGTCACCCTGCAGCAGCAGCGCCTGCACGACATTGTTGGCCGCCACGGTCTGGGCGTCGTGCATCACCGGCACCGGTGGATGCCCGTCCCTGGCGCGCCACAGGCCGCGGCGGGTCGCGATCCAGTACCCCTGGCCGTCACCGACCATGGCGGTCACCACGTTGGGCCCATTGAAAAAGCCGGCCCATTCCGGGGTGGGCAGCTGGCGTTCGCCGTCCATCCGGGACAGGCCTGCGGCGTCGCCGACCCAGGTGGCGCCTTCCTCGCTCCACAGAGACAGCACGGCCGCGCGAGGCCGGTCTGCGGGAAACGCGGCGCGTTGCAGACGCCCGTCGCGCTCCACCAGCAGCCCGCCCAGCGTGCCGATCATCGCGCGTCCGGACGCATCGAAGCACAACGCCATGATCGCGCGGTCCAGTGCGGCATCCAGGTCGGCGTCGCCTGCGCGGACACGGTGGATGCGCTCTTCCGCATCGAGGCGATACAGGCCGCCACCGAAGGTACCGAACCAGATCTCGTCGCCGCGCTCGGCGATGGCGAACACTTCGTCGCTTTCCAGCTCCGGATGATCGGCCTTGCGGAAATGGCGGAAACCCTTGCGGTCGACATCCATCACGCTCAGGCCGCCGCCCTCGGACGCGACCCACACCCGGTTGCGCGCGTCGACATGGATGACCTGCAGCACGTTGCCGAGCAGCGACGCCGGGTCCTGCGGATCGTGCTGCCAGACCCGGAAACCGACGCCGTCGTAGCGGGCCAGTCCGTCCCAGGTCGCCGCCCAGACATAACCATCGCGATCACGCGCCAGCGCCGGAACCGTCGTGGCCGGCAGCCCTTGCGCCGGGCCGAGGATGCGGAAGCGCGGGATCTCCGGCACCGCAGCCCACGTGTTTCCGGCCAGCAACGCCGCCAGCAACAGCCCAAGCATCCGTGCGATCGCACCTGTCATCTGTGTTGCCCTGAGATCCCCAGGCTGAATCGTCGCAACGGTTCGTTGCAGGCGCAAGCCGCACCGGTCGCCGGCTCTGTGCCTAGAATGCCGGCCATGACAATCGCGCCCCCACGCTACCGCCGCTGGCCAGGCATGGCGCTCGCCCTTGCACTGGGGCTCGCGATCCAGTCGGCGTCCGCCGCGCCGGTCCGCTACGCACTCGACCCGGTCCACACCCGCGTCGTGTTCGCGGTCGACCATGCCGGCTTCTCGCAGGCGCTGGGCGCGGTGTCCGGCAGCGAGGGCGTGCTGGAGTTCGATCCGGACGACTGGAGCAGCGCGCGGCTGGACGTGCGCGTACCGCTGCAGCGGCTCGACCTCGGCGACGACAAGTGGAACCAGGCCACGCTGGCGCGCAACCTGCTGGACGCCGAACGCCATCCCGAGGCGCACTTCGTCTCCACCCGGGTCGAACCGGTCGATGGGGAAACGGCCATCGTCCATGGCCGCCTGAGCCTGCGCGGCGTGACCCGCGACGTCGCATTGCAGGTGCGCCTGAACGCGCTCAAGCGACACCCGATGCCACCGTTCCGCCGCACGGTCGGCTTTTCGGCGACGACCGAACTCAGCCGCAGCGACTTCGGCATCGATGCCTGGCCGTCGATGATCGGCGACCGCGTGCACCTGAGGATCGAGGTCGAAGCGGTGCGCCGCAGCGGTGACGCCATCGATCCTGACGACGCCCCGGCCACCGCGCCGCTGCCTTCCGACCAGCCACTTCCCGCCCCACCCCAGCCAGTGCCGGAGCACACGCCATGACCCTGAAGAACACCGCCGACCGCTGGGGCGGCGTCAGCCAGCTGCTGCACTGGCTGATCGCGCTGCTGATCCTGTCGCTGGGCGTGGTCGGCCTGGTGATGGGCGAGCTGCCGCGCACACCGAAATACTTCTGGGTCTACACGCTGCACAAGTCGGTCGGCCTGACCGTGCTGGCGCTGGTGCTGGCACGCATCGGCTGGCGCGTGTACGCCGGCGCACCGCGACCGGTGCCGGGCACGCCGACCTGGCAGGCGCGCGTGGCCTCGGTCACGCACGGCCTGATCTACCTGCTGATCCTGGCGATGCCGCTGTCGGGCTGGCTGTACGACTCGACCAGCGGCCTGCGTCCGTTCCGCTGGTTCGGCCTGGTCGAGGTGCCGAAGCTGGCCGCGCCGGACGAAGCCATCGCACAGGCCTCGCGCGGTGCGCACGAATGGCTGTTCTGGCTGCTGATCGCGGTGGTCGTCGCGCATGCCGCCGCCGCGCTCTACCACCACTTCTTCCAGCGCGACGCCACGCTCGCGCGGATGCTCCCACGCGGCTGGCTCGCCGCCTCTTCCAAGGAAACGTGATCCCATGTCCAGGTTCGCCTCCCCCGCCGCCGTCGCCGCCTCGCTGGTCGCCCTGCTGGCCGCCGCCCCGCTCGCCTCGGCCGCCGACTACGTGCAGGCGCCCGGTTCGGCGCTGGCCTTCGCCACGCGCTACGACGGCGAGCTGTTCACCGGCCGCTTCCCGGGCTTCGACAGCAAGGTCAGCTTCGATCCGGCCAACCTGGCGTCCGGCAAGCTCGACGTCACCATCCCGCTGGCCGGCGCGGTCACCGGCAACAACGACCGCGACTCGACCCTGAAGACCTCCGATTTCTTCGATGTCGGCCGCTTCGCCACCGCGCGCTACACCGCCAGCGGTTTCCGCGACCTCGGCAACGGCGAGTACGCCGCCGACGGCACGCTGGAGCTGCGCGGCGTCAGCAAGCCGGTCACCCTGACCTTCAGCTGGACGCCGGGCACGCAGCCGGTGCTGGCCGGCAAGGCGGTGGTCAAACGCCTGGACTTCGGCGTCGGCGGTGGCGACTGGGCCGATACCTCGACGATTCCCAACGAGGTCAACATCAGCACCCGCGTGTTGCTCAGGCCGGCCGGCTGACGCAGCGCGGCATCCGGGGTGGAGGTGCGAAACATCCGGCACCTCCGTCCTGGTCGCGCAGGCAGGCGCGTTCGGCGCGCACGGCGAGGGCGAACACGCGGCCATCGCTGGTGATCAGCACCGCTTCCCAGGTCGCATCGGCGTCCGGTCCACGCCATGGCCAGGCCGGCTCGCCGTCGCTGAAACGCGCATCGGCCGCCTCGCGCAGCAGGCGGCGCAGGTTGGCCAGATCCAGATCGGCCGTCGCACTGGTGACGACCTTGAGCAGGATCACCCGCTCGACGTCGTCCTCGGACAGCACATCGCCCACCCGCATCCCGGTCCAGGCATCGTGCCGCGGCGGGGCCTTGACCAGATCGACATCGGCCCGGGGCGCAGCGATCTCATCCGACTGGGGACTCACCAGCATTCCCAGGCCGAGCAGGGACGCCAGCAGCGCATTCATCGCAACCAGGCGCGCAGGCCATCGCGGTCGAAGGGCCAGTCCAGCTCGCGCCCGTCCGCGCTATCGCGCAGCACCGGCACGCGGATGCCGTAGGCGGCTTCCAGGGCCGGATCGTCGTCGATGAAGACGCTGTCGAACTCCGGCGCGCGCGCGGCGGCCAGCACGGCGAGCGCCTGGTCGCACAGGCAGCAGTCGTCGCGCTGGTAGAGGACGAGGGACGGCATCGGGACTCCACGGACTGGCGGACGCGGTACGTTAGCCGATGCGCGGCGGTGCGTCATGCCCGTTTCAGTCGCAACCAATACAATGGGCGATTGCCGCAGCCGCCGCCCCGCAAGCAGTGCCCCGCCCATGTCCGTCAGTACCTTCGACCTGTTCAAGATCGGCATCGGGCCGAGCTCCTCGCATACCGTCGGGCCGATGCGCGCAGCCGAGCGCTTCGTCCACCGCTGGCTGCTCGACCCGGGCCAGTTGGGCGACGTCGCCCGGATCCGCGCCGAGGTGTTCGGCTCGCTGGCCCTGACCGGGCGTGGCCACGGCACCGACAAGGCGGTGCTGCTCGGCCTGGAGGGCCATCGCCCGAACCTGATCGACCCGGACATCATCCCGGCCACGCTCGAGCGCATCCGCGGCGAAAAGCGGATCAACCTGATGGGCCGGCACGCGATCGCCTTCGACGAGAAGCGCGACCTGCTGATGAACAAGCGCCAGAAGCTGCCATTCCACACCAACGGCATGCGGTTTTCCGCATTCACCGCCGACGGCACCGTCATCGCCGCGCGCGACTACTACTCGGTGGGCGGCGGCTTCGTGGTCAACGCCGACGAAGCCGCCGACGACCGCATCGTTCCCGACCAGACACCGCTGCCCTACCCGTTCGACAGCGGCGATGAGTTGCTGCTGCGCTGCCGCGAGTCGGGACTGTCGATCGCGCAGCTGATGTTCGCCAACGAGCGGAGCTGGCGCAGCGAGGACGAGATCCGCGCCGGCCTGCGCGAGATCTGGGACGCGATGCAGGCCTGCGTGGCCCGCGGCATCCGCCAGGAAGGCACCCTGCCCGGCGGCCTGCGCGTGACCCGCCGCGCGCCGGCGCTGTACCAGGAGCTGTCGTCCAAGCCCGAAGCGGCCATGCGCGATCCGCTGACCACGCTGGACTGGGTCAACCTGTATGCGCTGGCGGTGAACGAGGAGAACGCCGCCGGCGGGCGCGTGGTCACCGCGCCGACCAATGGCGCGGCCGGGATCCTGCCGTCGGTCCTGCACTACTACGACCGCTTCTGCCCGGGCAGCACCGAACAGGGCGTGTTCGACTTCCTGCTGACCGCCGCCGCCATCGGCATCCTGTACAAGCAGAACGCCTCGATCTCCGGCGCAGAGGTCGGCTGCCAGGGCGAGGTCGGCGTGGCCTGTTCGATGGCCGCCGCCGGCCTGACCGCCGCGCTGGGCGGCACGCCCAGCCAGGTCGAGAACGCGGCCGAGATCGGCATGGAGCACAACCTCGGGCTGACCTGCGACCCGATCGGCGGCCTGGTCCAGATCCCCTGCATCGAGCGCAACGCGATGGGCGCGGTCAAGGCGATCAACGCCTCGCGCATGGCCTTCCGCGGCGACGGCCAGCACAAGGTCAGCCTGGACAAGGTCATCAAGACCATGCGCGACACCGGCCGCGACATGCAGGACAAGTACAAGGAAACCAGCCGCGGCGGGCTGGCGGTGAACGTCATCGAGTGCTGAGCACCACGCCGCGGACAGCGCCGGCGGCGCTCATCGCGGATCGGTGACCGGCCCGGCCGTCGCCGCCTCCGACATCCGGTTGTCCCGGAGCGCCGCGTCCTTGCCGACCTGATAGCCGGCCACCAGCAGGAAGCCGAGCACGGCCAGCGCGGTCCAGATCAGCTTCAGGGTCTGGTCCAGTCCGGGGCCAGGGCGCGACACGGTCTGGGCCGCCACCGGCGCGGCCAGCAGGTCCTGCGGCGCCACGTCCAGCGCCGCGGCGACCGCCATCCGGGTCTCGCCCGCGGCGATGCCGGCGGTTTCCAGCCGCTGCACGGTCCGCACGCTGAGCCCGGCCACCTCGGCCAGCTGCTGCTGCGACCAGCCGCGGCGCTCGCGCAGGGAACGCACGGCATCGCCTTCCAGTTTCATCGTCATTCCCGCTCCTCCGGCATGCCGGCAACTTGCCGGCCCCGCCAGTATCCCGATCCGTGCCGCGACGGACACGTCATCGCCACGACAGCGGCCCGCCACTGCCCGCCGGGCCGCCCAAGCGCGACCGGGTCGACCCCTAAAGTGTGACGCGGTCGAGGCCGCTAAGACCTGGACACAGGGATCCGGCCCAGCTGCCGGAGGGGACCCCGATCGACGCTCGACCCGCCATCCGCGGCACGTCGCCCGGCCGCCTTGCCACCTGGCCGACCTCGCCGGGTGGCCGGCTGCTGGCGGGCGCGCTGCTGTGGCTGGTGATGGGCGCGGCGCTGGCGCTGGACCCCGGCAAGCCGTTCCGCGACTACGTCAGCGACACCTGGGACATGAGCGACGGCCTGCCGCAGACCAGCGTGCAGGCGATCACGCAGGACAGCGCCGGCTATCTGTGGTTCGGCACCCAGGGCGGGCTGGCCCGCTTCGATGGCGTGCGCTTCACCCGCTACTCGCAGCAGGAGCTGCCCGAACTGGCCAGCCCGGTGCAGGCGCTGCAGGCCGACGCCGACGGCCGGATCTGGATCGGCACCAGCCAGGGACTGGCGGTGCACGGTGGCGGCGACGGCGCCCGCTCGCTGGTGCTGGACCCCGGCTCGCCTGCCCCGTCCTCGGTGTTCGCGATGACAGCCGCGGTCGATGGCGTGCTGGTCGCTGCGCCCGAAGGCGTGTACCTGGGCCGCCAGGACCATCTGACACTGCTGCATGCGCTGCCCACGCCCGCCCTCAGCCTCCTGCAGCGTGAGGACGGCCTGTGGGTCGGCAGCCTGGGCCGGGTCTTCCGCATCGGGCCGGACGGCACGCACCCGCTGCCATTCCCTGCGGACGCGACGGATGCACGCGTGGTCGCGCTCGTCCATGCGGAAGGCACGCTGTGGGCCGGCACTTCGCTCGGCCTGTTCCGGCTGGACGGAGGCCGCTGGCGTCGCGACGATGCGCCCGACGCACTCGGCGCCACGCCGATCGAGGCGATGCATGCGGACCGCGCCGGCAACCTCTGGGTCGCCACCCCGCATGCGCTGCACCGGTTGACCGAGGGCCAGCCACGCGAGCGCATCCACGGCACCGCAGGCAGCATCGCGGTCCGCGCGCTGCACGAGGATCGCGACGGCAGCCTGTGGATCGGCAGCATGGTCCAGGGCGTGACCCGCGTATGGAGCGGCTGGACGCGCAGGATCGCGGAAAGCGATGGCCTGGAGCACGTGCTGCTGTGGTCGGTCGCCCGTGCACCGGATGGCCGGATCTGGCTCGGTGGCGCCGGCGGCGTCGGCACGATCGAGCCGGACAGCGGCCGCTACCGCACCATCGTCGACGGCACCCGGCTGCCGCATCCGGAGGCCTACTCGCTGCTCGCCGAAGCCGGCCAGCTCTGGATCGGCAGCCGCAACGGCGCGGTGCTGTACCGCGACGGGCAATTGTCCACGCCGGCCGGGCTGGACGCGATGCACGGCGCGCAGATCAACGCCATCGTCCGCGACCGTGCAGGCCGGCTCTGGTTCGGCACCTCGCTGGGCCTGTTCCTTCATGACGGCCAGCGCACCATCCGCTATGCCGAAGCCGAAGGCCTGGCCGACCCGCGGGTGCGCATCGTCCACGAAACCCGCGACGGGCGGCTGCTGATCGGAAGCCAGAACGGGCTGTACGAATGGAAGGACGGGCGCATCCTCGCGACCGGCGCGCAGACCGGCCTGGGCGACAGCGCGATGATCGGCGTCATCCACGAACTGGCCGATGGCCGCTGGCTGGTCGGCACCGCGGTCGGCGAGGAACTGCGCCTGTACGACGGCAAGCGCTGGACCCGGCTCGGGCTCGCACGCGGCATCCCCGCCAACCAGGCGTTCTTCATCGCCGAAAGCGCCGGCCACCTGTGGGTCGCCGGCATGCGCGGGGTATACCGCGTCCCGATGCCCGACCTGCTGCGTGCGGCGGCCGATCCGGCCTACCGGATCGATGCGGAGGTGGTGATCAATTCGGGCACCGGCCAGCCGGGCGGACAGCGCGGGAAGTGCTGCAACGGGGCCGGCACCAGCCGTGGCCTGCTGGTGGGCCGTGCGTTGTGGCTGCCCACGCGCGACGGCGCCCTGGTGGTGGATACCGGCGCCGCGCCGTTCGCGCGCGAGCAGGCGGCGGTGCTGATCGAACGCCTGCAGGTGAACGGACACTGGCGCATTCCACGGAGCGGTACCGTGGCGCTGGATGCGCGCGAACGCGACCTCAAGTTCGAGTTCACCACGCCCACCTTCCAGCCGATGCGTCCGCCGCGGCTCCATTACCGCCTGCGCGGCTACGACGACCACTGGCGCGACCTCGACGATCCCGGTGCGCGCGTGGCCGCGTACACCAACCTGCCTCCCGGCCGCTACACGTTCGAGGTCGCCGACCAGCGCCGCCCGCATACCGGTGGCGGCATCGCGCAGCTGGCGTTCCAGATCGCGCCGCGCCTGCACGAGACGCTCGGCTTCCGGCTGCTGCTGCTCGCCCTGCTCGCCGGCGTGCCGTATCTGGGATATCGCTGGCTGCGGCTGCGCTTCGCACGCCAGCGCATGGCCCTGGAACTGCTGGTGCAGGAACGCACCCGCGACCTGCAGACGGCCAACGCGCGGCTGGAAGCGATCAGCTTCACCGACCCGCTGACCGGCCTGCACAACCGCCGCTACCTGGCCAGGCAGATCCCGTCTGACCTGGCGTTCTACGAGCGCGAGGCCGGCTTCGTCCACGGTGCGGAGGCGGCGGTGTTCGCCCTGCTCGACGTGGACCACTTCAAGCAGATCAACGACACCCACGGCCACGCCGCCGGCGATCGCGTGCTCGAACAGCTGGCGCAGGTGCTGTCGGACATGGTCCGTGGCGGCGACTACGTCTGCCGCTGGGGCGGCGAGGAATTCCTGCTGGTGTTCCGGCCGCAGCCGCGCGGCAACCTCACCCTGCTCGCCGAACGCCTGTGCGCCCGCATCCGCGCCCATGTCTTCACCCTGGGCAACGGGCAGGAGCATCGCCTGACGGTTTCGATCGGGCTGATCGAGCATCCGCTGTTTCCGCAGGTGCCCGACCTGCTGGGCTGGGAGCAGCTGGTGACCCTGGCCGATCGCGCCCTGTACGCGGTCAAGGCGGCCGGCCGCGACAACTGGGCCATCTACCGGCCGTGCCCGCATGCCAGGCCGCCGGAAGAACTGATGCACCGCGATGGCGATCCGTGCTGGCTGATCGAGGAAGGCCTGCTGCTGCTCGAGGGGCCGACGGTCGCCTGACGCGGCATCGGCTAGCATGCGGCCTCCCCCAGACGGAGACCTGCATGCGCATCCTGCCGATCCTGCTCGCCCTGTCCTGCGGCAGCGCCATCGCCGCACCGGACTACGGCCCACGCCTGGAAGGATTCGATTATCCGCATCCCGTGCGGACGTTCGCCTTCTCCTCGCAGCAGCAGCCGCTGGAGATGGCCTACCTGGACGTGCCACCCGGCGGACGCTCATACGCAGGCACCGTGGTACTGCTGCACGGCAAGAATTTCTGTGCGGCCACCTGGGCGCAGACGATCGCCGCACTCGGCGAGGCCGGCTATCGGGTGATCGCGCCCGACCAGGTCGGCTTCTGCAAGTCGAGCAAGCCGGAGCGCTACCAGTACTCGTTCGGCCAGCTGGCGGCCAACACGCATGCGCTGCTGCAGCACCTGGGAATCGATGCCGGCAAGGTCCACGTGGTCGGCCACTCGATGGGCGGCATGCTCGCCGCGCGCTATGCGCTGATGCATCCGCAGTCCACCGCCAGCCTGTCGCTGGTCAATCCGATCGGGCTGGAGGACTGGAGGGCCGAAGGCGTGCCGTGGCGCAGCGTCGATGCCTGGTTCGAGCGCGAACGGGCGACCAGCGCCGACTCCATTCGCAGGTACCAGCTGGACGTGTACTACAACGGGCAGTGGAAACCCGAGTACCAGCAGTGGGTCGACATGCTGGCCGGCATGTACGCCGGCCCCGGCGGACGCGAAGTGGCCTGGAGCCAGGCGCTGACCTCGGACATGGTGTTCAACCAGCCCGTGCTGCACGAATTTCCGAAGATCGCGGTGCCGACCACCCTGCTGATCGGCCAGAAGGACCGCACCGCGATCGGCAAGGACCTGGCGCCGCCTGCGCTGGCGAAGCGGCTGGGCGACTATCCGGCGCTGGGGCGCCGCGCCGCGGCGGCGATTCCGGATGCGGTGCTGGTCGAGTTCGCGCAGCTCGGCCACTCGCCGCAGGTCGAGGATCCGGCACGCTTCAATCGCGCCCTGCTCGAAGCTCTAGGCAAGGCGGCGACGCAGTAAGGTGCGCGCGTGCCGGGTACCGCCCGGCACGCGCGCGGATCAGGCGGCGCCGATCCGCAGCACGTCGTCCAGCAGCGCGGCCGCGGTGACCTCGGCGCCGGCACCCGGCCCCTGGATCAGCAAGGGCTGTTCGCGGTAGCGGTCGCTGCCGATCGCCACGCGGTTGTCGGTGCCGCCGCCACCCGCCAGCGGATGGGCCAACGGCAGCGCACGCAGGCCGACGCTGGCACCGCCTGCATCGAAGCGGCCAACGAAGCGCAGGCAGCAGCCGGCGGCCGCCGCCGCATGCAGGCGCGCGGCGAGCAGCGCATCGAGTTCGCCCAGGTGCGCATCCAGCCCGGCCAGCGGCAGGCTCGCCAGCTGCGCAGGCACCAGCGATTCGACCTGCACCTGCTCGGCCTGCAGCGGCAGGCCGGCGGCACGCGCCAGGATCAGCAGCTTGCGCCGCACGTCCTCGCCCGACAGGTCGATGCGCGGATCCGGCTCGGTGTAGCCGGCGGCGACGGCCTCGCGCACCAGCGCCGAGAACGGGCGGCTGCCGTCGTAGTGGTGGAACAGCCAGGCGAGCGAACCGGACAGCACGCCTTCGACCGAATGGATGTGGTCGCCGCCCGCCACCAGTGCGCGCACGCTGCTCAGCAGCGGCAGGCCGGCACCGACGGTGGCGCTGTCGCCGTAATGCGCACCGCTCTCGCACTGGGCATCGACGATCGCCTGCGCCCGCCCGAGCAGGGCGCCCTGCCCCAGCTTGTTCGCGGTGACCACGCTGACCCCACGCGCCAGCCATTCGGCGTGCCAGTCGGCCACCAGCTCGCTGGCGGTGGCATCGACCACGATGTCGCCGGCGTGCAGCGCCTCGGCCTCGGCCCAGCCCTGCAGCACCACGGTGCGCCGCGGCGCGTCACCGAGCTGCTGCAGCGCGTCCAGCAGGCCGATGTCCGTGCACGACTGCGTCGCCCGCGAATTGGCCAGCCATGCCACCTGCGGCAGCGCCAGCCCCTTGTCGATCAGACGCTGGTAGCGCGCGACGAACGCGCTGCCGACCGTCCCGGTACCCAGCAGCGCGAGCCGGCGTACGCCCGCCGCGCCGCGGCCGACGTGACGCGCCGGCCGTGCGTGGGGCGCGGCCGTCGCGCTCATGCATCCACCCGTTTGCGTGCATCGGCCAGCGCCGCCTGCTCGGCCGCGGCCAGCGCGCCCTGCAGGTCGGCCAGCAGGTCCTCGCCCGCCTCGATGCCGATCGACAGCCGCAGCAGGCCATCGCTGATCCCGGCCTTGGCGCGGGCTTCCGCCGTCATCGCCGCATGGGTCATCGAGGCCGGATGGGCGACCAGGCTCTCCACGCCACCCAGCGATTCGGCCAGGGTGAAGTACTTCAGCGCATCGACGAACGCACGCACGGCCGGTTCGCCGCCACGCAGTTCGAAGCTCAGCATCGCGCCGAACCCGCTCTGCTGGCGCGCCGCCACGGCATGCCCCGGGTGCGAGGCCAGGCCGGGGAAGTAGACGGTCTCGACCGCGGCGTGCCCGTCCAGCAGCGCGACGATGGCGTTGGCGTTCTCCTGGTGCACGCGCAGGCGGGCGTCGAGCGTGCGCAGGCCGCGCAGGGTCAGGAAGGAATCGAACGGCGAGCCGGTCAGGCCCAGTGCGTTGGCCCACCAGGTCAGCTGCTGGTGCAGTTCGGCGTCGCGCGCCACCACCGCACCGCCGACCACGTCGCTGTGGCCGTTGATGTACTTGGTGGTCGAATGGATCACCACGTCGGCACCGAAGGCGATCGGCTTCTGCAGCGCCGGCGACAGGAAGGTGTTGTCCACTACCACCAGCGCGCCGGCCTTGTGCGCGGCGTCGATCACGAAGCGCAGGTCGGTGACGCGCAGCAGCGGATTGGACGGCGTCTCGACCAGCACCAGCTTGGGCAGCTGGCCCAGCGCATCGGCCAGCGAGCGCGGATCGGTCAGGTCGGCGGTGATCAGTTCGAAATGCCCCTTGGCCGCGAGCGCATTGAACAGGCGCCAGCTGCCGCCGTAGGCATCGTGCGGCACCACCAGGCGATCGCCAGGCTGCAGCAGCGCGTTGAGCACCAGGTTGATCGCGCCCATGCCGGTCGAGGTGATCACGCCACCTGCGCCGCCTTCCAGTTCGGCCAGCGCCTCGCCAAGCAGATCGCGGGTCGGATTGCCGCTGCGGGTGTAGTCGTACTGGCGCTTGTTGCCGAACCCGTCGAAGCTGAAGTTGCTCGACAGCACGATCGGCGGCACCACCGCACCGTGCGCGGTATCGCGGTCGATGCCCGCGCGCACCGCGGCGGTGGCAGGACGACAGGGGTGCAGGGTGTGGGTTTCGGTCTGGCTCATGCGGCGGCTCCGTTGCCGCGCAGCACGGCGGCGAGAATAAGGTCGATGCGGTCGGTTTCTTTCAGGAAGGCGTCGTGGCCATAGGGCGAGCGCAGCACGCGCAGCTGGCCGCGCCCGGCCAGGCCCTCGACCAGGTTCACCGAGTCGGCCAGCGGCACCAGGCGGTCACCTTCGACCGCGACCACGACGACCGGCACCTGCACGGTGTCCGGATCGACGCGATGCAGGTCGATCGATTCGGACAGGCGCAGGAAGGCGGTCACCGGCGTGCGCGCGACGTACTGCGCACCGGCGGCGTCCAGGTAGTCCTCGGCCGCGCAGCGCACGCGCCCGTTCACGATCTCCGGTGCGGTGTCGAAGCGCTCGCCGAATTCCTCCGGCGTGCGGTAGCTGAGCATCGCGAACTGACGCGCCAGTGCAAGGCCCTGCGCGTCGGCGCACTGCAGCTGGCCCAGCGCGACCGCACGGCGCTGCAGCGCGCGCCAAGCCGATGCGTAGGGATGCGGGCGGTGCGCACCGCTGACCGCGACCAGCTGTTCGAGCCGCGCCGGATGCCGCGCGGCGAACTGCAGGCCGACCATCGCACCGTAGGAATAGCCGACGAAGGCGCGCAGCCGGACGATGCCCAGCGCTTCCAGCAGCAGCGCGACCGCGTCGGCCTGGTCGGCGGTATCGACCGGTACGTCGAGGCGGCCATCGGCGCCGACGTAATCGAACGCCAGGATGCGCTGTTGCGCCGGATCCAGGGTGCGGCCGCTGGCGACCAGCGCATTGGCCCAGCCCGGCTCGGCGAAGGTCGCGCCGGACGACACATGGCGGTGCGCGGAGATGCCGCCGGCGACGAACACGACAGGCGCATCGGCCGGGCCGCGCAGCTCGTAGCGCAGCACGACCTCATGGGTGCCCGCATGGCGGGTCGGCAGCGAAACGACGATCTCGCCGCGCACGGCGTCGGCGACAGGGAGGGACGTGGCCCGACAGTCGGGATCCAGGTCGTGTGGAACGTCGAGGGAAGTGGCGGCTGTATTCACGAGGCTCATGGCGCTGTCCAGGGATGGATCTAGCAACCATCGAGCCTTCGCGGAGCTCGCGTTCGTCGTGCGGAGGGCACGTGACGAACCATCTTTCGGCGGACGCAGGGTCACCGCAGGATTTGGCACCAACGCGGTCGCTTGCGCTTCCGCTGGCTGCCCCGGCATCAAAGGGCCTGTCCCTCCGCCGGTCTCGATGGTGGCCACAGAGTGCCAGCGCCCCGGAGGCCTGTCAATCGCTTTATTCGGATGGAGCGATGAATGGTTTGCCCCTTCACGCTGACCATGGGTCCTGCCGATAATCGCCGGATGCGACTTCTCTCCTGCGCCCTTGCCGGCGCCACCTGCCTGCTGCTCGGCGCCTGCACGCCGCGCCCGTCATTGCCTGCCCCGGCCATCGGCGAGGCCACGCCCGCGAACGTCGACACGGTCACCGCGGTGATCGACGAAGCCTGGATCTCGGCGGCGTACGATGCGGACGAACTGGATTCGCTGGCGGTCTGGCCCGACGAGACCGGCGGCCTGCGCCTGCTGGCCAGCGCCAAGCGCAGCGAGCGCATCCTCATGTTCGACGCCGACTCCGGCCGCCAGTTGCAGGCGTTCGGCGGCCCCGGCAGCGCCGAGGGCGAGTTCCGGCGCCCCAATGGACTGGCGGTGTTCGGCGACCTGCTGTTCGTCGTCGAACGCGACAACCATCGGGTGCAGGCCTTCGAGCTGCCCTCGTTCCGCGCCCTCGGCAGCTTCGGTGCGACCGAGCTCGAGGTTCCCTACGGCATCTGGCTGGACGAGACGGCGCCCGGTGAACTGACCGCCTACGTGACCGACAGCTTCATGGCGGATTTCCGGACCGGCACGCTGCCGGCCCGCGAGCGCCTGGCCGAGCGGATCAAACGGTTCCACATCACGCTGGACGATGAGGGCGGCCTGGACGCGCGTTACCTCGATGCGTTCGGCGACACCAGCGACGAAGGCGCGCTGCGCATGGTCGAATCGATCGCCGGCGACCCGGCCCACGGGCGCCTGCTGATCGCCGACGAGGACCAGCGGGTCGGCTCCACGCTGCGCGAGTACGCGCTGGACGGGCGCTTCCTGGGCCGCAGCCTGCCGCGCTTCGAAGGCGACGCCGAGGGCATTGCCCTGTGGGAATGCGATATCGACGACGGGTACTGGATCGCGGCCGACCAGGTCAGGCCGACCCGGTTCCGCCTGTTCGACCGGCGCACGCTGGCCCCGGCCGGCAGTTTCAGTGGCCGCCGGACCGGCTTCACCGACGGCATCGCGCTGCATGCCTCGGCATCGCAGCGGTATCCCGATGGTGTCCTGTTCGCCCTGCACGACGACCGTGCGGTCGCCGCCTTCGACCTCGGCGAGATCGCGCGCAGCCTGCAGCTGTCGCCAGCGTGCACGCAGTGAGGGCGCTCGCCGCGGTCCTCGCTTCCGGGCTGCTGCTGGGCGTCCTGCTGCAGGTGCAGGACGCGGACGCCGCGCGCATGTGGCGCTGGCGCGATGCGCAGGGCGTGACCCATTACGGCGACCGGCCGCCGCCGGGCGAAGTGGCCGAACCGGTCGAGACGCTCTCCTACCGCCGCGGCACGGTCAATCCGGTGACGCTGCGCCTGCAGGATCGCGGCAGCCACTACGAAGCCTGGGCCGACAACACCATGCCCGGCCCGGTGCAGGTGCAGCTGAGCTTCAGCCGATCCGACAACGTGAAGGCGGTGCCCGCGCTGCCGGCACGCACCACCATCCCCGCGCAGGGAAGCGGCGTCGTCGCGCGCATCTATCCGCTCGATCCGCGGCTGGCCAGCAATTTCAACGTGCTGCTCGACAACCTGCCCGGCAACCCGGAAGCGCGGCCGGTCGATTTCGAGTACCGGCTGCCGTTCGAATACGGGCGGGTGCGGGTCGACCAGGGCTTCGGCGGCAGTTTCAGCCACTCGGACGCGCAGAACCGCTATGCGGTCGATTTCGCGGTGCCGGAAGGCACGCCGATCCTCGCCGCACGCGGCGGCATCGTGTTCCAGGTCGAATCCGATTTCGCCAAGGCGGGGCTGGATCGGGAGCGTTACGGCGGACGCGCCAATTTCGTCCGCATCCTGCACGACGACGGCAGCATGGCATTGTATGCGCACCTGCAGTCGGAGGGCGTGCAGGTGCGCGTCGGCCAGCAGGTCCGGCAGGGGCAGCGCATCGCCCTGTCCGGTAATACCGGCTTCAGTACCGCGCCGCACCTGCATTTCGTCGTGCAGGTGAACCGCGGCATGCGCCTGGAAGCGATCCCGTTCCGGATGTTCGGCGCCCTCGGCGAACTCAAGTTCGCCCGCGACGAGACCACACCGGCCGCGCGACGTCCCTGATCCCGGGCAGGCGCACTCCACCACGCCTGCCTGCCGGTCGCCGGGCGCGCCCTGCCGCCGGAGAGATTGGCCTGGCATGCACTGACGACCCGGCCGTGGCGTGCCTGAAGCGACGCGCGTGCCGCACGCTCCCGGTACCGGCCGCCGTCCACTTGGACGCGGCCGGTTCCCCGTCCCCGCTGCGGGCGATGCCGCGTCCGGTTCGAAACACGCGCATCGACGCCGCTCGCACCCGGGATCGGCCGCATCCGTCGCTGACCGGAACCAGAGCGCTTCACACCAGGACGCTTGACATTCACCATGTGTATTGATGTATTGATACACATGGATGCAAGCCTGTTGCATATCGACCCCGCCCTGCCCGAGCCGATCTATCGCCAGATCGCCGAGCAGATCCGCCGCCTCGCCAGCGCCGGCCAGCTGCGCCCGGGCGATGCCCTGCCCTCGGTCCGCGACGTGGCCGCCGCGCATGCGATCAATCCGATGACGGTGTCGCGCGCCTACAGCCAGCTCGAAGCCGAGGGCGTGCTGGTCCGGCTGCGCGGCAAGGGCATGAGCGTGGCCGCCCGCGAAGGCGAAGCCGGCGATGTCGACAGCCGCATGCGCCTGCTGGATCCGGTGCTGCGCGAGGCCGCGCGCCACTGCCAGGAACTTGAACTTCCCAGCGACCGCGTGCTCGCGCGGCTGCGCCAATTGATCGAGGAGAAGACCCCATGAACGCTGTCGCCTTCGCCCACTCCACCGCCCTGCCCGACCTGGCGCTGCCACTGCAGGCCGACGACCTGCACCTGGCCTACGGCCGCCGCCACGTGCTGCGCGGCGTCGATCTGCACCTGCCGGCCGGCGAGGTGCTCGGCCTGATCGGCCGCAATGGCGCAGGCAAGAGCAGCCTGATCGGCTGCCTGGTCGGCCTGCTGCGGCCGCAGTCCGGGCAGGCGCGCCTGATGGGCGCCCCCGCGCTGCACCTGGACGATGCGCGCAAGCAGCAGCTCGGTTACGTGCCGCAGCAGCCGCAGGCCTTCGGCTGGATGAAGGTCGGCCAGCTGTTCGACTACCTCTCGCAGCTTTACCCGCAGTGGGATGCCGGCCATGCCGCGCGGCTGCTCGAGCGCTTCGCGCTGGATCGCGGCCGGGCGATCGGCAAGCTCTCGCCCGGCGAAGCGCAGCGCCTGGCCCTGGTGCGTGCACTGGCGCCGCGCCCGGCGTTGCTGGTGCTGGACGAGCCGGCTTCGGCACTGGATCCGGTCGCACGCCGCGAACTGCTGCGCGAGATCGTCTCGCAGGCCGCGGACAGCGGCACCACGGTGCTGTTTTCCAGCCATATCGTCAGCGATCTGGAGCGGATCGCCTCGCGCGTGGCCTTCCTCCATGAAGGCCGGATCCTGCTCGACCAGCCGCTGGACACGGTCAAGGACAGCGTGGTCCGCCTGCGCGTGCCGGCGGATGCGGCGTCGCGCCTGCCGGCACGCCTGCCCGGCGAGCTGTCGCGCCGCCAGCATGACGATGGTGCCGCCAGCCTCGTGCTCGCAGGCGAAGCCGGCTGGCAGGACCTGCTGCCGGTCGACGGCGTGCGTGTCGACCGGCTCGGCCTGGAGGACCTGTTCCTGGAGGTGGCCGGATGAATGCCCTGCCCCATTTCCTGCGCCAGCCACTGCAGTGCGGTGGCTGGACCAACCTCCTGTTGCTGGTCGGCACGTTCGGCAGCGTTCCGTTCGTGATCGCAGGCATCGGACCGGCCGACTCGTCGACGCCGATCACGCTCGGTCTGGCCGTGGCCGCGATCTGCACCCTGTTCTGGTCGCTGCTCGGCACCGGCCGCCTCGCCGCGCTGCTCTGGCAGGCGCGCCAGCTGCGCCTGCCCGGCCTCGGCCGACAGACGGCCATGCTGGCGCTCGGCACCCTGCTGTTGACGGTCGTAGTACCGACGTTGGTCCACACCAGTCTCGGCAGTGCGCTGCCGCAGACGCTGGCAGTGCTGTGGCTGGCGACGGCGCTTGGGCTGTTCTGGGTCAGCATGCCGCCCTGGCTCATCTGGCCTTCGATCGTGCTGAGCGCCGCGCTGCGCTGGCTGCCGGACCCGGTCTGGCAACTTGCCGACATCCTGGTCACGCCGCAGGGCATGGCGGCCGCCGGCATCGTCCTGGCCGCGCTCAGCGCCTTCTTCTGGTGGATACCGCTGCGCCGTGGCGCCCCCGCCGGCCCCTGGTCGACGCCGCTGGCCCTGACGGTCGGCCAGTCGCTGGGCAGCGTCGCCACGACTACCGGTGGGACCTCGACCGGCATGCCGCTGTTCGGCGGAAAACAGAACCTCGGCGGCCTTGCCGCTGCGCCGATGCGCGCGTTGGCGGTCGCGCTCGGTCCCGGCTTCGGACTGGCATCGCCGCACAGCCTGCTGGCGACGCACGGACCAACCGTCGCGGTGGCCGCGTTCTGGCTGCTGCTGGGCAATGGCAACGACGACGCCACCAACGGCGCGCAGCACATCGGGCTGGTGTTCGCGCCGGTCATGGTCCTGGCCACCGCGCTGGCACCGCTGATGCGACTGGAAACGCTGTTCCGCCGCCCGGCGATGGGGCTGCACGAACTGGCGCTGACCCCGGGCCTGCCGTCACCGGCGGCACCGGCGTTGATGCAGGTACTGCTGCGCCAGCTGCTCGGCCGCGCCGCCGGCGGCCTGCTGGTGATGACGGGATTCGCGCTGGCGGTGGGCGCCGCGCCCGGTTACTACCCGGTGCTGCTGACCACCAGCCTGTGCGGCCTGCTCCTGATCGGTGGCTGCGCACTGCTGAGCGTCAGCGCTCCACGGCTGCGTCCGCTGCTGGTGGTGATGATGATCGCCGTCACCCTGTCCATATTCACCAGCATGCTGCCGACCGTACGCGGAACGCCGCCCGCCTGGCTGCTGACCGCCTGGCTGGCCGGCGGCCTGCTCGCGGTGCTGCCGTGGTGCCTGTCGCTGGCCCGGCTGCGCGACCGCCCGCACCCCTGGCTTCAGAACTGAGCCTGCTCCGGGAGCGGCCGGCCGCGACGGCCGCTCCCGGTATACTTCGCGGCTTCCATCTGCTTACAGCGCCGCGCGGCGCAGCTCCCCATGTCCGATGTCTCCCTCGAAGCCGCGCGCCGCCGCACCTTCGCCATCATTTCCCATCCCGACGCCGGCAAGACCACGCTGACCGAAAAGCTGCTGCTGTTCGGAGGCGCGATCCAGATGGCCGGCTCGGTCAAGGGCCGCAAGGCGGCCCGCCACGCGACGTCGGACTGGATGGCGCTGGAAAAGGAGCGCGGCATCTCGGTGACCTCGTCGGTGATGCAGTTCCCGTACGAAGGCAAGATCGTCAACCTGCTCGACACCCCCGGCCACGCCGACTTCGGCGAGGACACCTACCGGGTGCTGACCGCGGTGGACTCGGCGCTGATGGTCATCGACGTGGCCAAGGGCGTTGAGGAACGCACGATCAAGCTGATGGAGGTCTGCCGCCTGCGCGACACGCCGATCATGACCTTCATCAACAAGCTCGACCGCGAGGGCAAGGACCCGATCGAGCTGCTGGATGAAGTGGAGACCGTGCTCGGCATCCAGTGCGCCCCGGTCACCTGGCCGATCGGCATGGGCCAGCGCCTGAAGGGCGTGGTCCACCTGATCAGCGGCGAGGTGCACCTGTACGAACAGGGCCGCAACTTCACCCGCCAGGATTCGACCATCTTCCCGTCGCTGGACGCACCCGGCCTGGCCGAGAAGATCGGCGCGCAGATGCTGGCCGAGCTGCGCGACGAACTGGAACTGGTGCAGGGCGCCAGCCATCCGTTCGACCTGGAGGCTTACCGCGCCGGCAGGCAGACCCCGGTGTTCTTCGGCTCGGGCGTGAACAATTTCGGCGTGCAGCCGCTGCTGGACTTCTTCGTCGAGCACGCGCCGTCGCCGCAGACCCGCGCCACCACCGGCCGCGACGTGGCCCCGGTCGAGAACAAGCTGACCGGCTTCGTGTTCAAGATCCAGGCCAACATGGACCCGCAGCACCGCGACCGCGTCGCGTTCATGCGCGTGTGTTCGGGCCGCTTCGTGGCCGGCATGAAGGCCTTCCACGTGCGCAGCGGCAAGGAGCACAAGCTGGCCAACGCGCTGACCTTCATGGCCTCCGACCGCGAGATCGCGGCCGAGGCCTGGCCGGGCGACGTGATCGGCATCCACAACCACGGCACGATCTCGATCGGCGACACCTTCACCGAGGGCGAGGCCCTGTCGTTCACCGGCATCCCCAACTTCGCCCCGGAACTGTTCCGCCGCGCGCGCCTGCGCGACCCGCTCAAGCTCAAGCAGCTGCAGAAGGGCCTGGCCCAGCTGTCCGAGGAAGGCGCCACGCAGTTCTTCCGCCCGCTGATGAGCAACGACCTGATCCTGGGCGCGGTCGGCGTGCTGCAGTTCGACGTGGTCGCCTACCGGCTCAAGGACGAGTACGGCGTGGACGCGACCTTCGAACCGGTCGGCGTGGCCACGGCGCGCTGGGTGCACTGCGGCGACGCGAAGAAGCTGGAGGAGTTCCGCGAGAAGAACGCGACCAACCTGGCGATCGACGCCGCCGGCGAGCTGGTCTATCTGGCGCCGACCCGGGTCAACCTGCAGCTGGCCCAGGAACGCGCGCCGGACGTGCGCTTCTCGGCCACCCGCGAGCACGCCTACAGCGTGGCCGTGGACTGAACCGCGCGCCCGTCGCACAACGCGGCGGGCGGACGCGCTCCATGATCCAGGCTCCATCCCGAACGCGACTGGCGCGTACGGATGCGGATGCAACGGGCTTGCAGTAACGTGTCGCACATGCAGTCCGCTCCCCCTCCCGCCGAGAATGTCGCGCATCACATCCGCGACGAGATCGCCAATGCGCTGACCCACGGGCTCGGCGCCGCTGCCGCTCTGGCCGGCAGTGCGGTGCTGATCACGCTGGCGGCGATCTACGGCGACGGCTGGCAGCTGGCCGGGGCGATCGTCTTCGGGGTGGCGCTGCTGCTGCTCTACACCGCCTCCACCCTGTACCACGCGATCCAGCACCCGATCGCCAAGGGCCGGCTCAAGGTCTTCGACCACTGCGCGATCTACCTGCTGATCGCCGGCACCTACACGCCGTTCACCCTGATCGGCCTGCGCGGCCCATGGGGCTGGGGCATGTTCGCCGCGATCTGGACGCTGGCGGTGGCGGGCGTGATCTTCAAGCTGTTCTACACCGGCCGGTTCCCGCGCCTGTCGACGGCGATCTACATCGCGATGGGCTGGCTGGTGGTGATCGCGATCGAGCCGATGATCGATTCGCTCGATGGCTGGACGCTGGGCTGGCTGTTCGGCGGCGGCATCTTCTACACGCTGGGCACGTATTTCTACCATCGTGAATCGATCCGCTATTCGCATGCGATCTGGCATCTGTTCGTGATCGGCGGCAGCGTCTGCCACTTCGTCGCGGTCAGCGCGCAGGTCCTGCCGCAGAATCTGCAGGGCTGAGCCGGGCCGACGCCTCGCGCGCCATCGTTCGCACTCCGTCCACGCGGCCTGCCGATACTGGCCGCATGCAGACCTCCGCGCCCCATGAGGACACCGTTCCGGCCCGGCGGCGCTGGCCACGGCCGGGGCGTCGCGCGCTCGAGATCGCCGCGCTGTGCATCGCACTGCTGGCGCTGCTGTTCGCGCTCTGGGACTGGAACTGGTTCAAGGGTCCGGTTGAACGCGCGGTGACATCGGCCACCGGCCGCGCCTTCCATATCGACGGCGACCTGGATGTGGACCTGGGACGCACGATCACCGTCAGCGCCGATCGCCTGCGCCTGGCGAACGCGGCGTGGTCGCAACAGGCCGAGATGGGCACCGTCGAACGGCTGGAGGTGGACGTCGCCGCCCTGCCGCTGCTCGCGTTCCGCCTGCACGTGCGCGAACTGCGCGTGCGGCGCGCCGACATCCAGCTGGAAACCGGTCCAGACGGCGAAGCCGGCAACTGGGCATTCGACGGACGCGAGCCCGCCGCGGACGATGCCGCACCGCCGCGCTGGCGGCTCGACCGGCTGTGGCTGGAAGACGGGCGCCTGCGTTTCGTCGACGCGCCCGAAAAGACCGATGTCGACATCGCGCTGCGAAGCGTCGCCGCCGATGTCTCGGGCCAGGATGCGGCGCCCCCCGTTGCGATCGACGGCAAGGGGCGCTGGCGGGGCGCGGCGTTCCGCCTGGAAGGTCACGCTGCCTCGCCGCTGGATCTGGTCGACACGCAGACACCGTACCGGATCGACCTGAAGGCCAGGGCCGGCGCTACCCGGGCGCAGGCGCGTGGCACGCTGACGCACCCGTTCCAGTTCCGTCAGTTCGACCTGCAGATGGCACTGAGCGGCCAGGATCTCGAAGACCTGTACCCGCTGCTGGGGCTGGCCCTGCCGCCGTCCCCGCCCTATGCGCTGGATGGACGGCTCGGCCGCCTCGGCGACCGCTGGCGCTATACCGGCTTCGAAGGCAAGGTCGGCGACAGCGATCTTTCCGGCGATGTGCAGGTGGACGTGGCTGGCGAGCGCCCGCTCTTCAAGGCCGAACTGAGCTCGCGCCGGCTCGATTTCGACGACCTCGCCGGTTTCGTCGGTGCCTCGCCCCAGAGCGGCGATGGCGAGACCGCGAACGCCGCCCAGCAGGCCCAGGCCGCAGAACGCGCGGCCAGTCCGCGGCTGCTGCCGGACACCCCGTACGACCTGGAAAAACTGCGCGCGATGGATGCCGACGTGCGCTGGCGCGCGCAGCGCATCAATGCGCCCGGCTGGCCGCTGGACGACATGGACGCCCACCTGCTGCTCGAGGACGGCCTGCTGCGCCTGGATCCGCTCAACTTCGGCGTCGCCGGCGGCGACATCCGCGCCACGATCCGGATGAACGCCCGCGACCAGCCCATCGCGACCACCGCCCAGATCGCCATGCGCGGCCTGGAGCTGCCGAAGCTGTTCCCGACCGCCGAGCTGGCGCAGGACGCGGTCGGTCGGATCGCCGGCGACATCCGCATCGAGGGGCGCGGCGATTCCATCGCCGCCATCCTCGGCAGCGCCGATGGCGATGTCGCCATCGGCATGGGCCGCGGCCGGATCAGCAACCTGATCATGGAAGTGGCGGGCCTGGATATCGCCGAGTCGCTGCGCTTCCTGCTGACCAAGGACCGCCAGGTGCCCATCCGCTGCGCCTTCGCCGACTTCGCCGTCCAGGACGGCCTGATGCAGAGCCGGGCGCTGGCGTTCGACAGCACCGACACCATCATCGTCGGCGAGGGCACGGTCAGCCTCAAGCAGGAGGAACTGGACCTGCTGCTGCGGCCGCGCCCGAAGGACCGCAGCATCCTGTCGCTGCGCTCGCCGCTGCGCGTGGGCGGCACGTTCAAGGATCCATCCTTCCGCCCCGATTTCGCCGCCCTCGGGCTGCGTGGCGCGGTGGCGATCGCGCTGGGCAGCATCGCGCCACCCGCCGCGCTGCTGGCGACGTTCGAGACCGGTCCGGGCGAAGACAGCGACTGCGGCGGCAAGTACGCGCGTTGATCGCCGCATCGGCGCGCGACTGTACGGACACGGCATGGCCGCGGGCAACCGATGCACGCAGCATGGTCTGGCGTTGATCGCCATCAGCGACATGGCGCCGTTGCTTTCCGGGCGCATCGCCGGCCGTCATTCCTTCCGGAAGCGCCTGCGCACAGCGCTGCATGGGCGCCCGCCATGCAAGGCCGGCACCACGATGACCGCTCTTCCCGCGCTCAGCTGGCGATGTAGCGCTGCAGCTGTTCCAGCTCGACCTGCTGCCCGGCGATCACCGCCTTGACCAGGTCGCCGATCGAGATCACGCCGACCACGTCGCCGTCCTCGAGCACCGGCAGATGACGGATGCGATGCTCGGTCATCAGCCGCATGCAGGCGCCGATCGCCGCATCCGCATCCACGGTGATCACCTGCGCGGTCATGATCGCGCTCACCGGCGTATCGGCCGAGGACCGGCCCTGCAGCACGATCTTGCGCGCGTAGTCGCGCTCGGACAGGATCCCGGCCAGGCGTCTGCCCTCCAGCACGAGGACCGCGCCGATGGAATGCAGCGCCATCGTCCGGATCGCCTCGATCACCGGCGCGTCGGGCGCCACCGCGAAGACCTCAGCCGGCTTGTCGGCCAGCAGTTGACGTACCGTGTGCATCGGCGCCTCCATCTGCGGGTTCCTGCGCGCAGGATACTCCCGCCGATGCCTGCCAGGCGTCGACGAGGTAAAGCGGCCGCTGCTTGGCCTCTTCGTACAGACGGCCCAGGTATTCGCCGATCAACCCCAGTGCGATCAACTGCACGCCTCCCAGGAACAGGATCGCCACCATCATCGTCGGCCAGCCCGCCACCCTGTCGCCCCACAGCAGGGTCTTGGCCACGATCCCCACGCCGCCTGCCAGGGCCACCATCGCGGTCAGCAGGCCGACATAGGTCGCCAGCCGCAACGGCGCGGTCGAAAAGCCGGTGATGCCCTCGATCGCGAAATTCCACAGGCGCCAGAGGTTGAACTTGCTGCGGCCGGCCAGCCGCGGCGAACGCCGGTAGGGCAGCGCCAGCCGGCGGAAACCGACCCAGCCGAACAGCCCCTTCATGAACCGGTGGCGCTCGCGCAGCTGCGACAACGCCGCCAGCGCACGTGCGGACAGCAGGCGGTACTCGCCGGTGTCGGCCGGAATCGGCGTGCGTGACAGCTTGCCGATCACCCGATAGAACAGCGACGCCGCGCTGCGCCGGATCCAGGCATCGCCATCGCGGGCGATGCGCTGCCCGTAGACATCGTCGTAGCCCGCGCGCCAGTGCGCGACGAATTCGGGAATCAGCTCCGGTGGGTCCTGGCCATCGGCATCGAGCAGCATGGCGGCGCCGTCGACGACCCGGTCCAGGCCTGCGGTCAGGGCCGCTTCCTTGCCGAAGTTGCGCGACAGGCGCAGCAGCGCCACGCGCGGATCGGCATCGGCGATGCGTTGCAGCACCTGCCAGGTCGCGTCCTGGCTGCCATCGTCCACATACAGGATCCGCGCGGGCACGCCGCACCGGTCCAGCGCCTGCTGGATCCGCGGATGCAGCAGCGGCAGCGATTCGGCCTCGTTGCAGGCCGCCACCACCACGGTCAGGGATTCGTCGGCACGGCTGTCCATGGTCATGATGGTAAGCAGCGGCCGGTGAAACGAACAGCAGCCGAAGCGCGGCGATGCCGACATCCGCGCCGCGGTGCGGTGCTCACTCGAGTTCGCGCAGATAGGCCTCGCCACCGATCTGGCGCATCTGCCGCTGGATCCACGCCGCGCGACGCTGCACGTACGGGCCGGGCCGGGCCGCGCTGTAGCGCTTGGGCGAAGGCAGCACCGCGGCCAGTCGCGCCGCCTCGGCCGCGGACAGCGCGGAGGCATCCTTGCGCCAGTAGCTGCGTGCGGCGGCCTGCGCCCCGTAGATGCCGTCGCCGAACTCGGCCACGTTGACGTAGACCTCGACGATCCGCTGCTTCGGCCACATCGCCTCGATCAGCACCGTGTACCAGGCCTCCAGGCCCTTGCGCAGCCAGCTGCGGCCCTGCCACAGGAACAGGTTCTTGGCGACCTGCTGGCTGATCGTGCTGCCGCCGCGCACGCGCTTGCCACGGGCGTTGTGGTCGAGCGCTTTTTCGATCGCCTCCATGTCGAAACCGGAGTGCTCGGCGAAAAGCTGGTCCTCGGCCGCGATCACCGCCAGCGGCATGTGCCGGGAAATGGCGTCGTAATCGCGCCAGTCGTAGGCGACGCGGAATCCCCACTCGCCCTCGCCCAGGGCCTGCATCTGGCGGCCCAGCATGAAGGCCGAGATCGGCGGATCGATGAAGCGCAGCACCGCCACCTGCAGCACCGTGAATGCAACGAAGACCACCGGCACCCACAACAGGAGCCGCCAGAAGCGCCGACCACGTCGCTGTTCGCTCTTGATCGCGATGACCCTGCCCCTATCTGTGTGTCTCGGCCGGAATGATAATGGCCCCGTCGCGTCGGACGCACACGGGCCCCTCACCGGCTCCGGCCGTCCCGCCCCCGAGGAACTCCAGTGCCTGCATCCGAACAAGACCCCTTGATCCGCTTCCTGCTCCCGCACGCCGGCATCCGTGGCGTGCATGTCAGGCTGCAGGACAGCTGGCAGGCGCTGCTGTCGCATGCCGACTACCCGCCGGTGGCGCGCGGCCTGCTCGGCCAGGCCTGCGCCGCGGCGTCGATGCTGACCGCCCACGTCAAGGTCGAGGGCCGGCTCTCGCTGCAGCTGCGTGCCCAGTCCGGCCTGCGCCTGCTGTTCGCCGAATGCACCGCCAGCGGCCAGATCCGCGGCATCGCGCAGCTCGACGACGGCGCCGATGCGCCGAACGACCTGCTCCAGCTGGACGCCCCCCTGCTGGCGATCACCATCGAGAACCCGGGCCTGGACCCGCGCGAGCCGCTGCGCTACCAGAGCCTGGTCGAGCTGGCATCGTCCGGCCTGGACGAGGTGCTGGAGGATTACTTCCGCCAGTCCGAACAGCTGCCCACCCGGCTCCTGCTGGTTTCCGACGGGGAACGCGCCTGCGGCCTGATGCTGCAGAAGCTTCCCGGCGACGAAGGCGACGACGACGGCTGGGCCCGCGGCGGCGCGCTGTTCGACACGCTCGGCGGCGAGGAACTCCTGCAGCTCGACGGCCCCACCCTGCTGCACCGGCTCTTCCACGAGGAAGCGCCCGAGCTGCTGGCGCAGACGCCGCTGGCCTTCGGCTGTTCGTGCTCGCGCGAGCGGGTCGCGGACATGCTGCGATCGCTCGGCGAGGAAGAAGCCCATGCCGCCGCGGCCGAACACGGCCGGGCCGAGATCCAGTGCGGCTTCTGCGGCCAGCGCTATCACTTCGCATCGACCGAAATCGCGCTATTGTTCGAGCAGATGCCGGCCAATGCGCCGGCGCCCGACCGGTTGCAGTAGCCGGCATGCTCTGGGGAGGGCGACGCTTGTTAATTAAACGTAAACCGCCTAGGATCGGTTCACCGTCTTCCGGGGAACTAGCCTGTTCCCCGCTGGTCTGAGATTTCGTCATGATCCTGCGCCGCCTGCCATTGCTGGCCACCCTGCTGACCGCGGCCCTGCTCGCGGCCTCGGGTGTGCACGCGCAGGCTGTGTCGCGCCCGGCCACCGGCAGCGGCAAACAGGCCGTCCTGCCGGTCTGGAACAAGGGCAGCGGCAAGGTCGAGGCGGTCCTGCTGCTGGAACCGACCGGCCAGGCCAACCCGGCCGCACGCTGGCATTTCGGCAACAGTTCGCTGGATGCCGCGTTCGGGCTCGGCTCCGGCGATTCGCTGGGCCTGCTCTGCAACAGCACCAGCGGCGCCAACATCAACAGCCTGGCCAGCCACTGCCTGCTGGCCAGCCTGGGCGACGAGAATGCCGAGGCCAACGGGCGTCGTCTGAGCGCCTCGGCCGGCCTCGCCCGCCCGAACAGCCGCTTCGGCCTGTCGGTCGGCAACACCCGCGATGCGCGACTGCCCGGCTGGCTCGCGGCAGACGGCTCCTCGCCGCTCGCTGCCGGCCAGATCGACCAGAACGACCTGCAGGTCTTCGGCCAGCGCAACATCGGCGCCGAAGGCTATGTCTCGATCGGCGGCACCTATGCCCGCGCACGCCTGGTTCCCGTGGCCGAAGCCGCGCCCGGACTGGCCGATCGCTGGGACAGCAAGAGCCTGAGCGTGGAAGGCGGCTACGGCGCCTTCAGCGCCAGCGTGGTCGGTCGCGTCGTCGACGTGCAGGGCCAGCCCGGCAAATGGGAAGGCCTGGGCCTGGGCCTGACCTGGCGCACCCCGTGGAGCGGCCAGCTCACCCTGGGCGCCGAGAACGTCGTCACCCGCGGCAAGAATCCGTTTTCACCCTCGGCCGAAACCGGCGAGGAAGGCACGATCCCGTACGTGCGCTACGAGCAGGGTCTCTGAGGGAGTCCTGCGGGCTTCCCGCGACGTGCTCATCCCCTGTTGAGCCGTTACGCCGCCACGTGTTCCTGGTCGATCGCATGCCCCTCCGGGCAGCAGCCGAGCGCGTGAGCCGGCCCATTCCCAAGTGCATGCATGGCGCGTGCACCGGCGCAGGATGGATGTCCACGCTTCGGCCTTGCCAGCGCGCTTCATGCGCCAGGCCGCCAGCGCATCCACCGTAGCCAGCGGCGCTTCAGATGCCTCCAGACCTGATGGCGCTCGCCCGGCGGCTCGCTCTTCATCGCCAATCCAGCTCCGCCAACGAGCCGCCAGAACGCCATGGCAACGCACGAGGCTGTTCGCACGAAGCCAAAAAAAGCGCGGGCGGCCTGGTGGGCCGCCCGCATTCGATCACACTTGTCCGCAGCGAGCGCAGTGCCTACTGCTGCCGCAGCGCCTCGATCGGATCCAGCTGCGAGGCCTTGCGCGCAGGGTAGTAGCCGAAGAACAGGCCGGTCGCGACCGAGAAGCCGGCTGCCAGCGCGATCACCTTGCCGTTGAGCTGGATCGGCAGGTCGGTGTTGTACTGGCCGACCAGCAAAGCGCCGGCCACGCCGAACAGGATGCCGAGCAGGCCGCCGCCCAGGGACAGCAGCATGGCTTCGGCCAGGAACTGCCGGCGCACGTCGGTGGGGCCCGCACCGACCGCCAGGCGCAGGCCGATCTCGCGGATCCGCTCGGTCACCGAGACCAGCATGATGTTCATGATGCCGATGCCGCCGACGATCAGCGAGATCGTCGCCACGGCGCCGAGCAGCCAGGACATCTGCTGCGTGGTCTGGTTGCGGGTGGCGACGATCTGCGACACGTTGCGGACCTGGAAATCGTCCGCCGCGCCCGGATCGATGCGATGGCGCTGGCGCAGCAGCGATTCGACCTCGCCCTGCACGTAGCTGAGGTCGCGCGCATCGGCGACGGTCAGCGAGACATCCATCACCGTGGCGGGCGGCAGGCCGATCGCACCGAGCAGGCGCCGGCGCGCGGTGTCCAGCGGCACCATCATGACGTCGTCCTGGTCGCGGCCGAAGCCGCTCATGCCTTTGGGCGCCAGCGTGCCGACCACGATGAAATTGGTGCGGCCGATGCGCACCGTCTCGCCGATGCCGGTCTCGCTGCCGAACAGCTCGCGGCGCGTGGTCTCGCCCAGGATCACCACCTTGTCGCCGCTGTAGTGCTGCGGCTGGAAGGCTTCTCCGCTGGCGATCTGCCAGCCGTTGATCTGCAGGAAGTCGGGCTGGATGCCCTGCCAGCTGCTCGACCAGTTGGTCTCGGCGAACACGACCTGGCTGCTGCCGCGCAGCGAACCGGACACGTACTGGACCTCCGGGATCTCGTCGCGGATCGCTTCGACGTCGCCTTCGGTCAGGGTGAAGAAACTGCCCGCCGCAAGCCGCACGCCGCCGCTGGGGCGGCCCATGCTCGGGCCGATGTCCAGCTTCTGCGCGCCCAGGCCCGAGAGCTGGCGCTCGATTTCGGCCTGGGTGCCCTGCCCGACCGAGACCATCACGATCACCGCGGCGATGCCGATGATCACGCCGAGCGAGGTCAGCGCGCTGCGCATCCAGTTGCCGCGCAGCGCGAACATCGCCGTGCGCAGGATGTCGAGGAAACTCATCGTGCCACCTCCTCGTGCGTGGCTTCGTGCAGTTCACCGTCGCGCATCACGCAGATGCGGTCGGCATGGGTGGCCACTTCCGGATCGTGGGTGATCAGCACCACGGTATGGCCGTCGTCGCGCAGGCGCTTGAACAGCGACAGGATCTCCTCGCCGGTGCGGCTGTCGAGCGCACCGGTCGGTTCGTCCGCCAGCAGCACCGGCGGCTTGTTGATCAGCGCGCGCGCGATGGCCACGCGCTGCTGCTGGCCGCCGGACAGTTCGCTGGGACGATGATCGACGCGTGCGCCCAGGCCGACCGATTCGAGCGCGGCGCGCGCACGGTCGCGGCGTTCCTGCGGCGGCACGCCGGTGTAGCCCAGCGGCATCGCGACATTGTCCAGCGCGCTCATCCGCGGCAGCAGGTTGAACCCCTGGAAGACGAAGCCGATCTTGTCGCGGCGAAGCACGGCCAGTTCCTCGGCATCGAGCGTGGCCACGTCGACTCCATCGCACATGTACTGGCCGTAGCTCGGCGTATCGAGGCAGCCGATCAGATTCATCAGCGTCGACTTGCCCGACCCGGACGGCCCCATGATCGCGATGAATTCGCCTGCGGCGACACTCAGCTCGACGCCTTTCAGGGCCACGACCTCGGCCTCGGAACCGGCCGAATAGACCTTGCCCAGGTTGATGGTGCGGATGACCGGCGTCACCGCCGATCCCGCCGGCGCGGGAATCGCATTCATTGCGCGGCCCGCTCGCCGACGACCAGCACGTCGCCTTCCTGCAGCCCCGACACCTCGGTGCTGGAGCCGTCGCTCGCTCCCAGGCGGACCTGGGCCGCGACCGGCTTGCCGTCCTGCAGCTTGTAGACGGTGGCGCGGCGCGCGCTCATCAGGCTGCCGAGCTGGCGGTCGAAGGCCTGGCGCCTGGCGTCGTCGAGGCTGGCGCGGAAACCGGCGAAGTTTTCCTGCATCCGCTCCAGCATGCGCTGGCGCATCTGCCCGTCCATGCCGCCGCCCTGGCCGGCACGCACGACCGTCACGCCCGGCGGCATTCCGCCTGGTCCCGCACCGCCGCCGGCACTGCGTGCCGCCCCCTGGACCGCCGCCTCCATCGCCTTGCGCGCCGCTTCCTGGCGCTCGCGCGCGGCCTTGGCGTCGGCCTCGAACGCGGCCTGCTGCGCAGGCGTCAGATCCAGCGTCGCCACGAACGCCTGCAGATCATCGGCCATGCCGCTGCCACGCGGACCGGCGCCCGGGCCGGACGGTGCCTGCGCGGCCTGGCCGGTCGGCTTGTAGCGCAGCGCGGCATTGCCGACCTTGAGCACGTCGTCGCGGCGGCTGACCTCGATCTCGGCGTTGACGGTCAGGCCCGGCAGCAGGGTGCCGTCGCTGTTGTCGACGGTGACCACGACCGGATAGGTGACCACGTTGCTGGTGGTGGTCGCGGCCAGGCGCACCTGTTCGACGCTGCCGCGGAACTGCCGGTCCGGGAACGCGTCGACGGTGAAGGAGACACCCTGGCCCTGCTTGACCTGGCCGATGTCGGCCTCGTCCACGGCCAGCTCGATCTTCATCTTGCCGAGGTCCTCGGCGATGGTGAACAGCTCCGGCGCCTGCAGGCTGGCCGCCACGGTCTGGCCGGGCTCGATGCTGCGGGTCAGGACCACGCCATCGACCGGCGAGCGGATCACGGTGCGGTCCAGGTTGACGCGCGTGGTCTCGGTCGACGCGCTCTGCTGGCGGATCTGGGCCTCAGCCGAGGCGATCTGCGCGTTGGCCTGGTCGAGCGAGGCGCGGGCGAGATCGACATCGCTGCGCGCGACCAGCTGCTGTTCAACCAGTTCGGCCTTGCGCCTGTAATCCAGCTCGGCATTGCGCTGGGTCGCGCGCGCCTGGTTCAAGGAGGCCCGGGCGCTGGCGATCTGGGCGTTGCCCTGCTCGATCTGCGCCTCGTAGGTCTTCGGATCGATCCGCGCCAGCACCTGGCCCTTGGTCACGGTGTCGTTGTAGTCGACCAGGATCTCCAGCACCTGGCCGGAGATCTGGCTGCCGACGGTCACGGTGGAGGTCGCGCTGAGCGTGCCGGTCGAGGAGATCGCGACCCGGATGTTGCCGCGCTCGACCGGGACGGTGCGGTACGCGCCTTCGCTGCCGGCAGCCTTGCGGTGCTGCCAGTACCAGACGCCGCCCCCAAGGATCGCGACGGCGACGGCGGCGATGACGATGCGGGACAGCGTGCGGCTGCCGGCGTGCTTCGAACGGGGACTCTGGCTCATGCGGCTCGTGCGGATGGGTGACCATCATCATTAACGCATGCGTGACGGCCGCGTTGACACGCCGCCCGCGCGATCTTCGATGCAGCGCCGCCGGCCGTGGCGGACGCCAGCCTGCCGGCGCCCCCCTCAGCCGATCAGGACCGGCGCATTGGCCGGCGCCGGGGCGAAGCCGATGCGGGCGGTGGTGCCGGCGTCCAGCGAGCTGTCGAGCCCGATCGTCCAGTCGAAACGCTCGCACAGGCGCCGCACGATCGACAGGCCCAGGCCCGTCCCCTGCGGATTCTCGGGATTGGCCCGGTAGAACGGTTCGAAGGCACGCTCCAGCGCCTCGCTCGACATGCCGATGCCGGTGTCGCTGACCACCACGCCGTTCTCGCCCACATGGACGATCACCTCGCCGCTGTCGGTGTAGCTGCAGGCGTTGCGCAGCAGGTTGCCGATCACCACGTGCAGCACGCGGGGCGGGGCGAACAGCCGCGGCCTGCCATCGCACTCGACCCGCAGCACGACCGGCTTGTCGCCCAGCAGCAGGCGCGCGTTGGCCGCCTCTTCCTCGACCACCTCGCAGACGCTGAACCACTCGCGCTGGGGTTCGACATCGGATTCCCGCGCCAGGATCAGGAACGCGTCGACCACCGCTTCCATGTCGCGTCCGGCACGCTGGATGCGCTGCAGGCTGCGCACGGTGCGCGGCTCCAGGTCGGTATCGGCCAGGGCCATGTCGCTGGCCACGCGGATCACGGTCAGCGGCGTGCGCAGCTCATGGCTGGCATCGCGGGTGAAGTTGCGCTCGCGGGTGACCTGCGCTTCGACGCGCTCGCCGAGCGCATGCAGCGCTCCGGCCAGTTGCCGGGCTTCGCCTTGCACATCGGCAGGAAGCCGCTCGGGCGCCAGCGCACGCACATCGGGCTGGCGCGGGTCCCAGCGCGAGACCTGCCGTGCCAGCCAGGCCACGGGCGAAACCAGGCGTTTGGACGAACGGTAGGTCAGCCAGGTGGCGCCATAGATCGCGAAGAGCGTGAGCATCGCCGGCACCACGGCGAACCACAGCGCGGCCTGCACGGCCTGCGAGCGCAGGAAGACCAGGTACAGCGTGCCGGTTGGCTGCCGGTCGACCCATACCAGCTGGTCGTCCTGTTCCAGGTCGTGGAAGCCGGGCTGCAGGCCACGCAGGTTGGTCGGCAGCGACAGGTTCGAATAACCCGCTTCGACCAGATAGCCACGCAGGGTGTGCGTGTTCGGCGGCGGCTGCACGCTGGAGGCGTCGTACAGCTGCCAGTAGTGGCTGGCCTCGTCCCTGAGCGTGGTCTGGATGAAGCTGTACTTGAACAGCATCGCCACGATGTAGAACGCAACGAGGATGGCCAGGCTCGCCATCACCATCTGCAGGATGAAAGCGATCCGGATCTTGCGTGGCAGACCGTGCGGCATCGGAAAAGGGGCGTGGCAGGTGGGCGGAAGTCTAGGCGCGCACGGATCGTCGCATCGTGACGACCGATCCGTTCCATCCACGCGCCAGCGGCTGACGCATGCCTGCCTTCCCCTGCTTCAATGTCTGTGCCTCAGGATGCGACGGGCTGGGCGATGTCGGCCACGCGGTACCCGGCGCTCTGCACGGTGTGCAGCAGCGGGCGGTCGAACGGCTTGTCGATCACCTTGCGCAGGTTGTAGAGGTGGCTGCGCAGCGTATCGGAGTCCGGCAGGCTGTTGCCCCAGATCTCGCGTTCGATTTCCTGGCGGCTGACCACGCGGGGCGATTCGCGCATCAGGATGGTCAGCAGCTTCAGGCCGATCGGCGACAGCTGCAGTTCGCTGCCACCGCGCGTGACCCGCATGCTGACCGGGTCGAGCACCAGGTCGGCCACCGTCAGGACTTCGGAACCGACCTGGCGACGCTCGCGACGGATCAGGGCGCGCAGCCGCGCTTCCAGTTCCTGGATCGCGAACGGCTTGGTCAGATAGTCGTCGGCGCCGTGGCTCAGGCCGGTGAGCTTGTCATCCAGCGTGTCGCGCGCGGTCAGCATCAGCACCGGCGTCGACTTGCGTGCGTCGCTGCGGAGGCGGCGACAGACCTCGATGCCGTCCAGGCGCGGCAGCATCAGGTCCAGCACGACGGCGTCGTAGCTGTTCTCGGCGGCAAGGCGATAGCCATCGAGCCCGTCGGTCGCGTAATCGACTTCGAAACCGCGGCTTTCGAGGTACTCGCCGATCATCTCGGAAATATTGCGGTTGTCCTCGACCACCAGGACCAGACCGGACGTCTCTTTACCCTGACGCATGTCGCCTCCATGTCTTCAGCTTTGTGAAACATGCCGGAGCCCCGGTCGATACGGCGTGAAGGCGTGTGAATCGGTGGCGGCCGCTGCGCAACCGCTTGTGGATCAATATGTTACCGCGCCGACAGCAGGGGCTTCAGGGCCGGCCAGACGTTGTCGAGCACGCGTGGCTGCGCTTTTTCGGTGGGATGCAGGCCATCGGACTGCATCAGGCCCGGCTCCAGCGCCACGCCTTCCAGCAGGAACGGGACCAGCCCGGTGTCGTACTGGTCGGCCAGCTCGCTGTAGCTGCGGCGCAGACGATCGCGGTAGGCCGGGCCGTAGTTGGGCGGGACATCGATGCCCAGCAGCAGCACCTTCGCCCCGGCGTCACGGCTCAGCACGATCATCCGTTCAAGATTGGCGCGCAGCTGCACGGGAGTCAGTCCGCGCAGCGCGTCGTTGCCGCCCAGCTCGATCACCACCACCGCGGGGCGATGCTTCTGCAGCAGCCCGGGCAGCCGGGTCAGCGCCCCTGACGTGGTCTCGCCGCTGATGCTGGCATTGACCACGGCCGGCGGCTGCGCGATGTCGCGCCTGATCCGCTGCTCGAGCAGGCTGACCCAGCCGGAATGTGCCGGTATGTTGTGGGCTGCACTGAGGCTGTCGCCGACCACCAGGACCGGACCTTTGGCACAGGCCAGCGCCGGCACCAGCAGCAACCATGCAAGCATCCACCCGCGCCATGCGCGCATCTTGTCCATCCGCAGCTCCCGGAGTCGTCCCATCGACAGTCTGTCCCCCCGCTCCAGCGCCGCCGTCCACGCCATCGAGGTGCGCGGCATCGGCAAATCGGTCACCGGCCCGGAGGGTACCGTGCGCATTCTCGACGGCGTCGACTTGATGGTCGATGAAGGCGACAGCGTCGCCATCATCGGCGCCTCGGGCTCGGGCAAGACCACCCTGCTCGGCCTGCTGGCCGGACTGGACCTGGCCAGCGAAGGCGAGATCGCCCTGGCCGGCGAGCAGCTCGGCAGTCTCGACGAGGAAGCCCGCGCGGCGCTGCGCGCGCGCCTGGTCGGCTTCGTGTTCCAGAGCTTCCACCTGCTGCCGTCGCTGACTGCCGAAGAGAACGTGGCGCTGCCGCTGGAGCTGGCGGGCAAGGAGGATCCGCAGCGCGTGCGCGAGGTGCTGGAAGCGGTCGGGCTGGGCCATCGCGGCCGGCATTATCCGCGCCAGATGTCCGGCGGCGAGCAGCAGCGCGTGGCCCTGGCCCGCGCGTTCGTGGCGCGGCCGCGGATCCTGTTCGCCGACGAACCCACCGGCAATCTCGACCAGGCCACCGGCCAGCACATCAGTGCGCTGCTGTTCGACCTCAACCGGCAGACCGGCACCACCCTCATCCTGGTCACCCACGACCCGGCCCTGGCGCGGCGCTGCCGCCACGTCTACCGGCTCGACGGCGGTCGCCTGCACCGCGTGGAAGACGCGGCATGAATCCGCTCCGGCACGCCGCCCGCTCGCTGCGGCGCGAGTTCCTTGCCGGCGATCTGCTGACCGTGTTCGCCGCGCTGGTGCTGGGCGTGGCGGTGATGACCGCGGTCGGCACCCTGGTCGACCGGGTCATGCTGGCGCTGACCAGCAGCGCCGCCGAAGTGATCGGCGGCGACCTGGGCGTCCGCGGGCGCGAGGAGATCCCGCAGGAATTCGCCGACGAGGCCGCAAGCCGCGGCCTGCGCAGCACCTACATGGTCGGCTTCCCCAGCGTGCTGTTCCACGGCGATGCAAGCCAGATGGCCAGCGTGCGCGGCGTCGGCGACGGCTATCCGCTGCGCGGCACGCTGACCGTCGCACGCGACCGTGCCGGCCTGCTCCAGGAGAGCACCGGCGCACCGGCGCCCGGCGAGGCCTATGCCGACGCGCGCCTGCTGGACACGCTCGGCATCGGCATCGGCGACCTGCTGGAGTTCGGTGCCGGCGAGGTGCGGATCACCCGCATGCTGGTCTCCGAACCCGATGCGTCCGGCGAGCTGCTGCAGATGGCGCCGCCGCTGATGGTCAACCGCGCCGACATCGACGCCGGCGGATTTCTCGGTGCCGGCAGCCGTGCCTCGTACCGGCTGATGTTCGCCGGCGAGGCCGATGACATCGCCGCGCTGCGCGAAGCGCTGCAGCCACGCCTGAACGGCCTGCGCATGGTCGGGCTGGAGGACGCGCAGCAGGGCCTGCGCGATACCTTCGACCGGGCCGGCCGCTTCCTGTCGCTGTCGGCGCTGCTCGCGGTGCTGCTGGCCGGCGTGGCCACCGCACTGGCCGCCAACCGCTTCGCCCTGCGCCGGATCGACAGTGTCGCGGTACTGCGCTGCCTGGGCGCGCGCCAGCGCGACATCCTGGGCGCACTCGCCCTGCAGCTGCTGTTGCTGGCGATCCCGGCCTGCGCGCTGGGCATCGGCATCGGCATGCTGGCGCAGACCGCGCTGGTCGAGATCCTCGGCAGCCTGGTGCCCGCGCGCCTGCCACTGCCGCAGGCCGGCCCGGTGCTCAGCGGCGCCGGCATCGGCCTGGTCCTGCTGCTCGGCTTCGGCTTGCCGCCTCTGCTGCGCCTGCGCGGCGTGCCGCCGATGCGGGTGCTCAACCGCAGCTTCGGCACGTTGCCCTCGGCCTCGCTGCTGGTCTACCTGGCCGCGCTTGCCGCGACCGTGGCGCTGGCGATCTACGCGACCGGCGATGCACTGCTGGCCGCCTGGGTGCTCGGCGGCCTGGCGGTGCTGGCCCTGCTGGCCGGTGCGGCCGGCGCGCTGGCGCTGTGGCTGCTGCGCCGGATCCAGGGCCGCCTGCACGGCCCCTGGAAACTCGGCCTGGCCGCGCTGACGCGCCGCCGCGGGCTGGCGGTGATCCAGCTGGTCGGGCTGTCGCTGTCGCTGTGCGCGCTGCTGCTGCTGGCGGTGATCGGCCCCGGCCTGCTCGGCCAGTGGCGCGACCGCCTGCCCGAGGACACGCCGAACTATTTCCTGCTCAACATCCAGCAGGACCAGACCAGTGAGGTCGAACGCATGCTGCGCGAAGCCGGCGTCGTCGACCCGGACCTGCAGCCCTTCAGCACCGGCCGCCTGGTCGCGATCAACGGCCAGTCGCCGCAGCGGCTGCAGCGCGATCCGGACGAGGAGGAAGACGACAGCAACCGTCCGGTGAACTTCTCCTGGCGCAGCACCTTCCCCCCGGCCAACACGCTGCTGGAGGGCCGTTTCTGGGAGGAAGGCAGCACCGAGGCGGAAGCCTCGATCGAGGAAGGCTGGGCGCAACGCTACGGCCTGAAGCTCGGCGACAGCGTCAGTGTGCTGATGGGCGAACAGGAGCGCAGCTTCACCGTCACCAGCATCCGCAAGGCCGACTGGGATTCGTTCCAGGTCAACTTCTTCCTGCTGGTCAATGCCGGCGCGGTCGGCGATGCGCCGTACAACCTGATCTCCAGCTTCCACCTGCCCTCGGGCGAGACCGGCCGCCTGGCCGGCATCGCGCGCGCATTCCCGAACGTCTCGGTGCTGGACATCGACGCGGTGCTGGAGCGGGTACGCGAGGTGATCGAGCGGGTCGCGCAGGCGGTGCAGGTGGTGATGGGCTTCAGCCTGGCAGCCGGCGTGCTGGTCCTGCTGGCCGCCCTGCAAGCCACCGCCGGCGAGCGCCGCTACGACAGCGCGGTGCTGCGCACGCTGGGCGCACGCCGCGACCAGCTGCGCAATGCGGTGCTGGTCGAGTTCGGCGCGCTCGGCCTGCTGGCCGCGGTGCTGGCCGGCGGCGCGGCCGCGGTGATCGGCGTGACGGTCTCGCAGCAGGCCTTCGAACTGGCGCTGGCACCGCCGTGGGTGCCGCTGATCGGTGGCGCCGCGATCGGCGTGGCGCTGAGCCTGCTCGCCGGCTGGTGGGGCACGCGCCCGATCCTGCGCACGCCGCCTGCGCTGGCCCTGCGGCAGGCGTGAGCCACCCGGTCGCCGCCCCTCCACCGGGGCGGCGCCGTCCGTAGCGTGGGCCTCGGCCCACTGCCGTCCGTGCACGGCCGCCGCGGCCGCCCCGGCGGACGGCGGACGCGGCACTGCCGGGCGAGGCACCTGCACGCACAGCGAGCGCAGTCGGGCAGCGCCCGACTCTACGAACGCCTGCGCATCCCCTGGCTCGCCCTGACCTGAGGCCTGGCCCGCTGCTGTCCGGGGTGAGGTGAGCTGCGGCAAGGGGATCGCGCGGCTGGATGATCGACGCGCCATGACGCCACGGCGGCTGCCTTATGCTGCGCCGGTCTCCCCTCGCCCGCGCCGCCATGCCCACTTCCCTGCCGCTGTCGTCCTATCTGATCCCGGTCGGCCTGCTGCTGGCCAGCAACGTGTTCATGACCTTCGCCTGGTACGGACACCTGAAGTACAAGAGCGCGCCGCTGCTGGCCGCGATCGTGGTGAGCTGGGGCATCGCCTTCCTCGAATACAGCCTGATGGTGCCGGCCAACCGCATGGGCAGCTCGGTGTATTCGGTGGTGCAGCTGAAGACCATCCAGGAAATCCTGACCCTGGTCGTGTTCGCCGGCTTCTCGGCCTGGTATCTCGACCAGCCCCTGAAGTGGAACCACTATGCGGCCTTCGCGCTGATCGTCTGCGCGGCCTTCCTGATGTTCTACGACGGCGGCAAATGATCGACGGCGCAGACACCGGCGCCGTCAGCCCGGCCGCTGGCCAACCGTCGCACCACACGGGCGAACGCGCCCGCCACGGGCCGGCCCGTCGGCCGGCGTCATCGCACCTGTCCCGATGCTCAGAAGCGGATGCGGCCGGTCAGGATGTCCCTGAACATCACCCAGTCGCCTGCGAAGGAATAGAACGGATGCTGGAAGGTCGCCGGCCGGTTCTTCTCGAAAAAGAAGTGCCCGACCCAGGCGAAGCCGTAGCCGCAGACCAACGCTGCCAGCAGCCACCAGGCATTGCCGGTGGACAGCGCCACCGCGACCAGCGCCAGCACGCCGCAGCTGCCGATGAAATGCAGCCGCCGCGAAGTGCGGTTGGCATGCTCCTGCAGGTAGAACGGATAGAACTCGCGGAAACTGGCGAAGCGGCGCATGGCGATCATTCCATCGCTGGGTCCTGGCACGATAGCAGCGGCTTCGGCCGCCTGTCGGTGCGACGCAGCACGCTGCGGCCTCTTCTGCCGGCATCGCTGCCTACGCCACCGACAGACCGCAACGCGGTGTACCGCGACTGTCAGGACGGTCGAATGCAGCGATCTGACACGGCATGGGCGCAGCGCTGCGGTGCCGCCATGAAGAAACGGATCGCAGATCGCACGATCGACGCGGCGGACGGCATGCGGGGTCTCCAGGCGCATCCATCCGGACCGGCCCATTCACCGGCGGACAGCGCCGACCACCCGGATTGCGCGCCTCAGGCGTTGCGCGGCGCGAACATGATCACGGCCATCCCGGCCAGGCACAGGCCGGCACCGAACAGGTCCCAGCGACTGGGACGCACGCCGTCGACCGCCCACAGCCAGACGATCGCCAGCGCGACATAGACGCCGCCGTAGGCGGCATAGACGCGCCCGGTCGCGGTCGGATGCAGGGTCAGCAACCAGGCGAACAGCCCCAGGCAGGCGACCGCCGGCAGCAGCAGCCAGGGGCTGCCCGCGTTGCGCAGCCACGACCAGACCAGCCAGCAGCCGCCGATCTCGGCCAGCGCGGTCAACGCGAACAGCAGGAAGGTGGTCACCCGCCCGTGCCGCGCTCGGCCTGCTTGACCCGGGTCCAGCAGGTCTCCTGCTGTTCCAGCGTCAACGAGGACAGCGCGGTTCCCTCGGCCGTTGCGAGGGCTTCCATCGCGCGGAAGCGACGCTCGAATTTCAGGTTGGCCTGGCGCAGTGCCGCGCCGACATCGACCTTCGCGTGCCGCGCGAGGTTGGCGCAGACGAACAGCACATCGCCGATCTCATCCTGCAGGCGTGCATGGTTGTCGCGCACGTCGCCGCGGGCGAACTCGGCGCGCACTTCTTCGATTTCTTCCTGCAGCTTGGCGATCACCGGCGCGGGGTCGGGCCAGTCGAAACCGGTACGCGCCGCACGCGACTGCAGCTTCACCGCACGCTGCCACTCGGGCATGCCACGCCCGATGCCGGCCAGGGCGGAGTCGTCGGTGTCGCCGGCCGCGGCGCGTTCGGCACGCTTGATCGCTTCCCAGTTCAGGGTCTGCGCAGCGGCGTCGGCGACGTCGGCCTGCGCGAACACATGCGGATGCCGGCGCACCATCTTGTCGCTGATCGCCGCGACCACGTCGCCGAACGCGAACGCGCCCTGCTCGTCGGCCATCTGCGCATGGAACACGACCTGCAGCAGCAGGTCGCCGAGTTCATCCTTCAGCGCGGCCAGGTCGTCGCGGTCGATCGCATCGGCGACCTCGTAGGCCTCCTCGATCGTGTACGGCGCGATGCTGGCGAAATCCTGTTCGACGTCCCAGGGGCAACCGCGTTCGCGATCGCGCAGGCGCGCCATGATCGCCAGCAGCCGGTCGATGGAACGGGTGTCGTCGTGCATGCGCCTGGTCTCCGGAAAAACATGCACCGACGGCATCGCGGGCCGCCGGCGCCCGTGGTCACGCCAGCCAGTCGCGCCACGGAAGATCGGGATCGCCCAGGGCGACGAAGTTTCCGTTGAGCAGCGAATCGCGGCGGTTGTAGCGGAAGGATTTGCCGGTGTCGGCCGACAGCAGCGCGCCTCCGGCGGCCTGCAGCACGCACTGGCCGGCGGCGGTGTCCCATTCGGAGGTCGGGCCGAAGCGCGGATACACGTCGAGCCCGCCCTCGGCGATCCGGCAGAACTTGAGCGAGGACCCCAGCGCCACTTCCTCGATCGGCCCCATCTTCTCCAGCACCGCCTGGGTGCGCGCATCGCGGTGCGAGCGGCTTGCGGCGACCCGCAGCGGCGCGGTCGCCGGCGCCCGCACGCGCAGCGGATCGTCGCGGTAGCCATCGCGGCGGTAGGCGTACTCGCCGCGCACCGCGTGCCAGACCAGGCCGGTCACCGGCGCCTGGACCACGCCCAGCGCCGGCGCGCCCTGGTCGATCAGGGCGATGTTCACGCTGAATTCGCCGTTGCGCTTGACGAACTCGCGGGTGCCGTCGAGCGGGTCGACCAGCCAGTAACTGGACCAGTGCTGACGCGTTTCCCAGGGCACGCCGGCCGATTCCTCGGACAGCACCGGCAGGTCCGGGGTCAGCCGTTCGAGCGCATCGACGATCACCCGGTGCGCGGCCAGGTCGGCGGCGGTCAGCGGGCTGGCATCGGCCTTGTGCTCGACATCGAAGTTGCCGGCGTAGACGTCCATGATCGCGGCGCCGGCTTCACGGGCGATGGCGATGACGGTTTCGCGCAGATCCGCGGTGATGCGGATCATCGGGCCGCCAGCCATTCGCGGGCGACGAACAGGGCGGCCAGGGAACGGCCTTCGGAGAAATCTTCGCGCAACATCAGTTTGTCCAGGTCCTGCAGTTTCCAGGGAACGACCTCGAGCTCTTCCGGCTCGTCGCCGGGAAGCCGTTCGGGGTAGAGATCGCGCGCCACCACCAGCCACGAGACGTGGCCCATGTAGGTCGGCGCGAGGGTCAGTTGGCGCAGCACGTCGACACGACGCGCGCCGAATCCGGCTTCTTCCTTCAGCTCGCGGTCGGCGGCCTGTTCCGGCGTCTCGCCCGCATCGATCCGGCCCTTGACCAGGCCGAGCTCGTAGCGGTGAACCCCGGCGGCGTACTCGCGCACCAGCAGCACGGTGTCCTCGTCCAGCATCGGCACGACGACGACCGCACCATGGCCGCGACCGAGCATCCGCTCGAAGCGGCGCCGTTCGCCGTTGGAGAACTCCAGATCCAGCTGCTGCAGACGGTACGGCCCGGCGTCGTGCTCGGTGGTGCCATGGATGACGGGCAGCCGCCGGCTCATCGCGACGGCCCGCGGCGCAGTCGCGAAGCGGCCGATATCATGGCGGGATGCACGAGCGTTCTCATCAGCCGGGAATCCTAGCAGACCTGCCGCCGACGCAGTCCGTCGATGCGCGCAGCCGGCGGCGCGCCGTCGTGCGCCGGTGCGCGGGCGCCATCGACGCCCGTTGCCGCCCGGCGCGACGGACCTCGCCCATGCCCCGCTTGCGCCTCCCCTCGATCAAGGACACCACGCCATGCGTCTGACCCGTTGCTGCGTCGACCTGCCGCTGCAGGCAGGCCTCCGCATCGCCCTGCCCGAGCGCGCCGCCAACCATCTGGTGCGCGTGCTGCGCCTGCGCGAGGGCGAGGACTGCGTGCTGTTCAACGGCGACGGGCACGACTACGCCGCACGCCTGGCGGTGGTCGGCAAGCGCGAGGTACTGGCCGACGTGCTGGCCGCGACGGCGGTCGACACAGAGTCGCCGCTGCGCCTCACCCTGCTGCAGGGCATCGCCCGGGGCGAGAAGATGGACCTGATCCTGCAGAAGGCCACCGAACTCGGCGTTTCGGCGATCGTGCCCGTGGTGGCGGAACGGACCGAGGTGAAGCTGGATGCCGAGCGCGCGGACAAGCGTGTCGCGCACTGGCGCAGCGTGATCGAGTCGGCCTGCGAACAGTCCGGACGCGCGCGGGTCCCGACGCTGGCCGCACCGGCTTCGCTGGCCACGGCAGCGGCCGGCATCGCCGATGGGCTGCGCCTGACCCTGGATCCGGCCGGTGCGCGGACCCTGCGCACGCTGGCGATGCCCGACAGCGACCGCTCGATCTGCATCGCGATCGGCCCGGAAGGCGGCTGGTCGCCCCGCGACCGCGAGACGCTGCATGGCGCAGGTTTCGAAGGACTGAAGTTCGGCCCGCGGATCCTGCGCACGGAGACCGCGGGACTGGCCGCGATCGCGGCACTGCAGGCGCTGTTCGGCGATGTGTGAGGCATCGTCCGGAGCGCGCTGCGACAGCTGATCGCAGCGCCGCCCGAGCGCTGGTCGAGCGCGGCGCCAGACCCGACGACGCGTTGCGGTGGCGGATGGCGTTGGATCAGCCACCGCCCGTGCGATCCCGGCAACGCGACGCGCGTCGCTGCAGGCTGGCACGCACCACCAGCGTCATACGCAAGCCGTCGTCCGGCGGCAGGTGCGAACTGAGCAATACGCTGTCGAGGCCGACGCAGACGAGCGCCTGCGCTGCGCCATCGGATTGAAAGAGGTCCTGGCGTTGTCGGCCAGCGCGGATCGGCGCGCGATTCCGCCGGATACGATCATCGTCATGGATCGGAGGAACCGCGAAACCCGCCTGCCCGAAGCAGGCATCCGGTCGTCCTGCCAGCCTGGCTCGCCACGGCTGGATGTCGCCGGGCAACGGAATGCATGGAGTGGCGCCCGCGGATCAGGAACGCCCCGGCGCGCGCGACCTGCCGCGTCGGCGGCAGGACGCCGATCTCAGGCGACGGCGGCCAGCACCTCGCCGATCATCTGCTCCACGCGCTCCAGGTCCGGCAGCAGCGCGCTCTGTTCGCCAAGCAGGACCCGCATCTGGATCCCGCGCGGCAACGCATCCTCGGAGGCGTCCGCCAGCAGGCCATCGCGCGGCACCGAGACCAGCTGCGGAAACAGCGAGGTCTGAAGCGCGAAGTACGGCAACGACTCGTCGTTGCCCAGGCCCTTCAGCACCACCACGCGGTTGTTGCGCGTGGGCGGGTCGACGCCCAGATCGGCCAGCCTGGCGAAGGACACCAGCGGCACGTTCCAGCCGTGCCAGGCGATCTGCCCGGCCAGCCAGTCCGGCGCACCCGGCACCGGTTCGACCGGCACCTTCGCCAGCACCTCGGCCACGGTGGCGTTGGGCAGCAGCAGCCGCTCCTGACCGGTCTGGATCAGGACGCCGCGGATTTCATCGGTGTTGTAGGCCATCGTACTTCCTCGCTCACCCGGTCCGGGGTCAGGACCAGCGCGCCGAAACCTGTTCGGCCAGCTGGGTGGGTGTTCCCAGATCCATGCCGCCGGCGGCGAGCTGTCGCACCGCCTCGGCGTCGTAGCAACCTTCCAGCGCCTGTCCGGCGACATGCGCACCGCGCGTCGCCAGGGTCAGCGCGGCCTCGACGCGGCGCGCATCGGCGCCGCTCAGCAGCAGCACCGCGCTTTCCGCTGGCGGCAGCGCCAGGATCGGCTCGTCGCCGGCCGCTGTGTCGATGAAGCGCAGGCCATCGTCGCCGGCCGCCACGCCGACGCCGTCGGGCAGCACGTGCACCACGCCGGCGGCGACCACGTCGCCCGGCATGGCCATCACCACCGGCAGCGACGACACCCGGGCCATCTGCTTGACCAGGTTGTCGTAGCGGCCGCCATCCAGACGCAGCTGGATCAGCACCGGCCGCTGGAAATCGGCCGGCAGCGCGACCAGGAAGCGGCGCACCGCATCCGGCCCGCCGATACCGGCGATCACCAGCACCGCACCGGGCGCGGTCTGTGCCCTGGCGGCAGCGGCGCTCTGTTCCGGATCTTCCAGCGCCACCAGTTCCAGATGGGAAAAGTCCGGCAACGGCGGCGGTCCGGCGCGGCGCGGCGTTTCCACCGGCGGCGGCGTCTCGTCCAGCAGCGCCCAGCCTGCCGCCGCGACGACGGGAGCCGGCGGCACAGGCGTGGGAACGGCCGTGGCGGGCTCGCCGGGACGGTCCTCGGGCAGTTCGCCCGCCAGCGCGGCGGCCTCGGCCAGGTGCGGTTCGAACGGATCGTCCGCATGTTCCTGCTGCGGCGTGGGCGGGCGTCCCGGCTCCAGCTGCACGTCCTGCTCGTGGCCGGGTGGCAGCACGTTGTCGTGGCCATGCAGCTTGGCCGCCAGATGGCGGATCCAGCGCTGCGCCTCCCAGCCCTCGCGCTGCGCGGCAAGCTCGGCCTCGTCGAAGATCACCAGCAGCCCCGGCGCCTCGAGCGCCGGCTCCAGTGCGATCAGCGCATCCTCCACCGCCGGCTCAAGCGCGATCAGCACCGCCTGTGGCGCCGCGCCGGCCAGCGTGGCCGCATCGAGCGCCGTCGGATCCTCTTCCAGCACCACGCGCGCGCTCACCGCGTCCAGCGCCTGGCGCAGGCGATCGCGCGCCGGGCCGGAGCGGGCCAGCAGGGCCACGGGCTTGCCTGTTTCACTCACGGACACGGGCGATTCCCAACAGGTCGTAGACGTTCCGCATCAGGTCCAGTTCCTGGTACGGCTTGCCGAGGTAACGCTGGACGCCGATCTCGAACGCGCGCTGGCGATGCTTCTCGCCGGTACGCGAGGTGATCATCACGATCGGCACCCCGCGATAACGCGGATCGGCACGCATCGCGGTGGCCAGCTCGTAGCCGTCCATGCGCGGCATCTCGATATCGAGCAGCATCAGGTCGGGCACGCGCTCCTCGAGTTTCTCCAGCGCTTCGACGCCATCGCGTGCGACCGCGACCTCGAAGTTGTGGCGTTCCAGCACGCGGCCGGTGACCTTGCGCATGGTCAGCGAGTCGTCGACCACCATCACCAGCGGCACATGCCGCTGCTGGGCCGGCGCGACCTCGGCCACCGGCCTGGCCGGCTGGGCGAGATGGCGGCGCACCAGCGGCGCCACGTCCAGGATCACGATCACGCGGCCATCGCCGGTGATCGTCGCACCGTAGATGCCCGGCACCGAGGAGATCTGCAGGCCGACCGGCTTGACCACGATTTCGCGGTTGCCGAGCACCTGGTCGATGGCGACGGCCGCACGCAGATCGCCGGCACGGACCAGCAGCAGCGGCATCTGCTCCTGCCCTTCGGCCTTGGCCGAGGCCTGCCCGACCAGCACGCCCAGATCGTGCAGCGCGTATTCCTCGCCGGCGTAGCGGTAGCCACCGTCGCGGGCGTCGAAACGCTCGCGGCCGATCCGGCCGATGCCGCTGACCGACGCCACCGGCACCGCATAGGTGGTCTCGCCGATCTGCACGAACACCGCCTGGGTGACCGCCAGCGTCTGCGGCAGGCGCAGCGTGAACACCACGCCCTTGCCCGGCGTGGATGCGATCTCGACGGTGCCGCCGAGCTGGCGGACTTCGTTGCGGACCACGTCCATGCCGACGCCACGGCCGGCCAGCTGGCTGACCTGTTCGGAGGTGCTGAAGCCGGATTCGAAGATCACCGAGTCCAGCTCGGCATCGGTCAGCACCGCATCGGCCCGGATGAGGCCACGCTGCTCGGCCCGGCGCCGGATCGCGGCGCGGTCCAGGCCACGACCGTCGTCGGTCACCTGCAGCACGATTTCGGAACCTTCGTGACGCAGGCCGATGGTGATGGTGCCCTCTTCGAGCTTGCCTGCCGCGCGGCGGTCGGACGCCAGCTCGAGGCCGTGCGCGACGGAGTTGCGCAGCATGTGCTCCAGCGGCGCGACCATGCGGTCGAGCACGTTGCGGTCGAGTTCGCCGTGGGTGCCGTCCAGCTTGAGCTGGACCTGCTTGCCGGTGTCGTGCCCGGCCTGGCGCACGACGCGACGCAGGCGCGGCACGACGCTGTCGAACGGCACCATGCGCGCGCTCATCAGCCCGTCCTGCAGGTCGGAACTGACCCGCGACTGCTGCTGCAGCAGCACGTCGTACTGGCGCGACAGGTCGTCCAGCACGCCCTGCAGGCCGGTCAAGTCGGCCGCGGACTCGTTCAGCGCGCGGCTGAGCTGCTGCAGCGTCGAGAACCGGTCCAGCTCGAGCGGATCGAATGCCGGCTCGGCGCTGTCCTGCTCGCGCTGGTAGCGGGCGACGATCTGCGCTTCGGTTTCCAGGTCCAGGCGGCGCAGCTGGTCGCGCAGACGCGCGTTGGTGCGATCGAGCTCGCCCATCGCGCTGCGGAAGGCACCCAGCTGCTGTTCCAGGCGCGAGCGGTAGATCGCGACTTCGCCGGCGTGGTTGACCAGGTTGTCGAGCAGATCGGCGCGGACGCGGACCTGTTCCTGCGGCGAACGTGCGGCCGCTTCCTCGGCGGCTGCGGCGGACACCGCTTCGTCCTCGATCGGTGCAGACAGCGGCGCGAGCGAAAGCGCGGCGACAGGCAACGCCTGGGCTTCCACGTGCGGCGCCGACGCGACGACCGGTACCTGCGCTGCGACCGGCTCAGGCCCGCTCGCGTCCACCGCTTCCGGCGCGTCCGCATCGACGTCCGGCACCTGTGCGGTGGCGGCGGTCTCCGGCAGCGACGCCGCTTCGGCCACGGCGGCATGCGTGTCGGCGGGATCGGCCTGGTGCGCGTCCGGAACGAACGAAGGCGCCTCGCCGCGGATCCGCGCTTCGAACGCCGCGATCAGCGCGCTCGGCATCTCGGTGGCGCGATGCGCACGGGTACGCACCAGCAGCTGGTGCAGCGTGTCGAAGCCGCGCTCGAGCAGGCCGAGGTCCTCGCGCTGCAGTTCGGTGCGGTTGCCGGCGATGGATTCGAGCAGGGACTCGATCACGTGGCCGAGGTCGCCGATGGTGGCGATGCCGGCCATGCGCGCACCGCCCTTGAGCGTGTGCAGATCGCGCTGCAGTTCGATCACCGGTTCGCGCGCCGACGGATCTTCGCGCAGCGCGTGCAGCTGGTGGTCGATGTGGTCGAGCAGATCGCCGCCTTCCTCGACGAAGATGTCGACGAGTTCGCGATCCAGTTCGTTGAAGTCGAGCATGCGCTCTTCGACCGGCGCAGGCGCGGACGGCGTCGAAGGCGGCGCATGCACGGTCACCGCAGGCGTTCCGGACTGCAGCGACGCGATGTCGTCCTCGACGGGCGCCGCATCAGTGTCGCCGGTTGCCTGCGCAGGCTCCTCGATGACCGCTGCCACTTCGTCATTCGCGACCGGCGCGTCGGCCGGGGCGCCATCGGCGGGCAGCGTGTCGTCCGCATCGCCGGACACGGCTGCATCGTCGAGATCGTCCGTCCACGCCAGTGCCGCCGCCGGCTCCTCCGCCGCGGCGGTTTCATCGCCACTGCCGGTATCGCCGCTGAGAGGCGCATCGAGGAACGGCGCCTCCGCCGAGGGTTCTTCGACCGCATCGGCAGGCACGCTCGCCGCATCGAGATCGTCGGTCCAGGCAAGTGCGGGGGCCGCGTCGTCCACCGCAACGGTGTCGCCGGTGTCGTCGACCAGCAGCGCGTCGCCGGACAGTGGGTCGGCCGGCTGGGCCGGCACCGCCGTCAGGTCGTCGTTCAACTGCGTTTCGACGGCTGCCTGCGTGTCGTCCGGCGTGTCGCCGGCCGCGGACTCCGCGTCCAGTTCCAGGTCGAACGGGGCCGATGCGGGATCGGCAGGTGCCGCCGCGTCGAGCTCGGCGACCCAGGCCGGATCCAGCGCAAGGCGCTCATTGTTTTCGACGGATCCGTCCACGGCCTCGGCCGACAGGACTCCGGAAAGATCGTCGGTGCGTGCATCGCGCGACAGGTCGATCGTTTCGTCATCGATGGACCAGGCCACGACATCGCCGGCCGGCACGACACCTGCGTCGCCCGATGCTGCAGCATCGGACGCGGGATCCTGCGCCTCCGTTATATCCGCTGCATCCGTCACCGGCACGGTGGCATCGTCGGAAACGGTGAAGTCGACGCTGTCGGACAGCGCACGGGCCCCGTCCGGAATCCGCTGCGGATAACCCGGCACGACATACGACGCCGGCAGGCCGCCCGGGGCCGCCGCCAGCGCATCGGCGGACAGATAGGCGCTGAGGTCGTCGGCCGCATGCAGCACGTCGTCCGCGTCCGCCGGGCCTTCCGGCTGGAGGCCGAGCGGCGCGCTCTCGTCCAGCGCGTCGTGCTGGTCCTCTTCGTACTCGCGCGGCCAGCGCACGTCCGGCAGGGCATCGGCCAGCGCATGCAGGCGCTGCACCAGCGCCGGGGCGCGCGCGATCCGCGGCGACTCGGTCTGCAGTGCCGCGATGCAGGCACGGATCGCATCGGCGGTGTCGGCCAGGGCGGCGACGCCCTCGGCGTCCGGGATGCGGTCGTTGGCGAGCGAGCGCTTGATGTAGGTTTCGGCCGGATCGGTGGCCAGCGTGATCTCGGGCACGTCGGTCATCGCGAACGCGCCGTTCATCGTATGCATGGAGCGCAGCAGCGCCTCGCTGGCCGGCGTCGGCGCCTGCCGTGCGGATGCGATCCACGCGTCCACGGTTTCCAGGTGCGCGGCGACCTCGGCCTCCAGGATTTCCCGAAGCACGCTGTCGACCGATGCGGCGGTCCCGCCGTCGTCCGCAGCGCTGGCCTGGGCCGCGGCCGCATCCTGCGACGCGACCACCGCAACGGCCGGCACGGCATCCGCGGGTGCCGCGACGCGCTCGTCGAAGAACACGTCCTCGCCTGCGGCGATGCGCTCGGCCAGCGCTTCCAGCGCCGGCAGGTGGGCGATGGTCACGTGCTGGCCACGCAATGCCGCGTTGAACTGCGGCAGCACGTCGCAGGCATGCCGGACCATGGCCAGCACCGCCGGACTCGCCGGACGGCTGCCATCGAGCACGCGGTTGAGCATGCTCTCGATCTTCCAGCTGAACTCGCCCAGCGCGCGGGCACCGACCAGGCGACCACTGCCCTTCAGCGTGTGGAACACGCGCCGGATGGGACGCAGCCGCTCCGTGTCGTGCGGCAGCGCTTCCCAGACGGGCAGCAGGCGGCCGAGATTGCCAAGCTCTTCGTCGAATTCCTCGAGGAACACCTCGCGGATCTCCGCGTCGATGTCGCCGGTTTCATCGAATCCACCCAGCGCCGGCGCATCGGCCGGCACGTCCGCAGCCACATTGGAAGACGCCACCGACTCCTCGATCGGGACAGCGGTCGACTCGGCCGCGGCGGGCGCAGGCAGGTATGCGGCGGCCAGGGCGATCTCGTCGATCAGCGCGCTGGCGGCAGGGTCGGCCTCGGCCGGGGGATCCTGGCTTTCGAAGGTATGCAGACGGGCGGCCGGCTGCATCCGGATGGTCAGGTCCAGCCATTGCTCGGAGCGGCTCGGCTCGAATCGCGACGGCGACGGTGCGGCGACGGCCGGCTGCTCCGCGTCGGCGACGGCAGGCGATGCCGGCTCCGGTACATCGGCCGCATCGACAGGCGCATGGACAGGCACTTCGTCCGCGACCGGCGGGGCTGCATCCGCCAGAGCGCCTTCCTCGTGCCAGGCCAGTCCGGACACGGTCGGTGCCTCGGCATCGCCGGCGCCGATCTCGTCCAGCGACAGCGCGGCGACATCGAATGCAGGCACCTCCCAGGACGTGTTGACCGCCGCGACGGACGGCTCGGCTTCGAATTCGGCGTCGACCGGATCGAAGCTGGCGTACAGCGGCGGCGCGTCGGCGCCCGACAGCGACGGCGGCGCCTGCTCGTGTTCCGCGTCGACCGGATCGAAGGACACCGCCGTCCACGACGCGTCCGATTCGAGCGCGATCGGCGCCTGTTCGGCGTCGACCGGATCGAACGTGAAATCCAGCACATCCAGGGCTGCGGGGGCTTCCGGCGCATCCAGCGCGTCCGGAACGATCGCGGGCAGTTCGATGTCCAGGGCCGGCAGCGGAATGGACTCGCGCTCCGGCGCGTCGAACGCGACGGGGGCCGGCGTCCAGCTCTCTTCCTCGACCGGCGCGGCAAACGTCACCGGGCGCTCGAGCTCGACCGTATCCCAGCCGAACGCGACAGGGGCCGCTTCCGGTGCCGGTTCGGATCCTGTTTCCTGCGGCGCAGGCAGCGGCACAGCAGCAGGCGGCGCCTGATCGACGGCACGGCGCGCTTCGGGCGCGGGTGCGGCCTCGGTGGCGGCGGCGTCCTGCTCCACGGGCGGCCAGTAGCCGAGCGATTCCAGGCTGCTGTGCGCGATCTCCAGGATCTCGTCGCGGTTGGGCCGGCGGTCGCGCAGCGCTTCGAGGTAGTACTCGAGGCTGGCCATCGCGTCGGCCAGCGTGTCGAGCTGGCGACCGCTCGGAACGCGCAGGCGGCCGATCAACTCGGTGGCGATGTAGCTTCGCACGGCATCGAGATAGCCGGCCGGGCGCTCCAGTTCCAGGATGCGCAGGGCACCGGCCACTTCGTTCAGCAGGCGCGGCACCTCGTGCAGGCGCGCATGGTCCCAGTTGGTTTCGATGAAGGCGACGAACTGCTCGCGGGCGGCGGCGAAATTGGAGATCGCCTCATGGGCGAGGATCTCGACGGTACGACGCGCTTCGAGCGCCGCGGTGTCCTCGCCGCCATTCAGCGACGGCGCGCCCAGGCGCGCGACCTGGTCGTCGAGCGAGGCATCCACGTAAAGCAGCGCACCGGCGATGTCGAGCAATGCGCTTTCGCTGGCGGGCTGTTCGCCGCGCGCGATCGCACCCAGCGCATCGCGCTGCTGCTGGACCACGTCGCGGGCGACGCCGAGGCCGAGCATGCCGAGGGTGTCGGCAACGCGCGAAAGTTCATCGGCCTGCGGCTGCAGCGAGGCGACGTCGCCGCCGGTGCGCAGGTGCAGGTCCAGCGCGTCCTTGACCCGCAGCAGTTCTTCCTTGACCACGCTGCCCACGGTGTCCAGCAGCGACCGGTTGCGGCCGGCCAGGCTGCCGCGCGCGTGATCGAGCTCGTCCTGGCTCGGCACATGCGTATCCAGGTCGAACGCCTCGCGCAGCGCATCCAGACCGGGATGACTGGCGCGCGACTGCGCCACCAGGTACAGCAGCTGCCGGGTCGGTTCCTGGCTGGACACGCCCTGCGCGGTCTGCAGCCCGTCGCCGCCTTCGCGGGACAGGCGCACCGCCCGTGCGATGCCGGCGAAGGCTGCACGCAGGCGATCGTCCGCCGCCAGCGCGCCGTCGCGCAGCGCTTCGGCCGACGAGGCCAGCACCCAGAGCATCCGCCGGGTCGATTCATGCCCGCCGTGCGCGAGCAGTTCGGCGGCCGCCGACGCCAGCGGCGCCGGGTCGACGGGTGTGCCGCCTTCAGGCCACTGCGCCAGCGCGGTCTCGAACCCCTCCAGCGCATCGGCCACATCCTCCTGGCCCTGCGACAACGGCAGCGGCGAGGCGTCCTGCACCTGTTCGGGCAGCGGGCGATTCAGGTCCGGCGCGAACAGCACGCTCTCGCTCAGGCCGACGGCGCCACGCGCCGCGCGGATCTCGTTGAGCAGCGGCAGCAGCACGATCGGAATGTCGCGATGGCCGTTCTGCAGGCGCTCCAGGTAATCGGGCAGCAGCACGGTGCCACGCATCAGGGTCGCGCAGGCTTCGTCGCGATCGGCGACCACGCCTTCCTGCAGCGCCTGCGCCAGCAGTTCCATTTCCTCGGCCACCATCGCCGGGGCATACAGCTCGACCATCCGCAGCGTGCCCTGCACCTGGTGCAGGTAGCCGGCGCAGAAGCGCATGCGGCTGGTGTCGGTCGGGTACTCGACGAAGGCTTCGACCTCGGTGCGCGCCTGGCGCAGGGTCTCGTCCAGCTCGGGCTTGACCCAGCCGAGCACGGCATGGCTCATCGCATCGCGCAGAGCGTTCATCGCGACCTCCGGACGAACGGACATCCGCGCAGGGCCACGGAAAGGAAAGACGCGATCGTCATGCTGCCATCCACCATCACGCGCCCCCTCAGGCCGGCAGCTTGAAGTCGGCGACGGAACGGCGCAGATCGGCCGCCAGCTGCGCCAGGTGACCGACCGATTCCGCGGTCTGCCCGGCACCGCGCGAGGTCTGGCCGGTGATCTGGCGGACGACGTCCATGGTGCGGGTGATGTCGGCAGCCGCACCGGCCTGCTGCTGGGCGGCACCGGAGATGCGCTTGATGCGGTCGTTCAGCGCGTTGGACACGCGCTCGATCTCGGTCAGCGCGGTACCGGCGTCCTCGGCCAGGCGCGCACCGGACACCACCTCGGCGGTGGTCTGTTCCATCGAGCTGACCGCCTCGTTCGTATCGGCCTGAATCGCCTGGACCAGGCTTTCGATGCGTCGGGTCGCACCGGAGGTGCGTTCGGCCAGGCGCTGCACTTCGTCGGCCACGACCGCGAAACCGCGGCCGGTCTCGCCGGCGGCGGCGGCCTGCACGGCCGCATTGAGCGCCAGGATGTTGGTCTGCTCGGAAATGTCGTTGATCAGTTCCACGATCGAGCCGATCTCCTGCGAGGATTCGCCCAGGCGCTTGATGCGCTTGGAGGTTTCCTGGATCTGGTCGCGGATCTGGTCCATGCCCTGGATCGTCTCGCGCACAACACCGGCGCCCTCTGCCGCGATCACCACCGAACGCTGCGCCACGTCGGCCGATTCGGTCGAGTTGCGCGACACCTGCTCGATGCTCGATGCGATCTCGGTGATGCGTTCGGACGCCGCACCGATCTGTTCGGCCTGGTGGTTGGCCGCTTCGGCCAGCTGCAGCGCGGTGGCCTGGGTTTCCTGCGACGAGGCCGCGACCTGCACCGAGGTGTCGTTGATCGTGGTCACCAGGTTGCGCAGCTCGTCGACCGCGTAGTTGATCGCGTCCGCGATCGCGCCGGTCATGTCCTCGGTCACCGAGGCCTTCACGGTCAGGTCGCCTTCGCCGAGCGAGCTGATCTCGTCCAGCAGCCGCATGATCGCCTGCTGGTTGCGGCTGTTGAACTCGACCTGCGCCTGGTAACGGACTTCCTGCTCGCGCTGGCGGCCGCGCACCGAGCTGAAGATGAAGCCGGCCAGGGCGATCAGGGCCAGCACGCCCGAGACGATGCCAAGCCAGAAATTGGGGAACAAACGGGTATCGCGGGTCGAGCCGAACGCGGAGAACGCGTCGAACAGGCGCTTGCTGTCGTTGAGCATCCTGCCCGAGCCGCCGGTCAGGCTGGCCGCCGCGGCCTGCGCCGCGAACAGGTTGCCGGAGCTGCCGAGGATCGCGTCGAGGTCCTTGCGCATTTCCACCCACTGCGCCTGCGACTGCTCCAGCGCGGCGACCGCCGCGGCGTTGCGCACCGGTGCCACGCCCAGGTCCTCGTTGCCGTCGCGCAGGCCGTCCAGCACCTGGCCGAACACCAGCGCATCGCGCGCCAGCGCGTCGCCGGCACCCGCGGCGCCGGGGCCACCGGCGCGGATTTCGGTCACGCGCCGCGACATGGTGCCCGCGACCACGACCTGCTGCAGCGCATTGAACACCTGGGACGCCGGCACACCGGCGGCGGTCATCGCACGCACCACTTCGTTCAGCTGCGCCTGCAGCTGCGGCACCCGGCCGACGAAGCGGTCGGCGTTGCCGGCCAGGCCGAGCACGGCCGGTTCACTGGCCACGATCTGCTCGGCGCTCTGGCCCAGCGGCGTCCAGGTCGCGGCGAGGTCGCCGAGCGGGCCGGCCACGCCGGGCTCGCTGGCGAAGCGCGCCTGCAGGTCGGCGACGGTGGTCTCGATGGTGGTCTTGGTCTGGCCGAATTCCTTGAACGCCGCCGCGTTGCCCGAGACAGCGTCCCTGCCCTGGTTGGCCAGCTGCTGCGACAGCACCTGGAGGTCGGCCGCGCCGGTGCCTGCGCCGGCCAGGCGGCTGCCCTGCCAGGTCGCCACACCGGTGTTCAGGCCGAACACGATCACCGACAGGGTCAGCACCACCAGCCAGAAGCCGGTACTCACGCCACCGATGCGGCTGGTCTTGGGGGAATCCGGTGCAGTACTCATGCTTCAGCCTCGATCTGGGTAGGAAGGACCGGCCGCACTCAGGCGGCGGCCTGCCTGAATTCGGGAGTGCGGGCCAGCCGCGACAGCGAGAACACGGCCCAGTCGACGTCGTCGCTGCGGAACGCGCGGTCGACGAAATGCGCGTAGCGGCCCTGTGCGAGCGGCTCGGCGTCGATCGACTGCTGTTCCTCGAAGCTGCGCTGTCCGAACAGTTCATCGATGGTCAGGGCGACATCGCCGCCCTGCTGGCGCATCACCAGCACGCGCTGGCCTTCCTGAAGGACCGTGCGCTCGCCCTCCAGGAACAGCTTCAGGTCGACCACCGGGAACAGGGTGCCGCGCAGGTTGCCGATGCCGAGCAGCCAGGGCTGCGCACCGGGAACCGGCGTGACCGGCGGCATCGGCAGGATTTCGACGACCTCGCCGAACTGCGAGACCAGGCGCCGCCGGCCGATCCGGTAGCCGACGCCGCGCCAGGTGTCCGGCCCGAGCTCGCGCGCGGGCAGCTGCACGATGTGGGCCAGGCTGCGGCGCTCGTAGTCGGACAGGATGTCGAACGGGGTCCGCATCAGCCGGACACCAGCTGGTTGATCCGTTGCATCAGTTCATCCTCGCGCGGTGGTTTGACCACATAGTCGACCGCCCCCTGACGCATGCCCCAGGCGCGGTCGGTCTCCATGCTCTTGGTGCTGACGATCAGCACGGGGATGTCGCTGGTGGCTTCGTCGCGGGTCAGCGCACGCGTGGCCTGGAAGCCGCTCATGCCCGGCAGGACGACGTCCATCAGGACCAGGTCCGGACGTTCCCTGCGGGCGATGGCGATCCCGTCCTCGGCATTGGTCGCCAGGATCACCTGGTGGCCACCGCGCTGCAGCCACTGGGTGAAGACCGCCCGATCTGTCGGCGAGTCTTCGATCAGCAGGATTCGAGCCATGTTGTTGCCTGCCCCCCGGTCAGGCGTTGACGTACGTGCGGATGGCGCCCAGCAGTTCTTCGCGGGTGAATGGTTTGGTCAGGTACTGCTCCGAGCCGACGATGCGGCCGCGCGCCTTGTCGAACAGGCCGTCCTTGGAGGACAGCATGATGACCGGCGTGGACTTGAACTTCTGGTTCCCCTTGATCAGCGCGCAGGTCTGATACCCGTCCAGACGCGGCATCATGATGTCGACGAAGATGATCTGCGGCTGCTGGTCGGCGATCTTGGCCAAGGCCTCGAAGCCGTCGCTGGCCGTCACCACCTCGCACCCTTCGCGCTTGAGCAGGGTTTCAGCGGTCCGGCGGATGGTCTTGGAGTCATCGATCACCATGACCCGCAAACCGCCGAGTGCCCCCGCAGGGGCCGTGTTGTCAGTCATTACCCTCATTCCCCCGTGCGCGGCGCTCATGCGTGCAGGCACCGCTGCGAAGCCACCTATATCCCAGTACCGCCCGGGACTGTCAAGACCGGGTTCATGCGGACCCCGGCGGCCCCGGCGCCAATGCGAACCACGTCGCACTTGCGGACCGCTCCGGCACCAGCGTGAACGCGGGGGGATCGGCTACCATCGCGGGCCTCCCCTTCTGCAATACGCCGTCATGCCATTGGACGTCATCGTGGTGATGGACCCGATCGGGTCGATCAAGATCGCCAAGGACACCACGTTCGCGATGCTGCTCGAAGCCCAGCGCCGCGGCCACCGCCTGCATTACGTGAAGCCCGGCGGGCTGTCCCTGCGCGACGGCCGGGCCGGAGCGCGGGTCGCTCCGCTGCAGGTGCGCGACGATCCGTCGGGCTGGTACACGCTGGGCGAGTTCGCCGACCTGGCCTTCGGCCCGGACCAGCTGGTGCTGATGCGCAAGGACCCGCCGTTCGACAGCGAATACCTGTACGACACCCACATCCTGGACATCGCCAAGGCCGCCGGCGCCCGCGTGGTCAACGACCCGCAGGGCCTGCGCGACTTCAACGAGAAGCTGGCGGCGCTGCTGTTCCCGCAGTGCTGCCCGCCCACGCGGATCAGCCGCATCCCGGCCGAGCTGAAGGCCTTCGCCGCCGAGCAGGGACGCGTGGTGCTCAAGCCGCTGGACGGCATGGGCGGCCGCTCGATCTTCCTCAGCCAGGCCGGCGACCCGAACCTGAACGTGATCCTGGAGACGCTGACCGACGGCGGTCGCAAGCTGGCCCTGGCGCAGCGCTACCTGCCGGAGATCGTCGAGGGCGACAAGCGCATCCTGCTGGTCGACGGCGAGCCGGTCGACTACTGTCTGGCCCGCATCCCGCAGGGCGACGAGTTCCGCGGCAACCTCGCCGCCGGCGGCCGCGGCGAAGGCCGTCCGCTGAGCGACCGCGACCGCTGGATCGCCGCCCAGGTCGGCCCGGAAATGAAGCGGCGCGGCATGCGCTTCGTCGGCCTGGACGTGATCGGCGACTACCTCACCGAGGTCAACGTCACCAGCCCGACCTGCGTGCGCGAACTCGATGCCCAGTTCGGCCTGAACATCGCCGGCGCCCTGTTCGACGCGCTCGAGGCCGACCTGCCGCAATGAGCAGCGTGCCCGTCGCCGGCCCGCCGCGGATCGGAGAACAGCAGCGCCTGAACGCCACGATGGCGCTCTCGCTGCTGGTGCACGGCATCCTGATCCTCGGGCTGGGCTTCGTGCTGGACGACGAAGCGCCGCTGGTGCCCACGCTGGATGTGATCTTCAGCCAGACCCAGACCCCGCTGACGCCCGAACAGGCGGACTTCCTGGCCCAGGCCAACAACCGCGGCGGCGGCGAGCACGACCAGGCGCAGCGGCCGCGCGAACTGCAGGCCGGTATCGCGCCGATGGCCGAACCCGGGCAGATGCCGGTCCCCGAAACCCGGCAGCAGGCGGTCGAGGCGCCGCCACCGCAGGCGCGGATCGTGGCCAGCCGCCGCGGCGAGGACAGCCTGCCCCAGGCGCAGCCCCTGGAACCCGATCCCGCACCCGCCCCGCGCGATGGCGCGCGCGCGCAGCGCGATGCCGAAATGGCGCGCCTGGCCGCCGAGGTCTACCTGCGTTCGGAGCTGTACGCGAAGCGGCCGACCCGCAAGTTCGTTTCCGCCAGCACGCGCGAATACGCCTACGCCAACTATCTGCGCGTCTGGGTCGATCGCGCCGAGCGGATCGGCAACCTCAACTACCCGGACGAGGCGCGCCGGCGCCGGCTTGGCGGCCAGGTCGTGATCAGCGTCGGGGTCCGCCGCGACGGCAGCGTGGAAAGCGCGCAGATCCTGCGTTCCTCTGGCACCCCGCTGCTCGACGAGGGCGCGCTGCGGATCGTGCAGCTGGCCCAGCCCTTCCCGCCGCTGCCGGAGTCGTCGGACAACATCGATGTCCTGCACGTGACCCGCACCTGGTCGTTCCTGCCGGGCGGGCAGATGCGCGACGACTGAGGTAAGGCACGCACGCCGATCCAGTTAAGTACGTTGCCTCAGCCACAATCACGGCCGAGCGGTTACGGAGGCATACGGACATCATGGCGACCAGCTCTGCGCTGGATCTTGCATGAGGCGAGGGCATGGCCGCTTCTCCATGTTGAGAGTCCGCCCCCCTGCTGGTCGCGGGACAAAAGGGGGCAGCAACGAACTCTCCGCCCCCCAAAAAAGCACTTGTCTAGGAAAAGTGGAGCCTACCCACTTTCCTAGCGAGTTCCATTCCGCTTGCCCTGCTCCTCCAGAAAGTCAATCAGCTGATCCCACTCGAACTGTGAAACTCCGCCTTGACGTTCCTGAAAGGGATACTCTTCATTATTGACGCCACCATTCACGGCACCCACTTCAACCGCGGTCAATCCACGCATCTGCCTGACTCCTAATTGATCTGACGCATACCCTGCGTCGTGGGGCCGGATCACCGGCGGTTTTCCAAGGCAGGCTCCCGTCTGTCTCCGCTTGACTCCCAGCCAAGCGCTTGAGCTCAAGCCAGCCGCTCATACTGCTTCAGGCTTCTCTTCGGCCTTCGCCGCACTAGATTGCGGTCTGCCCTCCTGCACGATCCGCCCGCCATCCATCACCAGTACCCGGTCCGCACTGGCGATCGTCTCCGGCCGATGCGCAACGATCACCTTGGTCAGCCGCAGCTGCCTGACTGCATCGTTGACCAGGCGCTCGCGCATCACGTCCAGATGGCTGGTCGCCTCATCCAGGAACAGCAGCTTCGGGTCCCGGTACAGCGCGCGCGCCAGGATCACCCGCTGCTTCTGCCCGCCGGACAGCGAGCTGCCCATGTCGCCGATCAGGCTGTGGTAGCCCATCGGCATCGCCGCGATCTCGTCATGGATCGCCGCCAACCGCGCCGCCGCCTCGATCCGGGCCTGGTCGGCTTCCGCATCGAAGAAGGCGATGTTGTCCGCGATGCTGCCGGCGAACAGCTGATCGTCCTGCATCACCGCACCGATCACGCCGCGCACGTTGCGCGGGCCGATCCGCTGCAGGTCGTAGCCGCCGATGTGGATCGCGCCTTCGGTCGGCCGCAGCAGGCCCAGCATCAGCTTGACCAGCGTCGTCTTGCCACAGCCGGAGGCGCCGACGATGGCAACCGACTCGCCCGGCTCGACAACGAAGCTGCAGTCCTTCAGCACCCAGGGCTCGCCGTCGGCGTAACGGAACGAGAGTTTCTCGACCTCGATCCGGGCATCGGGCGGCGGCGGCAGTTCCGGCAGCGGCTGCGCGTCCTCCGGCTCGGCCAGCACGATGTCGGCCAGGCGTTCGCCATGCAGACGCAGCATCCGGAACTCGACCCACTTGTCGATCAGGGCCGACATGCGCCCGGCGAACTGGTCCTTGTAGGCCAGGTAGGCGATCAGCATGCCGACCGAGAACACGTTCTGCAGGGCGAGCACCGCGCCGATCCAGATCACCGCGATCCGCTCGATGCCGAACACCAGCTGGCTTGCACCGCTGAAGCCCAGGCCCAGCCCCGCCAGCCGGACCTCATGGTTGACCGTCTCGACCATCAGGTTGCCGTAGGTCGAGCGTCGCCCGGATTCCTCGCCGGCCACCTTCAGGCTCTGCATGCCGCGCAGCGACTCCAGCAGATGGGTCTGCTGCCGGGCCGTGGCCACCAGTTGCCGCTCGGTGCCGTCGCGCACCGGCCGATACGCCAGCCAGCGGATGCCCAGGTACAGCGCCACCGCCAGCAGGGTCACCAGGGCCAGTTTCCAGCTGTAGACCAGCATCAGCGCCAGCGTGACCACCGCCATCAGCCCGTCGATGATCGCCTCGACGAAGCTGGTGGTCAGGGTGCGCTGGATCGCCTGCACCGAGGACATGCGCGAGGTGACGTCGCCGAGGTTGCGCTTCTCGAAGAAATCCAGAGGCAGCCGCAGCAGGTGGCCGAACACGTTGCCCATCCACTGCAGTCCGAGCCGACTGGACAGGTACACCACCGACCAGCCGCGCAGCAGGCCGATACCCACCTGCAGCAGCAATGCCAGCCCGAAGCCCAGCCCGAGCACGGTCAGCAGGTCGCGATCGGCCGAGACCAGCACCTGATCCACGACCCACTGCATGAAGAACGGCGCCAGCACCACGAACACCTGCAGCGCCACCGACAATGCCAGGATCAGCGCGAGCGCGCGCCACAGTCCCCTGACCGGCCCGGTCAGCTGCCGCACCGAAATCGACGGCGCGGCCTTCTCACGCACGAAGCCCGGCGCCGGGGTCAACTCCAGAGCGACCCCGGTGAAATGCTCGGACACCTCGGCCAGCGACAGCTGGCGTTCGCCAAGCGCCGGATCCAGGATCGTGACCTTCGCGCGCCCGACCTTGGCCAGCACCACGAAGTGGTTGAGGTTCCAGTGCAGGATGCAGGGCAGCCGCAGCTTGCCGAGGTCATCCAGGTCCAGCCGCAGCGGCCGCGTCTCGAAGCCGAGCTGCTGGGCGATATGGATCAGTTGGGAGAGCTTGGCGCCCTTCAGCGACATCGGGAAGCGGCGGCGCAGTTCGGGCAGGCCGATCCTGAGGCCATGTGCATCGGCCACCATCGCGAGCGAGGCAAGACCGCACTCTGCTGCTTCGGATTGAAGAACGGGTCGCACGCTGAAAGTCCTTGAATGAAGCGACGAAACGGGCCGACGCAAGAAGATCGATGACGCCGAAGTCACTGCGAAGTGCGGGGGGCCTGCTCGCGGGCGCGTTCGCCGGCTGAACTCCCGGCTTGGTAAAGGGGGGCCGCCGGCGCCAGGGACATTCCAAGGCAGATCAGGCCGACCCCGCCGTGAATCCACCTATGCGCGCCCCAGCGGGGCGCTCCGCGCAAGACCAGCCCGATACCTGTTCCGGTGATCAGGCTGAGCTGCGGGGCGGTCTGGATAAGCTGGGAAAGCTTGGCGTCCGTCAAAGACCCCTCTCCCGAATCCTAGCCACTACCAACCCAAAAGCAACCACCACCGCCGGAATAAAGTATGTAAAATTTCCGCGCAAAAAACCAAAAACACAGGATGCCAACAATATAATTACCGAGAGTGAAATTATAAATAGCTTCATTTTATAAATGACAATAAAATAAGATGCGCCCGGACGTATCGTGTCCGGGCACATGAGTCAATTAACAGCGTTCCAAATTACTAACGCATGCACACCAGCCGAAATCCCCCCCGCAATAGCACCAATCACTGTGCCACCACCGGGAACCACAGACCCATACAGCCCGCCAGCCAGAGCCCCTGCGGCAATCGCACCGAGAACCACATTCGCGCCATCCGTACTAGCGCCATCTACGGCATCGACCTCTGATATTGTTAGATCACGCATGAAGTTAACCCCCAGTTTATTCTTCAGTCAGTAATGTAATAAAGGGCCACGCCGAGAGCAAAGCCCCCAGCAAATAGCGCCACCCCCCCGACAGCCGTTGCTGGAAATACTGTCAGCGCAGCTGCGACACCACTGACAGTACCCGCACCGACCAAGCCAGCACCAACTGCTTCGGCGAAGCTCGCGCCACCGACCATATCAACTTCATTGAACGTAAGTTCACGCATTACCTTTCTCCTTTAACGATCGCACACAACCCACTGTGCTCTTGCGCTAGGCGATCTGGAAATACAATAATCCAATTCATTTCCAATCACCTTCAATCTTTCCCTTAATCGAGTACAGTGGCTCAATTAACCATTCAATCAACCGCCGTCGCTCGCCCAGGATGTCCGCATCCAACGCCATCCCCGGCTTCAGCGCCTCGTCCTTGCCATACGCCGTGATCGCCTGCCGCGCCAGCTCCACCGTCACCCGGTAGTACGGCTCGCCCGCCTGCGCATTGCCGATCAGGCTTCCCAGCTCCCCAGGGCTCAGCGCGCTGCGGCTGATCCGTGCGACCCGGCCCTGCTGGTGCCCGAACTTCTGGTAAGGGAACGCCTGGTAGCGCAGCAGCACGGTGTCGCCCGGCGCGATGAAGCCGATCGCACGGCTGGGCACCAGCAGCTCGGCCTCCAGTCGGCCATCGCCCGGCAGCAGACTCATCAACGGCTGCCCGGCCTGCACCGCCTGGCCGGGTTTGGCCAGCTGGGTCGAAATCACGCCCGCGACCGGCGCGGCGATGGCCAGCGCGCCGCGCGCTTCGGTCTCGATCCGCTCCTGCTCCAGCAAGGCGGTGTCGCGCTGGTAGCCGGCCTCGGCATTGCGGCGCTGCCCGGGCAGCTCGCGTGCTGCCTGCTCGAGCTGCGCGATGCTGCGGCGGGCGGACTGCGCCTGCCGCTGCAACGCCTGCACCTGGCCGGCGTACTCGAGCGCGGTGGTTTCCTGCTGCTTGATCTGCAGGACGCTGACGTAGGCGCTGTCCTCGAGCTGGCGCAGGCGGCCGAGCGTCTCCTCGGCGATCCGCACCTGCCGCTCCCGGATCACGACTTCGCCCTCGACCTGGACCAGTTCGCGCCGGGCCGCCGCCAGCTGCTCGCGCAGGCCGTCGCGCTGGGCATCCAGTACCTGCACCTGCGCCGCCTGGGTGGTGTCCAGCCCTTCGCGGCGCTGGCGCAGGCCGTGTTCCAGTGCGGCCACGGTGTCGCCGCTGGCCAAGGTCGCACGTGGCACGCGCACCACGGCCAGGGTCTGGCCGGCCTCAACAGCGCCCCCCTCGGGCACCTCCACCTGGGCCACCACGCCGGTCTCCGGCGCCAGCACCGTCGCCAGGCCGTGGGTGGGCACCAACTGCCCGGTCACGCTGGAACGCCGGGTATAGGTGCCGAGCACCAGGAACAGCACGACCGAGAGCGCCACGACCACCGCCGCGCCCGTCAGCAGCCACAGCCGCAGCGGCTGCGCCAGCACGATCCCGCCCAACCAGCCGGCGCGGCGTGCCTCCAGGACTTCCTTGCGGAACAGCGTGGCCGTCATCCTTGCTTCTCGCTCCCTGTCACGCGTTCCTGCGTGATGCGATGTGTTTTGACACACACCTGCGAGCCACGACAAGCAGGACATGCGGGCTAGCGCCGTCATTCTGGCTGACAGGAATCATCGCCTGCTCTTTCAGTTCAATCTCTTGCGCCCACACGTCATTCGAATGCGACAGAATTCAACCCATGTGCGCTGACACATGCGAGCGACTCATCATTGCAAACAGTTTCCTTCGCAATTAATGCAAAAGGGTCATGCAGGGGTTTCCCTGACTTCCATGCCAGGTACGAACTGATAGATTCTTTTCCTCGTCGTGGAAAAGGACTATTCCGCCTTGCGTTTGAGCATCAGGATCCGTAGCGCCCGCACGCAATCCGGGCTTTCCCAACTCAAACTCGCCGAACGGCTGGGCGTCAGCCGCAGCGCGGTCGCCAACTGGGAAAGCACAACAGCCGCCGTCTCACCGACACTGGAGCGGCTGGCGGAACTGTCCATCGAGACGGCTGTTTCGTTCGAGTGGCTGGCTACCGGACGCGGTGCACGTGCGCTTGTTCATGAGCCGGCGGCACTCCCGGGAGACCACGCCATCGATCCGACCGAGCGCAGGTTGCTGCAAGCCTTCCGTAACTGCAGGCCTGCGCTGCGCGAATCGCTGCTGCTGATGGCAGAAGGGGCCTCCGCACGCGGACGACGGCGCTGACGATCTGCGTCGCGCCGCCACGCATCGTGCATGCATGGCAGATTCCAGAAAGCCCGCATGCGGCACCGGCCGCGGTCAGTCGTCCTGCGGCAACACGATCAGACGCCGCACCTGCTCCTCGCTGCCGAGGACGTATTCGACTTCGGCCACCTCGCCCCAGAAGCGCATGTGGTGGTCGCGGCTGTCGGCGGGCACCGAGGCCAGGCGCCGGCCATCGGCATCGCGGCCGATCACCAGATCGTTCTCCGTCAGCACGCGGCCGCGGCAGGCCGGCTGGATCCGCAGCCAGCCATCGCCCTGCGCGCTGAAGCAGGCGCTGGATGCGACGGGCTCGCGGACGCGCTGCACCGAGTGCGGGCACGCGACCGTCACCGGCCAGGTCGCCGGCAGGTCGTCGGCCAGCAGCAGCGCCTCGTCCAGCTCCAGGTTCCAGGTGCCCCGTTCGGCCGCTCCGCTGCCCAGCCCCCATGAGCCGCCAGGCCCGGGGCCACGCTCGCGCTCCACGATCCGCGCCTGTCCCTGCAGGCGACCCCGCGCGGCCGATTCGGCCCGGCACAGCTGCACGACCCAGCCGACCAGGTCCGAGGGCGCATCCAGCCGCAACGACCGGTAGGGATCGCCGCGGCCATCGGGCCGGATCAAGGCCAGGATCGCGCTGCCGGCCATCGACGCCGGCGGCAGGTCGCGCGGATCGGGCTCATCGATCTGCAAGCTGCCGACCAGCGGGCCACCTTCTCCCATCCGCGTGGCATTGGCGAACGCCAGCGCATGGTCCTGCCACTGCCAGCGGTAGCGCTGCAGGCGCACGCTGGCGATCGGCGCGGCCGCGGCCAGTTCCAGTCGCATCGGCGCGTTCCGTCGCTGCCATTCCAGGACCGGGATGCCCTCATGCCCGGCAGCGACCTGCGGCAGGCGTCGCTGGACCTGGGTCGACGGAATCTGCCGGCCGGCGGCATCGTAAGGCACCGCGCTGGCCCAGACGCCCTCGTCCGCGTCCGCATCGTCGGCGATCAGCACGGTCATCCGGTGCGGTGCGCCCCACTCCAGCCGCACATCGGTGTCGCGCGGCTGTGCGCCGGCGTCGACCTGCTCGACGCCATCCCAGCGATACGTTTCGACTTGGGCATCCAGCACGATGCGCTCCAGCGCGCCGAGCTGCGCGGCGGTCGCGTCCAGCGGCAGACGGAACGGGAAGCCGGCCTCGCTCTCCTCCACGCCGAAGGTGTCGACCAGGGCCCAGTCGCGCACGGTGGGAATCGCGTGCAGGCCCGGGATCGGATGGCCATCGGCATCGAGCAGCTCCACGCCACGCAGGCGCAGCATCTGCCACGCCGGCATCGATTCGGTGTCCGGGTCGAAGCGGCGCCGGGGCGCGAGCTGACCGCCCAGACGCAGCTGCGGACGATGCGCGTCGCCCTCGCGTTCGGCGACAAAGCCGGCACTGCGATCGAGCTGTTCGAGCAGGGCCGGACTCGCCATCCACGGCGCCAGCGCTCCCTCGGCCGTCTCGTCCAGCGCGAACATGGCCGGATCGTCCGACGGGGCGGAAAACGGCGGCGCGGCCAGCAGCCCGGCGACGTAGTCGTCGGTGGAGGACCAGGCGCCATCGTCCAGCATCGCCAGCGGATCGCGCGCGATGGCGATGTCGACCATGTAGACCACCTGGTGCATGGCCTGCATGTCGTCGCGCTCGGCGCTGTCCAGTTCCAGCCACGCCTCCAGCGGCATGCCGCTGGTACGCGCGACGACCTGGCGGCCGCGCCCGGCGATCTGCTCGCCCTTCAGTTCGAGGTCCAGCAGCACATGCGCATCGTCCAGCTGGCGCACCTCGGCATGCCATTCGATCCGGCCGAACTGCGAGCGCTCGTCGCGGGTGACGATGCGCTGCCCGACCTGCAGGCGATCGGGCAGCGCCCGCGGCACCATGCCGAGAATCTGCTCCTGCGGCATGGCCATCCGGGCCAGGCGCGGATCGTCCTCGACCACCGCATTCCATGCCTGCTGGTCGACCGCACTCATGCCGCGGACCACGCCCCTGGCATCGATGTCGATGCGGAAGCCGCTGCGCAGCACATCCAGATAGGCGCGCACCTGCGGGTCTTCCGGGTCGAGCTGCAGCAGGTTGCCGGACTGGCCGCCGCCGGACTGCGCGCCCCACAGCAGGCGCGTGCGCAGTGCGTGGCCGCCATCGGGCTGCCGGTCCAGCGCAAGGCCGGCGAAACTGCGCATGGTCACGCTGCCATACCCGTCGATGCTGGTGGCGTGGCCGAGAAAGTAGACGCGCTCGCCGGGCGACGCGGCGGCGTGGTCGCCGGCGCAGGCCGGCAGGGCCGGCGCGGACAGTGCGATGGCGAGCAGCCCGCCGTGGATGATCCTCATCGATGAAACTCCTGCAGGACGGTCCGCGCCCACTGCATGGGGCGCGGAGGAACGACCGGCACGCGGCTGGCGTGCCGTGATGCTTTGCGGATGGCAGACGCACGAACGCCGGCTGCGAAGCCGGCGTTCGTCGCCGCGGACACGCGTCCGCGGCAGGAGGGCGTCAGCAGGGAATCAACCTTCCCACTTGCCCAGTGCGGCCTGGCCGTTCTCCTTGGCGCGCTCGTAGACGATCTGCTGGGCCTTGGCGAAGTTGCCGGTCAGATCCTTGGACCACAGCTTCAGCGCCGCGGCCTGCATCGCACGGCCGTAGGAGAAGCTCAGCGGCCACGGGTTCGGGCCGAGGCGGTTCATCGCGTCCAGGTGCGCGGTCGACTGCTCGTCGCTCTGGCCGCCGGACAGGAACACGATGCCCGGCAGGATCGCCGGCACGGTGCTCTTCAGGCACATCAGGGTGGACTCGGCCACTTCCTGCACGTCGGCCTGCTCGTCGCAGCCCTTGCCGGAGAGGACCATCGAGGCCTTCAGGATGGTGCCCTCGAGCAGCACGTTCTGCTCGTACAGCGCGCCGAACAGCGCGCGCAGGGTCGCCTCGGTGACCTCGTAGCAGGTCTCGATGTCGTGCTCGCCGTCCATGATCACTTCCGGCTCGACCATCGGCACCAGGCCCTGCTCCTGGCACAGCGCCGCGTAGCGGGCCAGCGCGTGCGCGTTGACCTCCAGGCAGGTGCCGGTCGGGATGTCCTCGCCGATGTTGATCACCGCGCGCCACTTGGCGAAGCGGGCGCCGAGCTTGTAGTACTCCTCCAGCCGCGCGCGCAGGCCGTCCAGGCCTTCGGTCACCAGCTCGCCGGGGAAGCCGGCCAGCGCCTGCGCGCCCTTGTCGACCTTGATGCCCGGGATGATGCCGTGCTCGGCCATGTACTTCGGGAACGCGATGCCCGACTTGGTCGACTGGCGGATGGTCTCGTCGAACAGGATCGCGCCGGAGATGTAGTCGCTCAGCTTCGGCGTGGTCAGCAGCAGCTCGCGGTAGGCGCGGCGGTTCTCTTCGGTGTTCTCGATGCCGACGCCGGCGAAGCGCTTGGCGATCGTGCTGGTGGACTCGTCGATCGCGATGATGCCCTTGCCCGGCGCGACCATGGCCTGGGCGGTTTCGGCAAGCTGTTCGATGCTCATGGGATTCCTGTGGCAGCGGCGGGGAAACGGCAATTATAGCCGCGCGGCGCGCAGCCATTCCGTCAAGGAATGGCTGCAATCGGTTCCAGCGCGATCCGCGATATCGAAGTCCAGCGCTGTCATCACGACTGCGCCCGCACGGCTCACGCCAGCGCAGGCCCACGCGCGGCCGAAGCGGCGGCGGTGTCGTCGAGCGCATCGAGCAGCGCCTGCCAGCGCTCGGGACGCGTCGTCCGTGCGCGCACCATCAGTTCGGCGTGCCGGTGCAGCCCGGGCAGCTGCCAGCCCATTTCGCGCACCACCCGGAACACCTCGTCGGCCGCCTGCGGGTCGGCTTCCAGCCAGCCATGCTGGCCCGCCAGCGCTTCAGCGCCGCAATCGTGCATGGCCATCGTGTAGCGCGAGATCTGCTCGCCCAGCCGTTCCAGCAGGGTCTGCTCCGCCGGCGCCAGAAAGGCATCGGCACGCAGCGCGCGCGCCTGCGCGGCGGCGTGATCGAGCCGCTGCAGGATCGCCGACACCTTGCCGCGCAGCGCGCCGGCGTCGACCGATTCCGGCGGATCGTGCGGCAGCAGCCGTGCGCGCGCGGCGACCAGGCCGACCACCTCGCGCGGGAACTGGCCGGGGATCATCTGCAGGCCGATCCGCGCGCGGACCAGCACGTGGTTGGCGCCGGTCAGCAGGGTCGCCAGCACTTCGGCCGACAGCAGCAGGCGCCCCAGCGGCGAGATGCCGCGGCTACCGGTGGGGTAGCCCGAGCCGTCGATGCGCTCGTGATGTTCGCGGACCGCGACCGCCAGCGCCTCGTCGTAGACCCCGCCCGCCTCGCGGATCAGGGCGCAGCCGATGAGCGGATGCACGGACAGCGCGCGCCAGGCCTGGAACGACATCCGCCCGACCGGCTGCAGCACGTCCGGGGCCAGGTAGAACTCGCCCAGATCGTGCATCAGGCCCGATTCGGCCGCGTCCAGCAGCCCGCTTTCGCCGCGTCCCAGGCCGATCGCCAGCCAGATGTTGATCAGCGCGACCAGGACCGCATGGGCGAAGGCCGCGGGACGGTCCTGGGCCAGCGCGGTCAGCAGCATGCCCGGGCCCTTGAGCAGGCGCGCCTGGCCGAGGATGGCCAGCACCTGCTGGGTATCGGGGCCGAGCAGGCTGGCCACCGCCGGCTGTTCGTCCAGCACACGGCGCGCGCAGGCCAGCACGTCCATCGCAGCGAGCGTGTCGCGGAAGACCAGCGAGGATTCCAAGGGCCGCAGCAGGCGACGCGCGATCAGGCGTTCGCGCAGGCCCGCATCGACCGGCTGCCCGCTGGCCCACAGCAACACGCCGCGCTGGTCGCGGATGTCTTCGCTGGCGACGAGTTCACGTGCGGGGGCCGCCTGGATCAGCCGATCCAGGCAGTGCGTATTCGGACGCTCGGGAAGGCCGTCCTCGCCCCCCGGGATTTCCTGTTCCGTCAGACTCCAGAGCACGACATCCTTCCCATGGCCGGTGAAGGCCACCCGGGAATGCCGCGCTCCGGGTGTCCGTCAGAGTTCGCCCAGGCCGGCGGCGCGTCCGTCCGGTCCGACCTCGAGCAGGCGCAGCGTATTGGTCGCGCCGTGCGTTTCCATGTGCTCGCCACTGGTGAACACGACGCGATCGCCCTCGGCGAGCATACCGGCGTCGACCAGCACGCGGATACTGCCGCGCGCGGCCTCGCGCGGGGTCAGGCCGCGGCTGTCGAAGTTGATCGGGAACACGTCGCGCATCAGCGCCATCTGCCGGCGCGCGCCATCGTGGCGGGTGATCGCGTAGATCGGCGCCTTGGCACGGAACCGCGACAGGAAGCGCGGGGTGCCGCCGGATTCGGTCATCGCCACGATCGCACGCACGCCGATGTGCTGCGACAGGAACATGGTGCCCATCGCGATCGCCTGGTCGGCGCGGTCGAGGCCGCGCGCGGCCTTGCCGAAGTCGGTGTCGGTCTGGAACTGGCGCTCGGCGCCCAGGCAGATGCGGGCCATCGCCTCGACCGCCTTGACCGGGTACGCGCCAGCGGCGGTCTCGGCCGACAGCATCACCGCATCGGTGCCGTCGATGACCGAGTTGGCCACGTCCAGCACCTCGGCGCGGGTCGGGATCGGGCTTTCGACCATCGACTGCAGCATCTGGGTGGCGGTGATCACCACCTTGTTCTGCGCCAGCGACTCGCGAATGATCTTCTTCTGCAGGCCCGGCAGCTCGGCATCGCCGATCTCCACGCCCAGGTCGCCACGGGCGACCATCACCACGTCGGAGGCCTCGACGATCTCGACCAGGTTGTCGATCGCCTCGGTGCGCTCGATCTTGGACACCAGCGCGGCGTCGCAGCCATGGGCGCGGGCGATCTCGCGGGCATCGTTCATGTCCTGCGCATTGCGGCAGAACGAGACGGCGATGAAGTCCACGCCGATCTTGGCGACGATGGCGATCAGTTCCTTGTCGCGCTCGGTCAGTGCGCCCAGCGACAGGCCGCCGCCCTGCTTGTTCAGGCCCTTGCGGTCGGACAGCACGCCATCGTTGAGCACGGTGTTGATGATGCGCTCGCCCTGCACGTCCTCGACCTTGAGCTGCATCAGGCCGTCGTCCAGCAGCAGCACGTCGCCCGCCTTCACGTCGCCCGGCAGGCCGAGGTAGCTGACGCCGACCTGGGCGGTGTCGCCGGCCGGTGCGTTCGGATCGGCCACCAGGTCGAAGCGGTCGCCCGCCTTCAGCTTGATCTTGCCTTCGGCGAAACGCTCGATGCGGATCTTCGGGCCCGGCAGGTCGGCCAGGATGCCGACTTCGACGCCGACCCGCTGCGCCGCGGCGCGCACGTCGGCGGCGCGCTTGGCCTGGCCGGACGGATCGCCGTGGGAGAAGTTCAGACGGACCACGTTCACGCCCGCGAGGAACAGCGCGTCGAGCACGCCAGGCGCGTCGGTGGCGGGCCCGAGGGTGGCAAGGATCTTGGTGCGGCGCAGGTGGTCTGTCATGTGGGCTCCCCGGGAAACCGGTGAAATTACCATGATCCGGTGCGCCTGTCGGCAGCGCTGTCATTGTCGCCCGGACACCGTGCGCGACAGCATGGAGACAGGGGCGACACAGGGCCGCGCAGGTATTCCGGCCGTCATGCCCGCCCCGCACGGGACGGCATACCCGGACCGCGCGTGCGCGACGCGTTACGATGACGCCCCACCCCGCCATGCCAATGGATCCGACCACGATGACCGCTGCCGCTTCCACCGCTTCCCAGCTCCAGCAACTGCGCGACCTGTCCGTGGTGGTCGCCGACACCGGCGATTACGACGCGATCCGCCGCCTGAAGCCGGTGGACTGCACCACCAATCCGACCCTGGTGAAGAAGGCGCTGGACCTGCCGGTGTACGCCGACCTGATCGAGCAGGAGCTGGGCTGGGCGCGGACCCGGCCGCAGGCCGACAAGGCCGTGGTCGACGAGGTCGCCGACCGGCTGACCGTCGGCGTCGGCGCCCGCCTGAGCGCGCTGATCCCGGGCCGGATCTCGACCGAGGTCGATGCCGACCTGGCCCACGACACCGCCGCCACCGTGGCCAAGGCGCACAAGTTCATCGCCATGTACGCCGAGCGCGGCGTTCCGAAGGACCGCGTGCTGATCAAGATCGCCGCCACCTGGGAAGGCGTGGAGGCGGCGCGTGCGCTGCAGGCCGAGGGCATCGACTGCAACCTGACCCTGATCTTCAACCGCAGCCAGGCCATCGCCTGCGCCGAGGCCGGCGCGTTCCTGATCTCGCCATTCGTGGGCCGCATCCTCGACTGGTACAAGGCCCAGGGCCAGGTGCCGGCGACCATCGACGCCGACCCGGGCGTGGTGTTCGTGCGCGGCGTCTACGACGAATTCAAGCGCCGCGGCGCGGCCACGGTGGTGATGGGCGCCTCGTTCCGCTCGACCGAGCAGGTGCTGGCACTGGCCGGCTGCGACCGCCTGACGATCTCGCCCGACCTGCTCGAGCAGATGGATGCGGCAACCGGCACGGTCGAGCGCCGGCTGACCGCGCCGGCACGTGAAACGCGCACGCTGGCGCCGGTCACCGAGGCCTCGTTCGCCGCCGACCTGGCGGCCGACGCGATGGCCACCGAGAAGCTGCGCGACGGCATCGCCGCCTTCGACAAGGACCTGCAGGCGCTGCGCGCCGATATCGCCGCGCGCCTGGCATGACCCTGAACCGCCTGCTGCTGGTCGCGGCTCTGCTGGGACTGGTCGGCTGGTGGTTCTCGCCGTCATCGCCACGCGGGCCGTCCCTGCCGTCCGGACTGGGCGCGGGGACGGCCGGATGCCCGCTGCCGCCCGGCGTCCGCGCCGGTGCCGCACCGCTGCAGAGCGAGGTACCGGCCGGCATGGCGCCGTTCGCGCTGGCCGACGCCACGGCCACGCCGCTGGCCGGCTTCAGCGTCGATGCGCGCGTGCTGTCGCGCAAGGATTACCGCAGCGGTCGCGAAGCGGATTTCTCGCCGGTCGACCTGGCCCTGGGCTGGCAGGGCATGAGCCACGACGCGGTCCTGGACCAGCTGGGCATCAGCCAGGGCGGGCGCTTCTACAGCTACCGCTGGAGCGGGCAGCCGCCGCTGCCTCCCGCGGAGATCGTGCGCTCCAGCGCCAACATGCACATGATCCCGGCCAGCCTGGACGTGGCCCGTGCGCTGGGCGGAGTCTCCCGCAACGATCGCGTCCGCATCGACGGCTGGCTGGTTGAGATCGCCGCACGCGATGGCTGGCGCTGGCGCAGTTCGACCCGTCGCGACGACAGCGGCGCCGGCGCCTGCGAAGTGATCTACGTCTGTTCGGTCAGCCGGCTCTGAACGGCAGCGTCACCACGCCACACGGACACGGCATCCGGCGCTGATCCAGCCGCTCTGCCGCACCGCCGCCCGCGTGTCGCAGCGTTGCGCGCCGCCCGTTCGATTGCGCGCCACCTGCGCCCGCGTCCCGTCGCAGCAGGCGCAGACGCAGCCGTTTAGCGGTTTCCTTCCGCGGATCTGCGCGGCAGCAGGCAGCACCTGCCATGCGCGGGGCACCGCGTGGCCCAGCCGATTCCGCCTTCCGCCGCGGCGGAGGGCGGCCCGGCAAGACCGATCAGCGTGCCGGCGTCTCCGGCAGCTCCAGCCCGATCGGGCAGCTGACGCCGGTGCCGACCAGCCCGCAATAGCCCTGCGGATGCCTGGACAGGTACTGCTGGTGCGCGTCCTCGGCGTAATGGAAGGTCGGTGCCGGGAACAGGATCTCGGTCGTGATCGCCCCGTAACCGGCGGCCGACAGCCCGGCCTGGAACGCGTCACGGCTGGCCAGCGCGGCGGCGTGCTGCTGCGGCGTGCCGGCGTAGATCGCCGAGCGGTACTGGGTGCCGACGTCGTTGCCCTGGCGCATGCCCTGGGTCGGGTCGTGGCTTTCCCAGAACACCTGCAGCAGCCGCTCGATCCCGATCTTCGCCGGGTCGTAGACCACGCGCACGACTTCGGCATGCCCGGTCAGGCCGGAGCAGACTTCCTCGTAGGTCGGGTTCGGGGTCGGGCCGCCGGCATAGCCGACCGCGGTGGTGACCACGCCGTCCAGGCTCCAGAACTTGCGTTCGGCGCCCCAGAAACAGCCCATGCCGACATCGACCACTTCAAGCCCCGCGAGGTCGCCGCGCAGCGGCCGCCCATGCACGTGATGCACGTTGTGCAGCGGCAGGGGGGTGTCGCGGCCCGGCAATGCATCCTCCGTGCGGGGCAGACGTTGCTTCCAGGCGCCGATGCCAAGCATGTGCGTGTCCTCAGGCCGGCAGCATGCCGGGGTCGTCCGCTTCGATGGGGGCGTCGTCGTCCCCGCCCAAGCCCGCCGCGCGCAACGCTGCGTCCGCATCCGGCATCGCCACATCCGGCACGCAGACGCGCAGCACGCCGAACAGCGGCAGTTCGCCGCCCGCCCCCAGCAGGTTCTCGCCGAACACGAAGGCCGGGATGCCGGCGTCCTCGAGCACGTGCCTGGCCAGGTGGGCGTCGATCAGGTTGTTGGCGCGGTAGGCGACCTGCATGGGCGGTTCTCGCTGCGGCGGGAGCGGGCCCAGCATACGCCGCGCCCGCAGCGGCGGATGAACGTGGCCGGGGCGGGTTCCAGCGCCTGCCCGTGGCATGCAGGGACACGCGTCAGCGCGTCCATCCCGGTGCCGGACGCGCGCAGGCGCTGCGCCGACGCCCCGCGCCGGATGACGCGCCGCGGGACGCGGACCGGCTAAACTTCCGCCTTTGTCCTGGTTGCCGCCCACATGTCCGAGCCCGCCTCCCCCGTCGTCCCCGGTCCGACCCCGGACACCGCTCCTGCGGAGAAGAAGGATTTCATCCGCCAGATCGTCCGCGACGACCTCGCCAGCGGCAAGCACCAGGCCATCCGCACCCGCTTCCCGCCCGAGCCCAACGGCTACCTGCACATCGGCCACGCCAAGGCGATCTGCCTGGACTTCGGCATCGCCGGCGAGTTCGGCGGGCGCTGCAACCTGCGCTTCGACGACACCAACCCGGCCAGGGAAGACCCCGAGTTCGTGCGCGCGATCCAGGACGACGTGCGCTGGCTGGGCTTCGACTGGGCCAGCCTGCGCCACGCCTCGGACTACTTCGAGGTCTATTACCAGGCCGCGCGCAAGCTGATCGCCGACGGCAAGGCCTTCGTCTGCGACCTGGACGCCGAGCAGGTCCGCGCCTACCGCGGCAGCCTGACCGAGCCGGGCCGCAACTCGCCGTTCCGCGAGCGCAGCGTCGAGGAGAACCTGGACCTGTTCGCGCGCATGCGCGCCGGCGAGTTCCCGGACGGCGCACGCACCGTGCGCGCGAAGATCGACATGGCCAGCGGCAACATCAACCTGCGCGACCCGGCCCTGTACCGGATCAAGCACGTCGAGCACCAGAACACCGGCAACGACTGGCCGATCTACCCGATGTACGACTTCGCCCATGCGCTGGGCGACGCGATCGAGGGCATCACCCACTCGCTGTGCACGCTGGAGTTCGAGGACCACCGCCCGCTGTACGACTGGTGCGTGGACAACGTCGACCTGGCCGGCCACCCGGAACTGCTGCAGTCGCTGCAGGCCAAGGGGCTGCCGCTGGAAGCGGCCAAGCCGCGCCAGATCGAGTTCTCGCGCCTGAACATCAACTACACGGTGATGAGCAAGCGCAAGCTGACCCAGCTGGTGTCCGAGCAGCTGGTCGACGGCTGGGACGACCCGCGCATGTACACGCTGCAGGGCCTGCGCCGCCGCGGCTACACGCCGGCCGCGCTGCGCCTGCTGGTCGACCGGGTCGGCATCAGCAAGCAGAACTCGGTGATCGACTTCTCGGTGCTGGAAGGTTGCCTGCGCGAGGACCTGGACAGCGCCGCGCCGCGCCGCATGGCCGTCATCGACCCGATCAAGCTGGTGCTGACCAACCTGCCCGAAGGCCATGAGGAACAGCTGACCTTCTCCAACCATCCGAAGGACGAGCGCTTCGGCGAACGCCAGGTGCCGTTCGCGCGCGAACTGTGGATCGAGCGCGAAGACTTCGCCGAAGTCCCGCCTAAGGGCTGGAAGCGGCTGGTGCCGAGCGGCGAAGTGCGCCTGCGCGGCGCCGGCATCGCGCGTGTCGACGAGGTGGTGAAGAACGCCGCTGGCGAGATCGTCGAACTGCGCGGCTGGCTGGACCCCGAATCGCGTCCGGGCATGGAAGGCGCCAACCGCAAGGTCAAGGGCACGATCCACTGGGTCAGCGCCGTGCATGCGGTGGCGGCCGAGATCCGCCTGTACGACCGCCTGTTCTCGGTGGAGAAGCCCGACGACGAATCCGACGGCAGGACCTACCGCGATCATCTGAACCCGGACTCGAAGCGCAGCGTGCGCGGCTGGATCGAGCCGGCCGCGGCCCAGGCCGCGCCGGAGCAGGCGTTCCAGTTCGAACGCACCGGCTACTTCGTCGCCGACCGCTACGACCACAGCGCCGCCACGCCGGTGTTCAACCGCAGCGTGACCCTGCGCGACACCTGGGCCAGGTAAGGACGAACGCGCCGGTCTCCGGGCCGGCCGCGGCACCCCCATGCACGCGCCCGAGCGCACCGCCCTGCACCTGCGCCGCTATGCGCTGGACGGGCACAGCCACGCCCACCCGCACGTGCAGGTGGTCGTGCCGCTGCAGGGCGGCATGGACATGGAGATCGATGGCCGCGGCGGGCGCATCGGCGATGGCCGCCTGGCCTTCGTCGCGCCCGGTGCCGCGCATGCGCAGTCCGCGCACGGTCCCAACCGGTTCCTGGTGATCGACTGCGCGGTCGAGGCGCTGGGCGAAGCGCGGATCGACCAGCTGCGCCGCCGCGCCTTCCAGCCGCATCCGCCTGCGCTGCGCCGGCTGGGCGAGTTCATCGCACGTGGCAGCGCGACCGGGGCGGTGCCCGACGCGCTGGCACGGCATTGCCTGCCCTTGCTGCTGCAGGCGCTGGCCGGCACGCGTCCCGCCCTGGCCCGGCTGCAGCCACTGTGCGACCGGATCGAGGCCAGCCTCGGCGAGGCCTGGCCGGTCGAACGGATGGCGCGCCTGGCGGGCCTGGGCACAGGCCGCCTGCATGCGCTGTTCCGCCGCGAATTCGACCAGACCCCGCAACAGTGGCTCACCGGCCAGCGCCTGGACACGGCGCGCCGGCGGCTGCTGGAAACGGACCAGCCGATCGCGCGCATCGCGCTGGACAGCGGCTACTCCGACCAGACCGCGCTGACCCGCGCGCTGCGTCGCGAAACCGGCCTGACCCCGGGTGCCTGGCGCCGGCGGCACCGGCCCGGCACCGCCAGCTGAACGACGCAGGGCAGTCCGGGTCAAGACGCCGCTACGCGGTACCGGCATCCTTGCCGGCCTGGCAGGAGCGAGACGGCGATGCGCGAAAGACTGATGGCGGGAATCGGCGCGGGCGTCGCCGCGGGCGCACTGTGGGGACTGGTGTTCCTGGCGCCGCAGCTGCTGGCCGGATTCTCGCCACTGCAGCTGTCGGTGGCGCGCTACCTGGCCTACGGCCTGATCGCGGTGGCCGTCCTGCTGCCCCGCTGGACGCGGGCGACCCGCGGACTGGGCGGCGCCGAGTGGCGCGCCCTGGTCTGGCTGAGCCTGCTCGGCAACCTGATCTATTTCGTGCTGCTCGGCACCGCCGTGCAGTGGGCCGGCGGCGCCGCGACCGCGCTGATCGTCGGGCTGATCCCGGTGGTGGTTACCGTGGTCGGTTCGCGCGGCGCCGGCGCGCTGCGGCTGCGCACGCTGGCCCTGCCCTGCGCGCTGTGCGTACTTGGCGTGGCCCTGGTCGCCTTCGACGCGCTGCGTGCCGGACGCGGCGATGCCGACGCCACCGGCACCCGCCTGGCCGGCCTGCTGTGCGCGGTCGGCGCGCTGGTCACCTGGTCGGTCTATTCGATCGGCAATGCGCACTGGCTGGCGCGGCGCCCCGACATCTCCGGCGCCGACTGGTCGCTGCTGACCGGCGTGGTGACCGGCGCGCTGTCGCTGCTGCTGGTGGTCCCGGCCTTCGCCGCGGCCGGGCCGATGCATGCCGCCGCGGACTGGGCCGCGTTCTGGGGCATGGCCGCGCTGCTGGCGCTGTTCGCCTCGGTGATCGGCAACGCCTGCTGGAACCGCGCCAGCCGGCTGCTGCCACTGACCCTGGTCGGGCAGATGATCGTGTTCGAGACCGTATTCGCCCTGCTGTACGGCTTCCTGTGGGAATGGCGCCTGCCGAGCCTGCTGGAAACGCTGGCCATCGCCAGCCTGCTCGGCGGCGTGCTGTGGTGCGCCGCGCTGCATACCACGCGCCCACCCGAGCCGCACGCCGGCTGAGCGGGCCGCGCCGCCGATACGCGCCCGTGCACGGACTGCGCGTACACTGCGCGCCGTCTTTCGCTCCACCAGAACCAGGATGCTCTACGCGCAAGTCCACCTCACCCTGCCCGCCTGGATCCACGACGTGCTGGATCCCGCCACCGTGTTCCCCGACGACGACGCCAAGCTCGCCCTGGCGATCGATCTGTCGCGGCGGAACGTCGAGGCGCGCAGCGGCGGTCCGTTCGGTGCGGTGGTGTTCGGCCCCGACCACCGTGTGATCGCCGCCGGCGTCAACCGCGTGGTGCCGCAGAACACCTCGCTGGCGCACGCCGAGAACATGGCCTACATGCTGGCCCAGCAGCGTCTGCAGACCCCGCGCCTGAACGACGTGCTGTCGCCGGTCACGCTGGCGACCTCGTCGCAGCCCTGCTGCCAGTGCTTCGGCGCCACGATCTGGGCCGGCATCGACCGCCTGCTGATCGGCGCGCGCGCCGAGGACGTGATGGAACTGACCGAATTCGACGAAGGCCCGCTGCCGGCCGACTGGGTCGGCGAGCTGCAGAAGCGCGGCATCGAGGTGGTCCGCGACATCCGCCGCGAGCAGGCCCGCGAGGTGCTGCGCGCCTACGGTGCGGGCGGCGGCGACCGCTACTGAGCCGGGCACCCGCCCAACACCGCGCACCGCAACGAGGACCCGCATGTCGCCCGCCCATGGATTGCTGTGCTACTGCCGCGCCGGCTTCGAGCCGGAGCTGGCCGCGGAACTGACCGAGCGCGCGGCGCTGGTCGGCATCGCCGGCTACGCGCGCACCAGCCGCGACGACGGCCACGTGCTGTTCCTGTGCGGCGATGCCGCCGACGGCGCCACGCTGGCACGGTCGCTGGCGTTCCGCGACCTGGTGTTCGCCCGGCAGAAACTGCAGCTGCTGGCCGAACTGCAGGGGCTGGATCCCAAGGACCGCATCAGCCCGCTGCTGGCCGCGCTGCCGGCCGGCCTGCGCGTGTCCGATGTCTGGGTCGAGCATCCCGATTCCGATGCAGGCAAACCCTTGTCCGGGCTGGCGCGCAGCTTCGGCAACGCGCTGCGCCCCGCGCTGCGCAAGGCCGGCCACTTGGCCCAGGACGCGCGCCTGCCGCGCCTGCACGTCTGTTTCCTCGATGGCGACCACGCCCTGCTGGCCCTGGCCGATCCGCGCGACGCCTCACCGCTTCCGCTGGGCATCCCGCGCCTGAAGCTGCTCGCCGATGCGCCGTCGCGCTCGGCGCTGAAGCTGGAGGAAGCATTGATGACCCTGCTCGATCCCGGCGAACGCGAGCGCCTGATGCGCCCGGGCATGAGCGCCGCCGACCTCGGCGCCGCGCCCGGCGGCTGGACCTGGGTGCTGACCCGCCAGCACCTGCGCGTGTCGGCGATCGACAACGGACCGCTGCGCCAGCACGTGCTGGACACCGGCCTGGTCGAGCACCTGCGCGCCGACGGCTTTCACTGGAAGCCGGCCAGGCCGGTCGACTGGATGGTCTGCGACATGGTCGAACAGCCGATCCGCGTGGCCTCGCGCATGGCCGAGTGGTTCCGCGAGGGCTGGTGCCGGCACGCGATCTTCAACCTCAAGCTGCCGATGAAGAAGCGCTGGCAGGAAACCCGGCTGTGCCTGGACCTGTTCGAACGCGAGGCCGGCCGCAAGCTGGGCATCCGCGCGCGCCAGCTCTACCACGACCGCGAAGAGATCACGGTGCTGGCGTCGCCCGACGTGGACTGATCCGCGGCCACGGATCACGCTGCTCCTTCGCTCCGCAGGAGCGGCCGCAGCCGCGACCATGCCGCTTCCGATGGCGCGACACGCCACACACCGCCAGGGGCTGCACCAACCAGCTCCCGCTCCAACGGCCCGCCACTGACCCTGACCCTGACCCTGACCTTGGCGTTGGCGTTGGCGTTGGCGTTGGCGCTGAAGTCGACGTCGCCACTGACGTCGACGTCAACCTTGGTACTGGCGCCGGCAAGACCGCTGCACCGTTGCCGCAAGGCAGCAGCACCGCCCTCGTAGGAGCGGCCACAGCCGCGACCGCCATGCCTGCACATGCACCAACCGCCACATAAGGACGGCGGTCGCGCCGATGCCGTTCCTACAGCACGACCCGCCGACCGCCAGCGCCGGCCGAGGCGAACACCGCATCGACCACGCGCATGTCGCGCAGGCCCTCTTCGCCCGGCACCCGCGGCGGCGTGCCGCGCCGGATGGCCAGCGCGTCGTTGTCCATCTGCAGCGCCTGCTGGTGCTCCACTTCGGCATCGAACACACGGCCGTCGCTGGCCCGGCCACGGATGCCGTCGTAGGTCTGGAACGGCGAGAGTTCGTACCAGCCGTCGGCGCAGTCGGCACGCAGCGTATTGAGGTTGGCGCCGAAACTGGTGCTGCAGGCGGCGGTGCTGCCGTCGGCGAACTCCAGGGTAAAGCGCATGCCTTCGTCGACCTCGTCGAACAGCTGCGGCCGCCGCGTCCAGCGCTCGGCACTCACCGCGATCGGCTCCAGTCCGGTGGTGTAGCGCGCGGCGTTGAGCGCGTACACGCCCATGTCGTACATCGCGCCGCCGCCATGCCGGGCCAGCATCCGCCACGGGCGCTGCGCGCCGACATCGTCGAAGGCATCGAATCCGGCATCGGCCCTGATCCGCTGGATCGCACCGAACGGACGCTCCCTGGCCATCGCCATCAGGCGCTGCGTGTTCGGCTCGTGCTGCAGGCGGTAACCGACGGTGAGCTGCACGCGGTTGCGCGCGCAGGCGTCGATCATCTGCTGCGCCTCGCCTGCGTTCATCGCCATCGGCTTCTCGACCCAGACATGCTTGCCGGCGGCTGCCGCGCGCAGGGTCAGCGGCATGTGCAGGTCGTTCGGCGTGGCGATGTAGACCACGTCGATCTCCGGATCGTCGGCGATGCGGTCGAAGCCGTCGTAGTCGTAGACGTGGCGGTCGTCGATCCCGTAACGCTCCTGCCACTGCGGGATCTTGGCCGGCGTACCGGTGACGATGCCGGCCAGGTGGCAGTGCCTGGTCAGCTGCAGTCCCGGCGCGAGCCGTCCGCCGGCGTAACCGCCCAGCCCGACCAGGGCCACGCCGATGCTGTCGCGCGCGGGACGCGCCTTCCTGCCTGCGGCATGCGCGGGCAGGGCCAGGCCCGCCGCTACGCCGGCCAGGCCGGCCAGCACATGACGCCGTGTCAGCGTGTGGATCGATGCCATCTGCGACCTCCCGGAGCGGTTCGGACCGCAGCCGACCATAGCGGCGGCGTCCGGTGCGGACAATCCCGCAGTGCGGCATCGAACCATTCCCCCAGCGCATAGAGGGACCCGCAGCGCAGCTGCCCGGCTCTGGCACACTGCCGCGACTTCCGCCGCGAGGACGCCGCCATCCGCCCTGCCGCCCTGTGCCTGATCGCCAGCCTGCTGGCCACGACGCTGCCTGCCTGCACCGCCATCGCGGCAGCGCCGGACGCGCTGTTCGTCGCCCGCGACCATGTCGGCGACGGCGTGTTCACCGCGGGCATCGAAGGCCCGGCGTCCGGCCCCGATGGCGTGCTGTATGCGGTGAACTTCGCCCGCGAGGGCACGATCGGCGTCGTGGTCCCCGGCGAGGACGGCCGCGGCCGTGCGGCGCTGTTAGTGACCCTGCCCGAGGGCAGCACCGGCAACGGCATCCGCCTGGCCGCCGACGGCGGGCTCTACGTGGCCGACTACACCGGCCACGCGGTGCTGCGCGTCGACCCCGCGACGCGCGCGGTGACGCGCCACGCGCACCTGCCCGATGCGCATCAGCCCAACGACATCGCGCTGGCGCCCGACGGCACGCTCTACGCCAGCGATCCGGACTGGTCCGGCAACGGCGGCCAGCTGTGGAGGATCGACCGCGACGGTGGCGTGCAGCTGCTGGAGACCGGGATGGGCACGACCAACGGCATCGAGGTCAGCCCCGACGGGCGCCGCCTCTACGTCAACGAAAGCGTGCAGCGCCGCGTGTGGGTCTACGACATCGGGGCCGATGGCGGCCTGTCCGGCAAGCGCCTGCTGATCGCCTTTCCGGACCATGGCATGGACGGCATGCGCTGCGATGCGGACGGCCGGCTTTTCATCGCCCGCTACGGTGCCGGAAGCGTCGCGGTGGTGTCGCCCGATGGCGCACTGCTGCGCGAGGTCCGCCTGCGCGGCGCCAAACCGACGAACGTGGCCTTCGGCGGCCCGGACGGACGCGATGTCTACGTGACCCTGCAGGACCGCGGCGCGATCGAGGTGTTCCGCAGCGACGTCCCGGGCCGCGAATACGGGCAGGCGGTCACACCCTAGGGCACGGGGCGTCTCGTCCGGTGCAACGGCACGGGCGCATGCTGCCGCTCAAGGAGAAGGAATCCCATGCAGACCATCGAACTGAACGACCCCGCGGCCTTCGCCAGCGAGTTCCTGCGCCAGACCCAGCTGCAGGGCTTCGGCTCGCTGAGCAAGCGCGACCTGGAGCTGCTGGTGTTCGTGCTGCTCGAACGCGACGGCGCGATCGACCGCGGCTCGACCAACCATGCGGCGGCCGCGCGCCTGCGGGTGACGCCGGCCCGGCTGCGGGCGCTGCGCCGCGACGGCTACGCGCGCTGGCGTCAGCTGGTGGCCGAAGCACCCGACGCGGCGCTGCAGCGCATCCTCGGTTACGTGCTGACGGCCGACAACCTGCGCGCCGGCACCCGGCACGTCAGCGAGCGCAGCCGCAGGGAAGGTTTCCTGGCGGTGCGGATCGAACACCCCGACGATCGCCAGCAGTTCGAGCAGGCCATCCTCGATGCCGGCGCGCTGCCGGTGTACGAGCGCAATCGCGAGGTGCTCGCGGTCCACTTCGACACGCTGGTCGCCCTGGCCGAACGCGGCGGTTTCCTGCAGCCCGACGCGCAGGCGGTGGTCGAGGCCCTGAAGCGGCTCGCACCGGCCTCGCAGGAACTGGCCGAGCTGCTGCGCAAGGACGTGACCAGGATCGGCTGGGCCGACGTGCGCGCCACGCTCAACGGACTGGGCGCGAAGGCCGTGGCCGGCAGCGCGGAAGCGGCGTTGCGCGGGCTGCTCAAGGTGATGTTCCCGTTCCTGCCCTGACCGACCGGCCACCGATGCGAGGCGAGACGCGTGTCGCTCCCGCATGCGGTTCAAGCCGTCTTCACTGCAACGGCCATACGCTGGCATCACGTTTCCATCATGGTGCCTGCATGCGTCCGACCACCCTGCCCTGCCTGCTCGCTGCCGTCGTGCTGTTCGCCGCCAGCGATGCCGCGCTCGCCCAGGCCAGCACCCTGCCGCTGCCGCCACCGCTGGATCCGTCGCCGTCGAGCCAGCCGATCCAGCGCCAGACCGGCATGCAGGTGATCGATGCCGGCCACGACCAGAAGTACATCGTGCGTTCGTTCGAACCGGACACCGTGCAGGGCGACTACCGGATCGATTTCGAGGCACTGGACGCGAACGGCGACGGCTACCTGAGCCGGGCCGAAGTGGCCGACCACCCGACCCTGTCGGCGGAATTCCGTGCGGTCGATGCCGACAACGACGGTCGCCTGAGCCGCGAAGAGCTGTCCGGCTGGATTCGCTGAGAAGCGGAGGGTTGCGTTCCGGCAGGATCGCGGCGTCCCTGTCCGGGCAACAGCAGTGGGGCACGGCCCCACTCTGCGAGCGCATCGCTCCTCGTAGAGTCGGCCTTGGCCGACTGGGGTTCAATGCAGAAATCGAACGACAACGGCAGTGGCGCATGGCTCCACGCTGCGAGGCGCATCGCTCCTCGTAGAGTCGGCCTTGGCCGACTGCTGTAGACGCAGAACACACCGCGGCCGCCAGACAACGGCCGCACACGACCTCACACGCCGGCGGCGTGTCCCCACAGCGCACGCCCCAGCGGCGGCAGCCTGCCGGCCAGGCCAAGCAACGGCCCACGCAGCAGCGTCGCCGGAAGCGAGGCGTTCGAGTACAGCCGGTTGATCGCGTCGAAGGCGCGGCCGGACACCATCGCGTCGCTGCGCCGTGCCTGCGCCCAGCGCCGCAGGCGGTGCGGCGCGGTCCAGTCGGCGTGCCGCGCCTGCGCAGCGCGCACCTGCTGCAGCAGGGCCGACACGTCGCGCAGCCCCAGGTTCACGCCCTGCCCGGCCAGCGGATGCACGACATGCGCCGCGTCGCCGACCAGCAGCACGCGACCGCGCACGAAATTCTGCGCCAGTTGCAGGCGCAGCGGGAAGCCCACGCGCGGCGACAGCGGACGCACGTCGCCCAGGCGCGCGGCGAAGGCACGCGTGAGTTCGCGTGCGAAGCCGTTGTCGTCCAGCGCGGTCACGCGCTGCGCTTCGTCGTCAGGCAGCGTCCACACGATCGAGCTGCGCCCATCGGTGAACGGCAGGACCGCCAGCGGGCCGCTCGGCAGGAAGCGCTGCCATGCGGTTTCAGCATGCGGCTGCGCGGTCTGCACGAAGGCGACCACACCGCGCTGGCCGTAGCCCTGCGTCCGGCAGTCGAAGCCGGCCAGCGCGCGCAGGGCCGAGGCCGCGCCATCGGCTGCAACCGCGACGCGTGCGTCCAGCCTGCGGCCGTCGTCCAGTCGCAGGCGCACGCCGGTGGCGTCCTGTTCCAGCGCCTCGACGGTGGCCGGGCAATGCAGCTGCACACCGGCGGCAGGCAACGCCGCCCACAGGCGATCGACCAGCAGGTCGTTCTCGACGATCCAGCCGAGTTCGCCGCGGCCGAAACGGTCGGCGTCGAACACCAGTTCGCCCCCGGCACGGTCGCAGGCGGCATCCCAGACCCGCATCCGCCGGTACGGCTGCGCCCGCGCGGCCACGATCGCCGGCCAGACGCCCAGCGCATCGAGCAGCGCGGCATTGTCCGGCGCCACCGCGTACACGCGCAGGTCGGGCGCCTGGGCGGACCAGGCGCGTGGCGCACGCGCCTCGACCAGGGCCACCTGCAGCCCGGCGCGGGCCAGGCCGAGCGCGGTGGCCGCGCCGACCACGCCGCCACCGACGATCACCGCATCCAGGCGCTGGCGGCTCATCGGCACAGCTCCGGCACGTCGCCGCGGAAGCCCATCGCACCGCCGACCAGCCACGACTGGACCCAGCCGGCTCGATCGGCCGCGACCAGCCCGAGGCTGCGCAGCGGCCGCAGCAGCGGCGACGGATTGCCGGTCAGCCGGGCCAGGCCGTCGGAGAAGGCCAGCGTGCGTTCGCGGTCTTCGCGCCGGCGCTCGGCGTGGCGCTGCAGCAGTGCCGCCTCACCGGGATCGGACGCGTGCGCGCGCAGCAGTTCGGCCAGGGTCAGCGCATCGCGCAGGCCCAGGTTGAAGCCCTGCGCGCCGACTGGATGCACGGTCTGCGCGGCATTGCCGAGCAGCACCGCGCGCGGTGCGATGGTCGCGTCGGCCACGCAGGAGGCCAGCGGATAGGCACTACGTTCGCCCGATGCCAGGAAACGCCCGGCACGCCAGCCGAAGGCCTGCTGCAGGCGCGCCAGCCAGCCGGCCTCGTCCAGCGCGGCCACCTGCGCGGCCTGTGCGGTCGGCACGCCGTGGACCACGCCGTAATGGCGGTCGCCGCGCGGCAGCAGCGCGGTCGGGCCGCTGTCGGTGAAACGCTCCCACGCGGTGCCATCGGGTGCGCGCTCGCCACGTACGCGGGCCACGAACAGGGTCTGGCCGTAGTCGTGGCCGCGCGCACCGATGCCCAGGGCCTCGCGCAGCGCGCTGCGGGTGCCATCGGCGGCGACCAGCAGGCGCGTCTGCAGCTGCAGGGGGCCGTCGGGCGTCTCGAGGCTGATCCCGCGCATGCCGTCGCGGCTTTCGCCCAGCCCGACGAAGCGGGCGGGACGGTAGCGGACCAGCCGCGGCAGCTGCGCCAGCCGCGCTTCCAGCGCCTCGCCGAAATCGCGCGCCACCACCACCCGGCCGAAGGCCTCGCGCCCGTAATCGGCCGCTTCCAGGCGCACGCTGCCGAAGTCGCCGGCGCGGCTCACATGGATGCGCTGGATCGCGCCGGTCGGCGCCCGCAGCAGGGCGGTCACGCCAAGCGCATCCAGCGCGTTGACCGAGGCGGCGGCCAGGCTGAGGTTGCGCTGGTCGAAGACCGCCGGCAGCTCGCCGGGAGGCGTGGCCTCGATCAGCGCCACGTCCAGGTCCAGCGCGTCCAGGGCGATCGCCAGGCTGGCGCCGACCAGGCCGCCGCCGACGATGAGCACGTCGTGTTGTCGGATCATCGCGCCATGATACGCGCCCGCCCGGCGAAGCCGACCGTCAGGGCCGCGTCACGCGCTGGCCCGGCCAGCCCTATCGACGGCGCCGGGACGCGCCTAGAATGGCCGCCTGCTTCTCGACTGCGATGGCCGCGCCATGACCGCCACGACCCAACGCGTGTTCCTGCTGCTGGTGCTGGTGCTGCTGATCGCCGCCACCCGCGTCCACCTGTTCGACCACTTCTCGATTCCCGATGCCTCGTGGGCGGCCTTCTTCATCGCCGGCTTCCACCTGCGCGGCTGGGGCCGCTGGGCCTTCCCGCTGTTGATGGCGCTGGCGGTGGCGGTGGACTGGTACGTGATCACCGGCCAGGGCATCGACTTCTGGAGCCACTACTGCGTGTCGCCGGCGTACTGGTGCCTGCTCGCCGCCTACGGCGCGCTGTGGCTGGGCGGCGCCTGGCTGCGGCGCCACTACACCCGCGCCAGCTGGGAAGCGCTCGGCCGGCTCGCCGCCGCACTGACCGTCTCGGTGATCGTCTGCCACCTGATCGCCCAGGGCAGCTTCTACTGGATCAGCAGCAGCGTGACCGCGCCGAGCTTCGCCGGCTGGTGGAAGAACTACACCGACTGGCTGCCGCCCTACCTGGTCACCGCGGCCGGCTACGTCACCGTGGCAGCGATGCTGCAGGTCGCGGCCGAACGCATCGCGCCGCTGCTGCACGGCACCGACGACCGCACCACGCACTGACCGCCGCGCGGATAACCGGCCATGGGCAACCGCCTCTCGAAGATCTACACCCGCACCGGCGACGACGGCAGCACCGGGCTGGGCGACGGCAGCCGCACCGGCAAGGACGCGCTGCGCGTGGCCGCCTACGGCACCGTCGACGAAGCCAATTCGGCCATCGGCGTGGTCCTGGCCGTCGCGGCGATCCCCGGCCCCGTGCGCGACCTGCTGACCGCGGTCCAGCACCAGTTGTTCGACCTGGGCGGCGAGCTGTGCATCCCCGGCCATGCCGCGATCTCCAGCGACGACGTGGACGCGCTGGAACGGCACCTGGACCTGCACAACGCCGACCTGCCGCCGCTGAAGGATTTCATCCTGCCGGCCGGTGGCGAGTCCGCGGCCCGCTGCCACCTGGCACGGACCATCGTGCGCCGTGCCGAACGCGAAACCGTCGCCCTGTCGCGGGTCGAGCCGGTCCGCACCGAGGCTCTGCAGTACCTGAACCGCCTGTCCGACCTGCTGTTCGTTCTGGCCCGGGTCCTGGCCCGCGCCGACGGCCAGGGCGAGGTGCTGTGGCGCCACGAGCGGCGCAAGGCCTGACCGCGCTGGAACGCGGCGCACGATCCGTCTGAGCGCACCGCAGGCTCGCCCCGACGACACTGGCCGCAGTCGGCCCAGACCCACCCGGCAATGCCGCGCATGGATCATGTCGCTGGACTGCCGCGATGCCGCGCAGCGAGGCGATGGCCGGGCAACTAGGGTGGACACAGGTGGGTCCAGCGGCGTCACGCAGCGCACCTGGCGGGCCACGACCTGGCGGTGAGGCCGGACAGGCGTGGCTGCGGCGGGAGGCGAGCGCATGCGGCTCGACGAGGCGCAGCGCGCCGGACACCAGATGCATCCAACAGGAGCCGGCGCTCGCCCCATCTGCAGGGCCGGTTCACCGCGTCCCCGCGCCGATGGCCGCCCTGGATGACCGTCCCCTCCACCCTGCCCGGCGCCGATGGGCACGACCAAATGCCGATGGCGCCACGCCGGCCGGCGCGCTAGCGTGTCGGACCGATCCCCCGCGCCCACGACCCGCGCCATGCTCGCCTACACCCATCCCGCCTGCCTGATCCACGATCCCGGCAGCCAGCATGCCGAACGCCCGGCGCGCCTGCGTGCGGTGATCGACGCGCTGGACCACGCCTATGGCGATCTCGGCTGGCGCGAAGCGCCGTCGGCGCCGCGCGGCGACCTGCTTCGGGTCCATACCGCCGAACTGGTCGACCAGGTGCTGGCGCCCGATGGCGGCACGCTGCGCCAGCTCGATCAGGACACCGCGATCGGCCCCGGCTCTGGCCAGGCCGCGTTGCGCGCCGCGGGGGCGGGCCTGGCCGCGGTCGACGCCCTGATGGCCGGCGAGGACGACACCGCCTTCTGCGCGGTGCGCCCGCCCGGCCACCACGCCACCGGCGACACCGCGATGGGGTTCTGCCTGTTCAACAACGTGGCGGTCGCCGCCGCGCACGCACGCGACCGGCACGGGCTGGAGCGCGTGGCGATCGTCGACTTCGACGTCCACCACGGCAACGGCACCCAGGCGATCTTCCAGCGCGACCCGAAGGTGGCCTATTTCAGCAGCCACCAGTCCGGCCTCTACCCGCACACCGGCAGCGTGCACGAGCACGGCGTGGGCAACATCCACAACGCACTGCTGCCGCCGGGCAGCGGCGGCTTCCGCTTCCGCAACACCTGGCTGGACACCCTGCTGCCGGCGCTGGACGCCTTCCGCCCGCAGCTGGTGCTGGTCTCGGCCGGGTTCGACGCGCACCTGTCCGACCCGCTGGCCGACCTGATGCTGGACGCCGACGATTTCGCCTGGCTGACCACCGAACTGCGGGCCATCGCCCTGCGCCACGCCTCCGGCCGCCTGCTCTCGACCCTGGAAGGCGGCTACAACCTGGAGGCGCTGGCCGAATGCAGCGTGGCCCACGTCGGGGTGCTGCGCCGCTGAGCCGGGCCCTGGCCGCGCAACGCCGCCAGGCATACCCGCGCCCGCTGGGGCGTGAACGGCCAGGGACGGCGTTCATTGCCCGCATGCACCTGCATCCGGCAAGCTACGACCGTTATTGACCCGGATGTCTGCCAACCGTGCGTGCCCCCTTGCGCCTGCTTCCCCTGTCGCTGGCCATTACCGTGTGCCTGCCGGCCATGGCCGACGAAAAACCGCTGAACTGGGGGCTGTGCCCCGTCGGCGACGCCCTGCCGCGCTTCGATGATGCCCCGCCCAGCGCGCTTCCCGGCGCGCCGGACCGCAACACGCAGCCGACCAACATCGAGGGCGACCAGCTGGTCGGCACCGAGACCACGCCGCAGTACACCGGCAACGTGGCGCTGGTCCGCGGCGACCAGTTCCTCGGCACCGACGACCTGCGCTTCGACACCGAAACCGGCAATTACGTGGCCGAGGGCAACGTCCGCTACCAGGACTCCGGCCTGCGCATCGTCGCCGAGCGCGCCGAGGGCAACCAGGAAGCGGACACCCACACGATCAGCAACATCCGCTACCAGCTGGTCGACCGGCGCGGCAACGGCGGCGCCGATTCGATCCAGCTCGACGGCCCGCTCGGGCAGATGCGCCACTCCACCTACACCACCTGCGATCCTTCGCAGCAGGCCTGGGAGCTGCGCGCGCAGCGCATCGACGTCGACAGCGACGACGGCTTCGGCGTGGCCCGCAACGCGGTGCTGCGGATCGGCCGCTTCCCGGTGCTGTACGTGCCGTGGTTCAAGTTCCCGGTCGACGACCGCCGTCAGACCGGCCTGCTGTATCCGGCGGTCAGCGTGTCCGGGCGCAATGGTTTCGACTACCGGCAGCCGATCTACCTGAACCTGGCGCCGAACTACGACATGACCCTGGAACCGCGCCTGATGACCAAGCGCGGCGTGATGCTGGATACCGAGTTCCGTTACCTGTACGAGGGCGGACGCGGCCAGATCGACGTGGGCTGGCTGCCCGACGACGACCTGCGCGAAGGCAGGGACCGCGGCCGTTTCCTGTTCAACGGCTATCACAACATCGACCGCCACTGGCAGGCGCGCGCCAACCTGGGCTGGGTCAGCGACGACCGCTTCGTCGAGGACTTCAGCAACCGCCTGTCCGGCGTGTCCTCGATGTCCTACCTGCAGAGCACCGCCGGCGTGTTCGGCACCGGCCGGCACTGGAACGCCGGTGCGATGGTCGAGCATTTCCAGCTGACCGACTACACCCTCACCGACGACAACCTGCCGTACAGCCGCCTGCCCCGCATCTACCTGAACTGGGAGCAGCCGCTGGGCCAGTGGTTCGACGCCGGGCTGTGGGCCGAAGCGGTGCACTTCACCCACAGCGAAAAGGCAGGCGGAAGCCGCGTCGACCTCAAGCCCTACGTCTCGATGCGCATGGCCGGCCCGGCCTGGTACCTCACCCCGACCCTGGCCTGGCGCTACACCGCCTACCAGCTCGAGAACGGACTGGTGGCCCCGGGCGAGGATTCTTCGCCGAGCCGCAGCCTGCCGGTGACCACGTTCGACGCCGGCGTCTACTTCGACCGCGAGACCGAGATCGGCGACCAGGCCTACCTGCACACGCTGGAACCGCGCCTGTTCTACCTGAACGCGCCATACCGCGACCAGGACCACCTGCCGCTGTTCGATACCCGCCCCTTCACCTTCAGCTGGGGCCAGCTGTTCCGCGACAACCGCTATTCCGGCGCCGACCGCCAGACCGACGCCAACCAGCTGACCCTGGCCCTGAGCACGCGCCTGATCCGCCAGTCCGACGGCCGCGAGAAGCTCTCGGCCAGCATCGGCCAGATCCGCTACTTCGAGGATTCGCGCGTGGTGGCGCCCGGCGAGCTGCCGGTCGAGAAGGGCAAGTCGGCCTGGGTCGCCGACGGCAACTACGTGATCAACGACCGCTGGACCCTGGGCGCGTCCTACCAGTGGGATCCGAAGTTCCGCCGCGAGGATCTGGCCAGCCTGCGCGCCCGCTACCTGATGCCGCAGGACGGCGTGGTCAACATCGCCTACCGCTACCGCCGCGACCTGCTGGAACAGGCCGACTTCTCGTTCCTGTATCCGATCAACCAGACCTGGAGCGTCGTCGGCCGCTACTACCACTCGATCCAGGACGACAAGCTGCTCGAAGCGATCGCCGGCGTGCAGTGGGACAGCTGCTGCCTGGCGGTGCGCGCGATGGCCCGCCGCTACGTGCGGAACCGCGAAGGCGATCTGGACAACGCCATTCAGGTCGAGTTCGTCCTGAAGGGCCTAGGTTCGGCCGGCCAGGACACGGAGCGGACTTTGCGCCGTGCTATTCTCGGCTACCACCGCGACGACCTCTATCTGGTCCCGCCCAGCAACACCACGCCGTCTGCGGACGACTACGATCCGAACCTGATTCCATGAGCCCACGCCTTCCCGCGATTCTTCTGGCGGCGTCCGCGCTGCTGTCACTTCCGTTCGCCACTGTCGCCCAGCAGCTGCAGCCGATCGAGCGCATCGCCGCCGTCGTCGACGAAGACGTCGTCCTGCAGAGCGAACTCGACCTGGCCGTCCGCAACGTGGTGTCGCAGTACGCGGGCCGCGAGAACCAGCTGCCGCCGCAGGCGGTGCTGGAACGGCAGGTGCTCGAGCGTCTGATCCTGGTCAAGCTGCAGGTCGCCAAGGCGCAGGGCAACGGCATCCGCATCGGCGACCAGGAAATCAACCAGGCCATCGCCGGCATCGCCCAGCAGAACAACATGAGCGTCGACGACCTGCGCCAGCGTCTGCAGCAGGACGGCCTGTCGCTGGAAGAGTTCCGTCATTCGATCCGCGACGAGATCACCGTCCAGCGCCTGCGCCAGAGCTACGCCAACCGGGTCAACGTGAGCGAGGGCGAAGTCGATGCCGCGCTGGCGCAGCAGGCCTCGGGCGGCAAGCAATACCACCTGGCCCACATCCTGGTCGCGCTGCCGGAAGGCGCCACCGCCGACCAGATCGCGACCGGCCAGCGCAAGGTCGACGGCATCAAGAGCGTGATCGACAAGGGCGAACTGGACTTCGCCGCCGCCGCGGTCCGCTATTCCGACAGCCCGAACGCGCTGGAAGGCGGCGACCTGGGCTGGCGCAGCGTCGACGAGATTCCCACCGCCTTCGCCCAGGTCATCTCCAGCCTGCCCGAGGGCGAGGTGATCGGCCCGATCCGTGGTCCCAGCGGCTTCCAGCTGCTGAAGCTGGTCGACACGCGCGACGCCAGCGCCGCCTCGTCGAGCAGCGTGACCGAATACCACGTCCGCCACATCCTGGTCCGGGTCAACGACCGCCAGGACGAGGCGGCCGCACGCGCCAAGATCGACACCCTGCGCGCGCGCGTCGCCGGCGGCGCCGATTTCCAGGAAGTGGCCCGCGAGTCCTCCGAGGACACCAGTTCGCGCGGCCAGGGCGGCGACCTCGGCTGGTTCCCGGCCGATGCCTACGGCCCGGATTTCGGCCAGCAGGTCACCGCGCTGTCCGATGGCCAGGTCTCGCAGCCGTTCCGTTCCGACGCCGGCTGGCACTTCCTGCAGCGTGTCGCCCAGCGTCAGACCGACGTGACCGACAGCAACCAGCGCGCCCAGATCCGCGACACGATCGGCCGCCGCAAGATGGAAGAAGAGTACGAGCGCTACCTGCAGGAGATGCGTGGCGAAGCCTACGTCGTCTTCCGTACCGGCGACCGTGCCGAGGACGTCGACGGCAACGCCACCGGGCAGACGCCTGCCGCCAGCGGCGGTTGAGATGTCCCCCCGGCTCGCGCTGGTTCCTGGGGAACCGGCCGGAGTCGGCCCGGAACTGTGCGTGCGCATCGCACAGCAGCCGCGCACGGATTGCAGCCTGGTCGCCTTCGGCGACCCGCTGAGCCTGCAGTCCGCCGCCGAGGCCCTCGGCCTGCCGCTGAACCTGCTGCATGAAGACCAGATCGCCCGCCAGCCGGGCGATCTGCCGTTGCGGATGTTCCCCAACGACAACGCCGTGGTGTTCGGCCGCCCTGATCCGCGCAACGCCGGCGCGGTGACCGGCGCCCTGCTCGGCGCGGCCACGGCCTGCCTGGCCGGCGGGTTCGCCGGCATGGTGACCGGGCCGGTGCACAAGGCCACGATCAACGACGGCGGCATCCCCTATACCGGCACCACCGAACTGCTGGCCGACCACGCCGGCTGCGACGTGGTGATGATGCTGGCCAACGACATCGTCCGCGTCGCCCTGGTCACGACCCACCTGCCCCTGCGCGCGGTGGCCGATGCGATCGATGCGGACCTGCTGCGACGCTGCCTGCGCATCACCTGGAATGCGCTGCGTGCGGATTTCGGCATCGCCGCGCCGCTGATCGCCGTGCTCGGCCTCAATCCGCACGCCGGCGAGGACGGGCACCTGGGCCGCGAGGAGCTGGACCTGATCATCCCGGTGCTGGACGCGCTGCGGGCGGACGGCATGCAGCTGGCCGGCCCGCTGCCGGCCGATACCGCGTTCCTGCCGCAGAAACTGCGCGGCTTCGATGCGGTGCTGGCGATGTACCACGACCAGGGCCTGCCGGTGCTCAAGTACAGCGGTTTCGAGCAGGCGGTGAACCTGACCCTGGGCCTGCCCTATCCGCGCGTGGCGGTCGACCACGGCACCGCGCTCGACCTGGCCGGCCGCGGCCTGGCCGATCCGTCCAGCCTGGAAGCGGCGATCGCCACCTGCGCGCGGATCGCCGCGCAGCGCGCCGCCGGGTAGGAGCGGCCACCGCCGCGACCACCGTTCCGCAATCCCATGTTCGCCGCCGCTGGATGCCGCATGGTCGGCCTCGAGCGGCCTCCTGCATGCGAGCGGATGCACCACGACTCCGCCCGGACAGGCCGCCATGCGCTGCGGACACGGTCATGAAGCCTCACGGGCTCTGCGGACAGCGCGCGCTCCGCACCCGGTTCCCTGCGACTGGATGCACGAAGGCCAGCCTCACACGTGGCCTCCTGCATGCGCACGGCCACGCCACGACGCTCGAGCGGCCCTGAACGCCCTGCGGGCAGCTCAGAACAACTCGCCCGCCTGTCGCGAGGGCGGCTTCAGGCCGAGATGCTGGTAGGCCTTCTGCGTGGCCATGCGGCCACGCGCGCTGCGGACCAGGAAGCCCTGCTGGATCAGGTAGGGCTCGATCACGTCCTCGAGCGTGCCGCGTTCCTCGGACAGCGAGGCGGCCAGCGATTCGACGCCGACCGGGCCGCCGTCGAAGTGGTCGATGATGGTGCGCAGCATGCGCCGGTCGAGTTCGTCGAAACCTTCTGGATCGACCTTCAGCATCTTCATCGCCGCATCGGCCACGGCCGCGTCGATGTGCCCGTTGGCCCGGACCTGGGCGTAGTCGCGCACGCGCCGCAGCAGGCGGTTGGCGATGCGCGGGGTGCCGCGCGAACGGCGGGCGATCTCGCCGGCGCCTTCGGCTTCGCAGGCGATGCCCAGGATCTTCGCCGAACGGCGCACGATCCAGGTCAGCTCTTCGGCGCTGTAGAACTCCAGCCGCTGGACGATGCCGAAGCGGTCGCGCAGCGGTGCGGTCAGCAGGCCGGCGCGGGTGGTCGCGCCGATCAGGGTGAATGGCGGCAGGTCGAGCTTGATCGAGCGCGCGGCCGGGCCCTCGCCGATCATGATGTCGATCTGGAAGTCCTCCATCGCCGGATACAGCACTTCCTCGACCACCGGCGACATGCGGTGGATCTCGTCGATGAACAGCACGTCGTGCGGCTGCAGGTTGGTCAGCAGCGCGGCGAGGTCGCCGGCCTTCTCGATCACCGGGCCCGAGGTCGTGCGCAGGCTGACGCCCAGCTCGTTGGCGATCACGTGGCTCAGCGTGGTCTTGCCCAGGCCGGGCGGGCCGAAGATCAGCACGTGGTCCATCGCCTCACCGCGCGCCTTCGCGGCCTGGATGTAGATGTCCATCTGCTCGCGCACCGGCTGCTGGCCGAGATAGTCGGCCAGGCGCTGCGGGCGGATCGAGGCGTCGGCCGCGTCGTCCTCGCGGGTGGAGGCGGCAGCGATGAGGCGGTCTTCGGTCATGTGGCCATTATGACCAACTCACCCGCCGCCTGGCGTCGCGCCTGTGCCGTGGCGCGCGCCGGCGAGACGCCGGTACAGCGCGTTCCACGCCCACTCCAGCGGCCCGCGTGCGAAGCGACCCAGCCAGAGATGCGCGAACCCCAGCACGCAGGCGCCCACCAGCAGGTACACGGCGATGGTCACGGCGGTCCGCCAGTCCCCGGCGACATGGCGCGCCAGCCCGAGCCCCCAGTCGTAGCACAGTACCGACGCGACGAGGTTCTGCAGCACGTAGCAGCTCAGGGCCATCCGGCCGACCTCGGCCAGCCGGCGACCTGCGAAGCCGGGCCGGGGCCACCGGACGAAGCACTCGGCCACCAGCGCCAGCAGGCCCAGCGCAACGATCGGCGCGGTGCCGTAACGCGCGGCCAGCAGCCCGGCTTCACCGCCGAGCACACCGCTGGCCATGTCCAGCGGCCACGCGAGGCCCAGGCCCAGCAGCATCAGCGTGCGACGCAGCCGCGCACCGCGCGCTTCGAAGATGCCCGCCTGCAGCAGCGAGGCGCCGGCCAGGAACAACGCAACGCTCAGCGCGCCGATGAACAGCATCTCGATCCGGAACAGCACGACGTGCTCGATGCGCAGATGCACCATGTCCCACCAGCCGGCGGTGGCGGTCTGCACGCTGGCATCGGCCGCCTGCCCGCCAGCGAACAGGGTGCCGAGCACGGCCAGGGTGAGCAGCGCCAGATGCGCCAGCGCGGCCGACACCATCCAGGCCAGCCGGCCACGCGCACCGCAGCACAGGATGCCGGCAACCACGATCGACGTGAGCGCGTACCCCATCAGCACGTCGAACTCGACCACGAACAGGTAGTGCAGCAGCCCATCCAGGAACAGCACGGCCGCGCGCAGTGGATAGGAACCGGGCCAGCGACGTCCGCCGGCGAGCGCGGCGCGCTGCTGGATCGCGATGCCCATGCCGAACAGGATCGCCAGCAGGCCGAGGAACTTGCCCTGGGTCAGCTGCTGCAGCGCCAGTACGGTCCAGTCCGCATCCGCCGCGCCGCCCCAGCCGGCCAGCATGTACTGCAGCAGGCCGCCCGGATACATGAAGATCCAGACGTTGGTGCCGAGCGTGCCGAGGATCGCGATGCCGCGCAGCACGTCCAGCGCCGGCAGACGCATCGCCGGCACCGGCGGCGGCCCGGAACTCAGATCTCCACCTGCGAGCCAAGCTCCACCAGGCGGTTGCCCGGAATCCGGAAGAAGCCGGTGGCCGGCGCCGCATTGCGGTGCATGACCGCGAACAGCTTGTCGCGCCAGATCGGCATGCCACGGCGCGCGTTGGCGACGATGGTTTCGCGGCTGGCGAAATAGGTCGTATCCATCGGATCGAACGACACGCCGCCCTGGTCGCAGGCGCGCATCATCGCCAGCGGCACGTCCGGGGTTTCCATGAAGCCGAAGCGCACGATGATGCGATAGAAGTCGTCGCCGATCGCGGACAGCTGCATCCGCTTGTCGGCCGGCGCATGCGGCACCGGCAGCGTCTCCACGGTCAGGAACACGTTCTGCTCGTGCAGCACCTTGTTGTGCTTGAGGTTGTGCAGCAGCGCATGCGGCACCACCGTGGTGTCGGCGGTCAGGAACACCGCCGTACCCGGCACCCGCGCGGGCGGCGCCAGCATCAGGCCGGGCAGGAAGGTGTCGACGCGGATGCCGTCCTTGCGGATCTCCTCGCGCAGCAGTTCGCGGCCGCGGCGCCAGGTGCGCATCAGGGTGAACAGCACGATGCCCAGCACCACCGGGAACCACGCGCCCTGCAGCAGCTTGGCGCCGTTGGCGACGACGAAGCCCAGGTCGATCACGAAGAACACCACGCACAGCGGCAGGATCAGCCCGCGCGACTTCGGCCACAGCGCGCGCGCGACCAGGGCCAGCAGCAGGGTGTCGATCAGCATCGTCGCCGACACCGAGATGCCGTAGGCCACGGCCAGGTTGCTGGAGCTGCGGAAGGTCAGCACCAGGCCGATCACCATCACCGCCAGCAGCCAGTTGATGCCGGGGATGTAGATCTGGCCGATGGTGTCGTGCGAGGTGTGCTTGATCCGCATGCGCGGGATGTAGCCCAGCTGCATCGCCGCGCGCGAGACCGAGAACGCGCCGGTGATCACCGCCTGCGAGGCGATCACCGCCGCCAGCGTGGCCAGGACGATCATCGGATACAGCGCCCAGCCCGGCACAGATTCGTAGAACGGGTTCCTGACCAGTTCCGGATGCTCGAGCACCAGCGCGCCCTGGCCCAGGTAGTTCAGCACCAGGCAGGGCAGCACGAAGAAGTACCAGGCGTGGCGGATCGGCGGCGCGCCGAAGTGGCCCATGTCCGCGTACAGCGCCTCGCCGCCGGTCACCGCCAGCACCACCGCGCCGAGGATGAACACGCCATGCCAGCCGTGGTCCATGAAGAAGCGCGCGCCCCACCACGGATTGAACGCCTTCAGCACCTCCGGCGCCTGGATGATGTTCCAGATCCCGATCGCGGCCAGCGACACGAACCACAGGCAGGTGATCGGCCCGAACACCTTGCCGACCTTCTCGGTGCCGAAACGCTGCGCGGCGAACACGATCACCAGCACCACCAGGGTGATCGGCACGATGAAGTTGTGCAGGCCGGGCGCGGCGATCTCCAGGCCCTCGATCGCGCCGAGCACCGAGATCGCCGGGGTGATCACGCCATCGCCGAAGAACAGCGAGGCGCCGAAGATGCCGAGGATGCCCACGACATAGGCCGAACGCGAGCCGTTCTTCAGGGTCCGCTGGGCCAGCGCCATCAGCGCCATGATCCCGCCCTCGCCCTCGTTGTCGGCGCGCATGATGATGGTCACGTACTTGAGCGTGACCACGATCATCAGCGCCCAGAACGCCAGCGAGAGGACGCCCAGGACGGTGTCGTGGTCGCTGTCCAGGCCGTAGTGCGGCGAGAACGCCTCCTTCAGCGTGTACAGCGGGCTGGTGCCGATGTCGCCGAAGACCACGCCGATCGCCCCCACCACCAGCGCGAGGTGCCCCGCGCCGCTGCCATGGGAGGACGGACCATGCGCGCCGGAGGCCGGCGTCGGGGAATGCGGGGTGGCCATGTGGGGGCAGCCTGGAGGGGTGGGTGTGGAGCCGGCGTCAGCGCAGCGCGGACTGCAGCGCCTTGCGGATGATGGTGGCGGTGTCGTCGCCGGCGGCCATCGCGTCGCGGGCCATCTTCGCGGCCTCGGCCGGCTTGTAGCCCAGCTGCTGCAGCGCGGTGGTGGCATCGCCCAGCGGATCGCCCGGCGCGGCGCTGATCCCGGTCGCGCCGGCGCCGGCCAGGTCGGCCGCGCGGTCGCGCAGTTCGACCACCATGCGCTCGGCGGTCTTCTTGCCAATCCCGGGGATGCGGGTCAACGCGGTCACGTCGCCGCCCTGGACCAGACGCACGAACTCCTCGACGCTGACCCCCGACAGCACCGCCAGCGCGATCTTCGCGCCGATGCCGCTGACCTTCTGCACGTCGCGGAACAGGCGCCGCTCGGACTCGCGCAGGAAGCCGTACAGCGAGACGCTGTCCTCCTTCTGCGCGTAGTGCACGAACAGGCCGACCTCGCGGCCCAGTTCGGGCAGGTCGTAGAAGGTGCTCATCGGCGCCTCCAGTTCGTAGCCGACGCCGTTGACGTCGACCACCAGCCATGGCGGCTGCTTCATCGCCAGGATGCCGCGCAGGCGTCCGATCATGGGTGCGTTCCTCGTGCGGCCGGCATCATCTTATTTGCGACTCCAGGCGACCGCGGCGCTCACGCCGAGGCGGCGCGCGGTCGCGCGGACGTGGGCGTGGGTCAGCGCCACGGCCAGCGCATCGGCGGCATCGGCCTGCAGCTTGCCGGTCAGGCCGAGCATCATCCCGACCATGTGCTGCACCTGCTGCTTCTCGGCGCTGCCGCGGCCGACCACCGCCAGCTTGACCTCGCTGGCCGCGTACTCGCTGACCGGCAGGTCGCGCAGCACCACCGCGCTGATCGCCGCGCCGCGGGCCTGGCCCAGCTTCAGTGCCGACGGCGCGCTCTTGCCGACGAACACCTGTTCGATCGCCACTTCCTGCGGCCGGTATTCCTCGATCAGCGCGCCCAGGCCATGCAGCAGGCGCTTGAGGCGGTCGGCGAAGTCGCCCTCGCCCAGCAGCACCAGCGGCTGGTGGTGCACGTGCCGCGAGCGGCCGTCGGGCAGGACATCGATGATGCCCACGCCGGTGCGCTGCGAGCCCGGGTCGATTCCGAGGATCCGCACCGTCTCGCCGCGCACGACCACGGGCACACGTCCCACGTTCATCCACACGCTCCATGCCCGGGGTCAGCGCGCATCATGCTGCAGGCGGCGCTCGCGCGCTCAGCCGGCCTCGCCGAGATCGGCATTGGAGTAGACGTTCTGCACGTCGTCCAGGTCTTCGAGCATGCCCAGCAGCTTGGATACCTGCTGCGCGGTCTCGCCCTCGACGGCGATGTCGTTGTCGGCGCGGAAGGTGACTTCGGCATAGCCCGGCGCCAGGCCGGCCGCGTCCATCGCCTGCTTCACCGCATCGAACTGGTCCTGCGAGGTCAGCACGTCGATCGCGCCGTCCTCCGGATACACGACCACGTCGTCGGCGCCGGCCTCGATCGCCGCCTCGGTCACCGCGTCCTCGTCCACGCCGGCGGCGTAGCTGAGCACGCCCAGCCGCTTGAACATGAAGGCGACCGAGCCTTCGGTGCCCATGTTGCCGCCGCACTTGCTGAAGGCATGGCGCACGTCGGCCACGGTCCGCACGCGGTTGTCGGTCAGGCAGTCGACGATCACGGCCACGCCACCGGGCGCGTAGCCCTCGTAGCGGATTTCCTCGTACTCGACGCCTTCCAGCCCGCCGGTGGCCTTCTTCACCGCCCGCTCGATCACGTCCTTGGACATGTTCGACGACAGCGCCTTGTCCATCGCCGCGCGCAGGCGCGGATTGTTGGCCGCATCGCCGCCGCCGGCGCGCGCCGCCACGCCGATCTCGCGGATCAGCTTGGTGAAGATCTTGCCGCGCTTGGCATCGGTGGCGTTCTTGCGGGCTTCGATCGAAGGGCCTCTACCCATGGTGCGGTCCACACTGCGCTGAATGAGCCGGCGATTATACCGGCCGGCGCGGCTCCAGCCGCTGCGCGTCGGCGAGGAAGGCCCCGCCCCGCAGGAAGGCTGCCGCCTGCCGGGCGGCATCGGCGGAAAACACCAGGCCGGTATGGCTGGAATGGACGATGCAGTGGTCGGCCAGGCCGGGCAGCCGGGTCTCGGCCACCGCCACGGTGCCGTCCGAGGCCCCGTCGAAGCGGGCCAGCAGGCGGCCGATCCCGCGCGCGACGTCGCCGGCGACCATGCCGACCTCGGTCCGGCCCCGCCAAGGCCCGCAGCCGGACTGCAGCAGCGGGCCGCTGCGCCCCAGCACCGGTGCCGACCAGCCACGCCGGCCCAATGCCTGCGCCGCCACGCTGCCGCACAGCGGCGAGCCCAGGCAGACCAGGCGCCGCACCGGCAGGTCGGGCGTGCGGCGCAACGCCTCCAGGCTGACCAGGCCGCCCAGGCTGTGCCCGACCAGGTGCACGGGCGGTCCATCGCGCAGGCGTCCGGTCAGCGCGGCGATCGCCGGCTCGGGCCCGCCGAAGATGCTGGCGTAGCCGAACCCCTCGACCTGGAATCCGTCGCGGCGCAGCCGCCGGGCCAGCGGCGCCAGCCAGGACTTCGCATTCCAGATGCCATGGACCAGCAGGACCCGCGGGGAGGCTTCATCGCGCATGCGGCCAGTCTCGGCGATGCCGGCGAATCGGCCAAGCCGTCGCCCGCGCGCGGTCAGCCGGGGTTCTCCTGTTGCCGCCACGCGCGCGGCGACAGGCCGACATGCGCCTTGAACGCGCGCGACAGCGCCGCCTCGCTGCCGTAGCCGACCTCGTCGGCCACCACCTTCAGCGCCCGCCCGCGCTTGAGCGCCTGCTGGGCCAGGCCCACGCGCCAGCCCTGCAGGTACTGGCCGGGGGTGATCCCCAGCGCCTCGCGGAACTGGGCGGCGAACACGCTGCGCGACATGCCGGCCACGCCGGCCAGGTCGTCCAGGCTCCAGTCCCGGGCCGGCGCCTCGTGCATCGCCACGATCGCGTTGCGCAGGCGCGGATGCGACAGGCCGGCGAGCATTCCGCCGCGCACCTCGCCGGTTTCCATCAGCTGGCGCAGCACCTGGATCATCACCACCTCGAACAGGCGGTTGACCAGCGCGGTGCGGCCACAGCGCTCGTTGAAGGCCTCTTCGAACAGCAGCGCCAGCACCTCGCCGGCGCCGAAGATCCCGTCCAGCGGCAGGCAGACCACGTCCGGCAGCGCCGCGCAGATCGGATTGCGCACCCCACCCTCGAAGCGCAGGTTGGCGCAGGCCATGTCGGCGCCGCGCTCGTCGTCGCTGACGAAGCGGTGCGGCATCGGGCGTGGATACAGCAGCAGGCTGGGCGACACGATCCGCAGCGCCTGCTGGCCATGGAAAACCTCCAGCGGCCCGCGCCGGACCAGATGCAGCTGGCCGATGCCGTCCTCGCCCGGAAGCGTGTTGATGCCGCACAGCGCGCCGGCATGGAACACCTGCGCACTGACGGAGAAGCGCTCGAGCAGCACGGCCAGCCGGTCGACCATTTCGTACTCCGGATCAAGTTTTCAGGACGATGTGCTCCCCATCGTACCGGCACTCCGCGCACACTGGCTCTCACCGGGGCCACACGGACCCCACCCACCGACACAAAGGAACCGACGCCATGTCCATCGAGAAGATCCTCTACACCGCTACCGCCTCGGCCACCGGCGGCCGCGAAGGCCAAGCCGCCTCCTCCGACGGCGCGCTGGACGTCAAGCTGTCCACCCCGCGCGAGCTGGGCGGCGCCGGCGGCGACGGCACCAACCCCGAGCAGCTGTTCGCGGCCGGCTACTCGGCCTGCTTCCTGGGCGCGCTGAAGTTCGTCGCCGGCAAGGAAAAGGTCGCCCTGCCCGCCGACACCCGCGTCACCGGCAAGGTCGGCATCGGCCAGATCCCGACCGGCTTCGGCATCCAGGCCGAGCTGACCATCGCCGCCCCGGGCGTGCCGCGCGAGCAGCTGCAGGCGCTCGTCGATGCGGCGCACATCGTCTGCCCGTATTCCAACGCCACCCGCGGCAACATCGACGTGACCCTGGTGCTGGCCGACTGACCCACCACGGCGCTCCGTGGCCGCGCCCGGCGCCGCCACGGAGCATCCGGTCCGCTTGCAACGCGCGCCGGCGGCTGCGAAGGTCCTGCGGGTCCACCCGGCCAGCGCCAGCCACATGCCCGCACACCACCGATCCACCTTCCGCCTGACACTGCGCGCGCTGCTGCTGTGCTGCAGCGCGTCCCCCATGGCCAGCCCGACCGACGCGCAGGCGCCGGTCGCGGCCGACGGGCCCTACGTGTTCCGCAAGTCCGACACGCTGCAGGCCGCATGGATCTGCGACGACGCCGTGGTACGGCGCGAGGTCGCGGCCGATGCCGACGGCCATGCCGTCATCGCCCCGGTCTGCGCCTATCCGCACGCCTTGGAGATCGTCGCCCCGGCTGCCGCCGCTGCCGCGACGGCCGACGCCGCAGGCGGCCGGATCGTCGCGCTGTCCGACATCCATGGCCAGTACGCGCTGATGGTGCGCCTGCTGCGCGCGAACGGCGTCATCGACGCGGACGACCGCTGGGCGCTGGGGCGCGACACCCTGGTGGTCGCCGGCGACATCTTCGACCGCGGCGAGCAGGTCACCGAGGCGTTCTGGCTGCTCTACGCCCTGCAGCAGCAGGCGGCGCAGGCCGGTGGCGCGGTCCACTTCGTGCTCGGCAACCACGAGACCATGGTGCTGTACGACGACCTGCGCTACGTGCACCCGAAGTACCTGCGCACGGCCGAACGGCTGCAGACCTCGTATCCGGCGCTGTACGGCGCCGATTCGGTGATCGGGCAATGGCTGCGCACGCGGCCGGTGCTGCTGCGGGTCGGCGACACCCTGTTCCTGCACGGCGGCATCGCACCGGAGGCGGTGCGGCTGGCGCTGGAGGCCGACGCGACCAACGCGCGCTACCGCGATTCGCTCGGCACGCCCCGCGCGCAGCTCAGGGACGACCCCGCGCTGGCGCCGCTGTACGACGGCAAGACCAGCCCGATCTGGTACCGCGGCTACTTCGACGGGCGCATGGACACGGCCCAGGTCGAGGCGCTGGTGACGCAGCTGGGCGTGAGCCGGATCGTGGTCGGCCACACCTCGATGCCGCACGTCAGCCGCTTCCACGACGGCCGCGTGATCGCGATCGACAGCAGCATCAAGAACGGCGAATCGGGCGAACTGCTGTTCATCGAAGGCGACCGGCTCAGCCGTGGCCTGCTCGATGGCTCGCGGGTGCCGCTGGCCGACGGGGCCGCGCACGCGAAGGAGTGAGCGACGGGGCCGGATCATCCGTGCAGAGCAGCGCCGGCGGTCGGGCGACCCCGACGCTACGGTTCAAGCGGGCGGACAACGCGCTGCGCAACTCGTAGAGTGGGGTTCTACCCCACTGCTTTTCGCGTCGCGGGACGCACGGATCGAAGGCCAATGCGCATCGCGGAAGGCGCGAAGCGGAGAGCCAAGGCGGCAGTCGGGCAAGCCCGACGCTACGATTCAAGCGGGCGGGTGCAGGCCATCGAGCGCGTCACGGCGCAGGATGAATTCCAGATCGCGCACCCGGCCGACCGCGAATTCATAGGTGCCCACCTGGGCGAAACCGTGGCGTGCATAGAAGCGCTGCGCGCCCAGGTTTTCCGACCAGACCCCGATCCAGAGCCGGCGCGAGCCGGCGCGCTCCAGCCAGGCCATGGCCTCGGCGAACAGGCGCCCACCCCAGCCGCCGTTCTGGTGCGAGGCCAGCACGTACAGCCGCTTCAGCTCGCCGTCGCCCGGCGCGACCTGCGGATGCGGCAGGCCGCACGGGCCAGCCGCGGCATGGCCGACGGCAGTGCCGTCCTCGTCCTCCAGCAGCCATATCGCGTAGTCCGGATGCGCCAGGATCACGTCCTGCCGCTCGACCGCATACGACTCGGCCAGGAACGCCGCGAGATCCTGCGGCGGGTACAGATGGCCGAAGGTCTCGACGAAGGTGCGCGCCGCCAGATCCGACAGGGTGGCGGCATCGGCAACGGTGGCGCGCCGGATGCGCATGCTCAGCGCGCGTCCTCGTCCTCGTCTTCGGACTCTTCTTCCTCTTCGTCCTCGTCGAGGTCTTCCTCGTCTTCCTCGCCCTCTTCTTCCTCGTCCTCGTCGTACTCCTCTTCCTCGTAATCGTCCTCGCCGAAGTCCTCACCGTCCCAGCGGCCCTGGCCGTCGGCGACGAAGGTCAGCGCCATCGACGCCGGCGAGCTGCCGACACGCACCAGCCAGCCGCCGAACACGCGCGCGCGCTCGGTCACCAGGCCGGCCTCGGCCCCTTCATTGCCCAGCTTTTCCCACTGCAGCGCGAACGCGAACTCGGTCATGCGACGACTCTCCGGTTGTGACGGCCTGGATCAGGACCTGCGGCGATGGCCGCGAGGCTTGGAAGGCGACGGCGGGGCTGCATCGTCCCGGCGATGCGACGCCCCGACGGCGACGGGGTGGAACGTGACGCGCGGCACCACCGGCTCCACCTGCGCGGAGCCGGCGGGGTCGATCACGGCTGCGACGGGGCGGCCTTTTCCCGCACTCGGACGTGGATTTCCGCCAGCTGCTCGTCCGGGATCGGCGACGGGGCGCCGGTCATCAGGCACTGCGCGCCGGTGGTCTTCGGGAACGGGATCACGTCGCGGATCGACTCGGTACCGGCCATCAGCGCGGCGATGCGGTCGATGCCGAAGGCGATGCCACCGTGCGGCGGGGCGCCGTAGCGCAGCGCGTCGAGCAGGAAGCCGAACTTGGCCTCGGCCTCTTCCGCGCCGATGCCGAGCAGCTCGAACACCGCGCTCTGCATGTCCGGGCGGTGGATGCGGATCGAACCGCCGCCGATCTCGTTGCCGTTCAACACCATGTCGTAGCCGCGCGAGACCGCGGTCTTCGCGTTCTCGCGCAGGTCGGCGATGTCGTCGACGGCCGGGGCGGTGAAGGGGTGATGCAGGGCGACGTAGCGCTGCGCTTCGTCGTCGTACTCGAACATCGGGAAGTCGGTGACCCACAGCGGCGCCCAGCCGTCGGCGACCAGGCCGAAGTCCTTGCCGGCCTTCAGCCGCACCGCGCCCATGAAGTCGGAGACCTTGTTGTAGCCGCCGGCGCCGAAGAACACGATGTCGCCGTTGCCGGCGCCGACATGGGCGACCAGCGCGGCGAACTGCTCGTCGCTGAAGAACTTCCGGATCGGCGAGGAGATTTCGCCCGCCTCGTCGATCTTGATGTAGGCCAGGCCCTTGCTGCCGTACTTGGCGGCGTGCGCGGCGTACTCGTCGATCTGCTTGCGCGACAGCGACGCACCGCCCGGGATGCGCAGCGCGGCGACGCGGCCGTCGGCGTCGTTGGCCGGGCCGGTGAACACGGCGAAGCCGCTGTCCTTGACCAGCTCGGCCACGTCGACCAGTTCCAGCGCGATGCGCAGGTCCGGCTTGTCCGAGCCGTAGCGGCGCATCGCCTCGGCCCAGGTCATGCGCGGGAACTGCGCGGCCAGCTCGACGTCGACCACTTCCTTGAAGATCGCGCGGATCATCGACTCCACGAAATCCTGCACGTCGCGCTCGCGCACGAAGGCGAACTCCATGTCCAGCTGGGTGAATTCCAGCTGGCGGTCGGCACGCAGGGCTTCGTCGCGGAAGCAGCGCGCGATCTGGTAGTAACGGTCGAAGCCGGCCACCATCAGGATCTGCTTGAACAGCTGCGGGCTCTGCGGCAGGGCGTAGAACTCGCCCGGGTGCATGCGCGCCGGCACCAGGAAGTCGCGGGCGCCTTCCGGGGTGGCCTTGGTCAGGATCGGGGTCTCGATGTCCTGGAAGCCGGTGGCGTCCAGGTGGCGGCGCAGCGCCTGCACCAGCTTGATCCGGGTGCGCTGCATGCGCTGCATTTCCGGGCGGCGCAGGTCCAGGTACCGGTACTTCAGGCGGGTTTCCTCGCCCGGGCTCTCGTGCGCGTGGAACGGCAGCGGCTCGGCCTTGTTGAGGATGCTGATGCGGGTGGCGATCACTTCCACCTGGCCGCTGCGGATCTTGTCGTTGACCGCATGACGCTTGCGCACCACGCCCTCGACCTGCAGCACGTCCTCGTAGCCGAGGCTGGCGGCGACGGCGAACACCTCGGCGTTCTCCGGCTCGACCGTCACCTGGACGATGCCTTCGTGGTCGCGCAGGTCGATGAAGCAGACACCGCCGAGGTTGCGGGCCACGTCGGTCCAGCCGGCGAGGGTGACGGTTTGGCCGATCAGGGTCTCGTCGACCAGACCGCAGAAATGGGTACGCATGGAAGGCTCCGGAAGCCGGGCGCGAGCGCGCCGGGAAACCGCGCATTTTGAGGCCCAGCCCCCGGCGCCGGCAAATCCTGCGGCGGTCCGATGCGCGCGCCGACTGCGCCGGCGATGCCGCGGGGGCGTTCCGGCGCTGCCTGGGCCCTGCCCCGCCGCTTGGTCCGGCCGGCCCGCAGCAGTCCGGTCTGGCGGCATTAAGCCGTTGGATGGATGAATTCATCCACGCCAGCCGGCGTGCCAGGGAGAAGGTCATGGTCCGTCATGCATCCGTTGTCCTGCTTGCGCTGTGCCTGTTGCTGCTGTCCCTGCCCGGATCCGCCCAGTCGGTCCAAGCCTACGCACCCGAGAACCTGCGGCAGCTGTCGTCGCCGGACCGGGTGCGGGTGATCGAACGCGAGTACGCCGACCAGTCGCGCGGGCGCACCATCCCCGACGACCAGCTGGCCTTCTATCTGGACCAGATCGATTCGGGCTGGGGTTTCAGCCGGATCAAGCAGGACATCGCCACCTCCCTGCGCGGCGGCGGCGGCCGGCCCGGCTGGGGCGGCGGCACGCCCGGGACCGGGCAGACCCTGGTCTGCTCCAGCGACAAGCGCCGCCGGCGCGACTGCCGGACCCCGTTCAACGGCCGCCCGGTGCTGGTGGAGAACCTGTCCGGCACGCGCTGCGCCGAAGGCCAGAACTTCGGCGGCGGCGGCGGGACGATGTGGGTCGAGGACGGCTGCCGCGGCCGCTTCGCCGAGGCGCGAGGCGGCTGGGGCGGCGGCCCTGGCGGCAATGGCCAGGTGGTGCGCTGCGAGAGCCGCGATCACCGCCAGCACGAATGCCCGGCCGGCTTCCGCGGCCGTGCCGAGCTGGTCCGCCAGCTGTCGAAGAATGCCTGCGTCGAAGGCCGCACCTGGGGCCAGCGCGGCAACGTGATCTGGGTCGACCAGGGCTGCCGTGCGGAATTCGCCGAGGGCCGCGGCCGGCCGGGTTCCGGCGCCAGCGGCTATACGGTGACCTGCAGCAGCGAGGACAGCCGCCGCCGCAGCTGCGCCTGGGACCGGCGCCAGGGCCGACCGGTGCTGATCGAGAACCTCTCCAAGACCCGCTGCGAGGAAGGCCGCACCTGGGACTGGGACGGCAACGCGATCTGGGTGGACCGCGGCTGCCGCGGCCGCTTCGGGGCGCGCTGAACGCGCGAAGCGGCAGGCGGGCGGCGGGAACCGCCGATCGCCGGTCGCATCGCCGCGCGGCGGTGTCGGAGGAGCGACGGCGTGACCGCCGCCGCGCAGTGGACGCCCGGGGCCGTGATCGGCACCCGGGCGTCGTCGCGTCAGCTGTCGGTGGAACCCCACGGCGCCGGCGGGGTGTCGACCGGCGTGGACAGGTCGAACTCGACCTGGAACAGGCGGCCTTCCGGACGGCTCAGCTCGTAGAGGAAGCGGTCGTCGGGACCGATTTCCATCGCCCAGGTGTTGCTGACCGAGGCGTTGAGGCCTTCGCGCTCGAACATCGCCACCGACTCGGCATCCACGGGGAAGGCCTGGCGCTGCGCGGTGCCCTCGGCCACGGTGTCGCCGCCGTACATGGTGACCGCGTCGTCGCTGCCGTCCTCGTGGCGGTGGTCGTGCTTCAGGCGCAGGCCGTCGGCGGTGCGGGTCAGCACCCAGGTGCGCGAATGGTCGTCGCCGACATGGAACGGCACGCGCAGTTCCTGCGTCGGCTGGTCGCAGCCACGCACATGCATGACCAGGGTCTTGCCCTCGAACGGATCGGGCGCATCGCTGGCCGGTGTGTTGGCGACGATGCGGCCGGCGTAGGCCTTGCCGCAATGCGCGGCGATGGCCGCGAGGAAGGCGTCGGCGGCGTGCGCCGGCGCAGCCTCGGCCGCATCGGCCTGCGTGGTGGTGGAAGGCTCGGTCGGCGAACATGCGCCGAGGACGAGAGCGAGAGACAGTGCGGTGGGTCGAAGAAGGTTCATGCCCCGACCGTACGCGGTCGCGCAGCGTCAGGGCAACCCCGACGTGCCTGCGGCAGCGGGTCTCCGCCTGCCGTCACCGGCCATCGCCATGCGACGTGGTCGCGCACGGAACGGCTTCAACGCAGGCCTCGCAGGTGCTGCGGCGATGCGGCGGCCAGCCCTTGCGGAGCGGCCGCACGACGCCGCGCTCAGCTGCCCGCGGCGGGCGTGCTCGGCGTGCTCGGCGCGGCGGGCGTGGCGGGCTTGCTGTCGGTGCCCGCCGGCGCCGGCGTGGTCGACTTGGCCGCGCCTTCGCCACCGTCGGCGAGGTTGCGCTTCTTGTCGCCATCCTTCTTGAAATCGGTCTCGTACCAGCCGCCACCGGCCAGGCGGAACGACGGCGCGGTCAGCTGGCGACGGACATGGCCCTGGGCGCCACAGGACGGACAGGTGTCCGGATCGGCATCGGAGAGCTTCTGCAGGCGGTCGAAACTGTGGCCGCACTCGGCGCACTGGAAGGCATAGATCGGCATGGCGACACGACGTGGATGGATTGCAGCCGCCTATTCTGAGGCCACCGCGCCCGGATTCAACCATGGCGGCAGTGCGCGCACGCGCCCGGCAGGCGGTTCCTGCACCGCGTGACCGCTCCGCGGCAGGTCCGGACCCGCCGCCACACCCGGCGCAGGCCGCGGGCCGGGCCACGCACGGCGCCCGTCGTCGGCCTGGATCGCGGACCAGCCACCCGGTCGGCCCGGGCCACCGGCACGCTCCATCCGGCGCGGCCCACATGCAGCCTGCGGGCCGCCTCAGTGGCGCCCGATCCAGCCAGCGGCCAGCGCGGCCGCATCGCGCAGCACGCCGTCGCGTCCCGCCTTGTCCAGCGCGGCACCCTGCAGATAGCAGGCCAGCAGCCAGGGCGCGCGGCCGCCATCGGGCCAGATCACCGCGATGTCGTTGCCGGTATCGCGCCCATTGCTGCCGGTCTTGTCGCCCACCGTCCAATGCGCCGGCAGGCCGGCCCGGATCTGCGCGTCGCCGGTGCGGTTGTCGACCAGCCAGCCCGCCAGCCGGCCCCGCGACTCCGGCGACAGCACCTGGCCCAGGACTAGGCGCTGCAGGTTGCCGGCCATCGCCGCCGGGGTGGTGGTGTCGCGCGGATCGTCCGGCGCGAACAGATTCACGTCCGGCTCGTTGCGGTCGTTGCGGGTGACCGCATCGCCACTGGCGCGCAGGAAGGCGGTCAGCCCGGCCGGATCGCCGACCAGCGGCAACAGCAGGTTCGCCGCCGGGTTGTCGCTCCAGATCATCGTCGCTTCGCACAGCGCGGCCACATCCAGATCCCCGCCGACGTGGCGGCTGGTCACCGGCGCGTGCGACAGCATGTCCTGCCTGCGGATCGGCAAGCGCTGTTCCAGCTGCAGCAGGCCGCGGTCGACACGCTGCAGCACCGCGGCGGCCAGCAGGAACTTGAACGTGCTGCACATCGGAAAGCGTTCGTGCGCGCGGTGCCCGAGCGAGACGCCGCTGCCGCTGTCGCGCAGGAACACGCCGAGCCGACCGCCGCTGCGCTGCTCCAGCGCGCGCCATGCGGCGACCAGCTGCCCGGCCGCATCGTCGCCATCGGTCTGCCGTGCCCGGGACGGCAGTCCCAGCGCGATCAGCGACAACCCCGCGGCGGCGATGAATCCACGTCGTGCGTACATCGGATGCGTGTCCTTCGGTGGGGCTGCATGATCGCAGATCGGTGCCGCGATCCCGCCGCGTCCTTCACGCGGGCTGCGCCTGCACCGTCCCTACACTGCAGCCGTTCCGATCCTGATGCGACGCAAGAATGCTGGATTTCCCAGGGCTTTTCCGCGCGATCCGCGCCATCGCCTCGCACGTGCGCATACCCCAATCCGGCCACGTCCGCAATTTGAGATGCGATGAACGACGTGCCTACAATCGCCGGCTTGTCTTGCTGATACCGGGCCACCGGGGGAGGAAAGACCGGGCGTGAAGATCCCCGTGTTTCTGACTGTTCTGACTGCCGGCGCACTGCTCGCCGGCGATGCTGGCGCCAACGACGGCGCCTCCCGTTTCGACCTTGGCGGCGCGCTCCGCTTCAACCATGGCTGGCGCGACGACGGCACCGGCACCGACCTGCGCCCCGAGCTGGTCCGGGTGGATGCCTCCGGCGGCAACGGTCCTGTGTCGTTCTCGCTGCAGTACCGCTGGTACGACGGTTTCCACGCCGTGCACCACGCCTGGGCCGACTGGGCGCTGGACGAGGACAACGGCCTGCGCGTGGGCATCCAGCAGGTGCCGTTCGGCCTGCTGCCGACCGCCTCGCACAGTTTCTGGTTCGGTTCCGGCTATTACCTGGGCATCGAGGACGATTACGACCTCGGCCTGTCCTGGCATGGCGGCTCCGGCGGGCATGCATGGCAGCTGGCGTATTTCGCCGGCGACGAATACGGCACCGGCTCGCGCTACGACCGCTATTCGTTCGACGTCGCCACCACCGATGCGCTGCCCTACCGCGAGCGCGAGCGCCTGCATGCACGCTACGAGCGCAGCACGCACACCGCGGCCGGCGATGCACTGGGCTGGGGCGTGTCCGCATTCGCCGGCCACGTGCAGGACGTGCGCAGCCGTCGCCACCACGGCCACACCGGTGCGGCCGTACATCTGCAATGGCAGCGCGACGCGCTCACCTGGCAGCTGCAGTGGGCGCGCTACCGCTACGCGGTGCCCGGCAACCGGATCGCGATGTCGGCGTTCCAGGCGCCTTTCGAGATCGCGGCCGAAGCCGATGTGCCGAGCTTCAACGTGGCCTGGGCCGCGCCGCGCACCGGCTGGCTTGAGTCGATCACCTGCTACAACAACCTCAGCGCCACGCTGCCGGTGCACGACGCGCCGGACACCGGCAAATCGATCCAGAACGTCACCGGCTGCAGCTTCGGCAAGGGGCCGATGCTGACCTACGTGGACTGGATCGCCGGCCGCAACATGTGGTTCGCCGGCGGCGACGGCATCGGCATCGACGCGCCCGGCGCGCAGCGCTGGCATTCGCGGCTGAACATCAACATCGGCTTCTACTTCTGACGCGTGCCGCCCGCAGGCGCGGGCGGCGTTCACACCGTCATCCGGCGCAAGGTGGATAACCGCCGCACGCCCCAGCACTCCATGGAGCACCGCTCATGTCGGACACCGTTCCGGATTCCAGGCCACCGCGCGCCAGCATCCTGCCACAGGTCTTCTATCCCACCGCCGCGATCGCGCTGGCCATGGTCGCGATCTCCTTCGTCGCGCCCGACCTGGCCGAACGCTGGTTCGGCACGGCCAAGCTGTGGGTCGCCAACGATGCGGGCTGGTTCACCGTGCTGGCGGTGGCCGGTTTCCTGGTGTTCGTGGTCGGCATCGCCGCCAGCGGCTTCGGCCAGCTCAAGCTGGGCCCGGACCACAGCCAGCCCGACTACAGCTACGCCACCTGGTTCGCGATGCTGTTCGCGGCCGGCATGGGCATCGGCCTGATGTTCTTCGGCGTGGCCGAGCCGATCATGCACTACGCCGATCCACCGGCCGGCGATGCGGAAACCGTGGCCGCCGCGCGCCAGGCGATGCGCATCACCTTCTTCCACTGGGGCATCCATGCCTGGGCGATCTACGCGGTGGTGGCGCTGTCGCTGGCCTACTTCGCCTATCGCCACAACCTGCCGCTGCGGATCCGCTCGGCGCTGTACCCGCTGATCGGCGAACGCATCCACGGCCCGATCGGCCACGCCGTCGACACCTTCGCCGCGCTCGGCACGATCTTCGGTCTGGCCACCTCGCTGGGCCTGGGCGTGATGCAGGTCAACGCCGGCCTGAACTACCTGTTCGGCATGCAGGTCGGGGTCGGCACCCAGGTCGTGCTGATCATGGCGATCACCCTGGTCGCGACCGGCTCGGTGATCAGCGGCCTGGACCGCGGCGTGCGCCGCCTGTCCGAACTGAACATGATCATCGCCGTGGCGCTGCTGGCCTTCGTGCTGCTGTCCGGGCCGACGGTCTACCTGCTGCAGGCGTTCGTGCAGAACACGGGCATGTACGTGTCCAACCTGTTCTCGATGACCTTCAACCTCTACGCCTACGAGCCCTCCGGCTGGATCGGCGGCTGGACGCTGTTCTACTGGGGCTGGTGGATCGCGTGGTCGCCGTTCGTGGGCATGTTCATCGCGCGCATCTCGCGCGGGCGCACGGTGCGGGAATTCGTGGTCGGCGTGCTGCTGGTGCCGCTGGGCTTCACCTTCCTGTGGATGACGATCTACGGCAACACCGCGCTGCACATGGTGATGATCCAGGGCGCGCAGGACATGGTCACGGCGGTGGCCGAAGACAGTTCGGTGGCGCTGTTCCACTTCCTCGAGCACCTGCCGCTGGCATCGGTGACCTCGGTGGTGGCGACGGTGCTGGTGGCGATCTTCTTCGTCACCTCGGCCGATTCCGGCGCGCTGGTGGTCGACATGCTGACCTCGAAGGACGGCGAGGAGTCGCCGACCTGGCAGCGCGTGTTCTGGGCGCTGCTGACCGGCGCGGTGGCCATCGCCCTGCTGCTGGCCGGCGGCCTGGCCGCGCTGCAGGCGGCGACCATCGCCAGCGCGCTGCCCTTCACCGTGATCATGATCCTGATGTGCTGGGGCCTGCTGAAGGCGATGCGGCTGGACGCGGTCAAGCGCTCGCTGCTGCGCCAGGCGCGGATGCTGCCGCCGGGCGCCGGCGACTGGCGCGTGCGGCTGCGTGCGCTGGCCCACCATCCGCTGCAGGCCGAGGTGCTGGCCTACCTGGAGCAGCAGGTGCGTCCGGCGCTGGAAGACGTGGCCACCGAACTGCGCAGGCAGGGCCTGGATGTGGACGTCGAAGGCGGCGAGGATGGCCGCGTGTGGCTGCAGGTCGGCCATGGCGAGGAGATGGATTTCTTCTACGCCGTGCGTCCGCAGCCGTATGCGCCACCGAGTTTCATGCTGGACGACCCGCGCCGGCGCAAGCGCGACGACGACCACTACTACCGCGCCGAGGTCTATCTGCGCGAGGGCGGCCAGGACTACGACGTGATGGGCTGGCGCCGCGAGGAACTGATCCACGACGTGCTCGACCAGTACCAGCGCCACCGGCACTTCCTCGACGCGGTGCGCTGAGGCCGCGGCGCGCGATCGGAAAGCGGGAGTCGCCGCCCAAGGGGCGTTGTCGGTGCGCGTGAGGACGGAGTCGGCCAGAGCCCGACTCTACGAGGACGCATGTACGGACCACGCACCACGCCCGCACGGAGTGGGCGTGGCGCGTGCCAGGAACTGGAGTGAGCGGAGTCGGCAGAGCCCGACCCTGCGCAGCCCGGCACTACGTAGAGTGGGGCTCTGCCCCACTGCCGTTGCATTTGCTCCAAGCCGTTGCTTTTGCTCCACGCTGTTGCTGTTGCTCCACCCCGCTGCAGCTGCACCACCACCGTTGATTTTTTCCCGACCGCTTCTGCTGCTCCACCACCATCGCTGCAACTACATCACAACCGCTGCTCCTGCCTCACTGCCGCAGCCATTGCAGCAACCAGAGGCGATCTCCGACACGCACGCATGGGCTTGCCCGGCAGGACAGCATGCCTGCCCCGGGCAGGCTGTCGACATGCCCAGCCCACGCCTGCTGCTTGGCCGACATTCCGTTCCCGGTGCCATCTACGTCGTGACGACGGTGGTTGCCGGACGGCGTGCGGTCTTCGCGGAGACGTCGGTGGCATCCATCGTGACGGGCGAGCTGGTCCTTGCGCAGCAGCGTGGACGCATGGAGCCGTTCGCCTGGGTCGTGATGCCCGACCATCTGCACTGGATGTTCTCCCTGCGCGAGACGCCGCTGGAGCATGTCGTGCGCGAATTCAAATCGCGCAGTGCGCGGCACGCCAATGCAGCGCGCGGATGCAGCGGCGCCCTCTGGCAGGCCGGCTACTACGACCATCAGTTGCGGAATGACGAAGACCTGATCGCGCAGGCCCGCTACATCCTCGCCAACCCGGTGCGCGGAGGCCTGGCCGAACGGCCCGGCACCTATCCGCATGCGTGGTGCCGCTACCCGCTCTGATGGTGGCCTGGCGTCGCCCGCGGGTGCGCGGCAACGGGCATGGCGACATGGCGGAGTCGGGCAGAGCCCGACTCTACGGGACCACGCACCGTAGAGTGGGGCTCTGCCCCACTGCCTTTGATTTGCCCTGCCTTTGCCCTGCCTTTGCTTTGCCCTTCGCTTCGCCCTTTGCTTTGCCCTTGCCGTTGCTCTGGCCACTACCGTTGCTCAGCCTGCCGTTGCCCCGCCCCACTGCCTTCGCACCGCATCGCATCGAAGGCGCTGCAGGGCGCGGGAAACAGGGCACTCCACGAACGGGCACGCCTGAATCCCAGGTACGGTCCAGATGGCGTGTTGAAGTCGACTTGCAACCCGCGCGATGCGCAGCAGTGGGTGGAACGACATGGCGGAGTCGGGCAGAGCCCGACTCTACGAGGCCACAGGACCACGCACCGTAGAGTGGGGCTCTGCCCCACTGCCGTTGCCCTGCCGTTGCTTTGCCCTGCCTTCGCTCCGTCCTTCGCTCCGCCCTTTGCTTTGCCCTTGCCGTTGCTCGACCCACTACCGTTGCTCGGCCTGCCGTTGCCCCGCCCCACTGCCTTCGCACGGCATCGCATCGAAGGCGCTGCAGGGCGCGGGAAACTGGGCACTCCACGAACGGCGACGCAAAGCCTCAGGCGCCGTCCAGCAGCTCCATCCAGGCCTGTTCGGCCGCTTCCAGCTGCTGCGCGGCTGTTTCGCGCTCGCGGGCCAGGCGGGCCATCGCGGCGGCATCGGCATGGTGCTTCGGATCGGCCAGCTGCGCATCCAGTGCCGCCACCGTCGCTTCGAGTTCGCCGACCTTCGCCTCGGCTGCCGCCAGCTTGTGCGGATTGACCGGCTTCTTCGGCGCTGGCGGTGGCAACGGCGGCGTGTCCGCCTTCGGCGCGACGGGTACCGCCATCTTCTTCGCGCCCTGCGCGCTCGGCCGGGTCCGCAGCCAAGCCGCGTAGTCGTCCAGGTCGCCGGAGAACGGCTCGACCACGCCGTCGGCCACGCGCCAGAAGGTGTCGCAGACCAGGCCGATCAGGTGGCGGTCGTGCGAGACCATCACGATCGCGCCCTCGAAATCGCTGAGCGCCTCGGCCAGCGCCTCGCGCATTTCCAGATCCAGGTGGTTGGTCGGTTCGTCGAGCAGCAGCACGTTCGGCTGCTGCCAGGCGATCAGCGCCAGCGCCAGGCGCGCGCGCTCGCCGCCGGAGAAGCCATCGACCACCTCGAACGCACGGTCGCCGGGGAAGTTCCACTTGCCGAGGAAATCGCGGAACGCCTGGGTCGGCGAGTCCGGCGAGATGTCGCGGAAATGATCGATCGGCGACTGCCCTTCGTGCAGCGATTCGACCGTGTGCTGGGCGAAGTAGCCGATCCGCAGGTCCGGATGCGCGGCGCGCTCGCCGGCCACCGGCGCGAGGTCGCCGACCAGGGTGCGCACCAGTGTGGTCTTGCCGGCGCCGTTCGGGCCGAGCAGGCCGATGCGGTCGCCCGCCTCCAGGCCGAAGCCGACCTGGTTGAGGATCACCGCCTCGTCGCTGTAGCCGGCCTCGACCTGGTTCAGGCGGATCAGCGAGAACGGCAGCCGGTTGGGCTGGGCGAACTCGATCCGGAACTCGCGCTCGGCGCGCACCGCCTCGGTGCCGGCCAGCTTGGCCAGGCGCTTCATGCGGCTCTGCGCCTGCGCGGCCTTGCTGGCCTGCGCCTTGAAGCGGTCGATGAAGCTCTGCAGGTGGGCGCGCTCGGCCTGTTCTTTCTCATGCGCGATCTGCTGCTGGCGCAGCTGTTCGGCGCGCTGGCGTTCGAAATCGGTGTAGCCGCCGACATAGAGCTTGGCGCCGCCGCCGTGCAGGTGCAGCGTGTGGGTGGCGACGTTGTCGAGGAACTCGCGGTCGTGCGAGATCAGCAGCAGGGTGCCCGGATACTTCAGCAGCCACTGTTCCAGCCAGTAGACCGCGTCCAGGTCCAGGTGGTTGGTCGGTTCGTCGAGCAGCAGCAGGTCCGAGGGCATCATCAGCGCGCGGGCCAGGTTCAGGCGCACGCGCCAGCCGCCGGAGAACGAGGACACCGCCCGGTGGTGGGTTTCGGCCGGGAAGCCCAGGCCGTGCAGCAGCTTGCCGGCGCGGGCTTCGGCGTCGTACGCGCCCATCTCGGCCATCTTCGTGTGCGCCTCGGCCACGGCCTCCCAGTCCTCGCGGGCGGTGGCGTCGGCCTCGGCGGCAAGCACCGCGGCCACCTCGGTATCGCCCCCCAGGACGAAGCTCAGCGCCGGATCGGGCAGCGATGGGGTTTCCTGGGCGACGCTGGCGATCCGGACCTTGCCGGGCAGATCGACATCGCCCTTGTCGGCCTCCAGCTCGCCCTTGATCGCGGCGAACAGGCTGGACTTGCCGGTGCCGTTGCGGCCGACCACGCCCACCCGGTAACCGGCATGCAGGGCCAGGTCGACATTGGACAGCAGGAGCCGCTCGCCGCGGCGGAGGGCGAAATTGCGCAGGGAGATCATCGGGGGGCCGGCTTATGACGTTCGGAAATATGCAGATGCGGAGGCATCCTGCGACGCCATTCTACCTGTTAACAAATAATTGACGGACGTCGCAGACCGGGGTTTCCCCCTCCCTCCCCTCTGCATCGCGGCACGCCTCTCCACCCGCAGGAGCCTTCGATGAACCGTCCGCTTTCCCCGCTCGCCCTTTCGATCCTGGTCGCACTCGGCGGCATCGGCACCGCCCAGGCGCAGTCCGCCGGCGCCCAGTCCGCCGCACGCACGCTCGACACGGTCATCGTCACCGGCACGCGCGCCGCGGACCGCACGGCGCTCGAGTCCAGTTCGCCGATCGACATCATCGCCCCGGAAACCCTGCAGGCCACCGGCAGCACCGAGCTGGCCACCGCGCTGGCCCGGGTCCTGCCCTCGCTGAACTTCCCGCGGCCGTCGCTGACCGACGGCACCGACTCGGTCCGCCCCGCCCAGCTGCGCGGCCTGTCGCCGGACCACACCCTGATCCTGGTCAACGGCAAGCGCCGCCATACCTCGGCCATCCTCAACGTCAACGGCACCCAGGGCCGCGGCTCCTCGCCGGCGGACCTGAACGCGATTCCGATCAGCGCCATCGCCCGGATCGAGGTCCTGCGCGACGGTGCCGCCGCCCAGTACGGCTCGGACGCGATCGCCGGCGTGGTCAACATCGTGCTCAAGGGCCAGCGCGAAGGCGGCAGCATCGGCGCCCAGTACGGCCAGTACAGCGCCGGCGACGGCAGGCAGACCAGCATCAACGGCGACGTCGGCATCGACCTCGGCGCCGGCTTCCTGCACCTGGCCGCCGAACTGAGCGAGGCCGACCCGACCAACCGCGCCGGCGTCGACTTCCGCGCCCGCAGCGTCCCGGACCCCAGCTACGGGCGCAAGAACCACCGCTTCGGCGATCCGGAAGCCACCAACCGCAAGTTCTTCGCCAACACCGCGGTGGACGTGTCCGACAACGTGCAGGTCTACGCGTTCGCCAACCTCAGCACGCGCCAGAGCGAGAACGCGGCCAACTACCGCGTCGGCGGCGCCAACACCGCCTACGCCTCGCTGTATCCCGAAGGCTTCCTGCCGCTGATCGAAGTGAACTCGCAGGACCAGTCGCTGGTGGCCGGCCTGAAGGGCGTCACCGGCAACGACTGGCGCTGGGACATCAGCGGCAACTTCGGCAAGAACAGCCTGGAGTTCGACGTCAACAACACCGTCAACTCGACCCTGGTCGGCCAGGGCGACGCGCGCACGTCTTTCTATGCCGGCCGCCTGCAGAACGAGCAGACCCTGTTCAACGCCGATATCGCGCGCGATTTCGACTGGGGCCTGTACGCGCCGACCACGCTGGCCTTCGGTGCCGAGTACCGCGAGGAAACCTATTCCATCGGCGCCGGCGAATTCGGCTCCTACAGTTCCAGCACCACCGGCGCCGGCGCGCAGGGCTTCACCGGCTTCAATCCCACCGATGCCGGCAGCCATTCGCGCCACAACGTCTCGGTCTATGCCGAACTCGACGCCGACCTGACCGAGAAGCTCAACGCCTCGGCCGCGGTCCGCTACGAGGACTACAGCGACTTCGGCGACACCACCTCCGGCAAGCTGGCCCTGCGCTACGCCTTCACCGACCGCTTCGCGCTGCGCGCCACCGCCTCGAACGGCTTCCGTGCGCCGTCGCTGGCGCAGCAGTACTACTCGATCACCTCCTCGACCCTGATCGGCGGCAACTACTTCCAGGTGCGCACCTTCCCGGTGGACCTGCCGGTGGCGCGCGCGTTCGGCGCCGAACCGCTGAAGGCGGAGAAGTCCACCAACTTCAGCGTGGGCCTGGTGGCCCAGCCGACCGACGCCATCACCCTGTCGATCGATGCCTACCAGATCGAGATCGACGACCGCATCGTGCTGTCGGAAAACCTCACCGGCGCCGCCGTCACCGCGTTCCTGGAAAGCCAGGGCTACTTCGGCGTCACCGGCGGCCGCTACTTCACCAACGCGGTCGACACCCGGACCCGCGGCATCGACGTGGTCGGCACCTGGCGGCTCGACGTCGGCACCGGCACGCTGGACCTGTCCGCCGGCTACAACCACAACAAGACCGAGATCACCCACACCCAGGCCAACGCGCCGGAACTGGAGGCGCTCGGCTTCCAGCGCATCGGCCGGGTCGAGCGCGGCCGCATCGAGGTCGGCGCGCCGCGCGACAAGTTCAACCTGGGCGCCAACTACCAGGTCGGCGGCTTCGGCGTGAACGCCAATGTCACCCGCTACGGCGAGATCAGCGTGCTGTCGGCCACCCGTGGCAGCGATGGCCAGTTCCTGGACCAGACCTTCGGCGCCAAGTGGCTGCTGGACCTGTCGCTGGACTACAAGGTCAACGGGCTGAGCTTCACCCTGGGTGCGGACAACGTCCTCAACGAGTACCCGGACCCGACCCGCCGCGAGAACTGGAGCAACCCGGCGAACGCGCCGAGCGGCCTGTTCCGCTACAGCAGCTACTCGCCGTTCGGCTACAACGGCGCCTTCGTCTACGCGAAGGTGGGTTACCGCTGGTAAGCGGCGCCGCATCCGCCTGACCCGGCGACGCCCCGCAGACGCGGGGCGTCGTCGTTTCGGGATGCCCACGCGACGCGGTTGCTGTCCCGGCCGAGAGCCGCGGGACAGGCCGGGACAGCCCACCACGACGACAGCCGCATCCCTCGGCCGCGTTTGCCGCCGACACGCCCGATCGGCGAAACTCCTGTCTTCAAGCCACGGGAAGCGCGATCGCAGATGCACCATGACACCAGCCTGATCGACATCGTGGCAGTCGGCCTGGCCCTGGCCTTCGTGCTGGGCGCCCTGGCCCACAAGCTGCGGCTGTCTCCGCTGGTGGGGTATCTGCTTGCAGGCATCTGCGTCGGCCCGTTCACGCCCGGCTTCGTCGCCGACCAGGAACTGGCCAACCAGCTGGCCGAGATCGGCGTGATGCTGCTGATGTTCGGCGTCGGCCTGCACTTCTCGCTGGAAGACCTGCTCAAGGTCAAGGCCATCGCCATCCCCGGCGCGATCACCCAGATCGCGGTGGCCACGCTGATGGGCATGGGCCTGGCCTGGGCGATGGACTGGCCGATGCTGCACGGCTTCGTGTTCGGCCTGGCGCTGTCGGTGGCCAGTACCGTGGTGCTGCTGCGGGCGATGGAGGAACGCCGCCTGCTCGACACCCAGCGCGGCAAGATCGCGGTCGGCTGGCTGATCGTCGAGGACCTGGTGATGGTGCTGGCGCTGGTGCTGCTGCCGGCGCTGGCCTCGGTGCTGGGCGACGCGGCCGCCGAAGGCAGCACCGGCGACAGCAGCATCGGCGGCATCCTCGCCACCCTGGGCTGGACCCTGCTGCAGGTCAGCCTGTTCGTCGCGGTGATGCTGATCGTCGGCCGGCGGGTGATTCCGTGGACGCTGGAGAAGGTCGCCAGCACCGGCTCGCGCGAGCTGTTCACCCTGTCGGTGCTGGCCATCGCGCTGGGCGTGGCGTTCGGGTCGGCCGCGCTGTTCGGCGTCTCGTTCGCGCTGGGCGCGTTCTTCGCCGGCATGCTGCTCAACGAATCCGAACTCAGCCACAAGGCCGCCAACGACTCGCTGCCGCTGCGCGACGCGTTCGCGGTGCTGTTCTTCGTCTCGGTCGGCATGCTGTTCGACCCGCACATCCTGCTGACCCATCCGTGGCAGGTGCTGGTCACGGTGCTGATCATCGTGCTGGGCAAGTCGATGGCCGCGTTCTTCATCGTGCGCGCGTTCCGCCATGCCACCGGCACCGCGCTGACCATCTCGATGAGCCTGGCCCAGATCGGCGAGTTCTCCTTCATCCTCGCCGGCCTCGGCGTGGACCTGCTGATCCTGCCGCCGGAAGGACGCGACCTGATCCTGGCCGGCGCGCTGATTTCGATCATCGCCAACCCGTTCCTGTTCACCTGGCTGGACCGCTGGCAGGCGAAGCAGGACGCCTCGCAGCCGGTCGCGGCCGAACCGGAACCGCCGCCGGGCCCGGCGCTGGTGGCGGGCAACCACGCGATCATCGTCGGCTACGGCCGGGTCGGCAGCGAGCTGGCCGGGGTGCTGCGCGAGCGCGGCCTGCAGGTGGTGGTGATCGACAACGACAAGGACCACATCGAGCGTGCGCACGCGGCCGGCATCGCCGGCATCCGCGGCAACGCGGCCTCGGACAAGGTGCTGGTGGAAGCGCAGCCGGAGACGGCGAGCATCGCGGTGCTGGCGATCCCGCAGCCGCTGGAAGCCGGCGAGGCGATCTCCAAGCTGCGTGCGCTCAATCCGTCGCTGACGGTGCTGGCCCGCGCGCACAGCGATGCCGAGGTGCGCCACCTGCTGTCGCATGGCGCCGACGGCGCGGTCATGGCCGAGCGCGAGCTGGCCTACTCGCTGGCCGAGATGGTGATGTCCGCCCCGGCCTTCCGTTATCCGGGCAAGGATTTCGCGATCCCGCCGGTCTGACCGCGGCGGACGCACGCGACCGGCGTCCTTCACGGCCGCCTCGCCGCGATCCCGGCACCGTGCCGGCATGGACCTCAAGAGTGGATACCCGTACTGGGCGCTGCGCAACGGCCTGCTGCCGCCGTTGCCGCCGCTGGCATCGGACCAGCGCTGCGACGTGCTCGTGGTCGGCGGCGGCATCACCGGCACCCTGATCGCCGACGAACTCGCCCGCCATGGCCACGAGGTCCTGCTGCTGGAGCGGCGCGACATCGGCTGGGGCAGCACCGCCGCCAGCACCGCGCTGCTGCAGTACGAGATCGACACCCACATGACCGAACTGGCGCGCCGCCATGGCGAGGCGTCCGCCGCGCTGGCCTACCGTGCCTGCGCCGACGCCCTGCCCTGGCTGCACGACCGCATCGCCGCGCTCGGCCGCAACGTCGGCCATCGCCAGTGCGCGAGCCTCTACTACGCCAGCCATCGCTGGCATGCCGGCCGGCTGCGCCGCGAATGCGCGATGCGTCGCCGGCACGGGCTGGAGGTGGAGTTCCTGGACCGCGAGGCGATCGACGCGCGCTTCGGGCTCGACGCGCCCGCGGCCCTGCTCAGCCGGCTGGGCGCGCAGGTCGATCCCTTCCGGCTGGCCCAGCAGCTGGCATCGGGGCTGCGGCGCGGCGGCACCCGCGTGGTCGACCATGCGGACGTCACGTCGCTGGTGCCGGGATCGCGCGACGTCCAGGTGCGGCTGTCGGACGGAACCGGCGTGCGTGCGCGCCACGTGGTCCTGGCCTGCGGCTACGAGACCCAGCGCTGGCTGGAGACGAAGGTGGCCAGCAACCGCAGCAGCTATGCCTTCGTCACCCGCCCGCTGCATGGCGCGCTGCCGCGCTGGATGACGCGGACGCTGCTGTGGGAAACCGCGCGCCCCTACCTGTATCTGCGCAGCACCGACGACGGACGCCTGCTGGTCGGTGGCGAGGACAACACGGTCGACATTCCGGCCAGGCGCGACAAGCGCGTGATGAGCAAGGCCCGCACGCTGGCCAGGCGCGCCGCGGCGCTGTTCCCCGACCTGCAGATGGAACCGGACTTCGCCTGGGCCGGCACCTTCGCCGAAACCGCCGACGGCCTGCCCTGGTTCGGCGCGCACCCGCAGTGGGGGCCACGGGTGCTGTTCGCGATGGCCTACGGCGGCAACGGCATCACCTATTCGGCGATCGGCGCGCAGCTGCTGCGGGCGACGATCGAACGCCGCAGGCATCCGTTGAAGGCGCTGTTCGGCTTCGGGCGCGAGGCCTGATAGACGGCATTGGCACAACGTAGAGCCGGGTCTTGCCCGGCTGGCGCTTTACCGGGAATGCCCCAGCCGGGCGAGCCTGGCTCTACGTGGATTGCCTGGGACGCTTCAGCCGGGCAGAGCCCGGCTCTACAGGCGGCAGAGCCCGCTCAGGCGCCGGCCAGCGCCTGCTCCAGGTCGGCGATCAGGTCGTCGATGTGCTCGATCCCGATCGACAGCCGCACGGTGTCCTCGCCGACGCCGGTCGCGGCGAGTTCATCGGGCGAGAGCTGGCGGTGCGTGGTCGAGGCCGGGTGCGTGGCCAGCGACTTGGCGTCGCCGATGTTGACCAGGCGGGTGAACAGCTGCAGCGCATCGAGGAAGCGCGCGCCGGCGGCGCGTCCGCCGGGCAGGCCGAAGGTCAGCACGCCGGAGCCGTGGCCGCGCAGGTAGCGCTGGGCCAGCGCGTGCTCGGGATGGTCCGGCAGCGCCGCATAGTTCACCCAGGCCACCTTCGGATGCCGCTGCAGCCAGCCGGCGATGGCCAGCGCGTTGGCGTTGATCCGGTCCAGCCGCAGCGCGAGGGTCTCGATGCCCTGCAGGATCAGGAAGGCGTTGAACGGCGACAGCGCCGCACCGGTGTTGCGTAGCGGCACCACCCGCGCGCGGCCGATGTAGGCGGCCTCGCCCAGCGCCTCGGTGTAGACCACGCCGTGGTAGCTGACGTCGGGTTCGTTGAGGCGCGGGAAGCGCGCCTTGTGCTGCGCCCACGGGAAGCGGCCGGAATCGACGATCGCGCCGCCGATGCTGTTGCCGTGGCCGCCCAGGTACTTGGTCAGCGAATGCACGACGATGTCGGCGCCATGGTCGAACGGGCGCAGCAGGTAGGGCGTGGCCACGGTGTTGTCGACGATCAGCGGCACCCCGTGCGCGTGGGCGATGTCGGCCACGCGGCGGATGTCGGTGATGTTGCCGCGCGGGTTGCCGATCGATTCGACGAACACCGCCTTGGTGCGCGCGTCGATCAGCGCGGCGAAGGCGTCCGGGTCGCGGTCGTGGGCGAAGCGGGTCTGGATGCCGAACTGCGGCAGCGTGTGCGCGAACAGGTTGTAGCTGCCGCCGTACAGCGCGCTGGAGGAGACGATGTTGTCGCCCGCCTCGGCGATGGTCTGGATCGCATAGGTCACCGCCGCCTGGCCCGAGGCCAGCGCCAGTGCGCCGATGCCGCCTTCCAGCGCGGCCACGCGCTGCTCCAGCACGTCGTTGGTCGGATTCATGATCCGGCTGTAGATGTTGCCCTGCACCTTGAGGTCGAACAGGTCGGCGGCGTGCTGGGTGTCGTCGAAGGCGTAGGCCACGGTCTGGTAGATCGGGACCGCCACCGCGCGGGTGGTCGGGTCGGGCCGGTAACCGCCATGCACGGCGATGGTCTCGGGTTTCCAGGTCGGTTCGGCCACGTCGTCGGACTCCGTCTCGGATGGAAGGGCCACCTTACGCGGGCCTGCCAGGGGCTTCTCATCACCCGGCGGCATGAGGACCGCAGCGTTCCGGCATGAGCAGGACGAACACTCCGTTACATACCGACACCTGCGGTTTCGCGACCGCGCGCCCCGGAAAAATAGAATTGCCTCCGTTGCGAATAACTCTCATTGTCAAAGGCGCGCCATGTCCTCCCCCTCGTTCTCCCGCCCCCGGCCATCGTGGCTGGGCCTCGCCATTGCCGTCGCCCTGGCCGGGCAGGCGCATGCCGAGGCGCTCGACGCCCGCTCGCCGACCGATCTCGACCGGCTCGACGTGCATGGCGAGCGCGAAAGCGGCTACACCGTGCGCGCCAGCAGCCGTGCCACCGGCCTGGACCTGTCGCTGCGGCAGACGCCGCAGACGGTCAGCGTGATCACCCGCCAGCAGATCGAGGAGCAGCAGATCCGCACCCTGGACGACGTGCTGGCGACCGCACCGGGCGTCAGCTCGTCCTCGCTCGACGTCGGCGGCCGTACCACCTACCGCTCGCGTGGCTTCAACATCACCAACTTCAGGATCGACGGCCTGCAGGTCAACGGCGCCAGCGACTTCACCGGTGCCGGACCGGCCTTCAACCTGGACCTGTACGAAGGCGTGCAGATCGTGCGCGGCGCGAACGGCCTGCTCGGCGGTACCGGCGATCCCTCGGCCACCGTCTACCTGCAGCGCAAGCGTCCGGGCCGCGGGTTCGGCGGCAGCGCCGCGCTGAGCCTGGGCCGCTGGGACGTGCGCCGGCTGACCGGCGACCTGAACGTGCCGGTCACCCGCGACGGCTCGGTGCGCGTCCGCACGGTCGTCAGCGACCAGAGCGGCGACACCTTCCGCGACCGCCAGAGCAACGACAGCCGCGCCGCGCTGTTCAACCTGGAAGCCGATCTCGGCGCCAGCACGCTGTTCAACATCGGCTACCAGTACGAGGCCAACCGGCTCGGCGGTGCGTCCTGGGGCGCGAACGTGCCGGTCTGGTTCGCCGACGGCAGCTACGCCAACCTGCCGCGCAGCACCAACCCGGTCGCCGACTGGAGCGTGTCCAAGCGCGACGCGGATACCGTCTTCGCCAGCATCGAACACGACTGGGGCCAGGGCTGGACGCTGCGCGCCAGCGTCGCCCGCACCCGCTCGGACGCCTACGGCCACTACGGCATCGCCAAGCCCAACAACGTCAGCGCCACCCAGGTCGGCGGCTTCTGGAACCAGGACGGGACCGGCGCCAGCCTCAACGCCTTCCACACGGAGGGCGAAGGCCAGCGTGACAACATCGATGTCGCCCTGACCGGCGCCTTCGAACTCGCCGGCCGCAGCCATCAGCTGATGCTGGGCTTCAACGGCTACGAGGACGAATCGACCAGCTACACCTTCAACCGCGCGCTCGGCAACTGCACGATCGCCGGCGTGCCGACCTACACCGCCGGCGGCTGCCAGTGGCGCATCCACCCGGGCCTGGCCATCGCCGACTGGCGCAGCTGGGACGGCAGCGCGCCCACGCTCACCGCGTTCCGCACCGCCGCCCGCAGCGTCAGCACCACCCGCCTCTACGGCGGCTACGCCGCTGCCCGCTTCAGCCTGGCCGAGCCGCTCAACCTGATCGTCGGCGCACGCCTGAGCCAGTACGAGACCTGGCAGGACACCTACTCCGTCGCCAATGCCCGCACCCGCGGCACCCGCGACCGCGAGCGCGACGTGGTGACGCCGTATTCCGGCATCACCTGGGATTTCGCCGGGCACTACGCGCTGTATGCCAGCTACACCGACGTGTTCACTCCGCAGGGCGACGTCCGCGACGCCAACGACAGGCGCCTCGATCCCAAGACCGGCGAAAGCACCGAAGTGGGCATCAAGGGCGAGTTCGCCGAAGGCCGGCTGAACGCCTCGCTGGCGCTCTATCGCAACCTGCAGGACGGCGTGGCCGAGAACACCCAGCAGATCCACCCCGACACCGGCTTCGCGATCTACCGCGGCGTCGACGGGGTCGAATCCAGGGGTGTGGAGCTGGAGATCAACGGCCAGATCACCCCGGCCTGGAACGTCGCCGGCGGCTATGCCTACCAGTCCATCGAAGGCCTGGCGCGGCAGGGCGACCCGAAGCACCAGTTCCGCGTCACCACCAGCTACACCCTGCCGGGTGCGCTGGACCGGCTGACCGTCGGCGGCGGCGTGTTCGTGCAGAGCCGCACCGAGTGGAGCACCAACCCGGGGCGGCCCGTGCCCGGCAGCGGTTTCCGCTCCAACGTGCCGGCCGACTGGGACAGCAGCGACCTGCGCGCCGGCGGCTACACCCGGGTGAACCTGATGGCCCGCTACGCACTGAGCCAGAACGTGGACCTGTCGCTGAACGTCAACAACGTCACCGACAAGACCTACTACCAGCAGTACGGGTTCTATGCCGGGCTGATCCATGCCGAGCCGCGCAACTACACCATGAGCCTGCGCGCGAGGTTCTGAGCGGCGACCCGGTCGTCCAGGCGGACGGCCGGGGCCGCACCCGCGTGCCGGGATCTCCCGGCACGCACGGGTAAGATGACGCGCCCATGTCCAGCGCCTCCGCCACCGCACACGTCCTGGTCGTCGACGACGATCCGGAGATCCGCAGCCTGCTGGCCCATTACCTGGGCCAGGCCGGATACCGCACCTCCACCGCGGCCGATGGCGGCGGCATGTGGCCGGTGCTCGAACGCGAACCGGTGGACGTGGTGGTGCTGGACCTGATGCTGCCCGGCGACGACGGCCTGGCCCTGTGCCGCGCGCTGCGCGCCCGCAGCGACCTGCCGGTGATCATGCTGACCGCGCGCGGCCAGGCCGTGGACCGCGTGGTCGGGCTGGAAATGGGCGCCGACGACTACATGGCCAAGCCGTTCGACCCGCGCGAGCTGCTGGCCAGGATCCGCGCCGTGCTGCGTCGTAGCGGCGCGGCGGCGGCGGCGTCGCCCGCGGAAGGCCGCGAACCGCGCTGGCTGCGCTTCGCCGGCTGGCAGCTGGATACCCGCGCACGCCAGGTGCACGCCGCGGACGGGCGCGTGGTCAGCCTGGGCGGCGCCGACTACCGGCTGCTGCGCACCCTGCTGCACCACCCGCATCGCCCGCTGGGCCGCGACCTGCTGCAGGAGGCGGTCTATGGACGCGAGCGCGGCCCGGACGACCGCGCGATCGACGTCTGCATCAGCCGCCTGCGCAGCCGGCTGGAGGAAGACGCACGCCAGCCGGCGCTGATCCGCACGCTGCGCAACGAGGGCTACCAGTTCGCAGCCGACGTCGATGGCCACGACTGAGCGGCCGCGCGCACGGCCGGGCTGGCCGCGCACGCTGTACGGCCGCCTGGTCCTGCTGCTGCTCGGCGGCATGCTGCTGGCGCAGACGCTGACCGGCACGATCTGGTTCGACGCCCGCTACGAACGGGTGATGGAAATGCCCACGCGCCTGGCCGCCAGCGAGGTCGCGCAGGCGCTGCGCCTGCTGGAATCGGCACGGCACGACGACCGCGATGCCCTGGCCGCGTTGCAGGATCCTGCCCTGCGCATCGCCGAAGTCCGCGCCTCGCCAGCAAGCGCCCTGCACCCGCGCGACCGCGAACTGGAACGGCTGCTGCGCGAGACCGTGGCGCTGCGGCTGGGGGGAGCGCGTCCGCTGCATCTGCGCCAGGCCGCCCTCTACGACGACCAGGGCCACGCGCACGCGCAGGCCGCCGTGTTCGGCAGCCACGCGCCCGAGGGCCGCCTGGTGCTGGACGTGCAGTCGCGCGACGGTCGCTGGCTGCGTTTCGACGTGCGTGCGGACCAGGCCGGTCTGGAACTGCGCCCGGCCTACGCGATCGGCGATTACCTGCTGCGCATCTACGCGGTCCGCGCACTGGTGATCGTGCTGCTGGCCTGGGCCGCGGTGCACTGGATCACCCGTCCGCTGACCCGGCTGGCGCAGGCCGCGCAGGCGCTGGGCGAGGACGTGAACAGCCCGCCGCTGCCGGTCGACGGCCCACGCGAAGTGCGCCAGGCCGCCGACGCCTTCAACCGCATGCAGGCGCGCGTGCTGGAAGCGCTGGGCGCGCGGGAGCAGCTGCTGGCCGCGGTGTCGCACGACCTGCGCTCGCCGATCACGCGCCTGCGGCTGCGCGTGGAGATGCTCGACGACGACGCACAGCGCGAGCGCCTGCGCGCCGACCTGGCGCACATGCAGGCGCTGGTCGATTCGATCCTGGACCACTACAGCGGCCAGCACGAAGACGCACCGCCGCAGCAGGTCGACCTGGACACGCTGCTCGACGCGCTGGGCGAGGACCTGCGCGAAACCGGCGCCACGGTCGAGATCGGCGCGCAGAGCGGCCTGCTGGTCAGCGGCTACGCCGGCAGCCTGCGCCGGGCGATCGGCAACCTGATGGAGAACGCGGTGCGCTACGGACAGCGCGCGCGGGTGACGCCGACGCCGGATGCGGACGGCCACGGCGTCTTCATCCGCATCGACGACGACGGCCCCGGCATTCCCGACGACGCGCTGGAGCAGGTGGTGCAGCCGTTCGTCCGGCTGGAGCGCTCGCGCAGTCGCCACACCGGCGGCATCGGCCTGGGCCTGAGCATCGCCGATGGCATCGTCCGCGCGCACGGCGGCCGCCTGCAGCTGCGCAATCGACGCGATGGCGACGGACGCATCGCCGGCCTGCAGGCGGAGGTCTGGCTGCCGCGACAGCGCACGCGGCACGGCTGACGTGCCCGCGACGCCGCAGGCCGGCAGGCGCGCGCTCGCGCGCCGGATGCGCGCCTGCAGCGTCGGCGCGGAGCGGAACGCGCGCGGCCGCATCCGCATGGAGGCGTGCGTCCCGCCGCCGCGCCCGGCTACACTTCACGCACAGCCAGCCCTCCTTCGCTACCGACCGCGCCCACCCGCCGTCGGATGCATGACGCCAGCCGGACACCAGGACGCGCATTCCGCCGCGTCCCGACCGTGCAACCCGATCCTTCGAGGGCGTCATCCATGAACCACTCCGCTTTTTCCGCCGTGGCGGCCACGCTGCTGCTCCTGGCCGGCTGCGCCGGGCCTTCGCCCGACCCGCACATCGACGCCACGGCGGCAACCGCCCCCGCCGTCTACACCCCTGCGCAGGCCAGCCGCGCCGAGGTCGCGCCGGGCCTGTACGAACTGGCCTACAGCGCGCGCCAGAACGCGGTGTTCGTCGCGTCGTCCGGTGGCTTCGGCGAGACCGCGGCAGCATCGAAGGTGCTGCGCCTGGACCCGGCCACGCTGGCCGTGCAGCAGGAGATCGTCCTGCCGCACAAGGGCTTCGGCGTGGTACTCGACGACGCCGCCGACCGCCTGTATGTCGGCCACGGCATGGAGGCGTCGATCTCGGTGATCGACACCGCCGCCAACACGGTGCTCGACACCCTGCAGCTGGAAGAAAAGACCGTCGGCGAAGACGGCAAGGCCGGCGCCGCCCACCACCTGCGCGAGCTGGTGCTGGACCGCGACAACCACCGCCTGTACGCGCCGGGGCTGGGCTTCGACGGCAGCGTGCTGTTCGTGGTCGACACCGCCGGCTTCACACTGGAAAAGACCATCGCGGGCTTCGGCCCGGTCGCGACCGGCATCGCGCTGGACGCTGAGGGCAAGCGCGTGTTCGTGTCCAACTTCGCCGGCGAGATCGTCACCGTCGATACCGGCACGCTGGCGATCGGCAAGCGCCTGGTCACCGGCGTCGAACAGCCCTTGAACCTGGCCTGGGATGCCGCGGGCAAGCGCCTGTTCGCCACCGACCAGGGCCTGGAGCAGGTGCGGAAGATGCTGGCCGAGCGCCAGCCTGGCTACCAGTCGCAGCACCCGGGCAACCGCCTGGCGATCATCGATCCGGAGACCGGCACGGTGACCGACAGCCTGGCCACCGGCGAAGGCCCGATCGCGGTGCTGTTCGATGCGCCGCGTGCGCGCCTGTACGTGACCAACCGCGGCGACGGCTCCGTCAGCGTGTTCGACAGCGGCAGCAAGGCGCTGCTGGAAACCGTCGCGGTGGCCACGCATCCGAACAGCCTGGCGCTGGATGCCGCCAGCGGCACGGTCTACGTGTCGGTCAAGAACGCCCGCGAGGCCGAAAAGGGCGCGGCGGAAAGCGTGGTGCGGCTGGGGTACTGAGCCCATCCACTGCACGGCGGGAGTCGCGGCATGCGGCTTCCGTGGCAGTGCTGGCGCTGGCGGTCGGGTCGATGGCTGGCGGTTTCTGCGCTGTGCGGAAGCGCCGGGATGATGGCGAGGGTGCCGGCGAAGGGCGCCCTCATCCGGCGCTGCGCGCCACCTTCTCCCGCGGGCGGGAGAAGGCAGAAGGTGCACGTCGCACTTTCGCCCAGTTCGAACCCTTCTCCCGTGGGCGGGAGAAGGCAGAAGCGCGATCCATTGCCTGGATGCCGTGCGCCATGTCCCACGCGACCGGCAGAACGCAGGAGCCTGGTTCGTTGCATGGAGGCGGCACGCCGGCTTCCGCCACAAGCGACAAGACCGCCTCCGCCACAACAGGCAGAAAACGGAAGCGCGATGCGTCGCCTCGATGCCGTATACCGCTTCTCGCCTGGATGCGGTACGCCGCTTCCCACGCAGAGGAAGGGAAGGCGGGAGCCGCGATGCATCGTCCGGATCCAGCCGGGCGCCTTCCTCCGCAAGCGGGAAAGGCAGGAACGCGGTTGCGGCGCAATGCCTTCTTCAGCATCCAGGAGAAAGCAGAAGCGCGATGCATCGCGGATGCGGTGCAGCGTTTCCGACGCGACAGGCCGCATCCCCGAGCAGGCAGTAACACGATGCATCGCCGGGGCACGACGCCTTCTCCCGTGTGTGGGGAAGGCGTTGCACCGAGTGCGTTGCACGCTGCGCTGCCGCACCGCGCCGGTGCGCCGCGTGAGCGGACCCGGGAGGCCGGTCAGCCGTGCGTGAACACCAGGTGCCCGCCTTCGACGTCGACCTTCACCGTGTCGCCGCCGGTGAATTCGCCGCCCAGGATCTTCTGCGCCAGCGGGTTCTCGATCTGGGACTGGATCGCGCGCTTGAGCGGGCGCGCGCCGTACACGGGATCGAAGCCGACGCTGCCCAGCAGTTCCAGCGCGCGCTCGCCCAGGTCCAGCTTCAGGCCGCGCTCGCCCAGGCGCTTTTCCAGACCGCGCAGCTGGATCCGTGCGATCGAGGTGATCTGCGCCTTGTCCAGCGGATGGAACACGACGATGTCGTCGAGGCGGTTGATGAACTCCGGGCGGAAATGCGCCTGGACCACGCCCATCACCGCCGCCTTCATCTGCGTGTAGGCCTCGGCGCTGCCGTCGCCGGACAGTTCCTGGATCTGGTGCGAGCCCAGGTTGGAGGTCATCACGATGACGGTGTTGCGGAAGTCCACGGTGCGGCCCTGGCCGTCGGTCAGGCGGCCGTCGTCGAGCACCTGCAGCAGGATGTTGAACACGTCCGGATGCGCCTTCTCGACTTCATCCAGCAGGATCAGCGAGTACGGCCGGCGACGCACGGCCTCGGTCAGGTAGCCGCCCTCCTCGTAGCCGACATAGCCGGGAGGCGCGCCGATCAGGCGGGCCACGGAGTGCTTCTCCATGAATTCGCTCATGTCGATGCGCACCATCGCCTCGCTGCTGTCGAACAGGAACTCGGCCAGCGACTTGCACAGCTCGGTCTTGCCCACGCCGGTCGGGCCGAGGAACAGGAACGAGCCGATCGGCCGGTTCGGGTCGGACAGGCCGGCACGCGAACGGCGCACCGCGTCGGACACGACCTTGATCGCCTCCGACTGGCCGACCACGCGACGGCCGAGGTCGGCTTCCATCCGCAGCAGTTTCTCGCGCTCGCCTTCCAGCATCCGGTTGACCGGGATGCCGGTCCAGCGCGAGACCACTTCGGCGATCTCCTCGTCGGTGACGCGGTCCTGAACCAGGCGGAACGCGTGCTGGTCGACCTCGCTGGCCGCGGCCAGCTGCTTTTCCAGCTGCGGCAGCAGACCGTACTGGATCTCGCTCATCTTCGTGTAGTCCTGGCGGCGCTGCGCGGCCTCCAGGTCGAGCTTGGCCTGTTCGATCTGTTCCTTGATCCTGGTCGCGCCCTGCAGCGCGGCCTTCTCCGACTTCCAGACCTCGTCCAGGTCGGAGAACTCGCGTTCCAGCGCGTCGATGTCGCGCTCCAGGTCGGCCAGGCGCTGCCGGCTGGCGTCGTCCTTCTCCTTCTTCAGCATCTCGCGCTGGATCTTGAGCTGGATCAGGCGGCGCTCCAGCCGGTCCAGTTCCTCCGGCTTGGAATCGATCTCCATGCGGATGCGGCTGGCCGCCTCGTCCATCAGGTCGATGGCCTTGTCCGGCAGCTGGCGGTCGGTGATGTAGCGGTTGGACAGGGTGGCCGCGGCGACGATCGCCGGGTCGGTGATCTCCACGCCGTGGTGCACCGCGTAGCGCTCCTTCAGCCCGCGCAGGATCGCGATGGTGTCCTCGACGCTGGGCTCGCCGACGAACACCTTCTGGAAGCGGCGTTCCAGCGCGGCGTCCTTCTCGATGTACTGGCGGTATTCGTCCAGCGTGGTCGCGCCGATGCAGTGCAGCTCGCCGCGCGCCAGCGCCGGCTTGAGCATGTTGCCCGCGTCCATCGCGCCATCGGCCTTGCCCGCGCCGACCATCGTGTGCAGTTCGTCGATGAACAGGATCACCTGCCCTTCGTTCTTGGCCAGGTCGTTGAGCACGCCCTTCAGGCGCTCCTCGAATTCGCCACGGTACTTCGCACCGGCGATCAGCGCGCCCATGTCCAGCGACAGCACGCGCTTGCCGCGCAGCCCCTCGGGCACCTCGTCGTTGATGATGCGCTGGGCCAGGCCTTCGACGATCGCGGTCTTGCCCACGCCGGGCTCGCCGATCAGCACCGGGTTGTTCTTGGTCCGGCGCTGCAGCACCTGGATCGCGCGGCGGATCTCCTCGTCGCGGCCGATCACCGGGTCGAGCTTGCCGCTCTCGGCGCGCGCGGTGAGGTCGATCGTGTACTTCTCCAGCGCCTGGCGCTGCTCTTCGGCGTTCTCGCTCTGCACGGTCTCGCCACCGCGGACCTTGTCGATCGCGGCCTCCAGCTTCTTCCTGTCGGCGCCGGCGGCGCGCAGCGCCATGCCCAGCGGGCCGCCATCGTCGGCCGCGGCCAGCACGAACCACTCGCTGGCGATGAACGCGTCGCCGTGCTGCTGGGCCAGCTTGTCGGTGTGGTTCAGCAGCCGCGACAGGTCGTTGCCGATCGAGACATTGCCGGCCTGCCCGGTCACCTTGGGCAGCGCCTCCAGGGTTTCGCCCAAGCGCTCGCGCAGCAGCGGCACGTTGACCCCGGCCTGGGCCAGCAGCGGCCGGGTGCTGCCGCCCTGCTGGTCGAGCAGCGCGGCGAACACGTGCGCCGGCTCGATGATGGTGTGGTCGCGGCCCACGGCCAGCGACTGCGCGTCGGCCAGCGCCTGCTGGAACCGCGAGGTGAGCTTGTCCATCCGCATCGGGAAATCCTCTTCGAAAGATGTGGGTCGCAACGGCGACCAATGCTGGACAGATGCGGTCGCAGCCCCTTGATTCAAGACGGGCGGGCCTTGGCAAGCGGTGGATGCGCACCCATAATTGAGAACAATTATCATTCACATATTTGTCGCCAAGGCCAGGCCGTTCGCGCATGCAGGTATCCCGATCACTGCTGGACACGCTGTACCGGGACCACCAACCCTGGCTGCAGCGCTGGTTGACCGGACGCCTGGGCTGCCGCGAGACCGCGGCCGACCTGGCGCAGGACACCTTCGCCCGGATCATGGCCGGGCGCGACCTGGCCGGCCTGCACGAGCCGCGCGCCTTCCTGACCACCGTCGCCAAGGGCCTGATGGCCAACTGGTTCCGCCGGCAGTCGCTGGAACGCGCGTACCTGGACAGCCTGGCCGCGCTGCCGGACGCCGTGCTGCCATCGCTGGAGCAGCGCGCGATCGTGTGCGAGGCGCTGCAGCTGATCGACGCGATGCTCGACGGCCTGCCGGCGCAGGTGCGCACGGTCTTCCTGCTGTCGCAGTTCGACGGCCTGGGCTACGCGGAGATCGCCGGGCACATGGGCCTGTCGCTGAGTACGGTCAAGCGCCACATGAAGCGCGCCTTCGTCGGGTGTCTTGCGCATGCGCCGTGACGCCTCCGTCGAACGGCCGCTGGATCCGCATGCACTGGAGCAGGCGGCCGACTGGCTGATCCGGCTGGGCGAGCGCGACGCCGGCGCGGCCGATCATGCCGCCTGCGCCCGCTGGTGCGCGCAGGATCCCGAACATGCGCGCGCCTGGGCACGCGCCGAACGCCTGTGCGGCCTGCTGGCCAGCGTGCCGGCCGCGGTCGCGCGGCCGGTGCTCGAGCGCCCGGCGTCGCCATCGCGGCGCGCGGCCATCCGCCGCATCGGCTGCGTGCTGGCACTGGCGCCCGGTGGCTGGCTGCTGTGGCAGCTGTGGGAGCGCGCCCGCTGGGATGCGCGGCTGCGCACCGCGACCGGCGAACGCCGGCCGGTCCAGCTGGCCGATGGCAGCCGCCTCGAACTGGACACGGCGACGGCGCTCGATGTGGCCTTCGGGCCGCGACAACGCCTGCTGCGCCTGCGCGAAGGCCAGGTACTGGTCGACACCGCGGCGGACCCGCAGCAGCCGTCACGCCCGTTCCGCGTCGCCAGCCCGCACGGCCGCATGCAGGCGCTGGGCACGCGCTTCAGCGTGCGCGTCGACGGCGACCGCACCCGCCTGGCCGTGCTCGAGGGCGCGGTGCGGGTCGAGCCGGCCGATGCGCCGGGCACGGCCGTCCGGGTCGATGCTGGCCAGCAGATCGTGTTCTCCGCCTCCACGGTCGCGCAGCCGCAGCCGCTGGACCCGGCACTGACCGCGTGGACCGGCGGCATGCTCGCGGTCGATGCCTGGCCGCTGTCCGCGGTGCTGGCCGAGTTGTCCCGCTACCGGCCCGGCGTGCTGCGCTGCGCGCCCGATGCCGCCGGCCTGCGCGTCTCCGGCGCGTTCCCGCTCGACGACACCGACCGCAGCCTGGCGATGCTGGCCGCCACCTATCCGGTCGCCATCGCGCAGCGCGCCGGCGGCTGGTGGACGACGGTGCATGCGCGTGCCGCCACGCCCTAGCGAGCGAGGCCACGCCTGTACCGTGACGCCACCTGTCGCCCGCGTCCGCATCACGCCAGGCGGAAACGGCTGACACTTTTTCCGGTCTCGCGTGGCAAGGCAGATGACACCCTTGCAGCAAGCCCCGCCCATGTCCCGATTCCACACCCCGTTCCGCGCCAGCCTGCTGGCCATCGCCCTGGCCGCGGCACCGCTGCCGGTCCTCGCCGCAGAACCCGCCGTGCAGGCCGGCCGCGACATCCAGATTCCCGCCGGCCCGCTCGGCCGCTCGCTGAGCACCTTCGCTGGCCAGCGCGGCATCGCGTTGTCGTTCGATCCAGTCCTGACCGCCGGCCTGCAGGCACCCGCCCTGCGTGGCCGCCCCGGCAACCGCGAAGGGCTGGAGCGCCTGCTCGCCGGTTCGGGCCTGCGCCTGGTGGAGCGTGCCGATGGCAGCTACGGGCTGGAACAGGCACCCGACACGGACGCGGGCGTGATCGCGCTGAGTCCGTTGAAGATCGGCGGGCAGGAAACCATCCCCTACGCGGGTGGCATGGTCTTCGATGAAGACCGCATCCGGACAACCGCACGGGGCAACGGCGATATCGCCAGCCTGCTTCGAGTGAACCCGGCCGTCCAGTTCAACGACGACAGGTCGAACTCTTCGCGACAGATGGGCGAAATCCGCCCAGCGGACTTCAGCATCAACGGTGCTCTTCCTTACCAGAACCTGTTGCTGCTGGACGGCGTGGGCATCAACAACGATATCGAACCGTCCGGCAGCTTTGCCGGCAACCCGCATGTGGTGGCCGAAGTGCCGTCGCCGTCCCAGGGCATCGCCATCGACGTCGACCTGATCGGGACGCTGACCGTGCATGACAGCAACATCCCGGCTGCCTATGGCGGCTTCACCGGCGGCGTTGTCGATGCGCAGACGCGCGAAGCCCGCGACAGCTTCGGCGGTCGCGTCTCGTTCCGGATGTCCCGCTCGGCCTGGAACGAACAGGTCGTGCCGGACGGCAACCTCGACAGCTTCATGCTGTCGTCCACCGCTGACAATCAGCCCGTCTACGACAAGTACAGACTGAGCGCCACGCTCGAAGGCCGCACGCAATCCGGCATCGGGCTCATCGGCAGCGTGACCAGGACACGCTCCGACATCCCGTTGCGCGGCTACTCTGCCGGCAATGTCAGCAGCAACGACGCACTGGTGAAGGAACAGCGGCGCGAGAACACCAACGTCAGCCTCCGTGCGGACTGGGCACCTGTCGAACGCCTGCGCCTGAACGCCAACATCACCCATGCGCCGACCGATGAGCGCTACTTCACCCAGAACGCCAAGAATTCCTGGTTCGACCTGAAACAGGGTGGTCCGCTGGCTGGCGTAAAGCTGGTCTGGCTCGGAGATGTCTGGACATTCAACAACAGCCTCAGCTACAGCGACCTCGAAAGCTCCAGGCGTGTCGATCGCGCGGTCGATTACTGGAAGGCCTGGGCGCGCTCGCCGGACAAGGACTGGGGCGTCAACAATGCCAGCTATGAGGGCAATTGGGGCAACATCGACCAGTCCGCCAGAACGCTGGGTTACCGCCTTGTCGCGGATCGCGAAGCGCTGGAATGGGGATCGATCGAGCACAATCTCCAGTTCGGCCTCGAGTACCGTGATCGCCACGCGGAGTATCACCGCCTCAACGATCACTACAGTTATCTCAACCCCTCCAGCACCTCGAGCTGCCTTGACACGGACGGCGCGCAGGACGCGGACGCCTGCTCGCTCTCCCCGGTATTCACCTCGGTCACCAGCGGTGTCATCGCAGGAAGCGGACAGTTCTTCACCCGCCGGAACATCTACAGCGCCGGTCGCTTCCAGGTGGACGTCAGGGAAATGTCGGCGTTCACCCAGGACGACATCCGGCTCGGCCGCTGGAGCCTGCGCGCAGGCCTGCGCTTTGACACCGACGACATGATGGACAAGGACACCATCGCTCCCCGTCTTGCAGCCTCGTGGGATGTGCTCGGAAACCAGAACACCGTCGCGACCGCAGGCATCAACCGCTACTACGGCCGAAACTTCTTCGGCTACAAGCTGCGTGAGGGCCGAGAACGCCTGCAGACAGAGTACCGGCGCACCAGCGTGCCCGCCGACTGGTCGGTGTTCCGCACCTACACCGCTGCGAATCGTTTCGAAGCGTTGGACATTCCCTACAACGACGAGCTCGCGTTCGGCGTGTCGCAGCGTTGGAGCAATTTCGACGTGGACTTCAAGTACGTGCGACGCGAAGGCCGTGATGAGCTATTGCGCCGGAGCGTTCCCAGCGACGACGACAGCGGCTTCTACTCCAGCAGCGTCTATCAGTACGTCAACGCCGGCCGCAGCAGCAGCGATACCTATTCGCTGAGCGTCAACCTGAGGCAACCCTGGCTGCTCGGCCCTGCAGAAACCCGGGCCCAGCTGGCAATCGACCACACCGACGTGCGCCGCAACTACAACCACTACGACACGGTCTACAACGCAGGCACCTATGACCGGCTGGTCCGCTACGAGGGCGATGTCGTCCGCGCCTACGACCTGCCGCAGGACGGCTACAACCGGCCATGGAGCGCGCGCCTTTCCACACAGACGCGTCTGGCCGATCTGGGCCTGCTCTGGAGCAACTTCCTGCGCTGGCGCGCGGGCTACACCAGCTTCGCCACCGTTGGCGAGGAGGCGTATCGGTCAGGCGATCAGACCATGCTGATCGATGTGATCGAGAAGCGGGAGAACCCGAGCGGATGGAGTTGGGACTCGACCATCGAATACGCCTTCGCACTGCCTCGGGATCAGGAGGCCTACGTCAGGGTTGAGATACAGAACGTCCTCAACCGCAGCATGCGCATGACTTCATCGACCACGGACACCGGCACGATGTACGAGCCCGGGCGCAGCTACTGGCTGGAAATGGGTTATCGGTTCTGAGATGAAGCAACGCAGCGGATTCACCGTTCCAGAGGGATCTTCCCCGCATGCGCCGCGTCCCCGGGTTGCAACTGCAGCGGGGCAGCTCATTGGTCGGCTGACTTGCCTCACATGCCCGGGCAGCTTGCGCCTGGGCGTGCGCCGCCTGCTCATCCACTGCTGGATTCCGCTGATCGCGCTGCTGCCGGTGCTCGGCGCCGCCTCGTTGCAGGCGGCGCCCGAGGTCTCGGCACCCGCCCTCGCGCAGGAGGCGCAGCAGATCGCCGACTGCCGCGCGCGGATCGCGGTCAGCGCGCCGTCGATCGACCAGGCCTGCCTGCGCCGGATCTATTCACTGCCGATTTCCGCATGGCCGGCGCCGCACATCTCCGAAGGCGCCATCTGGAGCGAGCTCGCGCCGCTGCCTGCGAAACCGCCGGAGCCTGCCGACAACCCCGGCACGCCGCGGAAGATCGCGCTGGGCCGCAAGCTGTTCGAGGATCCACGGCTGTCGGCCTCCGGGCAGATCGCCTGCGCCAGCTGCCACGACCGCCAGCTGGGCTGGGGCGACGGCCGCAGCGTGCCGTTCGGCCACGACCGCAAGCCGGGGATGCGCAACGCGATGAGCGTGGCGATGAGCGCGTATGCGTCGCCGCTGTTCTGGGATGGCCGCGCGGCCACGCTCGAGGAGCAGGCGCTGCACCCGATCGAGGACATGCGCGAGATGGCGTTCACGCTGAAGCAGCTGGAACGCAGGCTCGACCGCAGCGACGACTACCCCGCCGAGTTCGCAAGGGTCTTCGGCGACCGCCGGATCACCTCGCAGCGGATCGGCCAGGCGCTGGCCGCCTTCCAGCGCACGCTGGTGCCGCGCTTCAACCGCTTCGACCGTTTCCTCGAAGGCAGGCGCGACCTGCTCAGCGATCGCCAGCTGTGGGGCCTGCACCTGTTCCGCACGCACGCCGGCTGCATGAACTGCCACAGTGGCGCCGCGCTGACCGACAACGGCTTCCACAATCTCGGCCTGCACTTCTATGGCCGTGCGCGCGAAGACCTGGGCCGCTACAACGTCACCGGGGATCCTGCGGACGTCGGCCGCTTCCGTACGCCGTCGCTGCGCAATGTCCGCAACACCGGCCCGTGGATGCACACCGGCGGCTTCATGGACCTGCGTGGGGTGGTCAACCTCTACAACGTCGGCATGCCGCGGCCGACGCCACGCGCCGGCCAGGAAGACGACCCGCTGTTCCCGAAGACCGATCCGCTGCTGCAGCCGCTGGACCTGCATCGCACGGAGCTGGAGGCGATCACCGAGTTCCTGCAGACGTTGTGAGCCCATTCCATACCGCTTTTCCGCTGCATGCACGCGACAAGGACGTTTCGATGACCAGAACAGCCGCCATGTCCATCGCCCTGTTGCTGCTGGCGCAGGCAGGTGCCAGCCACGCGCAGATCCAGATCCGCGGGCGTTCCGCTCCCGTCGTGGAAGACAGTGCGGCGTCCACGCCCGAAGACGACAGGCGACGCCGGATGATGCAGCGCCTGGCCGAGATGCCGCCACCGGCACCGGCTTCCATCCACATCCCCACGCGCCAGGACGTGCTGGACGCCATCGCCGCATCGCGCGCCGCCGTTGCCGCATCACCCGTGCATGCCGGGCTGCTCGACCATCCGACGCCTGAATCGCCAAGCCGCAGCAGCATCCTGGCGTTGGGATGCGAGCTGGCCGGAGAGACGCCATCCGGTGTCCAGACGAAAGCCGGGCCGATGAACGGCGTGCAGTCGATCTACCTGTGCCCGGACCTGTACCTGATCGTGCAGGAACTGGACTACAACCAGCCGTTGACCCAGCGGATCACGCTTTTCGACGACGAATACGCCGCGGATCCGGTCCGGCACCTTCGTCGGATCACGCAGCATGACAAACGCGATGAAACGCGCAGACGTACCCGCTGGCGCTGGATCAACCACTTCTACGAGATCCAGTACATCCTGCACACGGACACCGCCAATGGTGATGCAGCCGCATTGACTGCAGCACTCAGGGCGTCGATGGAACACGCGATCGATCAGGCCCTCGCCCGGGTGCCGACGGGTTAACGAAACGGCCGGCGGCATCGCCGCGCCGACCAACCCGCCTGCACGGCTGCAGTGCGGATCACGTTCCCGACGCGCCCTGTGCGCCCATGTCGCCCGGCCGCACGCCGTTCCAACGACGACGGCCACGTGCATGCGCGTGGCCGTCGTGTCGTTTCCACCACTCAGAACACGTAGTTCGTGCTCAGCAGGACGCCGCGCGGCGCGCCGGGCATGCTGGTCGAGCGCCAGTACTCGGTGTCCGTGAGGTTGGTGACCGCCAGGGTGACCGTCCACGGCATCGCGCGCCAACCGACGGAGGCGTCCCAGCGGGTGTAGCCGGCACGCTCGCTGGTGTTGGCGGCGTTGTTGTAGATCGGTCCGCGGTAGGTCACGCCGATTTCGCCGTACCACGGCCCTTCCGGCGCGTAGCGCAGGAACAGGTTGCCGGTGCGGCGCGCCACGCCCTGCTTGTACAGGCCTTCATTGGCGGGCGTGCTCTTGTCCTCGACGACCTTGGCCTCGAGCAGGCCCACGCCGCCACGCACGTACAGGTGCTCGACCAGCCTGCCGGTCACGCTGGCCTCGACGCCGCGCGAGCGTTCGCTGCCACGCACCGCCCAGGTGAACGGGTCGTTCTCCGGGTCGGGGCGGTAGCGGATGTTGTACAGCTCCAGCGCGTAGACCGAGAACTGGGTCGAGAGGCGGCCGTCGAGCCAGTCGCTCTTGACGCCGGTTTCGTACTGGCGCGAGTACTGCGGCTCCTCGTCGTAGACCGCGGTGCTGGAGACATCCACGCTCATCAGGCCGCGGCCGCCGTAGGGGGCGAAGTTCTTGCTGTAGGAGGCGTACACGCTGTGCGCCTGCGCCGGCTGCCAGACCACGCCCACGCGCGGGCTGACGGTGGTGCCGTCGTAGCTGCGCTGCAGCCCGCTGATGCGGTTGAGGGTGCGGAAGTCGAACCGGTCCAGGCGCAGGCCGGCCAGCACCTTCCACTGCTCGGACAGGCCGATCAGGTCCTGCACGTACAGCGCCTGCGCGTCGGCGCGGTGGCGGTTGGACGTACGGGCGGTGCCGCGCGGCGTCTTCGGCTCGGTCCACACCGGGTTGTACGGATCGATGCCGTACGGATAGAGCAGACCCGGGTCGGAGGTCTGCGCCGAGGTGGACAGGTCGGGATTGCGCTCCTCGCGGCTGTACTCGATGCCGAACAGCAGGTCATGGGTGACCGCGCCGGTGACCAGGCGGCCGACCACGTCCACGTTGCTGGCCAGCGTGGTGTTGGTGGTTTCCTGCCAGGCGCGGGTGAAGGTCATCAGGCCCGGCGTGGTGCAGCGGCGGCCGTTGCTGAGCAGGGTGCCGTCCGGGCGGCAGTAGGTGCCGGCGTACAGGTGGTCGAAGTCCTGGCTGGATTCGTTCCACGCGGCGGTCCACTTCACCGACCAGTCGTCGTTGAAGCGATAGCCCAGCACCGAGCGGAAGGACTTCATCTCGTCCTCGATGAAGTCGTCCGGGTGCGCGTACGCGGTGCGGATCGACACGCCGGCCGGCAGCGCGTCGAACGCGGGCGCGCGGTCGGGACGACGCCAGACGTTGTCGTAGGTGAGCTGGCCCAGCCAGGTCATGCCGTTGCCGTTGTCGAACAGCAGGCTCGGCGAGACCATGCGGTTGCGGTTGGCGATGCCGCGGCGGAAGCTGTCGGCTTCCTCGTAGTCGGCGGTCAGGCGCACCGCGACGTTCGGGTTGAGCACCTGGTTCACGTCGACCGTGCCGCCGCGGTTGTCCCAGGAACCGGCACGCAGGTTGACGCTGCTGACCGCGTCGAAACTGGCCTGCTTGCTGATCAGGTTGACCATGCCGCCGCCAAGCCCGCGCCCGTACAGCACCGAGGCCGGGCCCTTGACGATCTCGATGCGCTCGACATTCGCGGTGCTGCGGCGGATCTGCCCGGCGTTGCGGATCCCGTCGCGGTAGATGTCGTTGGAATCGGCCGCGAAGCCGCGGATGGTGATGCCGTCGCCACGCGTGTCGTAGGCGGTGTCCACGCCCGGCGTGCCGTCCAGCAGCACGCTGAGGTCGTTGAGGCCGTAGACCTTGGACTTGCTCATGTCCAGGGTGTTGATGGTCTGTGGCACGTCGCGCGGATCCATGTCCACCTTGGTCGCGGTGGACACGGTCTTCTGGCGGGCGTCGTCGCGGTCGAGCGCGTCGGCGGTGACCTCGACGGTGCTCAGCGTGCTGGCGGCACGCGCCTGCTGCTGGGCCCATGCAGGGCTGGCGGCCAGTGCGGCGCACAGGGCGCCCACGCTGAAGGACAGGCGGCTCGGGATGAGCGCCTTTCGATGATGGGTAGACACGAACTGACTCTCCTGGAATGACGATGGCGGCGGTCTGCACGCCATGCCGCACATTGTAATGAAAATCATTCTCATTTTGAACGCGATGCGAGGACGCCGGGCCACCTGCCAGCGCACGCCCCGGGTGGACGCTGGTGCGTTGGCCACGCGGCGCTCCACCCGGCGGTGACGCCTGTCGGCCGGTGATATGTGCCGGCGTTGGCATCGACTGTCGGATCCAGGCGCAGGCACGGCAGGCTCGATGCAGCGTCCGTCCGGTACACGCACGCGAAAGGGCTCCATGCCCTCGCCCGCCGGGCGTGCAGGACCGTCGTCGGCCGCAAGCGTCGGCCGGCCCGCGTGACCGCTCCGATCTGCGCCATCCGGCGTGCGTCCCGTGGGGGCGAAACGGCCGACGACCGCACTGTATGCGCTGCCGACGCCAGGCGCCGGCAGCGCGCGCCTCAATAGCGCCAGGTCACCGCCATCCGCACGATCCGGCCCGGTGCCGGCATCACGCCCAGCGCCAGCGGATCCAGGTAGTACTGGTCGCGGACGTTGTCGACGTTGAGGTCCACGGCCAGCTGCTCGCTGGCGCGCCAGGTGGCGAACAGGTCGTACACCGTGGCCGGGCGATACAGCTGCTGGATCGCCGACAGGCCGACGTTCCAGCGCTCGTCCAGTTCGCTGATCGGGCCGGCGTTGTGGATGGCGCGCACGCCGAGGGTCAGGCGCCGGTCGAACAGGTAGCCGCCCAGGGTCAGGTTGGCATTGAAGCGCGGCGGATTCTGGGTGTTGGTGTAGGCGCCCTCGAAGCCGCCGTCGACGCAGTCCGGGGTGCGCTTGAGCGCCTCGATGTTGCGCGCGATGCCATAGGCGCGGCGCTCGGCGGCGATGTCGGGCGCGCAGGTCCTGGCCTCGAAGTAGTAATGCGCCGACAGGTCGCCGAACACGCGGTTGCCGTCGTAGCTGGCCTGCAGTTCCACGCCGGAGACCTTGAAGCGGTCGACGTTGCGGATCAGGCCGGCCGACAGCGTGCGGTAATCGCGGGTGATCAGGTCGTCGATGCGGGTGTTGAAGTAGGCCAGCTTCAACGCCGCGCTGTCGCCGGCGGCGAACAGGCCGCGCTGCACGGTGCTGGCGCCCACTTCCCAGGTGCCGGCGCGCTCGGGCTTCAGGCCGTCGGTCGGGCGCGCGGCGGTGAACAGGCCCAGCGTGGTCTCGAACAGGCTGGGCAGCTTCGCGCCTTCGGCGTACTTCAGGTACACCAGCGTGTCGTCGCTGAAGCGGTAGGCGACGCTGGCGGTCGGCATGAAGGCGCTGTCGCTGCGCCGGATCGGGTCGGACCAGGTCCAGGCGGTCGGCACGACCAGGTCTTCCGGCGCATCGGCGTCGTAGAAGTTCCAGCCGGCCAGGTCGGCCACCGTGCCCTGCTTGTACGGCGAGGCCAGCAGCGAGGCCTGGGTGAACTGGCCGTTCGCATCCGGATACCAGTTCAGCAGCGCGATGCGGGTGGCGCGCCACGACGGCAGGGTCGGATCGCCGTTGAGCATCTCGGTGTAGCGGTACTGGCCGATCACGCTTTCCTCGGCCACCGTCGCCAGGCGGTTGCGGTCGCGCACCTCGACCCGGTTGTAGCGGCCGCCGAGCAGCAGCTCCCAGTGTTCGTCCGGCTCCCACTTCGCGGAGAACACCGTGCTGTACTCCTGCCGCTCGGCATCGCGCAGGAAGCGGTTGTTGACCAGGTCGTCGTGCTTGCGCGGCGAATGCGGGCCGGGCGCCACGTCCTCGTCGCTGAAGGACAGGCCGTAGTCGAAGGTGAACACGCCGGCGCCGGTGAACAGCTGCGAGGTGTTGGACACGTCCAGGCCCAGGCGCTGCTGCGCCAGCTCGTTGCGGTAGGCGGCCTTGTAGCCCGGGTCGGTGTTGAAGGTCGGGCCGTCGTACCACTCGGTACGGCGATCGAAGTACCACGGCGTGATGCCGGTCAGGCCGTTGTACATCAGGCTGACCGAATCGGTGTACGACAGATTCGCCTTCAGGTCGATCAGATCGCTGTCGGGAGCGAACCGGTAGCGCAGCGTGTAGGCATCCAGATCGACCGTGCCCAGCGCCCACTGCGGCACCACGTCGCGGTCCACGCGGATGATCTGCGAGGCCATGATCTCGCCCTGCTCGCCCTCGTAGCGGCGATAGCCGGCTTCCAGGGTCTGGGCCCCGTCGATGCGCCAGGTGCCCTTGAGCAGCACCGACGCCGATTCGGACGAAGTGTTGGTGACTTCGGTGTTCGGCGGATTGAGGCTGGCCAGCACGCGCCGGCCCTGCGGAAAGTCCTCGTAGCCGCGCTTGCCGGAGAAATAGTTGCCGGTGTTGCGCCAGGCGTAGGCGAACAGGCCGTCGAAGCGCTCGCTGCGCTGCGCCAGCGCGAGGTTGCCGAACTGGCCGCCCGGGTGGGTGAGCCCGTCGCGCCCGGTGCGCGGTGCGTCGCTGTACGCCGGCAGGCCGCGGGCGGTGCCGTCGGACAGCCCGGCGCGCAGGCGGAAACCGCTGTCCTGCCCGTCGCGCAGCACATCGTCGACCTTCAGCGTTTCCATCGCCACCACGCCGCCGATGCCGCCCGAGGCGTTCACCGCCAGGCTCGGGCCCTTGGTGATGCGGATGCCGGAGATCAGGTCCGGGTCCAGGTAGGTGCGCTGCGACTGGCCGGCATACCCGCGGTAGGTGTCCATCGTCGACTGGCCGCCGTCGATGATCACCGGCACGCGGCTCTGGCCCTGGATGCCGCGGATGTTCACATCCAGCGCGTTGGCGGTGCGCGGATCGCCGGCGGTGACCCCGGCCACGCCCTTGACGATGTCGGCCGCCGAGGTGCCGCGGAAGCGCTCGATGGTCGCGCGCGGAATGTAGGCGCTGGCGCCGGTGTCACGATAGACGTCCAGCGCGGCATCGGCCGGTCCGGCACCGCCGCCGCCGCGCCGCTCGCCGGCCACGCTCAACGCATCGGTGACGATCAGGCCGTCGCCCTCCACGCCGGCATCGCGCTCCAGCGTCATCGCATCGGCGCCGGTGCGGCGCGCGCGCAGGCCGCTGCCCTGCAGCAGGCGCTCCAGCGCGGCCTGTGCCTCCAGCTCGCCGCTGACCGCCGCCGAACGCTGGCCCTGGGCCAGCCCGGCCGCATACGCCACCTGCACGCCCGACTGGCGCGTGTACTGGCGCAATGCATCGGCAAGCGGCTGCGCGGGAATGTCGAAACGCGGCGCGCTGGCGGCGACGGCGGTCTGTGCGAGCGCCGGCACGCCGGGCGCGAGTACCGTGAGGCCGGCGGCCAGCAGGGCCATGTGCAGGCGGGAGTGGCGCGGGCGCGGGGCCGCGCGGAAGGAACTGGGCATGGGAAATCCTGTGTGTCGAAGCCGCGACGCGGCGGCGGAGGTTCGACCTGTGTGGCGATGGCGGTACGGTCGGGACATGAGACGCGCGACGCCGGCGCATCCCCAAGACCGCGCGCGGCGGCGCGGTCGACCCGCGCTCCGCCTGCCGACGCCGGATGGCTCAGGAACGCCTGCGCACCAGCGCCAGCCCCAGCGGCAGCCGCGTCACCACCAGGCCGCTGCTGGCGGCCAGGGTGTCCAGCGCCTCGTCGGGACGATCGATGCGCAGGGCTGCGCTCACCCTGGGCAGGGAGGCCAGATCGCCCTGCACGACGATGCGTCCCGCCCGATAGCGCTGCAGCTGCGCGATCGCGTCGGGCACCGGGACCGCATCGAGCAGCAGCTCGCCATGGCGCCACGCGGCGATGTCCTCGGCGCGCTGGTCGGGCTGCCTGAGCGGCCGCTCGCCCGCGCCCCACCCCGCACCCTGCCCGGTGTCGAGATAGATCCAGTCGTGGCCGGGTGCGGCGGCGACCCGGACGCGCCCGTGTTCGACCGCCGCGGTCGTGCGCCCGCCCTCGCGTGCGACCACGAACGCGGTCGCGATGTCTTCGACCACGCCCGCATCGGTGGTCACCTGGAAGGGCGCCTCCCGCCCGGGCGCGACCTCGAACCAGGCGCGGCCACGCAGCAGGGCCACGCGCCGCGCCTGTCCATCGAACCGCACCGATATCGCAGCACCGGCATCGAGCACGGCACGGGAGCCGTCGGGCAACTGCAGGCGGGCGATCTCCGTCCCGGTCCGGTGGTCGGCCTGCAGCCGCAGCAGCAGTTCCGGCAGGGCCGCCACGCAGGCCAGTGCAGCCGCGGCGGCCAGCGCCAGCAGCGCGCCCCGGCGTCGCCGCGGTGCCGGGGCCGCCCGTGCCGGCTGCGGACCCAGGCTGCGCCACAGCTGGCGCTCATGCTCGAACACCGCGCGATGGCCGGGCCGTTCCAGCCAGCGCTCGAAGGCCTGCATCTGCACCTCGTCCATCGTTCCGGACGCAAGCCCGACCAGCCAGTCGCGCGCCTGGCTGGCGAGTTGGTCGAGGTCGGTCGTCGTCTGCGGGCGCATTGGCTGGCGGAAGGTCGGTGGTGGTGCAGGGCGCGACTATGACAGGACGACCGCCGGACGGCAGCCCCCAAAGGTGGGCCTCCGGCTCACCGCGTACCGCGCGCCCAGGCCAGCCGGTGCAGCGCCATGCGCAGATGATTCTCCACCGTGGTCACCGAGACGCCCAAGCGTCGCGCGACGTCCGGCTGGGTCAGGCCCTGCAGGCGGTTGAGCCGGAACATCGTGCGGGTCGGCTCGGGCAGGTGGCCGGCCGCGTCGAGCACGCGTTCCAGTTCGTCGCGGGCCATCACCTGTTCCTCGGTGGACAGCACCTCGTCCGGTCCCCACAGGTAGTGCTCGGCCAGCAGGCGGGTGCGGCGGGTGCGCTCGCGCCCGTGGTCGGTGGCCAGGTTGCTGGCCAGCCGATACAGGTAGGCGCGATGGTTGCCGATGGCCTGCTCGCCGGTGACGCCCCGCACGCGCAGCCAGATCGACTGGATCACGTCCTCGGCTGCGCTGTCGCTGCCCAGGATGCGGCGCACCAGGCGCAGCAGCGCGGGACGTTCGCGGATCAGCAGTTCGGTCAGGACAGCGGCATCGGACGACATGGCGCGGGCTCGCCGCCGGGCGAGCGCATCAAGGGGACAGGCCGCGCATTATAGACAATGGATGAGAATTGATCCCATTCTCATCCATGCGCATTACCCCGCTCGGTCACTCGTCGATGAAGCGCCACTGCTGCCCGGGTCCGGGCAGCCTGCAGGCCGCACGCCTGCCGAACCACCGGTAGCGGTTGCGCGCGATGCCGCGGTACAGCGCATCGCGCCATGCGCGCGGCAGCACCCGCAGCAGCCGCGCAGCCGTCCAGGTGCCGCCGAGCCCGGCCAGCACGCGCAGCACGGCATCGCTGTCGGTGTGCACGCCCTGCCCGTCGAGCAGCAGGAACGACGCCGGGTCGTCCGGCTCCAGTCCATGCGCCCGCAGCAGCCGTTGGCCGGCCGCCGACTGCATCGCGGCGAAGCGGTAGCGGCCGCGCACGTCGTGCTTCAGCAGCAGGTCGACCCAGCCATTGCACAGCACACAGACGCCGTCGAAGACGACGATGGCGCCCGCGTCGGGCTCAGTCTGGTCCATGTTCCACGGGTGCCAGCCAGCCTTCGTAGCGGACCAGCCGTCCCAGCAGCGGCAGCGACGCCTCCACGCGGAACCGGTAGCGGCCTTCGTGTTCGTCCTCCCGGCACTGCACGCCCGCGAACAGGCGCGCCGGCAACGGCAGGATGCCGAGCAGGCGCACCCGGGCCACGTTCCAGTAGATCGCGCCATCGGCGGTGTGCAGCAGGAAGCGCAATGCCAACGGCCCCACCCGCTCGCACAGCAGCTTGTCGCGGCATCGCAGCCGCGACACCATCCGGTGGCCGGCGAAATCGCGGTTCCAGGTCTCGGCGTCGGCCTCGCTGCTGAACTCCACCCGCAACGGCGCATCGCGCATGGCCGGCGGCAGGCCCGCCATCCACGCGCACAGGCGCGCCACCGGGTTGCGTCCGCGCTCCACGTCGGCCTGCCCCGCGTACACCGCGCGACCGCGCACCGAGTGCAGGGCCCTCACGCTGTCCGGCAGGTTGAAGAAGGGCGCGCGCAGCACCTGCTGGAACACGGTCGGGAACATGCGGACATCGGGAAATGGACGGCCTACAGGATACTGCCGACCGCAGCGCGGCGGCGGCCGAAGCGCCACACTAGGGGCATGGATCGACCGCCCTCCTGGCACCTCTACCTGCTGCTGTGCCGCAACGGCAGCTACTACGCCGGCATCACCAACGACCTGGAAGCGCGCTACCGCGCGCACGAGCGCGGGACGGGCGCCCGCTACACCCGCGCCAATCCCCCCGTGCGCCTGCTCGGCAGCCGCCCGTATCCCGACCGCGCCAGCGCATCGCGCGCCGAATGGGCGATCAAGCAGCTGCCACGCGAACGCAAGCTGGACTTCCTGCTGCGCCCCGGAACCGGGCCGGATGACGCGCTTCCCGCGCACGACTGAGCGGAGCGCGTGCGGGGCACGGATGGGGTGCCCAGGCGGTGCCATCGCGCGGCACCTGCGGCCCGCTCGCCGCGCGATGCGCCGGCGATGTCCTCCATCAGCGGCATCCTGCACCTGTGCACACCTGTACACCGCGAGCTGCGCGATGCCAGCGGTGTTCGCACGCACGCGCATGACGCGCAGCGCAGCGACACGGATGCATCCGGCCGATGCAGGCCCAGGCCAAGCCCGCGCACCGGCACCAGGACCGGCATGCCACGGTGCGTGCCTGCGCCATCATCCCCGCGCCAGCGCACCGCGCAGTGCACGCAGCTGCTGCTTGACCGCACTGCGCTGCTCCGGCGAAAGGCGGACCAGCGCCTTGTGCCCGACCGACAGCGACTCCAGTGCCGGGTCGACGAAGCGCAGCTTGCCGCGCTGGTCGGGCGCCACCGCCAGCGGGCCCTCGGGCTCCGGCGCCTGCAGCAGGTGGTCGATCACCTGCACCAGGCGATCGTTGAAGTAGGCATCCGGCCGGCCGAGTTCGGCGTAGGCGCCCTGGAACAGCGGATAGAAGCGGCGATAGACCGAAGCGATCCGCCCGGGATCGGCCTGGGTGAACGCGGCGACGTAAGGCGCATAGCGCTGCGCGTTGCCCGCGTCGATGAACTGGACGCCCTGCTCCTCGCGGACGGCGAACGCGCCCGGCAGCGGCTGCATCGCCAGCGCGCGCGTGGTCACGCGCGGCTCGGTCAGGTTGTCGACCATCACCACCAGCCGCTGCACCAGATGCTCGCGCAGGATCACCCCCAGGACCGACGGATCGTCCACCAGCCCGGCGATGGCCTCCCATGCGGCGGCATCGCTGTCGCCGAGCGCGGGAATCGCCTCGTCCGCTGCCGCCGCCGGTTCGATCGGATGCTGGATGCCCGGCGCCTCGTCCGCCGCGACCGGGTCGACACCGGCAGCCGGTGTCTGCGTCGACGCCGGCGCGGATGCCGGCGTCGGTGCCGGCGGCGCGGCATCCTGCGGACGCAACAGCCACCATCCGGCGCCAGCGACCGCGACAAGGACCAGCAACCACGGCCAGCCAGCCTGCCTGCTTTGCATGTTCACCCCACACGTTGAACGGACATGCAGGGTCTGACCGCCATCGACCGCGCAGGTTCCACGCGGCATGCACCGCGCTTCATCGCATGCTGGCAACGCGTCATGCGTTCGCAGGGCTGCCGCACGGACGCCGCTGCGTCGCGCATCGCGGCACTGCCGGCTTTCGACAACGCGGCGCACCGCCCATGAAAGCAAAACCCCCGGCAGGCCGGGGGTTTCGTGGATCAGGCGAAGCGGGCGATCATTTCGCCACGACCTTGACCATCTCCAGGCACTTGTTCGAGTAGCCCCATTCGTTGTCGTACCACGACACCAGCTTGACGAAGGTGCTGTCGAGCGCGATGCCGGCTTCGGCATCGAAGATCGAGGTGCGCGCGTCGCCGCGGAAATCGGTGGCGACGACCTTGTCCTCGGTGTAGCCCAGGATGCCCTTCAACGCGCCTTCGCTCTGCGCCTTGATCTCGGCCTTGATCTCCTCGTACGTCGCCGGCTTCTCCAGCTCGGCGGTCAGGTCGACCACCGACACGTCGGAGGTCGGCACGCGGAAGCTCATGCCGGTCAGCTTCTTGTTGAGCGACGGGATCACCACGCCGACCGCCTTGGCCGCACCGGTCGAGGACGGAATGATGTTCTCGAGGATGCCGCGGCCGCCGCGCCAGTCCTTGTTGGACGGGCCGTCGACGGTCTTCTGCGTGGCGGTGGCGGCATGCACGGTGGTCATCAGGCCACGCTTGATGCCCCACTTGTCGTGGATGACCTTGGCCAGAGGGGCCAGGCAGTTGGTCGTGCACGAGGCGTTGGAGACGATCGCCTCGCCGTTGTAGCTGTCGTGGTTGACGCCGAAGACGAACATCGGCGTGTCGTCCTTGGACGGCGCCGACAGGATCACCTTCTTCGCGCCGGCATCGATGTGCTTCTGCGCGGTGTCCTTGGTCAGGAACAGGCCGGTGGACTCGATCACCACCTCGGCGCCGACCTCGTCCCACTTCAGGTTGGACGGGTCGCGCTCCTGGGTCAGGCGGATCTTCCTGCCGTTGACCACCAGGGTGCCGCCCTCGACCTTGACGTCGCCTTCGAAACGGCCATGGACCGAGTCGTACTGCAGCATGTAGGCCAGGTAATCCGGTTCCAGCAGGTCGTTGATCGCGACGATCTCGATGTCGTCGCCGAAGTTCTGCACGGCGGAACGCAGCACGTTGCGGCCGATGCGGCCGAAGCCGTTGATGCCAACCTTGATCGCCATTACTCGTGACTCCTGCGGCCTCGCCCCGGCGCGGCCCTGAATGGATGGAACGGGGGCGCACATTCTAGCAGGCGGGCCAGCCCGGCCGCTGTGGCCGGCCGGCAGCGGCCGATGAGCCCGCGCTGACTCCGGCCGCGGAAGTTGATCAGGATCAAGGCGACGCGCCGGACGGAGGAGAACACTTCACCTCGAATTCCACCGACACACCGAGAGCAACAACATGCGCAAGACCTCTTCCCTCCTGATCAGCAGCCTGGCCCTGGCCCTGGCGACCGTCGCCGCTCCCGCCATGGCCCAGTCCAAGGGCGACTGGACGCTCGGCGTCGGCGTCCACGCTGTCGATCCGAAGTCCGATGCCGGCGATCTGAACGGTGCGGCGCTGGGCCTGGGCGCGCTGTCGACCAAGGTCGACAGCGACGTCAAGCCGACCATCACCTTCGAGTACTTCGTCGCCGACAACGTGGGCATCGAAGTGCTGGCCGCGCTGCCGTTCAAGCACGAGATCAGCATCGACGGCGTCGGCAAGGTCGCCGAGACCAAGCAGCTGCCGCCGGTCGTCTCGCTGCAGTACCACTTCGCCAACAGTTCCAAGGTCACCCCGTTCGTCGGCCTGGGCGTGAACTACACCCGCTTCTTCAGCACCGACGAGAAGGGCGCGCTGGCCGGCACCAAGGTCAAGCTCGAGGATTCCTGGGGCGTGGCCGCCCATGCGGGCCTGGACTTCGCCGTGAGCGAGAAGAGCGCGCTGCGCGTCGACGTGCGCTGGGCCGACATCGACACCGAGGTCAAGGTCAACGGCGCCAAGCTGGGCACCGCCGAGATCGATCCGCTGGTCTACGGCGTCGCCTACGTCTGGAAGTTCTGAGTTCGATGATGCGGGTCCGGTAAGGGGGTCGCGGCGGCACGCGTCGGGTTAAAGTGCCGGGCATGACACATGCCGCCGCTTCCGTTCTTCCCCGTTCCAGTGCGCCGCGCTCCCGCGCGGCGCGCCTGCTTCTGCTGTTCCTCGCCACCTGCATCGCGCTGCCTGCACAGGCCTGGGGGCAGCTCGGCCACCGTCTGGTGGCGCGCCTGGCGGACGACGGCCTAACCCCGCAGACGCGTGCGGCGATCGCCGACCTGCTGCAGGGCGAAGCCGATCCGACCCTGGCCGGCATCGCCAACTGGGCCGATGCGCTGCGCGGCAGCGATCCGGGCCTGGGCCGCCGCTCGGCGACCTGGCATTACGTCAACATCGGCGCCGACGACTGCCGCTACGACGCGGCGCGCGACTGTCCGCGCGGCAACTGCGTGGTCGCCGCGATCGAGGCGCAGCGCAGGATCCTGGCCGATCCCCGGCGCAGCAGCGCCGACCGGCTGAAGGCGCTGAAGTTCGTCGTCCATTTCGTCGGCGACGCACACCAGCCGCTGCACGCCGGGCATGCCGACGACCGCGGCGGCAACGACTACCAGGTGAACTACCACGCGCGCGGCAGCAACCTGCACGCGTTCTGGGACAGCGGGATGCTCAACGCCCAGCAGCTGGACGAGGACGCCTGGCTGGCGCGCCTGCGCGCCCTGCCGGCGCCGGCCGCATCCGCGGTGCCGGTCGGCATCGCACAGGCATGGGCCGAGCAGTCCTGCCGGGTCACCCTGGCGCCGGATTTCTATCCGCGCGGCCACGTCGTCAACGACGATTACGTCGCACGGCACATCGGCACCATCGAACAGCAGCTGCGCGATGGTGGCGCGCGCCTGGCCGCGGTGCTCAACGACGCCCTCGGCCAGGGCTGAGAAGACGCACGCACGGTTCGCCCCTACACTCCCGTTGTTCCCGAATGGAGATAACGCGATGTCCTGGCTCCTTCGCTCCACCATGCTCCCGCTGCTGGCCGTGCTGGCCACCTTCGCCGCGCTGCCGGCCAGCGCCCAGTCCGGTCAGCCACTGACCGTGTTCGCGGCCGCCAGCCTGAAGGAATCGCTGGACGAGGCCGCACGCCGCTACCAGGACGCGACCGGCGTCACCGTGCGCGTGTCCTATGCGGCCAGCTCGACCCTGGCGCGCCAGCTCGAACAGGGCGCACCGGCCGGGGTGTTCATCTCGGCCGATCTGGAATGGATGGATCACGTGCAGCAGCGCGACCTGCTGGCGCCCGGCAGCCGCCGCGACCTGCTCGGCAACCAGCTGGTGCTGATCGCCCCGGCCGGCAATCCCGTGCGGGTCGACCTGGAACGCAGCGGCGCGCTCGCACTGGCGCTGGGCGACAAGCGCCTGGCGGTCGGCCAGACCGCCAGCGTGCCCGCCGGCAAGTACGCCCGCGAAGCGCTCGAACACCTCGGCCACTGGGATGGCGTGCGCGGCAGGCTGGCCGAATCGGACAGCGTGCGTGCGGCCCTGATGCTGGTCTCGCGCGCCGAGGCGCCGCTCGGCATCGTCTACGCGTCGGATGCGAAGGCCGATCCCAAGGTGCGCGTGGTCGCCACCTTCCCGGCGTCCAGCCACGCGCCCATCGTCTATCCCGTCGCCGCGCTGAAGAAGGGCGGCGCCCAGGCCGAGGCGTTCGTGGCCTGGCTGGCGTCGCCGGCGGCGAAGCCGATCTTCGTCGAGCGCGGCTTCAGCGTGCTCGACTGACGTCCGCATGACCGCCTGGTTCAGCCCGGAGGAACTGACCGCCATCGCCCTGAGCCTGAAGGTGGCGGCGGTGGCGGCGGCCGTGAGCCTGCCACCGGGCATCGCGGTGGCCTGGCTGCTGGCGCGCCGGCATTTCCCCGGCAAGGCGCTGCTGGATGCGCTGGTGCATCTGCCGCTGGTGCTGCCGCCGGTGGTGATGGGCTACGCGCTGCTGGTGCTGTTCGGCAGCCAGGGGCCGGCCGGGCGCTGGCTGGAAGAGACCTTCGGCATCGTGCTGGCGTTCCGCTGGACCGGCGCGGCGCTGGCCTGCGCGGTGATGGGCTTTCCGCTGATGGTGCGTGCGATCCGGCTGTCGATCGAGAACGTCGACCGGCGCCTGGAGCAGGCCGCGGCCACGCTCGGCGCATCGCCGCTGCGGGTGTTCGCCACGGTCACCCTGCCGCTGGCGTGGCCGGGCCTGGTCGCCGGCGCGGCGCTGGCCTTCGCCAAGGCGCTGGGCGAGTTCGGCGCCACCATCACCTTCGTCTCCAACATCCCCGGCGAAACCCAGACCCTGTCCGCGGCGATCTACGGCCTGCTGCAGGTGCCCGGTGGCGAATCGGCGATCTGGCGCCTGGCCGCGGTCGCGCTGGTGATTTCGCTGGGCGCGCTGCTGTTCTCCGAATGGCTGGTGCGGCGCCAGCGCCACGAAGCCCGGGAGGATGCATGAGTCCGCGCCACCGGAGGTCCGCATGCTGAGGATCGATGTCGAGCTGCGGCGCGGGACGTTCCGGCGCCGCGTGCAGGTGCAGGAAGACGCGCGCGTGGTCGCGCTGACCGGACACTCCGGCGCCGGCAAGACCACCGTGCTCAATGCCATCGCCGGGCTGATCCGGCCGCATGCCGGACGCATCGAGATCGATGGCCGGGTGCTGTACGACAGCGCGGCCGGCATCGACCTGCCGACCCACCGCCGCCGGATCGGCTACGTGTTCCAGGATGCGCGGCTGTTCCCGCACCTGGATGTGCGCCGCAACCTCGGCTACGGGCGCCATGGCGGCAGTCAGCCGGCACGCTTCGGCTTCGATGCGGTGATCGCCCTGCTCGGCATCGAGCATCTGCTGCAGCGGCGCACCCGCCACCTGTCGGGCGGCGAAGCGCAGCGCGTGGCGATCGGGCGCGCCCTGCTGTCGCAGCCCGACATCCTGCTGTTCGACGAGCCGCTGTCGGCGCTGGACCAGGACCGGCGCGAGGAACTGATCCCCTACCTGCAGCGCGTGCGCGACGAGGTCCGCCTGCCGATGCTGTACGTCAGCCATCACCCGGACGAGGTCCGCCGCCTGGCCGACGCGGTGCACGTGCTGGCGTAGGATCGTGCTGGCTCCACGGCGCTGAGCGCGCATTGCAGGATCGTGCGCTGCGCAGGCCCGGAGCGCGACGAGAGGCCGCGCATGGCCAGCGCGATCGGAGGCATGCTCCGCTGCGCAGGCGAAGCCGGAGCGGCCAGGCCCGATCGCAGGCATCGGCGGCGCGGCCGCGGCACGCGGCGCGGCGGTGGTGACCACCGGCACTACGCGCACCCGCGGCCTTGGCGCGATGCTGTCGCCACCTCGTCCCACGCAGCCCCCACCATGTCCGCATCCTCGCCTGTGCCGCTCCTCCAGCGTGTCCACGTCGCCCTCCTCCTGGCGGTGCTGGCCGGTCTGCTGCTGCGCCCCGCCATCGGCACCGAGCCCAGCGCGTGGTGGATCTGGATCGCGCCGGCGCCGCTGCTGTGGCTGGCGCTGTCGCTGCAGCGCGCCCGGCTCGCGCATGCCGCGGTGCTGCTGGCGGCCCTGATCGCCGCAAGCACCTACTTCGGCTATCTGCGGGTGCTGATGCCGTTGCCGGCCGCGGTCGCGGCGACCTGCGGGTTCGCGGCGACCTGGTGGCTGGTGGTGATGGCCACGCGCCGGATCGTCCTGCGCTTCGACCGCGGCTGGGCGGTGCTGGCCTATCCGCTGCTGTGGGCCGCACTCGACCTGGCGATGGGCCGCCTGCTGCCCGACGGCCAATGGGGAAGCCCCGCCTACAGCCAGTCCGAGGTGCTGCCGATGGCGCAGCTGGCGGCCCTGGGCGGCACGCCGGCGATCCTGTTCGTGCTGTGCCTGCCAGCATCCGCGCTGGCGCTGCTGCTGGCGCGCCCGCTGCCGCGGTCGCAGCGTGCGCTCGCGATCGCCGTGGCGGTGCTGCTGCCGGCCGCGGCCTGCATGTACGGCGGCTGGCGCCTGCATGCGGCGCCGGCCGTGGCCGCCGGCGACACGCTGCGGGTCGGCCTGGCCTCGATCGACGATGCGGTGGGCGTGCGCGCGCCAGCTGTCTACGCCGATGCGATCCGCGACGCGTACGTGGTCCTGGTGGAGCGACTGGCCGCGGAGGGCGCGGACCTGGTCGTCCTGCCCGAGAAGATCGCCGTGCTCGCGCCGGACCGCGCCACCGACTGGCAACAGCGCTTCGCCGCGCTGGCACGGCGGCACGCGCTGTGGCTGGAGGTCGGCATCGGCATCGACGACGGTGCGGCGCCACGCAACCAGGCCTGGCTGTTCGCACCGGACGGCAGCCTGCGGCAGGACTACGAGAAGCTGCGCCTGGCACCGCCAGAGCGCGTCCAGGGCTACCGGCATGGCAGCGAGGTCGCGGTGCAGGACATCGACGGCCTGCGCACCGGCCTGGCGATCTGCAAGGACATGCATTTCGCCAGCGTCGGTCGGCGCTATGGCCGCGAGGCGGTCGCCTTGATGCTGGTCCCCGCCTGGGACTTCGCCTACATCGACGCGTGGATGGGCTCGCGCATGACCCTGCTGCGCGGCATCGAGAACGGCCATGCGGTGGTGCGGGTCGCGCGCGAAGGCCTGCTGACGGTCAGCGACGGCTGGGGCCGGGTCGTCGCCGAACAGCCGAGCGCAGCGCTGCCGGGCGCGACCCTGGTGGCCGCACTGCCGCTGGCCACGCCGCCACCGACGGCCTACGCACGCATCGGCGATCTGTTCGGCCTGCTGTACGCGGCGGCGGCCCTGGCGCTGTGGCTGGCCAGTCACGCCGTCGCGATCCGGCGCCGCGCAGACTGAGGCATCCCGCCGACAACGAGCTGTACATGCGCCTTCCCCGCAGACGGCCGTTCCCGGTCGACCGCGTCCGTCGCTACCTGGAACCGGGCCCGGTGGTGCTGCTGAGCACCGCCTGGCGCGGGCAGCGCGCGGTGATGACCCTGGGCTGGCACATGATGCTGGGCTACGACCTGGTCGGCACCTACATCTGGGACGCCAACCACAGCCATGCGCTGGCCCGGCGCAGCCGGGAATGCGTGATCAACCTGCCGACCGCGGACCTGCTGGACACGGTGGTCGGCATCGGCAACTGCAGCAGCGCGGACGTCGACAAGTTCGAGCGTTTCGGCCTGGCCGCGCAGGAGGCCGACGAGGTCGCCGCACCGCTGATCGGCAAGTGCCACGCCAGCTTCGAATGCCGGCTGCACGAAACCCGGATCACCCGCGACTACCCGCTGTTCGTCTGGCGCGTGGTGCGCGCGCACGTGGCTGCAACGCCGAAGGATCCGTCCACGCTCCACTACCTCGGCGAGGGCCGTTTCATGATCGCCGGCAGGACCGTGTCGCGGCGCCGGCTGTTCCGGCCGGAGATGCTCTGAACGAAAACGGCCCGCGACAGGCGGGCCGTTCGCAGCGCTGCGCGGACGCCGGGCGCGGGGATGGTATCCGGACACGCCGGCGTCCGCCTTTCGCGCCGTGGACGACACCACGTCCGTGTCGTCGCCACTGCACCGTGACCGGGCCTCCCTGCCCGGTCGTGCGTCCGCGCGGCGGCGTCAGAAGCTGTAGGTGAAGGTCAGCTGCCCGTTGCGCTTCTCGCCATACGCGCCGTAACCGTAGATCTGCGCGTAGTACTCCTTGTCGAGCAGGTTGTTGATGTTCGCCTGCACGCTCCACTGCGGTCCCAGGTTGTAGCGGGCGAAGACGCTGACCAGCGCGTAGCTCTCCTGCTCGAAACGACCGACGCCCGGGATCGGCGCATGGATGCCGTTCTGCCAGTTCACGCCACCACCGACGGTCAGCTCGGACAGGCTGCCCGGGGTGTAGCTGGTGAAGGCCTTGAGCGTGGTCTGCGGCAGCTGCGCATTGATGTCCGCGCCGTCGACGTCCTTGGCCACGTAGCGGGCGGCACCGAAGGTGGCGTTCCAGCCGGGCGCCAGTTCGCCGTTCAGCTCGAACTCGAAGCCGCGGCTGACCGTGCCGCGCGCGGCGATGGAGGCGAACTCGCCCGGACGCCCGATGATCGGTTCGTTGGTGATCTGGGCGACATTGTCCTGCTCGATGCGGAACACCGAGAGCGAGGCGTTGAGCCGGTTGTCGAACCAGGCGCCCTTGACGCCAACCTCGTAGCTCTTGCCATCCACCGGGTCGAGGTAGTTGTCGTTGCGGTCGCGGGCGACCTGCGGCTGGAAGATCTCGGTGTAGCTGGCGTAGGTCGACCAGGTGCCATCGATCTCGTAGACCAGGCCGGCGTACGGCGTGGTGGTCTTGTGCGAGCGGTCGGCCAGTTCGCCCTCGCTTTCCCAGTCGGTGTAGCGCGCGCCGAGGATCAGCTTCAGCGGGTCGGCCAGCGACACGCGCACGGCGGCGTAACCGGCGTTCTGGGTGATGGTGCCGCGGCTGAATTCCTGCATCGGATTCCAGTTGGGCTCCGGGAAACGGCCGTCCCAGCCCAGGTAGCTGTCCATGGGCAGCGGGAAATCGAACGCGCCGTTGTTCACGAACTCGCGCTGGCTGTGGCTGACGCCGGCCATGAACTGGTGCTCGCGGCCGAACAGCTGGAACGGGCCGTCGATGTAGCCGTCGACGCTGTCGACGTTGCGATGGGTGCTGTAGAAGCCCGAGTACGGCACCACGCCCGCGCCGGTCTCGCGGTCGAAGCCGTAGATCGTGTAGTACGGGTAGAACAGCTTGTCGTCGGCATCGGTCTTGTCGTGCGTGGCGCCGATCCGGAACTTCCAGCCGTTGCCGAAGGCGTGCTGCAGCGTCGCGAACGCGCGCCTGCTGGTGGTGTCCCAGTAGGTCCAGTCGGTGGCCGGGTTGAACGACTCGTCGTAGCTGGTGGGCGTGCCGTCGGCGTAGTACATCGGGAAGCCGCCCCAGGTCACGCCGGTGGCCTTCTTGTGCTGGTAGTCGTAGCCGACGCTCAGCTGGGTGTCGGGCGTCAGGTCGGCATCGACCACCACATAGCCCAGCGACTTGCGCTGGTTGTAGCGATCCATCTGCGCATCGGTGTCCAGGTAGCTGCCGATCGCGCGCGCGCGCACGGTGCCGCTGGCATTGAGCGGCGTGGTCACGTCGATGGTGCTGCGGGTGCGGCCCCAGCTGCCGACATTGAGCGAGACGCTGCCGGTCAGCTCGGCGCTGTCGGCATGCTTGCGGATCAGGTTGACCGAGGCGGACGGATTGCCGGCGCCGCTGAGCAGGCCGGTGGCGCCGCGCACCACTTCCACGCGGTCGTACAGGGCCAGGTCCAGGCCGGAGTCGCCGTAGCTCCAGTTCTGCACCATCTGCGTCGGCAGGCCGTCGAACTGGTAGCTGTCGATGTAGAAGCCGCGCGCGTAGAACTCGGTGCGCTCGCTGTCTGACTGGGTGCTGCTGACGCCGGTGGTGTTCTGCAGGACGTCGATGATGTCGTCGAGGTTCTGGTCGGTGATGCGCTGGTGGCTGATGATGCTGATCGACTGCGGGATCTCGCGCGCGGTCAGGTCGAAACGCGTGCCGGCGGACGTGCGCCGCACCGAATAGCCTTCGGCGCGCTCGCCCTTGACCTGGAGCGAATCCAGCGTGGTGACCTGGTCGTCGGCGGCTTCGGCCGCCACCGCGCTGGCGCCGACGGACATGGAGGACAGCGCGGTCAGCAGCGCGCAGGCGAGCGGCGCACGCAGGCATGCGGCGGAACGGGAAGTGCGACGGGTCATGGCGGTTTCCAGAAGCGAAGTGGAGGAGAGTCAGCGGGCGGGCAACCCCGGCGGCGCTGGCTGGAAACGAGGCCGGAAGGTGCGACGGGGCGCCCGCATCGAAGCGGGCGCGCACGGCAACCGGGAGCGAAACCGTCGCGAATAATAATGCGAATGATTCGCGATTAACAAGATATTGACATCCTCCTGCGGTCGCGGGCGTTCATCCGGCCGTCAACAACGTGAGGAGGCGCCGTGCGGACGCGCCGCGTCGCCATCGGCGGACGGCAGGATCGGAAGAGATGTGCGGCGGCCTGCGACCAGCCGTGCCGGTCGCCCGCCTGGCCCGGCCATGCTCCGCCGCCAGGGGCCTGCCGTCACACGAACGGCGGCTCCCCTCCGCGGAGGAGCGCCATGAGACCGGACCGGTGCCGGTTCGTTCCGCGTCCGCCGGAAGCCGCTCCAGGCCGCTCCAGAGCGCCGTCAGAGCCAGGTCATCGAGCGCGGAACGCGCAGCGTCCAGCGCATGCCCGGGCATTCCTGCGTGCACTCTCGCCCGGCGTGCAGGCGCTCAGCGCCCGTCCTTCCGCGATGCCAGCACCTGTCGACGCCCCTGCCGCACCTCGAAGGTGAAGGCATAGGCCAGGGTCACCGCGACTGCTTCCACCTGCGTGGCCGCGCCGGTGCAGGCGCTCGGCGTCCAGTCGCGTTCGCGCGTGGCCGCATCCGGATAGGTGCAGAACAAGGCCGGGTAGAAACGCCAGCCGGACAGCGCATCGGTCACAGCCGCTGCCAGTTCCGGCGCCTGTGCCGCATTGCTGCATTCCGGGCCGTCCAGCAGCGCGACGTCACGCACGCTGCCGTCCCGGTCGACCACCAGCGATGCGCAGAGCGTGGTCGGCGCCAGTTCGGACGGCGCGTACCCTTCCGGGAACGCCGGCGGCTGGTTGCCGTCCGGTCCCGGAAACACGAAGGCCTGGTGATCGGCCATTTCATGCTGCTGCGCGCCGACCGGCAGGATCATCCGCTGTTCGACGCCGGCGCTGCGGGTGGCGCAGCCGGCTACGGCCACGACCGTCAGGGCGATACACGTCAGTCCGGCTGGCAGTGGCCTCACTGCCGGGCCGACCCGACGCGGACTCCACAGTACTGCGTATCGCCCTCGCGACGCAGTGCATCACAGTCCTCCTTCCCGTCGGGCGCCTCGGACGCCAGCACGAACCAGCGCATCGCAGGTCCCTCCACGCTGCCGCCCGCTTCCGTCGCTGCAGACGCGTCCAACTTGAATGTCACCGGTACTTGGACCTGCCCTGCAACCGCCTGACCGTCCGCATCGCGTGCAGGCTCGAAGCGCCACTGGCGTGCTGCCTCCAGCGCCACCGCATCGAACAGCCCCTCAGGCTGCGAACGCTCGACACGCACGCCAGTCGCCGCTCCTTCCGCATCGACATCGATCGCGACAAGCACCTCTCCGGATGCACCCGATGCGATCGCCCGCAGCGGGTAGCGCGGCGGCTCGCCGGAGCCTGGCTTCAGCGTCGCCGCGGTCGCCGCGCCGGACAGCCTGCTCACGGTCATGTCCAGCGTGAACACGGAACCGCCATCAGGCGTGCCGATCTGGATCGTGGCCTTCTCGTCCAGCTTCGCGACGAGGACCGGAGTGGACAGCGGCTTGCCATCGGCCTGCAGTTCCGCCCTGATCCGGACCAGCGTGGGATCCGGTTCCGGGCTGACCTGCATCTCGATGGCCCAGGTCGACCCGCCTTCTTCCGACCGGAAGCCGAAGGGCCTGCCCGCGTATTCGCGCAGCGAGAAGCGGCGTGCATGTCCGTCCACGTCCAGATGCACATCCACCTGGTACAGGCCAGCGGACGCATCGCCGGCGCGGGCCTGGGCACGGGCGTCGCCCGGTTGCAGCGCCCATGCGGCGAAGCCGCTTCCCAGCGCGACGATGGCGACCAGGGCGCAGGCGGCAAGGCGCGCCGAGCGACGCGGGGCAGGATGTTTGAGCATGGCGATGCGTTCCTTCAGCGGATGGGTCGGCTGCCAGTGGCAGCCGAGGGGAACCAGCCCGGCATCGAGCTGGGTCTTGAGCAGTGTTTCGCCATACCGGCGACGCGAAGCGGGATCGCCTGCAAGGACGCGCGCATCGCAGGCAAGCTCCTGGTCGAGGCGGAAGCGACGCAGCGCGATCCAGGCAAGCGGGTTGAACCAGGCCAGGCAATGCAGCACCGCGGCGATGGCATTGAGCTGGAGATCCCCGCGCAGCACATGCAGGCGTTCGTGCCGCAGGATCAGCGCCTGTTCCGCCGGCAGGTAACGCGCATCGAACCCGGCCGGCAACACGATCCGGGGACGCAGCACGCCGATCACGGCAGGCAGGCCGGCATCGACCTGCGCCTGCCAGCAGCCATCGGCACGCCGGTGCAGGCGGCCAAGCCCACGCACGAAACCGCGCTGGCGCCAGCCCAGCAGGGCCAGCATCGCCATCGCCCCGGTGGCCCACAGCGCGAGCCACCATGGCGTGTCGGCGACGCGCGGCGACCTGGCCGGCACCGCGGCGATCGCGGCCTGCAGCGGCGCTGCCCAGGACACCTCCGCAACCGGGGCGTCGACGCTGGCCGCCGGCAACATCACCGCCAGCAACGCCACCGGCACGCAGCACCACAACGCATAGGCGGCCACCGCACCGAAGCGCGCGCGCAGCGGGCGACGCAGCATCAGCACCAGCAGCGTCGCCGCACTGCCGCCCAGCGTCGCTTCGATCAGCGCCTGCAGCAGCTCATTCATCGCCGAGTTCCTCCAGCAGCCGCTTCAATTCGGCGATGTCCTGCGCCGACAACCGCCCCTGCGCACTGAAATGCGCGACCAGCGGCGCCACGCGCCCGCCGAACAGGCGTTCCACCAGTCCCTCGCTCTGCGCACCCACCCAGTCCTCGCGCTGCAGCAGCGGGCTGTAGAGGTAGCGGCGGCCGTCCTTTTCCGCTTCGATCGCGCCCTTGTTGAGCAGGCGGTTGAGCAGGGTCTTGATGGTCGGTTCGGCCCAGCCGGTCGGACCGGCCAGGGCCACGATCACCTCGTCGGCGCTGCGCGGGCTCGACGCCCACAGCACCTCCATCACCATCGCTTCCGCATCGCTGACCGGGATCATGCCGCCACCGTTTACGTCTGTAATTTTTAACGATTACATGCGTAAACAATGCCCGTGTCAAGCACCACGTCGAGCCAGCGACGAAGCGACGATCGGGCATGGCCTATCCTGTGTCGCATGACGACGCACCACACCGATCTCGACGCCGCCGTCGACGACCTACTGCTCCGCCTGCCGCGCGAACTGCGCGTCGGAGCGCCACTGGGACTGGGCAAGCCGCATCGGCTGCTCAACGCGCTGTATGCACGGATCGAAGCCGACCCGCAGCGGCCGCTGCAGCTGTACACCGCGCTTTCGCTGGATCCGCCGCCGCCGGGCGATGGCCTGCAGGCGCGTTTCCTACGCCCGTTCCTGGCGCGCCATTTCGGCGAGGATTTCCCGCGTCTTGCCTATGTGCAGGCGATGAAGCGCGACGCCCTGCCCGCGCACATCGAGGTCGAGGAGTTCTACATGCAGTCCGGTGCGCTGCTGGGCTCGTCCCAGGCGCAGCGCCGCTACGCCAGCCTCAACTACACCCATGCGGCCGACGCGGTCGCCAGCCGCGGCGTCAACATGATCGTGCAGAAGGTCGCGCGCGCGCCCGGCGGCGAACGACTGTCGTTCTCGTGCAACACCGACCTCACCCAGGACACCGTGGACGCGGTGCTGGCGCGCGGCCTCGCACGGCCATTGCTGGTGGCCGAGGTCGACCCGCAGCTGCCGTGGCTGGGCGGCAGCGCGGAAGTGCCGGAGGGCTTCTTCGACATCGTCATCGACCCGCCCGGGCCGCACCCGTCGCTGTTCGGCCTGCCGCGCCAGCCCGTGGCCGATGCGGACCACGCGATCGGCCTGTATGCCAGCGCGCTGGTCCGCGACGGCGGCACGCTGCAGATCGGCATCGGCGCGCTGGCCGATGCGCTGTGCCACGCGCTGGTGCTGCGCCATACCGACAACGCGCGCTACCGCGAGGTGCTGGCCGCACTGGATCCGGCAATGGAACGGCATCCGGCCGTGATCGCCAGCGGCGGGCTCGATCCGTTCGAGACCGGCCTGTATGGCTGCAGCGAAATGATCAACGAAGGCTTCAAGCGTCTGGTCGAAACCGGCGTGATCCGGCGCCGGGTGGTCGACGACGCCGCGCTGACCCGGCGCCTGGCCGATGGCAGCGCCAACCTCGGCGACCGCGCGCGCCTGGAGCGCGACGGCCAGTACCTGCACGGCGCGTTCTACCTGGGATCGCCGGCCTTCTACGACTGGCTGCGCACCCTGTCCGACGAGCAGCGCCGCGGCATCGGCATGCGCCGCATCCGCGAGGTCAACCAGCTCTACGGCAACGACGAGGGGCTGGAGCGCATGCAGCGCCATGATGCGCGCTTCTTCAACAGCTGCATGATGGCCACCGCGCTGGGCGCGGCGGTGTCGGATGCGCTCGACGACGGCCGCGTGGTCTCCGGCGTCGGCGGCCAGTACAACTTCGTCGCCATGGCCCATGCCTTGCCCGAGGCGCGCTCGGTGCTGATGCTGCGCGCGGTGCGCGACGCCGGCACGGGCGCGGAATCGAACATCCGCTGGAACTACGGCCACACCACGATCCCGCGCCATCTGCGCGATCTCTACGTCACCGAATACGGCATCGCCGACCTGCGCCACGCCGCGGACGAAGACTGCGTCCGCGCGATGTGCAGCGTCGCCGACGCGCGCTTCAGCGCCGGCCTCCTCGCGCAGGCGCGCACGCATCGCAAGTTCGGCGGCGCTGTTGGAGATGGCGGTGCGGCCGCGCGCAATACGCCCGCGGCGCTGAAGCAGCGGCTGGCCGCGTTCCGTGCCGATGGCACCCTGCCCGACTACCCGCTGGGCAGCGATTTCAGCGAGGTCGAACAGCGCCTCGCACGCGCCCTGGCCTGGCTGAAGCAGCGGACCGCCAGCCGTCGCGGGCGCATCGCGACCGTCGTGCGCGCACTGGCCACGGACGCGCCTGTCGACGCCGAGGCGATGCAGCGCATGGACCTCGCCCGTGCGCGCGGACTGGGGGACAGGCTGCAGGCGCGCCTGCTGCGCATGGCGCTGGCCGCGACCGCGACCGCGACCGCGGGCTGAGCGGCTGCGGGTTGCGAGGTGCGGGCTGCGGGGTGCGGGGTGCGCTGCTGGCGGCGTGACGCACGGCTCCAGCACGGGCCGCGCCGGCCACCGTGGTCTTGTCCGATGACACGAGCACGAGTCTGCCAGGTGACCACGAACCCCTCGCTCGTCGTCCCCTGTCCCTATTGGTCATCCCATGCGCGCAGGCCATGTGCCCGCGCCATGTGATCGCAGCCGCGGCACCTGGCGCCGTTCCGGATGTCGGTCAGAACCGCCAGACGACGCGGACTGCATCGCGGACATGCCGCACGGCGCCCGACGATCCTGTGGCGATCACACGCCGCACATGACGACGCCGCGTCATGCCACGGCACCGGCGCGCCGTCCGTCGCCGCATCAGTCCTGCGCAGGTTCCAGGATCAGACCGGCCAGGCGGGCATAGTCGCCGTCGAAGTGATGGCCGCCGGGCAGGGTCAGCAGACGCGCATGCGCCGGTGCCAGCGTGGGACACAGCGACGCGTCCTCTTCCTCGCCGCGGATGCAGAGCGTGGTCGCCGCATCCAGCCGGCGCGCCTCGGGCAGGATCGGCAGGGTGTCGTCGCGTTCGCGGCCGATCCAATTGCCGACGTGGAACTCGAACGCGGCGCGCTGGCCCAGGCCCATCAGCACCGTCCGCTCGATGCGCCCACGCGAGGCCGGCGAGAGCCGGTTGATCGCGAACGGCAGCACGTCGGCGCCCTGCGAATAGCCGATCAGCACCACCTTCGAGCGGCTCCAGTGCGCCGCGTAGTGCGCGATCAGCCGGTCCAGATCGCCGGCCAGTCCCTGCGGCGTGCGCTCCTCCCAGAAGTAGCGCAGCGAATCGAAGCCGGCCACCGGCACGCCGCGCGCGGCGAGCGCGGCGGCCACGTCCTTGTCGAGTCCGGCCCAGCCGCCGTCGCCGCTGAGCAGGATCGCGAAACGCTCGTCCCCGCCCGGCGCCGGCACCTCGATCACCGGCAGGCCGGCGATGCCGCCGGTCGCGGGCGGCACGCGTCCGGCGGCCTGGCGCGACAGCGCCGACACCGCGGCGGACAGACGTGGCCACCAGCGGTCGGGACGCAGTTGCTGGTCCACGCCGGGCAGGACCGTCACCGCCGCACCATCGATGCCGGCAACGAAGCTGCGCGCCTGCGCCGGAGTGAAGCCCGGGTCGGCGCCGCCCTGCAGCAGCAGCCACGGCGTCGTCAGCGCCGGCACCGCGCGCAGGGCGACGCGCGCACCGGTGTGTGGCGCGTCGAACAGTTCGCCGGCACCGCGGCACGGCGGCTTGCCCATGTCCAGCGCCGGTGCGAAGCCGAGGCTGATCGCGCCGGCGAAGACCTCGGGCTTGGCCAGCGCGGCCATCGCGTAGGCCAGCGGCGCGGCGTCGCCCTCGCCGACCAGCACCGGCGGCAGGTAGACCGGCAGCCGCGCGTAGCCCTGCAGCCAGTGCGACAGGTTCTCCAGGTCGCCATCGGGCAGCGTGCAGTCGCCGCCATCGGCCTGCAGCGCCGCACGCAGCCGTGGCCCGTCGATGCCGGCCACCAGCGCGCCATCGCCGGCCAGGCGCAGGGCCAGTCCCTCCGCACGCGCATCCCAGCCGCCGGCACCGGATACCAGCAGCACCACGCTGCGCGGCGTGCCGTCGGGGCGGTACAGCGCGACATCGTCGAAACGCCCATGGTCGAAGCGCTCGTGCGCCTGCAGTGGCAGCGACGCGCACAGGGCCAGCGCGAGCAGGATCCATCGGCTCATTTGGCGATCACTCCCTTCAGGCCACCGGCGATCAGCGCGGCGATGTCGGCCAGCACCAGCAGCGGCGCCACGCCCCCGGGCGTCGCCAGGTAGCGCGGCTCCCACTGCGGCTCGAATTTTTCCTTGAACGCGCGCAGGCCGCGGAAGTTGTAGAACTCCTCGCCATGCGCGAACAACAGCCGCCCGGCGCGATGCCAGTACGGCGCCAGCGGCCCCGAGGCCATGCCCGACAACGGCGCCATGCCCAGGCCGAAACGCGCGTAGCCGGCCGCACCGAAATGCTGCATCAGGCGCACGAACAGGAAATCCATCGTGCCGTACGGCATCGGCGAAACGTGCCGCATCAGGTCGATGCTGGCCTCGTTTCGGGTGTCGGTGTCGAGCACGCTGGCGAAGGCCACCAGGCGGCCGTGCTGGCGCACCAGGGCCACGGTCTGCCGGCACACATAGGCATCGACGAAGGCGCCGACCGAGAAGCGTTTCTCCGCTGCACGGTGCGCGGCCAGCCAGCCATCGGACACCGCGCGCATCTCGTCCAGCACCGGCGGCACGTCGGCAGGCGCCAGCAGTTCGAACGTCAGGCCCTCGCGCTCGGCACGCTTGACGCTGTAGCGCAGGCCCGAACGCGCCTTGCCCTCCAGCGAGAAATCCGGCAGCGGGACGTAGGCGTATTCCCCAAGCTTCAGCAGGCGCAGGCCCGCGTCGAGATAGGCCGGCAGGCGGTCGGCCCTGACCTGGTAGAAACAGCCGCGTCCGCCGCCCTCGTGCGCCATCGCCAGGAAGCGCCAGACCAGCTCGCGGCACTGCCCCTCGGGACCGACCGGATCGGACAGCACCACCCAGCTGCGGCCACGCCGCGCATAGGCCAGCATCGCGTCGCCGCCCTCGGAGAACAGCAGCGACTTGTCGCCGACCAGGGCCAGGCCGGCGTCGGCATCCTCCTGCGCACGCACGATCGCCGCCGCACGCGCCAGTTCGTCCGCACCCGGCAGGGCCAGGACCGGCGGACTGGGCCGCAGCAACTGGTACAGCGCCACCGCCAGCGCCAGCAGCGCGATCGCGACCAGCGCGCGCAGCGAGCGCGGCGCGTCCGCGTCGAACTCGAACTGCCACCACAGCTGCTGCCCGTAATCCACGTCCTGGTAGGCGAAGAACAGCAGCACCACCAGCGCGGCCAGGATCGCGCCCATCGCCAGCAGCCAGCCACCGCTGAACGGCACCGCCAGCAGCGAGGCGCGTCGGTCGAAGCGGCGATGCGACACCAGCAGGGCCAGCACAAGCGGCGCCAGGATCGCCACTTCCGACCACGCCAGCCCCTTGGGCAGGGCCAGCAGCAGGCCGGCGCCCGCCAGCAGCAGGCCCGCCCACCAGGCCGCGTCCAGCCGCAGCAGCATGCCGCGCGCGACGAACAGCAGGGCCAGGCCGGCGACGCTGCTGAGGAAGTGCGCCGCCTCGACCAGCGGCAGCGGGGCCCAGGTCGCCAGCAGCGCGGTGGTCTCGCCGCCGGCCGGGGTCACGCCTGAAACCAGAAGCACCACGGCCACGACCAGCGTGTACGCGGCCAGCAGGCGCGGCAGCAGCGCACCGGCCGCCTGCGCCACCGGCGCGGCGATGCCGTGCCGGGCCTCGTGCAGCAGCAGCAGCCCCAAGGCCAGCAGCAGCGGCAGCACGTAGTAGATCAGCCGGTACAGCACCAGCGCGCCGGCGACCGCCTCGGCCGGCACGCGCCCGCCCAGCGCCAGCAGCATCGTCGCCTCGAACACGCCCAGGCCGCCGGGCACATGGCTCAGCACGGCCAGCACCAGCGCCGCCGCGTAGAAGCCGATGAACACCGGGAAGCCGATCGCGCCATCGGGCAGCAGCAGCCACAGCACCGCGCCGGTGGCGAGGATGTCCAGCGCCGACCACAGCAGTTGTTCCAGCATCAGCCGGCGTCCGGGCAGCCGCTCGACCCAGCGCGCCATGCGCCGGCTGCGCCAGCGCCGGCCCCGCGCCAGCAGCAGCGATCCCAGCAGGGCCAGCAGCAGCAACGACACCGCCTGCAGCACCCAGGCCGGCAACCCGATCACGGCCGCCATCGCCGGCGCGTTGACCAGCACGCCGAATGCGCCGACCGCGCTGATGCCCAGGCCGAAGGCGGCGGCATTGAACGCGATCGCACGCGACACCTGGCCGGCTTCGACCCCGGCCGCACCGTACAGGCGCATCCGCACCGCGCCGCCGGTGAAGACCCCCAGCCCGATGGTGTTGGACAGCGCGTAGGCGATGAACGAGGTCTGCGCGACGGTGCGGTACGGCAGCCGGACGCCGACGAAGCGCAGCGAGGCATGGTCGTAGCCGCTCAGCGCCAGGAAGCTCACCAGCGTGGCCAGCAGGGCCAGGCCGATGTCGCGCACCGGCGTCGCCCGCACCGCCGCGACGATCTGCGCGTAACTCAGTTCACGCCAGAGCCCATGCAGGGCCAGCGCCAGCAGTGCCAGCAGCAGCAGCAGGCCCACCCCCAGCCACCAGCGGCGCCAACGCACCAGCATGGCCAGCCATCCCGCGCCTGTATCGGCGGCCTGTTGCGCGTGCATCTGCTGCGGCATGCGGGCCTGCGGCGTCGGGGTGGTTGGGCGGCGCCTATTGAAGCATGCGGCCGCACGGTTGGCGCGCGCCGCGCGCGACGGACCAGGGCCCTGCCTGCGAGGGCGTCCAATCGCGCAAGGCATTGAATCGCCGATCCATGCCACCATCTGTCTGCCTGCAGCCCCGCGTCCGCCGCGCATTCCGACGAAATCGCAGATGAACACCCGCGCCGACCAGCTCCGCCATGCCCTGCAGCAGCTCACGCCGCTGCACCTGGACGTGCTGGACGAAAGCCACATGCACAGCCGCGGCCTGGAAACGCACTACAAGGCGGTGATCGTCAGCGAGGCCTTCATCGGCAAGCGCGCGATCCAGCGCCACCAGGCCGTGTACGCCGCGGTCGGCGGGCTGATGCAGCAGATCCATGCGCTGAGCCTGCACACCTTCACCCCGGAAGAGTGGGACGCCGACAGCGACGTGCCCGACTCGCCGCGCTGCCGCGGCGGCAGCAAGCACGACCTGGCCGGACCGCGCTGACCCGCCTCGGTCCGGGCTGCGCCGCAACGCGGCCGCCCGCGCCGGCGAGGCGCCCCCCCACCGGGCCAGCCTGAACAGCGTGCGGCGGTTTTCACGCCCGCCATGCGCGGGCCTGCGCAGCGTAGGCGGCACGTCCGCTCCGGAGCCGCGCATGCCCGCATCCCGTCGTCCCGCCCTGGCCGCCGCGTTCCTGCTGGCATGCACTGCCGCGCAGGCCACGGCAGCGGCGCCCGCGCAGGCGGACGCCGGACTGATCGCCGCCGCCGAAGACCGCAGCCAGCGCGACGGCAGTGGCGCCCTGCTGCGGTTGCAGATCCTGCTCGACCGCGCCCGCTACTCGCCCGGCGAGATCGACGCGGTGGCCGGCTCCAACCAGCAGCGTGCGTTGCGCGGCTTCCAGGCGGCGCACGACCTGCCCGCCACCGGCGAGGTCGACGACGCCACATGGCGGGCGCTGGAACGGGACGAGCGGCCGGTGCTCGTCGACTACACGTTGACCGCCGGGGATGTCGCCGGCCCGTTCGCCGCCCTGCCCGACGACATGATGGACAAAGCCGCGCAGGAGGCACTCGGTTTCGAAAGCCTGGCCGAGGCATTGGGCGAACGCTTCCACGCCAGCCCGGACCTGCTGCGGCGCCTGAATCCGGGCCTGGACCAGGCCGGTGCCGGCAGCGTGCTCAAGGTGCCCGGCATCGACACCGCGCCGCCGCCGAAGGCCGCGCGCGTGGTGGTCGACCGCAGCGAATCGGTGCTGCGCCTGCTCGACGCGGCCGGCCGCACGCTGGCGCAGTACCCGGCCTCCACCGGCAGCGAACGCGATCCGCTGCCGATCGGCGAATGGGCCATCGCCACCGTCGTGCGCGCACCGACCTTCCACTACAACCCGGACCTGTTCTGGGATGCCGATCCGAACCACAGCAAGGCCAGGCTGGCACCGGGACCGAACAATCCGGTCGGCACGGTCTGGATCGACCTGTCCAAGCCGCATTACGGCATCCATGGCACGCCCGAGCCGCGCAGCATCGGCAAGCAGCAGTCGCATGGCTGCATCCGCCTGACCAACTGGGATGCCGGGGCGGTCGCGGCCGCGGTCGATCGCAGCGTGCCGGTGACGCTGCAGGAATGAACCCACCACCCTCATCGTGTCATCGCCAGGGAGACCGGCCATGAAACTGCTGCTGTCGGCCATGCTGTGCGTTCTGGCCGTGCTGTTCGCGCTGGGCTGGCGCAGCGGCGAAGGCCTGCGACTGGTCGAGGTGTCGCCACGTGCGGACAGGCCCGTATCGGGATCGGACAACGCAATGGCGGCGATGGCTTCGCCGCATGCGGCAGCAGCCGCCGAAGCACCGAGCGATGCACCGGAACAGGCGCCAGCGAGCGCCAGGCTCTCCACCACCGCGGCAGCGGCAGCGGCATCCGCACCGGCGCCTGCGGCGCTGGCGCCGCCCACCATGCCAGCGTCCCTGCTGCTGCCGGTGCAGGGCGTCGGTGTCGACCAGTTGCACGACACCTTCACCGATGCGCGCGGCGAAGGCCGCGTGCACGACGCGATCGACATCATGGCGGCGGCAGGCACGCCGGTGCTGGCGGTGGCCGATGGAAAGGTCGAGAAACTGTTCGACAGCGCGCGCGGCGGGCTGACCCTCTACCAGTTCGAGCCGACCGGCCGACTGGCCTACTACTACGCGCATCTGCAGCGTTACGCCGATGGCCTGGCCGAGGGCCAGGACGTGCGCCGCGGCCAGGTGATCGGTTACGTCGGCTCCACCGGCAACGCCAGTGCGGACGCACCGCACCTGCATTTCGCCATCTTCGTGCTGGGCCCGGAGCGGCACTGGTGGGAGGGCGCGGCCGTCAATCCGTACCCGATCCTGCGCGGCGAGCAGCCGCTGCCCTGATCCATCGCCCGTAGGAGCGGCCACAGCCGCGACCGCCATCCTCTCCTTCGCGACCAACACACCATCGACATGGCGGTCGGCCTCAAGCGGCCTCCTACAAGGCAGACGCGCTCGCAGTAACAGCCCCATCCGGATCCCGGCCCAGCATCCCGCGCAGCGGGCAGCGGGCAGCGGGCAGCGCGAGCATTGCCCTGATCCATCTCCTGTAGGAGCGGCCACAGCCGCGACCGCCATCCCCTCCTTCGCGACCAACACACCCTCGACATGGCGGTCGGCCTCAAGCGGCCTCCTACAAGGCAGACGCTCGCGCAGGAACGACACCATCGGCATCCCGGTCCAGCATCCCGCAGCGGGCAGCGGGCAGCGCGAGCATTGCCCTGATCCATCGTCCGTAGGAGCGGCCACAGCCGCGACCGCCATCCCCTCCTTCGCGACCAACACGCCATTGGCATGGCGGTCGGCCTCGAGCGGCCTCCTACAAGGCAGGCGCTCGCGGGAACAGAACCATCCGCACCCCGGCGCCCCACATCCAGACGACGCACGACGCACGTCGGCGCATCGCGAAAACCCGCTTGGCAACACGCGCCGCCTTTTCCGGCGCCGCACACGCAGAGGCCGGCTTGCGCCGGCCTCCGTGTTCGGTCCATCGGCGTGCGATCAGAGCGCCTTCGCCGCCTCGACCGCCTTCTCGACGGTGATGCCGAAGTACGCATACAGCTCGTTGGCCGGTGCCGACGCGCCGAACGTGTCGATGCCGATCACCGCACCGTCCAGGCCGACGTACTGGCGCCAGAACGCGGTGATGCCGGCCTCGATCGCCACGCGCTTGCGCACCGCGTTCGGCAGCACCGATTCGCGGTAGGCGGCGTCCTGGCGGTCGAACACGTCGGTCGACGGCATCGACACAACGCGGGTCTTCAGGCCCTGCGCATCCAGCTGCTTCTTCGCATCCACCGCCAGCCCAACCTCCGAACCGGTGGCCAGCAGGATCACGTCGGGGCTGCCGCCCTCGGCGTCGGCCAGCACGTAGCCGCCGCGTTCGATCGCCTTGACCTGCGCATCGCTGCGCGGCTGGTGCGGCAGGTTCTGGCGGCTGAACACCAGGCAGCTCGGACCATCCTTGCGGGTGATCGCGGCCTTCCAGCTGACCGCCGACTCGACCGCGTCGCAGGGGCGCCACACGTCGTTGTTCGGGATGTAGCGCAGCGCGGCCAGGTGCTCGACCGGCTGGTGGGTCGGGCCGTCCTCGCCCAGGCCGATCGAGTCGTGCGTGTAGACGTGGATCGCGTGCGCCGGGATCAGCGCGCCCATGCGCACGCCGTTGCGCGCGTAGTCGCTGAACACCAGGAAGGTCGCGTCGAACGGAATGAAGCCGCCGTGCAGCGCCAGGCCATTGGCGATCGCGGTCATGCCGAACTCGCGCACGCCGTAGTAGACGTAGTTGGCGTTCGGGTCGTCGGTGGCGACCGACTTGCTGGCCTTCCACAGGGTCAGGTTCGAATGCGCCAGGTCGGCCGAGCCGCCGACGATTTCCGGCAACAGCGGCGCGAACGCTTCGATCGCCAGCTGCGAGGCCTTGCGCGAGGCGATGGTGGCGCCTTCGGCCTGGACCTGGGCGATGTAGGCATCGGCCTTGGCGACGAAGTCGGCCGGCAGCTCGCCGTGCGAACGGCGGGTCAGCTCCTCGGCCTGCGCCGGGAACTGCGCGGCGTACTTGTCGAACAGCTGCTCCCACTCGCCCTGGCGGAAGGTGCCGGTGCCGTTGGCCCGCCAGCCGTCGTAGATCTCGGCCGGGATCTCGAACGGACCGTACTCCCAGCCCAGCTGCTTGCGGGTGGCCTCCAGCTCGTCCTTGCCCAGCGGCGCGCCGTGGCTGGATTCCTTGCCGGCCTTGTTCGGCGAACCGAAGCCGATCGTGGTGCGGCAGCAGATCAGGGTCGGCTTGTCGAACTGCGACAGCGCGCTGTCGATGGCGGCCTTGATGCTGTCCGGGTCGTGCCCGTCGACGCCGCGCACCACGTTCCAGCCATAGGCCTCGAAACGCGCCGGCGTGTCGTCGGTGAACCAGCCGTCGGTGTTGCCGTCGATCGAGATCCTGTTGTCGTCCCAGAAGCAGACAAGCTTGTTCAGGCCCCAGGTGCCGGCCAGCGAGGCGGCCTCGTGCGAGACGCCTTCCATCAGGCAGCCATCGCCCATGAACACCCAGGTGCGGTGGTCGACGATCTCGAACTCGGGGCGGTTGAAGCGCTGCGCCAGCAGCTTCTCGGCCAGCGCGAAACCGATGGCGTTGGCGAAGCCCTGGCCGAGCGGACCGGTGGTGGTTTCCACGCCGGGAGTCTCGTGCCGCTCCGGGTGTCCGGCGGTCTTGCTGTGCAGCTGGCGGAAGCGCTTGAGCTCCTCGATCGGCAGGTCGTAGCCGCTCAGGTGCAGCAGCGCGTACTGCAGCATCGAGCCATGGCCGTTCGACAGCACGAAGCGATCCCGGTTGAACCAGTGCGGATTGCCCGGGTTGTGGCGCAGGTAATCGTTCCAGAGCACTTCGGCGATGTCGGCCATGCCCATCGGCATGCCGGGGTGACCGGAATTGGCGGCCTGGACCGCATCGGCGGCGAGGAAACGGATGGCATTCGCCAGCTGGCGGCGGGTGGGCTTGGTCATGTGGCGGTTCGTCGTGGCGGGTGGCGGCCGCGGACTGCGGGCGGCCCATTGTCCCATTCCTTGTCCGCCCGTGTCCTGCCCCTCGGCACGGAATCACGCGCCGATGGCCGCAGCGCAGCACCATGCGCCGGCGCATGCCAACCGCTGCGCGCAGCGGCGCAGCGACATCGCCTTCCGCGCCACGACGCAGCCACGTGGCGTCACATCCCCGAAACGGACGAGGCCGCACTGGGCGGCCTCGTCGTGACTCACAGGGTGCGCGGGACGTCGCCCGGCGGGTCGACCACGATCACCGGCCCGTCGTCGCGCTCACCGCGCGCCACCAGGGTCGCCAGGGTGAGGTCGCCGGTCACGTTGAGCGTGGTCCGGCACATGTCGAGGAAGTGGTTCACGCCCAGGATCAGGCCGATGCCGATCGGGTCGACGCCGACCATCGCGCAGATCAGCGCCACCACCGGCAGCGAACCGGACGGCACGCCCGCGGTGCCGATGCCGCCGAGGATGCAGACCAGCATCACCATGAACTGCTGGCCCAGGGTGAGGTCCACGCCGAAGAACTGGGCGAGGAAGATCACCGTCACGCCCTCGAACAGCGCGGTGCCGTTCTGGTTGGCGGTGGCGCCGACGGTCAGCACGAAGCGCGAGACCTTCTGCGGCAGGCCCATCTGGTCGGCCACGCGCAGCGCGGTCGGCAGGGTCGCGTTGCTCGATGCGGTCGAGAACGCCATCACCGACGCTTCCTGGGTGTCGCGGAAGAACTGCAGCGGCGAACGGCCGGCCATGCGCACGGCGATCGAATAGACCACGAACATGTGCAGGGCCAGGGCCAGCACCACCACGCCCACGTAGGCGCCCAGCCGCACCAGCAGCTCGAAGCCGAACACCGCGGCCAGGTTGAACATGAAGCAGAACACGGCGTACGGCGCCAGGCGGATGACCAGGCCGATCAGGGTCATCGAGATCTCGAAGATGCCCTCGATGCCGTTCTTCAGCGTGGCCACCTTCTCGGCCGGCGCCAGCACCATGCCCACGCCGAACATCACCGCGAAGAACATCAGCGCCAGGATCGAGCCGTTGTCGGACGCGGCGCGGATCACGTTGCTCGGCACGATCGACAGCAGCATGTCCATGCCGCGCGGCTGGGTGCCGACGCTGGCGACGATCTCGCGGCTGCGCTCGACGTTCTGGGTCAGCAGTTGTTCGGCCAGCGCCGGATCAACGCCCGCGCCGGGCTGCAGCAGGTTGACCAGGACCAGGCCCAGCAGCACCGCGATACCGGACAGGACCACCGTCCAGGCCAGGGTCTTCCAGCCGATCCGTCCGAGCGCGCGGATGTCGCCCATCTCGGCCACGCCCATCACCAGTGCCGAGAACAGCAGCGGCACGATCAGCATGAAGATCAGGTTGAGGAACAGGCTGGAGAACGGCGTGGTCACGTAGCGGGTGAACAGGGTCACCCAGCTGGCATCGCCGCCGACGGTGGTGTGGACGATCAGTCCGAGCAGCAGGCCCAGGCCGAAGCCGACGCCCATTTTCCAATGCAGGGGCCAGCGCTTCCTGGAGGTGGCGGAACTGTCGACCATCGGGGATTCCTGACGTGAATGCGTCCGGCAGCTTAGTCAAAGCGGCGGCGCTGTGCCACACGGAGCGGATCAAAAACAGCCATTGCCGTCGAACATGGTGCGATGCACCCGACAACGCCGCGCATCCCGACAAGCGTGCAGCGCGCGATTCAGGGATACAGGGGCGGCAGCGCGGCGGCCGGGTCGGCGGGCGTGGTCGCATCGCGCCAGTGCGGGCCGGCGCGGAAGGCCGTGCGCAGGGCCGCGCGCGCCTCGGACGGCTGGCCGTCTTCGCGCCACAGCGCACGCCGCATGCCTTCCAGTGCATCGCGCTGGACCGGATCGGCCAGCTGCGCCAGCACCGCCTCCAGGTCGGGCAGCGCAGGTGCGCGCATCCGCCGCAGGCAGGCCACCACTTCATCGAAACTTCCCGCATCCAGGACCCGGCGCAGGTCGGCGACGGTCATCGCCGCCCCCGCCGTGCGCATGCCCTCGCCAGGCTGCGCCACGACCGCCCTGGCGTTGCCACGGCGCAGCCACAGCGCCCAGCCCAGCGTCGCCAGCCAAAGCAGCGCAAAGGCGAACGCCAGCCAGCGCCACGGCTGGCTGGTCCGCTCGAACGCCAGCGCATCGTCGGCCATCTTCGGCACCACCTGCGGCAGCCCGGCGAGTGGCGGCGGCACGCCCGTCGGTGCGCCCGCGGCACCCGGCTGCACCTGCAGCGTCAATGCAGGCAAGGTGGCGCGGCGTGCCGCCCCGGCGCCCACGTCCCACCAGCCCAGCGCTGGTCCGGGCACGTCCAGCGTGCCCGCCGTCGCCGGCACCAGCGCGAAGCGACGCGTCACCGTCAGCTCGGGCGAACCGTCGACGAAGCGTTCGGTGTACTGGGCCGGCTCGGCGAAGACTTGGACACCGGCCAGTTCCGGTGCCGGCAGATCCGGAAACAACGCCTGGGTGCCGCCCTGCGCGACCGCCTCGACCACCAGTTCGACCGCCTCGCCCGCCCGTGCCCGGGTCGGCGCGGACACGTAACGCAGGCGAAGCCCATGCAGCGGCAGCCACGGCTGCGGCGCCGCAGCCGGCTGCGCACCGACCTGCAGCTGGCGCGGCGCGGCCGTCGCCGACAGCTCGCGGCGCTCGCCGAACATGTCGTCGAAGAAGCCGCCGGCCGCCTGCCCGCGGAAGCGCGCACCCGGCAGCGACAACGGGCCGCTGCGTTCGGGCACCAGCAGGTAACGCCGTTCGACCACATTGAACCGACGCCCGCCGATCTGGCGCGCGCTCTGCACGTCATCGCCGACCCGCTGCAGCGAGGCACCCGGCGGCGCGTCCTGGGTCAGTTCGCCGGACAGCAGCGGCACCGCGTAGTGCAGGCGCACGGTCACCCCGACGCTCTGCTGCACGTAGGGATCGGCGTCGTCGACGCTGCTTTCGATGAAGACCTGGGCATCGCCCGGCGCACGCGCGGCGGCGGCATCGACCTGCAGCCGCAGCGGCGTGCTTTCCTCCTGTCCGACCCGCAATGCCGGCACCTGCAGCAGGCCGCTGCGGAGCGGCGTCAGCGCGATCCCGAACAGCTGCCTGCCGTTGCCGGACTGGCGGCCGCGGAATGGCGTGCCGACCGCGAAATCGCGCTGCAGCGGCGCGTAGTCCGGGGCGACGCCGGCCTGGTCGGTCTCGATGTTCAGGGTCACCGCCTCGCCTTCGACGATGCTGACGCGGTCGAGCCAGGCACGGGTGGCGGCCGAGGCCGGCAGGACCCAGCCGATCCACAGCAGTACCAGCAGACAGGCCATCGCCGTGCGCAGGCCCTGCGCAGGCATCGCGCGACGGTGCGCGGCGGCGCGCGTGGCGACATCACACGGGCGGCACGGCGGCGCACCCACTCGATCCGGATTCATCGGCCCTCCCTGCGGCGGCGCTCTTGTTCGATCTGGAACTTGGCCCGCAGCAGGCCGCCCGGTTCGTCGGGCACCCTGCGCAGCCAGGCATCGCGCGCCTGCTGCTGCTCGCGGGCTTCGGCCGATGCCGCGCCGCTGGCGGCGGCCTCCCCGGTCGGCGCGCCGCCCTGCGCTTCCAGCGCCTGCCGCATCCGCTCCCGCTGCGCGGCATCGGCTTCCTGCTGGCGTTGCGCGGCGGCGGCGTCCTCGGCCGTGGGGGGCGGCGCGTCCCTGCCCTGCGGCTGCCCCTCGTCGCCACCCTGCTGTGGCGGCTGTGGCGCGGCATCGCCCTGGCCATCCTGCGCAGGCGTGTCCTCGCCCGGCGACGGGGTGCCGTCCTGTCCGGGCTGGCCTGGTTGCCCGGCATCGTCCTGCTTGCCCTGGCCGGGCGGCGGCTGGCCTTCGCCGCCGGATTGCCGGCGCTTGCGCGCGGCCTCGACCACGGCGCGGTTGGCCACGGCATCGGCCATGCCCGCGCGTTCCGCCAGGGCGCGATCGTAGGCGGCGATGGCCTCGTCGTACTTGCCCTGCCGCGCCAGCGCATTGCCGAGGTTGTAGTGCGCATCGGCCCCGGCGCGCCCGTCGAAGGCCTGCTCGGCCGCGGCGAAATCGCCCTGCCGGTAGGCGTCGACGCCGTCGGCGACCGCGCGTTGCGCGGTCTGGTCGGCACGCCGCCACCAGCTGCTTTCCTCGGCCTGCACGGGGCCAATCGCAGGCGGCAGCAGCATCAGGCCCAGCAGCATCGGCAGCGCCCGCCCACCGCGGCGGAACCCGAACGCCGCCAGCACCAGCAACGGCAGCAGCAGCCAGTACCCCTGGTCCAGCCAGACCCGTGCGCCCTCGCCCTGCGCCTGGACGCGTTCGCCCGCACCCGGCTGCAGGACCGCCAGCGCCTGCAGGTCCGCATCGCCTGCAACGAGCGTGGCGTAGCGTCCACCGCCGGCGACGGCCACCGCGCGCAGCGCGGCCTCGTCCAGCGCGGCGCGGCGCAGCTGGCCGGCGCGATCGCGATGGAATGCGCCAGCCGCGCTGCCCAGCCCCAGCACAGACACGCGGTATCCCTGCGCGACCGCCTGCGCGGCTGCCTCCCGGCTCGCGGCGTCGGCGGTTCCGGCGAACAGCAGGATCTCGCCGCTGCCGAATCCGGCCTGGCGCAGCAGCGCGGCGGCATGCGCGATGGCGCGCGCCGGCCGGCCGCCATCGACCGGCATCACCTCCGGCGACAGCGCATCGACGAACAGCGCGACGTTGGCCGCGTCGCCGGTCAGCGGCGCGACGGTGAAGGCATCGTCCGCCCAGGCCACCAGGCCGATTTCGCCACCCTCGCGTTCACGCAGCAGCTGCGCCAGCTTGGCGCGCGCCTGCAGCAGCCGCGACGGCGGCAGGTCCGGCGTGGTCACCGATGAGGACAGGTCGAAGGCCACCACCAGCGGCATCTGCGGCTGCCATTGCGGCTGCGCTTCCTGGCGCCAGCCTGGCCCGGCCAGGGCGACCAGGCACAGCGCCACCGCCAGCACGGCAGCCACGGCGCCCAGCCAGGGCCGGCCACGCGCCGGTTCGATGAGGTGCGGCAGCAGGTGCGGATCGATGGCATCGCGCCACACGTCGTGGCGGCGCTGCCGCAGCCGCCAGACGACGATCAGCAGCGGCAGCACGACAAGCCCCCACAGCCAGAGCGGGCGCTGGAAATGCAGCATCGCCAGCCACGCGCTCATCGGCGTCGTCCCCAGGCGATCGCCAGCGCGCACGCCGACAGCAGCAGGGCCAGCGCCAGTGGCCACGGATAGGCCTCGACCCGGGGACGGACCGGGGCCGCCGCGGCCGCCACCGGCTCCAGGCGATCCAGCTCGGCGTAGATGCCGGCCAGTTCCCCGGTGTCGCGTGCGCGGAAGAAGCGCCCGCCGGTCATGGTGGCGACCGTGCGCAGCGTCTCCTCGTCCACGTCCTCGCCGCTGGCGGCCTGCACCGGCACGCCGAACAACGAGAACCCCGCACCGCTGGCCCCGAACGCGATGGTGTGCACGCGCACGCCATCGGCCTGCGCCAGTTCGGCGGCCTTGGCCGGATCGAGCACGCCGGCGGTGTTGACGCCATCGGTCAGCAGCACCAGCACGCGCTGTCCCGGCGGCTGTTCGCGCAGGCGCTTCACCGCCAGGCCGATCGCATCGCCGAGCGCCGTTTCGCGCCCGGCCAGGCCGGCGACGCTGTCGCGCAGCTGCTGCCGCACCGAGGCCAGGTCGAGGGTCAGCGGGGTCAGCACGTAGGCGCGCTGGCCGAACACCAGCAGGCCGACCCGATCGCCGGCGCGGCGGTCGAGGAAATCCGCGATCACCGCCTTGGCCGCGGTCAGGCGATCGACCGGGCGACCGCCCAGGTGCATGTCGTTCTCGGCCATGCTGCCGGACAGGTCGACGGCCAGCATCAGCTGTCGCGCCTGCTGCGGTGGCACCTGCGCGGCGCCAAGCAGCTGCGGGCGGGCGGTGGCGGCGCACAGCAGCAGCCAGGCCAGCGCGGGCAGCCACAGGCCGGCCTGCAGGACACGCAGCCGGCCGGCCGGGGCGCTCGCCGGCAGCGGCATGCCCGCCGGCACCCGCAGCGCGGCAGCCGTGCTGCGGCGCGGCGGCAGCAGCCAGCGCAGCAGCAGCGGCAGGGGCAGCAGCGCCCACATCCATGGCCACGCGAAACCGGCGAAATCGGCCAGCAGGTGCTCGGGCAAGGCCGGCAGCAGCACGGTCACCGGCGCTCCATCAGTGCGACGAAACGCGCCTGCGCCAGTGCCTGCACCCGGGCGCAGGCCGCGGCGTCGACCTCGGGCCTGAACGCGCCATCGAGCAGCAGGCGTCCTTCGCCCTGCGAGAACGCGGTGTGCCTGCCATCGAGGAACACCAGCCAGGCCTCTCCCTGCAGGCGTTCGCTGCCGGGGGCGGCCCGACGCGCGGCGCGGCGCAGCAGATCCGACATCGCGGCCAGCTGCGCGGGCGCTGCGAGCCCCTCGCAGGCGGCGACGAACAGGCGCTGCCAGCGACGCCTGCGGCGCAGGCGCCAGGCGCGCCACGCGATCGGCCATGCCAGCACCAGCAGGCAGGCGACGGCCACCAGCCACCAGCCGGGGGCCGGTGGCCACCAGGACGGCTCCGGCGGCAGATGCACGTCGCGCAGTGGAAGGGTGGCCGGACTCATGCGGCATCACCGGTGGAGGCCGGAAGCAGCCAGGCATCGCTGGCGTCGTCGGTGGACAGCAGACGCACCCGCACGCCGGACGCGGGCAGCCTTGCCGCCAGCGCTTCCGCGGGCGCGACGAGGGCGGCGTTCCAGCGCTCGCGCTCGGCCCGGTCGGCCAGCGACAGCTCGACGCGCCCGGCGGGGCCGAGGAACGCCAGGCCACGCCGCGGCGGCGCCGTTTCCAGTGGATCGCGCAGCAGTACCAGCGTGGTTTCGTGATGCTGGGACAGCGCGGTCCAGCGGGTCGGCGGCACGGCCTGCGCGCTGGCAGGGTCGGCGAGCACGACCAGGCGTGCGCCCGGACGCAGCAGACGCTGCGCCCGTTCGAGGGTCACGGCCAGGCCACCGTCGTCGGGCGGCGGCGCTGCATACCAGCGCGCCAGCGCATCCAGCACGCGCATCGCGCCGCGCAGGCCCGAGGCCGGCGCCACCGCGGGTTCGTCGCCACCCCGCAGGGCACCGACCCGGTCGCCGGCGCGCAATGCCGTCCACACCGCGACCGCACCGGCACGCGCGGCCTGCACCGACTTGAAGCGCACCCGCGTGCCGAAATACAGCGGCGGCGCGACATCGCAGGCCAGCAGCGTGATCCGCTCGCGTTCGGCCTGGAACAGCTTGGTATGGGCGCGGCCGGTGCGTGCGGTCAGCCGCCAGTCCATCCGCCGCACGTCGTCGCCCGCCACGTACTCGCGCGATTCCGCGTATTCCATGCCGCGGCCACGCAGCTGCGAGGGCGCCGGCCCGTGCACCCCGTGCCGTCCGCGCGCCACCGGTGGCGGCCGGCCACTGCCGCGCAGCGCGACCAGTTCGGCCAGGGTCGGCGCTCTGCCGTCGCTCATCGCCGCTCCACGCGCGCCACGCCGCGGGACGGGACGCGCCCACGCGCGCAACCTGCATCGCCGGCACCCTGCGGGCCGTCGCAGCGGCATGCAATCGCGCGCGGCCGCACATCGCCGGTCACGGCGGCGGCACCCGTTCCAGCAGCGCGTTGACCAGGCGCTCGCCATCCCAGCCTTCGGCCATCGCTTCATAACTGGGCAGCACGCGGTGACGCAGCACATCCGGCGCGACCGCACGGACGTCGTCGGGCGTCACGTAATCGCGCCCGGCCAGCCAGGCGCGCGCACGGGCGCAGCGCTCCAGCGCGATCGAGCCGCGCGGGCTCGCGCCCCAGGCGATCCGCCGGGCGAGCGCGGCGTCGTAACGGCCGGCATCGCGCGAGGCCAGCACCAGTTCCACCAGGTAGCGCTCCAGCGTCGGGGCCAGGTGCAGGTCCAGCACCTGCTCGCGCGCGGCGAACACCTCGGCCTGCGGCATGCGCTGCTCGGGCACCGGAGGCGCATGCAGGCTCTGCCGCGCGCGCTCGCGCGCCAGGCGCAGGATCTCGGTTTCGACCGCGGCTTCCGGATAGCCGATGCGCACGTGCATCAGGAAGCGGTCCAGCTGCGCCTCGGGCAAGGGGAAGGTGCCCTCCTGCTCGATCGGATTCTGCGTGGCCATCACCAGGAACAGCGGCGGCAGCGCGTAGGTCTGCCGCCCCACGGTGACCTGGCGTTCGCCCATCGCCTCGAGCAGCGCCGACTGGACCTTGGCCGGTGCGCGGTTGATCTCGTCGGCCAGCAGCAGCGGATGGAAGACCGGCCCGGGCTGGAATTCGAAGCGGCCTTCCTGCGGACGCCAGACCTCGGTGCCGGTGAGATCGGCAGGCAACAGGTCGGGAGTGAACTGGACCCGGGCGAAATCGGCTTCGATATGCGAGGCCAGCGCCCGGATCGCCGTGGTCTTGGCAAGCCCGGGCGCGCCTTCGACCAGCAGGTGGCCATCGGCCAGCAAGGCGATCAGCAGGCGTTCGACCAGTGCGGACTGGCCCACGATCGTGGCGGAAAGGCGCTCGCTCAGGGCGAGGAACGCCGCGTGGAGGTGGCCGTTGCCGGCTGGAGGGATTGGCGTGTCCATGATCCGGATTCTGACCGATCCGGAGCCGCCGCGGTTCCCGCGATCGATCCAGCCGCCAGGATCGATGCGCGCGCCACAAACGGAAACGGGGCCCGAAGGCCCCGTCCGTTGTCTGCATCCCGCCGGTGGGTCAGGCGCGCTTCTCGACCCGCATGACCTTCGGGGTCAGGAAGATCAGCAGCTCGGCCTTGTCCTTGGTGCGGCTCTTCTTGCGGAACAGCGCCCCCAGGAACGGCACGTCGCCCAGGAACGGCACCTTGGCCACGCTGTTGGCGTCGGTGAATTCGTAGACGCCGCCGATGACCACGGTCTGGCCATCGTCGACCAGCACCGCGGTGTTGATCTCGCGGGTCGCGATCTCCGGCACCTGGCCGATGCTGGTGTCAATGTAGCGAAGCACTTCGTCCTTGGTCACGTGCACGGCCATGAACACGCGGTCGTCGCTGGTGATGGTCGGGGTGACCTTCAGCTCCAGGACCACGTCCTTGAACTGCACGTTCGGCGTGGCGAACCCCTGCCCGCCGCCACCGCTCAGGGTCACGTAACCGACCTCGCGGCCCTGGCGGATGATCGCCTCGCGCTGGTTGGAGGTGACCACGCGCGGGTTGGACAGCACCTCGCCACGGCCTTCCTGCTGCAGCGCCGACAGTTCGAGGTCCAGCGCGAAGTTGGCACCCAGCAGGGTGTAGGCCAGCGCGCCGACGTTGGAACCGCTGGCGGTGGTCGCCGGCAGGTCGAAGTTGAGGCCGGTCGGCACTTCCGTGACGCCGTCGTTGATGATCGAGGCATTGTTGCCGAGCGACCCACTGATGGCGCCGGTGTTGTTGCCGGTACGCCGTCCGGCGATACCGAAGCGCGCACCCAGGTCACGTGCGAAGGTATCGGTCGCGATGACGATGCGGCTCTCGATCAGCACCTGGTCGACCGGGCGGTCGATCACGTTGATCAGCTCGCGCATCTGCGCGACCTTCTTCGGGATGTCGCTGATCATCAGCGTGTTGGTGCGCTCGTCGGCCACGATGCGGCCGCGCGGCGACAGGAAGCCGTTCTCGTTCTGCTCCGAACCCGCACCGCCACCGCTGCTGCCGCCGATGCCCTTGGCTTCGGTCAGCGCCTTGAAGATGCTGGCCGCCGAGTGATAGTTCACCTGGATGTAATCGGTGACCAGGTCGACCCGGTTCTCAAGGTCGATGCGCGCGTCCTCGCGCGCCTTCTCGAACGAGGCCAGCTCCGGCTGCGGCGCGACCCAGACCACGCTGCCGTCGCGGCGCTTGTCCAGGCCCTTGGCCCGCAGCACGATGTCCAGCGCCTGGTCCCACGGCACGTTGACCAGGCGCAGCGTCACGTTGCCCTGCACGGTGTCGGACGCGACGATGTTGAGGTTGGATTCCTCGGCGATCAGCTGCAGGACGGTGCGCACCGGCACATCCTGGAAGTTGAACGTCACCGGACGACCGCTGTAGCCACGATCGGCCACCCGCGCCTGCGCGCTGGCGACGCCCGCACCGGTGACCGCACCGACCGCGGCACGCCCGGCCCGCGGGGTGATCTCGACCACGTACTCGTTGCCGCTCTGGTAGGCCAGCGATTCGTACTCGCCGCGCGTGCTCAGCACCAGCTGGGTGCCGCCGCCGTAGGGCTTGGCATCGATGCGCTGCACCGGCGTGGCGAAGTCGGTGACGTTGAGCGGCCGCTGCAGTTCGACCGGCAGGCTCGCGTTGGCGACATCGACCAGGACGCTGCCGTTCTGGTTGCGCAGGTCGGGCACGGCACCTTCGCCCTCGAAGCGCAGGATCAGCCGGCCTGCGCCGTCGTCCCCGCGCTTGAAGTCGATCTGGGCGACGCTGGCCTTGGCAGCCACGGCCGCCTGCGGTGCGGCAGGTGCGGCGACGGCGGTCAGGCTTCCCGCGGCGGTCAGCGCGAACGCGAGTCCGAGACCGCAGGCCCGCAGGATCGCCGGGCGCTGCAGCTGCAGGCTCTGGGCGTTGGAAAAGGTCATCGTGCTATCCCCCAATCATTGATCATCGAGCGCGAGCGCAGCCGGTCGTTCCAGCCAGCCCCCCGCGCCATCGGGAACCAGTTCAACCAGCTCGATGCGGTCTTCGCGCACCGTGGTCACACGCCCGTCGCTCTGCCCCAGGTACATGCCGGGCCGGATCCGGTGCGTGACCTTGTCCGGCGCCATCACCAGCGCGACAAGACCCGCGCCGCCCCCGATGGTGCCGACCATGTCCAGGCTGTCGAGCGGGTACTGCTCGAGCGGCTCCTTGCGCCGGTCCGGATCCGGGCGCAGGCCGGAACCGGAATCCGGGTTGTTCCATGCATCGCTGAACGGGTCGCGGATGTCCTGTGCAGCGTATTCGAAGGTCTCGAACTGCTGCATCACCGGCAATGGCTCGAGCGGCGGCGCGGGACGCGCACGCACGTCGGCGACCCAGTTCTCGAGATTCGGTGCATTGCCCGGCGTGCTGGTGACGCCGCGCCCGCAGGCGGCCAGCGACAGCAGCATCACCACGCCCGCCAGGCAGCGCAGCCCCTTGGTTTGAACGCTCGGCTGCTTGTTCATCGGCGTTTTTTCCCGGCGTCTGCGGTACTGGACTCCTGAGCGGCGATCTCGGTCTCGTCCAGATAACGGTAGGTCTTGACCGTGCCGGACAGCTCCAGCGCGCTGGACCGCCCGATGCCGCGTCCGTCCTTCGGCTTGAGCGCGATGTCGTGCATGGTCAGGATCACCACGCGCGGCAGCGATGCAACGCCGCTGACGAAGGCACCGAACTGGTGGTAGCTGCCGACCATGCGCAGCGCGATCGGCTTCTCGGCGTAGAACTCCTTCGGCGTCTCCGGCCCGGGCTGGAACAGCTCGTTGGAGAGGCCGCTGGACAACGCGGTCTGCGAGATGTCGATGATCAGGTCGGGCATTTCGGTGCGGCTGGGCAGCTGCCGCAGCATCTGCTGGAGCACCTGTTCCATCTGCGCCAGCTGCTGTCGCAGCGGCTCCAGGTTGGCCGCCTTGCCCTGCTCGACCTCGAAGGTGGTGCGCAGGCTCGATTCCTGAGTTTCCAGCCCCTTGAGTTCCTCGCGCTTGCCACGGATCAGCAGCAGCCAGGCCATCAGCAGGATGAAGGCGGCGAGCAGCACGCAGAACACGATCTTGGCCTGCTGCGGCCAACCACCGAGATTGCTGAAATCCAGGTCGCTGATCTTGATCTTCTTTTTCGTACTCATGACGCCGGGCTCCCCTCGACCGGTGCTGCCGGCGCCGCTGCCGGCGCCTCGTTCACAGGCGCTTCGACGGCAGGCGTCGCCGCGGCCGGCGCCTCGACAGCGGCTTCCCCGGCCGCAGCGGCCGGCGCGGATGCCGCACCGCCGGTAGAGGCAGCCGGGTCGACCGGGGCCAAGGCCGCCGCTTCCGCCTGGGCAGCCGGATTGGTCAGTTTCACGCGAAGCACGAACGTATAGGGCAGCGCGCGCGAACCACTCGCCGGTGCCTTGTCGTCGCGCTTGGCCTCGATGATCGACAGGTCGGGCTGGCTCATCCAGCCGGACACCTCGAGCGTGCGCATGTAGGCGCTGACCCGCGCGTTGGACTGCGCGGTGCCCTGCAGGGTCAGAATCTCGCCTTCCTGCTTGAGCGAGGTCAGGACCACGCCATCGGGGATCGTGCGCACCAGCGAGTCGAACAGGTGCACCATCTGCGACCGGTTGGCCTGCAGCTCCTCGATGACCTTCTTCCGGGCCAGCAGCCGGTCCTTCTTGGCGTCGAGTTCCTTGATTTCCTCGTTCTGCTTCTTGACCTTTTCGATCTCGGCCTGGAGGAAGCGGTTGCGATCCTGCTGGCCACTGATCTCACGGTCGTAGTGGAACCAGATCAGGAACGCGAGCAGCACGCCACCCAGGGCGGCGAAGCCGAGCATGCCGTAGAACTCGCGCTCGCGCTGCTTGCGACGCTCGGCGCGCCACGGCAGAAGATTGATTCTGGCCATCAGTCGAAACTCCTCAGGGCCAGACCGGTGGCGATCATCAGCGCCGGTGCGTCCTGCGCCAGCGCATGGGCCTGGACCTTCGGACCGAGCGTCATCTGCGCCAGCGGATTGGCCACCTGGGTCGGCACGCCCAGCTGTTCCTCGACCATCTCCGGCAGACCGGCGATGGCCGCGCACCCGCCCGCGAGCACGATCTGGTCGACCCGGTTGAACTCGCTGCCGGCGTAGAAGAACTGCAGCAGGCGGCTGATCTGCTGGACCGTCGCCTCCTTGAACGGCTCAAGCACCTCGATCTCGTAGCTCTCGGGCAGGCCGCCCTGGCGCTTGGCCTGGCCGGCTTCCTCGTAGGTCAGGCCGTAGCGGCGCATGACCTCGTCGGTCAGCTGCTTGCCACCGAACACCTGCTCGCGGCTGTACAGGCTGCGCCCGCCGCGAAGCACGTTGAGCGTGGTCATCGTCGCGCCGATGTCGACCAAGGCGATGACGCCGTCGCGCCCGACCGGCAGTTCGTCGCCGATCAGCGCGAACGCGTTCTCGACCGCGAAGGCCTCGACGTCCATCACCCTGGCGATCAGACCGCCCAGCTCGAGCGCGGACTGGCGCAGCTCCACGTTCTCCGACCGCGAGGCGGCCAGCAGGACGTGCACAGAGTCGGGATTGGTCGGGATCGGGCCCAGCACCTCGAAATCGAGGTTCACTTCGTCGATCGGGTACGGGATGTAGTTCACCGCCTCGAGCTCGACCTGGGCTTCCATGTCGCTCTCGTCCAGGTCGGCCGGCATCGGGATGATCTTGGTGATCACCGCGGAACCGGCGACTGCGGCGGCCGCATGCCTGGCCTTGGTACCCGAACGGGTCACGGCGCGGCGGATGGCTTCGCCCACCGCCTCGACCTCGACGATGTTCTTCTCCACCACCGCGTTGGGCGGCAGCGGTTCGACCGCATAATGGTCCACGCGGTACCGGTTGCCGCTACGCGACAACTGCAACAGCTTGACCGCAGTCGAGCTGATGTCGACGCCGATCAACGACGTCTGACTTTTCGGGATGAGCCCCACGGTTTCTCCCCTGCCGACGGGCACTTGTAGGTATTACCTGTGCCCGCGCATTAAATAACGAACTTTTCAGGATTGGCAACACCCCGGCTGCCGGGCTGCGATACCCGTCACGTGTGCGGTGGCCGTTGCCCCTTCCTGCGCTCCCCGCGGCAGCCCCCCAGCCATGCCCGCGGCTCATCTATACTCTGCGACCGCGAAATCTGCAATCGGATCCCCTCTCGATGCCCCGTTTCCGCCGCCTGTTGCGCTGGGCGCTGATCGCCTCCGCTGGCCTGGCCCTGCTGGCCGCGATCGGCCTGGGCACCCTGTACTACATCGTCTCCGCCGACCTGCCCGACGTCGCCGCGCTGCGCGAGGTCGAACTGCAGGAGCCCCTGTATGTGCATTCCTCGGACGGCAAGCTGATGGCCGTGTTCGGCGAGAGCCGGCGCTACCCGGTCCAGATCGAGGAGGTTCCCGAGCGCCTGCGCCGGGCCTTCCTGGCGATCGAGGACGCCCGTTTCTACGAACATGGCGGCATCGACTACCGCGGCACCGGCCGCGCGTTCTGGCTGATGCTCAAGACCCGCAGCCTGCGGGTTCCCGGCGGCTCCACCATCACCCAGCAGGTGGCCCGGCAGATCTACCTGAGCCCGGAAGTGAAGCTCAAGCGCAAGCTGGCCGAGATGCTGCTGGCGATCGAGATGGAGAAGGAACTGAGCAAGGACGAGATCCTGGCGCTCTATCTCAACAAGAGCTTCTTCGGCAACCGGGCCTACGGCGTGGCCGCGGCCGCCGAGTTCTATTACGGAAAGAAGCTGGACGAGCTGGACCTGGACGAGATGGCCTCGCTGGCCGGCATTCCCAAGTTCCCCTCCAGCGGCAATCCGATCAGCAATCCGGAGCGGGCCAAGATCCGCCGCGACTACATCCTGGACCGCATGGCCGAGCTGGGTTTCGTCACCCCCGCCGAAGCCGCCGCCGCCCAGGCCGTGCCGATGCATGCCACGCCGCACGAGCCACCGCTGGAGGCCCCGGCCCCCTACGTGGCCGAGATGGTCCGCCAGGAGATGATCGCGCGCTACGGCCCCGAAGCGCTGACCCGCGGCTACCGGGTCACCACCACCATCGACGCGGCGATGCAGACCGCGGCCGACCGGGCGGCCCGTGAAGGCCTGCGCCTGTACGACCATCGCCATGGCTGGCAGGGCGCGGAGCGCCAGGCGGAAGTGGCCGCCGATGCGGACGATGCGACCCTGGCCCGGGCGCTGTCGGGAAGCTTCACCCAGGCCGACCTGCTGCCGGCCATCGTCGCCGGCACCTCGGCCGACGGCGGCGCACGCGTGGTCCTGGCCAATGGCCGCAGCATCGACCTGCCGGCCGCCGCCTCGAAGTGGACGGGCAAGACGCCGGCCGCGCTGCTCAAGCGCGGCGACGTGATCCGGGTGATGGCCGGCGAGAAGGAAGGCGAGTTCCTGCTCGAGCAGATCCCGCGCGGCCAGGCCGCCCTGGTCTCGCTGGACGCCGACAGCGGCGCGCTGCGCGCCCTGGTCGGCGGTTACAGCTTCGCCGGCAACAAGTTCAACCGCGCCACCCAGGCGCGTCGCCAGCCCGGCTCCAGCTTCAAGCCCTTCGTCTATGCGGCCGCGTTCGAAAAAGGCTTCAACCCGGCCTCGATCGTGCTCGACGCACCGGTGGTGTTCCGCGACCGTCGCGGCAACACCTGGTCGCCGCAGAACGACGGCGGCGGCTTCCGCGGGCCGATGCGCCTGCGCGAGGCGCTCGTGCAGTCGCGCAACCTGGTCTCGGTGCGCATGCTCGACGCGATCGGCGTGGACTTCGCCCGCACCTACATCACCCAGTTCGGCTTCGACGAGGCCGAACTGCCGCCGAACCTGTCGATGTCGCTGGGCACCGCCTCGCTGACGCCGCTGTCGGTGGCGCGCGGCTACGCGGTGTTCGCCAATGGCGGCTCGCGCGTGGATCCCTGGTTCATCGACCAGGTCCACGACCGCGACGGCAGCCTGCTGTTCAAAGAGAACCCTGCGATCGCCTGCCGCACCTGCGCGACCGTCGGCGGCACCGCGCAGGCCTCGGTTCCGCAGGTCGTGGACGGCTTCAACTTCGGCGCCAGCGCACCGCCGCAGCCGGTGGCGACGCCGGTCGAACAGCCGGCCGCGCAGGCCCAGGCCGCGCCCGCGCAGGACGCCCGGATCGCACCGCGCGCGATCGACGAACGCACCGCCTATCAGTTGGTCTCGATGATGCGCGACGTAGTCCAGCGCGGCACCGGTGCGGCGGCCAAGGCGCTCGGCCGCGAGGATGTCGGCGGCAAGACCGGCTCGACCAATGATCACCGCGACGCCTGGTTCTCCGGCTTCGGCGGCCCGCTGGTGACCACCGTGTGGGTCGGGCGCGACGACTTCCGCTCGCTCGGCTACCGCGAGTACGGCGGCCGCGCGGCCCTGCCGATCTGGATCGACTACATGCGCGTGGCGCTGCAGGAACAGCCGATCGCGGTCAATGACCCGCCGGGCGGCATGGTCCGGGTCTACGTCGACGGCTCCGGCCGGATGACGACCGAAGGCGGCGGCCTGGCCGAATACGTCAAGGTCGAAGACCTCGACCGGATGCAGAACAACCTCGATTTCCTCGGCCCCGAACAGAACGACGACGCGGCCTTCGACATCTTCTGAACCAGCCGGCGCGGCGGCCGCACCTCCGCCGCGCCACGCACGCAGCACGCAGCAACGACGCGCGCGGACGTCCGCATCGGCGCAACCGCCGTCCCCGCCGTGATTGACGCATCACCCCGATGCGGTAGATTCGGAACGGACCCGAACGGGGGATGTCCATGCACCGCGCGCACCAGCATGCGGAAACGCGTACCCGCGAACGCCGCCAGCAGCTCGCGCACGAGGCCGCCCGGCTGATGGCCCAGGGCGGCATCCGCGACTACCACCAGGCCAAGCTCAAGGCCGCCGCGCGGCTCGGCATCCACGACGACGCCTCGCTGCCACGCAACCGCGAAATCGATGACGCGCTGCGCGAGTACCAGCGCCTGTTCGCCGGCAACGGCCACGCCCAGGGACTGCGCCGCCGACGCGAAGCGGCGCTGCGCGCGATGGATTTCCTGCAGGCGTTCGCGCCGCGCCTGGTCGGACCGGTGCTCGACGGCACCGCCGATGCCACGACCCCGGTGCACCTGCATCTGCACAGCGACGACCCGGAGGCCGTGCAGCGCTTTCTCGACGAGCACCGCGTTCCCGCCGAACCGCGCAGCAGGCGGCTTCGGCTGGACCGCCACCGCAGCGACGAGGCTCCCGTCTGGCTGTTCAGCGCCGAGGACATCGGCTTCGACCTGACCGTGCTCCCCTACGATGCGCTGCGCCAGGCACCGCTGTCGCAGCTCGACGAAAAGCCGATGCCACGCGCCAGCCCGGCGCAGCTGAGCGCATTGCTGGCCGAGGACGATCTGGACGCCCACCTCGTCGACCGGGCGGGCCCCGGTGGACGGCGCTGACCCGGATCGCCCGACGCGCGCATGGGCGCGTGACCGGATCCGCCCAGGCTGTCACGCTGCCTGCGCATGACGCCCTCACCTCCCCTCGTCTACGCAGACCACCCCGGCTGGCGCCGCTACCAGGCCTGGTTTCCGCCGGCGTGGCGCATCGACGACGCCCGGCACATCGAAGAAGAGCACCTGCCCTGGCGTTCGCTGACGGTGCATCTGGACCGGCACCGCGCACAGGCCGCGCGCGCCACCGTGATCCTCGTCCACGGCGCCGGCGGCTACGGGCGCCTGTTCGCACCGGTCGGCAGGTTCCTGGCCTCGCTCGGCTGCGAGGTCCTGGCGCCGGACCTGCCCGGCTACGGCCTGACGCGCGCGCCCGCACGACACGTGGACTACGCGAGCTGGACCGAACTGCTGCTGCACCTGGTCGAACGCGAACACACCGCCAACGGACGCCCGGTGCTGCTGTTCGGCATGAGCATCGGCGGCTGGCTCGCCTATCTGTGCGCGGCCCGGTCGCCGCACGTGGCCGGCCTGATCGCGACCACGCTTGCCGACCCGCGCGAACCGCAGGTCCGTCGCGAACTGGCGCGCAACCGCCTCGTGCTGCACGCCGGCCTGCCGCTGCTGCATGCGCTGCCCGATGCGCTGGCCGGGCTGCGCATGCCGATCCGCTGGTTCACCCGGATGGAGCGGATGTCGCTGCAGCGCGACCTCAATGCCCTGGTCCGCAGCGATCGGCTCGGCGGCGACAACCGGGTCCCGTTGCGCCTGTTGCGCTCGCTGTTCTCCGCGCGCCCGGCAATCGAGCCGGAGCGGTTCGACCGCTGCCCGGTCCTGCTCGCGCATCCGGCGCTGGACAGCTGGACCAGCGTGGAAGCCAGCCGGCTCGCCTTCGACCGCCTGGCCTGCCGCAAGCAGCTGGTGCTGCTGGAAGGCTGCGGCCATTTCCCGGTCGAGCAACCCGGCGTGACCCGGCTGCAGCAGGCCGTCGCCGCCTTCGTGGACGGCATCGCGGGCCAATAGGCGGCGCGGCATCCTGAAACGCAGAAGCCCCGCCGGAGCGGGGCTTCTGTCGAAGGCGGTGCGACGGCGCGATCAGCGCTTGTCGGCGCCCTTGTAGTCGCGCACGTCGTAGCCGGTGTAGATCTGGCGCGGACGGCCGATCTTCGCTTCCGGATCGACCTGCTGTTCCAGCCAGTGCGACACCCAGCCGGCGGTGCGGCCGATCGCGAACATCACGGTGAACATCTCGGTCGGGATCTTCAGCGCCTTGTAGATGATGCCGCTGTAGAAGTCGACGTTCGGGTAGAGCTTGCGCTCGACGAAATATTCGTCCTTCAGCGCCGCCTCTTCCAGCTTCATCGCCACTTCCAGCAACGGATCGTCGATGCCCAGCTCGCCGAGCACCTTGTGGGTCATCTCGCGGATGATCTTGGCGCGCGGATCGAAGTTCTTGTAGACGCGGTGGCCGAAGCCCATCAGACGGAACGGGTCGTTCTTGTCCTTGGCGCGCAGCACCGCCTTCTCGACGTTCTTCGCATCGCCGATCTCGGCCAGCTGCTTGAGCACGGCCTCGTTGGCGCCGCCATGCGCCGGGCCCCACAGCGCGGTGATGCCCGCGGCGACCGACGCATACGGGTTCGCACCGGTGGAACCGACCAGGCGCACGGTCGAGGTCGACGCGTTCTGCTCGTGGTCGGCGTGCAGGATGAACAGCAGGTCCATCGCCTTGGCGACGACCGGGTTCAGTTCCAGCGGCTCGCTCGGCACTTCGAACATCATGTGCAGGAAGCGGTCGACATAGCCCAGGCTGTTGCGCGGGTAGCGCACCGGCCAGCCGATCGAATAGCGGTAGGCGGCGGCGGCCAGGGTCGGCATCTTCGCCAGCAGGCGGATCGCGGCCAGGCGGCGCTGCTCCGGATCCTGCAGGTCGAGCGTGTCGTGGTAGAACGCCGACATCGAGGCCACCGAGGCGGCCAGCATCGCCATCGGGTGCGCGTCGTGGCGGAAGCCCTGCAGGAAGCTCTTCAGGGACTCGTGCATCATCGTGTGATGCGTGACTTCGTGCTCGAACTTGTCGAACTCGCCCTTGGTCGGCAGTTCGCCATTCATCAGCAGGTAGGAGACTTCCAGGAAGCTGGAATGCTCGGCGAGCTGCTCGATGGGGTAACCGCGATACAGCAGCACGCCGTTGTCGCCATCGATGTAGGTGATGGCCGACTTGCAGCTGGCGGTCGCGGTGAAACCGGAGTCGTAGGTGAAAAGGCCGGTTTCCTTGGTCAGCTTCGAAATGTCGACGCAATCGTTGCCGAGGGTGGGCTTGAGCACCGGCAGGGCAACCGACTTGTCGCCGGCATTCAGCGTGACCTGGTCGAATTGGGACACGATGTACGCTCCTCTATGGGGTAGGCGCCGCCGGCCTGGGCCTGGCGGTTCGCGGAGGGAGTCCACGGCATGCGCCACGGATCCCGGCAATTATCGCACAGCCGGCAATCCCCGGTCCCTCGGACAGAAGTCGTAGACGCATGCGCATCGAAACGCCGCGCACGACAAAACGGCCGCGCAAGCGCGGCCGTTTCGGCACATCGGTCGTCAGGTCCGCAAGGACCGTCAGACGGCTTCGCTCAGCGAGCGTAGCGACGCTGGAACTTGTCGATGCGACCGCTTGTATCCACGACCTTGTGCTTGCCCGTGTAGAACGGGTGCGAGGCGGAGGAGATTTCGATCTTGACCAGCGGGTATTCGTTGCCGTCTTCCCACTTCACGGTCTCCTTGGAGCCGCCGGCCATGGTCGAACGGGTCAGGAACTTGAAATCGGAGGTGACGTCGTAGAAGACGACTTCGCGGTACTCGGGATGAATGTCGGCCTTCATGGCGCACACCGTGCTGTTAGCTGGACAGAGCCGCGCATTCTACCGGCCTCCCCCGCCCGCTTGCAAGCGGGGGACCCGGAACGGACTCAGGTGGCCGCCAGCGCCGCCTGCACGCGGGCCTCGAACCGCTTCTGGTCGTAGCCCATCAGGATCCGGACGTTGTCGGCGGCGCCGGTCTGCCGGTTCCAGTCGACCACGGTCATGCCGCGGGTCAGCCGGCCCTCGGTTTCCACCGCCAGCGGACGCTCCAGCAGCTCGGTCGCGCCGTCCGGCTCGAGCGCGAAGGCCATCGCCAGCGAATCGGCCGAGTGCCAGAACTCGCCACGACGGTCCTCCGACCAGAGCCGGGTCTGGCGCGAGATCTCCTCGTAGAAGCGCGCGCGCGGCGAGTCGGCCTTCAGCCACTGCTCGACCTCGCGGTGGTGGAAGCCATGGGCGATGGTCGCTTCCCAGTCGGCCAGGTCGACATGCGGGAATGCCTCGAACACCACATGCGCCGCTTCCGGATCGAAGCCGACATTGAACTCGGCGGTCGGGGTGATGTTGCCGTGCGCGCTCACCGCACCGCCCATCACCACGAAGCGCGCGACGCGCTGCGGCAGGGTCGGATCCAGGCGCAGCGCCAGGGCGATGTTGGTCAGCGGACCGAGCGCGACCAGCAGCAGCCGGCCGGCATGTTCGTGCGACAGGCGCAGGATCGCCAGCGCGGCCTGTTCGTCGGCCGCGGCCAGCGTGGGCGCGTCGTAGCCGACATCGCCGAAACCATCGCGGCCATGCACGTGCGCGGCATCCTCGCGCGGCACGTGGACCAGCGGCCCCGGGCAACCGGGGAACACCGGCACATCGCCGCGGCCGGCGATCTCGCACAGCTTCAGCGCGTTGCGCACGGTGTGGTCCAGGCCGACATTGCCGGCGGCGATGGTCAGGCCGAGCAGCTCGTGCGCATCGGAGTGGAAGGCCATCAGAAGCGCCAGCGCGTCGTCCACGCCCGGGTCGGTATCGATCAACAGCGGAATCTTGCTCATCCGTTCTTTCGTCTCATTCGTTGGTCATCGAGTCTCGCACCGCGCGCAGGCGAACGGAAGCACGCCGGCCGCGACGGCGCATGCACGCAGCGGCTGGCTGGCCCGCATGCGCACACGTCATGGGCCGGACCGTCGACGCGAGGCGGCGCAGCGATCAGGCATCACCGCGGCCAGTGGCGGGCGTTTCGCGGAAACCAGCGAAACCAGGCATCACGCGCCACAGCGCGGGCGATCGCGCCACGGCAGTGCCTGGCCAGCCGCCACGCCGGCGGCGCATGCCGGGGCGTGCACGTTCCTCCACCTCGCGCTGCATCGGGAACGCGTCGATTCCCGCACCTGCACGCCGGGCTGCGTGCTGCCGGGGTCTACGCCGCCGCGTACCGGGCCGCGCCACCGATCCAGCGCGCGACGATGGCGTCGACCGTGTCCGGCGCCTGCTCGAGCAGGCGGTCGGCCAGGGCATGCACCTGCGGCAGCAGCCCGGCATCGCGTGCCAGGTCGGCGATCCGGAACGCGGCCAGGCCGGTCTGGCGGGTGCCGAGCAGTTCGCCGGGGCCCCGCAGCTGCAGGTCCTTTTCCGCGATCAGGAAGCCATCGCCGGTCTGGCGCAGCACGTCCAGGCGTTGCCGCGCCAGCGCCGACAGCGGCGGCTGGTACAGCAGCACGCAGCTGGACGCGGCCGCGCCACGGCCGACCCGGCCGCGCAGCTGGTGCAGCTGCGAGAGCCCCAGCCGTTCGGCGTTCTCGATGATCATCAGCGAGGCGTTCGGCACGTCCACGCCGACCTCGATCACGGTCGTGGCGACCAGCAGGCCGATCCCGCCCTGCTTGAACGCCAGCATCGCCGCCTGCTTGTCCGCCGCCTTCATCCGGCCGTGGACCAGGCCGACGCGGATCCCGGGCAGCTGTTCGGACAGCAGCTCGAAGGCACGTTCGGCCGCCTGCGCCTGCAGCCGCATGCCCTGCCCCGGCTTTCCGTCGTCCTCGGCCTCCTCGATCAGGGTGCAGACCCAGTAGGCCTGGCGGCCCTCGGCGCAGGCGCCGCGGATCCGGTCGATCAGCTCGGGACGCCGGTCGACACTGACCACCACGGTCTGCACCGGCGTACGGCCGGGCGGCAGCTCGTCGATCGCGGAGACGTCGAGGTCGGCGTAGGCCGTCATCGCCAGGGTGCGGGGAATCGGAGTGGCGGTCATCACCAGCTGATGCGGCACATGGCCACCCTCCGGCCCCTTGTCGCGCAGCGCCAGACGCTGCTGCACGCCGAAGCGGTGCTGCTCGTCGACGATCACCAGGGCCAGGTCGTGGAAGGCGACGCCCTCCTGCATCAGCGCATGCGTGCCGACCACCACCTGCGCCGCGCCGGAGGCCACGTCTTCGAGCACCTGCCGCCGCGCCTTGCCGGTGACCTTGCCGGCCAGCCAGGCCACCCGCACGCCGAGGGGCTCCAGCCAGGATTTGAGGTTGACGTGGTGCTGCTCGGCCAGCAGTTCGGTCGGCGCGGCCAAGGCCACCTGGAAGCCCTTCTCCACCGCCAGCGTCGCCGCCAGCGCCGCCACCACGGTCTTGCCGGAACCGACATCGCCCTGCACCAGCCGCTGCATCGGCGCGCCTTTGGCCAGATCGTCGCGGACCTGTTCGAACACGCGTCGCTGCGCGCCGGTCAGCGCGAACGGCAGCTGCTTCAGCAACTGCCGGGCCAGGGTGCCGCGGCCGCGCAGCGCGCGCGCGCTCAGCTGCTGCTGGGCCAGGCGCTGCCGGCGCAGGCTCAGGTGATGCGCGAGCAGCTCTTCGAGCGCCAGGCGCCGCTGCGCCGGATGGGTGCCGGCGGACAGGGCCGCCAGGTCGGCATCGGGGCCGGGACGATGCAGGCTCAGCAGCGCTTCGCGCAGGCCCGGCAGGCCGGCGGTCGCCGCCAGCGAGGGCGGCAGCAGTTCCAGCGATGCGGCATCGGGCAACTGGTCCAGCGCCTGCACGATCAGCTTGCGCAGGCTGGCCGGCCCGATGCCTTCGACCGCCGGATAGACCGGATCGAGCGCCTCGCCAAGCGCGACCGCATCGTGCTCGCCGAGCACGCTGTAACTGGGGTGGACGATTTCCAGCCCGTGCTGGCCGGGCCGCGGAGTTCCGAAACAGCGCAGGCGCACGCCCGGCCGGAACTGCGCCGCCTGGGCGGCCCGGAAATGGAAGAAGCGCAGCACCACGGTCGCATGCGACCCATCGCCGACCGCGACCCGCAGCACCGGGCGGTAGCGGAAGCCGCGTTCGACCGCTTCGACGCGTCCCTCGATCTGCGCCGGGATACCCGGACGCAGCTCGGCGACCGGCGTCAGCCGGGTCCGGTCCTCATAGCGCAGCGGCAGGTGCAGCCACAGATCCTGCAGCGTGCACAGGCCGCGCGATGCCAGCTTGTCGGCCACCTGCGCACCGACCCCGCGCAAAGCGGTCAGCGGCGCCGCCCCTGCACGCGCCAGCGCGATCCCGGCAGGCCGGGCGCGGGTCGTCGTGGTGGTCAGTCGAGCACCATCACCGCATCGGCCTCGAACGCCACGCCCTTGGGCAGCGCCGACACGCCGATGGTCGAGCGGGCCGGGAACGGCGCGCTGAAATATTCCTGCATCACCGCATTGACCGCGGCGAACTGGCCGAGGTCGGTCAGGTACAGGCCCAGGCGCACGATCCTGTCGAGCGAGCCGCCGGCGGCTTCCGCCACGGCCTTGAGGTTGTCGAACACCTGCCGCGCCTGCGCGCTGATGTCGCCTTCGACCACCTCGCCGGTCGCCGGCACCAGCGGGATCTGGCCGGAGAAGTACACGGTGTTGCCGCTGCGCACGGCCTGCGAATACGGGCCGATGGCCGCGGGAGCGTGGTCGGTCTGGACGATCTGGGACATGCGCATGTTCCTGCGATGGGACTGGGATGCCACGGATTCTACCGGGTCGCGCACGGCTGCCGCTGCGGTGTGCGCCGCCACGCGGACGCCGCGATGCCGACAGGCGTCAGCGCGACCGGATGCATGCGCCGACACCTCGCCCGCCGCACGGGAAATCCGTGCGGACGTCAGGGACGCCGCGCATGCCTCCTTCCATTCAGGGCAGGCCAAGGGTTGGAAGACCATCTGCACCGACCATCGCGCGGTGATGCACCCGGACCGTGGCCGCTGCCGCGGGACGCGGTGCGGACGCCCCCGGGGTGCCGCTGGAGATCGGCCGCCATGCATCGAGAGGCCGGCACGAAACGCCGCCCGATGGCGCTCGCGTCTGCAGCCGGCCCTACTGCCTGCGCACGCCCTGCACGACGTTGAGCCGGCGCAGGCGGCGGATGACCTCGGCCAGGTGGGTGCGGTCGCGCACCTGGATCGCGAAGCGCAGCTGCGCCGCGTTGACGTCGCGGTCCAGGTAGTCGACGCGCTCGATGTTGGAGTGGCTCTGCGCCACCGCCGCGGCCAGCTGGGCCAGCACGCCGGTGTGGTTCTCGACGTCGACCAGCAGCGAGGTGTCGTAATCGCCTGAGACGTTCGGATCCCAGTCGATCGGCACCCAGCGTTCGGGCGACTTGCGGAACTCGGCCAGGTTCGGGCAGTCCAGCCGGTGCACGACCACGCCCTTGCCGGCGGTGTGGTAGCCCATGATCTCGTCGCCGGGGATCGGCTGGCAGCAGTTGGCGAAGCTGACCACGCCGCCTTCGGTGCCGTTGATCAGGATCTTTTCCTGCGAGTGCCTGGAGTGGCCGCCGCCACGCAGTTCGGCATAGGCCATCAGCGCCTGCGCGGCCTGGCTCGGCATCCAGTTGCCCAGCGCGACCTCGGCCAGGAACACCTCCAGCCGGGCGAAACGGTGCTCGGTGAGGAAGGCCTCGAGCCGTCGCGGCGGCAGGCGCTCGAGCGAGCTGCCCATCGCCTCCAGCGCGCGGTCGAGCATGCGATGGCCCAGCTGCACCGCGTCCTCGTGCTCCAGCTGCTTGAGCTGGTGCCGGATCGCCGTGCGCGCCTTGCTGGTGACCACGAACTCGAGCCACTGCGGCTTGGGCGCCGCCGAGCGCGCGGTGATGATCTCGATCGTCTGCCCGCTGGCCAGCTTGGTCTTGAGCGGCACAAGCCGGCGGTCCACGCGCGCGGCGACCGCCTGGTTGCCGACGTCGGTATGCACCGCATAGGCGAAATCCAGCGCGGTCGAATTGCGCGGCAGGGACATGATCCGGCCCTTCGGCGTGAACAGGTAGACCTCGTCCGGGAACAGGTCGACCTTGACGTTCTCCAGGAACTCCAGCGACGAACCGGCCGCCCGCTGCGATTCGATCAGTTCCACGATCCAGGCGTGGGCGCGGCTCTGCGCGCTGTTGGGGCTGTCGCCGCCGTGCTTGTAGGTCCAGTGCGCGGCCACGCCGCGCTCGGCGATCAGGTCCATCTCCTCGGTCCGGATCTGCACCTCGATCGGCGACCCATAGGGGCCGAACAGCACGGTGTGCAGCGACTGGTAGCCGTTGGCCTTGGGGATGGCGATGAAGTCGCGGAAGCGCCCGTCCAGCGGCTTGAACTGCGCATGCACCGCGCCGAGCGCGTGGTAGCAGTCGGCGACGCTGCGCACGACCACGCGGAAGCCGAACACGTCCATCACCTGGTCGAAGCTTTTGCCCTCGCCGCGCATCTTGTTGTAGATGCTCCAGGGGGTCTTGATCCGGCCTATGAGGCGATGCTCCAGGCCCTCGCGGGCCAGGCCCTGCGACAGCTGCACCTCGACCTGGGCCAGCGATTCGCGCCGCACCACGGGCTGGCTGCGGATGTGCTTCTCGATGATCTGGTGCCGCCACCGGTGCATGGCGCGGAACCCGAGGTTCTGCAGTTCGGACTTGACCAGGCTCATGCCCAGCCGCTGCGCGATCGGCGCGTAGATTTCCAGCGTTTCGCGGGCGATGCGGGCGCGCGCTTCGGCGCTCTGCGCGCCCAGGGTCCGCATGTTGTGCAGGCGGTCGGCCAGCTTGATCATGATCACGCGCAGGTCGCGCGACATGGCCAGCAGCATCTTGCGGAAGCTCTCGGCCGCCGCTTCCTGGCGGTCGCGGAACTTGAGCTTGTCCAGCTTGGTGACGCCGTCCACGAGTTCGGCCACGTCCTCGCCGAACTGGGCCGCCAGCTGTTCGCGGGTCAGCGGGGTGTCTTCGATGGTGTCGTGCAGGATCGCCGCGATCAGCGTCTCGACATCAAGCCCGAGCTCGGCCAGCACGCCCGCCACGGCCACCGGGTGGGTGATGTAGGGCTCGCCGGATTTGCGCGTCTGGCCGGCGTGCGCGGCCGCACCGACGCGCCAGGCCTCGCGCAGCAGCGGCATCTGCTCGCGCGGCAGGTAGGTGGCGGTACGCTCCAGCTCCAGGACATAGTCCGGCACCGGCTCGCTGGGGGGCAGCGGCGCGTTGGCGATCGCCTGGGCGGAATGGCCTGGGTTCATCCGGGAAGACTATGTCAGGGGCCTGTCGGCGGCAAACCTTGCGCGTTGCGGCGCAACATGCGTATCGCGCTGCATCGTCGGCGTTTTCATCCGCAATCATCCCAGCCGCTGCGCGCGCTCGACGCCGGGCAGCGCGTCGAGCTTGCCCAGCAGGGTCGACAGCTGCCCGTAATCGGACACGCGCAACCGCAGTTTCAGCTGCAATCGGCCATCGGGCCGCAGGTCGCTGCTGATGTCCGAGACATGCGCATCCTCCTGCGCGATCAGCGTGGTCACGTCCTTCAGCAGCCACTTGCGATCGATGCCGTTGACCGCGACGTCGACCTCGTAACCGCCGCCCCCGCTGCCCCACTCCACCGGCAGCACCCGCTGCGGATGCGCGGCGGCCAGGCGGGAAAAGGCGATGCAGTCGGTGCGGTGCACGGTGACGCCGCGGGTACGGGTCAGGTAGCCGGCGATCGGCTCGCCCGACACCGGCTGGCAGCACCGCGCCAGCTGCACCAGCAGGTTGCCCACGCCCTGCACGGTGAAACCGGTACTGGCCTTCCTGGCGACCCGACGCGGCGGCCGCAACGGGATCGGGTTGACCGGTGGCGCCTCGGCGGCGCGCTCCAGCTCATGCAGGGCGCGGCCGACCTGGTTGGGTCCGACGTCGCCGAGCGCGACCTGGATGTACAGGTCGTCGACCGTCTCGGCATGGAACCTGCGCGCGACCGGGGCCAGATCGGCGTGGTGCAGGCCGAGCCGCTTGAGCTCGCGTTCGAGCATCTCGCGCCCGGCCTGGACGTTGCGCGAGCGGTCCAGCTTGTGGAACCAGGCACGGACCTTGTCGCGCGAACGGCCGCTGGCGAGGTAGCCGTTGGCCGGCAGCAGCCAGTCGCGGCGCGGATCGGGCTCCTTGGCGGTCATGATCTCGACCCGGTCGCCGCTGTGCAGCTGATAGCCCAGCGGCACGATCCGGCCGTTGACCTTCGCGCCGCGGTAGCGGTGGCCGACCATCGTGTGCACGTGGTAGGCGAAATCCAGCGGCGTGGCGCCCTGCGGCAGGTCGATCACCTCGCCCTTGGGCGTCAGCGCGTAGACCCGCTCCTCGACCAGTTCCGCATCGAGCGCGCCGGCCAGGCCTTCGCCGTCGCGCGCACCGTCGGACGTGGCCTGTTCCAGCAGCTGCCGCATCCAGGCGATCTTGCGTTCGAAGGCCTTGCCCGCGCCCTTGCCGCCCGCACTGCCGCCGGTTTCCTTGTAGACCCAGTGCGCGGCGACGCCGAGCTCGGCCTGCTCGTGCATGTCGCGGGTGCGGATCTGCACTTCCAGCGTGCGCCCTTCCGGGCCGACCACGGCGGTATGCAGCGAGCTGTAGCCGTTGGGCTTGGGCCGCGCGATGTAGTCGTCGAATTCGCCCGGCACCGGTACCCACAGCGCATGCACCACGCCGAGCGCGGCGTAACAGGCGGCGACATCGTCGACCATCACCCGGACCGCGCGCAGGTCGTACAGCTGGTCGATGCCCAGGCGCTTCTTCTGCATCTTCCGCCAGATGCTGTAGATGTGCTTGGTACGTCCGCTGATGTCCGCATCGATGCCCTGCGCATGCAACGCGCGCCCGAGGCCGGCCTTGACCGTTTTGATGAAGCGTTCGCGCCCGCCGCGGCTTTCGTCCAGCTCGCGCGCGATGCGGCGGTAGGTGTCCGGCTCCAGGTGGCGGAAGGCCAGGTCTTCCAGTTCCCACTTCAGCTGCCAGATGCCGAGCCGGTTGGCCAGCGGCGCGTGGATGTCGCGGGTCAGCTGGGCGAGCGCGCGGCGTTCATCGGCCGGCAGGCGATCGGCTTCGCGCATCCGCGCCAGCTGGCGGGCGAGCAGGATCGGCACCACGCGCAGGTCGTGGACGATGGCCAGCAACAGCCGTCGCAGGCCTTCGCCGTTGCGCCCCGCATCGCGCCCCGCATGCAGCGCCCAGACCTGGGCCGCGGCGTCCTGCCCGTCGAGCAGGCCCGGCACCGCCGGGAGCTGGGCCGCGACCTCGGCGGCGACGGCGCTGCGCAGCCCCGGCAGGTCGAACAGCAAGGCGGCAACACAGGCCGATTCGTCCGCCGACAGGCGCGCCAGGGCGCCCTGGGTTCCGGCCAGCACCGACCACGGCTGATGCTGCGTGCGGTCGGCCCCGTCCCTGTCCCATGCCTGCTGCAGCAAGGTGCGCAGCGGCAGTGGCAACGCACCTGCCGCATCGCCCTGCAGCAGGGCATTCAGACCATCGGAAATGGGGGGAGACACGACCGGACCGGGACGAGAAGTTGGGTCTACACTAGCGGCCTTGCGACCCGAGGAACAAGCATGCGTCGTTTCCCCATCATGTTCGGCACGCTGGCACTGGCGATGGCCCTGGCGACCACCACTGCGCAGGCGCAGGAGGCAGGCACGCTGCGTCAGCAGATGACCCAGGCCGAGTTCAGCGCCGCTGGCCTGGACAAGCTGAGCGCGCGCGAGCTCGCCGCCCTGGAAACCTGGCTGCAGCGCCACGGCGCGACCACCGCGGCGACGCCGGCGCACGCACCTGCCGCACCGGTGCCGGCGGCTCCGGCCACATCATCGGCTGTCGTGTCGTCCACGCCCGCGGTGGTCGAAAGCGCCGACATCGAGCGCATCCGCGAACAGGCCCGCGAGGAGGGCCGTCAGGAGATCGTGCAGCAGAACCGCGGCTTCTTCGATTTCGGCTCCAGCGAGCCGATCGAGAGCACCATCACCGGTGAGTTCCGCGGCTTCGGAAAGGGCAAGCAGTACACGCTGGCCAACGGCCAGATCTGGGAGCAGGCCGATGCCGCCCGTCTCGACGGCGTACGCAAGACCGACGCCGAGGTCTCGATCAAGCCCGGCGCCCTCGGCGTCTGGTACATGCGGGTGAAGGGCTTCAACACCGCCACCAAGGTCCGCCGCATCAAGTAAGCCGCTCATCCAGCGGAACGTGCGGCCGGATCGATGGCCGCACGTCGCCGGCACGATGCCGCACCCGTGATCCAGCGGCCGACGCCAGGTCGGCCGCCCTCCGGCAACGGGCTAGCTTTCCAGCGCCGCCAGCCGCTGCGCCAGCTTCTTCGGCGACACGCCGCCACGCGAGCCCAGTTCCTGGGCGAACAGCGACACGCGCAGTTCTTCCAGATCCCAGCGCAGCGCCTGCCAGTCGGGCGCCTCGGCCACACCGCGCCTGCGGGCCTTGGCCAGCGCGTCGGCGAAGGGCTTGAGTTCGAGCATCCTCGCCTGGTCGCGGGCCGGGTCGCGCAGCGCACGCTCGACGCGCAGCTGCATGGCCTTGAGCCAGCGCGGGAACTGGGCCAGCGCGTCGGCCGGCGTTCCGCGCAGGAAGCCGGGATGGACCAGCCCGTCGAGCTGGGTGCGCAGGTCGTCGAGGTTGCCGCTGGCCCAGCCCATCAGCTTCGATTCCAGCCTGGGCTTGAGCTCGGCCACGGCGGCCAGGACCTGTTCGGCCAGGGTCAGGCGCTCCATGGCCTCGGCGAACAGGCGCTTGCCGGCGGCTTCGGCGAAACGGCCGAAGGCGCCCGGGTTGCGGATGTCGTCGACGCCGTTCGCCAGCACCGCATTGAGGGCCGCCTCGACCAGATCGGTCCGCAGCTGTTCCTTCTCGCGGGCCTTGGCTTCGGGGCCGGTGCCGAACTGCTCGATCGCGGCATACAGCAGGCCAAGCTTCGGCGACATCGGCAGCTGCTTGTGCGATTGCCGTGCCTTGTCGGCCAGGGCGATCCGCAGCAGCCGGCGCACCCCGTCGGGATGCGCGGCGCGCGCCTGCGCGCGGTCGGCGAACACGCGCAGCGCGGCCGTTTCGCCCTCGTCGACCAGCGCCGGCCAGCCGGGCACGCCGGCTTCGCCGACGACCTGGTCGGGAATCGGGTCGGCCGGAAAGGCGCGCAGCCCCTCCGCTGCCAGCGCACGCCCGGCGCGCACCGCGAAGGCCTTGCCGGCCAGGTCGCCGAAGCCCGCGCGCAACGCCTCCAGGTCGCGCGATTCGGCCAGCACCTTGCCGCCGCGGTCGGGCAGTTCGCGCAGGCGCAGGTTCATCCGCAGGTGCGGTTCCAGCGTGGCCTCGTCGAAATCGGTCTGTGCGACCACCACCCCGGTGGCACGGGTCAGGAAACGCGCCAGTTCGCCCGGCAGCGCGTCGGCGCTGGGCTGCGGGTACGCCTCGAAGAACGCGCGGCCGAAATCCGGCGCCGGCACGTAGTTGCGCCGCATCGCCTTGGGCAGGCCGCGGATCAGCGCCGAGGCCTTGTCGGCGACGAAGCCCGGAGCGAGCCAGGTCAACCGCGACGGATCCAGCGCGTTCAGCAGCGGCAGCGGGACTTCCAGGGTAACGCCGTCGTCGGTCGATCCCGGCTCGAACCGGTAATGCAGCGGCAGGCGCGCATCGCCCAGCACGAAATACTTCGGGAACAGGTCGGCCTCGCTGCCTTCGCCGGGCAGCAGGTCGAGCACGGTCCAGCGCAGCGCCTTGCGCTTCTCCGGTACCAGCGCCTTGTGCCAGGCATCGAGCCCGGCGCTGGAATGGATCTCCGGCGGCACCCGGTCCAGGTACCAGCGCGCCTGCCAGCCCTCGTCGGCGACCAGGCCGGCGCGACGCAGCTTGGCCTCTTCCTCCCGCGCCTGCTCCAGGGTGGCCAGGTTGTCGGCGACGAAGCCGCTGCGGGTATCGATCTCGCCGCTGACCAGCGCCTGGCGCACGAACACGTCGTGCGCCCCGGCCGGATCGATCCTGCCGTAGTGCACCGGCTTCTTCGGCGCCAGCACCAGCCCGAACAGGCTGATCTGCTCGGAGGCGATCACGTTGCCCTGCGCGCGCGACCAGCGCGGGTCGAAGTGCCTGCGCGCCAGCAGGTGCGGCACCTCGGCGATCACCCAGTCCGGCTCGATCGCGGCATTGGTCATGCCCCAGACCTTCTGGGTGTCGAGCAGATTGGCCGACAGCACCCACGGCGGCGGCTTGCGGGCCAGCGCCGAGCCGGGGAACAACTGGTAGCGACGCTGGCGCGGGCCCTGGTAATCGCCTTTCTCGGTGCGATGGCCGACCTGGGTCGGCAGGCCGGCGATCAGCGCGCGGTGCAGCGCCTGGTAGGCGGCGGCGCGGGCGCGTTCGTTGATGGCGGGCGTAGGCGCCATGGGCGCAGGCTCATTCCCGCCGCGCTTGTTTCCGGCTCCCTGCCCCGCCTGCGCGGGCGGTGCCCCCGACCCCGCGTCCTTGCCTTCGCGCGCCAGCCGCGCGGCACGATGCAGTTCGCCGCGGCTGGGACGGTTCTGCTGCTGGGCGCCGGCTTCGCGCGCCTGTGGCGGCGCCGCCAGCAAGGCGGCCAGCAGGCCGCTTTCGGCCGGCGCCTCCTGCCAGCCGAGTTCGGCGCACAGCAGCCGCAGCTGCCGATGCAGTTCGCGCCACTCGCGCATGCGCAGAAAGCCGAGGAAATTGCGCCCGCACCAGTCGCGCAGCTTCGACTGGGTGAGGTCCTCGTGCGCCTGCCGGTAAGCCTCCCACAGGCGGACGATACCGATGAATTCCGAACGCGGATCGGCGAACGCGGCATGGGCGTTGTCGGCCGCCTCGCGCGCTTCCGGCGGACGTTCGCGCGGGTCCTGGATGCCGAGGAAGGCGGCGATCACCACCATCTCGCGCAGGCAGCCGTGCTGCTGGGCGGCGACCAGCATCCTGGCCAGTTTCACGTCCACCGGCAGGCGCGCCATCTGCCGGCCGATCGCGGTCAGCTTGCGCTGCTCGTCGATCGCGCCCAGCTCCAGCAACTGCTGCCAGCCGTCGGCGATGGCGCGCTCGTCCGGCGCCTCGAGGAACGGGAACTCCTCGATCCGCCCCAGGCCCAGCTGGAGCATCCGCAGGATCACGCCGGCCAGGCTGGAACGCCTGATCTCCGGATCGGTGAACTCGGGCCTGGCAAGGAAATCCGCCTCGTCGTACAGGCGGTAGCACACGCCTTCGGCGACGCGGCCGCAGCGGCCCTTGCGCTGGTTGGCGCTGGCCTGGCTGATCGGCTCGATGTGCAGGCGGTCCAGCTTCTGCCGCGGGCTGTAACGCTTGACCCGGGCGGTGCCCGGATCGATGACGTAGCGGATCCGCGGCACGGTCAGCGAGGTCTCGGCCACGTTGGTTGTCAGCACGATGCGCCGCTGCGGGCCGGGCTGGAACACCCGGTCCTGGTCGCGCGCCGACAGCCGCGCATACAACGGCAGCACCTCGGTCGAGCGGTACTTGCGCCGCTCCAGCGCCTGGTGGGCGTCGCGGATCTCGCGCTCGCCCGGCAGGAACACCAGGATGTCGCCGCGCGGATCCTCGCCGGTGATCTCGTCGACCGCGGCGACGATGGATTCGCTCATCGTGCGCTCGCCACCGCGCGCGGGCCCGGCATCGTCGTTGCGCCGGCCACGGGTCGGCGGACGCGGCGCCACGGTCGGCACGGCGCTGTCGCCGGCCGCTTCGTCGGGCCGGTAGCGCACTTCGACCGGATAGGTCCGGCCCTCGACCTCGACCACCGGCGCATCGCCGAAGTGGGCGGAGAAGCGCGCGGTGTCGATCGTGGCCGAGGTCACGATCAGCTTCAGGTCGGGGCGCCGCACCAGCAGCTGCTTGAGGTAGCCGAGCAGGAAGTCGATGTTGAGGCTGCGTTCGTGCGCCTCGTCGACGATGATCGTGTCGTAGTCCGACAGCCAGCGGTCCGAACCGGTCTCGGCCAGCAGGATGCCGTCGGTCATGAACTTGATCCGGGTGTCCTCGCCGACCTGGTCGTTGAAGCGCACCTGGAAGCCGACGGTCCCGCCCAGCGGCACCTTCAGCTCCTCGGCCACGCGCGCGGCCACCGAGCGGGCGGCGATCCGGCGCGGCTGGGTGCAGCCGATCATGCCGGCCACGCCGCGGCCGGCGGCCAGGCACAGCTTGGGCAGCTGGGTGGTCTTGCCCGAGCCGGTCTCGCCTGCCAGGACGACCACCTGGTGCTCGCGGATCAGGGCGACGATGCGCTCGGCCTCGGCGGTGATCGGCAGGGCCTGGTCGAGGGTCACCCCGGGCAGCGACTGCGCGCGCGCCCGGCACCTGGCCGTCGACGCCTGCAGCGCCTGCTCGAAGCTCGCGCGCAGGCCGGCGTCGTCGGCGCGGCCACGCCAGCGCGACCACAGGCCATGCAGGCGGCCGCGGTCGCGGGTGAGGGCGTGGTCGATGCCGCGGCGGCCGGCGTCGAGTGCCTGGCGGAGGGCATCGGGAATGGGATTCATCTATCGGACCGTGTGAAACTTCGAATGACGATGGGTGCTTTATTGTTCATTGTGACAGCCCCATATCGTGTCTGTGGTCCAACATTCCAAGGAGCGTTCCCATGGCCAAGAGCAAGACCGAAAAGAGCAAGCCGGCCAAACCGGCGAAGAAGACGCTGGATCCGGTGGCCTCCACCGCGAAGATCGACATCGGGATCACCTCGGCCGACCGCAAGCAGATCGCCGAAGGGCTGTCGCGCTTCCTGGCCGACGCCTACACCCTGTACCTGAAGACCCACAACTTCCACTGGAACGTGACGGGCCCGATGTTCAACTCGCTGCACACCATGTTCGAGACCCAGTACACCGAACAGTGGACCGCGCTGGACGAGATCGCCGAGCGCATCCGCGCCCTGGGCTTCAACGCGCCGGGTTCGTATGGCGAGTTCGTGCGCCTGTCCTCGATCCGCGAGGAATCCGGGGCCGACGGCGTGCCGGACTGGAAGGGCATGGTGCAGCAGCTGGTCGCCGGCAACGAGGCGGTCTGCCGCACCGCGCGCGGCGTGCTGAAGATCGCCGACGAGGCCGGCGACGACCCGTCGGTCGACCTGCTGACCCAGCGCCTGCAGACCCACGAGAAGTACGCCTGGATGCTGCGTTCGCTGCTGGAGTGATGGTCGGCCGATGAACCGATGATCGAACGGGAAACGCCGGCCCAGTGCCGGCGTCTTCTTTTCACCGTGCCCGGCTTGACCCGCCGGCGTGGGCCCAGCCAGGTGCAGGTCGCCAGGCAACGGCGGCCGCGGCTGTCGCGATCGGCTGCCGGACTCCGACGCGCCGGAACGGTCCAGCGCGCGCGCAGCGGGTATCCTGTGCGGATGTCTTCGCATGCCCTGGACGTCCTCACGTCCACCTTCGGCCATGCCGCGTTCCGCGGCGAACAGGCCGCCATCGTCGAGCACGTCGCCAGCGGCCACGACGCCCTCGTGCTGATGCCCACCGGCGGTGGCAAATCGCTGTGCTACCAGGTGCCTGCGCTGCTGCGCGATGGTGTCGGCATCATCGTGTCGCCGCTGATCGCGCTGATGCAGGACCAGGTCGAGGCGCTGCGCCAGCTCGGCGTGCGCGCCGCCTACCTGAACTCCACGCTGGATGCCGAGACCGCCCGCCAGGTCGAGCGCGACCTGCTCGATACCGGGCTGGACCTGCTCTACGTGGCCCCCGAGCGGCTGCTGACCCCGCGCTTCCTGTCGCTGCTGGATCGCAGCAACATCGCCCTGTTCGCCATCGACGAGGCGCACTGCGTCTCGCAGTGGGGCCACGATTTCCGGCCCGAGTACCGCGAGCTGACGGTCCTGCACGAGCGCTGGCCGCAGGTGCCGCGGATCGCGCTGACCGCCACCGCCGATCCGCCGACCCAGCGCGAGATCGCCGAACGCCTGAACCTGGAGGACGCGCGCCGCTTCTCCAGCTCCTTCGACCGCCCCAACATCCGCTATGCGGTCGCGCACAAGGACAACCCGCGCCGCCAGCTGCTGGATTTCCTGGCCGGGCACCGTGGCGAATCGGGCATCGTCTACTGCATGTCGCGGCGCAAGGTCGAGGAAACGGCCGAATTCCTGTCGGGCCAGGGCATCAACGCCCTGCCGTACCACGCCGGCCTGCCATCGGAGATCCGCGCCGGCAACCAGCGCCGCTTCCTGCGCGAAGACGGCATCGTGATGACCGCGACCATCGCCTTCGGCATGGGCATCGACAAGCCCGACGTCCGCTTCGTCGCGCACCTCGACCTGCCCAAGTCGATGGAGGGCTACTACCAGGAAACCGGCCGTGCCGGGCGCGACGGCGAACCGGCCGAGGCCTGGATGGCGTACGGTTTGGGCGATGTCGTGCTGCTGCGGCAGATGATCGAACAGGGCGAGGCCAGCGAGGAACGCAAGCGGCTGGAGCGGCACAAGCTCGACCAGCTGCTCGGCTACTGCGAATCGGCCGGCTGTCGCCGCCAGGCGCTGCTGGCATCCTTCGGCGAGATCTATCCCGGGCCCTGCGGCAACTGCGACAACTGCCTGCAGCCGGTGACCACCTGGGACGCGACCGAAGTGGCGCAGAAGGCGCTGAGCTGCGTGTACCGCAGCGGCCAGCGCTTCGGCGCCGGCCATCTGGTCGATGTGCTGCGTGGTGCCGACAACGACAAGATCCGCCAGTTCGGCCACCAGGCGCTGTCGACCTACGGCCTGGGCAAGGACATGGATGCCGCCAGCTGGCGCAGCGTGTTCCGGCAACTGGTGGTCGGCGGCCTGCTCGAGGTCGACGCCGAAGGCCACGGCAGCCTGCGCCTGACCGAAGCCGCGCGCCCGGTGCTGCGCGGCGAGCGCCAGCTGCAGCTGCGCCGCGACCCGGTCCGCCCACGCGAGCGCGGACGTGGCGGCGAACGCCGCAGCGAAAGCACCCTGCAGGTGGACGCCGGCGACCGCGTCCTGTTCGATGCACTGCGCCAGTGGCGCGGCCAGGCCGCGCGCGAACAGAACATCCCGGCCTACGTCATCTTCCACGACCGCACCCTGCGCGACATCGCCCAGCTGCGCCCGGCCTCGCTCAGCGAACTGGCCCGGGTCGGCGGCCTCGGCGGCAGCAAGCTGGCCCGCTACGGCGAAGAAGTGCTGGAGATCATCCGCGAGGAAGGCTGATGGGCACCGGCCGATGCATTCCCTTGCACCGGCCGGATGCCGTCCCCGAACCACGGGAGTCGCCGATTGCGACGCCTGCTGGATCAACCGCAGGAAGCGTTGCGATCCCATCACGCGTGCGCGGCGGACACCGGTCACACCGCTTCGCCGGTCGGCGGCCGCCTGAATGCGGCACCCTCCGTGAAGGCAGCTTTTACATGCGATGAACCACACTCCGGCCATCGCCTGCAGGAGCTGGAATGCACGGGAATCCGGATGCCGGAACCCGGTCGCACCACGACCATGAGCATCACCACGCGCACCACGCTGGCCCGCAAACTCGACGCCATGTGCAGGATCGAGGCGGACATCATCGCGCTGCTGGCCGTCATCGGCGACTGCCCGCTGCTGGTCGCCGACATCCGTGACCGGGCCGAACTGCATGCGATGGAGACGCGCGCGCAGCGGGCCCTGCTGGAGCGCCACCGCCTCGACCTGCAGCTGCCTGCCGCAGCCGTGGCCGCCACGCCCTCGCCTGCAACCCGGTGCGAGCCGCTGTATGCTCGGTCGGGCGAGTGGCTTCTCGCACGCTGGGATCAGCTGGAACGCCTTGAAATCGAGGGCTACCAGGGCTTGATCGCCTGCGTGGCGCATACCGACCTGCCGGAGCTGTTGTCGGGATGCGCATCGGCTCTGGACCTGCAGCGATCGCTGGTGCAATGGCTTTCGCCGCTGGCCCAGGCCACAGGGGAGCAGGACGCAAACCCTCCAGTCATGCAAGGAGCTGCAAATGCCCTTCAAGAGTCTGCAGGAGCTGTTCATCCATGAGCTGTCGGAGCTGTACAGCGCGGACCGGCAGCTGAGCAAGGCGCTGCCGCGCCTGCTGCATGCCACCGACGATGGACAGCTGTCGGAGGCGCTCGATCTCCACATGCTGGAACTCGGCAACCATCTCGAACGGATCGAACACGTGATGGAGAGCCTCGACGTACGTCCACGCCGCGGCAAATGCGCGGCCATCGAAACCCTGCTCGAAGACCTGCGCGACATCGTCGATGTCGTTCCGCAGGGAAGCCTGCGCGACGTCGCACTGCTCGCCGGCCTGCAGAAGATGACCCGCTACCAGAGCGCCGCGCACGCCGTGATCATCACGCTGGCGCGCAAGCTGGACTATCGTGACGTGCTGCCTTCGCTGACCTGCAACCTGGATGAGAAGAACGCCGCGGACGCACGCTTCGCACGACTCGCAGGCCACGGACCACAGCAGGCGGCACAGGCGGCCTGATCAGGCCGACGCCAAAAGGCGGATGGAGCGGCGAAAGCCATCACACTCAGGCCTGGCCGAAACGCGGAGCACGTTCCGATCGGGATGAGGCGGCATCCCGGAGCAACCAGACACATGCGGCGACATCACGCCGCCGCATGGATGCGGAGCGGAAGGCGGAGTTGCGGAAACCGGCGGGATGCCACGCCGGAAATGGTGGGCCGTGATGGATTCGAACCATCGACCAGCGGATTAAAAGTCCGATGCTCTACCGACTGAGCTAACGGCCCACACGCGCCGGCAGCGGGGCCGGGCGCGCATTCTACCGCATCGGGTCCGCCCGGGCCACGCGCACCGCCGGCACGATCGCGGTCACCTCGGCGATGCGGCGCAACCGCGACGCCCCGCTCAGACGTAGTGCGTGGGATCGGCGACGCCCGCATCGGCGAAGCCGGCCGCACGCAGGCGACAGGCATCGCAGTGGCCGCAGGCGCGCCCGTCCGCGTCCGCCCGGTAACAGGACACGGTCTGGCCGAAATCCACGCCCAGGCGCACGCCTTCGCGCACGATGTCGGCCTTGCTCATGTGCAGCAGCGGCGCCTGCACGCGCAGGCCGGCGCCTTCGACGCCCGCCTTCGTGGCCAGGTTGGCCAGGCGCTCGAATGCCTCGATGAACTCCGGACGGCAATCCGGATAGCCCGAATAATCGACCGCATTGACCCCGCAGAAGATGTCCGCGGCACCGAGCACTTCGGCCCAGCCAAGCGCGATCGACAGCATGATCGTGTTGCGGGCCGGCACGTAGGTGACCGGGATGCCGTCGCCGCCGGCGTCGGGCACCTCGATGTCGTCGGTCAGCGCCGAGCCGCCGATGCTGCGCAGGTCCACGTGCACCGTCTTGTGCGCGGCGGCGCCGAGCGCCTGCGCGACACGGTCGGCCGCTTCCAGTTCGGACGTATGCCGTTGCCCGTACCGCACGCTCAATGCATGGGCCAGGAAGCCCTGCTCGCGGGCGATGGCGAGCACGACGGCGGAGTCCATGCCTCCGGATACCAGGACGACGGCTTTCTTCATGGGACGGATCAGGGATGCGTGGGGACGCTCATTGTAGGCGCTGGCCGGCGCATCCCCGCGCCAAGGAGCGGGACGCTGGCCCGGCGACGCGTCGGCCGGGTTCGGAGCCGGCAACCCGCGGCCGGTCGATCAACGCCCGGGTTCGTCGTTCCACAGCAGCTTGTGCAGCTGCATCTGGAAGCGCACCGGCAACCGGTCGGCCACGATCCAGTCGGCCAGGTCGCGCGGGGTCAGCTCGCTCTTGCTCGGCGAAAACAGCACGTCGCAGCGCTTGTCCAGCGCGTGGGTGGCGACCATGTCGCGCGCCCATTCGTAGTCGGCGCGACCGCACAGCACGAACTTCACCTGGTCGCGCGCAGTCAGCAGGGGGATGTTTTCCAGCCGGTTGCGCGCCATCTCCTGCGATGCCGGCGTCTTCAGGTCGACCACGCGCGAAACGCGCGGATCGACGTCGGCGATGTCGAGCGCTCCGGAGGTTTCCAGCGAGACGTCGTATCCGGCGTCGCAGAGGCGCTCCAGCAGGTGCAGGCAGCGCTTCTGCGCCAGCGGCTCGCCACCGGTCACGCACACGTGGCGCACGCCAAGGCGAGCCACCTCGGCCAGGATGTCGTCGATCTCCCACCACTGGCCGCCGTGGAACGCATAGGCGGTGTCGCAGTACTGGCAGCGCAGCGGGCAGCCGGTCAGGCGCACGAACACGGTCGGCCAACCGGCAGCGTTGGCTTCGCCCTGCAGGGACAGGAAGATTTCGGTCAACCGCAGGCGTTGCTGCGGCACGGTGGCATTCATGCGGGGACTGTCGCCGGAATACCCGTCCGGGAGGACGGGCGTCGCGCGCCTGGACTCAATAGGCCCGGCGCGAAATGGAGCCCAGGCGGTCGCCGGCGATGCGCGCGGCTTCGGTGCCTGGATAGCGGGTGCCGACTTCGCCCAGGGTGCGTGCGGCCAGTTCGGGCTTGCCCGTTTCCAGCTGGGCCAGACCGAGCTTGAGCAGCGAATCGGCCGCCTTGGGATGGGTCGGATAGCGCGCCACGACCGCCTCGAACTGCTGTTCGGCCTCGGCATAGCGGCTGGTCAGGTAATAGCTCTGCCCCAGCCAGTACAGCGCGTTCGGCGCATAGATGCCGTTCGGGAACTGGGCCAGGAACGCCTCGAACTCCTGCACGGACTGCGCATACTGCCCGCCGCGCATGGTGTTGAAGGCCTGGTCGTATGCGGCACGCTCGTCGCCGGCCTGCGCCAGCGAACCCGGGTCGCCGTGGACACTGGGTGGCGCCTCCACGGACAGTGCGCCGGCCTGCGCAGCGGGCGCCGCAGCACGCGGCGCATTCCCGGACGGGGCCGGCGCGGAAGCGGACGGAGGTGCCGGCAACGCAGGTGCCGCGCCGCCGCTCTCGAGCCGGTTCAGGCGGCCATCGAGATCCAGATACTGGTCGCGGGCGCTCTGCTGCAGCTGCTGGTTCTCATGCTGCAACTGCTCGACCGCCTGGCGCAGCGACTGCACCTCGTTGCGCAGCTGGTTGAGCTGGTTGAGCAGGTCGGCATTGGCCTGGCTGTTGTCGGCCTGGAGCTCGAGCCGGGTGACCCGGTCGGCCAGGCTGATCCGCTGCTGGGCATGCAAGGGCGTGGCGACCACGAGGGTCGCCACGACCAGCATCCGAACGAGTCCGGAACGCATCATCACGATCAACGAGCGGTGTAGACCAGCTCGACGCGACGGTTCTGCGCCCAGCAGCTCTCGTTCGACTCGGTGCAGACCGGACGCTCTTCGCCGTAGCTGACGACGGTCTGCTGGCTGGCCGAACCACCGGCAGCCTGCAGGGCCGACGACACGGCATTGCCACGACGCTCGCCCAGGCCCAGGTTGTACTCGCGGCTGCCGCGCTCGTCGGCGTTGCCCTGCAGGGTCAGGCGCGAGGTCGGGACGTCACGCAGGAACTTGGCGTGGCAGGCGACGATGGCCTGGAACTCCGGCTTCAGCGAGTCCTGATCCAGATCGAAGTAGACGACGCGCTGACGCAGGCACGCATCGGTGTCCAGGTCGGCGGCGGTGAACAGGCCGCTGGTGGTCGGGGCCTGGGTGGTCGGAGCCGGGGTCGGGGTCGGAGCGGCCGGCTCTTCCTTGACCTTCTTGGAGCAACCGGCCAGGACGGCCACGGACAGCATCGAAACCAGCAGAACTCGGGTGGTCTTGTTCATGATCATTCCTTGTGATGCGAGCAGGGTGGTACGGAAGTGGGTTGACGAACGCGAATGTTACCGCATTTAACTCAAAATCAACGTGCCGTGCGGTAAGGCGACCAAGCCGGTTCGCGGACATCGCCGCCATCGGGCGCAACCAGACGCTGCCGGACCCGGGCGTCCGCCGAAACCGCGTACAGCACCCCGCGCCCACCCTCGCGTCCTGCGTACAGAAGCATGCTTCCGTTGGGGGCGAAACTGGGCGACTCGTCGAGCTGGCCGGTCGACACCGTCGTCCAGCGGGGCGAGCCCAGGCTGCTGTCCATGATCGCGACCCGGTAGGTGTTGCCGCTGCCCTGCGCGACGGCGATCTTCTTGCCGTCGGACGACACGCTGGCGGTCGCGTTGTAGTTGCCCTGGAACGTCACCCGGCTGGCGCTGCCGCCGCTGGCACCGACCTGGTAGATCTGCGGGCGGCCGCCGCGGTCGGAGGTGAAGTAGACGGTGTTGCCGTCGGCACTCCAGGTCGGCTCGGTATCGATGCCGAAGTGGTTGGTCAGCTGGGTCAGCTGCTTGCTGCCCAGGTCCATGACGTAGATCTCCGGGTTGCCGCTGCGCGACAGCGACAGCGCCAGGCGGCGGCCGTCCGGCGAGAACGACGGAGCGCCGTTGATCCCGCGGAAGCTGGACACCATCTCGCGCGCGCCGGTGGCGATGTCCTGGATGTAGATCGAGGAGTTGCCGCGTTCGAAGCTCACATAGGCCAGCTTGCGGCCATCCGGGCTCCAGGCCGGCGACAGCAGCGGCTCGGCCGAGCGCACCACGGTCTGCGGGCTGTAGCCGTCGGCATCGGCCACGATCAGCGCGTAGCGCATCTGGTTGCCGGTGCCGTTGGCGGTCACGTAGGCGATCCGGGTCCAGAACGCGCCACGCACACCGAGGATCTTCTCGTAGATCGCGTCGGCGATCTGGTGCGAGACGTCGCGCATCGCGCTGGCACGTGCGGTCATCGCCAGGCCGAGCAGGCGCTCGCCCTTGGCCACGTCGAACAGCTCGTACTCGACGCGGTAGCCCCCATCGCCGGCATCGAGCACGCGGCCCACGACGATGTAGTCCTGGCGCAGCTGGCGCCAGGTCGGGTACTGGATCTCTCCACCGCGGGTCGGGCGCTCGACGATCTGCGCTTCGGGCAGGGTGCGGAACTGGCCGGAACGGGCCAGGTCGTCGCGGATGACCTTGGCCACGTCGGTTTCCGGTGCGCCTGCGCTGCCCTGGTAGGGCATCGGCACCACGGTGATCGGCAGGGCCGAGGCGTTGCCGCCAATGATGTCGATTTCAAGGCCCTGCTGCTGCGCGGCCGCCAAAGCGGGAAGCAGCAGGAATACGAGCAGGGCAAACCAGCGCAACGGGGTCTTCATGGGCTCTCGGGTCGCAGTCCAATGGCCGGTAAGGGATAACAGGCCACGCGTGAATGTTTTCGCAATCATGAACGAAAACAGTGTGAACGTCGCGCATAGCCAGCGGCCGGCGCCGGAGGCCGCGCCAGGATGCCGGAAGCGCCGGCACTGGCCGGACCCGCGACGGCAGGCCGTGGGTCAGTCCCCGGTGGCGACGAAGCGCACGATCAGATCGCGCTCGAACACCCGCTCGAAGCCCAGGTAGGGCAGCGGCTGGGCGCGCAGCACGGCACGCTCCAACGAACGCTGGCCGACCTCGTCGAACGCGCAGTCCGGCATCACCTCGGCCGAGACGACATCGCCGCCCGGCAGCTGCCGGATGCGGACCCGGCAGGCGGCATCGTCGGGAAGCGTGGGCGGGCGCAGCCACTGAGCCTGGATCGCCTCCCGCAGGGCCGCGCCGTAGCGGGCACGCTCCTGCTGCCCGTGCGTGTCCCCTGCCTGGGCGGACGCCATGGCAGGCGCGCCGAAGGCGAGCGACCACACAACCATGAACGTGCGCAACGGCATGCTGTCTCCAGAACATCCGGATGCCGGACGAGGTCGCCGCGGACGCAGCGCGGCGCCCCGCCTCAGCGATCCTGGGCTTCGAAATTCAGGGTGAGGTTGCGCTGGAAGACGCTCTCGAACCCGCGGTACGGCAGCGGCTTGGCGCGCAGCACCGCCGCTTCGAGCGAGCGCCTGCCCGCCTCGTCGAACGGGCAGCCCGGCTGGACTTCCACCGACATGACGTCGCCGCCCGGCAGCTGGCGGATGCTGACCCGGCAGCGCTGGCCCAGCGGCACGGTTTCCGGCCGGATCCACTGGTTCGACACGGCCTGCTGGATCGCCGCGGCGTACTTGGCGGTCAGGTCCTCGCTGGTGCCGCCCTGTCCCGGCGTGCCCTGGCTCGGCGTCGTCTGCTGTTGCTGGCGCTGCTGCGCCTGCTGCAGCTGGCGGACCTTCTCCTCGGCTTCGCGCGCCTGGCGGGCCGCCTGCTCGCGCTGGCGGCGGATGTCGGCCAGCCGCTTGTCGCGCTCGGCGGCCTCGGCCTGCGCGGCGAGGCGACGCTGGTTCTCGGCTTCGCGCTGGCGCTCGCGTTCGGTCAGGTCGATCTGCTCCTGGCGGCGACGCTCTTCCTGCTCGCGCTCGGCGGTCTCCTTGGCGATCGCATCGCGACGGGCGCGATCCTGGTCCTGGGTGTCCGGCACGGGGATGAAGTCCTGGGCCTTCTGCTGCGGCGCGGTCGGCGCATCCTGCGGGCGCGGCTCGGGAATCGGCTGCGGCGGCGGCACCGTTTCTTCCTGCGCGGTTTCGGTGATCGGTTCGGGCAGCGGCTCCGGCTGGGGCTCGGGCTTGGGCGCGTTCTCGGCCGCCTGCTGCGCCGCGCGGATGTCGGAGGCCGACATCACCAGCGAGGCCTCGATCACCGGCGAGCCCGCGGCCGGCTCGACATGCCGCTGCGGCGACCACCACCACGCGACCCAGAACAGCAAGGCGATCAGGACATGCAGGCCAAGCGCCAGTGCGAACGCACCGGCCAGCCCGGGCTCACGGTCGGGGCCGTGGCGTTGGTCGAGGTCAGCGTGCATTGCCACCCGGCTGGCTCATCAGGCTGACGCGCGGCACGCCGGCCTGCTGCACCATCACCATCGTGTCCATCACCCGCTGGTACTCGGTGCCGCCGGGGGCGGCCACGAACACCGGCGTGTCCTTGTTCTGGGCGATGAAGGCGCCCAGGCGCGCGGTCAGCTCGGTCGCGTCGATCGGCTCGGCCTTGCCGCCCTGCAGGGTCAGCGTGTAACGGCCGTCGGCGTCCACGGTCACCACGACCGGATCGCGCTTGTTCTCGACCGCGCGCGCGGTCGACTCGGGCAGGTCCACGTCCACGCTCAGGCTCAGCAGCGGCGCGGTGACCATGAAGATGATCAACAGCACCAGCATCACGTCGATGTACGGCACGACGTTGATCTCGGACTTGAGCTTGCGGCGCTTGTGGCGCATCAGGGTCATGCTCATGGGCGGCTCCTGTCGGCTCGCTCGCGGCTCACTCGTCGACGCCGGTCTGGCGCTGCAGGATCGAGCTGAACTCGTCGGCGAAGCTCTCGTAACGCTGCGACAGGCGCTCGACCCGGGTGGTGAAGCGGTTGTAGGCCCAGACCGCCGGGATCGCCACGAACAGGCCGATCGCGGTGGCGAACAGCGCCTCGGAAATGCCAGGCGCGACCGCGGCGATGCCGACCTGCTGGCCCTGGTTCACCATGTCGTGCATGGTCACCATGATGCCGAACACGGTCCCGACCAGGCCGACGTACGGCGCGGTCGAGCCGATGTTGGCCAGCAGCTCGAGGTTGCGCTCCAGCGCACCGACCTCGCGCGTGTAGGCCACGCGCATGGCGCGCTGGGCGCCTTCGAGCTGGGCACGGCCATCCAGGCGGCGCTTCTCGCGCAGGCGGGTGTACTCGCGGAAGCCGCCTTCGAAGATCGCTTCCAGGCCATCGACCGCGCGGTTGCGGTCGCTGGCGGATGCATACAGCTTGCTCAGGTCCGCACCGGACCAGAAGCGGTTCTCGAAGTCGTCCGCGGCGTGGTCGGCGCGCTTGAAGCTGCCGGCCTTGCGGAAAATGATGACCCAGCTGATCAGCGAACCGGCCAGCAGCAGCAGCACGATCAGCTTGACCGGCAGGCTGGCCCGCAGCATCAGGTCCAGGTAGTTGATGCCGCCGTGGGTCGCGGTCGCGGCGGCGCCTGCCGCTGCGGCGGCCGCCTCCTGCGGCAACGCCTCCACCACGGTGGCCACCAGGGCCAGGATCGATCCGGTCATCCGTTGTTCCTCTTGTCGTGTTGCGTGCCCGCGCTGGTCGCCAGCGCCTTCAATTCGGTGTACAGCCCTTGCTCGATCGCGCCGGGACGGAAGTCCGCCGCGCGCAGTGCAGCGATCTTGACCTCGGCGGTCAGCAGCAGTTCCCCGCCGCGCACGATGCGCTGGGCGAAGACCATGCTGGCCCGACCGACCCGCAGCACCTCGACCGTGGCGTCCAGCAGGTCATCCAGGCGCGCGGGCTTGAGGAAGTCCATGCGCATCGAATGCACCGCGAACACCAGCCCGTGCCCGTCGCGCATCGCCTGCTGCCCATGGCCCAGCGCGCGCATCCAGTCGCTGCGTGCCCGCTCGAGAAAGGCGACGTAGCGTGCGTGGTACACCACGCCACCTGCGTCGGTATCTTCCCAGTAGACGCGTATCGGAATGCTGAACATCGGCTCGCCACGGACGGGGGGACCGCAAAGCATGCAGGCTTGCGGCGCAATCGGCCAGCCCCCGGTTGGAAACCGTGCGACACGGTAGCCGATGCCGGATGACCGGTTTGTCGACGCAGCGCCGTCCCCGAGCGGTGGCCAGGAGTGCGGTGTCGGCCCCCAGGATGGCGCCAGCAACCGGCCGGCATCCTGGGCGCCACCGCCCCGCAGGACCTCCTGCCGTCCGTGAGCGACACGGCAACACGGGCACGTGCGACCTGCGGCGGGAGTCCGCGTCCAAGGCGGCGTCGGCCAGGCGGACGTCAATCCACTACAACGCGCCAGCTTTCCGTGGGACGGGTTGGTTCCCGACCTCCGTGCCGAGGCCCGACTCCCAGCCGCGTCATGGCGGCACGCGGCGGTCCGCTCGTCCGCCTTGCCAGCATCCGGAAGGCGGGAGGCGGTCGGGGTCGAGCCCCCGCCTACAGCCAGACGCAGTCCCAGAAGGGATAGTCGCCGAGCCGGTCGCTCAGGCCTGCCCGCAGGGGATTGGCGACGATCGCCCTGGCCACATCGCGGACGTCTTCTTCCGCCCGCAACGTCCGGTCGCGGAACGCGGGCTCCCAGAGTGGGCCGGCACGGGACAACACCCGGTTGACCTGGGCCGCACTGGCCGACTTCATCCGCGAGGCCGCCTTCTCGACCGGCATCTGCCGGCCGGCGCGGAGCAGCCAGTGGCAGTGATCGGGCATCAGCACCCAGGCCAGCAACTCGGCATCTCCGAGCAGGGCGGGCTCCCGGAACGCCCGTATCGCCACGCAGCCCACGTGGAAATCCGAGAACCAGCCGGCCTGGCCGAGGGTCCCCACGATCAGGTGGTGGACCTCGCCGGGCACGATGCGGCGGGCACCACGACGGCGGGACAGACTGTCGAAACGCTGCGAGGTATGCATGTCCATGACAGGATGCTGGCCGCATCCGCCATGCCGCCGTCAGCGGGACATGCCGCGCCCTTCCCTCGGATACCGTGACGCACCGCGTCGGAACGCTCCGACCACGGCTCGGAAGATGGCACCTGCCCGGGCTTGGTTATCGGCGATGTCATCCGTCCGACACGGCGGTCGGCCTCAAGCGGCCTCCTACATCCATTTCCACCAACACTCCGTAGGAGCGGCCACAGCCGCGACCGCCCACCTCATCGTTCGATCAGCCACGCGTCCGGCATGCGCGTTGATCCCGAGCAGTGCCCTGCACGCCTGCGCCGATCGGTGCGGGTCGATCAGTCCTTGGTGACGCGGTTGATCTCGGCCAGGCTGGTGATGCCGTTGCGGGCCTTCATCAGGGCCGACTGGCGCAGGTCGCGGATGCCGGCCTTCTGGGCGACCTCGGCGATCTGGATCGCGTTGCCGCCTTCCAGCACGATGGTCTGGATCGCCTCGCTCATCGGCATCACCTGGTACAGGCCGGTCCGGCCCTTGTAGCCTTCGGTGCATTCGTCGCAGCCGACCGGCTCGTACAGGGTGATGCCGGCCTTGACCTCGGCCTCGCTGAAGCCTTCGGCCAGCAGCGCGTTCTCGGGCAGGTCGGTCGCACGCTTGCACTTGCTGCACAGGCGTCGGGCCAGGCGCTGGGCGATGACCAGGGTGACCGAACTGGTGATGTTGTAGGGCGCGATGCCCATGTTCATCAGGCGCGCGATGGTCTGCGGTGCGTCGTTGGTGTGCAGGGTCGACAGCACCATGTGGCCGGTCTGCGCGGCCTTGACCGCGATCTCGGCGGTTTCCAGGTCGCGGATTTCGCCGACCATGATGATGTCCGGATCCTGTCGCAGGAAGCTGCGCAGCGCCGCGGCGAAGGTCATGCCGCGTTTGGTGTTCTGCTGCACCTGGTTGACGCCGGGCAGGCGGATTTCGACCGGATCCTCGACCGTGGAGATGTTGCGCTGGTCGTCGTTGAGGATGCCCAGCGCGGTGTACAGCGACACCGTCTTGCCCGAGCCGGTCGGGCCGGTCACCAGCACCATGCCGTAGGGCTTCTCGATCGCGTCGAGGAACAGCTTCTGCTGGTCCGCCTCGTAGCCGAGCTTGTCGATGCCCAGCTTGGCCGCGCTGCCATCGAGGATACGCAGCACCACCTTCTCGCCGAACAGGGTCGGCAGGGTGCTGACGCGGAAGTCGATCTGCTTGGTCTTGGACAGGTTGAGCTTGATGCGGCCGTCCTGCGGCACGCGCTTCTCGGCGATGTCCAGCTGCGCCATCACCTTCAGGCGCGCGGCGATGCGCGGGCTCAGCTTGACCGGCGCCCGCGCCACGGTCTTGAGGATGCCGTCGATGCGCAGGCGGACGCGGTAGTCGGTCTCGTACGGTTCGAAGTGGATGTCCGAGGCGCCGCGCCGGATCGCGTCGACCAGCACCTTGTTGACGAACTTGACCACCGGGGTGTCGTCGCCCTTGGCGTCGACACCGGAATCGGACGCGCCGTCCTCGTCGCCGCCACCGACCTCCAGGTCCTCCAGCCCTTCTTCGTCGTCGCCGCCGAGGCCGCCGCCGAGCTGGTCGCCGGCACCGTGCCACTGCTCCAGCGTGCGCCGGATCTGGTCCTCGTCGACCAGGATCGGCTCGACCACCAGATTGGTATGGAACTGGATCTCGGCCAGGGCTGCGGTCTGGGTCGGGTTGCTGGTGCCCAGGAACAGCTTGCTGCCGCGCTTGAACAGCGGCAGCACCTGGTGCTTCTGCAGCAGTTCCTCGCTGACCAGCTTCATCGCGTTGTGGCTGGCATCGAAGGCGCTGGCGTCCAGCACCGGCATGCCGAACTCGATCGAGTTGGCGGCCGTCAGCTGGGCGGCGCCGACCAGCTTCTTTTCGGCCAGCCACTGCGCCAGCGGCACCTTGGCCTCGGTGGCGTGGGCCATCGCCGCACGGGCGGCCGCCTCGTCCAGCGCGCCATCCATGACCAGCCGCCGGGCGATGCCGGTAATGCCGATCAGATTCGCGGAAACGACAGCGTTCATGGATGCCCCCAGGTCGATATCCGCAAGAAGATAACGCAAAAGCATGCCCGTTCACGGACAACGGTGCGCCGGGCAGCGCTGTCCGGGCCGCGTCAGGGCGCCGCGGTCCGCTCCGGACCCACCCGCGGCAGGCGCACCACGAAACGCGTTCCGCCCTCCCCGCCCGCGGTCCGCACCTGGCTATGCACCTCGATGCTGCCGCCCAGCACCTCGGTGACGATCTGATGGACGATGTGCAGCCCAAGCCCGGTGCCGCCGCGGTTGCGGCGCGTGGTGAAGAACGGCTCGAAGATGCGCGACAGGTCGTCGGCGTGAATCCCGCGCCCGTCGTCGGCCACTTCGATGCGCACGTGCGCGGGGCCGTCGGCTACGGCCCGGATCAGCAGGCGCCCGCGGTCGCCCGGCGCGTAGGCATGGGCCAGCGCGTTGGCCAGCAGGTTGGCCACCACCTGCTCCAGCGGGCCGGGATAGCTGTCCATGCTCAGGCCCGGCTCCAGTTCCAGCACCAAGCCGATGCCGCCCTCCAGTTCGCTGCGGCGCAGGCGCGGATCGGCGTCCAGCACGATCTCGGCCAGGTCGAACACGCGATGCTCCAGCGAGGCACGGTCCACCGCCACCTGCTTGAACCGCCGCACCAGCGCGGCCGCGCGCCGCACTTCGTTCTCGGCCTGGGCCACCGCCGGGCCGGCGACCGCCAGGAAACGCTCCAGATCCGATCGGCGCAGGCCGGTCCGCAACTGCTCTTCCAGTTCCTGGATGCCGTGCCGGGCCGTACTCAATGCCAGGTAGGCGCTGCCCAGCGGGGTGTTCATTTCATGCGCGACGCCGGCCACCATCAGGCCCAGCGACGACAGGCGCTCGGCCCGGGCCAGCCCTTCCTGCACGCTCCGCAGGCGCTTGTTCGCCGTGCCCAGGGCGTGGTTGGTCTCGCGCAGGCGCCGGATGAAGGCGGCCTCGCGCGCCATGCCACGGGCCAGACGCGATACCACCACCGCGGCGATCACCACCGCGCCGCTGGTCAGGACGATCAGGATGATCTGCCAGCGCGCGCCCGACGGCGTGTCGTAGCGGACCAGCAGCCGCAGCTGGCCCAGGCTCGGGTCGGCATGATCGAGCAGGTCGCCCTCGGCATCGCCCCAGGCGGCCTCCAGCGTGGAGAAGGTCCAGTCGCGCCAGCGCCCCGCCTGGGTGCGCTTCATCGCCTCCCACAGCTGCGGATCGAGCCGCGCCACGTTGCGCTCCGGGCGCCCCAGCTGCCAGCCCCAGGCGTCTTCCGGCTCCGGTCCCAGCAGCCAGTAACCGTCCGGGTGGACCAGATACACCTTGAAACCGCCCTGCCCGGCCTGTTCGCGCAGCCGCTGCAGCAGCACTTCGCCATGGATGTTCACCACCACCACGCCGCGGCTGCCATCGGCCCGCACGAAGGGCGAGGAGGCACGCAGGGTCGGCCGCGGCGGGTACTCGATCCGCTCCGATTCCACGTTGAGGTCCAGCGGCGACAGATGCACTTCGCCCGCGGCAAGCACCAGACCCTCGTGGAAGAACGGCCGCGCGCTCTTGTCCTGCAGGGCGTTCTCGGGGGTGCGCACCACCTCGCCGTCCTGCTGGTCGATGCGCAGCCGTTCCCAGCCAGAGGCGTCGATCCAGCGCACCTTGTGATAGTTGCGCCCGGCCTGCAGGAAGCTCAGGTAGGTATCGACCAGGGGCGCATCCGGGCCGGCCCCGGCCTCGGCCAGGCGCGGGGTCAGGTCGGCCAGGAAGCGCGCATCGTCGCGCAGGCGGTTCATCCAGCGCAGCAGGGTCTGCGCGGTGTAGCCGACCGCGTCGCGCCCGGCCTGCTGCGCCGGGCGCCGGACCGCATGATCGACCTCCGCCCACAGCAGCGGAAACCCGATCAGCAGACTGAGCAGCCACGGCACCGCGACCAGCGCCACACGCCGCGGCTGGCTGCGGAACGCCGCCCAGAAATCACGCCACGCCTGCCTTCGGCGCCCCGCACGCCGCAGCACGGGTCAGTGCCCCTGCTTGCGGGACTGCAGCCGCGCCAGGAACTCCGGCAACGGTTCGGGCCGGGCGAACAGATAACCCTGGCCGCTGTGGCACCCGTGCGCCTGCAGCCAGTCGGCCTGCGCGCGCGTCTCTACGCCTTCCGCCAGCACTTCCAGCCCAAGCCGGCGGCCCAGCGCGACGATCATGTCGGCCACGCTGCGTTCGCGGCTGCCGCTGCCGATCTCGTCGGTGAAATCGCGATCCAGCTTCAGGCGCGTCACCGGCAGGGACTGCACGTAACGCAGCGACGAATGGCCCGTACCGAAATCGTCGATCGCCACCGGGAAGCCCAGCTCGCGCAGCCGGTGCAGCACTTCACGGCCCGCCTGGAAATCGCTCATGACGGCCTGCTCGGTGATCTCGATCTCCAGCCGGCCCGGCGCGATGCCATGCCGCGCCAGCACCGCGACCAGTTCATCGACGAACTCGCGCCGCCGCAGCTGCAGCGGCGAGACGTTGACCGCCAATGTGAGGTCCGGAAAGCCCGCATCGCTGATCGCGCGCAGCGCCTGGCAGGCCTTTTCCACCACCAGCTGGCCCAGCGGCACGATCACGCCCGTGGCCTCGGCCACCGGAATGAACTCCGCCGGCGACACCGGCACGCCGTCGTCGCCGGTCCAGCGCGCCAGCGCCTCGGCGCCGATGATGCGCCCGTCCTCCAGCGACACCTGCGCCTGCAGTGCGATGTCGATCTTGCCCATCTGCACCGCGTGGTACAGCGCCCGCGACAGCAGGAAACGCTGGCCATGCTCGCGCTCCATGCCGGCGTCGTAGCGCTGCAGCGCATGCGCACCGTTCGCACGCGAGCGGCGCAGCAGGGTCAGGCCGGCATCGATCGCGCAGCGCGCATTGCCATCGTAAGCATCCAGGTCCACCTGGGCGCCACGGATCCCGAGCAGCGGCAGCGGCGTCTCGCCGTCTTCCTGCTCGATCGCGGCGAAGGATTCCTCGGTCAGCAGCCGCGCGGGCCCCAGCACCGCGAACACGCCGTCGTGCAGCCGCGCCACCTGGCAGGGCGGCGGATACAGCTGGCGCAGCCGGTCGCAGATGCGCAGCAGCAGCAGATCGCCCTGCTCCGGGCCCAGGGTCAGGCTGCTCTGGGCGTACTGGTCCAGCTCGAGGAACAGCACGCTGGCCTCGCGCGGCGACGGCAGCGCCAGCAGCGCCACCAGGTCGCGCTGCAGCGCATTGCCATTGGGAATGGCCAGCAGGCTGTCCTGGTAGGCCACGCGCTCCAGGCGCGCGGCCAGGTCGACATTGACCAGGCCCGCATTGGCATGGGTGGCGAACACGCGCAGCAGTTCGCGCTCTTCGTCGTCCAGCATGCGGCCGGTGGCCAGGTACACGGCCGCCGGTGGCGCCAGTTCGCCGCCGTCGAAGAACAGCACCTGGCTGGTCGGCGTTTCGATCGACACCCGACGGGTCAGCGCATCGACCAGCAAGCGCCGGACCACCGGGTCGTCCACGTCCTGCAGGCACTGCATCAACAAAGCCGCGAAACGCCCGCCGGCGCCGACCAGGCGCGCATACATCGGGGGCGCATCGCGACCATCGGCGCGCACGCAGACCAGCCCGTCCGGCGGCACCTGCAGCAGCTGCGCCAGCTCATTCAACATGTGCTGCGAATAGGCATGCAGATCGCGCAACCCGGCCAGCTGGTGCCCGGCCTGGACGATCTGCTGCAGGCCGCGCTTGGCCCGGCCCAGCGCGTGGATCTCGCGCCAGGTGCGCAGGTTGCCGGTCAGGATGCCCTGCAGCCGCTCGCGGTACAGATCGGTCTTCAGCCAGTACTCGCTGATGTCCAGCTGTTCCAGCGTCTTCTGCCGCGGCGCCACGCCGGGCTGGCCGGTGACCAGCACGATCCGCACCTCGGAATTGCCGAGCTGCTCGCGCACGCTGCGCACCAGGCGCAGCCCCGCGTCGTCGGTCTCCATCACCACGTCCAGCAGCATCGCCGACACGTCCGGCGTTTCCGCCAGCAGCTGTTCGGCCTCGGCCGCCGAGCCGGCGGTGATCAGCCGGACCGGCTGCTCCTGGAAACGGAACCCCTGCAGCGCCATCCGCAGCGAACGCTGGAACGACGCGTCGTCGTCCACGCTGAGGACCGTATAGGCGCCATCGCCGCCGTCCTCGCGATCGCGCTCGGACTCCGGCTGGAAATCGAACAACCCGTCATCGCTCGTCTGAGCACTCCTGCTCATGCCCTGCCCCCCGGCTTGGGATTGAACCGTTCAACGACTCGTGCGTTGCCGAGCCTACAACAACCGGAGCCGCGTGGTCGCCCCGGTCCGTGAAGCCGCCAAAACGGCTCCATGCGCCAACATTCCGACGCGTACGGTTCGGAAAAACAGGCCTCCAAGCGAACACCACGCACGGAACTGACAAAAAGCGTCACTTTAAGACGTTTTTTGCAGCGCCAAAACTGCGACACAACCGCCGGTCTGCCCCTGTCTACCGCCTGTATAGTCCCCTCCACCAGCGCGACGGGGAGAACCGCTGGCACGCTTCATGCGTTTTTCGGCACGTGGCTTGCCCACGGCACCCGGGGTCCGCAGGTTGTTGAGGGGCACACGGGGAATCGTCCCTAATCATCCAACTCTTTACGAGGTTCACACCATGAAGAAGACCCAGGGCTTCACCCTGATCGAACTGATGATCGTCGTGGCGATCATCGCCATCCTGGCCGCCATCGCGCTGCCGGCTTACAGCGACTACACCAAGAAGGCCAAGGTGTCGGAAGTGGTGCTGGCCGCCTCGTCGCTGCGCACCGGCGTGTCCGAGTACGTGGCCAGCAACAATGCCCTGCCGGGCACGGACTGGAACGACGGCACCGGCTTCACCCCGACGCAGTATGTTTCCGCCCTTGAGTGGGACAACGGCAAGATCGTTGCGACCGCCACTGGCATCGATGCGGCCATCGACGGCTCGACGATCGAGCTGACCCCCACCGCAGACACGGATGCAGGCGTCGTGACGGCCTGGGTCTGCGAAGGCTCGATTCCGTCGAAGTTCCGTCCGGGCAGCTGCCAGGGCGCTGCAAGCAGCGGCACCTAAGCTGCAAGCTGCCTGTTACGCAAAGAGCCCCGGCAATCACCGGGGCTTTTTGTTGGGCGACAGCGGCATCCCACCGACGCACAGCAAACCAACACTCAAGAATGAACCAGGGAAAGGCAAGGGTCGCTTTTGCCGGGCTTCTACTGCTTCAGGCGATTCCCGCACTGCTGCTAGGCCTCATCAATCACCGGGAGCTTCCTTCAGCAGAGTTGCTGACGATCGCTACGGCGAGTTGCCTGGGACTGTCGATGCAGGCCGCCGTATATGCGCTGTATCCACGCGCCTGCACGGTAGTTGCCGGATCGCTGAGCCTGCTCGCACTGATGGAAGCATGGTTCATCACCAAGTTCGGCTGGCCCTTCGACGGGAACGCACTGAATCTGGTGGCAGAAACCAATACCAGCGAAGCCATCGACCTCCTGTCCTCGCTGCCCTGGAACTGGCTGCTTGTGGCGGCCGCTGTCCCCCTGCCTCTTGGATTCATCGCGTGGCGCTATTCCTCAGCGGCTCACGGCCGGGCACGCGTAACGGCCAGACGACTGTTTCTTTTCACGATCATGGCATTGCTTGCGATGGCCGCCCTGAGCCAGCCCGGCTCGACGGATGACGACTTCGACTTCGATGTCGGGTCAACCGACACGACATTCCGCCTCGACGCCAAAGACCAGCAGATCGCATTGCGCGGCGCCTTTCCAACTGGCCTTCCATGGGTGCTCGCGGACTTCATCGGCGCACGCCGCGATCTGACCCGCGCAATCGAGCACAGAAAGCACTTCAGCTTTGGCGCCAGCGCGTCATCCACCCACAGCAGACGCAGGATCTACGTCCTCGTCGTCGGTGAGACCACGCGCGGCGACCACCTGGCCCTGAACGCATACAACCGCGACACGACACCGCGACTGGCGGCGCGCGGCGACCAGGTCATCTCACTGAAACGGATGTACACGGTGTCGACTTTCACCCGCCTGTCGGTGCCCGTGCTGTTGAGCCGGAAACCGCCGGAGAGCACGGCCGCCACGTTCGACGAGGCCTCCATCATCACTGCGTTCAAGGAAGCGGGCTTCGCCACGACGTGGATCTCCCTGCAGGCGCCGATCGGCTATCACGAATCACCCGTCTCCCTGCACGCGGCGGAAGCAGACAGGCAGGTCTTCCTCAATCCCGCCGACTATCGAAACTCCGGCAAGCATGACGACGCCGCGGTTCCCGCACTCAGGCAGGCGCTGGAAGGCAATCCGGACCGGGACCAGTTCATCGTGATCCACCTCCTGGGCAGCCATTTCCAGTATGTCGACCGGTATCCAGAGCACTTCGCCCACTTCCTGCCGGACAGGCCGGATGACCGCAAGGCGCGCCTGTTCAACGAGCAGGACAAGGAGTACCTGATCAATTCCTACGACAACACCGTGCTGTTCCAGGACATGGTCCTTGATGAAATCATCGGGACGCTCTCCGGCAGGACGGACGCGGACAGCTGGATGTTCTACACGGCCGATCACGGGGAGGCGCTGTTCGACGACTGCCGCAGGCACAGCGGGCACGGCATGGCCTCCCTTGCCACGCAGCACGTGGCATCGGTGTTCTGGGCATCCCCCTCATATGCGCAATCACGCAGCGGGGAAGTTGCAGCACTCCGCAGCCATGCGGAATCACTGACTTCCACGAGCATGTTGTTCGAGACGCTCGCCGACCTCGGAGAGCTGTCCGTGCCCCGCAACCGCCCAAACAACAGCCTGGCCAGGACAGAGCTCCGCTACCCCGATGAAGTGCGCGACGTCGAGGAAAGGGAGCGCCACGTCTGTAGTGGCAGGCCAGGCAACAGTCGCGTGGACCAGCAGGGATCAAGATGAAAGACGAAGCGATCGAGCGTTTCAGACTCAAGGTTTCCGTACTCTTCTTCCTGTCCGGTTTCGCGGCGCTGATCTATCAGGTCTGCTGGCAGAAGCAACTGAATGCACTGCTGGGGGTCGACACCCTGTCGGTGGTGCTCGTGGTCGTGGTTTTCATGCTGGGGCTTGGCATCGGCGCCGTCATCGGTGGCCGGCTCGCCGATCGGGTAAGAAGCGTGCTGCTGATGTTCGTGATGGTCGAGCTCCTCATCGCCCTCTACGGCGCGGTCAGCGTGCCACTGATCGCCGCAGGCGCAGGCATGGTCGTCGCCAGCACGATGGCCACTGCCGCCACCACATTCCTCGTCCTTGGATTCCCCACGATCCTGATGGGCATGACCCTGCCGGTTCTCGTGATCGGACTTGACCGCAAGCTCAGGAACATCGGTGATTCGAGCGGCACGCTCTATTTCATCAACACCGTGGGCGGAGCGGTCGGAGCGCTTCTCTCCGGGCTCTATCTGTTCCACATCCTCGACATCCCGCAAACGGTCATGGTTGCGGTCGGTGCGAATCTCGTGGTCGCACTCGGGGGCGCGGCCATGATCATCCGGGGTGACGCATGAAATGGCTTGCGCGCTGGGCGGCGCTGATCAGCGGCTGCTCCAGCCTGATGGTCGAGGTTCTGTGGGTACGCGTGGTCGGATTCGCGGAGGCGGGCCGGGCCGAGATCTTCGCCAGCGTCCTGGGAACCTACCTGCTGGGCATCGCACTTGGCGCCTACCTGGGCAGGCGACTGTGCTTCGGATCGGAACAACGTACCTTGCGGGGGCTGTTCTGGCTGCTGCTTGCTTCGTCGATTTTTGATCCCGTCTCGATCATCGCATTCTCGAAGTCGCCACAGGAACTGGGCGGGCTTCTGGCAGCGCTGCCCTGGATCGTGGGTGGCGCTGCGCTCAAGGGCGCTGCATTCCCCCTGGTCCATCATCTGGGGAGCAATGATCAATCGCGCTTCAAGGGCGTTTCCTTCTCGACGGTCTATGTCTTCAACCTGGCTGGCTGCACCATCGGTCCCGCCCTCATGGCGCTCGTGACGCTCGACCATTTCAGTACGCGCGAGCACTTCATGTTCATTTCCGCCATGTCGGCATTGACGGCAAGCGCCGTGGCGTGGCGCGCCGGTGGAACCCGGCTCATCCTCATGCCGTGCATCGCTGCACCACTCCTGTGGTGGGTGCCCGATCCCTTGCGGGCGAAAGCGACGACCCCGGAAGGCGTCCCCATGGTGTTCTGGATGGAGAACAAGGAAGGCGTGATCCATTCCGCCGGGGATGGCAATGCCGATACCGTTTACGGAGGCAATGTCTATGACGGCAGGATCAACATCGACCTGCGTACGAACCAGAACAGAATCGACCGTGTGCATGGATTGATGCTGGCCCACCCAGCGCCCAGCGAAGCACTCGTCATCGGCGTCAGCGGGGGCAGCTGGGCAAGAATCATCGCTGGTTACCCATCGGTCCATACGATCGACGCGGTCGAGATCAATCCGGCATACAAGCGGATGATCGAACGCTATCCAGCCGTCAGTCCTGTTCTGGACGACCCACGCCTGAATCTCGTCTTCGACGATGGGCGTAGATGGCTGAGGCGCCATCCCGACAAGCGCTATGACGTGATCGCCACCAACAGCACCTTTCATTGGCGAGCCGGGGCAACGAACCTTCTCTCCCGAGATTTCATGAATGAACTCAAGGGTCACCTGAAACCCGGCGGCATCGTACTCCTGAACACGACGGGCTCGGCCGATGTCGTGAAAACAGCCGCATCCAGTTTTCGGCATGCCTACGTTTATCGAAATACGGTCCTGATGTCGGACACGGATTTCGTACCTACGCTGAGGCAGGGAGCTGCGCGCCTGTTCGATGTACGACTTGGGCCCTCCATCGACCTGGACCCGGACTCCAGCGAGGATCGCCAGCTCGCACGTGATGTTGCCGGCTACCCGCTGCTGGACCTCGACGCCTTCGAACAGGAGTCCGGCCGCAGGGGGGAAATAGTGACCGACTTCAATATGATCACCGAGTACAGGAACGCCCGAAAATGAGCTTTCTGCGCTCAAGCAGCAAGTCAGACCGTCACTTCAGGAAGGCTTGACCACGGACTGGACACGCCTTCATTTCATGGCCTCGGTGCCGACCGGTTCCGCAGTCTGCGGGTCGATGAGCAGCGAAGCCACGCCATAGCGGGACACGACCGGCACGCTGACCAGGCCATCCCGTGCCGGCCTGGCACCGCCGACCAGTTGCTTCTTCACCTGCCCATACTCCACGTAATAGCGCGGGAGCTGGTGCACGTCGATGCCTGTTTCCAGAAACGCGAACAACTGATTCTGCTGTTCATCATGATCACGGGGCGGCAGGACACCCACAAGACGCGGCCCGTTCCATGACAGATCGCGCCATTCCGGGTTGCTCGCTTTGGCGAGTTCGGCGGGAGCGATCTCATTGGCGAACACCAGGTTGGCCCGCACCTCGCTGGCCACCAGGAATACCGGCCGCACCTGCCACAGCGTATTCAGGCCGTACAGGAAGAAGGCGAGCTGAAAGACGGCGATCACGGACAGGTCGAACGGCAGGCTGCGCTTGCCCTGGCGATACACCACGAAGGTCAACAGCGGCCCGGCGACCAGATCGATCCCGAACATGATCCAGAGGATCCGGTCGAACTCGGCCACCCGGTACAGGCCGTGCGGATACCAGAGCAGGAAACCGAGCGTAGCGACGCTGCCGATGACCAGAATGCTCAGCAGAAGGTGGAGCGAGGCAGCCTTCAGACGACTCATGGCGGACAGAACCTGGAGGCCCGGTGCGGCCCGGGGCAGCCCATATCCTAGCGGCGCCGGCCGCCGCGGCAAGGCCGCCCCGACCGTCCCGCCACAACTGTGACGGCGGCGGCGTGCCAGCCGTCAATTTACCGGCTACCATGCGCTGATGCGCTGGCGCGGGGATGCCGGCCGGGGAGATCAAGCATGTCCGCGACCCGTAGTGCCGTGAAGAAGTCCGCGCCCGTCGACCGGTCCACCAACCGGCTGCTGCCCTTCGTGTGGGAAGGCACCGACAAGCGCGGCGTCAAGATGAAGGGCGAGCAGGTGTCGCGCAATGCCAACATGCTGCGCGCGGAACTGCGCAAGCTGGGCATCACGCCAGGCACGATCAAACCCAAGCCCAAGCCGCTGTTCGGTGGCACGGGCAAGGTCATCACCCCCAAGGACATCGCCTTCTTCAGCCGCCAGATGGCGACGATGATGAAGTCGGGCGTCCCGATCGTCAGCGCCCTGGAAATCATCGGCGGGGGGCAGAAGAACCCCAAGATGAAGCAGATGGTCGACCAGGTGCGCACCGACATCGAGGGCGGCTCCTCGATGCACGAGGCGATCAGCAAGCACCCCGTGCAGTTCGATGAGCTGTACCGCAACCTGGTGCGGGCCGGCGAAAGCGCCGGTGTGCTGGAGACGGTGCTGGACACCATTGCCAGCTACAAGGAAAACATCGAGGCGCTGAAGGGCAAGATCAAGAAGGCGCTGTTCTACCCGGCCATGACCGTCGCCGTGGCACTGATCGTCAGCGCCATCCTGCTGGTGTTCGTGGTGCCGCAGTTCGAGGCCACGTTCCGGGATTTCGGCGCCGACCTGCCAGCATTCACGCGTCTGATCATCACCGCCTCGGATGTGGCCATCCAGTGGTGGTGGGCGGTAGCGCTGTTGCTGGGGGGCGGCATCTTCGCCGCGATCTTCTTCCACAAGCGCTCACCCGAGTTCCAGCACTTCCTGGATAGGGTGATCCTGCGGGTGCCGGTGATCGGCGACATCATGCGCAACAGTGCCATCGCGCGTTTCGCACGCACCACCGCCGTGACCTTCAAGGCCGGCGTGCCACTGGTGGAGGCGCTGGAATCCGTCGCCGGCGCCACCGGCAACATCGTCTATGAGAAGGCCGTCTACCGGATCCGCGACGACGTCGCGGTGGGCTACCCGGTCAACATGGCGATGAAACAGACCAACCTGTTCCCGCACATGGTCATCCAGATGGCCGCCATCGGCGAAGAGGCCGGCGCGCTGGACACCATGCTGTTCAAGGTGGCCGACTACTACGAGCAGGAAGTGAACAACGCCGTGGACGCACTGAGCAGCCTGATCGAACCGATGATCATGGTGGTCCTGGGCGTCCTGGTCGGCGGCATGGTGATCGGCATGTACCTGCCCATCTTCAAGCTGGGTGCGGCGATTTAAGGCATCCTTTAGCGCATGGCATTTCTGGATCAACAGCCCCTGCTGGGCTATCCGCTTGCGGCCGGCCTCGGGCTGGCCGTCGGCAGTTTCCTCAACGTGGTCATCCTGCGCCTGCCGCGCCGGCTCGAATGGGAGTGGCGGCGCGATGCGCGCGACATTCTCGAGCAGCCGGAGCTGTACGACCCGCCGCCGCCCGGGATCGTGGTCGAGCCCTCGCACGACCCGGTCACCGGCGACCGCCTGAAATGGTGGGAGAACATCCCGGTGCTGAGCTGGGTGGCCCTGCGCGGCCGCTCGCGCTACAGCGGGACGCGGATCTCGGTGCAGTATCCGCTGGTCGAACTGCTGACCGGCCTGCTGACGGTGGCCTGCGTCTGGCGCTTCGGCTTCGGCTGGCAGGGCTTCGGCGCCATGCTGCTGACCTGGTTCCTGATCGCGGCCTCGGGCATCGACCTGCGCACCCGCCTGCTGCCCGACCAGCTGACCCTGCCGCTGATATGGCTGGGCCTGATCGCCAGCCTCGACAACCTGTACATGCCATCCAAACCGGCCTTGCTGGGCGCCATCGCCGGCTATGTGTCGCTGTGGACCGTGTGGTGGCTGTTCAAGCAGATCACCGGCAAGGAAGGCATGGGCCACGGCGACTTCAAGCTGCTGGCGGCGCTCGGCGCCTGGTGCGGCCTGAGCGGCATCCTGCCGATCGTGCTGATGTCGTCGCTGGTCGGCGCCATCGTCGGTTCGATCTGGCTGGCCACACAGGGCCGCGACCGCGGCACCGCCATTCCGTTCGGCCCCTATCTGGCCATCGCCGGCTGGATCTATTTCTTCTGGGGCGAGCAGATGGTCGACCTGTACCTGCGGTTCTCCGGCCTGAGATAGCGTCGGTTGCGGGCAGCTTCGTGGCCGCTCGGCATCCGCTGTTCCGGCCAACCGCAGGCTGAAAACACGCCCGCGCATCCGAGGCGCGGGCATGGGCCCGCGGAAGCGTAGACAGGATGTCGAAGAGCGATCCGGCAGCCGCGTGATGACACGGACAATCATGCCGACGCAGCGGATCACTCCCCCCCAGTGCGCAGGGCATCCGCAGAAGATCGCCCCATGCCGCCACCACGACCGAGCAACGGATGAGCGACTACATCATCGGACTGACCGGCGGCGTCGCCTCTGGCAAGAGCGAGGTCACACGCCGTTTCGAGGCCCTGGGCATTCCGGTCGCCGATGCCGATGTGGCCGCACGTCGCGTGGTCGAACCCGGCCAGCCTGCGCTGCGGCGCATCGCCGCGCGCTTCGGCGCTGCCATCCTGCTGGCTGATGGCAGCCTGGACCGGCGCGGACTGCGCGCGATCGTCTTCGCCGATCCCGCCGCGCGCCGCGACCTGGAAGCCATCACCCACCCCGCCATCCGCGCCATGCTGGAAGCCAAGTGCCGGGCGGCGACGGCGCCCTACGCGATCGCGGCGATCCCGCTGCTCACCGAAGCCGGCGGACGGGCGAGCTATCCGTGGCTGTCCCGGATCGTGGTGGTCGATGCGCCCGAGGCGCTGCAGCACGCGCGCCTGATGCGCCGCGACGACGTGGATGCGGCCCTGGCCAAGCGCATGATCGAGGCCCAGGCCAGCCGCGAGGCGCGCCTGGCGCTGGCCGACGACGTGGTGCTCAACGACGGGGATGCAACGCAGCTGGATGCGGCCGTGGCCAGCCTGGATGCGCAGTACCGGGCCGCCGCACGCATGACGATGTAGAGCTCCTCCCCGCCTGCCGCCCAGCGGGGAGAGGCGGCCGAGGCATGGCATGGGAGGAGAACATTTCCATCCTTCCATATCGGCCCAGTGACCGGGCGCGGTAGTCGGCGGCGGCCGGGCTCCTGCAGTGCCAAAGGGCGCCGAACTGCCTGAGCGCAGGCGCTGGTCCTGCCCTGTGCCGCACCCTCAGCCTTGCGTGCACCAGATGCATCAGCATCGGGGCTGCATCCGCGCCTGTCGCCGACGATGGCCGCCGACAAGCCGGCTGCTGAAGGGTCAGCCTGGCCAGAACGCACGGATCGCGGCGATGCCCTGCGCCCCCTGCCGGCGTGCTTGCTCATGGTCCGCCGACGACAGGCCGCCGATGGCGTAGATCGGCAAGGAGACCTGCTCGCGCAGGGCGGCGAACGCGTCCCAGCCGATGCCGCTGGCGTCCGGGTGGGTCGCGGTCGGCTTGAGTGGCCCAAACACGGCGAAATCGCAGCCGAGCGCCTGTGCGGTACGCAGGTCGTCCAGCGTGTGGCAGGACGCACCGACGCTCACGTCGGCAGGCAGCGGGCGTTCGGCCAGCGCGGGCAGCTGTTCGCTGCCCAGGTGCACGCCTGCACCAAGCTCCCGGGCCAGGTCGACATCGCGGTTCACCAGCAGCTCCACGCCCGCCTTGCGACAGAGCGCCAGCGCCCGCATGGCGAGTTCGCGGCGTGCCGCTGGATCCAGCGTGCGGGCACGCAGCTGCACCCGGCCGACGCCGGCATCGAGCGCCCGCTCCAGACTGCGCAGCCATGACGGCTCGTCGTCCGGCTCCGGGGTGACCAGGTAGCGGTCCGGTTGGCGCAGGGCGCCGACCACCGGGACATCCGCAGGCGGCATCGAGTAGCGCGCGAGCCGATCCGGCGCGACCCAGGTCAGGGCCTGGCCTTCCCGCCCCCGCGGCGTCCCCTTCCAGCGCGGGATGGCGCGCACTTCCAGGCGCAGGCGCTTGTCGGGATAGCGCTGCGGCACCTCGATCAGGGTGTCGCCCACCTCCACCTCGATGCCCAGTTCCTCGCGCAGCTCGCGGATCAGCGCATCATCCGAGGTCTCGCCGGGCTCGCGCTTGCCGCCGGGAAACTCCCAGAGGCCGGCCATGTCGCGCCCTTCGGTGCGCCGGGTCAGCAGGATCCGGCCGCGCGCGTCGACGATGACACCGGCGACAACGTGAATGGAGCGAAGCGCTGCTTCCATGCGGACGAGCTGCGGGATGGAGTGGCCCCTAGGTTAACCGTTGGACAGCGGCGCTGGGGATGGGACTGTTCTCGGACGGACGCCACCATGCGGGCGGCGCGTGCGGTGGGCGGGCCATTCGATGCGGGATGGTCATCGGTGCATCGGCGGCAGCGGTGGGGAACGTCCGAACTCGTTGGGCGCACAGGCGACCGTCGTGCCTGTGGGGGGGCGGCGACAGCAGGCTCGGGAGAAATCTGGACGCGATCTGGCGCATGGCGGTCGCCCTCGGGCGGGCTCCTACGGAGAGGCGGCCAGGGGAAGCTGCACGGGACGGTGGAATGAGACGCGGGGCTGGCGGCCTCACTCCAGGGCGGCGACAGCCGGCTCGGGAGAATGCGGTGCGCGATCTGGCACAGGGCGGTCGCCCTCCAGCGGGCTCCTACGGAGAGGCGGCCGGGGAAAGCTGCACGGGACGGTGGAATGAGACGCGTGGCTGGCGGTCTCACTCCAGGGCGACGACAGCCGGCTCGGGAGAGTGCGATACGCGATCTGGCGCAGGGCGGTCGCCGTCGAGCCGACACCTGCAACGAACGGCGAAGACGCACCTCTGTGGCCACGCACCGGCCCCATCACGAAAAAGCCCCGTCCTGCGAAGGGCGGGGCTTTGCGGTTCCGGCGCCGGACGGCGGGCGGACCGGCGCGATCGATCGGGTCGCCGGTCGATCGATTCGGCTCGCCTCAGGCCAGCTGGCCGTGGCAGTGCTTGTACTTCTTGCCGCTGCCGCACGGGCATGGATCGTTGCGGCCGACCTTGGGCTCGTCGCGCTGGATCGTGCCGGCCTGCGGCGCGGGCGCCTGGCCCTGGATCCCGGCGACTTCGTCCTCGGTGCCGTAGCCGCCGGAATCGGCGTGCTGGAACTGCGCCTGGCGCAGCTTGGCCTCGGCCTGGGCGCGCTCCTGCGCTTCCAGGGCAGCGACCTCTTCCTCGCTGCGGATGCGCACGCGGGCCAGCATGGTCACGACCTGGCGCTTGACGTCGTTGAGCATCTCCGAGAACAGCTCGAAGGCTTCCTTCTTGTACTCCTGCTTGGGCTGCTTCTGCGCATAGCCGCGCAGGTGGATGCCCTGGCGCAGGTAGTCCATGCGCGCCAGATGCTCCTTCCAGCCCTGGTCGAGCACGGTGAGCATGATGTGCTTCTCCAGCGCGCGTGCGGTCTCGCCGCCCAGCTGGGTTTCCTTCTGCTCGAACATGGCGTCGACCGCTTCCTGCACGCGCTGTTCGATCTGCTCGGAGTCCAGTTCCTCGCTGCCCTTGACCAGGGCCTGCAAGTCCAGCTGCATGCCGAACTCGCCGGCCAGCGCCGCTTCCAAGCCCGGCAGGTCCCACTGTTCGTCCACCGACTCCGGCGGCACGAAGCGCACGACCAGGTCGTGGATCACGTCGCCGCGGATGCCGTCGACATTCTCCTTCACCGACTCGGCGTCCAGCAGCTCGTCGCGCTGGGCGTAGATCACCTTGCGCTGGTCGTTGTTGACGTCGTCGAAGTCCAGCAGGTTCTTGCGGATGTCGAAGTTGTGGGCCTCGACCTTGCGCTGCGCCTTCTCGATCTGCCGGCTGACCAGCTTGTCCTCGATGACGTCGTCTTCCTTCATGCCCATCATGCGCATCGCCTTCTGCACCCAGTCGGACGCGAAGATGCGCATCAGGTTGTCTTCCAGCGACAGGTAGAAGCGGGACGAACCCGGATCGCCCTGGCGGCCGGAACGGCCACGCAGCTGGTTGTCGATACGGCGCGATTCGTGACGCTCGGTACCGATGATGTGCAGGCCGCCGGCAGCCTTGACCGCGTCATGGCGCTTCTGCCATTCGGCCTTGACCTCGGCCTTCTGCGCGTCGGTGATCTCCTCGCCCAGCGCGTGCAGTTCGGTTTCCAGCGAGCCGCCGAGCACGATGTCGGTACCGCGGCCGGCCATGTTGGTGGCGATGGTCACCGCGCCCGGCATGCCGGCGTTGGCGACGATGGTCGCTTCGCGGTCGTGCTGCTTGGCGTTGAGCACTTCGTGGTGCACGCCGGCCTTGCGCAGGTGCTCGGACAGCATCTCCGAGGTTTCGATCGAGGTGGTGCCCACCAGCACCGGCTGGCCGCGCTGGTTGCAGTCCTGGATGTCGGCCAGCACCGCGTTGAACTTGCCGTTGCGGTTGAGGAACACCTGGTCCGGCGAATCCTTGCGGATGGTCGGGCGGTTGGTCGGGATCACCACCACTTCCAAGCTGTAGATGCTCTGGAACTCGAACGCTTCGGTATCGGCGGTACCGGTCATGCCGGCCAGCTTGCCGTACATGCGGAACAGGTTCTGGAAGGTGATCGAGGCCAGCGTCTGGTTCTCGCGCTGGACCGGCACGCCTTCCTTCGCCTCGACCGCCTGGTGCAGGCCGTCGGACCAGCGGCGCCCGGACAGGGTGCGGCCGGTGAACTCGTCGACGATGACCACTTCGCCGTCGCGCACGATGTAGTCCACGTCGCGCTGGAACAGCGCGTGCGCACGCAGGGCGGCATTGAGGTGGTGGACCACGCTGAGGTTGTTGCCCGCATACAGGCTGTCATCGCCGGTGAGGATGCCTGCGCGGCGCAGCAGGTCCTCGGCGTGCTCCATGCCCGCCTCGGACAGGTGCGCCTGCTTGCCCTTCTCGTCGACCCAGAAGTCGCCGTCGCCGTCTTCGGCTTCCTGGCGCTTGAGCTGCGGCACGATGCGGTTGACGCGGATGTACAGCTCCGGCGAATCGTCGGCCGGGCCGGAGATGATCAGCGGGGTCCGCGCTTCGTCGATCAGGATGGAGTCGACTTCGTCGACGATGGCGTAGTTCAGGCCGCGCTGGTAGCGGTCGGCCCGCGACAGCGCCATGTTGTCGCGCAGGTAGTCGAAACCGAATTCGTTGTTGGTGCCGTAGGTGATGTCGCTGGCGTAGGCCTCGCGCTTGTCGCCGTGCGGCATGCCCGGATAGACCACGCCGACGCTCAGGCCCAGCCAGTTGTACAGGCGGCCCATCTGCGCCGAGTCGCGGCGGGCCAGGTAGTCGTTGACCGTGACCACGTGCACGCCCTTGCCTTCCAGGGCATTGAGGTACACCGGCAGGGTCGCCACCAGGGTCTTGCCTTCGCCGGTGCGCATCTCGGCGATCTTGCCCAGGTGCAGGACCATGCCGCCGATCAGCTGCACGTCGTAATGACGCATGCCGAGCACGCGGCGGCTGGCTTCGCGACAGACCGCGAAGGCTTCCGGCAGGATCTTGTCGAGTGGTTCGCCCCCGGCGATGCGCTGCTGGAACTCCGGCGTCTTGGCCTTCAGGGCTTCGTCGGACAGGGCCTGCATCTCGGACTCGAGGGCATTGATCCTGGCGACGCTGCGGTCCAGCTGGCGCAGCAGTCGATCGTTGCGGCTGCCGAAGACACGGGTAAGCAGTTTGTTGATCATCGAGGGAACCGGTTGGGAATGAACGCCAGGACGCCCGAGGGGCCCCCAAACGGAACAGGACGCAACGCGTCCCCCTCCGCGGCAACGTGACATTGTAGCTTGGGACGCCCGGGACCGTTCTCAAGGTGCAGGACTTCGACTGAAGCCGGCCGTCATCCGTGGTGACGCGATGATCACGCCGGAGGCAAGGCGGTCGGGGCTGCGGCCCCTCCTACATGGAGGCATGGCGACGCCCTTAGGAGGCCGCTCGAGGCCGACCGCCATGTACGGTGACGCCGTGGTCGCGACGGACAGAAGGGGTCGGGGCTGCGGCCCCTCCTGCATGGGAGGTATGGCGACGCCCGCAGGAGGCCGCTCGAGGCCGACCGCCATGCACAGTGACGCCGTGGTCGCAACGGAGAGAAAGGGAGCGGGGCTGCGGCCCCTCCTGCATGGGAGGCATGGCGACGCCCGCAGGAGGCCGCTCGAGGCCGACCGCCATGCGCGGTGACGCTGTGGTCGCGGCGGAGAGAAAAGGGGTCTGGGTTGCAGCCCCTCCTGCATGGAGGCAGGGCGACGCCCGTAGGCGGCCGCTCGAGGCCGACCGCCATGCGCGGTGACGCTGTGGTGGCCACGGAGAGAAGGGGTCGGGGCTGCGGCCCCTCCTACATGGAGGCAGGGCGACGCCCGTAGGAGGCCGCTCGAGGCCGACCGCCATGCGTGGCGAGGCGCGGTCGCGGCGGAGAGAAGGGGTCGGGGCTGCAGCCCCTCCTGCATGGGAGGCATGGCGACGCCCGCAGGAGGCCGCTCGAGGCCGACCGCCATGCGCGGCGACGCCGCGGTCGCAACGAAGAAGGCAGAGGCCATGGCACCGATCGGGACGGCCACACAAAGCACAAGGCCCGCCACCTTGCGGGAGCGGGCCTTGCAGGCGCTGCGACGAGGAAGGCTCAGCCGCGGCTGCGGCGTGCCACCGGCGCCTTGTCGCCGTCGAGGAACTTGCGCGGATTCACCACGCTGCCGTTCTCCCAGACTTCGAAATGCACGTGCGCCCCGGTCGAACGCCCGGTGGAGCCGGCCTTGGCGATCTGCTGGCCCGAACGGACCAGATCGCCGACCTTCACCGTCAGGCGCGAGTTGTGCGCGTAGCGGGTGACGTAGCCGTTGCCGTGGTCGACCTCGACGGTGTTGCCGTAGCCGCTGCGGCTGCCGGAGTAGCTGACCACGCCATCGGCCACCGACATCACCGGGTCGCCGACGTTGGCATCGAAGTCGATGCCCTTGTGGAACTGGCCGCCACGGCCGAAGGGATCGGCACGGCGGCCGAAGCCGGAGGTGATGTAGCTGCGCCGCACCGGCGAACGCGACGGCATCGCGTTGTCCTCGAGCTGGCGGTCGAACAGCAGCGATTCCATCACGCCGAGCTGGCGGCCCGAGGCGGCGAACTGGCGTTCGATCTCGTCCAGGCCATCGGTCAGTTCGTTGAGCGGCATGTCGACCGCGACGCCCGCGCCACCCTGGCCGGGCGAGGTCTGGAAATCGAATTCGCCGTCTTCCAGCTGGCCGGCTTCGGTCAGGCGCTCGCCGAGCGCGTTGAGACGGTTGGCCTGCGCCTGCAGCTCGCCGAGCCGGGCGGCCAGTGCGTTGACCTCGAGCTGCGACTGGCGCTTGACCTGCTCCAGTTCGCGCGCCTGTTCGGCCAGCTTCATTTCGGTCTGGCTGGCGCCGGCGATGCCGACGCCGGCGGTGGCGCCGAAGCCCAGCAGGATGCCGGTGGCCAGCACCGCACCCAGTGCCAGCGCCGGTCGCTCGCTGGCCAGTCCACGCAGGCGGCCTGTGATTCCGCTGGCCTGCCCGGCGCGTGGGTTCCTTACGATGAATTTGTAGCTCATGCTTCAGGTATGTCCTATTCGAAGTCCAACACCCGCAAGGCGGCTGCTCCGCGAGCAGCAGCCGAAGCCGCGCTCGCCGGTGATACTGGCGCCCCCCTGCGCCGAGCCCTCTGGCTCGATGCGCTGGACCAGCAATTGCGTCCCCTGCTGCCCCCCGGATTGGCGCCTCACTGCAGGCTGGCCAACGTGTCTGGCGGACAACTCGTTCTGGTCACCGATTCACCGGTCTGGCGGGCGCGACTGCGCCTGGCCGAGGCCGATCTCCTCGATGCCGCCCGATCCATCGGACTTTCCCCGACTGCTGTCGTCATCAAGACGACCCCCGCCCCACTGCAATCCCCGACCACACCAGCGACAGAACGTCCGGTCTCGGCGGCGGCACTGAAAGGCGTGCGCGACGCGTTGGCATCCTTGCAGGAGCCGGCTCCCACCGACTCCCGGGTTCCCGGGAAGCCATTCCCGGACGCTGGATCCGACCCCGCTGCAACGTAAGGTTGCGAGCACCGCGGCCAGACCGTGGGACGCATCCTATCGTCACCTTCCGCTCACGTCGTTAGCGAAAGGTTAATTTACCGTTATGACGCAGCGATCCGGCCGTCGCGGTTCACGGTTCGTGAAACTGCGTGAAACACCTGAGCGTGTTCAGCAAGTGCGCGCCTGCTCCGGGGATTCGAGCCACCTCAACGTGGCCGGGACCCGGCCGCTGGCGGTGTTTCCGCCGGTTGTCGCTGGGCTGCACACCACCGTGCGGCTGCGAGCGGACACAAGGATGCACGGGCACGGACCGGCGCCACGGCAGCGCCGCAGTCTGGGAACCGCAGGGAACAGAGCGACGCGGCGCTGCCGCGCCGGGCAAGGCCTCAGGCCAGCGCGGGCGTCCCGTAGGCGAGCGGCGCGGGCTGCGCACCGGACTCGAAGGTCACCTTTTCCCAGGCGCTGCTGTCGGCCAGGACGGCGCGGGCCAGCTTGTTGTTGAGCGCGTGGCCGGACTTGTAGCCCTCGTAGGCGCCGAGGATCGGGCCGCCGGCGAGGTAGAGGTCGCCGATCGCGTCGAGGATCTTGTGGCGCACGAATTCGTCGGTGTAGCGCAGGCCGTCGTCGTTGAGCACGCGGAATTCGTCGAGCACGATGGCGTTGTCCATCGAGCCGCCGAGGCCCAGGTTGAGGTCGCGCATGTACTCCAGGTCGCGCATGAAGCCGAAGGTGCGCGCGCGGGAGATTTCCTTGATGTAGGACGCGGTCGAGAAGTCCAGCCGCGCGTGCGACTGCTTGGCCGGGATCATCGGATGGTCGAACTGGATGGTGAAATCCAGCCGGTAGCCGTCATGCGGCAGGAAGCGCGCGACCTTGTCGCCGTCGCGGACCTCGATCGGCTTGAGGATGCGGATGAAGCGCTTCGGCGCGTCCTGCTCGAAGATGCCGGCGGACTGCAGCAGGAACACGAACGGGCCGGAGGAGCCGTCCATGATCGGCAGTTCGGCCGAGGACAGCTCGACGATCATGTTGTCGATGCCGAGGCCGGCGGTGGCCGACATCAGGTGCTCGACGGTCTGGATCTTGGCTTCGCCGCAGGTCAGGCCGGTGCACAGCGTGGTCTCGGTGACCAGGCCGGCATCCGCGGGAACCTCGACCACCGGCTCCAGATCGGTGCGCCGGAACACGATGCCATGGTCGACCGGCGCGGGCCGCAGGGTCATGTAGACCTTGTTGCCGCTGTGCAGGCCGACGCCAGTGGCGCGGATCGTGTTCTTGAGGGTGCGCTGCCGGGTCATCGAGAGAAACTTGAAGTGCGCTGGGGGTGCGCAGGAAGGCGGTGAGAATAGCACGCAATCAGCTGAATCCTGACGCACCAGGGCTTGTCTGGCGGGCGTTTCGGCCGCTTGCAAGGCACTGTCGCACCACGCTTTCCGCTCATGCCGACGCGTGCCGATACGACACTGGCACGCACCGTCGCGCCGATAAAACCTGCCGGGCCACGAGGGCCCGGCAGCAAAGGACGACGGAGACCGGAACTGCCACGCATCCTTGGCGGGATGCGCTCCGGGAACAGCCGGCCGCATGGCAGCGGCCATGGACCGTGCGGGCCTCGCTGCGCCGGCGCGGACCTGCCGCGCCGGGGCGTCTCAGCCCGGCTGGTGGTGCGGAACGTGCGGCGCCCACGCGAAGCATCGCTCCGCGCATCGGCGCGCGCCGGCCCCGGAATGGCCGGACAAGGCCATCCGACGCCGGTGGACCCGCACCGGGGCCGGCATCAGTCCGCCTGGCGGCGCAGGAATGCCGGGATGTCCAGGTAGTCGTTCGGCAGGTCGGCCGATGCGGTCGACGAGGACGGCGAAGACGCACCGGCCGACGGCGAGGACGCCACGCTGCCCGCGGCGCTGCGACGCAGCCCGCCGAGACCACCGAGGCCGCCCACGGCGTTGGAGACCGGGTCGCTGCCGAAACCATCGTCGATCGGCAGGCCGGTGGTGCCGTCGCGGACCAGCTTGATCGGCGCACGGTGTTCGGTGCGGGTCGACTGGCGGGACACGGCGCGGTTCAGGCCGGTGGCCACCACGGTCACGCGGACCTCGTCCTGCATCTCCGGATCCAGCACGGTGCCGACGACCACGGTCGCATCCTCGGACGCGAAGCCCTCGACGGTGCGGCCGATCTCGTCGAACTCGGACATGGTGAAGTCCGGGCCGGCGGTGATGTTGACCAGGATGCCGTTGGCGCCAGCCAGGTTGACGTCGTCCAGCAGCGGGTTCTGGATCGCCGCCTCGGCCGCGGCCTGGGCACGGTCGTCGCCGCGCGCGGTGCCGGTGCCCATCATCGCCAGGCCCATTTCGGACATGACAGTGCGCACGTCGGCGAAGTCGACGTTGATCAGGCCCGGACGCACGATCAGGTCGGCGATGCCCTGCACGGCGCCCTGCAGCACGTCGTTGGCGGCGCGGAACGCGTTGATCATGGTCGCGTTGCGGCCGAGCACGGTGATCAGCTTCTCGTTCGGGATGGTGATCAGCGAGTCGCAGTGCGCCGACAGCTCCTCGATGCCCTTCAGCGCCACCTGCATGCGCCGGCGGCCTTCGAACGGGAACGGCTTGGTGACCACGGCGACGGTCAGGATGCCCATTTCCTTGGCCAGCTGCGCCACGACCGGTGCCGCGCCGGTGCCGGTGCCGCCGCCCATGCCGGCGGTGATGAAGACCATGTCGGCGCCTTCCAGCGCCGCGATGATCTGCTCGCGGTCTTCCAGTGCGGCCTGACGGCCCACTTCCGGGTTGGCGCCTGCACCCAGGCCCTTGGTGACGTTGCCGCCCAGTTGCAGCTGCAGCTTGGCGCCGCAGTTCTTGATCGCCTGGGAATCGGTGTTCGCGGTGATGAACTCCACGCCATCGACGCTGCTGTTGACCATGTGCGCGACGGCATTGCCGCCGCCGCCGCCGACGCCGACGACCTTGATCACCGCGTTCGGAGCCATCTTCTCGATCAGTTCGAAATGTGCCATGTCCGTTGTCCTCGTTATGTGTGCCGGATTTCTGTGCTCCGGCGTTCGTTGGTTGCCGCTTTCGTCTTCCATGTCGCGGGACGACCCGCTGGTACCGCACCACTCCACCACGTCCTTCCCGCCTGTCGCCGGCGCACGCGCCGGCGTCTACCGCTCCAACTCCGTCCTGGTTCCGGTCAGAACTCGCCCCGGTACCAGTTGCGCAATTTCTTGAAGAAGTTGCCGGCGCGTCCGCTGGGCAGCGACGGCCGCCGCGGATGCTCGATCTGGCTGCCCATCAGCAGCAGGCCCACGCCGCTGGCATGGACCGGATTGCCGACCACCTCGCCCAGGCCGGTGACGTGCTGCGGAATGCCCACGCGCACCGGCATCTGCAGCATTTCCTCGGCCAGTTCGATCACGCCTTCCATCTTCGAGGCACCGCCGGTCAGGACCATGCCGGCGCGCACCATCTCCTCGAACCCGGAGCGGCGCAGCTCGGCCTGGACCATCTCGAAGATCTCCTCGTAGCGGCCCTGCACCGCCTGCGCCAGCGAGGCGCGCGGCATCCGCCGCGGCGGCCGGTCGCCGACGCTCGGCACCTGGATGCTTTCCTCGGCGGTGGCCAGCTGGGCCAGCGCGCAGGCGTAGCGCACCTTGATCTGCTCGGCTTCCGGCGTCGGCGTGCGCAGCATGTGCGCGATGTCGCTGGTCACGTGGTCGCCGGCGATCGGCAGCGAGGCGGTGTGGCAGATCGCGCCCTGGATGAACACCGCGATGTCGGTGGTGCCGGCGCCCATGTCGACCAGGACCACACCCAGTTCGCGCTCGTCGGCGGTCAGCACCGCCACGCTGGACGCGAGCGAGGACAGGATCAGGTCGTCGACCTGCAGGCCGCAGCGCTGCACGCACTTGGTGATGTTCTGCGCGGCGGACTGCGCGCAGGTGACCAGGTGCGCGTGCACTTCCAGGCGCACGCCGGTCATGCCGACCGGATTGCGGATGCCTTCCTGCGAATCGTCGAGCACGTATTCGCGCGGGATCGCGTGCAGGATCCGCTGGTCGGCCGGGATCGCCACCGCCTTGGCCGCGTCGAGCACGCGGTCCAGGTCGGACCAGGTCACCTCGCCGTCGCGGATCGGCACGATGCCGGGCGAGTTCTTGCACTGCACGTGGTTGCCGGAGATCGACGCATACACCGAGCGGATCTCGCAGCCGGCCATCAGCTCGGCCTCTTCGACCGCGCGCTGGATCGACTGCACGGTCGATTCGATGTCCACCACCACGCCCTTCTTCAGGCCGCGCGACTCGTGCGAACCGATGCCGATCACTTCGATCGGGTTGCCCGGCGAATACTCGCCCACCAGCGCCACCACCTTGGAGGTGCCGATGTCGAGGCCCACGATGAGGGACTTGTCGCCTTTGCGGTTCATGTACTGCTCGCCTGTTGTGCTTGCGCCCGCGCGGCGCCGCCCGGCGCATGCGGTTGTGGGGAGGAAGACGTGCCCGGGCTGCCCCAGGTCACGGTGAATCCGTTGGTGTAGCGCAGGTCGGCGCGCGCGATCGGGCGCGCCTGCTGCACCAGCAGCTGCGGCAGCTGCCTGGCGAAACGCTCCAGCCGGGCCTGCGCATCGTCGCGGCCGATGACGATCCGCATGCCGTTGTCCAGGGTCAGCGACCAGCTGCCGCGCGCGTCCATGCCCATCTCCGCCACGCCGTAGCCCAGCGGTGCGAACAGCGCGCGGGTCTGGTTGTAGAGCTCGACGACCTCGGCGGTGCGTGCATCCGGGCCATCGAGCTGCGGCAGGCGTGCGCCATCGGAGTCGTCCGGCTTCGGGAACAGCTGGCCGCGCTCGGACAACAGCCTGTCCTCGCCCCAGCGTGCGAACGGCCGGTGCTCGACGACATGGACCTCCATCACGTCCGGCCAGGCCTTGCGCACCTGCGCGCGTTCCACCCACGGCAAGCGCTCGACCGCGTGCTGCGCATCGGCCAGGCGCACCGCGAAGTAACCGCGGCGCGCGTGCGGCGACACGGCCGCACGCAGCTGCTCGGCCTGCACGCGTTCGAACTCGCCGGTCACGCGCAGCCTCGACAGCGGCCAGCGCTCGGCGCCGACCCAGCCGTTGAGCACGGCCACCACCGGCAGCGCGACCAGCGCCACCGCGAGCAGCCAAGCCAGGATGCGCAGCACCACGTTCACGCGGCCGGACCTCCGCTGAGGGACTGGGGCAGGGTCTGTTCCAGGATCCGCCAGCACAGCGCGGGGAAATCCACGCCGAGCGTGGCGGCCGCCTTCGGTACCAGCGAATGGCTGGTCATGCCCGGCGCGGTGTTGACCTCGAGCAGCAGCAGTTCGCCGCTGGCGCGGTCGCGCATCACGTCGACGCGGCCCCAGCCGCTGCAGCCGGCGGCCTGGAACGCGGCCAGCGCCAGCGCACGGATGCGCGCCTCGTCCTCGCCCTCAAGGCCCGGACACATGTACCGGGTATCGTCGGACACGTATTTGGCGTGGTAGTCGTACCAGGCGCCCTTGGGCACGATCCGGATCGACGGCAGCGCGATCTCGCCGAGGATGCCGACGGTCAGCTCGTCGCCGACCACCAGCTGCTCGATCACCATCTCGCCGCCGTACGCGCGCGCGACCTCGACCGCCGCCTCGATGTCGCCGGCCTCGACCACGCGGGCGACGCCGACGCTGGAACCTTCGCAGGACGGCTTGACGAACACCGGCAGGCCGAGCGATTCGATCGCCGCACGCACATCGCCGCCGGCAGCCAGGCGCACGAAGCGCGGCGTCGACAGGCCGGCGGCCTGCCACACCTGCTTGGTGCGGATCTTGTCCAGGGTCAGCGCCGAGCCGAGCACGCCCGGGCCGGTGTACGGCACCGCGAGCGCCTGCAGCAGGCCCTGCAGCACGCCGTTCTCGCCATCGCCGCCATGCAGGATGTTGAACACGCGGTCGATGCGCGGCCCCTGCCCCGCGGCAGCCTCGGCGATCGCGCGGACCAGGGCCGGGACGCCATCGACCGCATGCGCGTCGACGCCACGCGAACGCAGCGCCTCGAGCACGTTGCGGCCCGAATCCAGCGACACCTCGCGCTCGGAACTGGTGCCGCCCAGCAGCACGGCGACACGGCCGAACACGGCCGGATCGTCGAAGCGGGCGGCGGGCATCGCGACCTGGCTCATGCGTCCTGCTCCGCATCGCTGGCGGCGAAGCCCTGGGCGGCGAGCTGCTGGGCGACATAGCCGATGTCGCCGGCGCCCATCATCAGCACCAGGTCGCCGTCCTGCAGCACGTCCGGCAGCACGTTCGCCAGGTCGGCGACCTGGCTGACGACCACCGGCTCGGAGCGGCCGCGCGCGCGGATCGCACGCGCCAGCGCACGCGAATCGGCGCCCGGAATCGGGGCTTCGCCGGCCGGGTAGACCTCGCTCAATACCAGCGCGTCGGCCTCGGAAAGGACCGCGGCGAAGGCGTCGAACTGGTCGCGGGTGCGGCTGTAGCGGTGCGGCTGGAAGGCCACGACCAGGCGCTTGTCCGGCCAGCCGCCACGGGCGGCGGCGAACACGGCGGCCAGTTCCTTCGGGTGGTGGCCGTAATCGTCGACCAGGCGCACGCGCGCGCCGGACGGCGTGGTCAGCTCGCCAAGGTCGTTGAAGCGGCGACCGATGCCGGCGAACTTCTCCAGCGCCGCAGCGATGTTCTCCGGCGACACGCCCAGCTGCCAGCCGACCGCGGCGGCGGCCAGCGCATTGAGCACGTTGTGGTGGCCCGGCAGCGCCAGGGTCACCGGCACGGTGGCGCCCTCCGGCAGGCGCAGGGTGAAGCGCATGCGCGGACCGTCCTGGACGATGTCCTCGGCGCGCACGTCGGCGTTCTCGGCGATGCCGTAGGTCATCACGTGGCGCGGAGTCTGCGCGGCCAGCGCGGCGACCTCGGCATCGTCGATGCACAGCACGGCCAGGCCATAGAACGGCAGGCGCTGCAGGAATTCGGCGAACGCCGACTGCAGGCGGGCGAAGTCGCCACCGTAGTTCTCCAGGTGGTCGGCATCGATGTTGGTGACCACCGCCATCAGCGGATTCAGGCGCAGGAAGCTGCCGTCGCTCTCGTCGGCCTCGGCCACCAGCCACTGGCCGCCGCCGAGCTTGGCGTTGGCGCCGGCGGCGAGCAGCTGGCCGCCGATCACGAAGGTCGGATCCAGCCCGCCTTCGCTGAGCACCGCGGCGGTCAGGCTGGTGGTGGTGGTCTTGCCATGGGTGCCGGCCACGGCGATGCCGCGGCGGAAACGCATCAGCTCAGCCAGCATCGCCGCCCGCGGCACGATCGGAATGCGCTGGCTGCGCGCCTCCATCAGTTCGGGGTTGTCTTCGCGGATGGCGCTGGACACGACCACGCAGTCGGTGCCGAGCACGTTCGCCGCGGAATGGCCGCGGATCACGCGCGCGCCCAGGCGGGCCAGGCGGCGGGTGGCGGCGTTGTCGGCGGCATCGGAGCCGGACACCTCGTAACCGAGGGTCAGCATCACCTCGGCGATGCCGCTCATGCCGGTGCCGCCAATGCCGACGAAGTGCACGCGCGGGAACGCGCGGACCAGGTCGTCGGTGTCGTTCAGGCGGCGGATCATGCGGAAGCTCCAGTAGCGGAAAGGGATTCGTCGAGGACGATGCCGGCGATGCGGTCGGCGGCGTCGATGCGGGCCAGCGCGCGCGCGGCGCGGGCCATGTCCAGGCGGCGCTGCGGATCGGCGGCCAGCGCGCGCAGCGCGTCCTGCAGGTGCGCGGTCAGCTGCGCGTCCTGCCTGAGCAGCTGCGCGGCGCCGTGCTCGATCAGGTACTCGGCGTTGCGGGTCTGGTGGTCGTCGACCGCGGCGGCGAACGGCACCAGCACGCTGCCGATGCCGACCGCGCACAGTTCGGCCAGGGTCGAGGCGCCGGACCGGCACACCACCAGATCGGCCCAGGCATAGGCCGATGCCATGTCGGCGATGAAGGCTTCGGGCACCGCATCGACCCCGGCCTGCAGGTAGGCGCGCACGGTTTCGTCGTGCAGCTTCTCGCCGCACTGGTGGCGCACCTCGATCGGCACCTCGCGCAGCGCGGCCAGCGCACGCGGCACGGCTTCGTTCAAGGCGCGTGCGCCCTGGCTGCCACCGAGCACCAGCAGCCGCAGCGGGCCGCTGCGTCCGGCCAGGCGCTGCTCCGGCGCCGGCACCGCGGCGATCGCTTCGCGCACCGGATTGCCGACCACGACCTCGTCTTCGAAGCTGCCGGGGAAGCCGGTCAGGGTGCGCCGCGCCATGCGGCTCAGCACGCGGTTGGTCAGGCCCGGCGCGCGGTTCTGCTCATGCACCAGCAGCGGCAGGCCGGCCAGACGCGCCGCCAGGCCACCGGGGCCGGAGGCGAAGCCGCCGAAGCCGATCACGGCGCGCGGTGCGCGGCGGCGCAGCGCGGCCGAGGCCGCACGCACCGCCTTCAGCAGCCGGAACGGCGACGCCAGCAGGGCCAGCTTGCCCTTGCCGCGCACGCCGGCGATCGGCAGCGTGTCGATCTCGATGCCGTGCTGCGGCACCAGGCGCGTTTCCATCGCACCGGCCGCCCCCAGCCACACCACCGGGACGCCGCGCTCGCGCAGCGCCTGGGCGACGGCCAGGCCGGGGAAGATGTGTCCGCCGGTCCCGCCGGCCATGATCATGACCGGACGGCTGTCGGCCGCGGGCGCCACGCCGGCGTGGAGGGCCGCGCTCATGCCAGGCCTCCGATGGTCGGCTCGACCCGGGCGGTGCCGCGACCGCGCAGCGACAGCGCGGTGTCGAACGCGGGCGAAGGACGCGGCTCGGACGCCGGCTGCGGGCGATACGCGGGCGACTCGGCGGGCGCGGCCGGCGGCGCCGGCACCGGCGCGTTCTGCTCGGGGCGCAGCAGCGCGACCTGGCGCTCGGCGCGCTCCAGTTCGTAGGACACGCGCAGCAGCAGGCCCACGGCCACGCAGGTCATCATCACGCTGGAACCGCCCGAGGACACCAGCGGCAGGGTCAGGCCCTTGGTCGGCAGCACGCCCAGGTTGACCCCGATCGAGACGAAGCTCTGCATGCCGATCCAGAGGCCGACGCCGAACGCGCAGTAGCCGGCGAAATGACGGCGCATCTCCACGCAGCGCATGCCCAGGTACAGCGCACGGCCGACCAGCAGCGCGTACAGCGCCACGATCAGGCAGACGCCGACGAAACCCAGTTCCTCGGCGATGACCGAGAAGATGAAGTCGGTGTGCGCTTCGGGCAGGTAGTTGAGCTTCTGCACCGAGGCGCCGAGGCCGACCCCGAACCATTCGCCGCGGCCGATCGCCATCAGCGCGTTGGTCAGCTGGTAGCCGGCGCCGAGCTGGTCCTGCCACGGATCCCAGAACGAGACGATGCGGCGCAGGCGGTAGGGTTCGAAGATCGCCAGCGCGGCCAGCGCCGGCAGGCCCAGCAGCACCGGCAGCGACAGCCGCTGCAGGTTGGCGCCGCCCAGCACCAGCAGGCCGGCGGTGATCGCCAGCAGCAGCGTGGCCGAACCGAAGTCCGGCTGCGCCAGCAGCATGGCCACCATCAGCACGGCCACGCCCAGCGGCTTGATCATGGCCAGCCAGGTCGTGTTGACCTCGTCGCTGAAGCGCGCAAGGTAGCTGGACAGCCAGACGATATAGAGCACCTTGACCGCCTCGACCACCTGGAAGCGCGACACGCCCAGGTTGATCCAGCGGCGCGCGCCGTTGACGCTCACGCCCAGGCCGGGCAGCCACGGCAGCACCAGCAGCACCACGCAGCCCAGCAGCAGGATCTGGTTGTGCTTCTCGATGGTCTTCAGGTCGGTGCGCATGATGACCGCAGCCAGCACCGTGCCGATGCCGATGAACAGCACGTGGCGGACCAGGTAGTGGAACGGGCCCACGCCCAGGTTCTCGCCGATGGCGATCGAGCTGGACCCGACCATCACCACGCCCAGGCAGGCCAGCGCCAGCGCAGCACCGACCAGCCACGGGTCGAAGCGGCCTTCGATCGCATCCAGTCGGGTGGCCTGGCGCGCGTCGTTCATCAGCGCACCTTCAACGTCGCCAGACCGACCAGCACCAGGATCACCGAGATGATCCAGAAGCGGACGATCACGCGCGGTTCCGGCCAGCCCTTCAGTTCGAAGTGGTGGTGGATCGGCGCCATCCGGAACACGCGCTTGCCGGTGAGCTTGAACGAGGCCACCTGGATCATCACCGACAGCGTCTCGATGACGAAGATGCCGCCCATGATCACCAGCACCAGTTCCTGGCGCACGATCACGGCGATGGTGCCCAGCACCGCGCCCAGCGCCAGCGCGCCGATGTCGCCCATGAACACCATCGCCGGATAGGTGTTGAACCAGAGGAAACCCAGGCCCGCGCCGGCGATCGCCGCGCAGATGATGGTCAGCTCGCCGGCGCCCGGCACCTGCGGGATCTGCAGATAGGTGGAGAACACCGCGTTGCCCGATGCGTAGGCGAACACGCCCAGGCCGCAGGCGACCAGCACGGTCGGCATGATCGCCAGCCCGTCCAGGCCGTCGGTCAGGTTCACCGCGTTGGAGAAGCCCACGATCCAGAAGTAGGCGATCGCCACGAAGCTGATGCCGGCCAGCGGCAGCGCGATCGACTTGAACAGCGGCAGGTAGAACGTGGTCGCCGCCGGCACGTCGGCGTACAGGTACAGGTACAGGCCGGCGGCCAGGCCGAAGATCGACTGCAGCAGGTACTTCCAGCGCGACTTCAGGCCGTTCGGATCGCGCTTGACGATCTTGATCCAGTCGTCGTACCAGCCGATGGCGCCGAAGGCCAGCATCACCAGCAGCACCGTCCACACGTACTTGTTGCGCAGGTCGCCCCACAGCAGCACCGACAGCAGCACGGTGAGCAGGATCAGCGCACCGCCCATGGTCGGCGTGCCCGCCTTGGAGAAGTGGGTCTGCGGACCGTCCTGGCGGATCGGCTGGCCGCCCTTGAACTGGGCCAGCCGGCGGATCACCGCCGGGCCCAGCCACAGCGACAGGAACAGCGAGGTCAGCGCCGCCAGGATTCCGCGGAAGGTCAGGTAGCCGAACAGCCCGAAGAAATCCTCGAGCCCCTGCAGCCAGCGCGCCAGTTCAAGCAACATCCGTCAAATCTCCATGCGCCAGCAGCGCGGTCACGATCCTGTCCATCGCACTGCCGCGCGATCCTTTCACCAGCACGCGTCGCGGCGTGCCGGCCTGTCCTGCGGCCAGCGCCTCGCGCAGCGCGTCGGCCAACGCGGCGTGGCTGTCGTAATGGCGGCCACCTTCGCCGAAAGCGGTCGACGTGGCCGCGCTGAGTTCGCCCAGCGTGTACAGCCGCGCGATGCCGGCCTCGCGCGCACGGCGACCGGCATCGGCATGCAGCGCGGCGGCCTCAGGCCCCAGTTCGCGCATGTCACCCAGCACCAGCCAGGCTTCATCGCCGGACGCGGCCAGGGCCTCGATCGCCGCCTGCAGCGAACCGGGGTTGGCGTTGTAGCTGTCGTCGATCAGCAGGGTGCCGTCGGCCAGCGCATGCGCGACCTGGCGGCCCGGCACCGGACGCGCCGCGGCGAGGCCGGCGGCGATGGTCGCCAGCGCCACGCCGCAGCCCAGCGCCACGGCCGCGGCGGCCAGCGCGTTGCAGATGTTGTGGCGGCCCGGCAGCTGCAGCAGCACCTCGATCTCGCCCTGCGGCGCGACCAGGGTGAAGCGCGTGCCCTCGCCCGTGGCCACGATGCCGCGCGCGGTGACGTCGGCGCTGGCGTCCAGGCCGTAGCGCAGCAGCCGGCGGCCGCTGTCGGCGGCGCGGATCACCTGCTGCTCGAACCAGCTGCCGAAGGCGTCGTCGGCATTGACCACGGCCACGCCACCGGCCGGCAGCGCGGCATAGATCGCGCCCTTGGTCTCGGCCACGCCGAGCAGGCTGCCCATGCGTTCCAGGTGCGCGGCGGCGATGTTGTTGACCAGGGCCACGTCCGGCGCGGCCACGGCGGTCAGGTAGGCGATGTCGCCCGGCTTGCCGGCGCCCATTTCGTAGATCGCGAACTCGGCATCGTCCGGCGCCTCGATCACCGCCAGCGGCAGGCCGATCTCGTTGTTGCGGTTGCCCGGGTTCGCGTAGGCGCGCCCGGCGCGCTGCAGGATTTCCAGCACCAGCGTCTTGACGCTGGTCTTGCCGTTGCTGCCGGTGATCGCCACCACGGTGGCGCGGCGGTCGCGCTGCATGCCGGCCGCGATGCGCGCCAGCGCGCGCTCGCTGTCGGCCACCAGCACCTGTGGCAGCGCGACATCGAGCGGGCGCTCGACCAGCAGGGCGGCGGCGCCACGCATGGCGGCATCGGCGGCGAAGTCATGCCCGTCGAAACGCTCGCCGCGCAGCGCCAGGTAGAGGCTGCCGGGACCGAGCTGGCGCGTGTCGTGCGCGATCGCATCGACCAGCACGTCGTCGCCGTGCAGCTCGCCGCCGGCCCAGTGCGCGATCAACGACAGTGGCAGGCGCTTCATGGCTGGCCTCCCGGCTGCCACGTCGCGAGCGCGGCCGCGGCCACGGCGGTGTCGTCGAACGGCAGGCGCACGCCGGCCACTTCCTGGTAGGGCTCGTGGCCCTTGCCGGCGATCAGCACGATGTCGTCGGCGCCGGCGTGGCCGACCGCGCGGGCGATCGCACGGGCGCGGTCGCGCTCGACGCTCACCGCGGAACGGTCGGCGAATCCGGCCAGGATGTCGGCCACGATCGCATCGCCGTCTTCGCTGCGCGGATTGTCGTCGGTGACGATGACCACATCGGCGTCGGCCTGGGCGATCTGCGCCATCTGCGGGCGCTTGCCGCGATCGCGGTCGCCACCGCAGCCGAACACGCACAGCAGCCGCGCGGCCGCATGCGCACGCAGGCTGTTCAGAGCCTGGGCCAGCGCATCGGGCGTATGCGCGTAGTCGATCACGACCAGCGGACGCTCGCCGTCTCCGCCAAGGCGGTTCATGCGGCCGGCGATGGGCTGCAGCTGCGAGAGGGTCGCGGCGATCGTGGCCGATGCTTCGCCCTGCGCATGCAGGGTGCCGGCCACGGCCAGCAGGTTGTCCACGTTGAAGCGGCCCAGCAGCGGCGAGGCCACCGCATGCACCTGGCCGTCGATGATCAGGTCGAAGGCGATGCCGCGCGCATCCAGGCGCAGCGCCTCGGCGCGCACCGTGGCGCCGGCCTGCCCGCGCGAGCTGACGCCCACGCCCTGCAGGTGATCGGGAAGCTGGCTCAGCAGGGTCCGGCCGAACGGATCGTCCAGATTCAGCACCGCGGCCTTCAGGCCCGGACGCCCGAACAGCAGCGCCTTGGCCGCGCCGTAGCTGGCCATGTCGCCGTGGTAGTCGAGATGGTCGCGGGTGAGGTTGGTGAACACCGCCACGTCGTAATGCACGCCGTCGACGCGCCCCTGGTGCAGCGCGTGCGAACTGACTTCCATCGCCACGGCCTGGGCGCCGGCATCGCGGATCTCCGCCAGCAGCGCATGCATGCGCAGCACCAGCGGCGTGGTGAACCCGGTCGGGACCACATGCCCGTGCAGGCCGGCACCGAGCGTGCCGATGCTGCCGGCGCGCAGTCCGCGCAGCTGCCAGGCCTGGGCCAGCAACTGCACGGTGGAGGTCTTGCCGTTGGTACCGGTGACGCCGACCATCGTCATCGCATGCGAGGGATGGCCGTGGAACAGGTCGCCCATCGTGCCCAGGCGCGCGCGCAGGCCCGGCACGGCGATCGCATCGGCCGGCGCCGGATGGTCGGCCGGTGCCGGCGGTTCGAACAGGATCGCGGCCGCGCCCGCGGCGCTGGCCTGTTCGACGAAGGCCAGGCCGTGGGTACCGAAGCCGGCGATCGCGACGAAGGCATCGCCCGGCGCCAGTTCACGGCTGTCCATGACCAGGCCGGACACGTCGACGTCGCGCGGAAGCGCGACGTCGGGCAGCAGGCGCGACAGCGGCATGCGGCGGGTCATGGCGCGGCCCCGCCGCCGCCCAGCGCGGGCGGAATGGTGGCGTCGATGCCGGCGCCCTCCACGTCGTCCACGTCGTCCAGCGCGGCCGGCAGCACCGGCATCGAAGCGCGCCGCTTGGCGTCGCCCCGCGCCTGCACCGCCAGCCAGGTGTCGATGTCGTCCGGCGGGACGTCCATCAACCGCAGTGCGCCGTCCATCACCCGCTGGAACACCGGCGCCGACACGTAGCCGCCGCCGTAGGTCGAGCCGCCCTTGGAGGTATCGGGGTCGTCGATCACCACCGCCATCGCGAAGCGCGGGTTGTCCACCGGCACCAGGCCGGCGAAGAACGCCAGGTAACGGCGCTCGTAACCGCCCCCGCTGGCCTTGCGCGCGGTGCCCGACTTGCCGGCGACGTGGTAGCCCAGCACCGCTGCGCGCGTGCCGGTGCCGCCGGGCTCGGTGACGGTCTGCATCATCCGCACGACCTCGTCGGCGACTTCGGCCGACAGCACCTGGCGCGGCTCGCCGATATGGCCCTTGACGAAGGTCGGTGGCAGCGCGCGGCCGTGGTTGCCGAGCGTCGCGTAGGCGTGCGCGATCTGCATCGGCGTCACCGCCATGTTGTAGCCGTAGGACATGACCTGCTTGTCGGTGCCCGACCAGCGCGAAGGATCGGCCAGCATCCCGGCCGCCTCGCCGGGAAAACCGCTGCCGGTGCTGCGGCCGTAGCCCATGTTGCGGATGAACTCGTAGAAGTACCGGTCCTCGAGCCTGTGCACGATCATCGACGAGCCCACGTTGGAGCTCTTGGTGATGATGCCGGTGGTGTCGAGCACGCCGTAGTTGCGGAAATCGCTGGTCTTGAACCGGCCGTTCGCGATCCAGCCGGGGCTGGTGTTGAAACTGCTGGTCGGGGTGATGACGCCTTTCTCAAGCGCGGCGGCGACGGTGATCGGCTTCATCGTCGAGCCGGGCTCGAGCAGGTCGGTGACCGCGCGGTTGCGGCGCGCCTCGGGGCCGCCGCCGCTCAGCGAATTGGGGTTGTAGCTGGGCAGGTTGACCATCGCCAGCACTTCGCCGGTGGCCACGTCCAGCACCACCGCGGAGCCGGCCGCGGCCTTGTGCTCGTCCAGCGCGCTGCGCAGCTCCCGGTAGGCCAGGTACTGGATGCGGCGGTCGATGCTGAGGGTCAGGTCCTTGCCCGGCTGGGCCGCGCGCACCAGTTCGATGCTCTCGACGATGCGGCCGTGGCGGTCGCGGATCACCCGCTTGCTGCCCGGCTTGCCGGTCAGCCATTCGTCGAACGCCAGCTCCAGGCCTTCCTGGCCGCGGTCGTCGATGTTGGTGAACCCGAGCACGTGCGCCATCGCATCGCCCTGCGGGTAGAAGCGACGGAACTCGCGCTGCGAGAACACGCCCGGCACGTTGTGCGCCAGGATCGCCTTGGCCTGGTCCGGGTTGATCCGGCGCTTCAGGTAGACGAATTCCTTGTCCGCACGCTGCGACAGGCGGCTGGTCAGTTCATCCAGCGGCACGCCCAGCGCCTTGGCCAGGTCCGGCAGGCGGTCGGGATGACGCATCAGTTCCTGCGGATTGCCCCACACCGATTCGACCGGGGTCGACACCGCCACCGGCTCGCCGTTGCGGTCGGTGATCATGCCGCGCGAGGTCGCGATCGGGATCTCGCGCAGGAAGCGGGCTTCGCCCTGGCGCTGGTAGAAATCGGCGTTGACCAGCTGCACGTAGGCCGCGCGGCCGACCAGCGCGACCGAGCACAGGCCCAGCGCGCACGCGACCAGCGACATCCGGCTGCGCAGATTGAAGAACGTGCGCTGGGTGCGGGTGTTGCGCTTCATCGCCGCACCACCACGATGTCGTCGGCTTCCGGCAGCTTCATCCCCAGGCGCTCGCGCGCGACCTGGTCGATGCGGTTGGCCTGGGCCCAGGTCGCCTGCTCCAGCTGCAGCCGGCCGAACTCGACGTTCAGTTCGTCGCGATCGCGCTCCAGGCCGGTCAGTTCGACGAACAGCTGGCGGTGCCGGTAGCGCTCGTAGACCACGGCGAGCGCCGAGGCGACCGTGGCCAGCAGCAGCACGCCGAGCAGGAAGCGGCTCATGCGCCGGCCCCTGCGGCATCCAGCTTTTCGGCCACGCGCAGCACCGCGCTGCGGGCGCGCGGATTGACCGCCAGTTCGTCCTCGTCGGCACGGATCGCCCCGCCCAGCGCGGCCAGCCCCGGCACGAACGCCTGGAGTTCCGGCAGGCGGCGGTTGCTCGGCGGCGCCTTGGCGTGGCGGTTGATGAACTGCTTGACGATGCGGTCTTCCAGCGAATGGAAGCTGATCACCGCCAGCCGGCCGCCCGGCTTGAGCGCCGCCATGGCCGCGTCCAGACCGGCCTCGAGGTCGGCCAGCTCGCGGTTGATGTGGATGCGGATGGCCTGGAAGCTGCGCGTGGCTGGATGAATCCGGTCCTTGCCGCGCGGCATCACCGAGGCGATCAGGTCGGCCAGCTGCGCGGTGCGCAGCAGCGGCTGCTCGGCGCGGCGCGCGACGATCGTGCGCGCGATCCGGCGGCTCTGCTTCTCCTCACCGTAGGTCCACAGCACGTCGGCGATCTCGCGCTCGTCGGCACGGGCCAGCCACTGCGCGGCGCTCTCGCCGGCATCGGGGTCCATGCGCATGTCCAGCGGGCCGTCCTTGCCGAACGAGAAGCCACGCCCGGCCACGTCCAGCTGCGGCGAGGACACGCCCAGGTCGAACAGCAGGCCGTCCAGCGAACCAGGCGTGGCCACCTGCGCCAGCGTGGCGAAGCTGCCGCGATGGATCGACACGCGCGGATCGGCGCCGAAGCTGCGTTCGGCCTCCAGGATCGCCTCGGGGTCCTTGTCCATCGCCAGCAGCCGGCCTCCCGGGCCGAGTCGTTCCAGCACGCCACGCGCATGACCACCACGGCCGAACGTCCCGTCCAGGTAGCGGCCGTCCTCGATCACCCGCAACCCATCGATGACCTGCGCGAACAGCACCGGCACGTGGGCGGGCTGCGCGGGGTCAGCGGGGTGGCCGGCCTGCGCCTGCGTGCGCACCCGGTCACCCCCGGTCACAGCTTCAAGTCGAGCATGTGATCACTCAGATCTTCGTCGGTGATCACCTGACGGATCTGCGCGTGATGCGCCTGCTCGCTCCAGAGTTCGAACTTCTCGCCCATGCCCAGCAGCACTGCCTTCTTCTCGATGCCGACCGCGTTGCGGTGGCTGGCGGGGATGCTGATGCGGCCGTTGCCGTCCAGCTCGACCGGCGTCGCCGCACCGACCAGCTTCAACTGCAGCGCGCGGTGCGCGGCGCGGGTGCTGGGCAGCTTGTTGACGTCGTCGCGGACCCGCTGCCAGACCTTCTCCGGGTACAGGTACAGCGAGCCGGACTCGAACGGGTTGTAGGTGATGACCAGGCGGTTCCCGCACTCACGCGCGACCTGGTCGCGATAGGCCGTGGGCACGGCCAATCGCCCCTTGTCGTCCACTGTGATGGCGGTCTCGCCTTGAAACACGTCGCTGCACCCGGCCGGCTTGGGGTCACATTCAACCACGGAAAACCACAAAAATCCCGGTTTTCCCTCTTGTGCCCACCTTAGGATTCACGAACAGAGTTGTCAACAGGCTGACAGGGAGGAAATCACCTGCCCGATCAATAAGTTGCAGCGATGTTCACAGACAAGTTCAAGGGTTGTCCACAAGTTGCTGTTTCGTCTCAAATTGTGAGATCAAGGCTTCGTGAAGGCCATGCGAAATGCATCCTTCGGCCGGCCGCCGGGGCGGCTGCCGGCGCGACGCTCCCGCTCGACAACTGCGCAGATGGCCAGCCACCGGACACCCAAGGCGCGCCTCCCGGGTCCATCGGGAGACGGGAGGCGACGTGACGGAGCGCTTGGACCAGCAGGCCCCGGCCGGACTGGTCGTGGCCGACCGCTGCCGGCATGGCCGGCGCGCCGGCGGCGTTCGCGCCGGCGTGGAGAGAGGAAGTGGCGGAGCCGGCCGATAAGCCGGGTTCTGTCGTGGACAGTCATTCCTCTAGGCGCCGCGTCACCGCGACGCTCAAGCAACCTACCCGGACCCGACGCGGGCAACGTCATGAGGTCCCTATTTGGCCTTGCTCCCGGTGGGGTTTGCCGTGCCGGTCCGTTGCCGGACTCGCGGTGCGCTCTTACCGCACCATTTCACCCTTGCCGTCCTGCCGAAGCAGTCTTGGGCGGTATCTTTCTGTTGCACTTTCCGTCGGCTCGCGCCGCCCAGGCGTTACCTGGCACCGTGCCCTGTGGAGCCCGGACTTTCCTCGGCACCGCTCCACCGGAGTGGAACGATGACGCGACTGTCTGGCCGACTCCGCCGCGCGCATTGTCGCACGAGCGGCCACGTCCGGTGCGCGCGCGGCGTTGCCAAACACGCGCCCGGCTGCGAGCATCCGCGCCCCCACGCACATCAAGGAGGATGGCGCCATGTTCGGCTCCCTTCGTTTTTTCCTGTCCGCCGCCTGCATCGCCCAGGCACTGATCGCACCCGTCGCTGCCGCAGACAGCCCGGCCGGGCCGTTCACCGAGCCGCGCAATGCCGCGACCGGCTTCGCCGTGACCGTATGGATGGCCATGGACGACACGCTAGGCAAGCACTGCGGCACGCTGGACGGCGATGCCGGCCAGCAGGCGCGGGACGCGCTGGCCCGGTGGCAGGGCCACAACCAGAAGCTGGTGGAAACCGCCTTCACCTACATGGTGGCGCTGGAAGGCACGATCGAGGCCTCGAACGGCGAAGCCGCGCGTCGCGCATTCCGCAACGCGCGCCAGCAGGAATTCATGGCCGCCGCGCGGCAGATGCAGACCACCTGGTTTCCGGAGGCGCAGGTCGACGCCGAACGCTGCCTGCGCCTGGCCAGGCAGGTGAGCGACGGCGGCTACGACATCGCGCGCACCCCGGAATTCCACGACACGCTGCAGGCGATGGCCGCCGGCCGCTAGACCTGCGGCGCAGCCATCGACCGGGCAGGCCCAGCGCTCTCGCCCATCCGCGCCGGCGCCCGCGCAGGACGGCGAGGACCAGCGCATCGGCCAGTCCGCGGAAGCCATCGCCTGCGCTGCCCGGGAGTGCCTGCCAGGCCGGTCGCGCATGAACGGAGGTCCGGCACCGGGATGAACATGCAGGTCGCCGGGCCTGTGGCCTGGGGATTCAAGCCATGGCCCGGCTTGCCGCTTTCGCGGTCAGTCGTCTGCGGCTCCTTCATCCGCCGTGGCGCCGTACAGCGCCTTGCGCGGCGCACCGGTGATCTCGGCGGCCAGCCTGGCCGCGGACGACGGCGGCAGGTGCCGGTTGAGCAGCGCGTAAACCCGCCGGCCTTCGGCCAGCTGCGCCTGCGCGTCGTCGCTGGCGCCTTCGACGATCACCACGAACTCGCCCTTGCGCTGGTTGTCGTCGGCCTCGACCTGCACCTGCAGGTCGGCCAGGGTGCCGTCGAGCACGGTCTCGAACAGTTTGGTTAGTTCGCGCGCGAGCACCGCCGGGCGCGTGTCGCCGAAGGCGGCGCGCAGGTCGGCCAGCGACTCGGCGATGCGATGCGAGGATTCGTAGAAGACCAGGGTGCGCGGCTCGCCGACCAGGGCCGACAGGCGTTCGCGGCGGGCCGAGGCCTTGGCCGGCAGGAAGCCTTCGAAGGCGAAACGGTCGCTGGGCAGGCCGGCCACGCTCAGCGCGGCGATCAGTGCCGACGGGCCCGGCACCGGGCTGACCCGGATCCCGGCCTCACGCGCCGCGCGCACCAGCCGGTAGCCGGGGTCGCTGACCAGGGGCGTACCCGCATCGCTGACCAGGGCCAGCGATTCGCCCGCCTGCAGCCGTGCCACCAGGCGCTCGGCGATGGCCTGTTCGTTGTGCTCGTGCAGGGCCAGCAACGGGGTCCCGATGCCGAAATGGGACATCAACTGCGCGCTGCGGCGGGTGTCCTCGGCGCAGATCGCGGCCACCTCGCGCAGGACCTGCTGCGCCCGCGGCGAGAGGTCGCCGAGGTTGCCGATCGGTGTGGCGACGATGTGGAGCGTGGCGGCGGAGGCGTGCATCGGGCGTGGATCCGGTGGAAAGGTAGAATCGTAAGCCCTTTCCCCGGAACGGCCGGGCACCGAGGACCACATGCTGACCAATGCGCCACAGGCAAGGCTTCCCCTCCGCTACCGCTGGATGATCCCCGGCCTGGCCCTGCTGGTGGCATCCGGCTGCGCGACCATGGCCACCGCGCCGACGGTGGCGCCGGAGCAGGCCGCGGCGCTGGCCCTGCTTGATGGCGGCCAGGCCGCGCAGGCCGCGCAGCAGCTCGAAGCCCTGGCCGGCACCGCCAGCGGCGCCCAGCGCAACGTGCTGCTGGCCGATGCCGCGTTCGCCTGGCACGAGGCGGGCGACGCCGCGCGGGCCCGCAGCGTCGCCGCGCAGATCGATGCGCGCCGCCTCAACGGCGCCAGCCGCGCGCGCCTGTCGCTGATGCAGGCCGAACTGGCCATCGCCGACCAGCAGCCCGGCAACGTGCAGGCCGCGCTGGTCGGCGATCCGACCACCCTGCCGGCCTGGCTGCAGGCACGCTGGCAGCTGGCCAGTGCGGCCGGCCTGGAAGCGGCGGGCGACGCCGCCGCGGCCGCCGCGGCCCGTGCCCGCGCCGATGCCGCCCTGCACGGCCAGGCGCGCGACGACAACCGCCGCGCGATCGAACGCCTGCTGTCCTCGCTGGACGACAGGACCCTGGCCACCCGCGCCGCCGCACTGCCGGCCGGCGACCCGCTGTACAACTTCGCCGGCCGCGCGCTCGCACGGCGTGGCCTGCCGCTGCCGCGCGCGTTCGATCGGGGCGAAGGCTGGAATTTCGACGCCAACCGCCCGCCGGCCGCCAGCGACGGCTATCGCCCGCCGCTCAAGCTGGCCGTGCTGCTGCCGCTCTCCGGCCAGCTCGCCACGGCCTCGGGCCCGGTCCGCGACGGCCTGCTCGCCGGCTATTACGCCGAGCGGCGCACGCGGCCGCAGATCAGTTTCTACGACACCGCCGGCACTCCGGCCGGCGCGGTGGCGGCGTATGCGAAGGCGGTTTCGGAGGGCAACGACTTCGTGGTCGGCCCGCTCGGCCGTGACGAGGTCGCCGCGGTGTTCCGCGACGCCTCGGCCAGCGTGCCCAGCCTGGCCCTGAACCGTGCCGCGGCGACGCCACCGCCCGGCCACCTGATGTTCTCGCTGGCGCCGGAGGACGATGGCGTGGCCGCGGCCGAGTACCTGCTCGCGCGCGAACACCGCAACGTGCTGCTGATCGGCAGCAACGACGACAACGGCCAGCGCGCGCTGCAGGCCTTCCGCGAACGCCTGGCCGAACGTGGCGGCCGCGTCGCCGGCACGATCAACGTCGGCGAGCAGCCTGGCGACGTGTCCGCCCAGCTGATCGCGGCCTCCGCCGCGGGTGCCGACGCGGTGTTCCTGGCCGTGCGCGGCCCGCAGGCGCGGGCGCTGGTGCCGCAGCTGGCGCTGGCCGGCCTGGCCGGCCGCACCCGGGTCGCGGGTTCGCAGCTGACCAACGGCACCGGCAAGGCCGACGAGGACCTGGTGCTGGACGGCATCGTGTTCCCGACCGAAGCCTGGCCGGCACGCGCCATCGCCGGCCTGCCCTCCGGCGGCCAGGCGGCCGAGATGGTGCCCAGCGCGCGCGGCGCCGCGGCGCGCCTGTTCGCCTTCGGCTACGACGCCTGGCGCATCACCGGTTACCTGGAACGCCTGGCGACCCAGGCCGACGGCCAGCTGCAGGGCGCGACCGGCACGCTGCGCCTGGACGGCTTCGGCAACATCCTGCGCAGCCCGGCGTGGGCGACCTTCAGCGGCGGCGCCCAGGTGCCGCTGCGCGATGGCGGCTGAGCGGCAGGCGCGCGGGAGGCAGGTCGAAGCCGCCGTCCGCCAGCACCTGCAGCGCGCCGGCCTGCGCTTCCTGGCCGGCAATGTCGGCTATCGCGGCGGCGAACTGGACCTGGTGATGCAGGACCCCGACCGCGGCACGGTCGTGTTCGTGGAGGTGCGTTACCGCGCGTCCAGCGCGTTCGGCGGCGGCGCCGGCTCGGTGGACCGGGCCAAGCGCCGGCGCCTGGTCCAGGCCGCGCAGCTGTACCTGGCCTCCCAGCCCGCGCTGGCGCTGCGGCCCTGCCGGTTCGACGTGGCCGATGCCAGCGGCGATCCGGCGGCACCGCGCATCGACTGGATCGTGGACGCGTTCCGGCTCGACGACATCTGAGCCTGCCGGCGCTGCGGGTTCGCATCGCGCTCCCGTGACCGCCGCGCCACGCCATACGCACCCACCGCGCGCCCGATCGGCGCGACCCTCCGGATCCCGCTGCCGCACGCGACCGCCGCGCCTACACTTCCCCGATGTCCATGCCGCTTCCCGCCCAGCTCGTCTCCGCCCTGTCCTCGCTGCTCGGCCCGGATGGATGGCGCACCGATGCCGACACCCGCCGCCGCTTCGGCGAGGACGACTCGCGCCGCTGGGCGCTGGCCGATGCGGTCGCGCTGCCGCGCAGCGTCGAGGAGGTCGTCGCCATCGTCCGCGCCTGCCGCGCCCACAAGGTGCCGCTGGTCGCACGCGGATCGGGCACCGGCACCGCCGCGGCCGCGGTGCCGTTCGACGGTGGCGTGGTGCTGTCGCTGGCGCGGATGAACAGGATCGTCGCGCTGCGTCCGGCCGACCGCTGCGCGGTGGTCGAGCCTGGCGTGCTCAACGAGGAACTGCAGCAGGCGCTGCAGCCGCATGGCCTGTTCTGGCCACCGGATCCGTCCAGCGCCGCGCTGTGCAGCATCGGCGGCAACCTGGCCACGAACGCCGGCGGCCCGCGCGCGGTGAAGTACGGCGCGACGCGCGACAACGTGCTCGGCCTGGTCGCGGTCACCGGCGCGGGCGAGGTGATCCGCTGCGGCGGGCCGTGGACCAAGGACGCCACCGGCTACGACCTCACCCATCTGATCGTCGGCAGCGAGGGCACGCTGGCGATCATCGTCGAGGCCACGCTGAAACTGGCGCCGCGACCGCAGGCGCAGGCAGGCCTGCGCGCGTTCTACCGCGATGCGGCCAGCGCGGCGGCCGCGGTGTCGCGGCTCATGGCGCAGCCCGCCACGCCGGCGATGCTGGAGTTCATTGACGCCAGCGCGATCGCCCTGCTCCGCCGCAACGGCAGCGACGTGCCCGATGCCGGCGCGATGCTGCTGATCGAGGCCGACGGCAGCCACGACACCCTGCCCGACATCCTGCAGGCGCTGGCGGCGGCGGCCGACGGCGATGGCCTGCTCGACCTGGACGTGGCGGCCGACGGTGCGGCGCGCGACCGGCTGTGGGCGGCGCGCAAGGCGCTGTCGCCGGCGCTGCGCACGATCAGGCCGGGCAAGATCAACGAGGATGTCGTGGTGCCGGTCTCGCGCATCCCGGACCTGGTCGCGGGGGTCGAAGCGCTGGCGGCGGACTCCTCGCTGCCGATCGTGGTCTTCGGCCATGCCGGCAACGGCAACCTGCACGTCAACATCATGTACGACGACGCCGATCCCGCCGAGACCACGCGCGCGCAGGCCGCGCTGCCGCGCCTGTTCGCGCTGGTGCTGGCGCTGGAAGGCACGCTGTCCGGCGAACACGGCATCGGCGTGGCCAAGCGCGACTACATGGACCAGGCCTTCGATGCGCCGACGCTGGCGGCGATGCGCGCGATCAAGGCCGCGCTGGATCCGGACGGCATCCTCAACCCGGGCAAGGTCCTGCCCCCCTGACAGCGGCCGGTGCCGGAGCGGCCACAGCGGCGAGCACGGCCACCTGCCCACGCTGCACGGACGCATCGGTTCCGCACATGGCCCTCGGCCTCGGGCGGCCTCCTGCCTGCGCCTCGCCGGCGTCCTGCCGGAGCGGCCGCAGCCGCGAACGCCCTGCACGACCACGCCGGCCGCGCATCCACGCGCCCGCCGCTGCCGCGCATGTCACCCTATGCCACGACGCCGGCGTCGCCGGCACGGAGCGGATGCGTGGACCAGCTGGACTTCGATGCGATCACCCTCGATGCGCTGCGCGCCGGCGGCGGGCTGAAGTGGAACGCGTTTCCGGACTGCATCGGCGCCTTCGTCGCGGAGATGGATTTCGGCCTGGCGCCGGAGATCCGCCAGGCACTGCACGCTTCCATCGATGCCGGCCAGGTCGGCTATCTGTCGACGCCGCCGCTGCGCGTGCTGGCCGAGGCCTGCGCCGACTGGCAGCGGCGCCAGCACGGCTGGGTGGTCGATCCGGCGACGGTGCGCGCGGTCCCGGACGTGCTCGGCGCGCTGGAGATCGTGCTGCGCCACTACCTGCCCGCCGGCGTACCGGTGGCCGTGCCGACGCCGAACTACATGCCGTTCCTGCCGATGCTGCAGCTGCTCGGCAATCCGGCCATCCACGTCCCGATGCACGCATCCGATGGCCAGTGGCGGCTCGACGAGGAGGCGCTGGAAGCGGCCTTCGCCGCCGGCGCGCGGCTGCTGATCCTGTGCAATCCGCACAACCCGCTGGGCAAGGTCTACACGCGTGCGGAACTGGAAGGCATCGCCCGCATCGTCGGCCGTCATGGCGGTCGCGTGTTCTCCGACGAGATCCATGCGCCGCTGGTGTTTCCCGGCCAGCGGCATGTGCCCTACGCCGCGCTCGGCGAGGACGCTGCGGCGCAGGCGATCACCGCGGTGTCGGCCTCCAAGGCCTGGAACCTGGCCGGGCTGAAATGCGCGCAGATGATCTTCAGCCACGCGCCGGACCTGCGGCGCTGGCAGCAGATCGGCCTGCTCGCCGGGCACAGCACCGCCACCCCGGGCGTGGTCGCGCATACCGCCGCGTGGCGGCATGGCGATGCCTGGCTGCAGCACGTGCTGGCCTACCTGGAAGGCAACCGCGCCCTGCTGGACGGGATGCTGCGCACCCACCTGCCGCCGCTGTCGTGGATCGCGCCGGACGGCACCTACCTGGCGTGGATCGACTGCCGCGCACTCGACCTGCCGACCTCGCCCGCCGCGTTCTTCCGGCGCCACGCACGCGTCGCGCTGACCGACGGCGCCGACTGCGGCCCGGGCGGCGCAGGCCATGTGCGCCTGAACTTCGCGATGCCGCGACCGCTGCTGCGCGAGGCGCTGGAGCGGATGGCCGACGCGCTCGCCACGCGGCGCTGAGGCGGGCCGCTCACGCCCGCCCGCGGGGATCGGCGCCGGTCATGTCCTGCAGCAGCGGCCACAGCGCATCGGCCGGCATCGGGCGGGCGATCCAGTAGCCCTGGAACAGGCCGCATCCTTCGGCCTCCAGCGCATGCAGCTGTTCCTCGGTCTCCACGCCCTCGGCCACGACCTCCAGGCCCAGGCTGTTGCCCAGCGCGATGATCGCGCGGCGGATCGCGTCCTGCTGCGGATCGTGTTCGCCGCGGCCGACGAAACTGCGGTCGACCTTGAGGATGTGCAGCGGGAAGCGGCGCAGGTAGCCGAGCGAGGAATAGCCGCTGCCGAAATCGTCCAGCGCCAGGCGCACGCCCAGCCCTTCCAGCTCGCGCAGCGAGGACAGCACGTCGGCACTGTCCTGCATCAGCAGGCTCTCGGTGATCTCCAGCACCAGACTGGATGCCGACACCCCGGACGCGGCGAGGATCGCGGCGACGCGCGCCGGGAATTCGGGCCGCTGCAGCTGCCGCCCCGACAGATTGACCGCGCAGCGCAGCCCGTCCAGGCCCTGGCGCTGCCAGGCCGCGAGCTGGCGGCAGGCCTCCGCCAGCGCCCATTCGCCGACCTCGACGATGCCGCCGGATTCCTCCAGCACCGGCACGAATTCCTGCGGCGAGATCGCCTGGCCGTTCCAGGTCCAGCGCAGCAGCGCCTCGACCCCGCTGCACTGCAGCTGGCCATCGCGCCAGCGGCAGATCGGCTGGTAGTGCAGCTGCAGCTCGCCACGTTCCATCGCCTGGGCCAGCGCGTTTTCCAGTTCCAGCTGGCGCTGCGCGACCGAACGCAGGTCGTCGCTGAAACGTGCGAAACGCGCCTTGCCTTCGGCCTTGGCGCGGTACAGCGCGATGTCGGCGGCCTGCAGCGCGTCCAGTGCGCCATCGTCGCGAGCGAGCGGCGCGATGCCGACGCTGGCGCTGATCACCAGGGTGCGCTCGTCCAGGTGCAGCGGCTGGTGCACGGCCTTCAGCAGCTGCCCGGCCACGTGCTCGGCATCGGACTGCGCGGCCAGGTCGTCCAGCAGCACCACGAACTCGTCGCCGCCGAAGCGCACCAGATGGTCGCCCTGGCGCAGGCAGCGCGACAGGCGCTCGGCCACCGCGACCAGCACCTGGTCGCCGACGGTATGGCCGAGGCTGTCGTTGATCAGCTTGAAGCGGTCCAGGTCGATGAACAGCAGCGCGGCTTCGCGTGCCCCCGGCCGGGACAGGCGCTGGGTCGCGCCCTGCAGCAGTTCCTCCAGCCGCGCCCGGTTGGCCAGGCCGGTCAGCGGGTCATGCCGGGCGGCATGCCGCAGGCGGTCCTCGGTGCGCTTGCGCTGGCCGATGTCGCTCTGCGAACCGGCCATGCGCAGCACGCCGTCCTCGCGTTCGGCCACGCCGCGGGTCAGCACCCACACGTAGCCGCCGGAGGCATGCCGGATCCGGTACTCGTGGTCGAGCGAGGGCGCGCTGCCGTGCAGGTGGCCGTCGATGGCCGCGCGCAGGTCCGGCAGGTCGGCAGGATGCACGCGCCCGTACCAGTCGGCGCTGGTGGTGCCGATCGCATCGCGCGCGTGGCCGAGCATGCCGGCCCAGCGCTCGGACACGTACAGGCGGTCGTGGTCGACATCCCATTCCCAGAGCCCGTCGTTGGCGCCGCGCAGGGCGCGCGCATAGCGCGCTTCGCTGGCTTCCAGCGCGCGGCGCTGGGCGGCGCCGTAGGTGTCGATGGTCAGCGCCATGTCCAGGAACACCGCCTTGAGCAGGCTGCCGTAGGTGTCGGCCGCGTCCGCATCGTCGAAGCAGCTGCGCAGCACGTCGTCCAGGTACAGCCGATAGCCGCCGAGGTACCACTTCAGCTCGACCCCGGCCTGGTCGTGGATCATGCCCACGCGCAGGCGCTCGCGCAGGTATTCGGCGTCGTACGGCCCCGACCACAGCCGCCGGTAGTGCTGTTGCTGCTTGCGCTTGAGCCGCGCCACCGTGTCCTCGTCGCGCAGGATCCGCGCGGGCGTCTCGAAGCTCCACAGATGGGCGTAGAGGCGGTCGATGAAATCGACGTGCACCCGCTCCATCGCCGCCGCGCCGCGCTGGAGGCGCACGGCATCGCGTGCGTCCCATTGCAGATAGCGGCAACGCTGTTCGAGTTCGGCCCGATCCAGGCCGATCTGCGCGAACAGATCCGGCCATTCCACTTCGCTGTCCATCCCGTTCCCCTGCGCAAAAAGAAAGCGCCACGCCACGGATGCGATGATCGCGTCCGTGGCGTGGCGCTGTGTCTTGCAGGCCCTGTGTCCTGCCCGGCATAGCCGGTTCCGGCCGTGCCGGAACCCGTGTTGTAGTGCGTATTACACCCAGTCAGTCGCTGTCGGACAACTCCCGCACCACCGCTTCCAGGCGCCGCCGCAGGCTGCCCAGCTCGCGCGACTTGAACGCGTGGCGGCTGCGTTCCAGCACGTCGATCGCGTCGGCCAGCGCCGCATGCGCCTGGCCCGGCGCGTTGAGCTGGGCGGGATCGAGCCAGCGGCACAGCGGCGCGCGGTCGCAGTCGTCCGATGCGGCCAGCACTTCGCAGTCCAGCCTGGCATCGGCCAGGAGCTCACGCACCCTGCCCAGCTGCGCCGGCTGCGCACGCACGACCAGCAGCTGCGTGTCTCGTCCCCCGCTCATCGCATCGCGTCCGCGTCATCGGTGCCGTCGCCCCATCGGCGCCATGCTGGCACAGATCGCGGCAGGCCTCACTGCGACATTCGACGCAGCGGCACGCGCCGCGCCGGTCCTGCCTTCAGCCGAAATGCTGGTAGCCGCTGCGCCGCTGCGTCCACGGCCGGCCGTCGCGATCCAGGGCGGTGACGCCGTTGCCGGGCGCGATCCGCCCGATCCGCGTGGCCTGCACCCCGGCCAGGTCCAGCGCCTGGCGGACCGCATCGCGCAGCCGCGGCGGCGCGGTGAAGCACAGCTCGTAGTCGTCGCCGCCGCTGGCCTGCAGCGCCCAGCGCACGTCTCCTGCCAGTGGCTGCAGCGCGGCCGAGGCCGGCAACCGGTCCAGTTCGACCGTGGCCGCCACGCCGCTGCGCGCGCAGACGTGGCCGAGATCGGCCAGCAGGCCGTCGGACAGATCGATGCAGGCATGGGCGAGGCCGAGCAGCGCGCGTCCGCCGGCCACGCGCGGGGTGGGCCGGTCCAGCCGCTGGCGCAGCGCGCGGGCGTCGAGATCGGCAGGAAGCGATGCGTGCGGCGGCAACGGCAGATGGCCGTCGATGGCCAGCGCCGCGGCCGCGTCGCCGAGGGTCCCGGTGACCCAGATGTCGTCGCCGGCCCGCGCGCGGTCGCGGCGCAGGGCGGCGCCGGCCTCGACCAGGCCCATCGCGGTCACCGAGATCGCCAGCGGCCCGCGGGTGGTGTCGCCGCCGACCAGGGCGATGCCGTGCTGGCCGGCGAGTGCGAGAAACCCGTCGAGGAAGCCGTCGACCCAGTCCGTGTCCGGCGCGGGCAGCGACAGCGACAGCGTGCACCAGGCCGGGCGCGCGCCCATCGCCGCCAGGTCGGACAGGTTCACCGCCAGCGCCTTCCAGCCGATGTCGGCCGCGGCGGTACCGGAGGGAAAGTGCACGCCCTCGTTGAGGGTGTCGGCGGTGACGACCAGCTGGTGCCCGGGCGGCGGCGCCAGCAGCGCCGCGTCGTCGCCGATGCCCAGCACCACGTCGTCGCGCGTGGCGACGCGGGCACGGATGCGGGCGATCAGGTCGAATTCGGCCATGGCGCGCGGCGCCGGCGTGCGGTCAGCCGCGCGCGGCGCGCATCTCGTTGGCGCGCCACTCGGCGCTGGCGCGGTCGAGCACGCCGTTGACGTAGGTGTGGCCGTGCTCGGAGCCGAAGCGCTTGGCGATCTCGATCGCCTCGTTGATGACCACGCGGTACGGCACGTCCATCCGGTGCAGCAGTTCGTAGGCGGACAGGCGCAGCACCGCGCGCTCGATCGCGTCCACTTCCTCGACGCCACGGTCCAGGTGCGGCAGCAGCGCCTTGTCCAGCTGCGCGCGATGGGTCAGCACGCCGTTGACAAGATCCTCGAAGTAGACCAGGTCGGCGATTTCGTGAGCCTGTTCGTGGGCGAACTGGGCGATCACCTGCGGCGCATAGCCACCGGAGATCTGCCAGGCGTAGACGGCCTGCAGCGCGCGGCGGCGCGCGCGGGCGCGCAGGACCGGATCGACGCCGGTACGCGAACGGTGCGGACGGTTCATGACAGACGCTCCAGCAGATTGACCATTTCCAGCGCGGCCAGCGCCGCTTCCTCGCCCTTGTTGCCATGGCTGCCGCCGGCCCGGGCCTCGGCATCCTCGAAGCGTTCGACCGCCAGCACGCCGTTGAGCACCGGCACGCCGGTCTGCAGCTGCACGCTCATCAGGCCCTCGGCGCACAGGTCGGCAACATGTTCGTAATGGCGGGTATCGCCCCGGATCACGCAGCCAAGCGCGACGATCGCGGCATGGCTGCCGGCCGCGGCCAGCTGCTGCGCGACCACCGGCAGTTCCCATGCGCCGGGCAGGCGGACCACGTCCACCGCATCGTCGGCCACGCCGTTGTCGGCCAGGCACTTGCGGGCGCCGGCGACGAGCGTATCGGTGATGCGCGCGTTCCAGCGGCTGGCCAGGATCGCGATGCGGGCACCGGCCGGGAGGCGAAGGTCGCCTTCGTAGTGGGTCATGGGATCAGGAAGTCCTCGGGGATCGCACAGTTTAGGGCGTGTCACCCATCCCCGCACGTGCTGCGGGGCGGGATGACGCCGGCACCGGCCAAGCGGCCGGGCGCCGGTTCAGGGCACCAGGTACTCGACCACGTCCAGACCGAAGCCGGACAGGCCGACCTGGCGGCGCGGCGTGCCCAGCACGCGCAGCCGGCCCAGGCCGAGGTCGGCCAGGATCTGCGCGCCGGCGCCGTTGCGCCGCCACTGCCCCACGTCCTTGTCCTTGCCCGGCGGGCGGGCCACCGGCTGCTGCCGCAGCCGCGCCAGCAGCGCCTCGGAATCGCGCGGGGCCGAGAGCACCACCATCACGCCCTGCCCTTCCGCGGCGATCGCCCGCAGCGCATCGCTGCCGGCCACGCCGAAATCGTCGCGACGCCAGTGCAGCAGGTCGGCCAGCGGATTCTCGACCTGGACCCGGACCAGGGTCGGGGTGTCGGCATCCGGGGTGCCGCGGACCAGGGCGAAGTGCAGGTCGTGGGCGATCCGGTCGCGGTAGGTGACCAGCCGGAACGGCCCGAATTCGGTCTCGATCCCGCGCTCGTCCAGCCGCTCGACGGTGTGTTCGGTGGCCAGGCGATGGGCGATCAGGTCGGCGATCGAGCCCATCTTCAGGCCGTGCTCGCGTGCGAACACTTCCAGCTCCGGGCGGCGTGCCATGCTGCCGTCCGGGTTGAGGATCTCGACCAGCACGCCGGCCGGCTCCAGGCCCGCCAGCATCGCCAGGTCGACGCCGGCCTCGGTGTGGCCGGCGCGGGTCAGCACGCCGCCGGGCTGGGCGATCAACGGGAAGATGTGGCCGGGCTGATGCAGGTCCTCGGGCCTGGCGTTCGCCTTCACCGCGGTGCGGATCGTATGCGCGCGATCGTGCGCCGAGATGCCGGTGGTCACGCCCTCGGCCGCCTCGATGCTGACCGTGAAGTTGGTCTGGAACTGGGCGGTGTTGGCACGGACCATCGGCGCCAGGCCGAGCTGGGCGGCCCGGCTGGCGGTCACCGGCAGGCACACCAGGCCGCGGCCATGGGTGACCATGAAGTTGATGTCCGACGGCGTGACCAACTCGGCGGCCATGATCAGGTCGCCTTCGTTCTCGCGGTCCTCGTCGTCGACGATCACCACCATGCGGCCCTGCCGGATCTCTTCCAGCAGTTCGGGGACGGGGGCGAAGTTCACGGCGCCACCTCCCCGCCCTGATCGGCACGGGCGCCGAGCAGGCGCTCGACATAGCGCGCGACCAGGTCGACCTCCAGGTTCACCGCGTCGCCGACGCCGGTCTGCGAGAACCGGGTGTGGGCGACCGTATGCGGGATCAGCGCGACCTCGAAGCCTTCCGCGTCGACTGCGTTGACGGTCAAGCTGACGCCATCGACGCAGATCGAGCCCTTCTTCGCGATGTACTTCAGCAGCGCAGCCGGCGCGGCGAAACGCCAGCGCTGCGCGCGTGCGTCTTCGTGCACGGACAGCACGCGGCCGAGGCCATCGACATGGCCGCTGACCAGGTGCCCGCCAAGGCGGTCGGTCGGGCGCATCGCCCGCTCCAGGTTCAGCAGCGCGCCGGCCTGCAGCGCGCCGAGCGTGGTCAGCGCCAGGGTCTCGGTGGACGCATCGGCCTGGAAGCTGCCCGCGTCGAACGCGATCACGGTCAGGCAGACGCCGTTGACCGCGATGCTCTCGCCCAGCTGCACCGCCTCGAACGGCAGCGTGCCGACGTCGAAGGTGAACCGGGTATCGCCGCCCAGCGGCTGCGCGGCGGCCAGGCGGCCCACGCCCTCGATGATGCCGGTGAACATCAGCGCACCTCCCGGAGGAAGCGGGCGCAAGGGGCGTGCGTGGTCGGGCGGCTGCGACGGCGCTCGGCGACGGCACGGCCCGGCAGCAGGATGGAACGGAGTTTCATTGAACGTTTCCCGCAGTGGTGAGCGAAAAACGCCGCAAGGCATGGCCCACGCACAACGCGAGGCGTTGCCCGTCGGGCCGTCTTCTTTCATCCGGACTCTGGGGCGCGGCGGCCCGTCTGCACGGACAACCGCACCACAACCGTCGGCTCCGGCATCGGACCGGATCTGCTGACCCTTCCGGCGGCAACCGGAAGGCGCTCGCGGGCTCGCACAGGCTGGAACACAGACTGCGCCTACCGCCGGTGGGGAATTCCACCCCGCCCTGAAGACGTTCATTGGACCGGCGAACCGGTGCGCGCATTCTACCACCCGCCCTGCGCGCGCCTGCCGGCACCAGACCGTTCCAGTCGCGGAACCATCGGGATGCCCCCGGTTCCGCAGCGCCCCTCCGTCCCGGGATGCCGCAGGCGCCGGACCTCAGTCCCGCCGGCACAGCAGCAGCCGGCGATCGGCGCCGACCATCACCGATTCGACCGTCTCCAGCGCGATCGCCTGCGCCATCCGCTCGATGCCCAGCGCCGCGAACAGCGGCCGGGCCGTGTCGCCGAGCAGCAGCGGCGCCTGGTACAGCAGCAGTTCGTCGACCAGGCCGGCACGCAGCAGGGCGCCGCACAGCGCTGGGCCGGCTTCGGTATGGACCTCGTTGATCCCGCGTCCGGCCAGCAGCGCCAGCGCTGCGGCGAGGTCGAGCCGGCCATCGTGCAACGGCACCGCGGCGAAGTCGGCCTGCAGGCCGTCCGGCGGCGGCACCCCGGGCGCATGCAGGTAGAGCGTCGGTGCGGCGCCGTCGCGGACGCGCGCGCGCGGCAGGCTGCGCAGGCGCGAATCGAGCACCACCCGCAGCGGCGCGACGACGTCGCCGTCATCGCCCAGGCGTACGGTCAATGCGGGATCGTCGGCCAGCACGGTGTCGGCGCCGGTCAGGATCGCGCCGGCGCGTGCGCGCCAGCGTTGCACGTCGGCGCGCGCGGCCTCGCCGGTGATCCATTTCGATTCGCCGCTGGCCATCGCAGTGCGCCCGTCCAGACTGGCCGCCAGCTTGATCCGCACCCAGGGACGACCGCGTTCGATCCGCGACAGGAAGCCGCGGTTCAGCGCACGCGTCTGGGCTTCCATCAAGCCGGATTCAGCGACGATCCCGACGCTGCGCAGCCGCTCGAAACCGGCGCCATCGACCTGCGGGAACGGGTCGCGCATCGCCGAAACCACACGTGCCACGCCGGCGGCCACCAGGGCATCGGCGCAGGGCGGCGTGCGCCCGAAATGGGCGCAGGGCTCCAGGGTGACGTAGGCGGTCGCGCCACGGGCGCGCTCGCCGGCCGCGCGCAGCGCGAAGACCTCGGCATGCGGGCCGCCGGCACGCTGGTGGAAGCCTTCGCCCACCACGTCGCCATCGCGCACGAGCACGCAGCCGACCATCGGATTGGGCCGCGCGGTATGCGCCGCGCGCTCGGCCAGCGCCAGCGCGCGCGCCATCATCGCGTGGTCCAGGGCGTCGAACGTACTCATCGGGTCCTCCCGCAACGCGGCCCGGGCGGGATGCCGGCCGTCTGGAACATGTGCGCGTTCGCCACCGGATCCGGGCCGGCGGCATCGGTTTCCGCGGCGTCGCCCGGAATGCCCGGCGTGCCGCATCCGTCGTTCTGCGTACCGGTGCAGCCGATGCGCATCACCCAGACCTGCAGCACGCCGAGATCGATCCGGTCGATCGTCTCCCAGCCACGCCCGGCGTAGTAGGCCCGCAGGTCGTCGGTGCAGTAGAGATGGAGATGGGCATGGCCGAGTGCGCCGGCACGCGCGACCGCCCGTGCGACCAGCAGCGCGCCCAGTCCGGTGCCGCGCGCCTGCGGCTGGACGTACAGGCTGGCCAGCCAGGGCGTGTACTGCGGGATCCGCGGATGATCCTCGTGCAGCAGGCTGACCGAGCCGAGCCAGTCGCCCCCGGCCTCCAGCGCCAGCAGCGTGGTCGGCAGGCCATCGGCCCGATGCATGCGGAGTTCGGCCGCGGCGGCGGCCACGTCCCAGCCCGGCTCCAGCGCACCGAACGCCGCCACGTGCGCCGCGGCCAGCGCGTCCACCAGGTGCGGATGCGCGCTCAGGCAGGCGATGCGCACGTCGTGCTCAACGCTTGCGGTCGCGATCGGCCTTCTTGCCGATCGGCACCACCTCGGCCGCCAGCAGCGGCAGCTGGGTGTCCGGATCGGGCAGGTCGCGCTCCAGCTTCTCGATCTCGTCGCGGAAATCGGCGACGTCCTGGAAGCTGCGGTAGACCGAGGCGAAGCGCACGTAGCCGACATGATCGAGCTTGCGCAGTTCGGCCATCACGTACTCGCCGACGCGGATCGAGGGGATTTCGCGCTCGCCGGACATGCGCAGCTGGTGCACGACCGAGCGCACCGCCGCCTCGATCTGCTCCTCCGACACCGGCCGCTTCTGCAGCGCGCGGTCGAAGCCGATGCGCAGCTTGCGCGCATCGAACGCCTGGCGGGTGCCATCGCCCTTGATCAGGGTCGGCAGCTTGAGTTCGATCGTTTCCAGCGTGCTGAAGCGCTCGCCGCAGGCCTCGCATTCGCGCCGCCGCCGGATCGTCGCGCCGTCTTCGGAAACGCGCGAGTCGATCACGCGGGTATCGCTGTTCTGGCAGAAGGGACAATGCATCGCAACGCCTCAGTGGTGCAGGCCGGCCGTCCGCAACAACGGCGGCGGCGGCGGGGGAGCGTCGTACTGGAACGGCAGCAGGAAGCTGCTCCTGACCGGCGTCCCGTCGCAGGTCGCCGGCGTGTACGCGAGTGCGCGCGCGGTGCGTACCGCCGCGTCGGCGAACGCCCGGTCGCTGGCGCACACCGGCCGCACATCGGCGACCGCGCCATCGGCCTCGAGCATGACCATCACCTGGGCGCTGCCGGCGATGCCCAGCTCGGAGAACCAGCGCGGGTACTCGGCCCGGCCGGATGCGCTGCGCTGGCCGGGCGTCGTGCAGGCCATGCCCGTGCGCGTTGCAGACCATGCGGCACTCAGTCGACGCAGCTCGGCCGCGTCGAGCAACTGCTCCGCACCATCGCTGCAGCGCCCGCTGGCCTGGTCGTAACGCGCTGCATCGCTGGCGACCGGCCCCTCGAGGAGCGGGGCATCATCGCGCCGTTCCTGCGCGGGCAGCGGCAGGGCCATCGCGGCCACCAGGCAGGCCGCCGACGTCAACACGCCTTTCGGCACCGTTTCCGTCAGCAGCGTGCGCCCGGTGCCCATGCAGGTCAGCCGTAGACCGGATACTTCTTGCACTGGGCGCTGACCGCATCGCGCACGCGGGCGATGACCGCCTCGTCGGCCGGCGCGTCGAGCACGTCGGCGATCCAGTTGGCCAGGTCCACGCAGTCCTGTTCCAGGTAGCCGCGGGTGGTCACCGCCGGGGTGCCCAGGCGCAGGCCCGAGGTCACGAACGGCGAGCGCGGGTCGTTCGGCACCGAGTTCTTGTTGACCGTGATGTGGGCCTTGCCCAGCGCGGCTTCCGCATCCTTGCCGGATACGTCCTTGCCGATCATGTCGACCAGCATCAGGTGGTTCTGGGTGCCGCCGGAGACGATCTTGTAGCCGCGCGCGATCAGCGTGTCGGCCATCGCCTGCGCATTCCTGACCACCTGCTGCTGGTAGGTCTTGAACTCCGGCTCCAGCGCTTCCTTGAAGGCCACGGCCTTGGCCGCGATCACATGCATCAGCGGGCCGCCCTGGATGCCCGGGAACACGATCGACTGCAGCTTCTTCTGCAGGTCTTCGCTGGCCCCCTTGGCCAGGATGATGCCGCCGCGCGGACCGCGCAGGGTCTTGTGGGTGGTCGAGGTGACCACATGCGCATGTTCCAGCGGGCTGGGGTAGACGCCGGCGGCGACCAGGCCGGCCACGTGCGCCATGTCCACGAAGAAGATCGCGCCGACCTTGTCGGCGATGGCGCGGAAGCGCGCCCAGTCGATCTGCTGCGAATAGGCCGAGAAACCGGCCACGACCATCTTCGGCCGGTGCTCCAGGGCCAGGCGCTCGACTTCGTCGTAATCGATCAGGCCCTGCTCGTCCACGCCGTACTGGACCGCGTTGAACAGCTTGCCCGAGGCGTTGACCTTCGCACCGTGGGTCAGGTGACCGCCATGCGCCAGCGACATGCCCAGGATGGTGTCGCCCGGCTGCAGCAGCGCGAAGTAGACGGCCTGGTTGGCCTGCGAGCCGCTGTGCGGCTGCACGTTGGCGTAATCGGCGCCGAACAGCTGCTTGAGGCGGTCGATCGCCAGCTGCTCGGCGATGTCCACGTATTCGCAGCCACCGTAGTAGCGCTTGTGCGGATAGCCTTCGGCGTACTTGTTGGTCAGCTGGCTGCCCTGCGCTTCCATCACCCGCGGGCTGGCGTAGTTCTCGCTGGCGATCAGCTCGACGTGGTCTTCCTGGCGCTGCACCTCGGCGGCAATCGCCGCGGCCAGTTCAGGGTCGTAACCTTCGATACGGGCATCGCGCGGGAACATCGTGGCTCCGGAAGCTGAGGACTGAGGGGATCGCGATTGTAGCGCTTCCCGGCCCTGCCCCGGCGGCCCCGGGCCCGGGCCTGCATTCCATACGCCCCCGGGTGGAACGCCCGTGCGCCGCGGCCACGAAAAAGGGCGCCGACCCGCGTCGACGCCCTCATGTGCGGCCCGGCCCTGCCTCAGTGGTGCAGCAGCAGGTCGGCGATGATGCCGGTAGCGATGGCCACCATCAGCATGTTGCCGCGGTCGTCGCGGACCCAGTGGTAGCCGCGCGGCGGCTGGCGCAGGTGGTAGCGCGGATAATCCTGGACCACATAGACCGGCCCACGGTAGTAGTCGCGGTAACGCTGGCCGCGCGCCCACTGGTGGCGCGGCGGGGCATGGTGGTGGTGGACCACGACCGGGCGCGGCGCCGGCCGGTAGACCACGGTCGGCGCATGTCCGTAGCGGCGATCCTGGTAGTGGCGATCATCGCGGCGGTCATGGCCACGGCGGTCGTCGCGGCGGCGGTTGTCCCAGCTGGAACGGCGGTCGTCATGCCGGCCGCGATCGTGCTGCTGGCCGCGACGGTCATGCCCGCGATCGTCGTGGCGATCGCGCGCCAGCGCGGGAACGGACAGGGTGCCCGCAGCCAGCAGGGACACCAGGGCGACAGTGGCGAGGCGACGCAGATTCATCTGGTTTCTCCGGCGGGGGGCGACGGTTCCCATGATGGAAATCCGGCCTGAATCGATTCCGACTGGAAACGCTTGCAGTGCGAGGGAGCGGGAACACGTGCGGGATCCGTTCATCCGGCGTCGACATGGACCCGCACCGGGTCGGTGGATCCGACCTGCATCCGACCGGGCGACAGGCCATCGCCTCCGCATCTGGAAAACCCTGGAAGACGCCTGTCCGTCCGGATCGGGGCACCCGCCTTCACGGCCGCCATCACACCACGCAGGCAGCGATCGCAGCAGGAACGGGCCGTGGACGACCCCGGTATAATCGACGTCTTCCCCATCTGCCCTCCCCGCCCGGCAAGCCCGGTCGAGGCGGATACGCGCTACCGGAGCCCGCATGTCGTCGCAATACATCTACACCATGAACCGCGTGTCCAAGGTGGTCCCGCCGAAGCGGCAGATCATCAAGGACATCTCGCTGTCGTTCTTCCCGGGCGCGAAGATCGGCCTGCTCGGCCTGAACGGCGCCGGCAAGTCCACCGTGCTGAAGATCATGGCCGGCGTGGATACCGACTTCGAGGGCGAGGCGCGCCCGCAGGCCGGCATCAAGGTCGGCTACCTGGAGCAGGAGCCGCGCCTGAACCCCGAGCAGACCGTGCGCGAAGCGGTCGAGGAAGGCGTCGGCGAGGTGCTGCAGGCCCAGGCCGCGCTGGACGCGGTGTACCTGGCCTATGCCGAGGAAGGCGCCGACTTCGACAAGCTCGCCAAGGAACAGGAGCGCCTGGAGGCGATCCTCGCCGCCGGCGACGCGCACACCCTGGAAAACCAGCTGGACGTGGCCGCCGATGCGCTGCGCCTGCCGCCGTGGGAAGCCAAGATCGCCAACCTGTCCGGTGGCGAGAAGCGCCGCGTCGCGCTGTGCCGCCTGCTGCTGCAGAAGCCGGACATGCTGCTGCTCGACGAACCGACCAACCACCTCGACGCCGAGTCGGTGGAATGGCTGGAGCAGTTCCTGGC